>Ga0209570_1000012_pt1 | contig 667066 bp, 548 predicted proteins | sample EBPBio172007_DNA_FD_185861 | JGI IMG/M metagenome (GOLD analysis project Ga0209570, IMG submission 185861) | Wastewater treatment Type I Accumulibacter community from EBPR Bioreactor in Madison, WI, USA - Reactor 1_9/17/2007_ DNA (SPAdes)... | ecosystem: Engineered > Bioreactor > EBPR >...
GGACGCAAACGGAGATGGCATGGTAGATAGTCCAACAGACCCAGACGGAGATGGTATAGCCAACAATGGAGGTTTAGATACCAAACCAACGGTATTTGGAGGTTTGCCCACAGCTACTGGCCCAGACACAGATGGAGATGGCGTACCAGATTCGACAGACTTAGACGATGACAACGATGGTATTCCAGATTCAACCGAAGGGACAGGCGATACAGATGGAGATGGGGTAAAAGATAGTTTAGACCTAGATTCTGATAATGATGGTATCAATGATGTGATAGAAGCGGGTGGAACAGATGCGAATGGTGATGGAATACAAGATGGAACACCTAACGGTACAACCGGGCAGATAGGTTCAGCCCTTACGCCTCCCAATAACGACAATGATACTGTTCCAGACTACAAAGATTTGGATAGTGACAATGACGGGGTATCTGATTTACAAGAAGGAGGTAGTGGAGGCACAGATGCTGACAATGATGGTGTAGTAGATGGTCCAGATAGTGACGGCGATGGAATACCAAACAGTGTAGATGGCAAAGTGGGTTATGGTGATGCTTCGTCACCAGCTTTACCAAACGGAGATTCAGACACTAAGCCAGATTATATTGATGTGGACAGTGATGGAGATGGTGTAAAGGATATTGTGGAGAAAGCGGGCAAAGGGACTCTGGACGCAAACGGAGATGGCATGGTAGATAGTCCAACAGACCCAGACGGAGATGGTATAGCCAACAATGGAGGTTTAGATACCAAACCAACGGTATTTGGAGGTTTGCCCACAGCTACTGGCCCAGACGTAGACTTGTTTGCTAACTATACCTTCGGTAATGTCACGTTTAAAGCAAATGATACTCGGACTGTGATTATCAATATCAATGAAATCAAAGGCGGATCTACAAGCGGCACAATAGAGTTCTTTGTACCAACCATGGCAGGCTTTACTGTTAGCTTTAGCCCAACCCAAACCACCGCTACGGTGATAGGGGCCGAAACGGTCAACAACAGCGATTGGACGATGACCAATACGGGAACGGGCATGAAGTTTACCTCGAAAGCAGGGGTAGTCATATCAGCCAACAGTCGTAGCCGCGTAGCACTCACTATCAAGGCCGATACGGCGGGTACGGCGGCCAACCTGACGACCAACATCACCCCAGCCTCTGGCGGAGATAGTGTTTCGAACAATAACGTAGCTGTACTTGGTATGTCAATTCAAAACTAACTCCCCCCATTACCTAGGTTCTTTCTTCCCTGCTTTTTTAACTCGGTTGAGTTCAGAAAAGCAGGGGGGAAATCTTCAAAAAGCAACCAGAAGAATGAAGAAGCAACTACAATCATTAGCGGTCATTGCGTGGCTGGCTCTTGCAAAAACCATGGCCCAAAGCGCCGACCCTGCCGTATCGAATGCGAGTTTTGCGCCCGCTTCAACGGCAGTAGGCCAAACGTCCGTTCTGACCGTCAACTTTAGCAATGCAGGTACTACTGCGATTCCTGCGGGGTCGATTGAGGTCACCATCAGTGCCCCTAGCGACTACTACGCCAACGGCGGCACACCATTCCCTTCGGGAGCAGGTGCGGCCCTTTTTACTTGGACGTACCTTGGGGCAGATACATGGCGAGGCGTAAATGTTAATTCTATAGCAGCAGCAGCAGGAGGTGCCATCATCATTACGGTAAAAGGCCTTTTGGTAACTAATGCTGCTGAGTTGACCAATGTCAATGTACAGCCCGTCAACAATTTTGCGGCCTTTAATGATTCACCCAACAACAACAACGCCCAGCCAAGTTTGGCAGTTTTGGCCGACACCGACGGCGACGGCACGCCCGACAACACCGATACCGACGACGACAACGACGGTATTTTGGACACACAAGACCCCAAACCGCTTGACACCGACAACGATGGTACGCCAAACGCGACCGATACTGACGACGACGGTGACGGTATCTTAGACACAGCGGAAGCAGCAGGCAAAGCCCTCGACACCGACAACGACGGTACACCCAATGTGACCGACACGGACGATGACAACGACGGCATCTTGGACACAGCGGAAGTAGGTGTCTTGGACGGCAGTGGCAAATACACCTTGCCTGACAGCGACGGCGACGGCTTGCCTGATTTGGCAGACCCACTCGACACCGACGGTGACGGCACACCAGACAACACGGATACCGACGACGACAATGACGGTTTACCAGATGTAGTAGATAAGTTCCCATTAGACACCGACAACGATGGCACGCCAAACGCGACCGATACGGACGATGACGGTGACGGTATCTCTGATACAGCCGAAGCACCGGGCAAAGAATTGGACACCGACAACGACGGTACACCAAACATGACTGATACCGATGATGACGGGGACGGCATTTTAGACACGGCAGAGATTGGTACTTTGGGGCCAGACGGCAAATTTACCTTGCCCGATAGCGACGGTGACGGCTTGCCTGACTTGGCAGACGCTGCTGATACCGACGGCGACGGCACTCCAGATGCGACTGATACCGACGACGATAATGACGGTATTTTGGATACACAAGACCCCAAACCGCTTGACACCGATAACGACGGTACGCCGAACGCGACTGATACTGACGACGACGGTGACGGTATTTTAGACACAGCGGAAGCAGCAGGCAAAGCCCTCGACACCGACAACGACGGTACACCTAATGAGACCGACACGGACGATGACAACGACGGTATTTTGGATACAGCGGAGATTGGCGTCTTGGATGGCAGTGGAAAATACACTTTGCCTGACAGCGACGGCGACGGCTTACCTGATTTGGCAGACCCTTATGCCCTTGATACCGACGGCGACGGCACTCCAGATGCGACTGATACCGACGACGACAATGACGGTATTTTGGATACGCAAGATCCCAAACCGCTTGACACCGACAATGACGGCACGCCAAACGCGAATGATACCGACGACGATGGTGACGGTATCTTAGACACAGCGGAAGCAGCAGGCAAAGCCCTCGACACCGACAACGACGGCACACCCAACGTGACCGACACCGACGACGACGGCGACGGAATCCTCGACACGGCAGAAGTTGGCGTCTTGGACGGCAGCGGCAAATACACCCTGCCTGACAGCGACGGCGACGGCTTGCCTGACTTGGCAGACCCACTCGACACGGACGGAGATGGCACACCGGACAACACCGATACCGACGATGACAATGACGGTTTACCAGATGTAGTAGATAAGTTCCCATTGGATACCGACAACGATGGTAGTCCTAATGCTACCGATACTGACGACGATGGTGATGGTATCCTCGACACAGCGGAAGCAGCGGGCAAAGCCCTCGACACTGACAACGACGGCACACCGAACGCGACAGACACCGACGATGATGGCGACGGTATTTTGGACACAGCTGAAATTGGTACTTTGGGACCGGATGGGAAATTTACCTTGCCCGACAGCGACGGCGATGGCTTGCCTGATTTGGCAGACCCTTATACCCTTGATACCGACGGCGACGGTACACCAGACGCGACTGATACGGATGACGACAATGACGGTATTTTGGATACTCAAGATCCCAAACCGCTTGACACCGACAATGACGGCACGCCCAACGCGACTGATACCGACGACGACGGTGATGGTATCTTAGACACAGCGGAAGCAGCGGGCAAAGCCCTTGACACTGACAACGACGGCACACCTAACGTGACCGATACCGACGACGACGGCGACGGAATCCTCGACACGGCAGAAGTTGGCGTCTTGGACGGCAGCGGTAAATACACCCTGCCTGACAGCGACGGCGACGGCTTGCCTGACTTGGCAGATGCAGCGGCAAAAGCTGATTTATTTGGCAACTACACCTTTGGCAGTGTCACATTTACGGCAGCTGATACCAAAACAGTGATTATCAACATCAATGAAATCAACGGAGGCAATACGAATGGTATGGTTGAGTTTTTTGTGCCATCCATAACTGGATTTACAGTAACGTTTAATCCTACGCAGACATCGGCGACGGTCATTGCGAATGAAAATGTCAATAACAGTGATTGGGTTATGACTAACACAGGCACAGGCATGAAGTTTACCTCAAAAGCAGGAGTCGTAATTGCTGCCAATGGCCGCAGCCGCATTGCACTAAGCATCAAAGCAGATACAGCGGGAACAACCGCTAACCTAACGACGAATATTACGCCAGCGTCGGGTGGTGATAGTGTTTCGACCAACAACGTAGCTGTTTTATCCATGTCAATTCAGAATTAATTAAGCGCATTTACCCACTGAAACTTGATGGTTTCAGTGGGTTTAAAACTCTAAATCATTAATTTCTATGAAAAAGATATTATTAAGTGTAGTGATGCTGTTATGTAGCCTACCGCTATTGTTGGCACAATACGCCGAACCAGCCTTGACAGGAGCTAACTTTGTACCTGGCACGAGTGAGGTAGGTCAAAGTTCTACGCTCACGATTAGTTTTTCCAATTCAGGTTCGAGTCCAATACCCGCTTCGTCTATTGAATTGACCATTAGCACCGCGAGCAACTACTACAGCAGCGACGGCACGAGTATTCCAGGTGGGGCAGGTGGGGCTCTGTTTACTTGGACTTATTTGGGTAAAGACACCTGGCGCGGGAGCAATACCTCGACCATTCCAGCCTTTGGTGGCGGAGTTATTACCCTTCAAGTACGTGGTACGGTGGTATCACCAGGTTTTGAAGTGACCAACATCAACGTTCAGCCAGTGAACAGTTTTTCAGCCTTTACCGACTCACCCAACAACAACAATCTTCAACCAAAGCTAAAAATAGTAGCAGCAACATCTACCCCCTATATTTTTGCGTACGATGATTTTGGAGTGAGTAGTAAAGGGGTCCCCATTACCAACAATGTACTGAGCAATGATGACATTGGGACGGGCGTGTCACCTTTGGTGATAGTGACAACCCCTGTGACATCACCCACTAACGGCACGGTGAGTATCAATGCCAATGGTCGTTATACCTATCAGCCCAATGCGAACTTTGTAGGCACAGATAGTTTTGTGTACCGCGTATGCGACAGTGGCAATCCTGCAGTTTGTGCTACCGCTACAGTTACTATCACTGTGATAGACCCAGGCGTAGGTAATGGAAATAAAGCGCCGATAGCAGCACCGGATAACATAGCAGTAAAACAAGGGGCAACAGCTACGGGTAATGTACTTCTCAATGACGTAGAGCTGGATGCTAATCAAACCCTAACGGCAGCGGTAGTCACTCAGCCTACTAAAGGGACATTGACACTCAATGCCAACGGCTCCTATTCGTACGTAGCAGGAGCAAATTCCTTAGGAGATGACTGGTTTACCTACAAAGCTTGTGATAACGGTAATCCGCAGCTTTGTTCTACCACTCGTGTAGATATTAATATTTATGCGAGTTCGGCGGTCAATCTACCCCCTGTAGCCAATGCTGATGTAGTACTACGTGACCCGTCTAGCACTGCTACAGGCAATGTACTAACCAACGACAAAGACCCAGAAGGGGGGACGCTTACAGTAACCACCACGCCCGTTGTAGTACCCACTAATGGTACAGTGGTACTATCGGCCAATGGTGCCTTTACTTACACACCTACTGCGGGTTACACGGGTATGGATCAGTTTGTGTACGAAGTATGCGATTCATACAACCCCAAAGCATGTAGCCAAGCCACGGTCTTTATAGTACCTCGGAGTGTAGCCACGGGCGAAGCCAACGTGTCGCTATCAAAAACGTTGATAGGCAACAAAATACGCACCTTAAATGAAACGGTGAGTTATCGAGTAGTGTTGAAAAACGTGGGGCCCGCTGCGGCAACGAATGTAGTCGTGAAAGACAGCCTGAGTACAGGGTTGCAGCTGGTGAGTGGAACATCAACAGTAGGAACCTTCAGCAATGGACAATGGAGTGTACCTGCTTTGGCCTCGGGTGATAGTGCCGTGCTAACGGTATCGGTAAAATTGGCAGTAGCAGGTATTTCGTTCAATTATGCACGGGTGGTATCCTTAGATCAAACTGATTCAAACAAATCCAATAACGAAAGCGAAGCCTGTGTGTCGGTACCTTACCAACTATGTGCAACTGAAAAAATGGAAGTATCTGTCTCTGCAAGTTATACTAATGTAAAGTGGTTTAAAGAGGGAATACAGGTAGCAACTGGGAATGTAGTATTGTTGTCAGAAGCAGGAAACTATACCTTTACTGCTAACAATATCAATTGTCCAGTGAGTGGATGTTGCCCACTGGTGATTGAAGCAGGTACCAATTGTTGCCCAGTCAATATATGTATTCCTCTTACCATAAAGAGAGTAAAAAAATAATGATTGTAGGTAAGTAATTCGTAATCTGTAACATCCTCAGGAGAACTCTTTTGGGGATGTACTTCGATTGAGATATCTGTCTCTGTTTTTCTATTGCTAAATAATACGATAAATAGCTTTAATTAAAAGAGCTATTGTAGTTATTATGATGTTATTTATAAATGCCACTAAATAATCTTAGCACAGCTGTTGGTTAGTTAGAATACATTTTATAAAATATTTAGAAAAATGAGTAGGTGACAGACATTGATGTGAATATGATTATAATTAGTTTATTAATAATATTCATCCTAATTAGGAGTAATAGATGAGATTTAAAGGAGCGCACCTTCGACTTACAGAGGCCCATTGCCATAAACGATCGTAGTGCTTTAGCCTAATTGAAAATTGTTGTTTTTGAATAATATGATTTATGAATACCTTGGATTATTTACTAGGTATTTATAAATCGTTATTTTTCTCTATTGTCATTTTGTCACTTTTTTGTACCATTTATCCCTATATAGCATTTCGTCACTTTTTTGTCGAACTTCTTGACATAATGCTTTTGGACGAATGAAATTGCTGTTGTAAACATAATTTGTGCCCTACAATTTAAAAGAAAATTTACGTATGGAGACCTTGCCTAATTTTCCAAAAAACAGTTTTAGTAGCTTGGGAAAGCTACCAGAAGTGTGTATCAACTTATCCTTGAGTCAGCAATATTGCGATGATCTATTTAGTTTTCTGTTAAAAGGAAATATCCCCTTCAGTGTGACCTTTCAAAATGATTCTTTGGAAAGACCTAAAGTGTCAATGTTTAAAGAGGATATAATTTCTCAAAAAGAGGTAAGCGATGTGCCCAATGAGTCAAGGAATAATTCACTCAAAAAATGCGCCGAAACAATATATGAAAAGTATGTGATAGGGATGCTTAGTCATCCTGTTCCTAAGGAGAGTATTATCGCTAGTGAATTTGACTTATCACCTTCAAGATTCAAGAGCCTCTTTTTGGAGTACTATGGAAAATCTTTTTATCAATTATACATGGATAAAAAGATGGAATATGCCGCTAAATTATTACTAGAGGGATTTAGTTGTGGTGCGGTTTCTAAGAAAGTAGGATACAGCGCTAAATCAGCGATTAAGTTCAATAAAATGTTTCAAAAACACTTTGGAATAACGCCCAAAAGGTACCAAAATTCTAATGGTATAACTTTGCTTAAAAGGCTTTAAGGTACTTGTTAGTAAGTAAAAAAACAGGATAACTACCCTGCTTTTTTACTTATTAATATCTTCCATTAAATAAATCCCTCGCGGGTCATAATCGTCGTAAGCTGGACACCTAGATTGTCCGAAGCTTTCACTAATGGTAAGCGCACCTCGCTGCTGCAAATGCCCTTGATTTCAAGGCATTTTTTGATGCCAACGGGGTTTGATTCTGCATACAACGGCCCGTCCATGTCTAGAAAACGGTACTGAATAGCCGCAGCTTCTTCGGGGCGATTTTCGAGGGCGTGCCATGTCATTTCGGTAAACTCTTTCGGGAATGCATTCGCAATTACTGAAATAACGCCTTTCCAGCCAATGCTAATCATTGGTGAAACGTGATTGTCATCTCCCGAAATCAACAAGAAATCGCTTGGACACAGTTTGGCTAATTCCATGTACTGGTCAAAATTAGCACAAGCATCTTTGATACCGATGATATTGGGATGTTTGGCTAGTTCTACAATCGTTTCTACTTTCATATTTACTACCGTACGGCCTGGTACATTGTACAACAACACTGGCACTGGGCTGGCGTCGGCAATGGCCGTAAAGTGAGCAATCAAACCACGCTGTGAAGGCTTGTTGTAATAAGGACATACCGACAAAATAACATCCACCCCCGAAAGGTCGGTTTGTTTGAGGGTTTCCAACACCGCGCGGGTGTTGTTGCCGCCTAAACCGTACACAATGGGAAGCTTTTTGGAGTTGTTATCCTGAACAAACTTCAACAAATCGAGCTTCTCTTGCGCGGTTGTGGTGGAAGTTTCGCCCGTAGTACCTTGAACAACAAGGTAGTTTACGCCGCCTTCGCTTACAAAATCAATTAGTTTTTTAAGCGCGGTGTAATCAATATCGTGGTTGGTGTCGAATGGAGTAACTAATGCTACGCCCACTCCTAAAAATCGGGTATCCATTTGATTTATGCTACGGACGTTTGGCCCGTCAATATATACTGGTAGATGATTGGTAGATTGAGGTCACAAAGGTATTAAAATTTGTCAATCTATTGCTTCCAAAATGATATTACACGCTTCCGTAATTTGCTCAGTAGAAATGGTGAGTGGGGGAGCAATCCGCATGGAGTTATCGCAAAACAAAAACCAGTCAGTGATGACACCTGTTCCTTGCTTCCCTCGCAAAATGGCACGGTCAATGATTGGCTTTACTACTTCGAAAGACTCAAATTCAACGGCTAACATCAAGCCCTTTCCTCTAATTTCCTTGATGGATGAGTGTTGCAAATGGTCGCGTATTTGTTGACCCTTTTCTATCGCACTTTCAGCGAGTTTTTCCGACTGAATTACTTCCAACGTCGCTAGCGATGCTGCACAGCTTACGGGATGGCCACCAAATGTGGTGATATGCCCAAGAATGGGATTATTTTTAAAGACAGACATAATGCTTTGTGGGGCAATAAACGCCCCGATGGGCATTCCGCCGCCCATGCCTTTGGCACAAAGTAAAATATCGGGAGCCACCCCAACTCCTTGAAATGCCCAAAAGGTACCTGTTCGCCCAAACCCCGTTTGAATTTCATCGTAAATCAACAACGTGCCTGTTTCGTTGCAACGGGCGCGTAACGCTCGATGGTAGGCTACCTCAGCTACGCGCACCCCTGCTTCGCCCGAAATCACCTCGATGATGATAGCCGCCGTTTGTGTCGTAATTAATTCTAGGTCTTCCAACACGCCAAAGCGAATGTGACGAACATCAGGAAGCAAGGGACGAAAATTACGTTTAAAAAACTCAGCACCTGCCAAACTCAACGCGCCCTGGGTACTGCCGTGGTAGGCATTGAAACAAGAAATGATTTCGCTGCGTCCCGTAAACCGTTTGGCGAGTTTCATCGCTCCTTCGACGGCTTCCGCGCCTGAGTTGGTGAAATAGACGTTGTCTAATTCTCCTAGACCTATAAGGTTTTCGGAAACCTTATAGGTCTCGCGCACCAACGCCTCCGCCAGTTTTACTTGGGGCGTTTCAATATATTCGCCGTACACCATCAAGTGCATGTATTTATCTAACTGCTGATGAATGGCTTTCAGCACGTGGGGGTGTCGGTGGCCTGCATTGCTGACGCCAATCCCCGAAATCATATCAACGTATTTTTCGCCGTTGGCACCGTAAAGATAAATGCCCTCCGCGCGGTCGATGTCGAGTGCAAGCGGAAAATCTGACGTTTGGGCAAGGTAATTATAAAAAAGCTCGTGACGATTCGTCATACTATTCAAAACAATGGTATCAAAAAGCGATTTACGAATAAAATAAACACGTCGCACAAATTAATATGCGACGTGTCTGAACTACTCTTCAAATTGTTGATAAAGAAGGAGGGAAAAGAGTGTTTTCTCAGAACAGGTTCTTTCCCCTAAAAAATGCCCAAGTGATTAATAACCTGGGTTTTGTACTAATTTTTTGTTAGTATCAATTTCACGTTGTGGAATCGGAATCACCAAGTTGTTGGCATTGTAAGCCGTTGTTCCTACGGTTCCTTTCAAGCGCTTGATGTCGTGTACTTGCTGACCTTCAAAGGCTAATTCCAATTTACGCTCTTTCAAAATTGCCGCAATCGTCAACGTGGTGAGCGGAGCTAAACCTGCCCGTGAGCGAATCAAGTTGATGTCGGCCAATGGCGTAGCACCTACAGTAGTTCCTAGACGGAAGTTGGCCTCGGCACGTGTAAGGTACATTTCGGCCAAACGAACAACAGGAACGTCGCCAAAACGGTCGTTGAATTTGCTAGTAAATGTACGTGAACCTGCGTTGCTTGTATTAAAGAATTTACCACGAATATCACTCGCTTCGTAAAGAGCTAGGTGTTTCGTTTGAACACGAATGTCGCCACGGCCTTGGTTAAGTGACGACGCATAATAGGTGTTCATCGCATTAGAACCATCTTGGTCAGTCACAACAATGCTAAAAATACTTTCGGCGTTGTCGTCTACGAATGCGTTGGCAAAATCAGCTTCTAGTTCAAATGCACCTGAATTAATCACACGATTGGCTGCGTCACGAGCCGAAGCATAGTTTCCTTGCATCAGATATACGCGCGACAACAAAGCTGCCGCCGCAGGAAACTTCGCTAGTTGTTCCGCTTTCGTCAGGTCGTCGATGATTTGAGCGTACACTTCTGCTACGCTGTTACGTGCTTTGTAATCGGCATCAGTCACAGAGCGAGTAGGAGCTAATACCAAAGGTACTCCAGGGTTAGTGGCGTTGTCGCCGTCACCCCATGCTTTCGCAAACAACTTTACCAATTCAAAATAGATAGCTCCACGAATAAAACGAGCTTGGCCTTCTACGCTGTTTTTGTTGGCAGCACTTACTTTGTCAATGGCACTTAGCACGTTGTTAGCGCGGTTGATAGCTGCGTACGAGCTAGTCCAAGTCGCCGTTGTTTGGGTATTGCCCGCAGTCATGGTTTTACGCCAAATCTCGTCTAAGGTCGTAAATGTTCCTCCGAAAACCACTTCGCGGTCATCGCCAAGAAGTTCACCAGAGTATTGGAAAGCCCCTCCGAATACGTTTGTGCTACTCATTCCGTCGTAGGCACCCACGAGGGTTACTTGTACGTCTTGTTCGGTTGCCAACGCTGTCGATTCGTCGATACTTTGAGTCGGCTGTACATCAAGTCGGTTGGCACAAGCAGCGCTCAATAGCATTACTGAGCCTGCGAGTACAAAAGATTTTATGGATGTATTCATTGTTAGAAAAATCAAAGTGTTGAAAAATTAGAAACCGATATTGATACCTCCCGTGATGGTTTTCGCTTGAGGAGCTGTGTAAAAATCATAGCCTTGAGCGATGTTAGTCACGATGTCGTCGGCGTTTACTTCAGGATCCCAACCCGTGTATTTAGTGAACGTCAACAAGTTTTGGCCCGTCAAGAAGAGACGTACGCTGCTGATTTTAGCTTTGTTCAACAATGATTTTGGTAAGCTGTACGAAAGTGTTACGTTGCGCAAACGAACAAACGAACCGTCTTGGATAAAACGGCTAGAAGGCTGCGCACCGTTGTTGAAGAACAAACGCGCTTCTGGGAATTTAGCATTTGGGGTTTCTTTTGTCCAAGAATCCAACTGATCCACAGTTTGATTATCCTCAAAGCGCGCGTTAGCTGATGAAAAACGTCCTACACCGTAGAAGTTGATTTTGTTTCCAAATACTCCGTTGAAGAAAATACTCAAGTCAAAACCTCGGTAGCTGAATGTATTTGTCAAACCACCAATAAGTTTTGGCTGTGGATTACCCACAACTACGCGTTGTGCTTGGCTGTAAACATTCGTAGTTGCACGGTCGATAGAGCCATCAGCGTTAGTTGTGTTTTTGTACCAAAGTGCATCGCCATTGGCACGGTCAACACCTGCGTATTCTGCCGTGAAGAATGTACCAAGAGGTTGACCTTCAACGGCGCGGCTCATGTTGTTGAGCCCAGCTTCGATGATTTGGCCTTGCAAGTCAGTGATTTTGTTGCGGTTAGCGGCTAAGTTGATGCTCGTTTTCCATTTGAACGCACCAACTAAGTTATCTGTGTTCAAAACAAACTCAATACCTTTGTTCTCCAAACGGCCTACGTTTTTCACTTGAGTAGTGAAACCAGTCGTACCTGGCACGTTCACGTTTAGCAAAAGCCCTGAAGTTTGTTTGTTGTAGTAGTCAATCTCACCGCTGATACGGTTGTTAAGAATACCGAAGTCGATACCAATGTCTGCTTGGTCAGTGGTTTCCCATTTCAAATCAGGATTTGCCAACTGTGATGGGCGTTGACCTGGCTGACCTGCGTATGCAGCGTCACCTGTGTACAATCCAAGTTGAGGGAAGTTACCGATTTCGGCGTTACCAGTGCGTCCGTAGCTAGCCCGAATTTTCAAGAAGCTGATGACAGGATTGTTTTGTAAGAAACTTTCTTCTGAAAGTACCCAACCCGCCGAAACGGCAGGGAAGAAGCCGTAGCGGCTATCACGTCCGAAACGTGAGGAACCGTCGAGACGAGCGCTAACACCTAACAGGTAACGGTCGTTGAATTTGTAGTTGGCACGGGCAAAATACGATAAGAAGCGGAAGTTTGTTTCGGTAGAGCTACCATCCGTTTTACGAGCCGCACTCGCAATCATACGATACGCATCCGAAGGGAAATCTTGGCCTTGAGTAAGGGCAAATTTCTCTTGAGATTGCTGATACGACATACCCAACGTTGCGTCAATAGTATGCTTTCCGAACGAAGTGTTATACGTAAAATAGTTGTTGGTGTTGTAGTTCTCAACGCGCGTAAAAGCGTTTTCGCCAAAACCGTTAGGTGCACCAAAGTTACGCTGTGTTTTGCTGTTGTAGTACGATTCTTCTTGTTGGTTCAACACATCAACCCCTAGTTCCGAACGGAAGTTTAAGCCTTTTATGATCATTAATTGACCATAAACGCTACTAATGCTGCGGTTGACAGTGGTATTGTAGTAAGCGTTTCCAATGTTGATGATTGGGTTGTAGTAGACAGGAATCGAAATGTCGCCTGGAGGCGTACCTACTGGAAGGCCAGTTTCAGGGTCGTTTTGAGGGGTCATTGGAGGTAGTGCCACCATCTGGATTGGGTTGTCGAACTGACGGTCGCCCGAAAGACGGTTGTTAACGGTGCGCGCCATGCTCATGTTGATACCCATACGGAAACGCTCAGATACTTTTTGGTCGAGGTTGATACGGCCAGACATACGATTGAGGGCGTTACCAATCAAAATACCTTTTTGATCAAGCAATTGACCTGACACGAAGAAAGAGGTCTTGTCGTTTCCTCCGCTAATGTTCAAATCATACTGGCTCATAGGTGCTTTTTGGTAGGCCAATCCACCCCAATCCGTACTTGCTTGTTTGGCGGTGCCAAAAGTTCCTAGGCTTTGCGTTTGGAAGAAATCTTCCATGTAAGTGGTGTACGAATCAGGTGATTTTGGGTCAAGACCATCAATACGGTCAGAGTTAGCGGCTGCTTGGCGGTAGAGCTTCAAGTATTGTTCTGTATTCAAAAACTTTACTTGTTTGGTTGGCTTGCTTGAGCCAAATTGATACCCGAAGTTAATGTTAGTACGTCCTGATTTACCACGTTTTGTGGTGATGAGAACAACCCCGTTGGCGGCACGAGAACCGTAGATAGCCGCCGCAGATGCATCTTTCAACACTTCGATTGACTCGATATCTTGTGGGTTAATATCAGCCAATGGGTTGGTTGCGCTCCCGTTATTACTCAAGTTTTGAGTAGTTACTGGAATTCCATCGAGTACATAAAGAGGCTGGTTAGAAGCGGATACCGACGAGTTACCACGAACCCGTACCTGAATCGCTTGGCCCAGTTTTGATGAACCCGCGTTTACTTGAACCCCTGCTGCTTTTCCTTGAATGGCCTGGTCGAAAGTGTTGACAGGCATGTCTTGAATGTCCGAAGGGCGAATTTTGGCGATGTTTCCCGTCAATTCACGCTTGATTTGTGAACCATACCCTGTTACGACTACTTCAGATAAGCTTCTTGTTTCAGGTTTAAGTTGAACATTGACTTCTGAACGACCGTTAACTTTCTCCTCTAGAATGGCAAATCCGACGAAGCTAAAAACCAACGTTGCGTTTTCGGGAACAGATAGGCGGTAGGTTCCATCGGCATCTGAGTTGGTACCTTTGGTTGTACCTTTAACGGCAACGGCAACGCCAGGCATTCCAACCCCATCTTCTGCCGAGGTGACTTTTCCTGTCACCACCTTGTCTTGTGCTCTTACTAAGAGTACCGACAAGCACGTAGCCACTAGCAGGCTTACACGTAAAATGTGTCTCATACAGTTTAGTTTGTTAGAGTTAAAAAATAAAAAAAGTACCAAATCAGAACCATGTTCCAACTCGTATTCGTTAGGTGATACTTTGGGTACGATAAAAGTGATACAAAGAGGATGTTTTCGGTCCTACCAGGGCCAAAAAATGACGTAGTTGTAAGTAAGATCGTCCGAAAGGATTATATAAAAGAAGTGTTTTAGGCACATACAATCCTCTCATTTGCGAAGTAAATGCACTTAACAAATCATCCACTAGCAAGATAAAAACTTGCCCCATTTTCTTGGCCAGTTTCGGCATACAGTACTCTTTGTGTGTGGAAAACGACTATTTGGTAACACAAACATAATGTACAATTGCCGAAAAGTCAAAGCCTTATCGTATCAAAAGTGCATTGTACCTAAGGAACCTACTTAATCGGGCTCGTAAAAACAGGTGCTACCTCCTACCCAAGTAAAGTCTTTATTGAATCGAACACCAATCATTTCTCCGCGGCTCAAGCGGCTTAGACTGGTTAAAAGCTGGGGGCGAGGAGCATTGTCTTCCCACACGTATAGCATCCGAATCTCACATTTTACTAGTCCATCAAGGGCTTGGATGATTGGTTCGTACGCCACTTTTCGTTGTAAAATCCAATTTTCTGGATCCGAGATAGACGATAGGTCTTCAGGAGAAACGTGGATTTTTACGCCACTTCCAGCAAAGGAAAATAAGGGTTTGAGGACATAATTTTCTAAGTCAGAAGGGAAAACGCCCGCATACTCGCTTACAAAACGAGTATCGGGTACATAGGGAGACTTAAGAAAGGGAAGGGTATATTTACTGATGCGGAAAAACCAGTTGGGATGCCCAACCCATGTTACGTCCACATCGTCTGTTAGGCTAAATTCCGTTTTTAGTTCAGGAAAGTTGCTGAGGTCGTCAAAAATCAGACGGTTATAAATCCGTTTGATTTGAATTTCGTGGCCGTCTTTTTCGTAAAACAATTGACGACCCCGTTTTTTAATTTTGGTATAACATACCGCTTTTACGCCTAAAAAATCCTCGGTGACGACAAAGTCGATGCGGGTTTTTTGTTGTTCGGGGTAAATTTCCAGTAGTATTACATTTTCAGGGTTTTCGTTCCCGAGAATTACCTTTTTGAGCTGAGTAATGTACTCTTCCTGCGTGGAGATACCGCTAAAATAATTGCTGAAGTCGGCAGGAATCGGGAAATAATCGCGAAACTTTTCGGTAACATAACTCTGAAAACCAAAAATTGAAGGGAATCCCTGAAGCTCAATGAGTTGTGGAGTAAGCTCGCCGTCAGCGTCTTTGCAAATCGCAAAATCAATGGCCAAAAACGACGTATGCTGATTTTCATTGGGCACATTTTGGTCGGAAGGAATGGCGTGCTGAGTTTGGGTTTTGAAATCGCTTCCTACAATTACATCAACAAACGATTCACACGCTTCGATTAGTTTATTTTTGAGTAATTTAGGGATAAAAACGGGGGTTTCTGCCACTCTAAATTCGAGTTGATTGGGCCAATCGGCGTGGATGCCCGCAATAAACTCATTGTATTTTTCCTCACTGAAAGCAGCGTTGTACGTTTGTCGAAGTTGTGTAATCATAAGGACTAAAAGTTTTACCCAAATAAATGTTGGTACATCAACCAAAAATAGTCAACAAATCAATTCTTCCAAATAGAACGGGTTAACGTATTCTATTTTATTCGACGCTTTGCATTCTGACTTCGACACTCTCCATTAATTGTTTGGCTGCTTTGCGGAGGAAGGTTGGTATAATTGATGCTTCGGTGAGCATGATTTTGTCGGGGTCTTGGAGATGAGCCACCATGTCATTGTATTTTTCCTCCCCGTGATTCGTGATAATTCCTTCTCGTTTTTCCTCCTTTTGGAAATGGCGAAGCATCCCTTCGGCGTCGGCTTCGGGGTGGAATTGCGTTCCGAAAATTTCACGAGAAAAACGCACGGCCATCGTCGCGCGTTCGAGATGCGCTACGTGGGGGCGTTCTTTTTCTATGCACAAAATCTTGGCGCCGATGCGCTCCAAGTGATGGAGGTTAGGTTCAATTACCTGGTAGTCGCGCGAGTCGACGGCGTAGAAAGGGTCGGGAAGGTTCTTGAAAAATGATTCGCTCTGGCCAAATCGGGTTTTGGTCATTGGAAATATTCCGAAGGAAGTAGAGCGGCGCTTGCATACCAATCCAACGCCCCAGTGCAGGCAGGCCATTTGGAAAGAATGGCAAATCAAAAAGAGATGCTTTTTACGAGGGTGATGAGGTTGGCGATTGTATTGCCAAATTTGGTCGAGCAACAAAAAGAAAGGTTTTTCCCACGGTGCGCCGACGGGTTCAGGATTGCCTGGGCCGCCTGACGAAATAAAAATATCAAAACTCAAATCGGGGACCTCACATTTTTGGCGTACATCAAACACCTCATAGGTGGCCTCTATGCCGTCTTGGTTGACAAAACGTTCGGTGATGGCTTTGATACAACGCATACCTTCGTTGGCATACCCGTCGTACATGTCAAGAATGGCAATCTTAATTCGTTTCATTAGGGTAAATATTCTCTAGTCGCCTCAGCGTAACCTCTTCGACTAAGATTAGATAAATAAAAAAATCGTACTGCCACTGGTTTCAAACTCTTGAAAAAGAGGGATAAAGGTCAGTGGCGGTACGATGTAAAAATACTATTTTCTCCGCAAAGTTACGGAAATATTATCAAACCTTATGGGTTTTCAACCCCTTAAACCTGATAGGTTTTTAAAACCTATCAGGTTTGAATAAGGCTTCTTACACTTGCACCCAGCGGCGCTCGCGGCTACTTTCTACGATTTTATCGCAAAGGCGGAGTTCACGTAAACCATCTGCAAACGTTGGATACGTTGGGTTGGCAGGTTTGCCGTTGCGGATAGCCGCGTATACCTCCTTAAACAATTGCTTTGATGTATCAGGGAAGCCTTCATTGTGGCCACCTGGGAAGGTCATCAAGGCGCGTGCTTCTTCGTGGGCAAGGGCAGGATCGCGCAACATTACTTGGTTGGCTACTTCACGGCGGCCCATCCAAACTTCGTTAGGAGTTTCTGAGCACCAGTTGAAGGTTTGGTTTGCCCCGCTGATTTCGAGTGTACAGCGGTTTTTACGACCTGCTGATACCTGACTTACGGTAGCTACTCCCGTATTGCCGTTGTCGAAACGATACAAAATAGAAGCAAAATCTTCGGTTGTGATAGGTACTTCTTCGTAGTCAGAAGCTTGGAGCAACTTTCCAGAGTACGTAGCGATGGCTTTTTTAGGCTTCATACGTGTTTTATGAACCGTATTAAAGTCTGCCATTACTTCAGTAATATGAAGCCCCGTGATGTATTCGATAAGGTCGAACAAGTGCGAGCCAATATCGGCTACGGCACGCGAGTCGCCCGATTGCGAAGGCTCTAAACGCCAGTTGTAATCAGTAGGCAAGAAAAGCCAATCTTGCAAATAGCTACCTTGTACCGAATAAATGTCACCCAATTCGCCTTTTTCACGCATCGTTTTCATCTGACGAATCAACGGGTAGTAGCGAAGGTTGAAGTGTACGGCATTGACCAAGCCGAGTTTGTCGGCCAGTTCTACCAATTCTTCCGCTTGAGCGGTTGTAGTCGCAAGTGGTTTTTCACAAACGACATTTTTTCCCGCCAACAACGCTTTTTTTGCTTGTTCGTAGTGGAGGAAGTTGGGTGTACAAATGTGTACACATTCGATAGAATCGTCACGAAGGAGGTCATCAAACGAATCGTAAGCCGCTGTTCCAAGTGATTGGGCACGGGCTTGAGCGATTTCGGCCGAAAAATCAGCGATACCTGCGACTTCAACGTCGGGTAAACGTCGTAGAGCTTCGATATGGGCTGGGCCAATAAAGCCAAGACCAACCACGGCTACTTGAGTTTTTGACATAGTAATAGTAATTTGGGTTTGAACGTGGGTTTATAATTGAGGATAAGTAACAATTTTACTGCGTTGATAACCAATTCGCTGGGCAACGACATACAACGAATCAGCTTTGTCAAGCGTTAACGGGCTTGTATACACCTGCCAAGTGGGCTCTTTCCAGTGTTTTTTGTAACCGATAGAGGCTCCTTTAGTGGCGCAAGTTAATGTAATTTTAGAAGAATTGGCGGCGATGATTGGGATTTGCGTTTGCGGAGGGGTGTCTTTTCCCCCCCACCATTCTCGTACCATTTCCATTTCGGGTTGGGTTGCTTTATCACCCACTTGTGTAAGCCATCGATTGTGTACTGCGCGTAACTCCTTGATTTTTTGTTGGTACTGTGGCTGGCCAGCTAGGTTGGTTAACTGGTATGGGTCGTTTTGGCAGTCGTACAACTCTTCGGTGGGTTTGGTCGGGTTAAACCAACGCAGTTGGGTGGCATTGAGCTGTCCAGCTTCTTTGAGTTTTAAAATGGATTGCATCGACGGTTGCTGTAGTCGGTACTGAATGTTTTGGTAGTAAGGCTTTTCGGGCATGAAATTACGAAGGTATTGATAGCGTCCGTCGTGGACGCTACGTACTCGGTCGTATTCCGAATCCATTCGGTCGCGGGCCGCAAATACAAATTTTCGGGGCGTTTTGGCCTTTTGTTCTCCCAAAAATGCCTGCCCCTGCAAATGCTTTGGAATAGGAATGTGCGCCAATGACAACAGGGTAGGAGCTAAATCGACGAAGCTAATCAGTTGTTCATCTATTTTACCGCGTTGTTGGGCGGGAGTAAACGGATTTTTGACAATAAAAGGAACCCGTAACCCGCGTTGCGTAATTTCACGTTTGACGTACGGGAGCCCGTCGCCATGGTCTGAAAAGAAAAACACAATGGTATTGTCGGCGAGGCCATCTTCACGAAGTTGTTCCAAAATTTTTCCTGCTTGTTGATCCATCACCATCGCGTTGGACAAGTGCCTCGCTATATCGAGACGAACTTCTGGGGTGTCGGGGTAGTAGGGAGGGACCGTCACGTCCTCGGGCTTGACGAGCAGTGGCTCTTTGGCTCGCATCCACACTTGAGATTCGTGGGTGATGGTAAAATTAAACACCGCAAAAAACGGTTGATTTTTATCGGGGCGGTTACGCCAATGCGCCCGCGTGCTACTTTCATCCCAAGCAGTCGGAGGAGCTTCAAACTGATAATCTTCTTTGGAATTGTTGGTACAATAATAGCCCGCTGCTCGTAAGTATTCAGGAAAACATTTGACATAGTCGGGGAGAACGGCCGAATAGCCTTTAAAACCAGGGGGATATGCATCCGTCGCTGCCACTGACGCCGCCAAAGTACGCATGTGTTGGGTGCCTATGGATTGCTGGTACATGCCCGTAATAATCGCCGAACGACTTGGGGCACACACCCCCGCCGTGGCGAAGGCGTTAGTGTAACGAGTCCCTTCAGCGGCGAGTTGGTCAAGGTGAGGAGTTTTGACCAATTTATTGCCAAAACTCCCTAGTTGGTAACTCATGTCCTCACACGTAATCCACAGGATATTAGGGTGTTGAGGTGCTGGATTTTCTTTAGTGATTTGCTTAAAGCCCATCAAAAGCAAGGCGATAAAAACTACAAATGCGGCGACGTGTTTCATGTCAAATACGAAGTTTAACTGCCTGACGTTTTAAGGCTTAGCCCCCACAATTTTACTGATACAATGTCGAAATTGCCATTAGGAAAAAAAGAGCTTTAATAACTTTTAACAAACTTTCGTCCCTTCAAAAGGTGGAATGCCGTATTTTTGCAAATAAAGTAGCTGAAAAGTTGTTGCCAGAAACACAGAAGAGTATCGCAAGTGCAGCCCGATGGCTGGTATGTTTGGCCCTAATTGTCATGGGCAACTTTGGAGCAATGGCCCAAAGATTACTTCCTCGTAAACCCGCAAACCCTGTGGTTGCTCCTGATTCTCTTCAGAAGCGTTCAACAACTTTGCCTGGAATTTCGGCTACCTTGGCGAATGCTGACAGCACCAAAAAAGATACGCTCGAAGTCGATAGCGATCTTAAAAGTACGGTGGTATATAGCGCCAAAGATTCAACGATTATGGATCCTGCGGCGCAGGAAGTGCATCTCTACGGACAAGCCAAAGTGACGTACGGGGCGATTGTGTTGCAGGCCGACTACATTCGTTTAAACTGGACTACCAATGAGGTCTTTGCTAAAGGGACGTACGATACAACCTCAAAAAAATGGGTAGGAGAACCTATTTTTGAGGATAATGGAGAAAAATACGATACCAAAGAACTTCGCTATAATTTCAAATCGAAAAAAGGATTTCTCAAAGGAATTGTCACTCAGCAGGGAGATGGAAATATCCGTGGAACGACGGTAAAGAAGGATGCTGAAGACAATATGTATATTCGTGGGTCGGTGTATACCACTTGTAATTTGACCCATCCGCATTTTCACATTGCGGCCAAAAAAATTAAAGTTATTCCCGAAAAACAAGTCATATCAGGGCCATTCAACCTCGTCATAGCGGATGTCCCACTACCGATTGGGCTTCCATTTGGTTTTTTTCCCATTCCCAAGAAAAAAGAAATTGGAACGTCGGGTTTGATTATGCCTACTTACGGCGAGGAACCCAACGGACGGGGGTATTATTTGCGTGATGGTGGTTATTACTGGGCGATCAGTGACAAAATCAACATGAGCATTACGGGGCAAATCTATTCCAAAGGAAGCTGGGGAGTAGGTGTTGCCATGCCGTATTCTGTTAAATACCGCTTCAATGGTAATTTCAACTTGCGTTTCAACCGTAACGTGCAGGGAAATGAAATCAAGGTGTTAAACAAACCTCGTAATGACTTTAGTCTTAACTGGACACACACGCCTGTCACGCGTGGTACGTCGAGTTTTGGGGCGTCGGTCAATATCGGAAGTAATAGCTTTAACCAGTACAACGAATTTAGTACCCAACGCTACATCCAGAACGTAGCGGGGTCGTCGGTTCAGTACAACAAGCAATTTGGACAATTTGCGCGTATCGGGACGAGTCTGCGCGTCAACCAGCGTTTCCCTGACCGTTCGAAAGTCGATGCTGAAGGAAAACAAATTGACCCAGGGGCGATTGATGCAGGTGTTGATTTTAACTTTGGTATCAACCAAATTGCCCCTTTTGCCCTCAAAGGAGGAACGGGCGCATGGTACGAGAGTTTTCGTTTGGGGATGGATTTTAGCGGTGGCTTAACGGCCAATAACAACATTGTGTATGCCGATACTTCGAGCGCTCGTTTAGGCTTTGTATGGGCTAATCCTCCTGCTAATGTAGTGGGAAGTGGTACCACCAGTGCGATTACGACGTATGCTCTCAACGCCGAGACATTTAATCAATTTATCAAGAATGCGCAGTTTACGGGTCGATTTTCAATTCCGATTTCGTTGCCCAACATCAAACTATTTCGCTACATCAACATTACCCCAGGTATTTCGATGTCGGGCGATGCCTTTACGCAGAAGTTTAGGTATACTTACAAAGGCGGAAATAAAGTACAGGTAGATACGCTCAAAGGATTCTATTTTGCCAACAACGTTTCATTTAGCGCCAGCGTTAATACACGCCTCTACGGTACTTTCTTTATCAAAGGAAAACGCCTTGAAGCCATCCGTCATACGCTGATTCCGTCGGCGAGTATTAATTACGTACCAGATCAGTCGAATTTGTACGAAAAAACGGTGGTAAACCAAAATGGAGAGGTGCGTTATTTGAACCGTTATCGTACTGTAGGGGGTAACTTGACGACCTCTGGAACGTCAGCGGCGTCAATTTCGTGGAGTTTAAACAACTTGTTTGAAGCAAAACTGCGTCCTAAATCCGATTCCACGGGGAAGCAGTTTGAGAAAAAATCTATTTTGGATAACTTGAGTTTGAACGGCTCCTACAACCTCATGGCCGACTCGCTCAACATGTCCGACATTAGCCTGGCGGCCAATGCGCAGCTGTTCAAAAACTTGAATTTTAACTTCTCGGCGAGTTTTGACCCGTATGCCTACGTGAAGGATGCTTCCTACGGAACGGTAGGGCGAAAAATCAATACTTACTCGGTGACGGCCAATCAAGGTTTAGCCAAATTGTCGAGCATGAACTTTGCCTTGTCGACGCGCTTTGCCCCCAAAGGCGCCGATAAGCCTAAAAAGTCGAATACGCCTAATACGGAAGAGCAGCAACGGATGATTAATGCCAACCCTGAAGCGTACGTGGATTTTAATATCCCGTGGACAATTAATTTTAGCTACAACTTCGGGTATTCTAAGCAAGGTTTAGCCAAAGCGACTACCATTCAGGCGTTGACCATGCAGGGAGATTTTAGTTTGACCCCTAAGTGGAAATTTACCTACTCGACGGGGGTGGATGTAGTGGCAAAAGCGCCTTCGATTACGAATATTGGTATCATTCGAGACTTACACTGCTGGGAAATGTCATTCAACTGGACGCCTTTTGCGGGCTCAGGATTCCGTGCCAACAACTACAACTTTGAAATTCGGGCCAAATCGGCACTTTTGAGAGATTTAAAACTTTCGCGCCGCCGTTCTTTCTACGACCAAGGTGGTTTTAGGTAGTTTGAAGTTTCTCGTTTTGTAGTATTTATTCTTCCATTTTGTGTTTTTTTTCGCTAGTGCTTTGTATGCTTTCGCGCTGGTTGTGAGCAACCCTTGACACAACAATTTCCTGTCAATGTGTCAGTTTTGGGAGAAGTGGCAAAGAAATTTACGCCCTCAAACGTATAGAAAGCGCATTAAAGGTATTTTTAAAAATATGACAACAGAAAACGAACCAATCCATAACGAAGAGATTGTTGCTGAAGAAACCACGCCTACACCAGAGGCCGCAGAAATAGCTCAAGAAACAGAAGTCTCAAAAACGGAAAAGTTGGAGGCAGAAATTACGGAATTGAAAGATAAGTACTTGCGCCTATACGCCGATTTTGAAAACTTCCGTCGTCGTACTGCCAAAGAAAAACTAGAGCTTATCTCCAACGCCAACGAAGAGTTGATGAAGGCGGTATTGCCCGTAGTAGATGATTTTGAGCGCGCGATGGCGTCTTTTGAAACAGTAAATGAAATTGCGCCGTTGAAAGAAGGCGTTGGTTTGATTTATAATAAGTTTTCGAAAACGTTGGAAGCCAAAGGTTTGAAGCCAATGACGTCGAAAGGTGAAGTGTTTGATGCTGATTTGCACGAGTCGATTACGCAATTCCCTGCCCCAACCGAAGATTTGAAAGGGAAAGTGATTGACGAAGTTGAAAAAGGGTATTTCTTGAACGAAAAAGTAATTCGCTACGCTAAAGTAGTGGTAGGCAGTTAACAAAAATGGCACAGAAAAGAGATTATTACGAAATTCTCGGCGTAAGCAAAGGGGCGTCGGAAGATGAAATCAAGAAAGCCTACCGCAAATTGGCCATCAAATATCACCCTGACAAAAACCCCGATGACCCATCGGCTGAGGAAAAGTTTAAGGAAGCTGCCGAAGCCTACGGAGTACTAAGCGACGCCGATAAACGCAAACGCTACGACCAATTTGGTCATGCAGGCATGGGCGGAAATGGTGGTTTTGGCGGTGGCCAAGGTTTTGACATTAACGACATCTTCTCTCAATTTGGGGATATTTTTGGGGATTCGTCTCCGTTTGGCGATATGTTTGGCGGAGGCGGTGGGGGCGGACGTCGCGTGCGCCGTGGTACCGACCTTCGTATTAAGCTTAAACTCGACCTTCGCGAAGTAGCCGAAGGAGCCGAAAAGAAAATCAAAGTAAAACGCTACGTAAGTTGTAACACTTGTGGTGGCAACGGGGCTAAAAATGGCGGGTCGCTCAAGACGTGTCATACGTGTAACGGAAACGGACAAGTACGCAAAGTAGTAAGCACAATGCTTGGCCAAATGGTATCGACCAGTACGTGCCCGACGTGTAATGGGGAAGGGAAAATCGTTACCGAACGCTGTGAGGTATGTGCAGGAGAAGGACGCGTGTTGGAGGAAGATTTGATTAGTATCAAAATTCCAGGCGGGGTAGCCGACGGCATGCAACTCTCCATGAGCGGCAAAGGAAACGTACCGCCGCGCGGTGGAATCGCAGGTGATTTGCTGATTGTGGTTGAAGAGGAAGAAGATGAGCAACTCAAGCGCGATGGCAATAACCTAGTGTACGACTTGCACGTGAGCTTCATTGATGCGGCTTTGGGTACGTCAGTAGAAGTTCCAACCCTCGACGGCAAAGCACGCGTACCGATTGAGGCGGGTATTCAAGGAGGAAAAATCTTGCGTTTGAAAGGCAAGGGTATCAAAGAATTGAATGGTTATGGACGTGGTGATCAGTTGATTCACGTAAATATTTGGACCCCAAAACAACTGAGCAACGAAGAACGTACCCTTCTGGAAAAGCTCCGCACCTCACCCAACTTCCAGCCTAAACCTGGAAAAAATGAGAAAGGGTTTTTCGAAAAGATGAAAGATTTCTTCCACTAGAAATAACGAAGAGAAACGGGCGGCTTAGGTCGCCCGTTTTTTGTTTATAGAGCAGAGGGGTAACTACACGCTATTCTTTAAAAAATGTATATTTATAAAAAAAGGCCCGTGTAAGATGATAAATTATGTTGAAAAAATATTAGCCTCCCCCGATGCGTTTGAGCAAATAGCAAAGCTCAATGAGGTGCTTTTGGAAGAAAAAAAACGTCGGCATGAGTTTCGGGAGTGGGTGTCACCTGGGGTAAAAGCGGAGTTTATCAATGGCGAAATTATACTTCATTCACCCGTCAAAAAGCGCCATTTTAGCGTGACAGACCTACTTTCGAGGTTGTTGAGTATCTATGCGAGTATCAATAAATTAGGGCGGGTGGCGACCCAAAAAGCCATGATTGCCCTTACGCGCAACGACTATGAACCCGACCTAGTGTTTTTCTCCAAAGAAAAATACGATACATTTACCGACGACCAAATGCTTTTTCCCGCGCCCGATTTTGTGGTGGAAATCTTATCTAAAAAAACGGCGGCTCGCGACCGTGGACTCAAAAAGCAAGACTACGCCGCCCACGGCATCAAAGAATACTGGATTATTGACCCCAATCAGCGTTTCATAGAGCAGTACGTGCTACTCGGAGACCACGATACACACTATTTGCCCCCCCGTACTTTTTATTTCAGTGACTACATCGAAAGTTGGGTAATCAAGGGTTTCGCCATTCCCGTAGTAGCTATCTTTGAAGAAGCCGCCAACGTGGAGGCTTTGCAGGAGTTAATGAAATAAGGTTGATAGGTCTTAAAAGACCAAATAATAAACACTTAAAAAGACCCCGTAGGCATCACAATCGCATAACGCCCTCCCATAAAAACATACAAAATCAGCATCGCAGTAAAAAAAGCCAGGGCCGCGATGACTAAAGCATGAAACTTAGCTTGCTTGTCGCTTACCATTCCAGCGATTTTTTTACGGTGCGTAGCTGCTACGTGGATGCCCAACGCCATGATTCCCAAGAAATAATAGGGAGTAAAGTAATATTTAAAAGGTGCTTCTAACACTACCCGAGCCGCAAAATAGAAGTCGGTGTCAGTACCAAAGTAGAGACGCTGCCCAACTACTGCTCCAATATGTTGGACAATAAAAAATGCAAAAGCCCAACCAGCAAACATTTGCAAACGGTCGTTTAAACTTAAATGAGGCACTTTTCTAAGAGCCATCGCTTGCCTGATACCGCTATATACTTGAAACCCAAAGCATGACAGAAGTACTATCTCAACAACGGGCTGGCGGTATATTTTGCGCAGGGTTTCCATTATTTCGCGGTGAGTTTCGATGCCATACCACGCCATTGCATGATTAAAAAGGTGGGCTGCGGCAAAGATCGCAATGGTCATTCCCGAAATTCGGTGAAGGCTTTTTATCTTGTCCATTGTGGCGAATATTTATACTCCCAAAAGTCAGGAAAGCGCCAAACACTTCATTTGATAAATGTCAAAAAATCAATATTTGGCCCTGATGCGGCTCAAGGTTTCGAGGGTAATGCCCAAATAAGAGGCAATGTGAGTCAATTGAAGGCGGTGAATCAGCCCTGGAAAGCGCTGTAAAAATGTTTCGTAGCGTTGTTGTGCGTTCTGGAATTGAATCATGTCTACTCGTTCTTGTAAAATCAAAAACTGATCCATAGTGACCATCCGTGCGATGCGCTCAATGACGTGAAATCGGCGGCAGAGTCCTTCCATGTCATCGTACAAAATGGAGTACACGTCCGAATCTTCAAGAACTTCGATGGTGTACCGACTTGGGCGTCGGGAGTAAAAACTGTCAATGGCCGTAAACGGATTTTCTTCGGTAGCAATCCAGTCGACGACCTCTTTTTCTTCTTTTCCGTGAAAAACCCGCGCCAAACCTCTCATCATAAAAAACATATTGTGGCAGACTTGGCCTTGCTGGAAAATGATTTCTCCCTTGGCAAATCGGTGAAGCTTGGCTTTTTGGGCAATGAGCGCTTTGGCTTCCTCGGGAAGCCGTTCTATTTCATCAAAAAAGTGAATAATGGGCGACATCATTCAAAAAAACCTTCTTCGTACGCTTCGCAAAATGCGAAGTAATCTTGGTGGACTTTGTTGGGGTACTCACGGCAAAAATCGACTAGGTCTTGTTTCCATTGGGTTTGTTGGGCAAACGAAATAAGTTCGTCGGCAATGGATGACCCTTGGCGGCCAGCACTTCGCAAATGCCCCGATGCCACAATGATAGCCGTGTTGCGAATTAGGTCTTCGAGGGTTTCTATTTCACCATCCCACAAATGGAAATCTAACTTGTCTTGCTCAGGTTGTAGTTCTTTCAAAACAAAAGACTTGTTCTCCCCTACAATCTCGCAAAGCAGCGTTGGTAGCACATTGTTGACTCGACTCTGAATGCCGACAATCCGAGCGGCTTCGGTTGGCCATGTAGGCTGAGGGGTAGGCAACAATAGTGCTAACGCAGAATGACGGGCTTCTTTTAGGTCGAGGAGGTAGTGTTTTTCTTTGGTGTTTTCCACTAAAATCACGTAGCGTTCAACCCCTAAGCTAGCTGTTCCCGTGAGTCGAACGCCAATGTCGCAAATCCGACTAAAAAACGGATTAGGGTGTTGGTGAAGCCAATTTGTCAAGAGCGTCTCTACTTCCGAGCGTTTTTGGGGTGAGATGGGTAGCACTTTCCCATTTTCAAGGTTGAGTTTGCGTTCCCCTTCTACTTTAACGGTACGCTCCTTAATAAAGTCCTTACGGCGTCGTCTTTCGAGTTGGTCAAAAAACTCCGCCAACATCCCTTTGGCTGTACGCCTCTCAATATCAATCGGTTTGCCAGAAGCAAGCGTGCGTGTATAACTTTCTAAAAAAACGTGGGCTAGTTGGTCGTTTTCCTCTGGTTCTAAATCCAGTTCTTCGCCCGCAAGGTAGATGCTCGTGAGCATTCTTGCCAGCTCCCACGTAGCAGGTAGCAAGGCCGCATCGTCAAAGTCGTTGATGTCAAAATAGACCAAACGGTTTTCGGCTTTGTAGGTGCCAAAATTCTGTAAATGTAAATCACCGCATCCCCAAACCAGCGAAGGGTCAACCGTCGAAAAATGCTGGGAGAAGTCGTGGAAAAACACGGAAGACGTCGCCCGAAAAAACAAAAATAGTCCTTCAGACATGCGTTCGTACTTGTGCTCCAGCAACTGCGGATTGCGACCTAGGTTAGCTTGTTTGATTTGTTCGGTGATAGACATTGCAAAACAAAAATTAAGTGTACCAAATGGTTGTTTTCAGTTACGGTAAGTAAAGCCCTTAGACTAGTATTTTTCGTGAATTTCAGTCAAAATTCGTTCGACTTCCGCGCGGATTTCAGCCGTTTTTTTGATGTACGCCCCGTTCATTAGGCTAAAGATAAGGGTTTTGCCGCTTTTTGTACGAAGGTAGCCACTGAGACAATACGTATTGGCGAGCGACCCCGTTTTGGCAAACACAAAAGGTACTTTGCTTTTGTATTGATTTTTTATCGTTCCTGCTTTTCCCCCAATCGCCATGAGGCCAAACAACCGCTCTTGCTGAGGAACTTTAGCGTATATTTTTTGCAGTAATTTCACAATCGAACGCGGCGTAAACAAATTGTAGCGCGACAAGCCCGATCCATCTTCCCAAATAGGCTCGTCGGGAAGGTCAGCTAAAAATTGTTTTTTGACGTGCTCAATTGCTTTTTGAGTGTCTATCCCTTCGTTAGTTGGGTCGAGTTGTGAGGCACACAGGAGCAAAATTTGTTCTGCAAACATATTGTCACTTACCTGTAACATTCGGCGATAGAGGGTATCGACGGGTAAGCTATACAGCGTTTTGAAGGAACTTCCTAACGCCACTTTCGGAAACAATCGCACCTCTTTTTTTAGCGTATCGGCTAATAAATGCGTGATTGTTGTAGTGGAAACGCGGAAAGGAAGGTCTTCAGTAAACGACTTCGTAGGCCAGCCCATGGAGTAATAGTTGTTGGCAAATTCGTCGCGGGTCAATTTGAATTTTTCAGACCAAGTGGCCGTACGCAAGCTGTCTTTGAAAGTTCGCGGGCTCACGGTGTTGTTGCTAAAGCGTACGATGTTTCCGTACAAAGGCAACGCCGAAATTTCGGCTTGGTAATAGTCGGCATAGTCGGCCCACGACCAGCCCGCGCCAAAACGTTTGCCTGTGTAGTTGTGTGGGTAATAAAACAAATGCCCCCGCCAATTTGCCAAAAAACTATGAATCGCCGAAGCAGGCATATCAGGGTGAAATAGGCATGGGTCGCCCGTTCCCCAAAAAATCAGCGAGTCGCCTTTGGTTGTATAGCGTAGGGCAGGAATAGAGTCGCCGAGCATACAAAGTCCTGCGTACAGGGTAAAAAGCTTGGTGTTGGAAGCGGGCGTAAAATACCGATCAGCTTGGTATTCGGCTACGGTTTCTTGTTTTTCGAGGTCATAAAGAGAAAATCCCGTGTGGTTTTGACGAAAAACGGCCGAATTGCTGACTAGTTCGCTCCAATTGTTGGTAACTGGAATAGCAGTCGTTTGGGATTTCGATTTAGTTTGGGAAGTGGCACAACTTGTCAATAAAAGACTGCAAAAAAGGAGTAAAAAAAGTGTTTGTAGATGACGTATCATAAAAGCAAGGTTGTGGGTGGTACGTTCGCGAACTTTGCCAAAGTTGGGGACTTTGCCAAAGGTTTTCATATAATTTCGTCAAAACTTTTTCGGCCAGCTGTCGTTTATACGTATAAGTTCCCTTATTTTGGGCTTCAAAGCGTTTCATTCATTTTTATAGTATGACTTTTCAACCCTTTTTAGATGCCGTTGGCAAGCAAGTCGAAAATACCACCTACGGAGAGCATCCCATCGAATTATACGAACCTATTCAATACATCATGTCGTTGGGGGGGAAACGCTTACGTCCTCTCTTAACTACGCTCTCGGCGCATCTATTTATTGACGATTGGCAAAAGACGCTCAAGCCTGCCGTAGCCGTTGAAGTGTTTCATAATTTCACCCTCATGCACGACGATATTATGGATTGCGCCCCTTTACGGAGAGGCAAACCGACCGTGCACGAAAAATGGAACGCCAATACAGCAATTTTGTCGGGCGATGTTATGTTGGTCAATGCCTACGAACTTTTGTTGGACGTTGAACCAGCCTATTTACCAAAAGTGATTAAGCGTTTTAATCGGACGGCGGCAGAAGTGTGTGAAGGGCAGCAATTGGACATGAATTTTGAAACACGCACCGACGTGTCGCAGGAAGAATACATCGAGATGATTCGTCTCAAAACTTCCGTTTTACTTGGTTTTGCCATGGAATTAGGCGGAATTATTGCAGGAGCCGACGACGTCACCACTCAAGCTCTGTATGACGCAGGAGTAAGCATGGGGCTAGGTTTTCAACTTAAAGACGATTTGTTGGACGTCTACGGCGACCCCGAAAAATTTGGAAAGCAAGTAGGCGGAGATATTATTGCCAACAAAAAAACATTTATGTTGATTGAGGCTATGTTACTTGCCGAAGGCGAAACAAAAGACCTGTTGAATTATTGGCTGTCGCAAGAACAAGGTACGTACGATACCGCTACCAAAGTAGCCGCAGTGACGGAAATTTACAGCCAATTGGGCATCGACAAAATCGCAGAAGCCAAAGCCAATGCGTATTTCGCCCACGGTTTTGAAGTTTTGCAAAACCTGCCCGTAGCCGAAGCACGCAAAAAGCCTTTACTCGATTTTGCCGAGTTTTTGGTAGGGCGAGAAAGTTAATTCCTGGGTGTTTCACAACATGTATCCCTTGCTCCAAGCACATATCAATACATTTGTTTCCATTAGCGATGACGAAATGGCCGAAATTTTCGGCTATTTCAAGCATCAAACGCTCAAGAAAAAGGAAAACCTATTGAACGAAGGACAGGCCTGTAAAGCAACTTATTTTGTAACCAAGGGAATCTTACGGAAGTATTTTATCAACGAAAAGGGCGTCGAACAAACCACTGAATTTGCCATCGAAAACTGGTGGATGACTGATACTTTCTCGTTTATCAGTCAGACGACTGCGGAGTTTTACATTCAGGCAGTTGAAAATACGGAGGTATTAGCACTTCCTCGGGATGCCCACGACCAGCTGCTGGAAGCCCACCCTGCAATGGAAAAATATTTTAGGTGTGTTTATCAAAGGGCGTATGCAGCTACTCAAAAGCGCCTCAAATTTCGGCATGAGCATTCTAGCGAAGAGCTGTACCACTTTTTTCGGAAGAGCCAACCCGAATTCCTTCAGCGCGTTCCGCAATACCTCATTGCCTCCTACCTCGGTTTTACCCCCGAATATTTAAGCGAAATCAGAAAGAAAAGCATTTCTTAAACCAGTTTATGTTTTTTTGACTGTTGTTGCCTCACCTTTGTACCATCATTTCAAACATCATAAACAAAGGTAAAAATGAGCAATCGAGTGAAAATTCAGAACGCTTTTCCCGAAGCGTGGAAAGCCATGTACGGAGTTGAAACTACCCTAGCAAACACGAACATTCCGCTTACGACCAAAGAATTAATGAAAGTAAGAGCTTCGCAGCTCAACCAATGTGCTTTCTGTATCGACATGCACGCTACCAGCGCCCTAAAAAACGGTGAAACCGCCAAACGATTACTGTTATTGGATGCCTGGAAAGAAATCGACCTTTTTTCGGAAGAAGAAAAAGCCGCGTTGGCCGTTGTCGAAGACATCACGCTAATTCACCGAGGAGGCTTGACAGAGGCGACCTACCAAAATGCTCAAAAGTATTACGACGAAAAAAGTATCGCCCAACTCATCATGGTGTCGGTCGTTATCAATTCTTGGAATCGAATTGCCATCAGCACTCAGCTTCCTGTCGCCAAATAATCAATAGTCATTTTTGTTTGACAACGGCCTGACAGCAAATGGGTTGAAAGGTAATGTACTACTTTAGCAGTAATTTAGCAGGGAACGGCACTTTTGTAGGTGTAAAAAAATGGCACAAGCAACACTTACCATTGTAACCAATGAAATCAAACCTTTCTCGCCGCGATGCCCTCAAAACCTTAGGAGCTTCAGCGGCTACGATTCCTGCTATTGTCGATTCTGCTGAAGCGCATTCACCCCTTAAACTCAAAGGAAATATCAAGCACTCAGTAAGCCGCTGGTGCTACGCTTCTATCCCTTTCGAAGAACTTTGCCAAGCCAGTAAAGACATGGGCATTGAGTCGATTGAGCTAACAGGGCCAAAAGAGTGGGCGATTATGAAAAACTACGGCTTGACCTCTGCCTTGGGATGGGCCGACCCTTGGCCTGAAAAAACGGGCTTAGGTAGTTTTTTGAACGATCCTAAAAATCACGACATCATCGTAAAATGCTACGAAGAATTGTTACCCCAAGCCCAAGAGTACGGAATCACCAACGTAATTTGTTTCTCAGGAAACCGCCGTGGTTTGGGCGATTATCAAGGATTGCTCAATTGCCAAAAAGGGCTTAAACGCCTGATTCCGTTGGCCGAGAAATACAACGTAACCCTGACTATGGAGCTGTTGAGCTCGCGCGCTAGTCACCCTGACTATCAAGCCGACAATGTAGAATGGGGCGCAGTTTTGTGCGAAATGGTAGGGTCGGAAAAATTCAAACTCTTGTACGACATTTACCACATGCAGAGCATGAGCGGTGATCATATTCGCAATGTTCAGCGTTATGGCAAATACATCAGCCATTACCATACAGGTGGGCACCCTGGCCGTAACGAAATCGACGATACCCAAGAGATTTATTACCCTGCCATTGTGAAGGCGATTGTAGCGTCGGGTTATAAAGGATACATCGGACAAGAATTTGTACCAAAAGCCAAAGACAAAGCAGGAATGCTAGAAGCTTTGAAAAAATGTGTACTCATCTGTGATGTGTAAATTACCCATTTTGCCAATTTAGGAGCTGTAAAACAGCTGAAAGGAATATCCGAAGTAAATTTGTTTTAGTTTTAGAATGGCAAAATAAAAATATGTGTATATATTGATAAGTAGTTTTTTTAACTAAAAAGGGGCGTTTTTAACAAACGTCCCTTTTTTTTGTAACTTACCCAAAAAAAGTTTTATCCCACACTAAGTATTTTAAACTCGTTAATCGTCTATGCCTTAAACTGACCTCAAAAAAAACCAAATGGAGCAACCAAAGCCGACCTCTGAACGAACTCCTTTTTGGCAGCTCACAACCAATGATGAAACACCCAAAAATTTACCGTTGGAGGTAGAAGAAAGGGTACGACAAGCGTTTGTACAAAGCGTCGATGAAGGTATCGCTTTGCTGTTTCGATTATATTATACTCCGCTGTGTAGTCATGCACTGCGGTTCGTATCTTCCAAGGCCATCGCCGAAGACATTGTGTCTGATATTTTCTACGAATTTCACAGCCAGCAGTTGTATCAAAAAATAGATACTTCGTTTAGAGCGTATTTATTCACCACGATTCGGCACCGTTGTTTCGACTACGTACGGCGTGAAATGCAACGCAAAACGACGCTCGAAAATGCAGCGTTTGTTTGTACTCATGAAGGACAACAACCCGATTCCATCACTCAGTTTGAAGAACTTTACCAAGATATTCAGAATGCGATTAATGCTATGCCAATCAAACGCCGTCAGATTTATCTGATGAATCGGTTTGACGGTAAAAGAAGCCATGAAATCGCGGAGGAACTAGCGGTATCTTCTCGCACGGTGGAAGCTCACCTTTACCAAGCTTTTAAGCAACTACGCGATACCCTACGCGATAAATGGTCCTAATCAGATGCAACCCACAAACATCCACATAACCGATGACATATTGTCCAAATACCTAGCGGGTAACGCTACAGTATTTGAGAAACAGCAGATTGACGAATGGGTGAAGTATTCCGAAAATCTAGAAAAATTTTATGCGGCATTGATCCGCTGGGAATTACAAAACCCTCAATTTACTCCTGATGTAGAAAAAGCACTCGAAGAGCACTTTTCCCGTGTCCAAAAGGATGCCGAACCCACCACTAAGCTTCCAGTAAAATGGCGGCCATGGCAGTGGATGGCGGCAGCGTCTGTTTTAGTGGCGATGAGTGTCACGACATGGATTAAGCAAGACAGCATTTTATACAAAACGTACCGAACAGCTTTTGGGCAAACGGCGTCGGTTCGTCTGGAAGATGGTAGCCAGGTAACGTTGAATGCCAACTCGCTGCTACGAGTGCCACGCTTTGGTTTTGGTAATCAGACTCGAGAAGTGTTTTTGCAGGGCGAAGGCGCTTTCTCGGTCGTGCATACGCCTACGCATCAGCCGTTTATTGTCAAAACCAATCGTAAGTTTGAAGTACTCGTGCTGGGAACGGAATTTACGGTTTTTAGCCGCGAACGAGGGGCAAAAGTAGTATTGAACAAAGGAAAAGTACAGCTTCGATATCGTCAAGGAATAACCCCAAAGGAGGTAACAATGAAACCAGGGGACTTGGTGATGATAGACCATCAAAACCAACTGAAACAGGCCGTTACGCTTGAACCCGAAAAATATGTGGCGTGGAAAGAACACCGCTTCGTGTTTGATGAGACTCCTTTGGATGATATCACCTATTTATTCCTTGAAAACTTTGGGGTAAAAGTCCGTATCGAAAACCGTGAACTCAGTGCATGGACGGTATCGGGCTCGTTTACTGCTCAAAACGCCAGTGAGCTGCTCGAAACGCTCTCGGAAGCGGCCAATTTACGCTACCGCCGCGAAGGAAATGAGATTGTTATTTACTCGGAAACAAATTTATAAACCAAACAATGATGACTGCCTTATGAAAAAACACTTACCTATGATGCTAATGGCAGGGATGATGCTAGGAGCCAATAGCCCTAGCTCGGCTCAGCTGCTTGCCCGCGCTCACGTAAGCGCTCCTCCAAAAATTCACGCGGTTGCTTCGCAAAAGTCGCTCAAAGACGCGCTGCATGACCTGAAAAACCATTACAAGAGCGACATTTTGTTTTTTGACCGCAACGTTAGTGCCTATTCGGTATCATTGGATGCCATCAATTATGGCCGTAACCTTGAACATAATCTCAACAAGGTACTTCAAAACACCAACCTGCAGTTTAAAAAAAGTCGTAGCGGAAGCTACATCATTGCTCAAAAAGCAGAAAAGAGTGCAAGTAACGGGGGAGATATTCCACAAAATACAATCGTTGAGACGGCCATTCCTGCGGTTGAAGTGGCGCAAGTTGTCGATAAGTCCATCGCTGGTAAGGTCGTAGATGGCGAGAAAGGCGACCCCCTGCCTGGAGTAAGTGTCGTGCTTAAAGGCTCTACCCAAGGAGTAGTTACCGATGCTCAAGGTCAGTACAAAATTAGTGTTCCCGACGCCGGTGGTACGTTGTCATTTTCGTTTGTAGGCTTTGCTACGCAAGAAGTTGCGGTAGGCAGTCAAACGCAAATCGACGTAAAACTTATGCCAAGTGTTCAGTCACTCAACGAGGTGGTGGTGTCGGTAGGTAGCCGTACTTCAAAACGTACCATGACGGATACGCCGCTTCCGATTGATATTCTCTCGGCGGCTGATTTACGGACGTCAGGTCAGTTGACGTTCGACAAAGCACTTCAGTATCGTGTGCCCTCGTTCAACACCGTCAATACACCCGTAAACGACGCGACATCGTTGCTCGACCCGTACGAAATTCGTAATATGGGCCCAAGCCGTACGTTGATTTTGATTAATGGAAAGCGTAAAAACACGAGTGCATTGATGTACATCCAAACGTCGCCAGGACGTGGAGAAAGTGGGGCGGATATTTCGGCTATTCCTCAACAGGCCATCAAGCGCGTAGAAATCCTGCGCGACGGTGCGTCGGCTCAGTATGGTTCAGACGCGATTGCGGGGGTAATGAACATCATCTTGAAAGATAAGTTTGATTACGGTTCGGCTACGTTAACAACGGGTATTACTCACAAAGGTGATGGGCAACACGTCGGAGTAGCGGTAAACAATGGGGCAAATTTTGGAAATGGATACATCAACTATACCATCGACTTTAGCCGCACGGCATTAGCCAATCGCCCTGGTACGGTCAGTGCCGAAGCGGAAGCAGATGGGAACCTTGGTTTTGGAGCAGACCTATCGACGGTAAAAGCGTTCTTAGCAAAATACCCAGATGCAGGAAACATCAATGGTCAACCCGAAAATACTGCGGCTAAATTTTTGGTAAACGGGGGTGTGCCTGTTGGTGAAAATTCAGAATTTTATTTCAATGCTGCCTATGTTTACAAAAAAGTAAACAGTTTTGCTAACTACCGCACCCCTTACTGGCGTACGACAGATGATGGCCTTTTGACGCCCGCAGGACAACCGTACGTAGGATATGTACCTACTTTCCAAGGAGACTTGAACGATTACAACGGAACGATGGGGATTCGTAGCGAAAAGAACGGTTGGAAGACTGACCTGAGCTTTACTACGGGAGGGAATAAACAATTATATACCGTTTCTAATACGCGTAACCGTAGTTTGGGTAAAAACTCGCCTATTTATTTTAAGCCAGGTGGCTATGCTTTTTCGCATAACGTAGGAAACATTGACCTCTCAAAACAATTGAGTGATAAACTTAGCTTTGCGATAGGTTCAGAGTTTCGGATGGAGAAATTTACGGTGTTTGAAGGAGATACTTCATCGTACGTAGGAACTGGAGCAGATTCATTCCCTGGTACAACGCCTAACAACGCAGGTACAAATACGCGTTTTAACTTCGGTGGATACGTAGACTTAGGCTATGACATTACCCCTGACTTCTTGATTAATGGTACGTTCCGTGCCGAAAGATACAGCGATTTTGGCAATGCTAACGTGTTCAAAATCAGTAGCCGTTATAAATTTAACGACGACAAAGTAACCATTCGTGGCTCATTTTCGACGGGTTTCCGCGCTCCATTGTTGCACCAAATTTACCAACAGTTGGCACAAGCCAGCTTTGTGCCTGGGCAAGGAATCCAAACTAAAGGTATTGTAAACAACGTAAGCCCACAAGCATTTGCACTGGGGGTACCAAAACTCACTCCTGAAAAATCGACCAACTTTACGCTTGGTTTGGGCTTAAATCCTAACAAAAACTTGAGCATTACGTTGGATTATTACAACATCAAAGTAAAAGATCGTATCGTATTAGGTTCGGAGATTGCGGGTACGGCAGCGGGCAATACTGCGTTGGATAAAATCTTGACGAGCAACGGTATCGTAGCGGTAAGTTTCTTCTCCAATGCCCTCAATACAACTACTTCGGGGCTTGACTTCGTGGTGTCGCAGCGCAACTTAATGGTAGGGTCTGGTAAATTATCGGTAAACTTGGCGGGTAACTACACCTTCGAAAATAAATATACGTCAGTAAAAAATACGAAGTTGATTGCTGATGCAGGTAAGTCGGTATTTGACCGCACGCAAGATGCCCTTTTGTTCTCATCGCGTCCTAAGTACAAGACAATTCTTGGCTTAGACTATTCGTTCAAGAAGATTATGTTCAACCTCAACAACACGTTGTTTGGCCCTACTCGTTTCCACCAAAATGGTTTAGACGGAAATACTGACACCGAGTTTGTTCCAGCGGTGGTAACAGACTTGAGCATTACGATTCCATTTACGTCAAAAACAACGTTGACACTCAATGCTTCCAACTTATTCAACGTAATGCCGAAGTGGGATTTCGTTGACCTTAAAACAGGTGCTCGCACGCGTTTCAATGCAAAAAACAACGTACCATCGGCTAAATACTGGGATCAGTACAACTTGATTACGTTCAACGGACGCTACTCAAACGTAACGTACGATGGTTCGCAGTTTAGCCAGTTAGGAGCTGTTTTCAATGCTAGCCTCAACTTTAAGTTTTAGGTACACTGTTATCTAAGTTACTTTAACTATTACCCGCAGATTGAAAGTCGCAGATTAATGACCATATAAAGCCCTTTTTCAGCGAAAATCAGTGTTTATAATTCTGCGGCTTTCTGCGGGTGAAAAATAAAGCTATTAACTTAACAGTGTACTAAGTCATTGCACTTGAAATTCAATTTTTTATCATCACAAAAAACGCTGACAGCCTTTGTCAGCGTTTTTTGTTGGCTATAAAATAAGCGTCTTTCCACGCGTAAGCATCTTTATCAAGGACTTGGCTCAATGCTAAACCGCTGCGGTGAAGCAACAAGCGAAGTTCTTCTACCAAAAAAGCACGGAGGGTCACGTTATCTTTCCCAATGAAGTTGTCGCCTTCGTAGTAGTCCGAAATCCAGTCCCAAGTCCAGCCAGTAGCCAAATTGGGCGTACTCTGACTGAGTCTTCGGTAAGTTCCTACCGTGATTTCATCGGTTCGAGTCGTTTGAAAATCACCAAAAAGGGCTGTGGCGTCGATGGCATCAAAGACAAACTGACCTTGGGGCGAAAGGTGGCGAGCTACGGAAGCAAAACACTGCTCAAGCGACGAATTGTGAAGTAAATAGCTGATGCTGCGTCCCGTGATGCAAATGAGGTCAAACGTGCGACCCAACTCGAACGTACACATATCAGCCGCGCGAAGGGTGGCTTTTGGAACGCGTTTTTGGGCCAATTCCACCATCGATTCACTCAGGTCGATTCCCCAGTAGTCATAGCCCGCGTCACAAAAACGTTGCGCTAGGTTGCCTGTGCCGCAGCCCAGTTCGAGTACCGACTGGGCTGCGGAGGCTTGTAACTGTTGTTGATAAAAAGCAAACTCTTTGTCGTAATCAAAAAGCTGCTGGTACATTTGGTCGTAGACCTTGGCAAGTTCGTTGTATAAAGCACTCATGAGCGTTTAAAAACACGAACCTACATTATCTAGTTGACAGTACAGTGGCTGAACTCCTCTTTTTTCTCTAAAATGACGCCGTTGGTGTGTTTTGATAAAATAAACCCGTGTTCGTACAAAAACTCAAGATTCCAGCGGCGCACCATGCCGTGCTGCATGAGTAAGGGACTTTCGGCGTGGTTGATGAAGTGCCCTACACCGTAGTAATCGTCCATTTCTTGGGCTGTGATGCTGAAAGGAGCCGAATGAATCAACGGGAAATATTCGAGGGTAATCACCAACGACTGAGTACCTACGTCGGTGAGGCGGTCGATGGCACGGAGGTAGTCTTGACGCATTTCGAGCGGCAATGCTACTAGCGAAGCACGGTCGTAGACCCAATCAATGGGGCCGAGGTCTTCGGGCGTGAGCGCCATAAAATCTTTTCTGAGTAGGGTAATGTTGCCCGCGACGTAGGTCTCTTCGTCTGGTTGGTGGTATGAAAGTTTATTTTCCTCAAAAAACTCAATAATCGCTTTTTCAACAAGTTCGACCCCGATGACTTTGTCAGCAAAAGCGGCAAGGTAGACCATATCAAGGCTTTTGCCACACAACGGAACAAGGACAGTTTTACCACGAAGTTCGTTAGGGGTAAAGTGTTTTAACACAAATGGATGAATGTCGCGGCGGTGAAAGCTCGTGTAAAAACCGCCCTTGTCCCATGAGTCAAACCAAAATTTTGCTTCCATAACTGTAGATGATTAAAGAGTGTTTAGAGGATAAATAGTAGTATTAAAAGGTTGAAACAAAGCTAATGGCTGTTAGAAAATGTCGCAATCAAGAATGAAGCACAGCACTTTTTGAGTGAATAATTGGCGGCTTTTGGCTGATTGTTGGTTCAAAGGTAGGGGCGAAGTACACGGACTTCAATTATGCTTTTTTAAAGCGTGTATTTATGTTTTTAAAGCGTTGGTTTTCCCCGTCGAACCGTGAAAGTGGGTGCCTATTCCAACGTTTGGGCAGGTTGAAGCGTCCTAAAGAAAACGTTTATCTGTACCCCCATGAAATACTTTTTCTTAGGAATATTGGCAACGATTTTAATGGTAAGTTGCCAACGCGAAGCAGTTACGCAAGACCCCAATGTGCTCGAAGGGGTGTATAAAACCAATGCTTTTTTAGACCCGCTCTGCATTGCCATCACCGATGAAAGCCAACTTCCACGTTTGGATATTCTTAAAAATTCGGACGGAAGTTATCGCCTTGTACGCACAACGTTTATTCCCCAAACGGCTACCTTTGCACTCGAAAATATCTCGGCCGTGGCAGTGTCAGGTGGTTTTTCGTTGCGCTATAAAAACCAGCAAATTGGTACGTATGAAGAAGGGAAATGGTTTAATGGAAAGAAAGAAGTAAGCTCAAAAGTGTTGAAAGTGAGCTATACCGATACTTTACAAAAATCATTTTTTTACTACGCTGGGGTGAAAAAATAACTCGTTTCAAGCCTAACGCGTGTGCTTCTTGAGCCATTGGTCCAGCAGGGGAATGCAATGCAGTTTGGCGGGTTGTTGATAACTTTCGAGAGGGGTGTCTAAAGCTGCTCGTAGTTTTTGAACTGCGGGAGCATAGTCAATGCCGAGGCTCTCAAATTTGGCAATCGTTTCCAAAACGTCCTCGGTTTCGGTATAAAACTGCCCATCATAAAACGTATGAGTACGGCGCATTCCGTCTTCAAACAGCTTGGCCATTTCCCCGATGCCCGTTTCGATTGGTTTAGCGAATAAGGCTTTGTCGGGCACGTCGTTGTCGGCTAAAAAGGAGAAAACTTCGCTTGCCCACGGCGCTTGGAGTCGGCTGACGAGGTATTGTTGCCATTCGGGGTTGGTTTTGATTTTGTCCAACGCGGCATTTCTGACGTCAGGGTCTTGATACTTGGTCGTAAAAACCAGAATCGTCACCAACGATGTTTCAGCGTTAGTGTTAGCAATTTCCTGTAGAAATTGTTGCTTGCGCTGCGTTTCTTCGCGGGTAACAGCCGTGGATTGTCGGGCTATTTTGGTAGGAATACTTACTAGCCATTCACCCACCATACACACACAGGCAATACCGCTGAGGAGGGTCGTGCCTTTGATACTCCACTGCCAAATGGCCGAGGGAATAGCTTGTTGCACAGATGGATAAAGCAGTGCGATTAGCCCAAGTAGCAACGGTGGTAATGCCCAAACTACGACATATTTTCCCAAAAATCGCATGACCCAAGGAGCACTACCGTCGTTGTTGAGTGCGGCAAAAAATCCAAAGATTAAGACGGTGATTAAGCCCCCGATGACTAGTCCGTTGCGGAGGGTAGTTTTGTCGGTAAGCCAAGCAAAACTCCCTTTCCATAGCAATAGCGTAGTCGTACCACTAATACCAAGGGCAACTGCGGCGTAAGCAAAAAGCAACGCAAATGCGTGACCCACGCCCGCGTCGCCGCCAGGGGTAGGCTTGCCCGCCATAGAAACAAGGCCGAAATAACCGATAAAAGCCAAAAGGAGGGAGAGGGTACCGAAGAAGTTCATAGCTTAAAAATTTCCCAAAGCTAGTTGGGAGATTTGCCACGTAACAAAAAAATGGAGTGAATGGGGAGAATGCACGCCTGAGGTGTAGTGATGGGTAAGTAGAGCGTTGATTGAACAAACAAAAAGAGTCGATTGCGTTAGCAACCGACTCTTTTTATATAGTTAGCGTCAAACTTATTTCAAGCCACCCACCATGTCTTCAGGGCGAACCCATTCGTCAAATTGTTCAGAAGTCATGTGTGTGAAATCCAACCCTTTGAGTTCAAACTCAAGCGCGGCTTGTTTGAGAGTAATACCACGCTTGTGGGCATCCTGGGCGATAGCTGCGGCGTTGTAATAACCAATTTTAGGGTTCAAAGCCGTCACTAACATCAACGAATTGTTGACGTGCTTACGGATATTTTCTGTCAACGGTTCGATACCCACGGCACACTTATCGTTGAACGCCACGCAAACGTCACCAATCAAACGAGCCGAGTGTAAGAAGTTGTAAATCATTACAGGCTTAAATACGTTCAACTCAAAGTGACCGTTTGAGCCACCGATGTTGATTGCCACGTCGTTGCCCAATACTTGGCAAGCGACCATGGTCATGGCCTCGCACTGCGTTGGGTTTACTTTCCCAGGCATGATAGAACTTCCTGGCTCGTTGTCTGGAATAAAGATTTCACCGATACCCGCGCGTGGACCTGACGAAAGCATACGGATGTCGTTGGCGATTTTCATCAAGCTAACGGCTACCGTTTTTAGGGCGCCGTGCGCTTCTACGATGGCATCGTGCGCGGCCAAGGCTTCAAACTTGTTTTCGGCCGTGATGAATGGAAGACCTGTCAATGCTGCGATGTGACCCGCTACGTTTTCAGAATATCCTTTCGGTGTGTTGATACCTGTTCCTACGGCTGTTCCACCCAACGCCAACTCTGATAAGTGTGCCAAGGTATTGTTGATGGCGCGCAAACCGTGGTCAAGCTGAGATACATAGCCCGAAAACTCTTGTCCGAGTGTAAGCGGAGTAGCGTCCATGAAGTGCGTACGTCCGATTTTCACCACATCCTTAAATGCTTCTGATTTAGCTTTGAGCGTATCGCGGAGTTTTTGGATGCCAGGAATAGTAACTTCGATCAAAATTTTATAGGCCGCAATGTGCATCGCCGTCGGGAACGTATCGTTGGAAGACTGCGATTTATTGACGTCGTCGTTGGGGTTTAAGAATTTTTTCTCGTCCAACAACGATCCACCGTTGATTACGTGGGCGCGGTAAGCAATCACCTCGTTGCAGTTCATGTTTGACTGCGTGCCTGAACCCGTTTGCCAAACGACCAACGGAAACTGGTCATCGAGCTGACCTGCCAAAATTTCGTCGCACACTTGTGCAATCAAATTCTTTTTGTCTTCTGGAAGGATACCTGCCTCAAAGTTGGTGATAGCAGCCGCTTTTTTCAAGTAAGCAAACGCCCGAATGATTTCCTTCGGCATTTTGTTAATGTCTTGGGCAATCGGGAAGTTCATGATGGAGCGTTGTGTTTGTGCTCCCCAATACACGTGTGCAGGTACTTCTACCTTTCCCATCGTGTCTTTTTCTATACGGAATTCCATTGGATGAATGACGGGGCCGCCCGCGCGGTGAATTTGAATGAATGATTGAGTCGATGGATGAGCTAATTGGGACAATTGTTCAGCCATCCTGCAAAAGTAAACACAAATCGCTTACCCGCTTTTGATAGAAATCATAATCTCTCTAATTTTACCAAAAAAATAAGACCAATGACAGCATCTTCCACAATCCGCAAACAGCGTTTGAGGTTGGAGATTGAGGTGACTCGTAAGCAGAAGAAAGCACTTCTTAGCGTGCTCAAAGCGCTTGATATTGAAGTTAAGCAGCGTGAACTGACGGAAGAAGAGGAAGATATAGCGTTGGGAGTTGCGATAGAGGAGGGAAAGAAAGAGGGAAGATTGTCAGAAAAAGAACAAGAAGAGTTTGAAAAATGGTTGTTTAGTGGTAAGCGAGGTGAAGTATGAGTTTAAAGTCATTTTAGCCTGTTGTTTTTGCTCGTGTTCTTCCCCGAAAAGAAATTTATCGCTTTTTTCCTTAAAAGGTAGTAGTCAAGCAAAGTAGATTAAGAGTAAAAGAAAGTAGGAGTTTGAAACACAGATAACGTTAAAAGTAGAACCTACACGATTAACCAATAATTAATAACTGTGGCCATGCCACTCATCTCAATTTGTTCAAATGCTTCACAAAGTATTAAAAGTAAACCCCAACGATAACGTAATCGTAGCTTTGCGCGACCTACCAGCGGGTGAAGTTGTTGAGTTTGAAGGAGAATCTTATCTCTTGCCCCACACCGTTTATGCTAAGCATAAGTTTGTAACCCACGATTTGGAAACGGGCGACGCCGTGACCATGTATGGCGTATTGGTAGGCCGTGCTTCGCAGCCTATCAAACGCGGCGAACCCATTACCACTTATAACCTCAAGCACGACTCTGAGCCGTACAGCACAGCCAAGCGTCAGCCGTATAGCTGGACCCCGCCCGACGTAAGTAAGTGGGTGGGACGCACGTTTAAAGGCTACCGCCGCTCAGACGGAAAAGTCGGAACTTACAACTACTGGCTGGTGATTCCGTTGGTATTTTGCGAAAACCGCAACGTATTGACCCTGAAAACTGCTTTTGAGCGTGAATTGGGCTACGCACAACCTGAACTGTACCGCGACCAAGTGCGCGAAATGCTGCATTTGTACCAAAATGGCCAGTTAGAAACGGTTCAAAAATTAGCGCCTTTCACCGATTCTTCAACGCCTCGCCCGTGGTCGAATGACTTAAATCGCCCTTTTAAAAACGTTGATGGGATTAAGTTTTTGACCCACGAAGGTGGCTGCGGAGGTACACGCCAAGACGCCCACACGCTTTGCTCGTTGTTTGCGGCTTATGCTGTTCACCCCAATGTAGCAGGTGTGACGGTGTTGAGTTTGGGTTGTCAAAACTCGGAAGAAAAAATCTTGATGGACGAAATCCACAAGCGTAGTCCTAAGTTTGATAAACCGTTGTATATTTTTGAACAACAGCAAGGAACGGAGTCGGCGATGATGTCGGCGGCGATTAAGCAAACGTTCTTGGGGTTGATTAAAGCCAACGAATGCGAGCGCGAAGACGTGCCTATTACCGAACTGGTTGTTGGCTTAAAATGTGGTGGTTCGGATGGTTTCTCGGGAATTTCGGCAAACCCCGTTTTGGGACAAGTATCAGATATTTTAGTGACATTGGGTGGAAAAACTTTGTTGGCTGAATTTCCTGAATTACACGGGGTTGAACAAGAATTGCTTAACCGTTGTGTGACGGAAGAAAAAGCGGCCAAGTTTGAAAAACTCATGCGCGATTATTCGGGCAAAGCCGATGCCGTAGGTTCGGCCTTTGCGTTTAATCCTTCCCCTGGAAACATCAAGGATGGCTTGATTACGGACGCTATCAAGTCGGCGGGAGCAGCGAAAAAAGGCGGCTCGGCACCGATTCAGGACGTGACCAACTACACGGAAATTTCCCACGAAAAAGGCTTGCAGTTGGTATGTACTCCAGGCAACGACGTAGAAGCCACCACAGGAAAAACCGCCGCAGGTGCAACCGTAATTTTGTTCACGACGGGTTTAGGAACGCCAACAGGAAACCCGATTTGCCCCGTGATGAAAGTGTCAACCAACTCGAAATTAGCCGAAAAAATGGTGGATGTGATTGACTTTAATTGCGGTACGGTCGTAACAGGAGAGGAGACCATTGCCGAAAATGCCGATGCCTTACTTGAAGAAATCATCGCCGTAGCAAGTGGTAAACTAACTCATGCACAGCGCCTTGGTCAAGATGATTTCATCCCGTGGAAACGCGGAGTCTCGCTCTAGTCAGGTAAACAGTACGATAGATTCAAAAGGGTCAGTCGGAACTATACCGACTGACCCTTTTCATTTTACACTTGTCCCGAACTCCGTTTCGGGACACACGGCTCAGCGTCACAAGCGTGTCCCGAATTCCACTTCGGGACACATACGGTTCAGCGTCTCCGACGCAACTAAAAATAGTAGCCTGAAAACAAATAAGTAATTGATAATGAAAAAGTTACTCTTATTGCTTTTACTGCCTATTGGCGCATTGGCTCAAAAAACCCGTTGGTGGGAAGGTAAAATTATTTCCACTACCAACAAAGAGGCCGTAAGTTTTGCAACAGTGGCGAGTTATCCAGTCTTCCGAGTGAGTTCGGCGGATGAAGCAGGCCAAGTATGTTTTTCGTATGCTCTTACTGATACCATTAAGGTATTTTGTCTTGGGTTTGAGTCCCGAACGGTGTTGGGAAGTCAGTTGGTGAACTTACCCGAAATTACACTCAAACCTGTTGTTTTTCAATTGAACGAAGTCCAAGTTCGTAATAAAGTAATGACCGAATGGTGGGGTACTACCAAAAAGCGTACCCGCTTTGGCCTTTCGTTGATACCAGGTGCAAAACTTGCTCTTTTTATCCCTAACAATGGAGCGAAAGAAGGCACTATTTCCAAAGTGCGGTATTTCTTAACGAATTTTGGCAGGGACGGAGGTTTCCGAATACCTTTTAGGGTTCAGCTTTATACAGTAGGCAGAAAAGGGGAGCCAGATAAGCCATTATTAAAAGACGTAGTAATGGTGCAAGCTGTTCATAGTGGTTGGACAGAAGTGGATATTTCACAGTACCAAGTAGCGTTGCCTACGGAAGGTTTTTTTATTGGCATGGAGTTCTTATCAAAAGAGGAATACGACTATCAAACCGAGAAGATAACGGTCAAGCAGAAAGATGGTACAAAAACCAAAGAAAACCGACTCATCCAAGTAACAGTAGGTATGGGCGAAGATAAAGACGGGATTGAGAATACTTGGATGAATATGAAAACCGTATGGATGAAGAAAAGTTTAAACGGTGTCATTATGCAAGGTAAAAATGCAATGATGGGCGCAGAAATCACTTTTTAAGATTACAATGATACAAAAAACAGCCACACTTTATCGAAATGCGTACGGCGGGATGTCACGCGAAATATGGTTGCTTGCCGCCGTGATGCTCATCAACCGCTCGGGAACCATGGTTATTCCGTTTATGAGCGTTTATCTGACCCAATCGCTGCATTTTACCCTCTCCGACGCGGGTTTGGTCGTAAGTTGTGCGGGAGCGGGAGGAATACTTGGCGTTTATTTGGGCGGAAAACTAACCGATAAACTCGGCCATTATTACGTGCAATTGTTCAGTTTGGCGCTGGGGGGAATGACATTTTTTGTGTTGATGCACATGCAAACAATTCCTACACTTTGCGCCACAGCTTTCTTTCTCAATTTGGTAGGAGAAGGGTTTCGGCCTGCCAATTCGACTTCCATTGCTTATTACAGCACTCCCGAAAACCGTACGCGTGCGTACGCCCTCAACCGCCTTGCCATTAATGTCGGCTGGGCGATAGGGCCTGCTTTGGGCGGAATTTTTGCCACGATTGGGTACAAATACCTTTTCATCGCCGACGGCATCACCAACATTGCTGCGGCGGTATTTTTGTTGCTATTGGTGAAAAATCGAAATGCCAAAAAAGCCGACCATTCGTCAACGGGCGAGGCCGTGCCAGTGACTCAATCCGCCTTTCGGGATGGTATTTTTATGCGAATGTTGCTCTTTACAGTCCTCTTTGCGGTATGTTTTATGACATTTTTTAGCATTGTACCCGTCTTTTGGCGTTCCGAACTGAAAATCAAAGAAGTCTATATTGGACTGTTGCTAGGAATGAACGGAGTGATGGTGGCGGCGATAGAAATGCTCCTCATTTATCGCATTGAGCGCCTGCGTTCCAAGCTAACGTTTATTGGATGGGGCGTACTGCTGTGCGGCTTGGCCTATTTGTTTTTTGTTATCTTCCAAGGCATGGTCTGGATTTTGCCTATTGCGGTAATCACCATTACATTTAGCGAAATGCTAGCCATGCCGTTTCTAAACTCCCTCACCATTGAACGTTCGACACCCCAAAACCGAGGTCAATATTCGGCCTTGTATTCGATGTGTTATTCTGTGGCGCAGGTGACAGCACCCGTCTTGGGCGGCCAAATCGCCACTCGCTTTGGATTTTATACGCTTTGGGGCGTATTGGTGGCTGTATCGGTGGTAAGTTATGTTGGTTTTCGTTGGGTAGAGTCGGTGGTGGAAGAGCGAAGCCGCGCTTTTTCTTAAAAAAACAACCCGAAAGTTATCAAACTTTCGGGTTGTTAAAACCGCCGTTAATTCTGCAATCTAATCACGTGGATAGGCTTTTCTTCCATAATGGCTTTGGGCAAAAACGCCCATAAAAGCACATAAATGAAGACGACAGGAACGCCCGCGGCAAAGAAAAATGCGATAACAAACAAAATACGAATAATCGAACGATCGATGTCGAAATAATGTGCTAAACCTGCGGCTACCCCACCAATGGCGGCTTGATTTTTTATGCGGTACAATCTGTTAGTTTCCATGGCTGTTAAATAGTTTTTGTGTTATCGTTGAATCAAAGGTACTATGTAATACCCAATAGTTGCAACAACACCCACACCAATGGAAAAAAAGCGGGACAAAGGGAGAATTTTAGGGACGAGTTTTAGTCATTGATGTGTAATAACCCCACCGTTTGGGCATAAATATCTTGGAGCGAAATGGCTGATGGAAGCATCATTAATTGAATAGAATCGTCCAAACGGCTGGTTTCGTGCACCAATGCCCATACATTAGGTGATTCTAGTTTTTGCCATACTTCTATTTTAACTCGCTCTGAATCAATGAGGACGTATTCTTTGAAAGAAGGAATGCTGCGGTAGTATTCAAATTTTTCGCCACGGTCGTAGGGGGCTGTACTTTTAGATAAGACCTCAATAATGGTCGTTGGATTGAGCATGGTGTCAAACTGGTCATCGAGCAGCTCAAGCTTTCCACAAACAATCGTTAAATCGGGGTAGGTGTAAAATTCTTCGGTAGGAATCCAAAGACGAAAGTCTTGAGAAAAATGCTGGCAACGAGAGCTTTTGAGGCGAACTCCTATCTCTCCGCTTAAATTTGCGGTCACGCGATTGTGATTGCGTGATGCACCAGCCATCAATGTGACTGTACCTCGATGGTACTCACTTTTGAATTCCGCAGCGCGTTCCCATTGCAAATAATCATCGGGCGAGAGTGTTTTTTCATGGGATGGCATAACTTTTAAGGCATTGTTTACAACAAAAATACCATAATTCCCCCATCACCGCACTATATTTGCAGCTATACAAGTAAAAGCGGTGCTAGTCACCCGATTATTCACTCACCGAGGCGGTTCGCCGCTCCAGTTTAACGATACGCTATAGTTAGAATGAAAGTCCTCAAGTTTGGCGGCACATCGTGCGGCACAGTCGAAAGTATCCAGCAAGTCATCCAGATTTTACAAGATAATATTGCAAAAGGCGAACGCATTGCCGTGGTGTACTCGGCGATGGGGGGCGTCACCAATAAACTGATTGAGATTGGCCGCATGGCTTCTACGGGTAACACCGACTACTACGATGCGCTCAAAGCCCTCGAAGAACGCCACTTTACGGCCGTGCGCGGGTTGATTGACATTAAAAGTCAGAGTAGTTCGATTGCCAAAGTACGTGGCCTCGTCAATGAACTCGAAGATTTACTAAAAGGGATTTCGTTGATTCGTGAATTATCGACTCGTACGCTCGACTTATTGATGTCGTTTGGCGAACGCCTTTCAACGACCATCATTACCGAAGCCCTCAAGGCGCGCGGCGTCAATGCCGAGTTTTGTGACGCGCGTAAACTCATTCGGACTAATAATCATTTCAGCTATGCTGAGGTAGATTTTGAGGTAACAAACGCCCAAATCAACGCACATTTTGCCAAAACTGACGCCTTACTGTGCATCACGGGCTTTATTGGTTCTACCGAAGACGGCATCACAACGACGCTTGGCCGCGGAGGCTCGGACTATACAGGCTCGATTTTTGGCGCAGCATTGGACGCGGAAGTAATTGAAATTTGGACAGACGTGGATGGAATGATGACCGCCGATCCGCGTAAGGTGTCGAATGCTTTTACCATTCCGACCATCACGTACGCCGAAGCGATGGAGTTAAGCCATTTTGGAGCAAAGGTGATTTACCCGCCGAGCTTGCAACCTGCTTTTGCCAAAAATATTCCTATCAAAGTACTTAATACTTTCAACACGGCTTCGGAAGGAACGACCGTGCACAACACGGCCCTCGAAACTCCCTACGCCATCACAGGGATTAGTTCGATTGATGATATTGCGTTGGTCAACGTCCAAGGAAGTGGGATGATTGGGGTGGCAGGGGTATCGGCTCGTTTGTTTTCGGCCATGTCGCGCAATAAAATCAGCGTGATTTTGATTTCGCAAGCCTCGTCGGAGCACTCGATTTGCTTTGCGATTGACCCTAAAAATGCCGAACGGGCTAAAGATGTGCTCGACCAAGAGTTTTCGGTTGAAATTGCCGCAGGCGACATCGACCGCGACGGTATTCAGATTCAGCGCAACGTTTCTATCATCGCGATTGTGGGTGAAGGAATGCGCCGTAGTACGGGGGTGTCTGGAAAACTGTTTACAGCACTGGGCAAAAACGGTATCAATGTCATAGCAACTGCTCAAGGTTCGTCCGAGTTGAATATCTCGGTGGTGATTCAGAAAAATGACCTTTCGAAGGCATTGAACGCTATTCACGGCGTATTCTTCCAATCAGAAGTACGGACACTCAACTTGTTTGTGGTAGGTACGGGCTTGATTGGAAGTACGTTTTTGAAACAACTTGCGGCGCAGGCTGACTATTTGGCTCAAGAAAAATTATTGAAAATCAACGTGGTAGGATTGGCACGTAGTAAAAAAATGTGGCTCAATCCAGAAGGGATAAGTTTACAAAATTGGACAGAAGAACTCGACGAAAATGGAAAAACGACCAGCCTTTCGGCGTTTGTACAGCGCATTCGAGAGTTCAACTTGCCCAATAGTGTCTTTATCGACTGTACATCCGACAAAGACATCATTCAATATTATTTCCCATTGCTCGACGCGAGTGTATCGGTGGTGACTCCCAACAAAGTAGCTAACTCAAGCAGCTACGCGGAGTACCGTCGTTTGCAACAGACAGCGGTTCGCAAAGGGGTAAAATTCTTGTATGAAACCAACGTAGGGGCTGGTTTGCCTATCATCAACACAATTCAGGGCTTGATGGCGAGTGGAGATAAATTTGTGAAAATTGAAGCGATTTTGTCTGGGACGTTGTCGTTTATCTTCAACAGTTTTGTGGAAGGAACGCGCTTTGTGGACATAGTACGTGAAGCCAAAGAAAAAGGCTACACCGAGCCAGATCCACGCGACGATTTGAGTGGGTTAGACGTGGCGCGTAAAATTTTGATTTTAGCGCGTGAAACAGGCATTGCACTTGAAATGAGTGATATTCAAATTGCACCAATTTTGCCCGAAAACTGTCTTCAAGCACCGACAGTTGATGCGTTTTTTAAGGAAGTAGAAGGTTCCGATGCGTATTTTGCAAATTTACTCAACGAGGCCGTAGCCAAAGGCGAAAAGCTTCGCTACATCGCTACCCTTGAAAACGGCAAAGCTACACTCCAGCTTCGTACGGTCGATGCTGATCATCCTTTCTATTCGCTTTCGGGTGCCGACAATATTGTTTCGTTTACAACGGAGCGTTACAACAGCCGTCCGTTGGTGGTCAAAGGTCCTGGGGCAGGCGCAGAAGTGACGGCCTCGGGAGTATTTGCCGACGTTATGAGTATTAGTAGCTACTTGGCATAGCCCTACATCTTCCTTTCTTCGGTTTTGAGAAACCTCAGGCACAGTGCGTGTCGCTGGTTTCTCAAAACCAGCCTGTTGGTAGAGAAGTTGGTGCAGCATTGGGTTTTGAGAAACCCTTACTTCGGTTTTGAGAAACCTCAGGCACAGGGTGTGCCGCTGGTTTCTCAAAACCAGCGCATTACAATACCTAGAAATCTGCGCGCAAATAGATTGCTTTTAATTGGACTATTTTCCACTTCTTATCGACAAAGTCAAAGACGTTTTTGTCCATCATCAACTCAAAAGAGTTAGCATTAATTCGTTCTAAATGAGTAACGGTGCCAATCTTTTCTTTGTCTGCGGCTAACTTGTCAATCAGCTTGATACTTCTGTCTTTTTGTATTTCGTACGTAAATCCTTCAAAAACAGGTTGGTAAAAGTGGAGAAAATAGGCCGATTCGTCAATGAAGTTGAATCAATGGATTGGTGGGGGAAGTTAAAATTAATGCTGGGGTACCTAGTTTGATTACCAGCGTGTGGTCTTATTTCGGCGTTATATATAGAACCCGTTGAAGCAAACATAGGAATAGTAGCCTGTTGCGTATGGTCGTAATAGCGGGCTGTTAATTCACCCAAAAAATCAAGTGAGCGCACTCCATCATTGTTTAAATCTACAGGAGTATCAGAGGAAATAGACGTAAGTGTGTACCAGCCCCCTAGTGTATTGACAGGTGAGTTGGAGTTGCTAAAACAACTTTGAAGCATAAGGCTCACGACTAAAAGAAGAAAAAAAGTTTTCATAACGTGTTGAATTTGAGGTTTTGTAGCGATGTGTTGCTGGTTTCTCAAAACCAGCCCGTTGGTAACAAATTTACTCAAGCATTGGGTTTTAAGAAACCCTTTTTGCGGTTTTGAGAAACCGCAAGCACGTGGTAGTGTGCCGCTGGTTTCTCAAAACCAGCCCGTTGGTAGCGAATTTACAATCCAGTTGGGTTTTAAGAAACCCTTTTTGCGGTTTTGAGAAACCGCAAGCACGTGGCAGTGTGCCGCTGGTTTCTCAAAACCAGCTCGCTAATAGTGTTTTTTCTTCATTCGCTTTAGAAATCTTTTTGTGGGACGCGCAGCCCATTGGAACGTTCTCGAAAAACGACGGCTAGTAGGGTATTTGCGGTTAGGGGTAAGGTTGTTAAAAATAAGTGCTACAATCAGCAAGATAAACACGCCAGTAGCAACGGGCGAAAGCACAAACCAATAGCCCAAGTGCTTGATTTTTTCTGAACCTATGACGGCAATCAACGCCGTCGCACCTCCAGGTGGGTGCAACGTCTTGGTGATTTGCATACACAAAATGGACAAAGACACTGCCAAAGGGGCTGTAAACCAGATGATATTGGGAAAGACTTGGTAGATAGTTACTCCCAAAACGGCTGAAATGAGGTGCCCGCCGACCAAGTTTCGCGGTTGAGCCAGCGGACTTTGAATCGCTCCAAAAATCAATACGGAAGACGCCCCAAATGAACCGATTAAAAACAAATTGTCAACTTCGGAGAGGGTAGTTTGCAAAAAGGCGATTAGCCCAATGCCTAAAAAAGCACCCGTAAACGACCAGAAATTTTCAACGGAATCGACGAGCGTTTCTTTGTACACGATGTACTTGGCTATGCGATAGCCTCTTCTGATTTTTGACTTGACCATCTTTGGAATACTACTTAAAGGGGGCGCTACGACGTGCGGAAATGGTAGCAAATCTGATTTTACTGCAAATATCTAAAAGTTGTCCCAAATTTTAGCGGGCTATTTTTTTACGGCCCGAATGCACATAAACGCAGGAAACGCATTGAGTTCCTTGAAATGCTTCGGGTCAAGGGCCTCAAATTCAGGTGTGGGTTTAGGTTCTACGAGTTTATCAACGTAAAAACCATTGTCGGTGAGCGGAGTGATACACTCACTCAGAGGCCTTCGGAAACTGTTGATTTCAACGGGCGGGCCAAATCCTTTCCAAACACATTTGACGTGTTCGACCTCAAAATACTTCGTTGACTGGAAATAATTATACTCAAAAAACGGGTGCTCCATCGACACGATGAGGATGCCGTTAGGTTTTAAAACCCGACAAAACTCTTGTATTGTTAATGTCCAATCGGGTAGGTAATGCAGGGCGAGGGCGCACAGCACCAAGTCGAAGGTACTATCCGAGTGTTGTTCAAAAGGGGCCGAAAGGTCATGAACGTAGAAGTTGTTTTGGTGCTCAGGGTTTCGCTCTTTGGCCAATGAAACCATCGTGGGGCTTAGGTCAAAGCCTGTTACCTGCGCTCCTTGCGATAGTAAGATTTGGGCGTATTTGCCTGGTCCACAAGCGGCATCTAAAATTTTCTTTCCTGCTACATCAGGCAGCAAGCTAAGCGTATTAGGACGGTCATAATGCGCGTTATGAGGTTTGTATTCAATGAGTTCGTTGTATTTGAAAGCCAATTGCTCGTAGGCTTGTAAGATGAGGTCTTTCATGGATAGGTGTTATGTTTTGGCAAATTTTTTGAAAAACCAAACCTTCAATAAGTCTGCCGTGACAACGTAAGCTACAACTATTGCCAACATGGAGAGGAGATTTTTGATTGGCAATGGAGTAAAACCTATTTCGTTGGAAAAAGGCAAATACGGAAGTCCTAGTGTGAGAATCACGCCTACTAGGCTCAACCACAGTAGGGGCTTTGAAGGACGGCTTTTGGTGAAATTTTGGTGGGTGCGAATAATAAACAATATGAACAATTCTGATAAAACCGATTCCACAAACCAACCCGTTTGAAAAGAAGTTTCTTTGGTGCCGAGGCCATACAGCAAGACCAAAAAAGTAATGAGGTCAAAGACGGAGCTATGCAGTCCAAAAATGATCATGTAGTTCTGAATCAGCTTTAAATTCCACGTACCAGGACGTTTGATTTGGTCATCATCAACGTTGTCGGAAGCGACCGTGAGGTATGGAAAATCGGTGACGAAATTGGTCAATAAAATCTGTTTAGGAAGCATTGGGAGAAACGGTAGCGTAAGCGAGGCTATAGCTACACTTAGGATGTTCCCAAACGTAGAACCAGTGTTGATAAAAATGTATTTTAAAGTATTGGCAAAGGTTTTACGTCCTTCCTTAATCCCAGCTACCAGTACCGACAAGTCTTTCTCCATAAGCACAAAATCGGCGGCTTCTTTGGCTACATCTACCGCATTTTCGACCGAAATTCCAACATCTGCCGCGTTGATGGCGGCTACATCGTTGATACCGTCGCCCATGTAAGCCACGGTGTAGGTTTTTCGTAATGCCTGTATAAGTCTTTCTTTTTGTTGGGGTTCAACTTCGGCAAAAATGTGTGTTTCGCGCACCAATTTGGTGAGAGCCTCGGGGCTGGTGGTGAGGAGTTGTTCGCCTGTCATAACAATGGGCTTGTTGATGCCAAGCTGAAGTGCAATTGACTGGGCAACGTTTCGGTTGTCGCCAGTGATGATTTTAATGCCAACTTGTAATTTTTTTAATTCTTCGATGGTTTCAATAATTCCTTGCTTGACAGGGTCGTGTAAGAGAATAAAACCTGCAAAAATGAGGGCATTTTCGTCGCTTTTGGCGATTGTATTTTGAGAAATGGGCTTGTAAGCTACTCCAATTACGCGAAGCCCTTTGGCGCTAAACTGGGCAAAGTTATTCTCTAAATCTGATTGGTAAGTGCTTATGGCTGCGATGGTAGTGTCGGCGAGGCGGACTTGCGTGCAAATGGATAAAATCTCTTTGAATGCACCTTTGCAAACGAGCAGCGATTCAGTGGGCGTTTGAAGCGCAATACTCAGCCGCTTACGAATAAAATCGTAGGGGACTTCTCCCGTTTTTTGAGCCTGAAATTTGGGTTGAAATGAAAGCCGTTTAAGGGCGTCGTCGATGGGGTTTGCGTAGCCACTTTCAAATGTAGCGTTCCAGTAGGCAAGTTCTTTGGTAAACCCATCTTCGGTACCAAAACCATTCACGACAGCCGAGACTTCGATGGCTCCTTCGGTAATGGTACCCGTTTTGTCGGTACAAAGGAGGTTGACTTCTCCTAAGTTTTGGATAGAAGAAAGCCGTTTGACAATTACTTTCTTGGCTAACATCCGTTTGGCACCTGCACTCATCGCGATGGTCGTAATTGCGGGTAATAGCTCAGGAGCCATCCCTACGGCCAACGCAAGGGCAAATAAGGCAGAATCAATGACGTTTTTGTGATTAAGTAAATTAATAATGAGAATGGCGATGGATAATACCAAGGTAATTTTCATTAAAAAATATCCAAATTCACGAATACCTTTTTCAAAAGCGGTTTCAACGGTCGAAGAAGCACTTTTGGCAATAGCACTGAAAATGGTACGATTGCCCGTTTGAATAACCAATGCTGTGGCGTTGCCGCTGACAATATTGGTTCCTTGCCACAAACAATTGGTACGTTTGACGAGCTCGGTGTGTTCATCTACTACTCCAGGTATTTTGCGGGCGGGGTAAGATTCACCCGTGAGACTAGCTTCATTGACGTGCAGTTCGTTGGCATTGATAAGTAAACAATCGGCAGGAATCATATCTCCAGCTTTCAACGTCAGTAGGTCTCCTGCCACCACTTCATTTGACAAAATTTCAATAGGACGCCCGTCTCTAATGACGGTGCATTTCAGGGCAATAAGCGATTGCAGCTTTTCGACTACTTTTCCCGCGTTGCGTTCCTGATAAAAGCTCAAAATCCCCGTTGATAGAACAATAAATAGGATGATAAAAACGTCGGAAGTGTCTCCTAGCGTGGCTGAAAGCACGATGGCTCCAAGCAACAAAATCATGAGGGGGCTTTTAAATTGGCTTATAAAAAGGGCTAGGTCTTTTTGTAGCCGTGAGGTGGTTTTTATCAGCTTTTCAGAATTTAAAAGGCGATTTTTTGCCTCTTCAGAAGTGAGCCCTGCCTGGGAGCTTGTGAGTTGCTGAAACCAGTAATCAGCATCAAACTTCCAAAAATTGGTTGAAGTCTCGGATTGCATACTAAAAATAGATTATGCGGTATTGGAGACCGAAAATAAACGAATGGTGTGGAATTATGCTCAATTCCCTGAACTTTTAACCAAGAATTAAGAATCCATACAACCCACTTAAAAACATTGGTTTGTAATGTCATGGTCTTGCCTCCGTCGTGTGGCTTTATTACTAAACTTCCATCACTTCCCCGTCACAGGAACACGCACTGTTTTGATGACAGGCTCGGAGAATGTCTTTTTTTCGTAGCGAGGGGTGAGGTTTGTTTCGGTGATGACTTTGTCTTCGTAGGTGGTGGTTTCTACGATGGCAATCACTTTTACCGACGCATCTACGCCCTGAACGAGGTTGTCGTTGGAGAGTAAAATGTAGTACGCTCCTTGGCACAGGGCAGGGTCAGAAAATTTCCTAAAACCTGCGACACCCTTCCCTTGATCAATGACTCGGTTGGGCTGACCCGCCATAAACAAGTCACGGTTGGTTTTGTCGGCCACGGCATAATATACGTCTTCCCCCATTTTAGGAATGGCCAAATCGGTCACAACTCCCGCTGCCAACGCCCCGAGCGGTGTGGTAAAATACGCCGCTGCCCCTTTGGCGATGCTGACGATGATTTTGGAGTTTTGCTTCCATGCTTCGTTTGCTTCATTGCCCACACCTACCCAATACGCCCACGATACCACTTTAGTCGTTTTATAAGGGGTAATGACGTTTTTGGGAAGGGTAAACGACAACGACGCCTTGTTGCCGTTGGTGTTGGCCGACGAATGTACCCGCTGTGGTTTGTCAAAAACCAATTCCTCCCGCTGTTCCGATTTGACCACCACTTTTTGGGTTTTGCGGGTGTAAGTGGTGTCGTAACCTGCCAATACCTCTTTGGTGTAGGTATTGTAGGTGGTTTCTTGTTTATCTTCCCACGACACCGCTGTGTTGAAGTTGAGTGTGGCTTCACTCGCAGGTACTCGCTGGATTTTTATTTTACAAATACGCCCCAAAATGGCCCCATTTTTAAACTTAAATAAATACACGCCCTGCTTCACCACCTGAATGGTTTTGGTGTCTATTTGGGTGGTTTTGTAGTCCGAAAACTTTGGCGTGTTGGGGTATTCAATAACCTCAATTTCTTTGAGTTCTTTGTCGTTGATTTCTTTGAACTGAAACAAAATCTTATCGCCCGCCGCAAACCCAAACTGTAACTCTTGCTCCTGCATGGGTCCAAGTTTGATGGTTTGTTCGGTGACGTCGATGGGGGCTTGCTGGGCAAACGAGGTGGTGACGAAAAAAAGCAACCCAATGTGAGTCCAACGGCTTAACAACTTAAAAGTCATTTGCTTAGTACTGTTTTCTTAGATGAAGTTTATTACCAACGGAGATAACAGTCGCAAAGTTCGTAAACAATCCCCAAAGAACAGAAGGTATGGGCCATGTTGGGGTTATTTTATTGGGTTGGTTGCCCGTCCCATAGACATCGGTTGTTTTCCAATTAGTTTTCGTGAAACAGAAATCTGGCCAATGTGAAAACTTTCGTGAATGGTAAAAAATGCTACTAGCCCCAGCAAGGTTTCATCAGGAATGGACGTTTGGAAAGGCGGCTTCGACAACAAAAACTCTTCGGGAAGGCTTTGTAGCATTGTGATCAGTTGAGAAGAAGCCGCCCGCCAATCATCCTTAATTTGCTCAAGACTGGGAAAATTATCACTTAGTTTGTTGGGGGTGCCTTTGCCAAAATTTTTCTTATATTCTGGGTGTATTGGCTGGCCTGAAAGGAGACTAAAAACAGTCAATCGAGAGTCGGTTAAGTGGCCCGCAACCCATTTTATGGGATTGACATTTTCGTCAAATGGTATATTACTTTCTTCCTCCGAAAGACCTTGGAGAGCATTCAAGAACCAACTCGTTTGCAACTCAAGTTGAGCTACGATAGCTGCGATGTTCATGGGGAGTTGACGTTAAGGTTGAACAATGGTTAAACTTCGTAGTGGGGGGGCATTTTTTACGTAATCAATCATTGAATCACTAATGCCAATTTCCCGTAAATGAGATTCTGTAAATGGGGTTTGATGTAGAAGGGGTTGGCCATTTTTAAAATAAGTCGGGACATTTTTGTTGCCAATGGCAGATCTTCCAATGGCAACAATCGTAGCCCCTAATTCCATGGCCTTTTCGGCGGCTTCAACTGTCGTAATGCTTCCAGCGACGACCAATGGCAAGGTATTGATTAGGTGTTTGCGTAAGTACTTGATGGTTACAACCTCTGGGTATTTAGCGGATTTTGTTTCAAAGTTCATTTGCGACGAGTGAATGTAATCGATGCCATCTTCAAACAGCCAATTGGCAATCTGGATGTTTTCGTCAATGTCCAAGCCTGTTTCAATTCCCATGCCTTCAAAACTCAATCGAAAACCGATGATAAAATTGTTGGATACTTTTTGGCGACATGCCCTTACCACATCCCTCGAAAATCGAGCCCTGTTTTCTAGGCTTCCTCCGTATGAATCAGCCCTTAAATTGGTCATTTTGCTAATAAACTGGGTAAATAGATAACCATTTGCTCCATGCAGTTCTATTCCGTCAAACCCTGCTTTTTCAGCCCTGGCGCAAGCATTAGCAAAGTCGTCGATTATTTGAGTGATTTGTTGGAGGCTTAATTCCAATGGGGGTACAAAATCTGGAATCATCGGTAGCGAATAACTGCTTGCACTATACGGTTTTTCACCTGTGAGGGCTTCTATTGCTCGTGAACCAGCGTGGCACAATTGAATGAGGTTTACACCACCCTTATGTTTCATGGTATTGGCTAGGGAGGTCAACGCTGGAATAAACGCGTCGTGGGCTAGACTTAGTTGATTGTAAAACGCCGTCGCTGTGTCAGAAATCGACGCCGCACAAGAGATAACCATGCCGTAATCGTCTTCAGTGAGACGAGTTAACCACGCTGCTTCGGCATCGCTCAGGCTGCCGTTAGGGTTGCTTTGCTGGGTGGTCATGGGAGCAACGGCTAATCTATTTTTTAAGATTTTCCCATTTTTTAGTTCAATCGGCGAAAATACCTTACTCATGCTGGATATTAAATTTTACTGCAAACCTATAGACACTACTTTATTTTTTCAAGTAGTTACTAAAATGTAAAGTAGTTACAAAAAGTACTGTAATGTTGATAATCAGTAAAATAAATAAAGGATTTTTATGAATGATTGAACCTATCTTCGTTGTTCCGCAAATAATACATCGCTTCTTTGACGGCTTGCGCTGGGCTTTTTGGAGTAAAACCCAATTCAGTACGAGCTTTTGATACATCAAAGTCTTGTTGCAAACCCGAAAACATCGAAATGTCTTTGGTGGTGAGCAAGGGCGCCTTGCCGCTGATTTTACTCCCGATTTCCATGCCCCAAGCTACGGCCAACAACAGCGGTTTAGGGACGGCTATTGGTAGTTTTATTCCTAATTCAGGAAAAAGCTCTTGGGCAATTTTTGTCGTTTCTTTGATGGACATACAGTGTTCATTGGCCAAAATATAGCGTTCGCCACTGCGGCCTTTGGTAGCGGCCAAATAGCAGCCCAAAGCCACGTCTTTTACGTCAATCCAGTTGAGAGTGATGTTGGTTTCAACGGGGATTTCTTTCGTCAAAATCAGCTGCATGATGTTGTAAGAAACGTTGAGCGGGGCAAAGGCTTCGCTTCCAATCATGGCTGAGGGCAAGACCGCAACCAATTCGATGTTGAATTTCTTGGCCAACTCAAACGCCAATTTTTCCCCGTCATTTTTTGAATTGTAATACATATCGCGGCGGTCGGGATTGTAGCCGTTGCTTTCTTTGGTTGGTACGGTCGAGTAGTTGAGGGCAGCAATGGAGCTTACATACACGATGCGCTTTACGCCTGCTTCGGCAGCCGCTTCGAGGGTGTTTTTAGTGCCTTGTAGGTTGACGTCGTAAATGTCCTTTTTGGGATTTTTTGCCCAAAGCTTAAACGCCGCCCCGACGGCATACAGCGTTTCGACCCCTTGAAGGGCGTTCACCAACGATGGTTTGTCAGTGATGTCTGCTTGCACTACTTCACAGTTCAGTCCTGCCAACGAAGTTGCGCTTTTGAGGCTTCGAACCGACGCCCGAACGGGAATTCCTTTCTCAATAAGTAGGCGTACTAAATTGTGGCCAAGGTGCCCGTTGGCGCCCGTTACCAATGCTAAATGGCTTTGTGTCATGTGTTTGGTTGTTAAAATGATGCCACAAAATTCAGCATCGATTTTTCAAAACCACTTCACAAATGTTACCTAATTACTTGTTTGCGTATTCGGCTCAAACTTTTGGGATTCATGCCCAAAAAAGATGCGATGTATTGAACGGGGACATTGTGCAACAGGTCGGGGTAATGTTCAATGAGGGTTAAGTAGCGCTGTTCGGCCGTTAGCGTAGCTAGTTCTTTGGAGCGATTTTCGTTGTACGAAAGGGATTTCTGGAAAACCCAAATGCTAAAATCTTTGAACGCGCTACTCTGTGAGGTAAGCTGTTCTAAATGGCTTTTGGTGATGCGTAGCAATTGGCTCTCGGTGATACATTCCAAGTTTTCGTGGGCGATGGTTTGGTTGATAAAGTTGAAATAGGAAGTAATAAAACCAGGCGGACAATTGAGGTGAGTTGTGACTTCATCGCCTTTATCGTTGTAATGAAACAGCCGAAGGTAGCCCGATACAATAAAATACAGGTAGTGAGGGACTTTCCCTTCTTCCTCGATAATGTGGTTTTTGGGAAAACGAACAGGTTCGAAGTACTGTTGACACAGTGCTTTATCGTGCGCCGAAAGCGTTACTTTTTGGACAATGAGCTCTAGCAATTGTTCGTGCATGGGATTGAAGAGGTAGGGGATGTATAACCCCTACCCAACGAATATACAAAAGTTTGGTTGACTACTGGACTCTTCGGCGTTCTTCTTCGGCGGCGTCTTCGGTTTGGCGGCGACGGGTGTACTTTTCGTTGCCAAAACGATAGCTAAAATTTAGCCCAATGCGGCGAGTATCGCTCTGACTTTGGCGGTATTGGGTCGTATTTTGGTAATTAGTCATGGTTTCGGTGCGGTAGTTGGCAAAAGTCGGGTCTTCTATCATCAAACGAAGGCTTCCTTTGTCTTTCAAGATTTTCTTGCCGACGCTCACATAAATAGAATAAAAACTACTCATGGTCATGGTAAATACCTGGTCTCGGGCTGAGATTTGGGTGTACAATTCTGCCGACCACCCTTTGCCAAAACTAAACTGCTGGCTCGTATTGAAGCGAAACGAGACGTAGCGGGTCACGGCTAGGTCGCCATTGACAGTGCCTTGGATATTGAACCGAAATCCCTGAAAACTTACGTTGGTTGTCCAATACTTGTTGATTTTTTTGTTGTAGTTACTCACAATTCCAAACCGATAGCCCTTGCCCAAATTGAACGGTTTACGCACAAATACATCACCCTCTCTAATGCTTAAATCACCATTCAACCCGTCGGCAAAATCCACCGCCAGACCTACACTAATGCCGTTGCTGTTTTGGTAACGAAGCTGGAGATTGTGCAGGTAAAAAGGCTTCAAGGAAGGATTGCCGCTGGTAAAGGTATAGTCGTCGATGTAGTTCAGGAAAGGATTAAACTGTTGGTAACTAGGGCGATTGATGCGGCGACCGTAGTTAAAACTTAGGTTGTGTTTTCCCAAACTATCCAACGCCCGCCGAAAAAAGAAGGTAGGGAAGAGATTTGTAAAATGCTGCGAAAACCGCTCGCCCGTCGTAGCAATATTGGGCAGCAGATTACCTTCAATATTGGTGTTTTCGGCACGTAGTCCTAGTTGAAAACTTGCTTTGGGACTGAGGGTATGGCGCAGGCTTAGGTAGGCAGCGTTGATGTTTTCGTTATAAACAAAATGGTTGCTTTTGGTTGGGTCTATCACAAAACTTTGCTCTAGCTTATTTTCTACGTCGGCTTCGTTGGTATTTTGGACAAAACCAGTTTTTAACCCTGTTTCCACCGTGGTCTTTTTAGAGATAGGGAGTCGATAATCCGTTTTAAAGGTGAAAATAGTAGCGGGGGTAAAGAAAACATTGTTGAAAATCTGAGTATTGTTGTCATGGCTGCTCTGAAAGTTGCGCACTCCTCCCGACCCAAACCGCTGATAACTGACATCGCCGCTCCATTCGCTGCCTGGCTTTTGGGGCTTGTGGGTAAAATTGAGGCTGGCACTTAGGCTATTCCAATCAAATTGTCCACGATTGATGCCGAAATACGGCTCGTTGTTGATTAAATTAGTAAACACCGCCCCGTCGTTTCGATGGCTCTTTTGTACAAATAACTGACCACCGATGACCGTATTTTTGCTTTTATCGTAATCAAAACCAAGCCGAAGCGATCCGCCCAAACTCTGATTGGTTCCGATGTTTTCGCTGCTATATTGTTGATTGTTAGTGTTTTCGGTGGTAGTTCGTGTAGAAGTCGTAACCGTACGATTGGCGTCGCGAGGCAAACCAACGCCCCCAAACAAGTTCAGTTTTCCCAGTCGGTAGTTGAGGTTTAGGTTGTTATAACTTCGCCACGTGTGCCCCATGCTTTGGCTGGTACTTACGTTGCCCGTCAAGCCGTACAGTCTATTTTTTTTCAGCACAATATTGACAATAGCCGAACCAGCAGCATCGTATTTGGCAGGAGGCGAATCCATGAGTTCCAGCTTATCCAGCATTTGGGCGGGGAGTGATTTGAGGTAGGTCGATAAGTCGTTGCCACTCATGTAGGTAGGCCGCCCGTCGATGAGCACCAGCACGTTGCCGCGCCCGTTGAGTTGGACATTTCCGTTTTGATCTACCAGCACGTTGGGCGTTCTTTCCAACACCTCTTGGGCCGAAAGTGTGGCAGCGCCGTTCATCGCTTCCACATTAATCACGGTTTTGTCATCCTCTTGTACCACCAGCGGACGAGTTGTTTTGACAACGACCTCAGCAAGTTGTTGCGTTTTGTCAGGGAGTAAAAAAATGGTTGGAAGCGTAACAGGCGCTGTTCCCAACCGAATCGTGGGGCTTTGGAATCTTTTTGAACCTAGGTAGCTGATTTTTAGAAAATAACTGCCTTGTTTGAGGTTGGAAAACTCAAACTTACCTTGCGCATTTGCCGAACTACCTGCCACTTGTTGACTATCTGGCAACGCAATCAGCAGGACGTTAGCTCCTACGGCGGCCTCGTTGTGGTGGTCTTTGATTTCTCCTCGGAGGGAGTTTTGAGCCCAAGTCGTTGAGGTAATCAATAGAAAGAAAAGGAGATACTTTTTCATGGTGTTTTGTGGTTTTTGGACAAAACTCGGAAAGGGGCTGTCTTTTAGAGAAGGGGACGGACAGAAAGGGCAGCTGTTGTGATAAAAAGGGAAAATCGACTGACGAGGGGAGAGGTGAAAAGTATAAATTCGTATTTTATGGTTTTCGTCAGTCAAAAAAGCCTTTCTGTCAGTCAAGGAGAAAAATAATGAAACAGAATTTCCATTTTTGACCAAAAATTGAAACAAAATGGCTGGAAATATTCTCGTTTTTACCCTTTCGGTGATTGTACTTTGGCTCATTTTTGGTAAACCAAAGCAGATTGTTATCACCCTTTTTTTGTGGGCTTTGGGCTCGGTAGGGCTATTTTTTGCGGTGCTTTTCACATTTCACATCATTGATTTAGACGGTGAAAAGAACCACGCCTTAATAAGTAGCTTATTGACGATAGGCTGCGCGGCGGCAGGGCGTTTTATGGCGGAGTATTATTTGAGTAAAAGCGCTCGTAATGAAGACCGCGCCGTGACGATTTTGGGGATATTGTTTGTAGGCTTTTTGTTGGGCTTTGGGTTGGCAATCAATTATTTGAGGTTCAGTGCGAGCTTTGTGGTATTGTTGTACGTCAATTTGGCCTTGATGGGGCTCGGGTTTGTGACCACGATGGGCGTTACCATTATCAAACACCAAATAGAACGAAAGATTACCACCGCCGAAACCAAAGCCGACGTGAGCGATGCGGAGTTGAAGTTGTTACAAAGCCAGTTGAGCCCTCATTTTTTGTTCAATACGCTCAATAACCTGTATGCACTTTCGATACACGATGCGACTAAGCTACCCCCGCTGCTGCTCAAATTGTCGGACTTGCTGCGCTATACGGTGTACGACACCAAAGCCGCGATGGTAGCCCTCGACGACGAGATTAACTACCTCAAAAATTACATTGACTTTGAAAAAATACGCCTTGGAGAACGCTTAGAACTGGTCGCGAATTGGCCCGAATCCCTTGCCGAAGCGCCGCCCATTGCTCCTATGCTTTTGATTGTATTTGTGGAAAATGCGTTCAAACATTCAAAAAATACCCAAAATCCAGTGATAAAAATTGCCATAGATGTGCAGATTTGGGGGAAAACAATCCTTTTTTCTGTACAAAATAGTTTTGACCCCAACGTGACCCGAAATGCGTTGGAACAACACAGTGGCTTGGGATTGGAAAATGTGAAAAAACGGCTGGAGCTGGCGTACCCTAACCGCCACGATTTAAGTATTGAGCAGAAAAACAATACGTTTATGGTTAAACTAAGGCTGACATGATACTGAAAGCACTCATAGTAGATGATGAACCACTGGCGCGTCAATTGATTGAGGGCTATTGTAAACATCTGTCTGAGATAGAGGTGGTTGGTTCGGTGGTGGATGTGTTTATGGCAAGGCCGATTTTGGAGACGGGTAGGGTGGACGTGCTGTTTTTGGACATCAATATGCCCGTGATGAGTGGGATTAGTTTCTTAAAAAGCCTACACACCAAGCCGATCACGATTTTTACGACCGCGTACAAAGAGCATGCTTACGAGGCTTTTGATCTCGCCGCGACTGACTACCTGCTCAAGCCATTTTCAATGGAACGTTTTCTCCAAGCCATTGACAAGGCCAAAGCAGCCCTGAAACAGCAGCCCAATACGCCCGAAAATTTTGTTTTTATAAAGTCGGACAGTAAGTTGATTAAACTGTTTTTTGATGAACTGTACTACGTGGAGGCCCAGGGTAATCAGGTGAAATTTATAACCGAGCACAGCACGTTCAACATTACGCAGACGTTTAGCTCGGTGTTGGAACTGCTGCCTGCGTCGCAGTTTGTACGAGTACACCGTTCCTTTGCGGTCAATGTTCAGAAAATTAGCATTATAGAGTCATACCGAGTGCTGTTACTCCAAAAAGGCGAAGTGCCGCTCGGAAGTAATTTTCGGGAAGATTTTTTGAAAATGGTAGTGAGTAAGTGAGGGGAGTGAGGGGAGTTTCTTCCATGATGAAAATTGAGTATATTTGTTCAACTTTTAATCAATAAACTTTTGTGAATTGGCAACAGCATCACAATTAAGAATAATGGCAGGTAAGCGTCTTGAAGAATGTATCGATTGAATCAACTTCACTTTCTCATTTTTAATGATATAACTGCATTTAGTCATAGGGGGTTGATTCCGAGGAATTTTATTTGACATTGTTTTATCTTTATTGATGGCAAATTCAATATATTTGATGAACTACCTCGACCGAAGCTTAACTCATGACTCGTTCTTTTTTTTCGTTATTATTTTTAGTTCTTCTTCCTTGCCCTAATTTCGCCCAATCCAAACTGTCAAAAATACTGACCACGGCCGAAGGCCTCCCAAACACTTCAATCATTGAAATTGTACAGGACAAAACAGGCTTTGTCTGGATTGCCACGACGGATGGATTGGCTCGCTACGACGGACAAAAGTTTAAGCTGTTCCGGCACGACCCCACCAATTCAAATTCGTTGATTGACAATCAGATCATTGGCTTACAAATGACAAACAATAAACTGCTTATTGTGACTCAAAGCGGAAATATTCAACTCTTTGACCTGGATACCGAACAATTCACGACCCTTTTTACAGCCAAATTTTTACAGGAGAAAAAAGCCACGATGCGCAAATGTTTTCTCTCGGCCGACGGTAAACATGTATGGGGTTTTGTACAGGGGGTACGATTGGTGCATTACGATTTTGAGCAGAAAAAATTTACCCTTTTCAGCGAAATGGCATTGACCGGACAGCGTAATACGCTGCATGACTTTACCTATTCTGACCGTGGATTTATTTACCTTTTTACTCGCTCCGGCCTTATTCAATTCAATACAAAAACGTATCGCAAACGGACCCTTTTCTATCCCTTAGGTAAAGAGGGCATTGGCGATTATCTTGGAGGCTCGGTAGAGCGGGCTAACGGGGAAATTGTGACACCGCTTAAATCCGGCGTTTTTGTTTATAATCCGAAGTTGCATCAATTTCGAATCATTTCATTTCCGCCCAATGAAACCATTGATCTTATGTTTACCATTCGTAAACTGTATGATAATGCGGTTTATATAGGAGCTGACCGGCGTTTATTTCGTCTCCAAACCAACGATAAAGTAGAGGTGGTGGCAACAAGCCTGAAAAATATGTTCAGAGCCTATTTACTGGATCGCTCGGGGGGATTGTGGCTGAATCATCCTGACGGGATCGAAAAAAGAGCGATGAAACCTTCTCCTTTTGCGGCGTTCATGTATCAAAAATCGTTTAAAGAAGATTTGATCAATTATTTCTTAAATATTCCTTTTTCTGCTTTTGAAACTTCTCACCCTCCTTTTTTTGCGACAAAAGGGAAATTGGGATGGTTTATTGATATTAATACGATTTCCAGGTATGATATTGAGCAACAAAAACAGAAAACAAAGCATTTTTATTGCTGTAATTTGACGCTTAAGTTAGCTGATTCCGGAAAGCCCTGGGTGTATGCCAATTATAAGGGGTTAATGGAAGTAGATACCGCTTTTCAGGAGCACCGCCTCCTTCCGAATAGTTTGGTTCCCCAATTCGCGTCCGAAAGGGGGATGGATGTGGCCGACATTCAGCCTGTTAAAAATGGGGTGTGGGTGGCCGCAGAAAATGGACAGGGGCTGTTTTTTTATGATTTTCGGCAACAAAAATATATCCGGACGCTTCAAAATAACCCTAAAGACACCACAACGCTATCTACCAATTCACTGGTTTGTCTGAAACTCGACCCCTTTGATGCGGCCGTTTTGTGGGTGGGTACGGCCGGTGGAGGGCTGTGCCGTCTGGATACCCGAACGATGAAAGTAAAGCGAATTTTGGAAAAAGACGGCTTACCCAATGCGACCATTTCATCCATGCAGACGGATTCGAAAGGGTTTTTGTGGTGCGGTACCAACAAAGGCTTGGTACGTATTCATCCCAAGACATTCCGGATGCGGAATTTTACCCAAGCCGACGGTTTACAGGACAATGAGTTCAGTACCAATCGTTCGGCGATTTTGCCTGACGGACGTTTTGCTTTTGGAGGGCTCACGGGAATGACGATTTTCGACCCATTGGCCATTCGGGAAGACGAAACAGCGCTTCCCGTGGTGCTTACTTCGTTGAAAATCAATAATGAAACGGTAGAGCCTGGAAATTCAGCGTCGCCTTTGATGGCCTCTGTCAACTCGCTCGAAACCCTTGAATTGAACCACACGCAAAACTTCCTGACCTTTGAATTTGCCGGCTTGGAAATGGCTAAACCGCAGCAAATTCAGTATCGCTATCGGTTGTCGGAAGTAGACAAAGGCTGGGTAAACTCAGGAACGCAGCAAACGGCAAACTATACACAATTAGGTTCGGGGGAGTATATTTTTGAAGTAATTTCGACCAATGCCGACGGGGTTTGGGGCAAGATACCCAAGCGTCTGAAGGTCATCATTCATCCGCCGTGGTGGGCTACGTGGTGGGCCTATAGCCTATACGCGATCGCGTTGGGAAGTATCATTTATTGGTTTGTGAAAAATCGGTTGAATCAACTTCATCAACAGCAGGAAATGGAGCTTAAACGGCGGGAATCGGAGCAACTCAAGGCCGTGGATGAACTGAAAACGCGTTTTTTCTCTAACATTACCCACGAGCTCCGAACGCCTTTAACGCTGATTTTGTCACCTGCCGAAAAATTGCTTACGGAATCCAAGCACGATGAAACAACGCGGAAAAACCTATTTTCCATTCGTCGTAATGCACACCAATTACTGCGACTCATCAACCAATTGTTGGATTTGTCTAAATTGGAATCCGATGGGATGAAACTCTCGTTGGCGCGGGGTAAGATTCATGACTTTGTGGCAGAAATTGTTGAAACGTTTCGCAGTCGAGCTACCGAAAAAGAAATTATGCTAAGTATTGAAGCTGAACAGGACGACAGAGAATATCTTTTTGACGCCGATAAGGTGGAGAAAATTATCTATAATCTGTTGTCCAATGCCCTGAAATTTACCGAGAAAGGAGGGGAAGTGATTGTCGAGTGTCGAGTGCAAAATGTCGAAGTAAATAGCAAAACTCAATCGCCTGTATTTGAAATTCAAATCTCCGACACCGGTATCGGTATTTCTGCTGAAAAATTACCACACATATTTGAACGTTTTTTTCAAGTGGAAGATAATCGAACCCGAAGTTATGAAGGTACCGGTATCGGTCTGTCGTTAGTCAAAGAACTGACGGAATTGATGGGCGGTACCATTTCGGTGCAAAGTGAAGTGGGCAAAGGCACTGCCTTTCAGGTAATTCTTCCGCTGGCTCTTGTCGATCGTGCTTCTGAAGCACTTCCCGCAGTTCAACACAATTATGGTTTGTTGGTTGATAATCAAGCCATTGCTGTCGAAAACGCTCCGCAAAAAGACGAGTCTAAGCCGTTGGTTTTGGTGGTTGAAGACAATAGAGATCTACGCGATTTTATTGCCGAAAGTCTTTCCGGCGAGTACCGAATTGTTATCGCCGACAATGGTTTACAGGGTTGGGACATTGCCCGGGCGGAAATTCCCGATTTGATCGTGAGCGATGTAATGATGCCCCTCATGGATGGGTACGAATTGTGCGAAAAAGTAAAGCAGGATGCCCGTACCAACCACATAGCGGTAGTGCTTCTGACGGCCAGAGCTTCGCAGGAAAGGAAGGTGGAAGGGCTGTCGCTCGGGGCCGACGATTACCTGACCAAGCCTTTTTATACCGACGAGTTACAACTTCGCATTCGGAACCTGTTGGTTCGCCAACAAAAACTGCGCGACTATTATTTTCGCCAATTCGGCCAACCGGAAGCGCCGCTTGAAACACAGGCCATTGCGGATGTATTTATACAAAAACTGTACGAAGTGTTGGACCGGCGTCTGGACGACAGCTCGTTCGGCGTAGAAGATTTGGCATTGGAAGTGGGCATGAGTCGCCGAACGCTGCACCGCAAACTCACCGCTACAACTAACCTGACAGCCAATGAACTGATTCGTAATTATCGCCTCAAAAAAGCCGCTGTTCTACTCAAATCAGGTAAAAATGCGTCTGAAACGGCCTATTTGGTCGGTTTTGAAAGTCCCGCGTATTTTGCCACTTCGTTTAAAGAATTTTACCAAAAGACCCCCTCTGAGTATGCTTCTGCCTGATTAATTTGGCATATATTCCGGTATTTTTTGCCTTTGTCCCAAAATCGAAAGCCTTTGTCCCAAAAGTGAAAGCCCGTCTGAGAGCAAAGAAGGATTTTTGATTCTGTAAACTTACTGAATCACTCTACCCTTTTTCGCACGTATGAAATCTCTTTCCTTCTGCCTTGTTCTGGCAGGCTGGGTCAGCGCATCGCAGGCACAGGTTTCCGGCTCAAGTTCAGGCAGAATCACCCTGCGGGGCATTATCCGCGCTGCCAATGGTACCGCCTTACCTTTTGCAAGTGTTGCTTTGCTGAATGCCAAAGATTCTTCTTTAGTTAAAGGTGGCTTGAGTAATGAAGCCGGTGTGTATGAATTGCTCAATATCAAAGCCGGGCGGTATGTAGTGGCTGCCAGCATGATTGGTTATAAAACAATCCATTCGGTAGCTCTTGAAGTAACCTCAACGTCCACCGAAGCACCGCCTTTATTAATGCAGGAAGCTGCCAAAACGCTGAACGAAGTGACAGTGGTGGCACAGAAACCCGTGTTTGAGCAGCAATTGGATAAACTGGTAGTGAATGTGCAAAGCATTGTGACGGCAGCGGGCAGTTCGGCACTCGACGTGCTGGAACGGTCGCCTGGAATCACCGTAAATCGGCAGAATAATGCGCTGTCTTTGGCGGGGAAATCCGGGGTAGTGGTGATGATCAATGGCAAAACGAGCCGTTTACCCATGGAAGCTGTGATGCAGATGTTATCGGGGACCAATGCCGCCAATGTGGAGAAAATCGAATTGATTACCAATCCCTCCTCCCGCTACGATGCCGAAGGTGATGCCGGCATCATTAACATCATTTTAAAGAAAAATACGGCCGAAGGCACCAATGGTTCCTATACCCTTTCGGCAGGGTATGGCTTTGTTGAAAAACTCAATGGTACCGTCAACCTCAATCATCGGGAGGGAAAACTGAATCTGTACGGGGACCTGTCGGTACAGAAAAACCGACTCTGGCGTAATCTGATAAGCGACTCTGATATTACCAATGCGGGACTCACTACGAAAAGTTTGAGCGATTTGAGTGGGTATGCATCTCCTCATCTGCTGAATGCCCGAATAGGCTTCGACTATTCACTTAGCAAACGGACAACAATTGGCGGATTAGTGTCAGGTTTCATCAACGATTACAGAGCAACCATCAACAGCGAAAACGTTTTTTCTCAACGCGATCGTTTACAGACGCAAACGCGGGTGCAGGATCTTGAACGTAATCTTTGGCAACACGGCATGGCCAATGTAAACCTCAACCATGCGTTTAGTGATAAGCAGCGTTTAAGCGTTGACGTGGATTATCTGCGGTATAACAACGAGCAGACCCATGCTTATACCAATTTTTTTGACTTTCGTTCTGAAAATCGTACCCTGACGGAATGGGTGAATACCAACAAAATAACCCCCATTTCCATTTTTGTACTGAAAGCGGATTATACCCAAAATCTTGGCGCAAAAGCGTCTTTGGACTTCGGAGTCAAAGCCACGTTGATGGGCCTCAGTAACGATGTGTTAGTGGAACGTCGTCAGCAAACCGAATGGAAAAAAGACCCCGGCTTCAGTCAGACGTACGATTTGATTGATAATATTCCAGCCGGGTATGTGAACTTTCAGCAGAAACTTTCCCCAAAAACCAAATTGCAGGCGGGGCTGCGTTACGAACATACCCGCACCGACATCGGCCCGCCCGGCGAGCCGTTGGTGGTGCGACGCCGTTACGGGAGTTTGTTTCCGAGCCTGTTTATTTCCCACGACCTCAGTAAATCAAGCAGTGTACAGGTATCCTACAGCCGCCGGGTTCAGCGCCCGAGCTATGACTTACTGGCTCCCTGGGTATTGTTCACCAGTCCGTATGCTTTTGTCACGGGCAATCCTAACCTATTGCCTACTTTTACCGATGCTGTTCAGGCCACCTACCGGTTCAAAAGCAATTACCTCCTGACGGTCAGGTACAGCCATGACCGAAATACGCTTGACCGTTTTCGGATTCGGGTAGATACCCTTACCAACCGTTCGTACGTAACTCCAGAGAATGTAGCCTCGCTGAATACGTTCTCATTAACCTTCAGCTTTCCGATAAAAGTGACCGATTGGTGGCAGATGCAGACCAATCTGCTGGGTGTGTGGCAGTCGCTTTCGGCAACGGTGCAGGATAAACCCTTTCAGTTGCAGCAGTACAATGCCAACGTTTTTACCTCTCATACTTTCCAACTTCCCAAAGGCTTTACGGGCGAAGTGACCGCCTTTTATCAAACCCCTGGTTTGTCGGGTATCTCCAAAATGCGGGCCTTCGGTTCTGTGAATGCCGGTATAAAAAAGAAACTGAAAGGCAATGGCGGGTCACTGCTGTTGAATATAACTGACATTTTCTGGACCAATCGCCTTCGCTTCGTTACTGATAATCCGGCCGTAAATCAGGTAGGAAATTGGTCGCTGTTATCTGAACCAAGAGTCGTCCGGTTTACCTATTCCCGCAACTTTGGCAGTAAAACCGTCAAAGCTGCCAACAGCAGAAGCACCGCTTCGGAAGACGAGCGCAAACGAGTGCAGGTTAATTGATAGGATTTTTTTGCTGAGTACCGACAACTTTTCGGCTATCTACACACCTTCTTTTTAATTAATTCAACCCAAAAAATCATTTTGACATTCACCACCTTATGTCTTACTTCTATGCTAACTACTTCTGATTCTCCCCAAATCGCACCGACTGAACCGACACAGTCAGAGCGTTTTCACGCTTTAGATGCCGTGCGAGCCTTTGCGTTGATTTTAGGTATTTTCTTTCACGGTGTCATGTCGTTTGTGTCATATATTCCTAAAATGGTCTGGGCAATCCGTGATTCACAGCAGAGTATTTTCTTAGATACCTTTTTCTTCGTAGCTCATTCTTTTCGGATGCAGGCCTTCTTTCTGATTGCGGGCTATTTTGCCCATTTACTGTATCACCGACAAGGCGCAAAAAGCTTTTTGAATCATCGCTTTCGACGGATCTTTGTGCCGTTCCTGTTATTCTTGCCGTTTATCTATTTTTTGCTTATCGCCTTGTGGATTTGGGGATACCAACTTATGGGTTTAATTCCCAAAGAATCCCCCATTGCCACTTTATCCCCCTGGCTTGCTTCTTTAGGCGATATTATAAATTTAGGTTGGTACAAAGCCGATGTACCGATTACTCATCTATGGTTTCTATATTACCTGATGCTTTTCTGTCTGTCAGCTTTTATCCTGCGGCCTTTGTTGGCTTGGCTTGACCAATCAGAGACTTTTCGGATTAAGCTTGATCAGGTGTTGGCCACTCTTTTACAAAAACGATGGGGCGGTTTAGTGCTGGGGATGATTATGGTAATCCCTATGCAGGCAGCCCCTGGCTGGGGGAGTCTTCACGCTCCTGACAAAGGGTTTATTCCGAAATTGGCTGCATTTAGTATATATGGTATTTATTTTACCGTTGGCTGGTTATTTCATCGACAACCTACCCTTATAATCAACTTAAAAAAATACAGGTTGTTCAACCTAATTGTCAGTCTTGTATTACTAGGTAGTGTCACGGGCTTTTTTCTGACAAAGTTCTATGCAACGACCGGTGTATCTGATCCAATAATAGAAAATGGTTTTCCTCCTTTTACCAACTCTATATATGGGATTGGCTCCATGACCGCCGTATTTGCTTTTATCGGGTTCATTCTCCACTATTTCAGTCACCCCAGCAAACGCATCCGTTACCTGTCTGACTCGGCCTACTGGCTCTACATTGCCCACCTGCCGGTAGTGGTCTTCTTTCAGATTCTGGTGGCTCCCCTTCAGATTCACTGGCTGCTGAAAATGCCGCTCATTTTCGTGCCCTCTTTTGCAATCCTTTTCCTTTCCTATCATTATGGTGTGCGCAATACGTGGCTGGGAGTATTGCTCAACGGTCGGCGATATCCGCTGAAATAATCCTGAGTTCATTTTTTATTCACTTAAATAAACCCTTTTTTACCAATGAAAACCCAATTTATTTTTCTTGCCCTTCTGCTGAGCAGCGCTGCCTCTTTTGCCCAATCTTTGGAGAAATCATTCGATGCTATGATTGCAGCGTACAAACAAAATCCTTACGCGTATGTGCAGGAGCATTTTGCGCCGGAAGCACGTTTCATTGCAGGACATGACGGTTCCTTTATGGACATCAAAAAATTAATAACCCCTGCCATGAAAATTGAGGATATACAAACTACTGATTTACAATTTTTTGAATCAGGTGATTTAGGGGTCGTAAGTGGAGTTGAAACGGTGAGGTACGCCAATCCCAAAGGAGCCGCTGTCACCTATAAAGATGCCTTTACGCATACCTACAAAAGGATAAACGGCGATTGGAAGACCGTGGCTGTGCATCATACCAAAATCGACTATAAATAAATTACGAAGGTCTGCTTTTCAATCCTTAACTCCTCCCATGTATGAATCCTTCTCCGACCTATTTGACTACCCTTACTCCCCTGCGGGGGATTGCCGCCTTATTGGTAGTCATTTTCCACTCAAGCCTCTATGTAATGCCGATGACTGATCCGGCCATCACCGGACTGATTAATGAAGGCTGGCTGTGGGTAGATTTCTTTTTTATCCTGAGTGGATTTGTCCTCAGTCATGTATATGGTCATTACTTTGAGACGTCAGTTACTACATCTCGATTCATGTCCTATGTTGGCGCACGGTTTGCGCGGATTTATCCGCTTCACCTTTTCGCGCTGGTTTGTATCACAATAGCGGCCATCTTTATTCGTCAGGAAGCAAGCCAAATTGATCCCGTTTTACAACCCATGTTCAGTTATTGGGGTTTTCCGGCATCACTGTTGCTGATTCAATCCATGCATATTTTTCCCATTGCCCCGTTGAACGGCCCGGCCTGGTCGCTTAGTACAGAATGGTGGGTCTATATGCTCTTTCCCCTTTTTGTAGGTCCTTTACGACGATTGCCTGTTTTTGGAAAAGTACTTTCGTGGCTGGGCGTTGCTGCTTTTTACTATTTTCTAATGTACTACATCGCCCCTCGGTATGGTTTAACACGCCAAATTACGCTCAATTTGGTTGCCGACTGGGGCTTTTTCCGATGTGCTGCCGGTTTTGGATTGGGCATGTTGCTGTACGATGCCTACCAAAATAATTGGAGTAGAAAAATTACTGGTAATGGGCTGTTTTTTACATTGGCATTTGGTTTAATTTTGCTGGCAATGCACACACACATGCATTCACTGCTGATTATTGCCCTTTTTCTGCCAGTTATCTTATCGGCAGCTTACCAAACGGGATGGGTAAAACAAGTTTTCAGCCTTCGTCCTTTGCAACGTTTGGGGGATTGGTCTTTTTCCATTTATATGGTTCACGTCCCTATCATCTACTTATTTTATATACCATGGCTTCGAAAGAAACCGGATCTCCTTGCTCACTATTCGCCAACTGGCCCTGCTAATCCTGACTACACAGAGGGGCAGATATTCTGTATAATGCTCATTTGCATTACCCTTGTGGTTGCGATACTAACGTACAACTTCATCGAAGTTCCGGCTCGCCGATATCTCAATATGCGGTTTAGAACCAACAAGTCCAAAGAGCCAGTAATCGCAGTCCTGTAAATTGTAACCTCTCTAAACCTTTTATCAACTTGATGCACTGGTGAATAATGCCAGAATCTTTCGATTGGGGCCGTTGAAGAATTACACTTTCGGCGTTTCAGACGGTAATGGAAGCCAATTATTTCGGCACCATTCGCTGTATTCAGGCGGTGCTGCCGTCCATGCGGGAAAGGGGCAGCGGGTGTATCATCAATGTTACACCCGCTGCCTGTAAAATCTATAGTTCTTATCAGAGCGCCTATAACTCGTCAAAAGCGGCCGTTGAAGCGCTCAGTGAAAGTCTGGCGACCGAAGTGCAGCCGCACGGCATCAGAGTTGATGATTGAGTCGGGTGTTATCGACACGCCTATTCTTGACAAAATGGAAGAAACACCGAGCGATACAAAGTACCTGGTTATGGATAGGGTACATCTCTGTCTGATTATGAGTGGATTTAGTCCGCCAATTTTGACGAAGAAACTTGGATTTCTGGTATGAGGCAGTTGGGATTGGGTGTACGGCAGTATTTTAAAAAACAATAAAAAGCAAAAGGGTCTCTTCCCAAACGTCACCTAATTCAATAACTTATTTATAAAACAGTAATCCATGAACTGTACTACGTGGAGGCCCAGGGTAATCAGGTGAAATTTGTAACCGAGCACAGCACGTTCAACATTACGCAGACGTTTAGCTCGGTGTTGGAACTGCTGCCTGCGTCGCAGTTTGTACGAGTACACCGTTCATTTGCGGTCAATATTCAGAAAATCAGCATTATAGAGTCGTACCGAGTGCTGTTGCTCCAAAAAGGCGAAGTGCCGCTCGGAAGTAATTTTCGGGAAGATTTTTTGAAAATGGTAGTGAGTAAGGGAGGGGAGTGAGGGGAGTTTCTTTGTGATAAACTTTCTAAGTAAACAGTTGTTCTAATGTTTTAACAGCGATGAACATTTTTTGGCTGTCAGGAAGCTTTATGAAGTCATATTTCGTGTAAAAGTTTTCGGCTTCTTCATCTATTGGGTCAACAACAACCGCGAATGAACCTATTTCTTGTGAAATTTGGTAACTTCTTTTCAACGCATCAATCAACAATATTTTTCCAATTCCCTTTCCTTGATATTTGCTGTCAATAGCCAATCTTCCGAGTAAAGTAGTTGGGATAGAGGTGTAGGCTTTTGGGAGTTTCTTCCGAATTTGCTCGGGAAAACTACTTAGGGGAATACTATTGTTTGAAAGTGTATAATATCCTTGGATATCGTTTGTTTCTCTATTTGATAGCACAAAGCAAGCCGATAGTTTCCTTTTAATGTCTTGACCAGCTTGGGTTTTTAAGTAATTATTTAGAAGCTCCTTCCCACAGTCAAAACCTTCTCGATTATGTTTTTTGTCTAAAAGCTCAATCATTTTTTGAGTTTGATATGAAGGTGTTATAATCCTCATAAGCGCTTTTCAGGGTTTTTGAGGGGGCCTTTGGGTTGGTGATTGCATCAAAAAAGAGTTGACTGTCCTTTTCAGAAGCGATTATTTGCTCCTTTTCCTTTATGATTTCCTTCGCTTTTTCTTGTACTGTCAGAATAACAAAATCTGTCAGACTTCTAAAACCACCTAAATAAGCGGCTTTCTCAAAAAAATGTTTTTGTTCTTTTGAAAGCCTTGCGTCAAATCGTGCCTGTTCTTTGGTTGTTGTGTTCATAAATAAAATCTTTTTGTAAATGTACGTAAAATATCTGTACAAATTACTTCTTGTGTACAGATATTTTACGTACAATAGTTTGTTTTGGTATTACAAAATACTCTTCTTTAGAGAGCATCTGCCTCATGCTATCAAATGGCGTTTACAATAATTTTTCCTGTTACGAAGCTACTGTTAAGAGCTTAGCCTTGACTTTCAACTATTACACTAAAAAAATCAGGGCTAAAGCCCTTTGGGTATTACCCTATTTTTAGCCCCAGCCTAAAGGCGTGGGGTTTGAGGATATTCGGGGTAGAGTCACAATAAAGTCTTTTTTGTTCGTGCTCATTTACTTGGTTTCTAACAAACAGGAATGCCTTCTAGCCGTCCTAAAGCCAAGCTAGAAGGCTTAGAACACATAACAGAAGGCCAAGCGCCATGTTATCTTTCCTAAAAAATAGCCCTTTTTCAAGGTTTATTGTCGAAAAATTTCGGCGAGTTTTTGGTCTAATTGTTCTCCCCGTAAGTTTTTCCCAATGATTTTACCATTAGGATCGATGAGGAAATTTTGTGGAATAACTTGAACGGCATATTGTTTCACTATTTCTGCTTTCCATTGTTTTAGTTCCGATACATGCGTCCAGTCAAGTTGGTCTTTGTGGATAGCTTTTAACCAAGCATTTTTCCCGTCGGGTTTATCCAATGAAATGCCTAAAATGGTAAACTTCTGGTTTTTGTATCGACGATAATTCTTGACAAGATTCGGGTTTTCGGCGCGGCAAGGCCCGCACCAGCTCGCCCAAAAATCGACCAATACATATTTGCCTCGAAAACTACGCAGAGTCACAGCGTTCCCTGAAGTATCAGGTTGGGTAAAATCAGGAGCCAATGCCCCCACAGAGATTGCTTGAATAGCCGCTAATTTTTTTTCGTAATCTTTTCCTGGGATGCTGGTTTTAATTTCGTCTGATAGGCCGTTGTATAATGGTTGTATTTCAGCATAATCTGGGGCATACCAATCAGTATATTGATCCAAAATACACAGACTTAGCATAGATGCTGTATTTTCCTTAATAAACTGTGCTTTAATATGTTGCTGCTTATCATAAACAGCTTCCTTTTGGGTTTCATACGCCTTGGTAAACTCTTTATGCTTTTTCTGTTCGGGGGTAGCTGCCTCGTATTCTTTCTCTATGAGCTCCAACTGGTCTGCAGTGGGTTGAAGTGCTATTTTAAGCCTCTTATGGTCGATGTTCATGGGTGAAATTAGCACTGCTTCTTTGATTGAAGCAGGACTTGTTACTAAAGTAGTGCCAGGTTCTAGGTAGAAACGGATTGTTTCTTCTCCCACTGAAAGCCACCCATAATGTGGTCGATCAATCGTTCCTGTAACAACAAATTTCCCGTTTTGAACTTGGACGGAATCTGTATGACCTTTATTGTCAAAAAAATACCCTACATAGGCTTTATCGGTGGGTTTATACGTTTTTACTTCCCCTTCAATTCGATAGTTGCTTTGCGACCAAAGGAATATTGGAGTTAGGAGCAGAAGAGCTAATGGTAAAGATTTCATGGGAGTAAATAGGTTTAGTGATTGTTATGTATGAATATTGTATATGCAAGTTAGTTAAAAATGCAACAACAACCACTAGCGCATCTATATATAAATAACGCGAAGCCCTGCCTCGCGTTATCAAATTGTTTTTTCCAGAAACTAAAGCTGCGGTATTTGCTCGACCAAAACTTCGGTACCTGCTTTGTCAAAATAAGTACAGGTCATTTTGTCAAGGCAGATTTCCCATTTCTCGATTCCCGTTTCGGCGCACATCGCAATGAAAGTGAGGTAATCGGTTTTGCCTTGTTGGTGCGCAAGCAGTTCTGCTTTGAACGTCTCCACTTGTGCGGTATCGGCAATGGCCAATGGGGCGTATTTCTCAGGAACTTTGGCGGTGTGGTTGTTGGCGCCGTGGTAATCAATGTGCCCATCGCTGACGTAGGCTTCATAGTGGGTCACGCCCAATGCCTTAATTTCTTTGATGTAAGCGGGAAAGTCGGCACCTGATTTTACTTTGCTGTGGGCTGCTTTGATTTGCTCTGCGGTAAACATTGTTTCGTACGTTTAAAGGATGAAATAAATAACGATGCAAAGTTGCACTACCGCACTCCCCCGAAATTGTAAAAAATCGTTTTTCTACAAAAAGCGCTTAAAATTTTCAGGTGTATCGCCCGTAAACTGCTTGAAATCTTTGATGAAGTGGGCTTGGTCGAAGAAGTTGTTTTCGTAGCAAATTTCCGTCAGCGTTTTTGTGTCGTTCAGGCTGTCAAGCACCGCGTTGAAACGGACAATAGACGCAAATTTTTTGGCAGTGGTGCCTACCACTTTTCTAAACCGTTTTTCCAACGGACTTTGACTAATGGACAGCCTTCGGTTGAGCTCTTTGATTTGAATTGTGCCTTTGGATTGGTAAATAAGCTTAACGGCTTCGATGACCAATTTATCAGTTTCGAGATTGTTGAGCTGAGTCAACAAAAACTGCTCTACTATTTTTATGCGTTGCTTGTCGGTCGTAGTTTTTGCTAGTTTTTCTTCTACCTCCGTTACTCTCTCTTTCTCAAACACATCGTCGAGCGATAGGCTCAAATTAAACAGTTCATTGGCAGGGTGCGAGGCAAAGTGGGTAAACCCGATTTCCGTAAAATAGACCAAAACGGTTCCGATACCTGCCGAATTTTTGAAGATGCGGTAGCTGTCCGAAATCCCCGTAATCCCCGCCGATGCTAGCGGGCTTTCAGTGTGATTGTGTATGGTTGCTAGTTGGCCTTTGTACTGAAACCCAATGACAAGCCCCGACGGTGGAAAGACTTTGTATTCGTTTGCAAGTTCATTTTCCGACACTACGAAGTACTTAACGTAGGGCTGTAGCAGCTCGGTCGGGATGTACTTATCAAACTTCATGGTCGTTTATTCTTGATTTCCAGTGCTTTTTAAAATAAAATCAACAATCGGTTGGGGCTCTTTTAAGCTGTGTGGGTGATGGCCCACGCCTTTTTTTACGATGAGTTCAATCGTTCCTCCCGCGTTTCGGTACGCTTCGGCTAGTCGATACGTATTTTCCTCAATGGGGACAACATCATCCGCGTCTCCGCAAACGTGTAAGAGTGGGATTTTTGCCGCCGCAAGTTGTACACAATTGTTGATGGGGCTGTTTTTCAACTCATTGACCGTCGCTTCTGTCAAGCCGTAGGCGTTGAGGCATTTTTCCCAATCGTTTTTTGAGCCTTTTCCCTTGCCTAAGCCGCCTGGCCAACTTTTTATGTCGCACACAGGGGCATCGGCGTAAATACAATATACCTTGTCCACGTTCCGCGAAGCCCAATTGTAGGCATCCAAACCGCCTCGACTCAACCCTTCCAAGACTGTTTTACGATTTAGCCCGAAGCGTTGAATCAAATGACTGTAAAAACCATCGAATCGGCGGATGGATTTTGGTCCACCGTATAAGTCCACCACATCGACATACACCACATGAAACCCTTTTTGTAACAAGGCAATATCCACTTGTGGCTCATGCGCCCAAAACTGAGTACGCCAAATCCAGTTTTTGTTTGGGTTGGGTTGATGAGGGAAAACCACTTTAGCTTCGACGCCCTCAAATTGAAACTCCAGCATTTCGAAGCCGTTCCAGGTCGTGCGAGTGGAGGCTTGATTGCTGCCTGCATAGCTTACAAACGTAAGATTGGCTAGTAGAAATAGTAGAAAGTAGCGTTGGAGCGTGGTTTTTTGGCGTGTCCTCATGGAAGATGTAAGGTGAATGATGGTTTGGGTGGATTAAGAAACTTTATTTATAAAATAGTAGGTTAAACGCATTAAAAAAAGTAGCCTCAGCGAGGCTAAATCTTAGTAGAAAAAAGGGATAAAGGCAATCCCAAAGCCCCATCGGGGCGGCCGTCGCTCGGTGACATATTTCACCGAACGTCGGCTGCCTCGATGAGGTTTTTTGGGGGGGGGGGATTCATTTTTCTACTAAGATGTAGCTCCTCTGGAGCAATCAATAGCCACTCTATATTTTAATGCGTTCAACCTGATAAAATAGGCTAGATTGATTCTGGCTTTTATTTCTTTGGCTTCGTTTCGGAAACCTATAAATTAATGAAAAAGTAAATGAATGTCTACCGATACTGCTTGCTAGGTATTTGCTTGCATCAAATGTTGCGTAAGTATAGACAGCTCTTATGCCAACGTTGTGATTATTGAATTTATTTATCCAAGAGTTGATTCCTAGCGATACCCCCAATCCATTAATTGCCACAGAATCATTCGTATTTGATTTTTTAATACTTGTTTGAATAGATTCAAAAGTTATGGCTGTTAGTAGTTCAGTATTGATGCTTTTTCCTTGATAAAGCGTATGAGATAATCCACCACCTATACTGGCTCCTACTGACCTTTCTTTAAGTTCAATTGTCGTATTATTTATATTCACTAATATTGGTTTTTGAGGAATTAAAATTCTTGGCATCATCAGCAATTGCAACCTTGCTTTTCTTGATATCATTAGACCAAGCCCCGCTCCAAATTGAGGTGATGTAGTATAAAAATTCGATAATTTCCCCGTAGGAGTCCAAGCACCCAGCAGTAATTCAATAGAGAATGGATGAAAGTACCACAAACTATCGTAGTTCCGTTTCTCATACTTCTGAGCAAAAGCCGAACAGGTACAAAGGATGCCTGAAACAGGTATTAAAAATATAAGACATAATTTCATTTTTGTACAAAGGTTTTTTAATAAATTTTTGTTTTATACTTCCTGACAGGTTGAAAGCATAAAAAAAAGCTTCACTATTTATTGCTCCAGAGGAGCTATATCTTAGTAGAAAGAATGAATTAGGCCAGAACCAATTCACGAAGATAGCAATGTATTCTGTGATGTTGCCGATAGCCGTTGTTAAATTTAGATGGTTCTTCGCACCCAGTTTTTTCTTTTTTAGACCCTACAACGCCAAAAAGCCCATCAGTGGATGAGCTTTTCTTTTAGATGGTATCTTTCAGTTAAGAATTGATAAACTTTAAAATGTCGTTGTTGATTGTCTCGGCTTCGGTGGTAGGCATACCGTGCGGAAAGCCTGGGTAGATAATCAGGGTTCCGTTTTTCAAAAGTTCGTGGGCTTTTACGGCAGTGGTAGCATAGGGTACAATCTGGTCGTCGTCGCCGTGAAGTACTAGGACAGGTATGTCAACACTTTTTAAATCTTCGGTGAAATCAGTTTCTGAGAATACCTTGACACAGTCGTATTGCGCTTTGATTCCTCCCATCATTCCTTGTCTCCACCAGTTGTCTTGGATGCCTTTTTTCACCACTGCGCCTTCTCGGTTATATCCAAAAAAGGGAAAAGTAATGTCTTGGTAAAATTGAGCACGATTGTGTTGGGTATTGTGTCGAATATTATCAAACACTTCCAAAGGCACCCCGTCAGGATTTCTTTCGTCAGCAATCATGTAGGGCGTAATGGCGCTGATTAATACTACTTTGGCTACTCGGTCTTTGCCGTATTTGGCGGCATATCGTATGGCTTCACCGCCTCCAGTGGAATGCCCAACGTGAATGGCGTTTTTGAGGTCTAAAAATTCGGTAAGTTCTGCTACGTCGGAGGCGTAAGTATCCATGTCGTTGCCTTGGTAGGTTTGGGTAGAGCGTCCGTGACCACGGCGGTCGTGAGCGATTACTCTAAACCCTTTTTCCAAGAAAAACATCATTTGTGCATCCCAATCGTCCGATGATAATGGCCATCCGTGGTGGAAAAAAATCGGTTGCCCTTGGCCTAAATCTTTGAAATAAATCTCAGTTCCGTCTTTTACTGTTAGCTTATTCATTGTTTTGATTGTCAAATGGTTAATGATTGATTTGATGATACAAAGGTCTTTCAAAAAGCGAAGCCCATCAATGGACAAACTTCGCCTTGAATTGCACTTTTTTCCTTAATACTATTTTTAACCTCAATGAACTGTGCGTAAGCACCAAAAATGACAAAATCAGAACTGTTTTCGGAACGATGTAGGGGAGATTCCCGTGTTTTTGGTGAAGAACCGAACAAAATAGGCGTCGTCCTCGTAATTTAGGCTGTACGCAATCTCCTTGACCGACAATGACGTGTGGGCCAAAAGGCGCTTGCTTTCGAGGATGATTCGGTTTTTGATGATGTCGTTGGGGGTGTCTTTGCCAAGTAATCCTATTTTTTTGCTGAGATTTTTGGGCGTAATAGAAAGCATATCAGCGTAGTCGGCTACCGTATGGTGGGTTTTGTAATGCTGCTCCACCAACTTACTGAATTTTCTCAAAAATTGCACATCAGCATGTTGTTCGTTTTCAGCTAATTGATGTTGCTCTTTCCAGATTCGCGTGGACTTGAGAATAATAAGTTTGAGCAAAATCCGTAACATTTCTTCGGTGCTGGCATCGTCGTTTTCCATCTCATGTTGTATCTCCCTGATGATTTCCTGCACGTCCGACGATTGGCGATCACTTAGCTTAATGAAAGGCACTTCAAACACATTGTTGTACAAAATCCCGTCGCAGGCCACTTCTTGGTCGTGAATTTCGATGCAATAAAAATCTCGGTTAAAGTGCAATAATACTTCTTTATTGTGCTCACTTTGAGAGAATTGTATCACTACTTTAGGGTTGATAAAGAGTAGCGCATCCGAGTCCAAGAGGAAGTGTTGGAAGTCAACTTGGATGGTTGTGTTTTTGGGCAAAAAAAGAATTTTTATGTGCTCTTCGATGGATTGTAGCACACGTTCGCTGATTTCGCTATCCAAAGAACGAAGGTTGCCAAATTGCTTTAATGAAAATTCTTTAAGCATGTCGTTCTTTTGGTTTGGTGAAAAGCCGCGTGGCAATCGGGGCATACGCGCTTAAAGTACAAAAGTAAACAGGACTACACAAGTTCCCATACGGTCGTTTCTTGCTTATTTTCTTTCTGCGGTTGCGTGTAGCTGGGTAGGATAGCGTTCTCCTACGATTTCGATTGCGGCCAACGCAGTGTTGATTTGGGTTAACTCATTGTTGGTCAATGACACGTTAATAGCGTCCATATTTTCTTGCAAGCGACGTAATTTTGAGGTGCCTGGAATGGGAACAATGAAAGGTTTTTGGGCCAATAACCAACCTAAGGCAATTTGGGCGGGAGTCGCGTTTTTGTCGGATGCAATGGCAACAACTAACTCTACTAATGCTTGATTGGCTGCTCGGTTTTCTTTGCTGAAACGAGGGAAAAAATTTCTTGTATCGTTTTTATCAAACTCAGTCTCGGCACTGATGGTACCTGTCAAAAATCCTTTGCCTAATGGACTGAAAGGCACAAAACCAATGCCTAATTCTTCCAATGTTGGGATGATTTTGCTTTCAGGTTCGCGATAAAACATGGAGTATTCGCTTTGTAAAGCCGTTACAGGCATCACAGCATGGGCTTTGCGAATCGTCTCTTCCGTTGCTTCCGACAAGCCAAAGTACCTAACTTTTCCTTGCTGAATTAACTCCTTGACTGTTCCTGCCACCTCTTCAATCGGAACATTCGGGTCGGGTCTGTGCTGGTAAAACAAATCAATTACGTCTGTTCTGAGCCTTCTTAAAGAGGCTTCTGCAACGGCTTTTATGTTTTCTGGATGACTGTCTAAACCTAACCTGACGTTGCCGTCTTTTAGGCCAAACTTAGTGGCAATGACAACTTCCTTACGCAGTGGTTCAAGTGCTTCGCCAACCAATAGTTCATTTTCGCCGTAGCCTTGAGCAGTGTCAAAAAAAGTAATCCCGTATTCAACGGCCGAACGGATTAACTTGATGCTTTCTTCTTTTGAAGGGGCATTTGGAAAACTTAATCCCATCGCTCCAAAACCCAATGCAGATACTTCTAGTCCGCTGTTTCCTAATTTTCTTGATTTCATTATTTTATTGTAAAATTTGATACCACAAAGGTCCGTCAATAAAAAATGAAATCATTTGCCATTTGGCAAAAAGCAATTTTTAGCGAATATTTTTTCTTATTCTACTTAATGAAGACTGGGTAACTCCCAAGTAGGAAGCAATAAATGACAAAGGTACTCGATTTACTAAATTGGGGAATTTTTCAAGAAAGTCAAGGTAGCGAGTAGTTGCGTCTTGCGAAACCAATTCGCTCCGCCTTGTTATTTTTTCGCTATGATGTTTTGTCGTTATTTTTTGCACAATATTGTCCCAGCCAATAATAGTTTTAAAAATATCTTTCCAATCTTTTTTTGAAAAAACAACTAATTGACACTCTGTAATAGCAGCCAAGTATTCTGAAGGCGTATATACTTCGTCAATGATATTCCCTGATAAAATCAAATGGTTTTCATCAATAAAGTATCTTGTAATTTCTTCTCCTTTATTGTTGTAATAAAAAACTCGAATAACACCATCGGTAAGAAACCCAATCTGTTTTACTATGTTCCCCGCTTCCCAAAAGTATTGATCTTTCCGAAGCGATATTTCTGTTGCTTTGCTTTTAATAAGCTCAATTTGTTGTTTGTTTAAATTGCCAAATTGTAATACGTATTCAATAAATTGTTCCATATTTTGGTCGTTTATAAAAAAACTCTCTTGCCTTACTGCTAAGTTAAGAGAGTTTTTGACATTTTAAAAGAACCGATAATTTATTGAACCCTTTTAAACTTCATTGTTTTTCCTAAAAGTGAAATGCCCAAATACCCACGAAAATGAAGCTCATTTTCGGTTTTTAGTTTGGCATTTAAGCTGTAACTATTGCCATCACTTGGGTTGTAGAGCTTTCCACCTTCGTACTCGCCATCGTCATATTTCAGGTTAGTGACATTAATAATACCTTGTCGGGGACGATTTTGCAAGGATTTGTCAGGGTTGTTGGAGTCTTTTTTAGACGTTTTTCCGTCGGCTTCAAACATATTGGAAGCCCAAAGAAGCTTTCCGAAGTACTTACCGTCTTGCTTAAAAATATCAAACTTCAATTTTACATCTCCATCAATACTTTCCCATTGTCCGATTATTTTATCGGCAGGTTGCTGTGCAAAACTTACCACAGAGAGGAACAATATTAGTCCAGCAAAAAATATTTTTTTCATAGTTTTTGGTTGTTTTTAAGCTTTTTAATTTCTTTAAATTCGCGGTGTCCAAAGTTCAACAACACATTGGGCATTAGTCTGCTGGCGAATTTGATAATGTTGATGGCCAAAGGTTTCAATTCCTTTTTGTCTTTTAGCATACCGTTAATAGCCACTTTTACCATGTCGTCTGCGTTCATCATCATGCTTTCGTTAGGCTGTTTTACCCAATCGTCTTGCAATTTTGTTTTTACCCCTGGAGGAATCATTTCAAATACCTTTACATTGGTATCTTCCAATTGTAGTCGTAAGGATTGGGTGTAGGCACGAACCCCTGCTTTGGTTGCGCTATAAATGGGCGCTGCTGAGTAGCTCATAAAGGCTATCCCCGATGAAACGTTGACAATGGCTGCGGATTTTTGTTTCAATAAATGGGGCAAAAATTGATGCACCATCTGAACCGTTCCCGAAAGATTAGTAGCGATTTCTCGGTTGATGTTTTCCAAGTCTAATGACTGGTCTTGTACGTCGATTAAACGCATCAAACCTGCGTTATTAATGAGGATGTTGAGGTCGGGAAATTGTAGCGTAATTTCTTTGTGTAGTTTCTCAATATCCCTCGGATTACTTACGTCACTTTGAAACGTATGTACGTTGGGAAATTGCTTTTTTGTTTCGTTAAGAGCGTCCAGTTTTCTGCCTGTAATAATGATAGTTGACCCTAGCTCAGTCAATTGTTTTACAAGTTCTAAACCGATTCCACTTGTGCCTCCTGTGATAAGAATTGTGCTGTTTTTTAAGTCCATTTGTTTGCGTGTTTTGTTAGTGCAAAGGTCGGCACTAATCAACAAATGGATGTAGCTAAAAGTCGGTTTGTTGTAGTCAAAAAGGAAGAAGTATTTTTAATAAAAAAAGCTATAAGGTTTCTAAAACCTTATAGCTTTAGAAAAATGAAAAACTTTACTGATTTGATGCGTTTTGGAGTGCCAATTGCAAGGGCAGTGATCTCAAACGCTTACCTGTCAAGTCAAAAACCGCATTGGCAATGGCGGGGGCAATGGGGGAAAGAGGAGGCTCTCCAACCCCAGAAGGTACCTCAGAACCTTCGTGTAAGATAACCTCTATTTCGGGCGTATCGCTGAGCCTGACTACTTGGTAATTGTGGAAATTGGTTTGCACAAATTGCCCATTTTCTACCGTGCCTTGTTCGTAGAGGCTGGCACTGATGGCCATCATGGTAGCTCCTTCTACTTGTTGCCTGATGCCGTCGGGGTTAATGATTTTGCCAGGGTCAATGGTTTGTATGACTTTTACAATCTTAATGGCTCCATCGACTATTTTTACTTCTACCACCGCCGCCGATACCGTTTTGCGGTCGTCGCATACTGCCAAGCCACGGCCAATTCCTTCCGACTTGGGTAAGTGCCAGCCTGATTTTTCGCCAATGATTTCGAGCAACTTTTTCCGACGAACCAATTGCGGTGTGTCGTCGCAGTGGTCGATTCTCAACTTCAGCGGATTAACGCCTGCTTTATGCGCCAATTCATCCATAAAACTTTCGATGGCAAACGTGTTGGCAAACATCCCCACCCCTCGCCATATACTGGTTTCAAAGGGGAGGTTGTTGTGCCATACTGTGGTTTTGACGTTGGGGACATGGTATGCACACCGTGCGCCGTGTCCTGCCACGATAAAGTCGGCGCCCAAGATTGTTTCGGCAATAGCAGGGACGGAGTTAAATATCATCGGGCCCGTGGCAAGGTGGTGTTCAAAGGCCAAAATTTTGCCGTCTTTACCCACTTTCCCTTTTAAAACGTGGTGGGTATTGGGCCTTACGTACCCGTTTTGAAACTCTTGCTGACGGGTCGCAAGCAAGTGAACGGGCTTCCCGACGGCCTTTGATAGTTTGGCGGCCTCCACGGCGTTGCTCTTAAATGCCTTTCGGCCAAATCCTCCCCCCATGTACGTTGGTACAATGGCAACGTCCTCGTTTTTAAGGTCTAATGCCTCCGCAACGGAAGTTTGTAAATAGGCAGGATTTTGAAAAGAGGCGTAAAGCGTTATTTTGTTGTCTTTATAATCAGCGACGACAATGGAAGGCTCTAAATTGCCGTGAAAACCAATTGGCGTACGAAATTCGCCCGTTAGCACCTCATCGGGTACGCTGTTTGTGTCGCCATCGTTTTGGATATTGACCTCTTTGCCGTTCCCGACTGTTATCAATTTTTCTAGGTCTTTGGTAGAAACGTTGGGGTTGTAGTCCCACTCCGCCTTGATTTTCTCCACCGCCGTTTGTGCGGCGTAGCGAGACGTGGCCACCACGCCAATCCAGTTTGTGTCTTCTACTATTTTTAGTACACCCGCCGAATTTTTTGCACTACTGGTATCGGCACTTTTTAGCGTTCCTTTAACATAGGGAGAATAAAGCACCGCGCCATAGACCATATTGGGCAAGGTGGTATCAATGCCGTAAATCGGTTTGGCAAGGACTTTATCGGGTAAATCAATTCGTTTTTGTTGTTTCCCAACGTATTTGAACTGTGAAGACGGTCGTAACGCGGGTGTTTCGCTCGTTTCCCATTTGGTAATTTGTTTGGCTAGGTCGGCATACGATAATTGTTTATCACCCGCTGTGAGCATTCCGTCTTTGGTCGAAATGGAAGCAACGGGAATATTCCACAATTTCGACGCCTGAAGTTTAAGGGTTTCTCGCAGGGTAGCGGCCACTTCTCGGATGGTGACATAAAAAGAAGAGGTGCTGTTGCTTCCCCCCGTATTGGAGAGAAGACCGTTTAAGGAGTTGGCGTGAACAACCTTAATTTTCTCCACCGCCATGTCCAGTTCTTCCGCAGCGAGCATGGCAAAACCCGTAAAAATCCCTTGTCCCATCTCGGCTTTGGGCGATTTTAGGGTAATGGTATTGTCGGCATTTACTTCAAACCACAGTTTATGGTCAAAGTTCGAGACATCCGCAGGAATGTCCATTTCTGAAGTGACGTCACTTATTTTTCTTCTAATGGCTCCTCGTCCGAAATAGAGTAAGGCCAACGTCCCTGCCACACCAGAGCCAGAGATGGCCAAAAATTTTCTTCTCGAAAATCCTTTTTTAGGTTTTTTATCCGCGTTTTCCATCGTTTTTCAGTTTTGCCGCCAAAAGAATTGCTTTAATAATGCGAGGATGAGTACCACACCGACAGATGTTGGAGATACCGTTTTTGATGTCATCGGCCGTGGGGTTGGGGTTTTCTTCCAAAAGTTTGGCTGCTGCCATCATAAAACCCGATTGGCAGTAGCCGCATTGGGGAACCTGTACTTCCAGCCATGCTTGCTGCACGGGATGCAAATGGGTTTCGTCTTCCGAAAGCCCCTCAATGGTGGTTATTTTTTTGCCGTTGGCCAGTTGGGCAGGATACGAACACGAGCGAATTAGGTCGCCGTCAACGTACAGAGAGCAAGCGCCGCACAGGGCTTTGCCACAACCAAACTTTGTCCCTTTAAGCTGGGCTTCATCGCGAATGAGCCAAAGTAAAGGCATGTCGGGCTCGACATCCAAAACCGTAGGCTTGTTATTGATGGTTAGTGAAAGTTGCATAGTGATTCAATTGAGCTGTCATTGTGCTATTTGTTTGTCCTGCAAGTTTCAAAAAAAATCAAAGCAATAATGTAGTCAAAAGACGCAATGTTGTAGCCAAAAGGGAAAGAGGGGCGATTTTTATTTCCCGATAATTTCTTTTCGGTGCTTTACGCCCCATTCAGACATAATCTGAATGAGTTCTTTGAAGGAATTGCCGTATTCAGTAATGGCGTATTCTACCGAAATGGGCTGGGTATCTTTGACTGTTCTCGAAATCAATTTATTCATTTCTAGGTCTTTGAGTTCACGACTCAGCACTTTTCCCGAAATACCATCCACCATTTTTAACAGTTCGCTAAACCTTCTTGGACTAAAACAAAGGCAGGTAACGATGGATATTTTCCATTTGCCGCCCAGCACGTCCATAATGTCTTGAATAGCCCTCATAGAGGCGGTGCAAGTGTCGTTTTCCGACACACACGAAGTTGGTTTCTTTATTGTCACTAGCTGACTCATTTGAAAATTGGTAGCTTAAAATAAACTATTACCTTATGACACAAAGTTACAAAATGTCACCACATTTGCAGCGTACTTTTTAAAATTATTACTTCAAATGAGCAACAAAGTTGTATTAATCACTGGCACAAACAGTGGATTTGGTTGGTTGACAGCCAACACATTAGCGGAATTAGGTCACAAGGTATATGCTACCATGCGAGATACCGTATCAAAGAATGCCGAAAAGGCCAAGGCACTTGCACAGGTTGAAAACATTACGGTGTTGGATGTAACCCTGACGGACGATGCCAGCGTAAAGAATGCCGTAGATTCAATCATCGCCGCCGAAGGGCGAATTGATGTGTTGGTTAATAATGCGGGTTTTGGAGCGGCGGGCGTGGCTGAAAGCTTTACGACGACTGATGTAGAAGAAATGTTTGGCTTGCATGTGGTAGCATACTGGCGATTGATGAAAGCGGTTTTACCCGTCATGCGTCAACAAGCAGATGGTTTAATTGTCAATATTTCGAGCGGAGCAGGAAGATTTGCGTTTCCGTTTATGACGGTCTATAGTGCTGCTAAATTTGGCTTAGAAGGGTTGAGCGAAGGACTACATTACGAAGTAAAACAGTTGGGTGTTGATGTGGCGATTATTCAGCCAGGTGCCTTCCCGACGGACATTTTGCACAAAGTCAGAACGGGTTCGGATGAGTCGGTCGTGGCAGGGTACGGCGCATTGGCCGAAATTCCGAACCAGATGGGGAGCGGACTGGCACAATTGTTTGAAACAACTAAACCAAATCCGCAAGAAGTAGCCGATGCCGTAGTAACGCTAATAAACTTACCCAAAGGCGAACGCCCCCTCAGAACGGTCGTTGACCCATCAACGGGGCACATCGTAGAAACGGCCAATGAAGCGGTACAGGTAGAATACGAAAAAACGATTACCGCATTTGGCATGGGTTCATTGTTGAATTAACGCTACAATTTTTGTCCCAAATACAGCACAGATGCTTTGATGGATTGCTCTTTGAGGTGCAAAATCTTTTTACGGTCTTCGTCTTTCATGAAATTTTGGAAGTCTTCGTGGGCGTCAAACTCCACCAAATGGATTTCGTAAGGAGGGTCGATTTGCACCTCAATAAAGCTTTCTTTGGGAGGGCGTACCCTAAACAAAAGGCGACCATTGTACTTGGCAATGGTAGGGATGGCTACGCTTTCAAACTCATCAAAAACAGCCTCTTGGCCTTCAATGACGTAAATAAGTTGAGTGATGTGGATCATTTCTTAGTTTATTTGTTGTTAAACTTTTAACCAATCAGGGGACGCCGTGGTCGGCTGATTCACGCGAATTAAATAACCGTCTGGGTCATTAAATTCAATCGAAAGCATCCCCAAATGCGATTTTTTTGGCCCGCTAAAAACAATTTCATGACTAGAGAGCCTTTCCATCACCTCTTGTAAATTATCAGTCAAAAAACTCGTTACGGTAGTTTGGGCAGAGAAATGTGTAGATGTATTAAAGTCGATTCCTGCCACTCCCGAGTTAAAAACGTTGAGCTCTGCTTGTTCTACTGAAGTCTCAAGTCCCAAAATGGAGCGATAAAATGATTTACTTTTGGTGGGGTCGTTAGTGCCCAGCTCAATTTCTTGAAGTCTTATTTTCATGGCATTAGAATTAATGATTTACTATTTTAGCCGCAGATACTGTCCGTGTGAAGTAAATTCCATTGTATCTTTCTGTATGGTTTTCTGGAAATAGTAATAAATAGCTATAAAAGTCTACTGATTGTGAATAAATGGATGGTCCATTATTTATCTCTCTCATTTTTAGTCCATTACCTGTGTTGTTTAGCATTGTGCCGCTCTGGTAAAAATGGTTTAGCGAACATATTTTTTTAGAAATATTCAACTCTTCGTCTTTCATAAGATACAGAGCCATCCTAGGAGTATCTCTATAGGGTAAAATCATATTATGAATATTGCCGCTTAACGTGATGGTTTTCCAATGAGGAAATAATTTGATTTGCTTCTTGATTTTCAAATACATTAAGCTGTCTGCTGATACTACACTTTCATTGGAATCTATGTCGTAGAAGAAGATTTTAACTTTTGAATCTTGATTCAGCTTAGAAATTATCTCCGCCCAAGCGTGGGATGCTCTACCATCTTGAGAACTTTTTGCAAAAAAATCAGAGGTGTAAATATTTTCATCCGTTTGATTATTAAGGTATTGATTCATTAATTGGGCTGGAATTTCAAGCCCAATTTGAACACTATCATTATGGCTTGTAAAAATACCGGCTAATTGAGTGACCAACTTTGCAGGTTCGTTTGTGCCGTGCATTTCACCAATCATGATAAGCTTAAAACCACTCAAAAGGTTATATACTTGATTGTTGGATGTGGCTAGTGAATCTGTTCTCACGGCGTTGTTTCTTATGTAGCTAGCAAAGTCTTGTCCGTTGGCAGGTAAGCCCCAAATTCCTACTGATAAAATGAAAAATAGCTTTTTTATCATAATACTCGAAAGTTATTCTCTATAGTGACCTTATCCATTGCTGGTAAATAAACGCCTATCCCTTTGATAAGTTTGTAATTACATGTTTTCCTTCGAGTTTCCCAAAAGTTCAACACGAGCTGATTCTTTTTAACAGATGTTATTGAGGCTACGGGACTTTAAAAGCGCCTTACGAATACTAATTTTTTACCCGATGGCGTTAAAAAAATCTTCAAGTTTTTGTTTGTCGAGTTTTCCGTTGGTTCTCACGCTACTGCAAAGGTCAACGCCAAAAGGTTGGACAACGTCTAGGGCCTGCTTTACGTTATCTTTATTGAGGCCTCCCGCAAGAAAGAGCGGAATCGCTATTCGTTCTCGAATTTGTTTACTCAACTCCCAATTGTGCGTACGCCCCGTTCCGCCGAGTTCTTTTACGGATAAGTTTGGATTTCCGCTGTCCAACAAAATGGCGTCCACAAATTCCGAAATCTCAATGGCTTCTTGCACAGAATTGTCGTCAATCACGTGGATTACTTGTACCAATTTTACGTGGGGGAGTTCTTTTCGCAGCAATTCATACGCCCGTTCTTCCAACTCATCTACGATTTGGATAGTCGTTGTGTTTACTCGCTTATAATGCGCAATAATATCTTGTGGTTTGGTCTCGCTGGTGAGTAAGAAAGTAGCAATAGGTGGGGGGACCAATTTAGCGATTTGATGAATCAGGTCATCGCTAATGATGCCTGGGCCACTTGGCATGTGCCCGACCAAACCCAACGCCGCCGCTCCGTATTCAATCGCAATTTTTGCCTCTTCTGCGCTGCTTATACAGCAAATTTTTACTCTTGGTCTTTTCATTCAATGGTTGTGATTTCAATTGCTTTAATCATGGCTTAAAATGGTCGCTTATTTAGTGTGTCCAGCTCTCCCCAAATGTACAAAAAATATCCTAGTCCCGTCCTAATGCGTTGTTAAGTAAATAGTTTCATTTTTTGCCCGCAGAAGCCCGCAGAACAATACAAACGCAGATTTTCGCTAAAAAAGGGCTTTGAGGGGCATTAATCAGCGTCATCTGCGACTTTCAATCTGCGTCAATCTGCGGGTAAAACGGCAAGAAACTTACCTAATAATATACCACCCCCTTTGCTGCAACAATTTTAACTATTCCCCGAAAAAACAAAAGGATTTTGGGTAAAAAAGAGCAGGTTTTTGATTTTAATAGCAAATCTGCTCCACCCTTTTCTAAAGCCCTTCTTCCTACCAAATGAAAAACACGGTTCCGTTTCAGCGTAGCTCCTTCTTGGTCTGCACCGCGCTGTTGTTGTACGCCCAAGGGTGCAACGTTCCCCAGAAACAAGTAGTCTCTAAAGACAAATTTGCCGACCACGTACGTACCACCGAGTTTCGTACGCCCGAGCAAGAACGGCGAGGCTTTACGTTGCCGCCAGGTTTTGAAATAACGCTTTTTGCCTCCGAGCCGCAGATTGCTAAGCCCATCAATATGGAGTTCGACGACCGAGGGAGGCTGTGGGTTTCGCACTCGCTTGATTATCCTATGCCTGCGGTTTCGGGTGGAGGGAAAGATAAAATCACCATTTTGGAAGACACCAACGGCGATGGCAAAGCCGATACATTTACTGATTTTCAGGATGGCCTCAACATTCCTATTGGCATCATGCCCGTAGCCGACGGTGCCATTGCGTACAGCATTCCTAACGTGTATCATTTTACGGATACCAACAACGACGGCAAAGCCGACCGCCGCAAAGTGGTTTTGGGGGAGTTTGGCTACAAAGATACCCACGGCATGGTGAGCAATTTTGTGCGCGGGTTTGACGGTTGGATGCACTCGTGCCACGGCTTTACCAATACGTCCAAAATCGCGGGCACCGACGGAGATTCGGTGACGATGGTGTCGGGAAATACCTTCCGTTTTAGAACCGACGGCAGTCGCGTCGAACAAACGACCTACGGGCGTGTCAATCCGTTTGGATACGCCTACGACGAACGCGGGTTTCTGTACTCCGTCGATTGTCACTCCAAACCCATTTACCAACTCATTAAAGGTGCTGATTATCCGCATTTTGGCAAGAAGCCAACGGGGATTGGTTTTGGCCCCGAAATGATGAGCTACGAACTGGGCTCAACGGCACTTTCGGGTTTGGCGTATTACATTGGCGAGCAGTTTCCTGCCGAATACCGTAACAGCTTTTACAACGGCGATGTGGTTACGTGTCGCATCAACCGCAACACCATTACCTACAATGGCTCAACACCCGTAGCCCACAAAGAAGCCGATTTTCTAATTAGCGACGACCCATGGTTTCGTCCTGTGGATGTCAAAATAGGGCCTGATGGTGCGCTTTATATTGCCGATTTCTACAATCGAATCATTGGGCACTACGAAGTACCGCTCAATCACCCAGGCCGCGACCGCACCAGTGGACGTATTTGGCGGATTACTTACAAAGGCGGCTCTGCCCAAACCCCTTTTAAAGATTGGTCAAAAGCCTCTATCGACGAGTTGGTGGAGGGATTGAGTCATCCCCAACTGAACGTCCGTCTAAAAATAGCAGACCGTTTGGTGGATGGCTGGAAAGAAAAGGCTATCCCGCCTGTGGCGCAGTTGCTCTCGGCCACGACCGATGCGAAGGTGTTTGTGCAAGGACTTTGGATACTTCATCGCTTGAACGCCCTGCCCGCTTCGGCCTTGGAAAAAGCCCTGCATCACTCCGACCCGCTGGTGCAAGTACACGGGTACCGCGTGTTGACGGAGTCGGCGGTTATTAGCGATGCCCATCAGGCGTTGGCAGTGGGGGCATTGACCGATAAAGACCCTTTTGTGCGCCGAGTAGCGGCCGAGGTTTTGACTCGTTTTCCTGCGTTGAAAAATATCGCTCCTTTGGCGGACTTGTACCAACAAACCAGCGACGAAGATTCGCATTTGAAATATACAACCCTGCTAGCTATACGTACAAATTTGGCCGCAAAAAGCATGATTCGTCAGGTGGAAAGTGCCACTTGGAGCGAGGCCCAACGGACTATTTTAAGCAAAGCTGCGGTGGACATTTCCTCGCCCGAAGTGGCATCCTTTGTGTTGGAATATGCTACCCAACGCTCATTGCCGACCGACGAGTTGGCCAAGTACTTGGAATACACTGCTCGTTACACGGATGCCCCTGCGCTCAACGAAACTATTGGCTCTTTGGAAAAACGTTACGCAGACAACCACGAAGGGCAATTTGCGTTTTACAACGCACTGCGTAGAGGTATGGCGCAGGGAGGAAAAACGGTGACTAGCCGTATGCAGGAGTGGGGGACAACATTGGCAAAACAGTATTTGGAACAACCGTTGGTGGAGAAAGAAACGGCGCAGCAATGGGCGCGTCGGGTGCAAGCGGCTGAGGTGGCGGGTGAGTTTAAGAGCAAATCGTTGGAGCCGTTGGTGCTTCGTTTGTTCAAAAATACCCAAGCCGACGACCGAGTGCGGGTAGCGGCTGCCAGTGCGCTCATGAGCACTGATGCTGCCGCGTACACGCCGCTGATTGGCGGGGTGTTTTTGGAACGTTCGGAAAAGGTAGCCCTGCGCGAAAAACTGGTGGGGGTGCTAACCCGCGCCGCTACGCCTGATATGTACGGGTTGTTACGCAAAGGACTCAACGGCAGCGCCCGTAGTTTACAAGGGGTGATTGCGGCGGCGTTGGCCAATTCAGAGGCGGGTATTGGCCAGTTGCTCAATGCTTTAAAAGAAGAAGAAATCAACGTGGACGTGGTGAGGGAAGGTGCGGTAAAAGAACGTTTGGCTGCTAAGATGACGCCGAAGCAACAAGCGTTGCTCAACGAATTGACGGCGGGGAGTGCCAATGAATTTGAAGAGCGACAACAGCTGATTCAAGCGCGTTTGGCGGGTTTTGAGTCGTCGAAAGCAACGGCAGAGGCGGGTAGAAATGTGTTTGTACAAAATTGCAGTTCGTGTCACCAAATCAAAGGTGCGGGTGGTTTGATTGGCCCACAGTTGGACGGGATTGGGAATTGGGGTAAAAAAGCACTTTCGGAAAAGATACTAGACCCCAATCGCAATATCTCGGAGGCGTTTCGGAATTATAACATTACCCTCAACAACGGCCAAACCATGACGGGACTTTACCGCCGCACGGAAGGGCAAACGATGATTTTTGCCAACAACGTAGGACAAGAGTTTTCGGTGGCGAAAAATGACATCAAAGACTACAAAGCCTCAAAATATACACTCATGCCCGACCAATTTAGAAATACCATTCCCGAAAAGGATTTTTACGCGCTTTTGAGTTTCTTGTTGAAAACGAAGTAGTTGGTGGTACTTGGTTGAACATAGGCATAGGTTATTTTTTCAGGGATGGCAATAGGTGATTGAGTTCATCCAAGATCGCTGTAAATCCTTCTTTGAAGCCCATTTCAATCATTTTCTCCATCCGTTCGAGTGAGTCGTTGTAGATGACAATGCTAACTTTTGTCTTGCCGTTTTCCTCACCGAAGCTATAATCCCAATCAGAACCTGGTAGGTTGGGGTTTTCGTCGGCATCCGCAAATGCGCTCAAGTACTTAAAATTGGTTTTTGGCGTGATGGAAGTATATTTCTGGAGCGACCACGTCATGTGTCCTTCGGGACTTACCATGGCATAAAACCTTTTACCACCAACAGTAAAGTCCATTACTTTGGTTTTTGAGGTCCAAGGTTTGGGAGCCCACCATTGGTCAAGAATTTCTTGTTTTGTGAAGGCATCCCAAACCAGCGAAAGGTCAGCGGCAAATTCGCGGGTTACAAAAACCGTTTTAGCGGCTTTGTCAACGGTAAAGTCAAACAATAAATGATTCATGTGTTGTCTGTTTAAATGGTTGATAATAGGTTTTCTGGTTGTTTTAAATTAAGAAACCAAATGATTGCAAATTTATATGCAACTTTTCGGTTTCACAAAGTTTATCTTAAAAAAAATTAGAGGAAGTTTACGAACGAGTAGGGTTGACAGATGAGAGGTGCCTAACAGTTGTCTATCAACTGGTGGTGTTAGTCAAAGCGTTCTGCGGGAAGTGTACAGTTTGAATTTTTATTGTTCTTTTTCAATTGTACTCATTTCGTTCAATACTAAGGTCTGTAGTTCATCTTTGGGCAGTAAGAGTTGATATTCAGCCACGCCAATAGGTTTGTTAATGTCTTGCAGCGCAATTTCCACATCCAAGTGATCTTTATCGGCACAAAGAATAATTCCAATGGACTGATTTTCATGTTCTCCTTTTTCAAGTTTATCGAGCAAGGAGAGGTACAAATTCATTTTGCCCACGTATTCTGCTTTAAAGCTGCCTATTTTCAATTCGATAGCCACCAACGAACGTAAACCGCGATGAAAAAAGAGCATATCTACAAAATACTCTTTCTTGTTGTATTCCAGACGATACTGATTACCGATAAACGTAAAGCCTTTGCCTAATTCCAATACAAACGATTTTATCTTTTCTACCAATCGTTTTTCTAGTTCTGATTCTTTTACCTTTTCGGTAATTCCTAAAAAGCCAAGATGGTAAGCATCTTTAAACACTTCGGTTGCGTAATCGGAATGAATCGAGGGAAGTGTTTCGCTAAAATTGTGCGATTTAATTTGCTTCTGTGTGTAGGCATAGCTGTCCATTTTTATGGCGTTGAGTAGCCAATCTCGACTCCAACCTTTTTCAATGGTTTGCTGCATATACCAAAAGCGCACAGCTTTGTCTTTCACCTTTTCCATCAACAAAATATGATGCCCCCAAGGTACACTTGTCACAAGATGTGGCAAATTTGTAACGCCTTGCTGCAAATTTTGTGTCTCTTGCAATTTTGCCACAAGCTGTGGCAAAATTGTATCTGCTTGATATTCTTTGTAAAAAGCCAACATCCTGCCCAAGTTTCTTTCCGAAAAACCTTTAAGGTCGGGAAACGCTTGCTTCAAATCAGCTGCTAACCTGGGAATTACCTTTGCTGACCAACCTTCTTGCTGTTGGCGTTCGGCTATCAATTTACCTGTTTGCCAATAAAGTAAAATCATTTCGGCATTTGCGGTAAGTGTGGCGCGTAGGCGTGCGTGTTGTATGGCAGTTTTTATTTCGCCAAGCAACGATTTGTATTTTACGATTTCAATTTCTTTGCTCATCCCTCTTTTTAATAAACCTTTTGCGTTAATGTTAAGAGTTTTTGCAGTTTCGTTGGAGCCTAATGAATTTTTGAAAGGCCAAAGATAGGAAGGCAGACTGTACGTTTCCCTACTTCCCCGAAAAAACAAACTAACTGTGGGTAAAAAAGGAGGGGAGGGGCACTTTAATTAAAAATTTTCACCCCTTTTCTAAACTCCTTTTTCTCCCCAAAAATGAAAACGTATTCTTTGCCTCTAGCCCTTGGGCTGCTTATCGCGTGGATGGGCTTGCCTGCTTCTGCACAAACCAACCGCCCCATTAAATTTAAAAAAGAGATACTGACCAACATGTTTTTCTCGGAAGGCGTAGCCGTGGGCGACGTCAACCGCGACGGAAAAAAAGATGTGCTGTCGGGCGCGTTTTGGTACGAAGCACCCAACTGGAAACAACATGAAATTGCCAAAGGTGACACATTTACGGTCAACGGTGGCTACAGCAATTCGTTTTTGAACTTTAGCATGGATGTCAACCAAGACGGTTGGATAGATTTTATCCGCGTCGATACCCCAGGGGAATCGGTGGTTTGGTACGAAAATCCTAAAAATAAAGCGGGACATTGGAAAGCTTATACCATTCAAAAATCGTTGGGAAATGAATCTCCGTATTTGGTAGATTTGGATGCAGATGGTCGCCCTGATATTGTGGGAAACGACCCCGTAGCGAAACAAATGATTTGGTTAAAAGCGCCTTCCAAAAAAGGCGATATCGAATGGAAACGCTACGTGATTAGTACCGAAAACATCGGGCTTCACAAATACACCCACGGCTTGGGCGTAGTGGATATGAACGGCGACGGGCGTCTGGATGTACTGATGCGTGAAGGCTGGTGGGAAGCTCCACTCGACCGTACACAACCCGATTGGAAGTTTCACCGCGCCGATTTGGGGGAAGAATGTTCCCAAATGTACTTACTCGATGTCAATAAAGACGGCTTGAAAGACGTGATTAGCATGTCGGCGCACAAATACGGTATGTGGTGGCATCAGCAAGGCAAGGATGCCCAAGGAAATCCGACATGGGAAAAACACGAAATTAGCAAGCTATTTTCACAAACCCACGGCTTGGCCTTAGCTGACATCAACAAAGATGGAAACCCCGATTTGGTGACGGGCAAACGCTTTTTTGCTCATAATGGCAAAGATCCAGGAGAGTTTGAGCCTGCGGTGTTGTATTGGTTTGAATTTAAACCAGGTGCTACTCCCACGTGGATTCCTCACCAAATTGACGATAATTCAGGCGTAGGGCTACATTTGGTGGTCGAAGATATGAACCGCGACGGGCTGCTGGACATCATCACCGCAAACAAAAAAGGCGCTCACGTGTTTCTTCAACAGAAATAAATAAAACAGGTGCGTACAGGACAGAATTTTGAGAAAAGGCGTCGTATGTTTGTCGTATGAAAGTTGGTTTATTCATCCCGTGTTATGTAGATCAGTTTTACCCCAAAGTGGGTATTGCTACACTCCAATTGTTAGAGAAATTTGGTTGTGAGGTGGGTTATCCCGCCAACCAAACCTGCTGTGGTCAGCCCATGGCCAATTCTGGTTATGAACACCTGACGCATGATTGCAACCGCCTTTTTGTACAAAATTTTGCTGATTTTGACTACATCGTTGGGCCGTCTGGTAGCTGTGTCTTGCACATTAAAGAACACTTGCATACCGAAGGCGAGGGTGAAGCGAAAGCAACGCACATCCGCCAACGGGTGTATGAACTGACGGAGTTTTTGACCGATGTGCTCAAAGTCGAAAACCTATCGGCGCATTTTCCGTATCGGGTCGGGCTGCACCAAAGCTGCCACGGGCAGCGCGGGCTGCACCTGTCGCAGATGTCGGAGTTGGTAGCGCCTGCGTTCTCAAAACCTGAAAAACTTTTGAGAATGGTCGATGGGATTGAATTGGTGCAACTCACACGTAGAGACGAATGCTGTGGATTTGGTGGGACGTTTTGCGTTGCTGAAGAAGCAGTTTCGGCGCGCATGGGGGTTGACCGCATTGATGACCACGTTAAGAACGGTACCCAAGTCCTGACGGGAGGGGATATGTCGTGTTTGATGCACTTAGAAGGCATCATTCGCCGCCGCGAGTTGCCCATCAAAGTAATGCACATCGCCGAAATTTTAACTGCGAATTAACCTCATCTTACCTCCCTCTCCTGACGGGAGAAGGGCTTTTACATTCTCCTAGAAAATAGTCGGATATGAACCATTCTCAGGCCGCAGATAAATTTAACAAAGATTTTGACCGCACTTCATGGCACGACGAGACGCTTTGGTGGGTGCGTCAAAAACGCGACCGCGCGGCGTTTGCCATCCCCGAATGGGAAGAGCTTCGCAACACGGCGTCGCAGATTAAACACAACGTACTGTCTAACTTAGATACGTACTTGATGGAGTTTGAAAAAAATGCCAAGGCCAACGGCGTTACTGTTCACTGGGCCGCCGATGCGCACGAACATAATGAAATCGTCCTTTCGATTCTGAAAGAGCAAGGCATTCAGCAAATCGTAAAAAGTAAGTCGATGCTCACCGAAGAGTGTCATTTGAATCCTTTTTTGGCCGAAAATGGCGTTGAGGTCATTGATACCGACTTGGGCGAACGCATCGTTCAGTTGGCCGACGAACCACCGAGTCACATTGTAATGCCCTGTATCCACTGGAAAAAAGAGGAAATAGGGGTGTTGTTTCATAAACATTTAGGCACGCCCGAAGGCTGCGCCGACCCATCTACGTTGACGTTGGCGGCCCGCGAGCACCTACGGGAAAAGTTCCTGACGCGTCGGGTAGCGCTGACGGGGGTAAACTTTGCCGTGGCCGAAACGGGTGAGTTTGTGGTGTGTACCAACGAAGGTAACGCCGACATGGGAACGCACTTGGCCGATGTACACATTGCCTGCATGGGCATCGAAAAAATTGTTCCCAAGCGCAAGCACTTAGGCGTATTTCTTCGCTTGCTGGCTCGCTCGGCGACGGGGCAACCCATTACGACCTATTCTAGCCATTTTGCCAAGCCTCGCGAAGGGCAGCAAATGCACATCATTTTGGTGGACAACGGTCGTTCAAGGCAGCTAGGGCGTGAGGAGTTTCGTAACTCGCTCAAGTGCATTCGTTGCGGAGCGTGTATGAATACCTGCCCAGTTTATCGTCGCAGCGGTGGACACAGTTACCACAATGCCGTGGCGGGCCCCATTGGGTCGATATTGGCTCCCAACTTGGACATGACCAAAAATGCCGATTTGCCGTTTGCAAGTACGTTGTGTGGAAGTTGCTCAAACGTTTGCCCCGTCAAAATCAATATTCATGAACAACTTTACAGTTGGCGACAAGTACTTACCAAAAGTGGACATTCACCTACTGCCAAAACGATAGGAATGAAAGCCATGGCGGCGGTATTGTCGAGCCCATCGGTGTATCGTTTTTCGGGGAAAATAGGCCGTTTGACGTTATCAAACACGCCGTTTGTGGTCAATAACTCGCTTAACCCGTGGTACAAACAACGCGAAATGCCCGAACCTCCCAAAGAGTCGTTTGGCGAATGGTATAAGAAAAATCGGAAGTAGGTATCCATGCGCGTGTGGAGGGTTGCTCATAACCCGACGAGTTCAGAAGCAAAACCCCAGTTTATCTAAAGAGGCAACCCGAAATGGGCAACCCAAAACAAGTAAAAAATGAGTCGTGAGAAAATATTAGCGGCCGTGGCCAAGAACAAACCCACGCTGACACCGCTACCAGATATACAAGATTTTGGAAATCCCTATAGCGATTTGGTCGCGCAGTTTACTTCGGTGCTGACGACCATCGGCGGTACGGCCGTTGAAGTGAGCAGTTGGGAGGAAATCCAGCAATACGTTCAAACGCATTTTGCAGGGCGGCGTATGGTTACTAACCTTGCACCATTGGCAGACATGGCGCAGCAAAGTTGGCTAACGTCTGATCCGCACTCACTGGACGACGTAGGGTTGGCTATTTTACAAGGACAATTTGCCGTGGCCGAAAATTCGGCGGTGTGGGTCACAGAAGCCGAAATGGGACAGCGAGTGACGCCTTTTATTGCCGAAACACTGGCGTTAGTAATTAAAAAATCGGCGATTTTACCCAAAATGCACCACGCTTATGCCCAAATTGGGGCAGCTGAATATGGTTTTGGTGCTTTCATCGCGGGGCCTTCCAAAACCGCCGATATTGAGCAATCCCTTGTTTTAGGTGCCCACGGCCCCAAGTCGATGGTCGCCTTTTTGATAGATTGAAAAAAAGGTGAAACTTTGCTAAAAGTGGCATCCCGAAAGTGCATTAACTTTCGGGATGTTTTTTATACAAGCAATTCTTCATTCGTATGCGATTTCTAAAGATTCTTCTTAAAGTACTTGGCGTTATTTTATTGCTAATTGTCGCCTTGTTGGCCTGTATGCTTGCCCCCGTCGATGATACGCCCTACCAACAAACTGGATACTACCAAGACTGGAAAAAATCGGTAAGTGGCTTGGCTGCCACCGACACCACTCGTCAGTCCTCACTCGTCACTCCTAATTCATTGAAGGTTGGTTGGGCCAAAGTAAACTTTACGCCCAAATCGCCTACCCCAACGGCGGGTTACGGCGTCCGTAGAGGGGCTTTGTACAAATCGGTGCATGATTCTATTTACGTTCGGGCGGTGGTGTTTGACAACGGAAATACCAAGGCGGCGATAGTCGTAGCCGACTTATTGATATTGCCCCCCGCAGTTACCGAACAAGTAAAAACAAAACTTGCGGCGACGGGGATGCCATTTGAACAAGTGTATTTTGGGGCGACTCACACCCATAATAGCATGGGAGGCTGGAGCGGCGGCATTGTGGGCGAATTGTTTGGCGGGAAATTTAATCCCGACAATGTGACATGGGTGGCTGATGCCATCGTAAAAGCCGTAACTTCGGCCCAAAAAGACCTGAAACCTGCTACGGTGGCTTATCATCAATTGGCCGATACGGCAAAAGTACGCAATCGGGCGTTTGATGAAGGAACGATTGACCCGTTTGTACGTACCATCCAGCTTGTCCGCAACGATGGACAAAAAGCTTTGATTTGCTCGTACGCGGCACACTCCACGATTACCAGTTCGGACAATATCGTTTTATCGCGCGACTACCCAGGCGTACTGGTCGATTCGTTGGAAAAAGGCGAAGCCAATTTTGCGATGTTTTTATCGGGGGCAGTTGGAAGTATGGGGCCTAAAGTGGGTGTAGAGTCGGATTCTGATTGGGTAAAAGTAGCGACAGAAGCCGACAGCTTGGAGTCGGATGTGCAAAAACAATTGGCACAACTAAAGCCTATCGAAAACCCTGCTTTGCGCATCGAAACGCTCACCATCCCGCTCCGCGAGCCTAATCCCCGCGTGACGTTGGGGTGGCGGCTACGTCCGTGGGTATTTCATTGGGCGTTTGGCGATTTCCCCAATTACGTCAAAGCCCTACGCATTGGTAATGTCCTGATGGTCGGTTTTCCCTGCGATTTTTCGGGGGAATTGGTGGCAGAGATGAGCGCCTACGCCGAAAAAAAGGGGCTCAAATTGATGGTAACAAGCTTTAACGGAGGATATATTGGCTACATTACTCCCGACAAATACTACGGCCGAGATACCTACGAAACCCTCACCATGAACTGGTTTGGTCCGTACAACGGCGCGTATTTTCAGGAAATTGTGCGGGATTTGGTGGATAAGATGTCGTAGGGGAAGAGCAAAGACTAACCAAATTGTCGTGCCGCTGGCACGACAATTAAGCTGGTCACATTTCTTGATTCTCATCCCTTTAAAAAAACGAGAGTTACAACGGTTTTATGCTCAAGTAGCCGCCAATGAACAACTCAGTGTAAGGGAACTAAGGCATCAAATCAATCAAAAGGTTTTTGAACGCACTACCATTGCCAATAGCCAACTGCCGATTACAGAGACGTTGATTGCGCCCAATATCTTCAAAGATCCCTATTTTCTGGAATTTTTGGGATTGAAAAATGACTACCTCGAAAACGACCTTGAAAATGCTATACTCCGAGAACTCGAACAGTTTATCTTAGAGTTAGGGCGGGGTTTTGCGTTTGTAGAGCGCCAAAAAAGAATGATTATTGATGGCGAGGATTTTTTATCATCGTAAACTCAAACGATTAGTCGCCATTGAGCTCAAAATTGGGAAATTTCAGGCAAAGTTTAAAGGGCAAATGGAGTTGTATCTGAAATGGCTCAACCGCTACGAGCGACAAGAAGGTGAAGAAGCTCCTATTGGTCTTATTCTATGCGCCGAAGCCAGTCACGAACAGATTGAACTCCTCGAAATGCACAAAGATGGGATTATAGTAGCTGAATACTGGACAGAACTTCCGCCTAAACATGAATTGGAAGCCAAACTTCATCAAGCATTGTTGGAAGCCAAAGAAAGAATCGAAAATCGCAGGTTATTGGAATGAAATAAAGCAACTTGCCCCAAACTGTGATTTGGGGCAACAAAGGCAAAGTAGCTCCGACGCCCTCTGAAAATATCGACAAGGTATTCGGGTTGTGAGCAACCCTCAGCAAGGAGAAAGTATCTGTTTTTGCTATATTTGTTAAAAATCAACTGACATGGAAACATTACTTATTGAAATCCGTAATCCGAAAGGAATAAATTTGCTTCGAGACCTTGAGGAAATGGATATTATAAAAATATTGAAACAAGAAGAAGCCCCTAAACCCCCTCAGAAACTTTCTGAGCTTTTGAGAGGAAGTATCTCTGCCGAAGAAGCCGAAAAATTTAACGAGTACATACAAGAATCAAGGAAGGAATGGGAGAAAAATTTCTAATAGATACCAATGCTGCCTCAGACTATTTAGGAGGAAGGCTACCAGTAGGTGGGCTTCAGTTTATGGATACAATAGTTAACGATGCTCCTATTATTTCCATAATAAATCGTATTGAATTACTTGGACATAATCAGGCAGGAATTGAAAAATTCAAAATTTTAGTAGATTCCTGCATTGTTGTAGAATTGACAGAAAGTGTAATCCTAAAGGTAATTGCTATTCGTAAATCTCGCCGAATCAAAATTCCTGATGCTATCATAGCTGCTACGGCGTTAGTCTATGATTTAACCTTAATCACGCACAACCTGTCTGATTTTGAGGGGATTTCAGGTTTAAAAATAATAGATGCCCACTTGCTTTAAGCAAAAAATACCTTGGAACGGTTTTTCAACCTTTCCAAGGTTCGATACTATTTCTCAGGTCGGCGGTAGCGAATAGGAGCAGGAGGCTCGGGTTTGAGTGTTACCCCTTGGGTTTTTAGCAAGTCCAACGCCACCTGTACTGATTTTTCAAGCTGCGGGTCTTCGCCTTTGGCTACTTTGGCGGGGTCTTGGTGTACCTCAATGTCGGGGGCAATGCCTTCGCCTTCTACCGCCCATTTTCCGTCCACGTCATAAAAACCACCGCGCGGAGCCACCATGCGCCCCCCGTCGATAAACGGTGGCGTGTCCCACGTACCGACCAATCCGCCCCACGTACGCGTTCCTACAAGCGGGCCGACTTTGGCTTGGCGGAACAAAAACGGCATCAAGTCGCCGCCCGACCCTGCACGCTCGTTGACAATCATTACTTTAGGCCCCCACAAGCCTGCCATCGGCGTCGTGAAAGGTTTGTGATCGTTGGCACGGCTGTTGAAATATCCTTGCAGTTTTCGGGCCAATACATCCACGATATAGTCAGCGGCCGAACCACCGCCGTTGTTGCGTTCGTCGATTACTGCCCCTTTTTTATCTTGTTGGGCAAAATAATAACGGTTAAAATATTCATAGCCACCGTTGCCCGTGTTCGGAATCCAAACGTAGGCCAACTGTCCTTTGGAAAGTTCATCCACTTTACGGCGATTACCTTCCACCCAAGCGCGCGTGCGAAGCTGGGTTTCGTTGGCGACGGGCACTACCGTAACCGACTTGGCCGTGGCCAAATCAGGCGTAGCATTGACCTTAATTTTAATTTGTCGGTTGGCCGTGCCTTCCAGTAAACTGTAAATATCCACGTCGGCCGTCAGAGGAATACCGTTGATTTCCAATAAATAATCGCCTTCTTTTACGTCGATGCCAGGGCTAGACAAAGGCGCTCGCAAATCTGGGTTCCAGTTTTCGCCTGTCAGAATGCGCTTGATGCGGTAAAAGCCGTTCACTATCGTAAAATCAGCCCCCAAAAGCCCCGCAGGGTTATTGTTGTCGAGGGTTGGAAAATCACCTCCCGAGGTGTAGGAGTGTCCCACGGCTACTTCGCCGCCCAAAATGTCCACCACGTAGTTGAGGTCGGTGCGGTGGCGTACGTGCTCTACCCAGGGTGAGTACCACTTGTAGATGTCGTTCCAAGGTGCTCCGTGTACATTGCTGACGTACAAGAAATCACGTTGATAACGCCATCCTTCGCGGAAAATCTGTTTGTATTCAGCTTTGGGGTCAACCAGTATCTTCATTTCACTGGTATTTAGGCGTCCGTCGCCGATTTTGGCCGTGGCTGCGGTTGCATTGGCAATTCCCCACGTGCCACCACTGCGGTAGAGTAAGTTTTTGCGGTCGTGTGAGGTGATTGCCTCCTGAATCCCTTTCAAAAACTCTTCTCGTTTTTGGTCTTTCAACGTGTATTTGTGCAGCGTAACGCCCGATTGGTCAGCGACATTTTCGGTAAAAAATAGGCTACCTTCGGGCCCCGCAATGATTTCGTCGTATTCTTTCAGTGCTACTTTGGGAAGTGCCAAAATCCGCTGGTCGATGCCTTCTAGGTCAATTTTTACCAAAACTTCTTTTTTGGCGTCAGCGGGTTTTTCGTCTTTTTTAGGCTCGGTTTTGGCCTTCTCGTCTGTTTTAGCGGGGGCAGCTTCTTTCTTTTCTACTTTAGGAGCTTCTTCTTCGTCGCTTTTGGGCAAAAAAGGTGAAGGTTCACCTTTGGCAAGAATAACCATATACACCCCGCGCGTGACGGGACGTTCGTACGAGCTCATATCAAGCCAACCCGTATTGAGGGCAAAGTTGGTACTGGCCAAAAAATACAAATACTTTCCGCTGGCATCCCACACGGGCGACATCGCATCCGACATCCCGTCGGTCAATTGGTGGCTAGCGCCTGTCTCAATGTTATACACCTTTATGGCCTTGTATTGATTGTCTAAAAGGCGGGCGTAGGCAATCCATTTTCCATCGGGCGACCACACAGGGTTAAGGCTGCGGTTGGGGTGGGCGTAGCGTTCGGTGTCTATTTTTTTTGGTTGTCCCGTTTCGGTATTTATCACCCATAAATTGTAATCAGTATCGGTGTAAGCAAGGTGTTTGTTGTCCGACGACCACGCGGGGCGGAAGTAAAACGTAGGCGAAGGCAACGAAATCGCTTTCGGTTTTTGAAGTCCTTCTTGGTCTGAAACCATCAGTTGATATTCGCCGCTTGCATCCGAAAACCACGCTATTTTCTGTCCGTCGGGGGACCACGTTGGGTAGCGGTCAGCCACGCCTGAACTGTGGCTGATGTTGCGCCAATCGCCGTTTTCTTTGGGTACGGTAAAAATATCGCCACGGTATTCAAACAACGCCCGTTTGCCCGAAGGAGAAAGGGAAGCATTGAGTAAACCTCCCGAACGAACGTCTTGCCAACGCGGAGTCGCCCACGTAAAATCTCCTTGGACGTTGATAACGAGCTGCTTGGCTTGTCCCGTTTGGGGGTCGAGCAAATGCAAGTAGCCGCCTTGTTCATACACAATACGGTCGTTCGAGGCATCCAAGCTTTTTACATCAAAATCTTTGTGAAACGTTACCTGTTTGAGTTCGTTGGTTTTGGGATTAAACGACCATATGTTGTTGGCATAATCACGTTCCGACAAAAAGTAAACGACATTTTTATACCAAACAGGGTCAGTATGGCGCTCGCGGTCGGTTTGGGGAGTTGTTTTGAGCGATAGTGTTTTTAAATCGACAATCCAAATCGGCTGTGCTTGCCCACCTCGGTAGTTGCGCCATTCGGGATCCCAAAAACCAATGGTTTGGTAAGCCGCCATCTGGCCATCGGGCGAGACTTCCCCCGCGTAGGCTTGTGGCATGGGAAGTTCTTCTTGGAAGCCTCCTTTAAAGCTTACTTTTAATAATTTGGTCAGGGCAGTAGGGTAGCCACTGCGTCCCGAACGAAAGATAATGCTGGCGCCGTCGGGTGTCCAACCTTGCACAGCATCTTCGCCTGGGTGCCACGTAAGGCGCTTGGGCTCACCGCCTGTGGCAGGTATCACATACACGTCGGTGTTGCCTGCATACTGGGCCGAAAAGGCAATCATGCTGCCATCGGGCGAAAAATGCGGGAGCGATTCGGTGCCTTCGTGGGTAGTAAGACGGCGGGCAGAACCTCCGTCGCGGTCGGCCATCCACAAATCATCGGCATATACAAATACCACCGAGCGGTCGCTGACGGTAGGCTGGCGTAAAAGCCGCGTGCCTTGGCTGATGGCCGACACGCTGCACAAAACCCCCGCCGCAAGAGAGAGTAAAAAGGTGAGTTTCATAGAAAGTGGTTAGTAGGTTGTTGGAGAATTATAGGTCAAAAATACGCTTTTCTCTTTGGGAAATGCAATCGGAGCATACACGATAAAGGATTGTTGGTCAGCGATTAACTGAATTCGGTAACGACTACCTTCAAAAATACTGCGTTGTACCGTTGCCCAAATACCATGCGTGCCTTCGGTTTCGGTGATGGTCAGTTGCTCGGGGCGAATCAGCAAGGTGTCAGACGCTTGGGGAGGAGTTCCAAAAAACTGTTCAAACGTACTACGATGCACAACATTGATTTCTCCCGTCAACTCCGCTACGTACTCACTGACGGGTTGTTGATATACTTCTTGGGGGGTACCCACTTGTAATAGTTTCCCTTGGTATAAAACTCCCATTCGATCCGAAAGACTCAGAGCATCGGGGGCGTCGTGGGTGACAAAAATGCAGGCAGTGCCCGTTTCTTCGGCCAGTGTACGGATGGTTTGGGTGAGGCGACGGCGGTTGGCAAAATCCAAATGCGCAAACGGTTCGTCGAGGAGCAACACTTTGGCTTCTTCGGCCAGCGCGCGGGCAATGGCGGTGCGCTGTTTCTCCCCACCCGATAGCGATTTGGCAGGTTTGTCGGCGACCGTTTCTAAGTGACAAAGCTCAATGAGCTCGTCCACCCGCTCGTCGCGATAGGCTTTTTGGTAATACCGAAGCGCGTACGCAATGTTTTCCCGAACACTGATGGGCAACGACAGATTGTAGTCTTGGTGAACAATTTTAATGTCAGGGTGCCCAGGAATAAGCTGGTCGCTGGCAAGGCGCAATTTCTCGCCGTTGAGCCATATTTCACCTTCATCGGGGTCGATGAGCCCTGCCGCCAAACGCAACAACGTACTTTTTCCCGAACCACTTTCGCCCAACAGGCCAAGAATTTCACCCGTTTGAAGTTCTAACTGAATGTCGGATAAAACCGATTGAGGGGGGTAGTTTTTAGAAAGATGACGTAATTCTAACAAAGAGTACATTCCGACGTTTAGTTGCTTTTGTTGGTGAACACAAAACAAGTTGATAAAATGCCATTTCTACGAATTCTTCTCTTTTTGTTGGTTGCTCAACTGAGTTTCTCCCAAGGTATCCCGCCGCAGGTACGTCGGGTGTTGTTTTTGGGAAATAGCATTACCTATGCGGGAAGCTACGTAACCGACATTGAAGCGTATTTTGTGACGAATTATCCGCAGCGTTCGATTGAATTTATCAACGTAGGACTGCCAAGTGAAACCGTTTCGGGGCTTTCAGAAGAAGGGCACGCGGGTGGGCGTTTTCCCCGTCCTGATTTACACGAACGCCTCGACCGCATCCTAAAAGCGACCAAACCTGACTTAGTCTTTGCCTGCTACGGCATGAACGACGGGATTTACCTGCCGTTTGGGGAAGACCGTTTTCAAAAGTTTCGGGAAGGAATCGAATGGCTGCACGAAGAAGTAGCAAAAACGGGCGTAAAAATTGTTCACCTTACTCCCCCCATTTTTGACGAATTACGCGGAAAAAATGCAGGGTATGCGGCCGTTCTTGATCGATATTCTGACTGGTTGCTGAGTTTGCGTAAAACAAAAAAATGGGAAGTTGTTGACATTCATTACCCCATGAAAACGTATCTTGACGCCCACCGAAAAATCGACGAACAATTTGGAGTTTCGGGCTTTGCCTTGGCCGAAGATGGCGTTCATCCTGGCGAGGTTGGGCACTGGATTATGGCCAAACAAGTGCTTTTGTATTTGGGTGAAAAACAGGTCGCTAAAGCAGGAACACCCAAGAGCGCCTTGCCCGACCGCCTCTCGTCGGAGGCTGTTTTTAAGTTGGTACAACAACGCCAAGCGATGATGAAAGACGCGTGGCTAACGGCAACTGGACACAAGCGCCCCGAAATGAAAGTAGGCCTGCCCTTGGAAGAAGCCCAAAAGAAAGCGGCTGAGATTGAGCAGCAAATTAGGGCATTGTTAAAATAAAAAAGGAGCCAAAACTTCGCCTTATCTCTATACAAATTTGGTTTTTATCGCTCTCTTTACCTGATTGGGTAGAAGTGTCACATTTCTTGTAGTAAATTGCCACGTAAACTAAAAACCAAACCCAAATGATTCGTCAATTACTCTACGGAGGAGTGGTGGCGTTGGTAGGAATGGCGTCCGTCAGCCAGGCGCAAACATCCTACAACAATCACGCCCAACTTTCCACTCGACTCAAGACTCTTTCCACCAAGTATGCTGCTCAAGCTACGGTGAGCTCCATCGGCAAAAGCTCTGGTGGGCGCGATTTGTGGTTGCTTACGCTCGGAAAAGGGGATGCCGCTAAAAAACCTGCCATCCTTATCGTGGCTGGCCTGGAAGGTACTCACTTAGCAGGAACTGAATTAGCAGTTCAAACGGCGGAAAAGATGCTAGCCGCTGCCAATGCAGATAGTATTTCTAAGTTGTTGAATACCAAAACGTTTTACTTCTTGCCAAGTATGAACCCTGACGCGCAGGAGCAATTCTCGGCAAAGTTGAAGTATGAGCGCACGGGGAATGATACGAAAGCCGATGACGACCGCGATGGCCGAGTGGATGAAGACCCATTTGAAGACCTCAACGGGGACGGCATGGTGACTTGGATGCGTGTAGAAGATGCAACGGGGGGATTTGTGCCTAGCAAAGAGGACCCACGCATCATGGTGAAGGCAGATCCTAACAAAGGAGAAGTGGGTAAATATCTGGTGCTAAGTGAAGGGATTGATAATGACAAAGACCGTGCTTATAATGAAGATGGTCAAGGTGGAATCAACCCAGAGCGTAACTTTACCTTTGATTATCAAATCTTCGTAACGGGCTCAGGCGAATACGCTGCCTCAGAACCTGAAGTTCGTGCGGTGCTTGATTTCTTGTACCGTTCTCCTAACATCTTTGCGGTGTTGACTTTTGGGCCTAACAACAACTTGAGCGAAGCACCTCGCTTTGATGCATCAAAAGTAGCTCGCCGTATCATTACGGGACCACTTTCTAAAGATGCAAAGTCAATGGATCAAGTATCTAAGTTGTACAATAGCCGTACAGCTCTCAAAGATGCTCCTGCGATGCCCCAAACACGCGGTAATTTCTCACAAACGGCTTACTTCCACGCGGGGCGTTTTAGTTTTACTACGCCAGGGTGGTGGGCACCAAAAGTAGAAGCGCCTCGTGATTCTTCACGCCGTGGTGCAGGAAATGCTGCTCCTTCAGGCACTGGGTCGGGATCAGGAGCCCCAGCTACTGCTCCTGCAGGTGGCGGCGGTGGCCGTATGGGTGGTATGATGGGTGGTGGTGGTGCCGCAGCGGCAGCTGCTGCTAGCCCAGCCAATACAAGTGAAGACGATACTCGTTTCTTGAAATGGGCCGACAAAGAAAAATTGGCGGGTGTATTTGTGGATTGGAAAGTCATTCAACATCCTGATTTCCCTAACCAAAAAGTAGAAGTTGGTGGAATTGCACCGTTTGTAAAACTTAACCCACCTGTGTCATACTTGGAAGCAGCGTCTGACAAGCACCTGAAGTTTTTAGCAGGTTTAGGCGCTCAAATGCCAGAAATTCAGTTGGTAAATGTAAGAACAGAATCACTTGGGAATAACCTTACTCGCGTTACTGCGACGGTAATCAACAAAGGATTGCTACCAACGTATGCCGAAATAGGTGACCGTGTTCGTTTTGTGCAAAAAGTAAAAACGGAACTCAAATTGGGTAGTGGTCAGACGATTGTTTCTGGAAAACGCCTTAATCTCAGAGGAGCGTTGGGCGTCGATGAGTCAGAAGAATATACGTGGCTTGTGTCGGGTACTGGCAAACTTACGATTGAAGCTGGATGCCCAACGGCAGGCGTACAATCGGCCGAGGTGACGTTGAAGTAAATTTGTTCCGCAAATCGTTAATCGAAATTTCTAATGAAAAAATACATAAAATCAATCATAACTGCTACGCTTTGCGCTCCTATGTACATGGGAGTAATGGCGCAAACAGCTCCAAATATCGACGCTGACCTGACGGGAATGCGGGCGATTGGTTCGCCTGCCAATCCGAAGGTAAAATGGGCGTGGAATTATTACATGGATTACGCTGGTTTCAACAAACTCACTCAAGAGTTGGCCAAAGCGTACCCTGACTTGGTAAAATACGAATCTATCGGAAAGTCGTACCAAGGCCGCGAAATGTACGTCATTACCATTACGGACTTCAAAAGCGGTCGCCCTGAGTCAAAACCAGCTTTCTGGATTGATGGGAACATTCACGCCAACGAGCTTCAAGGAACGCAGTTTGCGATGTACACGGCTTGGTATTTGGCCGAAAGCTTTGGTAAAATGGACTTTGTAACGGACATGCTCAAAGGCCGTACGTTCTACATTTTGCCATCATTGAACCCTGATGCACACGAAAACTTTATTCATAAAGCAAATACAACGAGCTCGTCACGCTCAGGTATGATGCCACTCGATGATGACGGAGATGGACTAGTGGATGAAGATGGATATGATGATTTGGATGGAGATGGGCACATCGTAACGATGCGTCGTAAGTCACCAACGGGACGCTACAAAATCGATCCAGAGTTCCCAGAGCGTATGGTGATGGTAAAACCAGATGAAAAAGGCGAGTATGAGTTGTTGGGAAATGAAGGTATTGATAATGACGGCGACGGTCGCGTAAACGAAGACAACCCAGGGGCTTATGATCCTAACCGCGATTGGGGATGGGGTTGGCAACCAGATTATATTCAGAGCGGCGCGTTGTTTTACCCAGGGAGTTTGCCTGAAACTCAAAACGTAAAAAAATTCTTCTATTCTCACTCCAACATTGCAGGTGCCCAAAGTTACCACAACTTTGGAGGAATGTTCTTGCGTCCTCCAGGAGCAGAAGAAGATGCGATGTACGTTCCACAGTCGGATATCGCCGTGTATGATGTCATTGGGAAAACGGGCGAGAAGATGATTCCAGGATACCGCTATTTTGTACTTTGGAAAGACTTATACACCGTTTATGGGGGGGAAATCGATTGGATTGGCCTTGGACGTGGGGTGTTTATGTTTTCAAATGAAATCAATACATCGTACCGTATGTTCAACAAAAACTCAAACGAAAACCGCTTCCAAAATGTGGAGTTTGAGGAGTTTGATAAATTGTTGCTTCTCAATGATGGTTACGTAAAATGGAAGCCATTTAAGCATCCACAATACGGTGATATTGAGATTGGTGGTGTGAAAAAGAACTACATCCGTAACACCCCAGGTTTCTTGTTGGAAGAAGAAGGGCACCGTAACATGGCTTTCACGATGTTGCACGCATACCACATGCCTAAAATCGAAATCGTAGAAATCAAATCGCGGGCATTGACCAATGGTCTGACCGAAGTGACGGCAACGATTCAAAACCAACGCGCTATTCCTACGCACTCAGCGCACGATATCCGTTTCAAAATCGAACGTCCAGATTACATCACCTTGAAAAATGCGCAAGTAGTAGCAGGGATGATTGTGGAAAACGACGATTTGGGACTTACCCGCGAGCAGAAATACAACCCACAAACCATTGAAGTGCCTAACCTTCCTGGTACGGTTGGTGGTGGCTTTGGCGGCGGCGGTGGTCCTTTCGGTGGCGGTGCTGGCGGTAATGCCGTGAAAGTTCGCTGGATTGTCAAAGGCAAAGCCGACAAATGGACCGTAGAAGTCGATAGCCGCAAAGGAGGTATCGTTTCAAAAACCCAATAAATAATGTCCTAATTTTAGTGGACAAACAATAACTTTAAAAGCGGTTGGCGTGATGTCAACCGCTTTTTGTATTTTTATCAATAAACCAAACCTATTTTTACGATGAAACACTTTTGCGTGACGCTGGCTGCTCTTTTGGTACATTTGACGCTTTTTGCTCAACACTATGACTTGCTGATTCGAGGAGGGAAAGTAGTAGATGGGACGGGAAATTCGTGGTTTTATGCCGATGTAGCTATCAAAGATGGAAAAGTTGCAAAGATAGGGGCACTGCCTTCTGCAACGGCCGCTCGCATCGTAAACGCCAAAGGATTGATTGTTTGCCCAGGTTTTATTGATGTTCATACCCATATCGAAGAAGACGAATTCCGAGTCCCTACGGCTGATAATTTTATTTACGACGGAGTAACGACCGTGGTAACGGGAAACTGTGGCCTGTCGAATGTAGATTTGGGACGTTACTTTCATCAACTGGATAGTTTAAAAACGTCCGTCAATGTGGCTTCGATGATTGGACACAACGACGTTCGACAGGCCGTGATGGGGACTGTGAATCGACCCGCAACGCCCGAGGAACAAAAGAAAATGGAAGCTCTCGTTGAAAAGGCGATGAAAGACGGTGCAGCGGGGCTAGCTACGGGGCTTATCTATATTCCGGGTACTTATTCAACTACCGACGAAATCGTGGGGCTAGCACGCGTGGCTGCTCGTTATGGGGGTGTGTATGCCTCGCACATTCGTTCGGAAGGCGATGAAGTCCTCAAAGCCATCGAAGAAGCCGTGCTAATAGGCCGCGAAACGGGTATTCCTGTCCAAATTTCACACTTTAAAGTCAGCGGGCAAAATAACTGGGGGCGCTCGAAAGAAACCTTGGCTGCGGTCGAAAGTGCTCGTCGCGAAGGCATCGACGTCACGATTGACCAATATCCCTATACCGCCAGTAGTACGGGACTAACCACTTTGCTGCCGAGTTGGGCGTTGGCGGGTGGGCAAGATTCTATCAAAGCCCGCGTGGCTAATTCTATCACACACGAACGGATGGTGAAAGACATGGTAGCGACCCTAAAACGCCGCCAACAAAAACATTTTACGTACGCGGTTGTGGCGTCGTACGATGCCGACCCGTCGCTGAATGGAAGAAATATTGAAGAAATAAATTTGCTAAAAGGCCGTAAGCATAAAGCGGAAGCCGAAGCAGAAACGGTAATAGAAATGGTGCTAAACGGTCATGCAAGTATGGTTTTTCATGGCATGGGCGATTGGGATGTGGAAAACATCATGCGTTATCCACAGAATATGTTTGCCTCGGATGCGTCGATTCGAGTCTATAATTTTGGGGTACCTCACCCGCGTGGGTATGGCACCAATGCGCGCGTGTTGGGCTATTACGTTCGGCAAAAGAAAATTATTCCTTTAGAAGAAGCGATTCGCCGCATGACTTCGCTTCCTGCCCAAAAGTTTAGACTGCAAGGCAGAGGGCTTTTGCAATCAAACATGCAGGCTGATGTGGTCGTATTTGACGAAAATACCATCATCGACGCCTCTACCTACGACCGCCCTCACCAGTATTCTAAGGGCATAAAATTTGTGGTCGTGAATGGGCAAATGGTAGTTGATAATGAAAAACACACGGGACTACGAGTAGGTCAAGTGCTTCGCATGAAACAATAAAAAATGATGCCGTGTAGGTGGTTTCTCAAAACCACCTTTTCTGTTGGAAAAACCTTCAAAAATGTGTTTTGTAAGCCTTTGTTTATGAGTTCATTAACCATTAACTAAATTGTTGTAGCGATGATGGAAGAAAATTAAGAAATTCGCCTTATCAAATTTGGTAAGGGAGTTATTTGTATGATGATTAGGCGATATATCTGGATAGTGCTCTGGGCGTTGGGAACGGTGGTGTGTGCTCAGAATAAAATGGTCGATAGCTTACGACAGTGGCTAAAAGTACACCCCGCACTCGATAGTGAGCGCGTGGTGACTTTACACCGTTTGTCATATCGGTTGTCGGAGATTGACCAAATGGCAGCGTGGCGGTATGCCAATGAGGCCAATCAGTTGGCCAAACACCTCAATAATCGGGTAAGTTTGGGCCAAAGCTTTATTAATTATGCCATTTTGGAGTCGTTGGAAGGCAATTATGCCAAAGGACAAGAATACTACCTCAAAGCCCTTGAGTTATTTGAACAAGCGGGCTGGGAGCGAGGAAAGGCCATTTGCTTAAACAACATTGCGGAGAACTATAAGTCGATGAATCAGCTTCAAAAAGCACTGGATTATACTTTTCAGGCGCTGGAACTGAATAAAAAACAAGGAGAAGCAGGGAACAGAGGAATGGCTGTTAATCATGAGCAGATTGGAGATCTTTATCGCCGAATGGGCCGCTATGCGGAGTCGTTGAAATACCTTGAAAGTGGCTTACAGTTGGCCAAGGAAGCGGATCAAAACTACCAAATTCTACCCCAAATTTTGCTAGGTATTGGCCGTAATTACAATCACCGCCGAGAGTTTGGAACGGCGTTGAAATACTTCAGGGAAGCGATTGAGCAAAGCCAACTTCACGGCGAAAAACTGCTCCAAATTCAGTGTTATCAAGAAATAGCCCAAACCTACCGACTGCAACAAAATTTTGGAGAAGCCAAAGAATACTTACAAAAGGCGTTTGAGACGGCGCAGGAATTTGGGTCGCTGGTTGAAACGGCCAAGCTGAACAAAGAATTAGCCGATTTGGAAGAGTTGCAGGGAAATTACCGCGACGCGCTGACTTATTTTCAGAAATATAAAGTCCTCAACGATTCAATTGAACAAAAGAAAAACGTCGTGCGGGCGGAGTTGGTGGAATTGAAATACAATGCGTTTGAAAAAGACAAAGAAAACCAACGTTTGAAACAAATTAAGGCCGCACAAGAGGCTGAATTACACCAAAAAACGGCATTAATTGTGGCTTTGGCGCTGATAGTGGTGTTGTTGATGGGCTTTATTGGCTTCGCTTTTTACCAAAATCGACTGAAACAAATCCGTGATGCCCAAAAAATTCAGGCCGAAACGATACGTCAAATGCAATTGTCGGACAAAATTCGTACCCAAATTGCCCGCGACTTGCACGATGATTTAGGCGCGACCTTGAGTGGGGTCGCGATGCTCAGTCAGGCTGCCAAACGTCAAGTAAGAGAAACCGATAGCCAACTGCGGGAGCTGCTGGATTTGATAAGCGTTAATTCCCAACGGACGGTCGCGACGATTCGCGATATTATTTGGACTACCCGCCCGATGAACGACAGTTTAGAGAGTATGTTGAACAAAATGAAAATTTTTGCGTCCGAAATGCTCGACCCTAAAGGGATAAAATACGAATTTTGTGTCGCGAACGACCTAGAAGAGTACAAACTCCCATCGAACCAACAGTACAATTTCTATTTGATTTTTAAAGAGGCCATCAACAACGTCGCCAAGTATGCTCAAGCGGAGCACGTTTGGGTGCAAGTGTTCAAAGAAAACGATCGCCTGCATCTACGCATCAAAGACGATGGCGTAGGCTTTGATAAAGAGGCAGTGCGGGGCAGTGGCAACGGCTTGTTTAACATGGAAAAACGAGTAGAAGAACTGGATGGGAACTTACTGGTACGTTCGGTCATTGATGAAGGGACAGTAATTGCGCTTACGTTGCCGCTCGCAGCGTAGTGCTCTCCCATAACTATTTCAAACAAACGTGCCTGTGTTACTTCCCCTTTCGGCGGTGATTATCACCGTAAACCAAGAGAAAAAAATCGCCAAAACGATTGAAGCCCTCAAAGTCCTGACCGACGACATCGTGGTGGTGGACTCAGGCAGTAAAGATGCCACCCGTACCGTGGCCGCAGCCTTGGGTGCGCGTGTGTTTGAGCGACCGTGGCCAGGGTATTCGGAACAAAAAAACTTTGGGAGTGAGCAAGCTAAGTACGACTGGATTTTGTCGGTGGACGATGACGAAGTTGTGAGTAACGAACTTGCAAAAAGTATCCAAGCAGCGTTTACGCCTCAGCCTAAAGCTGACGCGTACAACTTGCCGTTTCGGACGGTGTTTGCGGGAAAACTCATTCGGTTTGGAGGCTGGAACCCCGAAACCCACATCCGAATTTTCAATAAGAAAAAAATCCATTGGAACACCGACGCCGTACACGAAGGCCTGACCATTCGCCCCGACCATTCGGTGCAAAAACTCGCGGGCTATGTGTATCATTACACGGTAGATACGCCTGAGCAGTTTGCCCAAAAAACCGATCGGTATAGTACGTTATTTGCCGAAAAAGGAATAAAAGTGGGAAAAAGAGCAAATTTTATCAAAATATACTTGAGTCCAGCCTTTCGGTTTTTGGTGGAGTATGTGTTCAAATTGGGCTTTTTAGACGGCTATTACGGCTTATTTATTGCCAAAGAAAACGCCCGTTATACGTATTTGAAGTATAAGAAATTGGGGGAGGGGTAATGTAGTGCTACTGATATCGATAGAACATTAGTATCGAGGACAATGCTCAAGAAGCGTTTGATTTAGGGTGATGCTCTACGGTGACACTACTACGGCTTTATTTGAAACATAAACGAAACAGGAATTTAATTATCCCTTAGTTCCATTTTTCAACAAAACAAAATACATTTGTAATAGAACCATTGCAAAATTACACCTATGGAAGCCATAATAACCTATCCTAAAAAAAACAGTGATATAAAAGCATTGAAAGCGTTTTTGAAGGCTTTGGATATTGAGTTTGAACATGAAGTATCTTACAAGCCCTCATTTGTTTCCAAAATAAAAAAGGCCAAAAAAAACTATCAAAATGGCGAATATATTACGATCAAAGACAGTAAAAATGTATGGGAAAGTATATTGTCAGAGTAGAAAAAGAGGCTGTTAAAGATCTAAGAAAGATATATAAATCAGGCAATAAAGCGGACATTTCAAAAGTTGAAAAGATATTCCAAGAGCTTGAAGAAACTCCCGAAATAGGTACAGGTAACCCTGAAAAGCTTAAACATCAGTTGAGTGGTTTTTGGTCACGTAGAATTAATAAGAAAGACCGATTGGTTTACGAAATAAATGATGTGGAGGTAATCGTCATAGTTGTTTCTGCCCTTGGGCATTATAGCGACAAATAAAAAAGCGCCAGCCGATTCCGAATCAGCTGGCGCTTTTTTATTTGTATATACGCTTACGCTTTCACAATCCAGCCAAACGGGTCTTCTACTTTCCCCGTGCGGAGGTCGCTCAAAAATACTTTTACTTTCGTCGTAAATGACTCATCCGTTGGAGTAGGGAGTTCGTAATCTACGCCTTCGTAGCCAATAACGCCAAAAGGAGAAACTACTACGGCCGTTCCTGCGCCAAACGCCGCTTCCAAACGACCTTCTTTGAGGGCGTCGATAACTTCTTTTACGGCTACTTTCCGCTCTTCTACAGGGATACCCCAGTGACGCGCAATGTCCACAATGCTCTTGCGAGTCACGCCATTTAGGATGGTATCAGAAGTAGCAGGCGTAATCAGTTTTCCATCCATGAAAAACATCACGTTCATTGTTCCTGATTCTTCTACGTACTCGTGATCACGAGCGTCGGTCCAGATGATTTGGTCGTAGCCTTGTTGCTGGGCCAAACGCGCAGGGTACAACGAACCAGCATAGTTGCCAGCACATTTTGCGTAACCCACTCCACCTTCTGCCGCGCGGATGTAGTGTTGCTCTACTTTCACGCGTGGTGGTTTTGAGTAGTACTTACCTACGGGGCTAGTGAAAATGATAAACTTATACGTGTCAGATGCCTTCACGCCGATGTACGCGTCCGTTGAAAACATATACGGGCGGATGTAAAGCGAAGTATCAGGGGCAGTAGGTACCCAAGCCGAATCCAAACGGAGCAATTCTGTAAGGCCACCCATAAAAATCTCCTCGGGGATTTCGGGCATACACATACGAGCTGCTGATTTGTTGAAACGTGCCCAGTTGTCCAATGGACGGAACATGAGCACTTCACCCGCGTCGTTTTTGTAGGCTTTCATACCTTCAAAAATCGCTTGTCCGTAGTGGAGGGAAGCGGTAGCAGGGCTGAGGCTGAGGTTGGCGTAGGGTACAATTTGAAGGTTAGTCCATTCGCCGTTGACGTAATCGGCGACAAACATGTGGTCGGAATAATGTCGACCAAATACCAAATTGTCGAAATCTACTTCATGGATACGCGAAGCTTCTACGCGTTGAATTTCCATGGCCAATGTGTCCGTTGTCATTGTAATTGGTGGTTTACTGTAGTATAGATTGACTGAAATTAGTTGTCAATGCAAATATTTTTATTTTTCCTCGAAAACCCAAGAAAATCTTGATTTACTTATCAAAGTATCAGCCTCACTTCTTCCGCCCCGCCCATTTAATTTCTTCTACCCCCAATTCTTGTGCCATTTTACGCGAAAGCACAAACAAATAGTCAGAAAGGCGATTTAAGTACCGAATTACCTCCGATTCTACCGTTTCGGCTTCGTTGAGAGCAATCACCAAGCGTTCTGCTCGGCGGCATACCGTACGAGCTACGTGCGTAAACGATACCGACGGGTGTCCGCCTGGCAAAATAAATGCCCGCATCGGCTCTAGTTCGGTATTCATTTCGTCCATGGCAAGTTCGAGAGCCGTAATGTCTTCCTCGTGCAAATCGGGAATAAAGTGCTTTTTGTTGTCGGGTTCCGAAGCCAGAATAGAACCAATCGTAAACAAGCGGTCTTGGATGTATTTCAAAAAATCGCGCCGAGCAGCATTGATTTCTTGGTCGCGAACCAATCCAATATAGGAATTGAGCTCATCGACAGTTCCGTACGTATCAATGCGTAAATCGGCCTTGCTCACTCGTGTACCTCCCACAAGCGAAGTTGTGCCTTTATCTCCAGTTTTTGTGTAAATTTTCATCGTTGTTATAGACATTTGTCGCTTAAATTAGGCAACAAACTTACCCGCAAAAGGGTTTTATTCAAATAAAACAAACAACAATGGAAACCGCCTTTCAAGTCGCCAATATGCTAGTATTCCCGCAGTGGATGCTCATGATTTTCGCCCCCCAATGGAAAGGAACACAATGGCTGGTCAAGAGTTATCTTGTGCCCGCTTTACTGGCTTGCCTGTATGCGTATTACATTTTCAGTGGGGCTCCGCTCGATTTTAACGATTTTAGCACGCTTGCAGGAATCAAAAACCTGTTTGCCAAAGGGGGCGATACGGCTTTGTTAGCGGGCTGGATACACTATTTGGCGTTTGATTTGGTAGCGGGAAGTGTAGTGTTGCAGGATGCCCAACGTAAGAATATTACCCATTTTTGGATAATTCTCCCCCTTGTATTCTGTTTTATGTTAGGGCCTGTGGGGCTGCTGATGTATTGGTTGGTTCGTTTGTTTAAAACAAAACAAATAGCAGGTGAAAATTAGGCCGTTGCTGGGTTGGATTCGTCGGTAGGGGGAGGGAGTTGAACTTTTTTGTAGATAACTGATAGGGGCAGTTGAATATTCAATGCGGGTAAATCAATGTGTTCGTTAATGTCACTGTAAAATTCTACGTACCAGCGCTTTCCTTCACGGTTGAATACTTCGACCAAACATTCGTCTTGTTCAATAATTAGGTAATACTCCAATGTAGGGAGTTGTGTGTATTCAGCTAATTTCGTTACACGATCCGTATTGATACTGCTTTCTGACAATACTTCTACAATGAAAATAGGCTCGGTTGCGTATTTTTTTTGATTTCCCGTTTCGTGGAAAATAAAAAAATCAGGGATGCGGAAAGCTTTCCCATTTTTGAGTTGAAGTTTTACGGCATTCTGTACAAAAATAAAAGGTTGATTTTCTAAAAGATTTCCTAGGTAGCGGTGAATATTACCCGCAATCTGATTCGCTGCTACTGTACATAGCTTTTCGGCTACAGATTGCATAGCTAGTAAGTTGATTTGTTCAAAAATACATCTTCTGTCTCAAAACTACAACTATTAGATTTCACACCTTTTGTGCTTTCATAGGGAAATAACAGGGATTCCCACCTGCCTACTTATCAGTGTCACTACTAACTGTGCCTTTGCACTTTTATACTTAATGGAACAGAAATTACGCAGCCAAGATTGGTTTGGCAAAGAAGGTAAAGACGGTTTTATTTACCGTAGTTGGATGAAAAATCAAGGCCATGCGCCGCACCAATTTAAGGGTAAACCTGTGATTGGGATTTGCAATACGTGGTCAGAAGTCACTCCCTGTAACGCCCACTTTCGTGATTTGGCGCAAAGTGTCAAAAACGGAGTCTATGAAGCAGGAGGGTTTCCGTTGGAGTTTCCTGTCATGTCATTGGGCGAAACGTTGATTCGTCCTACTGCCATGCTTTATCGCAATTTGGCAAGTATGAGCGTTGAAGAAAGTATCCGTGCCAACCCGTTTGATGCCATCGTGTTGTTGACAGGTTGTGACAAAACCACCCCTTCGCTTATCATGGGAGCTGCGAGCGTCGATTTACCAACGATTGTGTTGCCAGGTGGGCCGATGTTGGCAGGTCGTTTTCAAGGCAAAGCGATTGGTTCGGGAACAGACGTGTGGCGTTTTGCGGACGACGTAAAAACGGGTAAAATGACACCCGAGGAGTTTGAAGAAGCCGAAAGTTGCATGAGCCGTAGTATTGGGCACTGTTCCACGATGGGAACAGCTTCTACGATGGCAACCATGGCTGAAGCACTCGGATTGACGCTGCCAGGATTATCGGCGATTCCTGCGGCCGATTCTCGCAAAAAAATGAACGCTCACTTGACGGGGATGCGTATCGTCGAAATGGCGAAAGAGAACCTGACACTCTCAAAAATATTGACCCGCGAAGCCTTTGAAAATGCCATTATGGCCAATGCCGCCGTAGGAGGCTCTACCAACTTTGTCTTGCATTTGTTAGCCATTGCAGGACGAATGGGCGTTGATCTTACGCTTGATGATTTTGATCGTGTAGGCTCACGAATGCCGTTCTTGCTCAATGTGATGCCTTCGGGTAAATACTTGATGGAAGACTATTTCTACGCAGGTGGTTTGCAGGTGGTTATCAATGAAATAAAAGAGTTTTTGCACAAAGACGTCATCACGGTCAATGGTAAATCGTTGATAGAAAACTCAGAAAATGCTAGAAACTGGAATCCAGATGTAATTGCTTCACGCGTTGAGCCGATTTTGGAAGAAGGAGGAATCGCAGTTATCAAAGGCAATTTGTGTGAAAATGGAGCCGTGATTAAGCCTTCGGCCGCATCGGCTCACTTGATGAAACACACGGGGCGTGCGGTGGTATTTGAAACGATAGAAGACTACCACGCCCGCATCGACGACCCTGAGCTGGACATTGATGAAACCTGCGTGATGGTGCTCAAAAACGTAGGGCCGAAAGGCTATCCTGGAATGCCAGAAGTAGGTAATATGGCGTTGCCGAAAAAGATTTTGGACAAAGGGGTTTCGGATATGGTGCGGATTTCGGATGCGCGCATGAGCGGAACGGCCTACGGGACGGTATTGCTCCATGCTTCGCCCGAAAGTGCCATTGGCGGCAACTTAGCGTTGGTACAAAATGGTGATTTGATTGAAATCGACATCCACGAACGCTACATTCATTGGCACGTATCTGACGAAGAAATCGCTCGTCGTCGCGCCGAATGGAAGCCGATAGATTTGGGGTATAACCGTGGTCATAACAAATTATACATTGAACACGTGACGCAGTCGCACGAAGGCTGTGATTTTGATTTTCTTGTGGGTAAATCGGGCAGCGAAGTAAGCCGAGAATCGCATTAATCGCTTAATTTCTGTAAAGTTTCCCCGCAGATAGGCGCCGATTTTAAAAGCGCAGAGTTCCGCAGAATAATATCAGTCTGCGGAACTCTGCGCTTTTTATTGCTGGTTCAACATTTTTCTAACACCATAAAAAACTCGTTCCAACAGTCGTATATCTTCCGTCACTATTTCGGCAGTGCCAGGCATTTCGTTTACAAAACGTAGGGTTTTATGGTAGTTTGTAGTTAGCCCTTGGGGTAGTTGAATCCCAATACGATAAAAATTGCCCGCAGGTGAGGGCTCAATCGTACGTACTCGCCCGCTCAAACTGCCATATTCTTCAAAGGGGTAGTTTTGCAATTTGATGATTACTTGTTGACCTATCTTGACTTTGCCAAAGTTTTGGGCTGGCATTTGAGCGAAAGCAACGATGGGTTGCTCGGGAAGGGTTACGATAAAAAGAGTGTCTCCCGCACGAACTGCCTGATTTTCAGTTATATTTTTTAGGAAACTCAACGAACCATCGCTAGGTGCGGTGATGACGTAGTTTTGTTGCCATTTGGTGAGCAAATTGTCGACGTTCTGGAGCGCTTGCTGCATATTGTCTTGATAAGTGCGAAGTTTTTGGGTGTATTCAAAATCTAGCTCAATGAGTTGCTTTTGTTTTTCCGACAATATCAGGCTATTTTCAATGGCTATTTTAGCATAATTTTCTTTCTCTTTTTTCTTCTGTAAAAACGCATTTTCTAAATTTAAAAACTCAAGCTTGCTATATACCCGCTCTTGATAAAGCTTTTTGTCGGTTTGGTACTTGGCCTCTGTGTTGACAAACTCCTCATGATTAATGGCCGTTTGGCGCTCGTTTATTTTTACTAGTTTTTGATAATCAGCTATTTGGTTTAGTAAGATGGTTTTACGTTGATGATAAATCGCATCCCCAAGATGGCGTTCGGCGTCTTGATAATTTTTTAGAAGTAAGTTGTATTCGCTTTGGAGGTCACCAAAGGTAAAGCTGGACGAAGGAAAACGTACTTTATGGGAAGGGTTTTGCAAATATTCTTTTAGTTCTGATGTGAGCGATTGCAAAATCGGGAGATTTTCGAGGCGAGTAGTATTCTCGATTTCAGCCAAAAAATCGCCTTTTTTTATGGCTTGATTGGGCTGTACCAAAAGTTTCTCGACTATCCCCGAAGACCGAGAAATGATTTTAAGGGGCGGTTTTTGGGTAGAAATGACCACACTTCCTTTGATAACCTCAGGATACTTAATAAACCAACTCGTAAGTACAATCAGTGCGCCAATGAATGCGATGATGGTCAGCCCATAACGAACGATACCAGCGGGTTGATGATTCAGAATATCATTGACTTCCTCTGAGCGAAGTTCGGGCAACTGAGACGGAGCATCTTCTTTATCAAAAGCCATAAATGTATATCGTTGAAGAGAAAGTTAATTGCCCAGCTCTAGCTGATTTTTTACCAATTCGTAATAGTAACCTTTTTGTTGAATGAGCGCAGTATGAGAGCCTACTTCCGCGATTTCGCCTTTGTTGAGCACAATAATTTGGTCTGCATTTTTGACTGTGCTAAGTCGGTGGGCGACAATGATGCACGTTCTACCTTTGAAAAACTGCTCCAAATTATACATAATTACTCGTTCGTTATTGGCGTCAAGTGCGTTGGTAGCTTCGTCAAAAAACAAATATTCGGGGTCTTTATAGACCGCCCTCGCAATGAGTAAACGTTGCTTCTGTCCCTGGCTAATTCCGTTTCCTTCTGCCCCAATTTTGGTGTTCATCCCTAGTGGTAATCCCTGAATAAAATCCATGATATTAGCGACTTGGCAGGCATGAAAGAGTTTTTGCCTGTTAGGGGCTTCGTCGCCTAAAGCGATATTCTGGGCGATACTGTCCGAAAAAATGAAACCATCTTGCATCACTACGCCACAATCGGCGCGCCAAGCAGAGGCGTCTATAAATTCGAAGGGCTGGCCGTCGATTTGAATTTGGCCTTGTTGGGGGATATAAAATTTTAAGAGGAGTTTGAGTAAGGTGGTCTTTCCACTACCACTGGTTCCGACGATGGCCGTGATTTTTCCTTTAGGAATAAATAAATTGAGGTTCTTTACTACAGGTATATTGCCTGCTCCTGGGTAAGAAAAGGTAAGATGTTGCACCTGAATACCAGCGGAAGGAATCAACGGATTTGAATAAGTAATCGATGGAGAACCTGAAGTGTCATCCTGCATTTGGTGTATTTCATTCAAGCGCTCTAAACTAATTTTGGCACTTTGGGCGGCTTGAATGAACTGAATCAACGACTCAATCGGTCCATTGAGTTGGCCTAAGATATATTGAGTTGCCAGCATTGTACCTAGGGTCATCTGGCCTTCAACGACCGCTCTAGCGGCTAAAAACGTAATGAAAATATTCTTTCCTTCGTTTAAAAAGAAAGCTCCAGCTTGTTGGTATTGGTTGAGAGCCAAGGCTTTTGATTGAAAACGAAACATGGTTGTTTGAATACGTTCCCATTCCCAGCGCTTTAATTTTTCGGCATTGGCTAACTTAATTTCTTGCATTCCTTGGATAAGTTGTACCAAAGAACTTTGTTTCTTGGAGGCCGTGTCAAACATTCGAAAGTCTAGTTTTCGGCGTTCTTTAAGAAATAGCACTACCCAAATGCCGTATAGTACTGAACCTAATAAAAAAACGAGAAAAATCTGAAGGTTATAAAGTCCTAGTACTATCCCAAAAATCAGTAAATTAATAATCGAAAAAAGTGTATTGAGAGCAGGACCTGTAAGAAATTGTTCGATTCGAGTATGATCATTGATGCGTTGCATGATGTCTCCAAACATCTTAGTGTCAAAAAATGACATCGGTAGCTTCATCAATTTAATGAGGAAGTCGGACAGGATACTGAGGTTAATTCGAATGCTTATGTGAAGGAGTATCCAGGAGCGAATGAAGTCTACAACTGTCCGACTGGCAAAGAGCATAAGCTGTGCCCCAAGGATGACATAAATAAATTGAAGGTTGCGGGTTTGAATACCAATATCTACAATCGATTGAGTCAAAAAAGGGAAAATTAATTGCAAGCCGCTGCCCACTAGTAATCCTACAAGCAACTGTAATAAAAGTTTTTTGTACCGCCAGAGATAATGAGCAAAGTACATTAGGCCTTTTTTGTGAGAAGAAGTGCTTGCTGGGGTAAAATCGGATTCTTTACCGCTAAAAAAATCAGGTGTTGGTTCAAGCAAAAGGGAAAGCCCAACTGGCTGACCATTTTCCTGTGAATTAGCCCAGTGTTTGACAAATTCTTGGCGAGGAATAGCGTATATATCTTTGCCAGGGTCTGCCAAAAGTATCGTATTCTGAACGTGGTTGGATGTAAACAGGCGTCTAAAAAAGCCTAAACGAGGCTGAGGGGGCACTACCACAAAATGGTTTTGTTGCCAATGAATAATACAGGGTAGCGGAGCTTCGTGGAGAAGTTGGTCGAGGGTAATTTTGACGCCTAGCGTTTTGAAACCTATCTTCTCGGCAGCTTCGGCAATGCCTAACAAAGAAACTCCCTCTCGACTGTAGCCCGAAGCGTCGCGTAGTTGTTGTAAACGTAGGTTTCGGCCATAGTACTTAGCAATCATGCGCAAGCACGTAGGGCCACAGTCCATGGTGTCGAGTTGATGGTAATGGGGAAAACTCATTCTTATATTCGAGAAATACGCACAAGAGGATATTTTATCTCTTTACCCATAATCAAATCAAACTCCTAGAGTGCTGTATTACTGAAAGAACGACATAATTTGGGAGGAAATAAATGTATATCTAAAAAGGGTACCTCACAAGTGGATACCCTCTTTGGAGGAAATGTAATGCTGGTTTTTTATACAGCCGCTGGCATGATCTCCCAGTGACTTCCATTGTCTATCCAATCCCAGTTCCCGGTGGCGGAATTATACACACTCCACCCCTGTACGTGCCAAATTCCTCCATTTACTTTTTTTAAATACTCATTGTAGCCAGGGTTTCCTCCTTTTGCGGCTTGCATTTGCTCCTTATCGAGCTGATTTGCTGAAAATTGAGAAAGTTTCATAATGTGTTGATAGTTGTAAATAGGTGATGTTATTGAAGTGGTTTATTGGGTGTTTTTAATCGATACAGCAAACGTCTTGTGTTTCGGCATAGGAAGAAGATTGCTCCCAGCATCCACAAACTTCCTCCCATCCCCATGACCCATCTGCGCGTTCTACACTCCATCCTTCCGAAATGTAGTAGCACCCATTAGGCTGGAGAGTGCGACAAATTTTGTAGATTCTTTGTAATCCTCCCTTTGCAGCCAGCATTTGATCTTTGCTGAGTTGGTTTTCTGAAAATTGAGAAAGCTTCATAACAATTAAGTAATTGATGGTTCCTACTCTTTTATACGTTTTTCGGAGTGACACGTTTGCCTACTTTGCTTGATTTGGGGTGTTCGGCGTTTGATTCCCTATACAACATAATATAAATGCAACATACAAGCGAAAAGGGTAGAAAACAAGCAGAATTTCAAATAAATCGGGTTTTTGAAATTTATACTAAAATACATTAAAAGTAGGGTAAACTGGTATAGAATAACACATGATTGTAAAATCTTTTGCCTTTATTTTTGAGCACAGTTTAGCAGGCAGTACCTTTAGTCTACTACTTTTAAATCCTTACTTATTCTACTGAATGGATTTCCTCTATACGCCTCTTTTTCGTATAAAAAACCACGAGATTACGCCTGCTACGTTGGTGCTGGTAGTTTTGATTTTACTAGGAGCTCGGGTGCTGGTGGCCATCGTGCAGCGGGTGCTACGTGATGGGGTATTTAAAAAACGCCAAATCGACTCGGGACGGCAACATGCCGTGATGCAGCTCGTGCAATATGCCTTATATGTTTTTGCGGCCTTAGCTGTGCTCCAAACGGTCGGTATCGAAATCTCGCTGTTAGTGGCAGGTTCAGCGGCGTTGTTAGTAGGGGTAGGTTTGGGATTACAAAAGACGTTTAATGACTTGGTCGCGGGGCTCATTATTTTGTTTGAAGGGAGCATCGACGTAGGCGATATTGTTGAAATTGAAAAGGCCGTAGGAAGGGTAGTGAAAATTGGCCTTCGTTCTTCCAAAATCCAAACCCGTGAAGGCATTGCCATTATAGTACCCAATTCTTATTTCATCAATGGTACCATTATCAATTGGTCACACAGTCGTTCTCAAACGCGTTTTAGCATTAAAATTCCCGCGTCTTACCAAGCCGAGCCCAAAAAAGTACAGGCCATTATCAACGATTGTGCTCAACGCCACGAAAAAGTGGTAGCGCAGCCTGCCCCACACGTTCGAATGCAAGATTTTGCCGAGTCAGCAGCGATGTACGAACTGCTCTTTTGGACAGCCGATGCTTGGAATATCGACCTAATTAAAAGTGATTTGCGCTATGCAATTTTTGAAGAGTTTAGGAGGAACAACATAGAAATCCCGTACCCGCAGCGAGTAGTTTGGATGAAACAATCATAAGCTATCCCAACACCCATTGCATGATGCCTTCTTTGAGAGCGTAAGTTGTGCTACGCATTTGCTTGATTTGGAGACTCTGAATGACGTGAGCAATCAATACCACGCCAGGTACAATCATTTCTACCCGTAGCTCAATCATACCAGGAATCGCCATACGTTCTTCTCTTGAAAGGGTTGTGAGCAAATCGTAGGCGCGGTAAAATTCACTAAGGGGTAGTTCAAAACTAGTCTGTGCTGGGCTAGGGAGTTGGCCTAGACGGTGCATAAAATCCATGTCAACGAGTGTGTCGAATGAACCAGAAGAGCCAACGAGTGTTTGCGGAGCGTATTGGTGCGCGGCATTGACGAGGGGTAATAGCTGTTCCTGAAAATAGTTGTGCATTCGTTGGATGGCAGAGGGTGAGATAGGGTCGGTTTGTACAAATTTTTCAAGTAAACGCTGACCGCCGATTTCAAAGCTTTGTTTCCAAAAGATTCGAGTAGCATTGCCAATAATAAACTCGACACTCCCTCCTCCAATGTCCATCAATAGGGAAGGAGCTTCGTCAAGCTCAATTCCCTGTCGAACACCTTCATATATGAGCTCAGCTTCGCGGGTGCCACTGATGACTTCTATAGAAATACCCGTTTCTTGGACAATGCGTTGACAAAACTCGTCGCTATTGTTAGCGTTTCGGATGGCGCTTGTACCAACGGCTTTTACATTTTCTAGCAAAACTCCGTGTCGGTCTATGTGTTGACGGAACAAGCGGAGGACTGTCAGCGCTCGTTCTGTCGCTTCTTCTGTGATTTTACCTTGGTTGATGCCTGCTTTCGCGATTTTGGTCGGCAGTTGTTCTTTGAAGAGTTGGAGAAGGTTACTCTCCTGTTTTTCAACAATCAAAAGGTGGAAGGTGTTGCTTCCGAGGTCAATAATGGCGTATTTCATGCCCGAATAAATGTGTACTGAAAAATGCGATGAATAAGTTGAAAGAAAAAGTACAAAGAAAATTGATTTTTTAAAAGGAGACACTTATTTTTGCACTCCATTTATAAAAAGAGACAAAACACTAACAAATATGTTGCTCATACAAGTTAAAGAAAACGAATCAATTGACAAGGCACTTAAGCGTTTCAAGAAGAAATTTGAAAAAACTGGCGTTTTGAAAGAGTTGCGTTCACGTTCCGCTTTTGCAAAAAAATCAGTAAAGCGCCGTCAAGAAGTGATTCACGCGACTTACGTGCAGAAAATGCGCGAAAACGAAGTTATCTAAGTCGATATTCCCTCTTCGAAGATATACATGTAAGGCACTACGCTACGGCGCAGTGCCTTTTCTTGCTGTTATACATCGGCCTTTCGAAAAGGCTTGACATCAATTTTCTCCCATACCTTACCCGTTACGTACGGGTCGTTGTGGAGCCACTCTTTCATTTGGCTTTCGGTTTCAAAATCGACCAGCATCATCGAGCCAATCATCTTTCCCTCGGGGCTCAGTAAGGCACCGCCTAGTACAAAATGTTCGCCCGTTTTTAGGGTTTTAGCGCCTTCTAAATGACGTTCTCGGACCGACATTCGGCGTTCCAAAGCTTGCTCATCGGTATAATCGTACGCGTGGATGACGTATAACATATTGATTGGATTTTGTAGAGTTAAGTAAATAATTTCATTTTTATCCGCAGAAACCCTCAGAACAACAAAGCTGATTTTCGTTGAAAAAGGGCTTTATACTCTCATTAATCAGCGTCATCTGCGACTTTCAATCTGCGGGTAATAGGCCGCAGCGGCACTGCGTGATTGAGGTAGAAAACATGAAGAAAGATACAATAAAAAAAGGTTAGAGAACAGCAACCTGTCGCTCTAACCTTTTTTATTTCTAAAGAATGTCCTTATTAGGCGTTATTCTCCGTCGATTTTTCTTCTTTCACTTTACTGTTCATGAACTCTTGGTAAACCGTTTCGCGCTCAAAAGGGCGTTTGCCGATTAAACGTTCAAGGTCACTTTGGAACAAAATTTCTTTTTCCAGAAGCTCTTGGGCAATGATTTCGAGGTCGGCACGACGATCGGTAAGAAGCTGCTTACAACGGTTGTAGGCTTCTTCGATAATCTTACGCACTTCTTCATCAATCATACGCGCTGTTTCTTCCGAATAAGGCTTATTGAATGAGTATTCTGACTGCTTAGAATCGTAATATGACATGTTACCAATCTTATCGTTCAAGCCGTAGATTGTCACCATGCTATGAGCGAGCTTAGTCACGCGCTCGAGGTCACTAAGGGCCCCTGTCGATACTTTGCCAAATACAACATCTTCGGCGGCACGTCCACCAAGCGTCATACACATTTCGTCCAAAAGTTGTTCAGAACGGTACAAGTACTGTTCACGAGGTAGGTATTGAGCATAGCCAAGGGCCGTCATACCACGTGGTACAATGGTTACTTTCACCAATGGATCTGCGTGCTCCAAGAACCAGCCTGCTACCGCGTGACCTGCTTCGTGGTAAGCCACAATCTTTTTCTCATCGGGAGAAATAATTTTATTTTTCTTCTCCAAACCACCAATTACACGGTCCATCGCGTCTTGAAAGTCTTGCATCGTCACTTCTTCGCGATCGCGGCGAGCAGCAATAAGTGCGGCTTCGTTACACACGTTGGCAATTTCAGCTCCTGCAAAACCTGGTGTTTGAGTGGCTAATTTCTTAGGATCTACATCAGGTGCTAACTTAATAGGTTTTAAATGTACCTTAAAGATAGCTTCACGACCTACAATGTCTGGTTTGTCAACCGAAATTTGACGATCAAAACGTCCTGGGCGAAGAAGGGCAGAGTCAAGTACATCGGGACGGTTAGTGGCCGCCATAATGATGATTCCTGAGTCAGTGGCAAAGCCGTCCATTTCCACCAAAAGCGAGTTGAGCGTGTTTTCGCGTTCGTCATTTGCCCCAGGCATTCCACCACGGCCGCGCGAACGACCTACTGCATCAATCTCATCAATAAAGATAATACAAGGGGCTTTTTCTTTGGCTTGTTTGAAAAGGTCGCGTACACGAGCTGCACCCACCCCCACAAACATTTCAACGAAATCTGACCCTGAAAGGGAAAAGAAGGGTACACCTGCTTCACCTGCTACGGCTTTGGCGATGAGTGTTTTACCCGTGCCTGGAGGGCCTACAAGTAAGGCGCCTTTCGGGATTTTTGCTCCGAGTTTGGTAAACTTAGTAGGGCTTTTGAGGTAATCCACAATTTCCATGATTTCCTCTTTAGCCTCTTCTAAGCCTGCCACGTCGTTAAACGTAATTTTAACCTTGTTTTCAGCATCAAAAAGAGTCGCTTTTGAGCGGCCAATGTTGAAAATTTGACCACCTGGGCCACCACCACCCGTCATACGACCTAGCAAGAAATACATGGCCAGAATCATAATAATGAGGAAGCCCCATGTGCTCAAGAAGCCTGTCCAATCGCTACGACGGTCGAAGTCATAGTCGATAGAATCGCTATCAGGTTTGAGTTTTTGAAAATCATCCAAAAACTTATCGGCTGAAGTAATTTCAAACTGAAAGTGAGGTCCACCGTTGTTGAAGTACGCTTTATTGTCAAATAAAGCTCGGTACTTAGGATCTTCAAGGGCTTTGGCGTTCAGGGTTACTTCTACGTATTCATTATTGACGATGACGACATTTTGAACCTCGTGGGCATGTACCATCTTCTCAAATTTCTTCTGCGTAATGGGGCGAATGGCCGTATTGCGACTGAAAAAGGTGATTCCCAAAATCGCTAACACCAATGCCGCAATAATCCATCCCTGATAGCCCGTACGGCGGGGATTGCGGTTGTTGGGGTTTAGCGGATTACCATTGTTTTCGGACATGATTATTTCTTAAATTAAATTAACGGGTTTTGTGGTCGTATTCGCCTAGGAACATTTGCAGAGGTAGGCAGCCGCAAATGCAGTATCAAGCCAACACTATTTTTAAGGGGAATGTTCAATTAGGCGAACTCTTCCTCTACGAGAGTGATTTTGGCGTCTCCCCAAAGTTGTTCGAGTCCGTAAAATTCGCGACGATCTTTCTTGAAAACGTGTGCTACCACATCTACATAGTCGATAAGAATCCACTCCTTAGCTTCTTTGCCTTCGCGTTGCCAAGGGTGTTCTGAAATTACCTTATACACTTCTGCTTCAATTGAATCGCCGATTGCGTCAATCTGTGTGTCAGAGTTACCAGTACAAATGACAAAAAAGTCGGTAATGGCGTTTTTGATGTCGCGCAGGTCCATAATTACCACGTCCAAAGCCTTTTTTTCCTGCATTCCTTTTACTACGAGGTGGCACAGCTGTTCTGAAGATATACTATCTGATTTGCGTTGTTTCATGCGTTAGTCTTAAATTGCATCCCTAAAAATAAGAAATATTGTACAAAATTAAGTCCAAAACGCTTTTTATTGGAAAAAATTTGATTTATCTGCCAACTTGTCAGTCAACAAACGACGAAGCGGCGGATTTGGTGCGCCTTGGGCAAGGTTGGGAAGGTACAGTTGTCATAACTGACTACCAGTCGGCAGGCCGAGGACAGCGCGGAAATCAATGGTTGGCACACGCAGGGGAAAATTTTACCTTGTCGATGATTCTACGTCCACATTTTTTAATTCCCTCACAGCAGTTTCGCCTCAACGTGGCCATTTCGGTCGGGATATATGAGTTTTTTAAACCCTTTTTGGGTGAAAAACTCAAAGTAAAATGGCCTAATGATCTCTATTTTGGTGACCAAAAATTAGGAGGGGTGCTGATTGAAAATTCGATTCAAGGTGGACGATTGGAGGCATCTATTGTGGGAATGGGGCTCAATATCAACCAGACATACTTCGACAACCCTCGTGCGACTTCGCTACGCAATGCTACCGAGCGAACCTATAGCTTGGAAGAACTCCTGCCCGACTTAATGGCCTCGCTCGAAAAAAACTATTTATTGCTTCGCAATGGTCACTTCGATGGATTAAAGATGCGTTATTTGCAAATTTTGTTCCGTTATCAAGAACAACACAATTTTCGGCGGGGTGAAAACGTATTTACGGGGATGATTGTGGGGGTAACAGATGCAGGATTGTTGGCGGTGCAAATCGAAAACCGATTGGAGTATTTCGATTTCAAAGAGATTAGCTACGAGTTTTAACAATTAAAATTCGGTTGTGAGCAACCTCAGCACGTTTTCGGTTGTGAGCAACCGAACGCACAACGCAGTTCGTCCCGACATCCAGTCGGGACGGGCACGGCCTAGCGTCTCTGACGCATTATAGATGGAAAATAAGAAGTTTTGGATAGAATAACATGGTAAACATCGGCAAAATTGTGGATTGGAAGGTTATCGAAAAAGTAGTTTGGGCGGTACTGCCCATAGTGGCTAGTAGTTTGATTGGGTGCTCTTCGTCGGAACCTGACTATGCACCTAAGCCCAAGGGGTATCCCCGTTTAGACTTGCCTGCACAGACCTATCAAGCGATGAAAGAAGAGCACCCTTATTCGTTTGAGTATTCTACAAGCGCAGTGTTATTGCCAGATACGTTTAGTGACGCCGAACCTCACTGGATTTTTATTGCTTACCCGTCTTTAAAAGCGAGTATTCAGTTGACCTACAAACCTGTACAAAACAGTGCTCAACGCCTTGGTGCGTTTATCAATGACGCTTATAAATTGGCGGGTCGACATCAAGTAAAAGCGACTGGAATTCGAGAACAAGTCGTTAAAACAAAATCAGGTCAAACGGCTGTGTTGCTCGATTTGGAGGGCGATGTGCCTAGTTACGTTCAGTTTTTTACCACCGATACGGCGACACACTACCTGCGAGGAGCGATGTATTTTTCGGTAGCCGATAAACAAGATTCTTTACAACCTGCTATCGATTACCTCCGAAAAGATATTGTTCATTTGCTAAATACGCTCAAGTGGAAGAAAAAGTCTTAAAATACCTTTGATAGCACACTGTAAGCTATCAATTTATCTTTGCGGTACGTTTCGGTTTTAAGGTCCCATAAGACATTAGGAGTGCGGTAGCTAACCGTTTGAAAATCAAAAGCAACATTGACGATTGCTTTGGTGGCTACTTCCATATCGGCTGTTATTTTGTAAGCGTCATAAGTACCTGAAGGTACAGTAATGCTCTCTTTACCCGCTACTTTTCTATTGGTTAAACTCAAGCCATAGGTCATATTTATTCCTCCGTCCATCATACCACTCCCTTTGAGTGAAGCATCTTTTAGGGTAGTTCCCACGGTGTAGCTGTCACCGTAGGTAAGGTCATTGGAAGTAAAGGCCAGCTTAGCATTTTTCATCATGGGGTTATCTTGAGCGGCCATCAAGGAGGCCATATCTACCATCAACTCATTCCCTTTGCAGCGGCATTGATAGCTATTGCTCATTTGAGGTTTATCTTTTGCATCAAACGACTGTACTTCCATTTTCATGACCAACGTACCATTATCGTTACTAACGTCTTTGACTGTGTACACCAACCGACTGGTAAGTTTGTCTTTGGCGTTATAATTAAGCAATTCGAAGCCCATTCCAGCTTTCATCGTCACTCCAAGGCACGACTGAGCGCGGAGGTGAAGGGTGGCTCCAAAGAGCACAAAGCAAGCAATCAAAAATCGTTTCATACGTGTATAGATTGAAGTGGAAAGTGAAAGCTATCAGTATGCCAACCAAATCATGCTTAGCATACCAATAAGCATGATAAGTTTGCATAAACTACTTAAAGCACCAAATTCTTTTTTGGTGTCAGCGCGCGAAAGTCGGAAAACTAGCCAGCCAATGAGGCCTAATAACCCCACAAACATCCAAGTAAGCTGAGAGTTTTGTAACCAATGGGCTGCTAAAAATAAGCTTGGTATAAAAATGCCAATGAGCCCGTAGAGGAAGATTTTGGTGCGTCTAATTCCCCAAATAATAGGGAGCGTCTGGCACCCGTGCGACGCATCGCCTCGTACATCTTCCATGTCTTTGATGATTTCACGAATGAGCGAGATGCCAAAAGCAAATAAAGCGTACAAGATGACCAACGAACGATTTTGGGGATAATAAACGGCCAAAATAATGAGTGACAACCCCGTTAGGAATGATACGATGAAGTTGCCGATAAAAGGCCGTTTTTTGAAATAAGAAGCGTAGACCCAAAGGAGAGTAACGGATAAAACACTCAGCAGAAACACCCATTTGTTGACCAAAAGCCCCAGTATGCACCCCAAAATATTGAATACTTGGTGGGTAGTCATCGCAACGCGTCGTTTGAGATAACGGCCAATAATAACACGATCGGGCTTGTTGATAAGGTCGATCTTAATGTCGAAATAATCATTGATAACGTAGCCAGCTGCCGCAATCAACACCGTAGAAAGGGTAATCAGGAAAACTTCTTTTTCGATTAAAATGCGTTTCCAGTCACCTATGGGGCCAATCAAAAACAGACGGGTCATGTATTGCGTGAGGGCAATCATCAGGAGATTGGGCCAGCGAATGAGCCGCAGAAACCCGAGAGAAATATCTTTTATGGTGAGGCGGCGTTTCACAAAGGGACGAATTGAGCGTTGGTGGATGTTTTCAAAGCTGTTTACAAAACAACGGATAAGTTAGATGCGTTTCGGGACTTCACAAAATCTTTATACAGAATGCGGAGAAAAAATTGGATTTTTTTTGTTGTACCTGAAAATACCTCATCTAACTCCCGTTCACGAATGAAAATCGGAATTGTTTGCTATCCAACATTTGGTGGTAGTGGCGTTGTCGCTACCGAACTTGGAAAGGCCCTTGCTGCTGTTGGACATCAGGTGCACTTCATCACTTACTCACAGCCTACTCGCTTAGATTTTTTTAGTGAAAATATTTTTTACCACGAAGTTCATATTCCCAACTACCCGTTGTTTCAATACGCTCCCTACGAATCGGCTTTGTCGAGTGCGATGGTAAACGTGGTAAAAACCGAAAACCTAGACGTTTTGCACGTTCACTACGCCATTCCTCACGCTTCGACGGCCTACATGGCAAAACAAATCCTTAAATCGCAAGGAATTCACATTCCCGTAATTACGACCTTGCACGGAACCGATATTACCTTAGTCGGAAAAGACCGTTCGTATGAACCTGTCATTACGTTTAGTATCAATCAGTCAGACGGTATCACGTCGGTGTCTGAGTTTTTGAAACAAGCTACTTATGATTATTTTCCTATCACAAAAGACATTGAAGTGATTCCAAATTTCATAGATTTGAGCCGCTTTAAGAAACAGAAAAAAGACCATTTTAAACTAGCTATTTGTCCTAACGGTGAAAAATTGTTGGTGCATACTTCTAATTTTCGTAAAGTAAAACGTATTGAAGACATTGTACTAATGTTTGATAAAGTACGGGCACAAGTGCCTAGTAAGTTGCTTTTGGTAGGAGATGGTCCCGAACGCAACAAGATTGAAAACATGTGCCGAGATCTTGATTTGATGCAATGTGTGCGGTTTTTGGGTAATTTAGATGCCATTGAAGAAGTACTTTCCGTAGCCGATTTGTTTGTTATGCCTTCCGAAACTGAGAGTTTTGGCTTAGCTGCACTTGAAGCAATGGCGTGCGAAGTACCGCTCATTACGTCGAACGCTGGAGGGTTGCCTGAATTGAACGTTCAGGGGGTAACGGGCTTCATGAGCAACGTGGGAGATGTAGAAGACATGGCAAAAAATGCGATATATATTTTACAAGACGAAAATTTACCTCGTTTCAAAGCCAATGCATTAGCAAGAGCCAAAGAGTTTGATTTGGCTAATATTTTACCGCAGTACGAAGCCTATTACGCAAAAGTAGTGGCCGAAAGCCTTAATAACCTAGCCGAGCCGTTAGTTTCGTCAACAGATAGGCCCATGAGAGAAGTCTTGATTGGGAAGCACTAATTGATTAACAAACTCAAAAATATGAGAAAATTTGTATTGCCTTTGGCGCTGATTGCTCTTTCATTGGGAGCATGCACGCGCTATTTTGTTGGAAAACCAGTCAAACTACAACCCATCACCATTAGTGACACCACCACTGCGCCTACTTCGGGCTTGTCACAAACGGTTGCTTCTTACCTCAAACCCTATCACGATACGCTGGACGCGCAAATGACGTCGGTGCTGACCACTTCGCCTCGTCGTTTGACAAAAGGAGTACCTGAGTCTGAATTGGGAAATTTGATGGTCGATATTTTTCGCGAAATGGGGCAAGAACGCTACGGAAAACCCATTGATTTAGCCATCACAAACAACGGAGGAATTCGTACTGATTTACCACAAGGGAATATTACGCTCGGTAAAGTATATGAAGTAATGCCCTTTGACAACGATTTAGTGGTGCTTACAGTTTCGGGAACTACAATGCAAAAAGTGGTTGAGTATATTGCCCAACGTAAAGAACCTCAGTCGGGCTTGAGGCTCGTGGTGGACAAGGCGACCAATAAACCAAAAGAAGTGTTGATTGGTAATAAACCCATTGATAATCAGCAAACGTATACCATCATTACGAGCGACTACATGGCGATGAGTAGCGACATGGCTCCCATTGTTAAGAATAACCAAGGGTACCAAGCGCTCAATTACCTCATGCGTGACGCAATGGCCGACTATTTGCGAAGAAAAGGCAAACAAGGGCAAGCCATTGACCCTCAAAAAGATGGAAGAACGACGGTTGTCGAATAGTTAGCTCATTGGATTTTAAAGACTTGCTTCAACACACAATCATGCAAAGACGTTTATTTATTCAACATATTTTTGGTGCTACTGGAGCCGTAGCGTTGGGGGCGTTACCCTTTGAAACTTGGGCTTCACCGTTGGCAAAAGAAGTAAAAATCACCATTTTACACACCAATGACCAACACAGCCGATTGGAGCCTTTTCCGAAAGGAGAGCGTATGGCGGGGCGTGGAGGAGTGGTCAATCGCGCTCGTATTTTGAGCAAAATTCGTTCCGAAGAAAAAAATGTATTGCTCTTTGATGCGGGTGATATTTTTCAAGGAACGCCTTATTTTAACTTCTATAAAGGCCGCCCCGAAATTGAACTCATGAGTCAGATGGGGTATGATGCCGTAACGATGGGAAACCATGATTTTGACGGTGGACTAGACTTGTACGTAAAGCAAATCAAGGCGTATGCGAAGTTTCCTGTGCTGGTCGCTAACTACGATTTTACGGGGACGGCGATGGAAGGACTAGCCCAGCCGTATAAAATTTTTAACGTGCAAGGGGTGAAAGTAGGGGTTTTTGGCATAGGAATAAGCCCAGACGGGTTGATTCCGCAAAAATTGTTTGGAGGAACAAAATACCTCGACCCTGTTAAGGTAGCCAATGAAACGGCAGCCATGCTTCGCAACGAAAAGAAGTGTAATTTAGTGGTTTGCCTTTCGCATTTGGGCTATAAAATGAGCGATGGCGAAATGTCCGATTTAGTGATGGCTCCCCAAACCAAAGACATCGACGTAATTATTGGCGGGCACACGCACACGTTCTTAAATGAACCGACTGTTCTTAAAAATCAAGCGGGAAAATCGGTGATTATCAACCAAGCAGGGTGGGGGGGAGCAACCCTTGGGCGTCTGGATTTTACGTTCGATCGCGTTTCTAAGAAAGTCTATTTTGAAAGTCAAGCTATTTCGATTTAGGGGCTTAGTATACATTGTTACCTAAGTAGTTTTTTTACCCGCAGAAAGCCGCGCAGAATTAACAACGCTAATTTTCGCTGGAAAAGGGCTTTATACTGTCATTAATCAGCGTCGTCTGCGATTTTCAATCGGCGTAAATCAGCGGGTAATAGTTAAAGAAATTTACCTAACAATGTGCTTAGGCACAGTTAATCGTTAATTGGCCTGATTATTCTTCCCGTCTTGGCGTGAACAGAAAATAACACAAAAAGGAAATCAAAGAGGGGAAATTTCCCCTCTAACTTCCTCCGCAGCCCCCGCAACCTCCACAGCCGTTACCACAACCCCCTCCGCCATCTCCGCCGCTGCTGCACCCTGCTCCTCCTTCGCCCCCGCTGCCCGATTTAGACGAAGTAATAAAAGTAGCTCCGCCCAGCCAGCCCGCCTCGTCGCTGGAAGTAGAAGCTCGATGAAACACTCGTTGGACGGTGTGTTCGCTGCCAAAACTATACTGCGAATCGAATAGCATAAACGCAAGCGCCCCGGCCGTTATTTGGCTACCCCAATCCACCGTTTGGTACGATTTCTTAACTTCTGTATTCATCAGTGGTGATACCCTAAGAAGTACCCACACCAAGACATAAACAATCATTAACAATAGGAGAAAAATAACAGGCTTACCATTAGCAATCCCCTGTATCAACCGCGCGATACCCAGCATCACTACCCACCATTGAAAAATACTAGCGGCAATATCTTGAGAAAGTATACTGCGGAGGGAGAGTGTTTTTTTTGTGATGGTTTGGGCAAAAGGATATAAAAACGCCCGTAGCCGTTCCGCAGGCATTCCGTTGGCATCTTGCGCTTGCAACGAATACATCATGGGATGCTGTGCTTCTACATCACACACAAACTTGCCCTCCTCTTGGTACCGAATCCAGCCCCTTTCGGCAAAGTCGGTAACGAGCGTACGAAACACCGTCTCCGTATCTCGAAACAATGCCGCAAAATGATACGGGTGTAGTTGCTGTGTAGCATCATGGATTACCTTTTTCTTAAAACGGATTTTGTGGTAAATGCCCCACCATGCCCATGCCATTAGTAACATAAAAGCCAGCAAAAACGCAGGGCCTGACAATCGAAACGTAAAGAGTGATACTAAGCCTATGGCCGCTGCTCCTACGGGCCAGAAACGGTAGCCTTCCCAAATCGGGGTTACGGCTAAGGTAGGGGTTCGGAAAGGAGAGGTGGGGGCGAGGTATGATTCTAATTCTAGGTCGTTGGGGATGAGCCAGCAGTCGCTAGGTGGAAGTTCCTGAAATTCGGTAACGTAGGCAATTAAGGTGGCCGCGTACAAATCTCGGTGACGCTGATTTTCGGAATTCCCTCCTTTGTTGGGGTAATGGTGAAGCGATTTTTTTAGTACTTCTCCGCACAATTTTTGCCAGTAACTTACGGTGTACGTCAGGTGCAAATGCCACACTTCATCAACCACCGCCGACGGAGAAGCACCTTGGGGTATCGTCAGGCACAAATACAAAAATTTTTTATACTCGGCGATGGCGCGTAGGGCAAAATCAGGCGCCCATTTTTGTTCTTTGATGAGTTTGTCCGAAAACTGTACAACTGCTTCAGGGGAATCGTCTAGTTGAAAATCGCTCAATTGTTGCCAGAGCGAAGGGTTTGAAAGGGATGAGTTCATGGGATAAAATTAAGGGTATAGGTTATCTGATTTTGTTGACCGAAAATTCAGTATTTTCCCCATTCAAAGTCAAGGGTAACCCTTAGTGGCGTGCTGTGTAAGGAGTACTTACAGAGAGATTACACATAATTTTGTAAAAAACGATAACTTGCGTTCGCGACAAAATCGTGTGTTGGTTTTTTATAAAAGACCTCAAAATCATGAACATAGAAGTGGCACGTCCGCTGTTTGAACAGCTCTGGAACCAAGTACTTGAATTATACTTTCGGGAAGAATTAGGGCTTCCTTACACTGATTTTAAAACACCGCCTCACTCGATGAATCAGGTGTTGGGCAACGCAAGTTGGTCGAAGAATAGTAATTACGAAAAACAGCAAAAACGCCAATTGCCCGTTTTTGTAGGGCACGCGACGTATCAAAAAAGCCTCGAACTTCACGAAAAAGGTATTGGTCCTGAAACCTACAAGTTTGGTGGTAGTACCTTTCGCGACCGCCACGACGACCTACTGAAGTCGAGCAAAACCTACATCGGAACAACCGATCATTTTATGCTGGCCTTGGTGCGTACGCTGGGGTTTGCGACCCTCGATGACTACCGACAAGCCAACCGCTTTGAGCCCAGTGCGATTCGGTCAAGTGTGACGAAACCTACGGCCGAACCTGCGCAGTGGGAAACTCAACTGGCCGCGTTGAACGCCGATTTACACCAGCTTTCTACCTCCAACCAAACCCTAGTCCGTGCGCAACAACGCTGGAGAATTGTGGCGATAGTAGCCTGCCTTGGCTTGGTTGTTCTTCTTTTCTGGAAATGGCCTTCACCCCACCCAACTACCCTAGGGAAAGTAATGCGCTCCGTGGCTGACACGACAATGTTGGCCAAAGGAATAGTTGGAAATTGGTACAGCTATAATCGAACCTATGAGGCCCGTGGCAAAAATGACGGTTACACGTTCAACCGAGTAGCGTGGCAGATTTCGGTGGATGAAAATGGGTTTCTGGCACTAAAACGTTATTGGAAAGCCATTGAATTTGACGGATGGACGGAGTTTATCGGAGGTACTTCCCCTCAGCTTCATTTTTTCGTAAATGTTTACCAAAACGGTAGTGGTTATAAAAATCCCGTAGGTTACCGACATTTTAACTGTGGAATTTGGGGCGAAAATGCCGATTGGATGCACGCCGATACGCTGAGTTGTATCTGTACTTCTTATAATTTTAGCGATAGCCACTTGGGCGAGCCCATCGCGAGTCGTGAGATTCTTATTCGGCAGGCGACCACTTCTTTTGACTCTCTAAAAGCAGGCGCGCAAAGCCTCACGTTTGCCGAAGCTCCGTGGCTTGAGCGGTTTTTGCCCAAAGACGAGAGTTATTTATTCCAAAAGCCGAAGAAAAACCGCTGAGCACATTGCCATTTTGATTGGCCTTTTGGGACAGACTTGCCAAGTTTTTGATAGTCCGAGGGTGAAACTTGGAAAGTCTAAAAACGTAAGCCTTCCGAATGAGACTTTCCAAGTTTTGATAAGTCCGAGGGTGAAACTTGGAAAGTCTAAAAACGCAAAGCCTTCTGAATGAGACTTTGCCAAGTTTTGATAAGTGCGCGGATGAAACTTGGAAAGGCTAAAAATGCAAAGTCCTCAGAATGAAGAAAAAATATTTCCCAATTTATTTGGAAACAAATTTGATTAATTATTTACTTTGTGATACAAAGTACTTTCATCTTGTCAACTGCAGTCATTCTTTAAACCAATCAAATCTCACTTACCATGGCACCTACCAACACGTTTTTCATCCAACCGTTTGAACCTGCATCTCTTTTTAAACGCGCCTTGATTGGGGCAGTTATTGCCTTGGTCATTATTTCGCTTTTTGTCTTTGGCGTCAAAAACCCCAGACCTGAATGGGGAACTTGGTGGATGCTTCGACCGCTTTTGTTGACTCCATTTGTGGGGGCAGTGGGAGGTGGTTGTACGTATTTGGTGAGTTTGGTGGCACCAAAGCACGGCTGGAAATACGTTGGCGCGCTCGTAGTGAGTGTGGTTGGCTATGTCATCTCTTTGTGGCTTGGTATTGTATTGGGTTTAGATGGTACTTTGTGGAACTAAACCTTAAGCCGCTACTCTCATGAAAGATCTAATTACGGCTCATATCAACGAGCCCCAGCAACTCGAAAAACTATACCGTTCCAATAAAGCGGTTTTCAAACGTGCTTTCAGGACACTCTATCCTGATTTACAGGGTAATCCAATCGTTGAAGTGTGGCATGAGCGCTTGAGCTACGATAGCGATGACATCAGTTGGGGAACAAGCCAAGAGGTGTGGCTAGTGGTTCTTGCTTCTCTGATGGCAGGAACTATCGCCAAACTCCCAGCCTTTGCCCACCTGGATCAAGAGTTTTTCTACACCCGAAACATCGGTTTTATCATTTTTCCGCTTCTTGCCGCCTATTTTGCTTGGAAAAATAAGCTACCAACGTCTAAAATGGCGATAATGGGAGCGATATTTCTGCTTGGAGGATTGTTTATCAACTTGCTCCCCAACACATCTTCTAGCGACACCCTGACGCTTTCTTGCATCCACTTGGTATTGCTGATGTGGTCGATTCTTGGTTTTGCTTTCGTTGGGAAGGCTGTGGCTAAGCACGAAAAACGCCTTGACTACCTCAAATACAACGGTGATTTGGTCGTGATGACAACCCTTATTGTGATTTCGGGCTGGATTCTCAGCGCCATTACGGTGGGTCTTTTTAGGCTCATTGGTTTTCATATCGAAGAGTTTTATTTTGAAAACATTGGCGTATACGGCCTTGCGGCCGCTCCGTTGGTAGGAACGTACCTCACTCAGACCAATCCGCAACTGGTAGGCAAAGTATCGCCAGTTATCGCCAAAATCTTCAGCCCGTTGGTGTTGGTGATGTTAGTCGTGTACTTAGGCGCCATTGTTTATTCGGGCAAAGACCCCTACAACAGTCGAGAGTTTTTGATGATTTTCAACGTATTGCTGATTGGAGTGATGGCACTTATTTTCTTTTCGGTTGCCGAAACCTCCAAAACACTCCATAATCGCGCTCAAGTGTGGGTGTTGTTTCTGCTGGCTACGCTTACGATTGTCGTCAACGGCGTGGCACTATCGGCTATTTTGTTCCGAATTTCGGAATGGGGAATTACCCCTAACCGAACGGCCGTTTTGGGAGGAAACCTGCTCATACTAGTAAATTTATTACTTGTCATGATACAACTTTCAAAAGTGCTCACTCAGAAAGCTACCCTCGCCGACGTAGGCAAAACCATTGCGATTTATTTACCTATTTACAGCCTCTGGACCCTCGTTGTCACGTTCTTATTCCCGTTTTTATTTGGGTTTAAGTAAACAGCTCTAGGGCCATACCTTGCAAAACGAGCATGGGCCTTCGGGTTCGTGCTCGTTTTGTTTTATGACCTATTTTGGGCTTGGTGCATTAGATATAAAAATAGGGAGTAATGGGGCTATTTTTAACAAAAAGAAAAAATAAGTAGTTTATGTTCTGCTTATTTTTATTATTTTTATTGAAATAAGAGAAAATATGCAAAATTATAGCCTTATTCCTACCGAAAAAATAGTAGAACGACTACGGTACGAAAATCCTTGGTGGATAAACAAAAGAATACCAGAAGTGTACAGTTCCATGGCAAAACGGCTATACTTTACACTTTTTTACTCGTATGTAGTCGAACAAAATGTACGTAGAGCTTTGGTACTTATGGGACCAAGGCGGGTAGGTAAAACGGTTATGTTATTTCATAGCATACAGCAACTATTGAGTGAGGACATAAACCCACAAAAAATCTTTTTCGTAGGCATAGATAATCCTATTTACCTACATTTAAGCCTAGAATATATTTTAGACCTGTGTAAAAAATCGCTGAATCAAAGCAATTTGGATGGCTGCTATGTTTTTTTTGACGAAATCCAATACCTCAAAGATTGGGAACGCCATTTGAAAGTATTGGTTGATTCGTTTCCCGCAACCAAATTTATTGTATCAGGGTCGGCAGCAGCTGCCCTAAAATGGCACAGTACCGAGAGTGGAGCAGGCCGATTTACCGATTTTATGTTGCCTCCCCTTACGTTTCAAGAGTACATTCATCTAAAAAAAATGGGTCATCTTATGTATGATGGTCACGTTATGTATGGTGAAAATCAAGTCCCTTATTGCCTTACGCATGATATAAAAGTACTCAATAGGGAGTTTGTCCATTATTTGAATTTTGGAGGCTATCCCGAAGTAGTTTTGTCCGAAAGAATACAAAGCGATATGGGAAGGTACGTAAAAAACGATATTGTAGATAAAGTACTGTTGCGAGATTTACCGAGTCTGTATGGTATCAAAGATGTACAAGAACTAAACCGTTTTTTTACTTACATTGCTTATAACACAGGGAATGAATTTTCGTACGAAAGGATGAGTAAAGAAAGTGGCATACAGAAAGATACACTTAAAAAATACTTGGAATACTTAGAGGCGGCTTTTCTTGTCAAAGTGCTTAATAAGGTGGATGTCAATGCAAAACGACTACAAAGAGTGACAAATTTTAAGGTCTATTTAACCAACCCTTCGTTGAGAACGGCGCTATTTTCACCTATTTCTGAAACCGACCAAGAAATGGGCAATATGGTAGAAACCGCCGTATTAGCGCAGTGGATGCACTGTGAGAAGCTTGACTTGACTTACGCTCACTGGAGAGAAGGTAAGACGGAAGGTGAAGTCGATTTAGTGTTGGTAGATGACAAAAAATACAAACCTGTGTGGGGAGTCGAAATAAAATGGAGTAATCGTTATTTTGAACGCCCCCAAGAACTAAAAAGCTTGATTCAGTTTTGTAAAGCCAATTTCTTCAAAAAAGCGTTGGTAACTTCGATTGACCAAACAGGGGTAAAAATGATTGATGAGCTTTCGTTATCGTTTGTACCTGCTTCCGTTTACTGCTACAATATTGGTGACATAACGCTCAAAATGAAATATGGAAGTTAGGGCTTAATTGGTGCGTTTTTTTTGACAAAAATACAATCAAATCAACGTCGAAGAGTTATAGTACAAACAATCCAATACGCCATGAAAACCGCCTTCAAAACGCTTCTACTATTAAGCCTCCTTCTGCCTGCCTCGATGTGTATGGCTCAAAAAGGGAAAAAATTTAAGCCCAAAGAAGTGTATAAATCCAGCAGCTTGGTTATCACCCAAATAACCGAAAATACCTTTGAGCACACGTCCTTTAAACAAACCAATGATTTTGGTAATGTTCCTTGCAATGGCCTGATTGTCCGAAATACGGATGAAGCCATTGTTTTTGATACTCCCACCAACGATAAAACGTCAGAAGAGTTGATTAAATGGGTGAAAGAGGGGCTAGGATGCCAAATCAAAGCCGTGATTCCTACTCATTTCCATGACGATAGCGCAGGAGGGCTAAAAGCGTTTGATGACCATCAAATCCCTTCGTATGCCTATGTAAGGACGATTGAACTCGCGAAGGTGAACAACTACGTACTCCCCAAAAATAGCTTTCAGGATTCGCTAGTCTTGAATGTAGGAGCCGAAAAAGTAGTGGCGAAGTTTTTTGGAGAAGGCCATACCAAAGACAATGTGGTGGGGTATTTTCCGAGCGAAGACGTATTATTTGGAGGGTGTTTAATCAAGGAAAACAAAGCGAGCAAAGGATATTTGGGAGATGCCAACGTGGCAGATTGGTCAAATACGGTGGAAAAAATCAAAAAAGCCTATCCTCATGTCAAGGTAGTTGTGCCAGGCCACGGTCAATACGGCAACCAAAAATTACTCGATTACACCAGTAGCTTGTTCGATACCCGAATGTTTGGAAGTAAGATGTTTAAGAACAAACAATAAATCGTTACCCTTGTCACTCTTCAAAATGAAATTCTTTTTCACGACCTCTCTTTTATTTTGTTCGCTCTTTTGTATCGGACAAAAAACAGTTTCGTTTGCCGACTCGTTACGAAAAGTGTATCGTGTTCCCGAAATTAGCTATGCGGTTGTTGATAGTAAAACTACGTTAGAAATCGCAGCCCTAGGCAAACATTCTTCCGAACTTCCCGACACTGCTACCCTCCATGATCGGTTTCATATTGGTTCTAACACCAAAGCAATGACCGCTTTCATCATTGCGAGCTATGTAGAGAAAGGGCGTTTAAAATGGACGAGTAAGTTTTTTGACGTTTTTCCTGAATGGCGGAAGGGAAGCAAGCCTGAGTATTTATCCATGACACTGCAAGATTTATTGTCTCACAAAGCTGGTATCCAGCCTTTTCAGGGAGAAAATGACCCTGAAATTCCTGATTTTAAAGGGACAAACCAAGAAAAAAGAAAACAGTTTGGGCGATTTGTGCTGACGTTGGAAGCGGTAAAATTGGACGAAACGACCCCTTTCGTCTATTCGAATGCTGGGTATACGTTAGCTACCTTAATGGTTGAAAAAGTAACAAACATGAGCTGGGAACAATTGGTTGAGAAAGTATTCAATAAAGACTTAAAAATAAATGTGCAGTTGTCGTGGCCCGAAAATCAAAAGCAGAAAGATACCTGGGGGCATCGTACTGAAAATGGGAAGCTGACGCCTGTGCCCTCAACGGTCGATTTTCATTTAGATTTTACCGAGCCCGCAGGGGACATCAACCTCAACCTGCAAGATTACATCAGGTTTATACAGTTAAATTTAGAAGGTCTTGCGGGGCGCAACAATTATTTGAAAGCTGAAACGTACCGTTTTCTTCACAAGGGGATTCCCAATTATTCGATGGGTTGGTACAATATCTACGAAAACGACAAAGAGCTTTCTACCCACTCGGGGACGGTAGGTACGTATTACACTTTAGTTCACATTGACAGGATAAACGACATAGCTTACATCATTTTTACTAATGCGTTCAATGACGATTCACGGCAGGCAGTAAGGCTCTTAATGAGAAAATTGAAAGCGAACTATGGTAGCTGAGAGGTGTTTTTAACCCCAAAAACAACAAAAGCCGACTCTTTGCAGCGTCGGCTTTTTATTTGAAACCAAATGTCATTAAACTTTAATTTCGACATCAACACCACTTGGCAATTCAAGCTTCATCAACGCATCTACTGTTTTAGCGCTTGACGAGTGAATGTCGATAAGGCGCTTGTAGGTGCAAAGTTGGAACTGCTCGCGTGCTTTTTTGTTTACGTGAGGTGAACGCAATACTGTGTAGATTTGCTTCTCTGTTGGCAATGGGATAGGTCCACTTACCACAGCTCCCGTAGATTTTACCGCTTTCACGATACGATCGGCCGATTTGTCCACCAAGTTGTGGTCAAATGACTTCAATTTGATACGAATCTTTTGGTTCATTATAATTGGTTGGCTCTGTTTGATTATTTATTTCCTCCGTCGAAAGAGCCATTAACTCCGATAGAGAATAGCTCCCCGCCCCAATGGGGAGCTTCGTATGTAGGGGCTTATCCTTTCGCTTTAGCAATTACGGTTTCTGCCATGTTTTGTGGCAAGAATTCGTAGTGCGAGAACGTCAAGTTTGCAGTGGCACGACCTGATGAAATCGTACGAAGGTCAGTTACATAACCAAACAGTTCTGACAATGGTACATCAGCTTTGATTACTTGTGAACCTGCTTTTGTATCCATCCCTTTCATCATACCACGACGACGGTTTAAGTCACCAGTGATAGGGCCTGTATATTCGTCGGGAGTTACTACTTCTACTGACATGATTGGTTCCAACAATTTTGGACCTGCCAATTTAGCCGCTTCTTTGAAGCCCATGCGAGCTGCCAATTCGAACGACAATGAATCAGAGTCAACATCGTGGTATGAACCGTGGAAAAGACGAACTTTCATTGAGTCCATTGGGTAACCTGCCAACGCTCCATTTTTCATAGATTCGTTGAATCCTTTCTGAACAGAAGGGATAAATTCGCGAGGAATAGCACCACCCACGATTTCGTTAACGAATTCCAATCCTTCTTTACCGTCTTCACGTGGCCCGATTTCAAACACGATGTCAGCAAACTTACCACGACCACCCGACTGTTTCTTGTAAACTTCGCGGTGTTCGCAGCTCTTCGTAAGCGCTTCTTTGTAAGCTACTTGCGGCGCACCTTGGTTTACTTCAACTTTGAATTCACGACGCATACGGTCGATGATGATTTCTAAGTGAAGCTCACCCATCCCTTTGATGATGGTTTGGCCTGTTTCTTCGTTTGATTCTACTTGAAGCGTTGGATCTTCTTCAATCAACTTACCGATAGCTTTCGAGAAGTTATCTTGGTCAGCTGTTTTCTTAGGCTCGATGGCATACCCGATAACTGGATCAGGGAATACCATTGATTCAAGTACGATTGGGTTTTTCTCATCCGAAAGGGTATCTCCCGTTTTGATGTCTTTAAAACCTACAACCGCACCGATGTCACCTGCCTCCAAACGCTCGATTGAGTTTTGTTTATTGGCGTGCATTTGGAAGATACGAGAGATACGCTCTTTGTTTCCTGAACGGTTGTTCAAAACGTAGGAACCTGCTTCTAGTACTCCTGAATAGGCACGGATAAAGCACAAACGACCCACGTAAGGGTCAGTGGCAATTTTAAATCCTAACGCGGCGAAAGGCTCGTCAACACTTGGCTTACGAGAAATCTCAGCGCCTGTATCAGGGTTTGTACCTTTGATGCTTTCTTTGTCGAGTGGTGAAGGCAACAATGCCATCACGTAGTCAAGCATTGTTTGTACTCCTTTGTTTTTGAATGAAGAACCGCAAAGCATTGGAACGATTTTCATATCGATTACCGCCGCGCGCAATGCTGTCAAGATTTCATCTTCAGTGATTGAATCTGGATCGTCGAAGAATTTCTCCATCAACGTTTCATCGTATTCAGCTACTGCTTCGAGCAATTTTTCGCGCCACTCAGCAGCCTCTTCCTTCATATCATCAGGAATAGGTACGATTTCGTACGTCATTCCTTTATCGTGCTCGTTCCAAATCATACCACGGTTGTTGATCAAGTCAACCACCCCTTTGAATTGGTCTTCTGCACCGATAGGCAACTGCAATGGTACGGCATAGCTACCCAACATTTCTTTTACTTGCTTGCACACGTTCAAGAAGTCAGCGCCTGAGCGGTCCATTTTGTTCACAAAGCCCAAACGAGCTACGTTATAGTTGTTAGCCAAGCGCCAGTTAGTTTCAGACTGAGGCTCAACACCATCTACTGCACTAAACAAAAACACAAGACCATCTAATACGCGGAGTGAACGGTTTACCTCTACCGTAAAGTCAACGTGACCTGGAGTATCAATGATGTTGATATGGTACTTGTTATCTCTCCATTTCCAATCTACTGTTGTAGCTGCAGACGTAATGGTGATACCGCGCTCTTGCTCCTGCGCCATCCAGTCCATCGTCGCTGCACCGTCGTGTACTTCACCGATTTTGTGGCTTACCCCTGCATAATAAAGAATACGCTCCGTTGTGGTGGTTTTACCCGCATCAATGTGAGCAGCAATCCCAATGTTTCTTGTGAATTTTAAATCACGTGCCATGGTTTTTGTGATTGTTATTGAATCTGTTAAGTCTGTTTCTTTACAAAAAAATGCGTCAATTCTGACACACCCCTGAAAATCAGAGCGCAAAATTAGAATTTTTGTCCTGAAAAACCAAAAGTCGTTTTTCACAAATTTAGGAAGTACCCTTTTTGAGACCTCTACTGAGAGCTTATTCCTACTTGTCTAATAGACGTTGGTACTATTTTTGCTTGTGTAAACTATACTTTACGATTTACCCCGAACATTCAATCACATAATCCTCAAAATCCCCTTAATGATACGATTATTGGGTCTGCTTTTTATTTCGGCATTATTTTTGATAGTGCCGCGTGTCTCCTTTTGCCAATCCATGGACCGCTGGGAAGTAGGTATCGGTACGGGCACTGTTGGTTACTTAGGTGACCTCAATCGGCATGATCTTTGGCCAAAAGAGTTTCGTCCATCCATCAATTTGTACGCGCGAAAGTACCTCGGCGACGTGGTGGCATTACGGTACAACGTACAAGGGGGACAATTTTGGGGGCGCGATAGTCACTACCCAAGCCGACTCTCCCGTAACCTTACGCTGGAGGCCAAGTTTGTCGAAAACTCTCTATTAGTAGAATGGGATTTTTATAACATGAACCCCGTATTTTATCGCCAACAGCACGGGTTTCAGTCTTTTTTCTCTCCTTATTTTTTTACAGGGATATCGGTTGTTTATGTCAATCCCAACGTTGACTATGATGCGACCCAAACGCCTTATACATGGGTGAGAGAAGGGATTGCTATTGACCGTTCGAGTCAAAGTGGCCCGTTGCATTTCGTGATTCCTGTGGGTTTGGGGGTAAAGTATGATTTGTCTCCTGAGTGGATTATTGGGGTAGAGGCTTCTTTCCGACTCTCACGGTCAGATTATTTGGATGGAGTGAGTTATGCGGGAAACCCGACTAAAAATGATGCCTACGAAGTAGCGACGTTTAACATAACGCGCCGATTAGGACTGTATAAAATGCGCGTTCGCCGTCGTTGGTGATGTCAGTGGGTATGTTTTGTTTGTATATTGCCTCCTCAAATTAATATATACTAAGCTATGCCTTCTATTTTCACCCGTATTGTCAACGGCGAGATTCCGTGCCACAAAATCGCCGAAACTGACGAGTTTTTAGCCTTTTTGGATGTCTTTCCTTGTGCTCCTGGTCATACTTTGGTTATTCCGAAACAAGAAGTCGATTATATTTTTGATTTAGACGATGCCCTTTACACAGGATTGATGCAATTTTCGAAAACAGTGGCAACCGCCGTTGAAAAGGCCATACCTTGTAAGCGAATAGGGGTAGCGGTGGTAGGTTTGGAAGTTCCTCATGCTCATGTACACCTGATTCCGCTCAATAGCATGGCAGATATGAACTTCAATAATAAATTGAAAATGAGCCAAGAAGAATTAGCTGAGATAGCAGCAAAAATAAAAAAAGAACTGCTTTAGGCAGTTCTTTTTTCTTACTTGCAATCGGTATAAGTAAACGTTTTGCTGTACGTCGAAATCCCAGAGCCGTCCAAGAATCGGGTGAGGGTTTGTTCGGTCAATGGGAAGCCTTCGGTACTGTATGTGTAGGTGTAAGTCGTTTCTCTGACGGCTTTTCCTGATTCGTATTCCGTTCGTTTGGTGGCATTACCACCTGCCTGAGTGGTATAAAGAGGAAACTTAATGTACTCGGCGTAGTAGCCTAATACGCTAAACTGCCAACCTTTATACGCTTCAAACATCGACTTTTTGTTGTCGTATCCACTGAGAACAACCTTAAATACTTCTTGATTGGTACGAGTATCTTTGGTAACTGTTTCCAAAATATTTCCTTGTGTATCACGCGTTATAGTCGCTTCTAGTCCTTTGGAGTCAGTGACTTTCGTAATACGCTGTTTGGCATCTGTTGTGAAGTTTAGCGTGTAGTTGAGATAATTTGCTTCGGGAGTTTTGGTCACGACTAACTTGGAAATCGACCCATTGGCGTTGTATACGATAGTTTCTTCTACGTCACCATCTACTACTTTTACCAATCGGTTGTTGTCATACGTATAGAGTGCTTTGCCCGTTGCTTTTAATTGCCCTGTGGCGTTGTCTTTTACCGAAATATTGACTCCTTCGGGTAGTCCATTGGCTGCGTACACGTAGTCGAGGCGGTAAGCATTATCTCTGCCAGTTTCGCTACTGATGTTGCAAGTGGGGGTTGTAACGGGTGTGGGAACAGGTTCTTTTTCCTTGCAGGAAATAAAAGCGAACAAGGACAAAATAAGAATGGCTTTTTTCATGGAGTGGTTCTATATGGACTGGTTTTTAACAACGTACATAACACAGATTTTCGCTTTTTCAAAAAGAAGTTTTTTAGAAACAAGCAGTTTTATTACTCCTTTGGAAGCAGGTGATTGTATTGATTTGCTCGTTTTCGGTCTTTTTTACGGTGCAAAACTACATAGAAGCAGATGTTTCTGAAAGTTTATTGTTGGAAGTTGTGGCATGTGGGACGCGAGACCACGGTTTTACAAATCATTGAGTAGCATTTTTTTACCATGAAATAGAAGCAGGTATTGTAGAAAGGGAGCTGAGATTTTGGAAGGTGTTTAGGCAAATTATAGATAATTACCGTGTTCTAAACAATAGTTCAAGGTTGTTTTTCAAAACAGCTTGAACAAGGAGAAAAATGAGTAAAAAAACTAGTTAAATATTTATTTACTAGCCAGTTGTATGTGAAGCTGTTTAAACTTTTTGTTTTTTATTGATTTTTCTTAAAAAAATGACTGAGAATGCGATAAAATGCAAAGCCATCCAATTTCTTACAGAAAATTCAAACCTGACTAAAAGAGACTTAAATCCATCAATCCAAGCATTTGCGTGTTCTATGACAGTTCTATCTTCATAAAGTTCTTCATCGAAAATATGTGTACCTGATTGATAAGGCTCATGTTGTTGATTCGCTGAATTTCTTGGATTTGGTTTTACATTGGCAATAATTTCTTCCTTCTGGCAAACCTCCTGAAATTCTTTTGAATCAAATCCAGAGTCAGCATTTAAGAATAGCCCTTTAAGGTTTATTCCTGCTGATTTAAGGATATTACATATTTCGTCAAATAGCGTTTGTATCTCAAAAAGATCATGATGTTGGCCTTCTTGCGGGGTGGACATACCAAGGATAATACCCTGACTATCAGACAAGAATAACGCATTTGTTGTGTTGGATGCTTTTCGCCCCTGATAACCAACGGCATCCCCGCCATTCTTGGCCGGCGTATGACTTCCATCTAATTCGATACTCGACAAGTCCAAATGTTTTAAATTTTGACTCAAAATGTTTATCCAAATTTTTCGCCAACACCCGTCCTTTGACGGCACGGGCCGCCCCGCATGCGTTGAAATGATAATAGACACTGTTCCAACTTAATGTTTTATCACTGAAAAATTCTTTCGTCGGCACTTCTCGCCATTGGCACCCAGTTTTCAACCGATAGAAAATCGCATTTATGATTTCTTCTACCGAAACTGTTGGCTCAAAACCTCGGCTGCCAACGGTTAAATGTGGTATTATCCACGTTTCAATTATATCTTTGTTCAAGACTCCCATTGAAGTGTTGTTTTAAGTTTGGTCACTCAAAAATCACACTTATTTGGGAGTCTTTTCCAAAAGTTAAAACAGATTCTGTGTATAGATTTAGCAAAGTCTATCATAATATCAGCAATTTGCTCAAAAGGTAAATTTAATTTTTGAGGTAAGTTCGTAACAAACTTTGTTAATTCTTTTTCGCAAGCAGTTGCTTTTCCTTTGTCAAGACCTGATAACTGATGTTCTGCTTATGTTGTATTAAAGTATTAGATACAAAATTACCTTTGGTGTATGAGAAATCTGACCAAGGACATTATGAAGTTCATATAATTGAATTGAGCCCTCTGATTATTTATGAGCTTATGATTCAATAGGTAGCCCCTCAGTGACCCAACTCATGTAGCCACCCTCAAGGAAATTTATTGAAATTCCTAATTCAGCCATACGAGCCGCCAAAGCCTGCGTTTGTTTGCCCGTTTGACAGTAAAATACTGGTTCAAAAGACCAGGAGTTAGTCTCTACTTCGGCCAAAGGCATATGGATAGCGTTTGGAATATGGCCCTGTGCATATGAAGCTGAGTCACGCGTATCAATTGCGACAACCTGATTGATCCTCAGTAACTGAGCTAATCGAGCCGCATGCAGGACTCCTTCGTCTCTGAGCATAAAGGGTTCTACTAAATCTATTATTTTTTTCTTTGGCAACACCCCTTGTTCGGATGCCACTGGACGCCCTTTGAAGTAGACTATAAAAAGTGGTACTGACTGAATACGTAAGGAGGTAGCTAAGCGTTTGCTTTTTTCAATATCTATCCTAACCAACTTGACTTTTCCTGGATAGTCGCTAAAGCAAGCTGCAACCTCAGAAGCAGTTGTCTTAGAGTCACCCGATTTGGTGAAATAGATTAGTACTGGAAGTTCGCTTTTTACTACTTCACGTTCAAAATCTTGCTCTACAATGAATGGGATTTCCATAAATTTTGATTATTTAAAAATTTGAAATGGTTACTCAACAAAGTAAATCAGACGAGTTACTTTCGTGCCATATGTTTATTAGACGAACACTGATTACCTCTACCGATTAGACATAACTCAAAAACCATACTAAAATACTCACTTGAGGGTAAATCTTGTCGAAGAAACCCAGCCTTACTAAAAACAATGAACTTGAATCACCCAACGACCACGGGGGTTGATGGCGCATAGCGTACACTTGCGCCCCTGTGGGCGTTGGAATGAAGACTTTGATCTTGCGGCCTGCTACCTGTTGCACTAGAGTGACCCTACGTGGAGTCCACAATAATACAATGCATAATCCGATTTGCTTATATGTTTTTCAATCCGAACAGATTTAAAACATAAATGTGTTCATTCTATATTTATCTTTTTTATAATTTTTGATGAACCTTGAAATAGCTCTCCAATTTCTTTAGCAAAAATTAATGCAGTAAGTAAAGCGAATATTGCAGTTACAAAATTATAAATAGCGAATATAAGGGGAGAGGCCTTTATAGCGCTTAGAGTAGAGCTCCAATTAATAACCATACCTAAAGCATTGAATATTAATAGTATTATTAATACGTACAAGAAGGCTTTTTTTCTTTTACGTATTTTTTTCTTTCGTTCTATATTTCTTTGTAAAATATCATGATATTTTATCTTGAATTCATCTTCAAGCACGCTATTTAGCGGACTAGTGTAATCAACAACGGTAACACCATTTACAAATGAATTTGGGCTATTTTTAATACCTTTGAGTATTTTATTGACTAATTTGAGGTCTGTAAGTTCAGAAAGATCTAAGAGTACATACCAATGAGATGCACTTTCTAGGTTCTCAATATTATCTGGCGGATCTTGTTTACTAATCGCTCTATTATATATCATGTTGGCTTTACCTTCTGACGCGTTTATAATTGTATTAGCTAATCGCTCTATAGTTCCTGTGGCATGTTTATTATTAATATCTATAAATATAACTGGTTGTCCAGGTTCAAAGAAACGAATAATATAAAAATTTCTTTGTGCAAGTCCTGAGATGATAGTCCCAAAAAATATATCCTCGTTTCTGTAACTGTATATCTCTAAATCAGAAAAAATCTGCTTTATTGGCAAATAACCAATGTTGTTATTTAACTCAAACTGAATAATATTATTATCAACTTCGAAGTAAGATTGTAATTCATCAATACCAATTTCATTCCTACCATCTGCGTTTTTGTAATGATTTTCATGTAAGAATTTATCTATATGTATGTCATATATCTCTGCTACAATATCTTCATGTGCGTTAAGAAACACATTGTTTAAGACTTCTTTTATATCATTTGTTAATATTTCTTTAACTATAACTAAGTTTGAGTAATCTAAATTTTTATATTCTACATAGTCTCCAATCTTTACCAAAGCCCAAAAAGAAAATTCAATCTCATCGGATGGTATAGTGCCTTCTTGCTTACATATATTAAGTTTTAGCTTTGTTAGTGCCTTAGTTATTTTTTGAACTATGCCTGGACGGTCGGCTTTTATGTTGAACTTTAATTCCCATGTATACATCCAGTCATTTGGATATATAGAGGATATAATAATTTCTTTAGTTATTTTTTTAGTTTTTGAGTCAGTGTGTCTTCTAGGGACAGCATATAAATATATTTGGTCTCTCAACCATGAATGTGTAGGTAACTGTATATGTAAGTATTCGTCTTGAATTAAAAATCTAGAAATAGCCCCTTGTTGTCTCATATTATACAAATCAACTTTGTTTTGTGTGGAATTAAATCTACAATTATAGGCAATCTATATGCACTTTCGGGGCGGCTCTCGTTTCGATAGGAACCCGCCTGATGAGCCAAAACACCCTGTCGCGGGACGATTGCTTTATCGTACTGAAGCCGACCGCTACGTTATTTGCGTTAGCTGTTCACCCAACGCCAACAGGAGCTGCTGGTGAACGAGTCAACTGATTGACAATGAATTGCTTTTGATGTTTATATTCTCGTTTGGTTGGGCTGCAAACTCCCCTGCGGGACGTGTTTTCTGCCGCTCGTAACCTGGAAGTGGTTAATATTTCTCTATAACTTTCAAGTTACGAATTTGTATGCTGTTAGGTGGGTCTTGAACATTTCTATCATAAAGCTTGAACCTAAAGCTTTTATCCGGTGTAACTTTAAAAAAAGCTTCAAATTTAATCCATTCGTATGAATTAACAATCACTGTTTTACTCGCAATCCATTCGAATGAATCTATGTTTCTTAATACAAAATCTAAGGTATGCGTCTTACTTTTCAAGGATTTTATTTCACAAGTAATTTGAAATTTTCGTTGCTTTCCCATTGTAGGGTCAACTTTTATATAATCATGAGTCTCATTGTCTTTCGTATATGATTTTAAAAGTAAACCAAGCCGCCCATTATTATCTGTTCTTTCAATATTGAGTATATTCCCAATTATTGTAAATTCACCCCCAGATTTCTCTCCAACTTCTTTTTTTAAGTTATCGTCATATAGCTTTTGCTTTGATACTTCAAAATCAAATTGAGTAGGATTGCTACAATCGTAGTATATAGTTTCGGTGACTGTAGATTGTAGCGCAGAATCAATTTTTATAGACAGGCTTTTGGTCTCTGCAATTATCTTATCAGTTTCAGCTTTAATTTTTGCGATTTCCGCTTTCGTTTTATTTGAATTTAGTAGATAGGTAACAAATGCTGTAATAATACTCGCAGCTAGCGAAATTAAAACTGTCAAATAATTCATATCCTTACTCATGAAATTAAATTTTATTCAAGATGAAAAAATTAAACTACCAAAATCTTCTACTTTTTAAAGGCTTTGTTGCATAGTTCTGATAACATAGAGATTTGACGAGGGATAGTTCTAAAGAACGAGGCTTTTTCTAGTCAAAGTAAATTATTTTGGATAATTTAACCCCATTCACTGTGGTGTATATTCTACAATCTATTGAATTTTGCCATTGTTGAGTATCCATGCAACAAAGCCCTTTTTAAAAGCAAATTACTACATCTACTAAAATTTCAAGCTTTGACTAACAGGCGTAAATAATTTTAGAAGGCAATTTGCAAACGTTACTTCTTATTTAGGTCATTTGACCTGTAAACGGGAGCCGCCTAACGAGCCAAAAGGGCTCTGTCATAAGACGGCAAGTTATCGCCGAGGTGCTGGAAAACACGCTTTTTTTAGCTACTTATTTGGTTCATCCAATGCCAACAGGTATTGATGGTGGTCGTAAAATTCCACTGAACACAAGTGCCTGAACCTTTACACACCTGCCTTCGTTGGGTTATTGGCCTGATCTTGCGACCCACTGCCTGTCGCCCGAAGCCCCGCCCAAGCGGGGCGAAACGCTAATTTGAAAAATACCCTTGTACTCAAAGCGAACCAAAGTCAGGTGAAATTAAATTGACATCTATCAGTTCTTTAGTACGAACATTGTAAACTTTGCACTGTTCGTCTAAGAAAGTATAGAAAATACCCCAGTAATCTAAATAAGCATCGTTACCAATGTTTTGAATTGTTTCATCTATGCTCTCTAATTTACGAAAAGTCGGCTTATTGTTTCTGTCGAACTCTGGGCTTTTATCGTCTTGAAAGAAAGGTACATACACATAAGAAGGGAGTTGTCCATCAACGATAAATTCAACAAACCTTTGCTCAAATAAGTCTAATACTATGTCTAAATTATTGACTATTCCATTTGGGCACACGTTGTAGATAATGAAGCAAATATCTTTGAATTGAATCTCAACATGCTCAATATCAGCATTTTTTTCAGGGTTAGCGTCTTTCAGTTTGGTAAATGCTCGTTTAATTGGAGTTCCTATGCGGGTAGTTAGAAAGTCTTTTACTTTATCCTTAAACAAATCTTTTACTGTATCTGTTAAAACCCCACTGGAATAAACAAGGGCATTTTGGAAGTATTCATTATGTAAAATTCTTATGACTAATTCGTAAAGGCTACCTCCAAGACCGTCCGCAGATTTGCCACTTATGAAGACGTTAAAATTTTGAGACAACTGTTTTTCAAAGGCATCTATTTCGGAGAAATCTTTCATTTCACCTTTCCCCAATGGATACGCCCAATAAGATATTATAATAGATGTTTTCATACTTACACTGAGATATAAAAACTGTCTGCACCGAGGCGTTTGCCCTGTCGCTGGAAAGCCAAACTTTGAAGCCAACGACTTGACTAACAAGTGCATTTAGTTTGTCGTACGGGACGCCGAAATACAAACCTAGACGCCACCTTGCGGGGCGTGCGGTCTGTCGCCAGAAAGGTCACAAACGAGCACTTTTTTGGTTGTTCACCCAACGGTTTATTGGACGCAATATCACCATATTGTTTAAGCTTGATAATCAATTGTTTGTTGTATGGTGATAACAGTACATCAAATAGTACATTGACAGTACAAGTATCCTGAAATCCAACGTTCTTTGCAAGAAAAATCCAGTAATTTTATCAAGCGGTCAGAGCATGGAGAAAAAATGGCACGTAGAGGGGTTTCCCAACTATTGTTTGGGTCAGCTAAGAAGCTTTATCGCCTTGATAGCGGATTTGTGCTTAGAGAAAACGCCGAAAGTATACTAAAAGTCATCTAACAGACTTCTATCTAATGTTTCGAATGTTATCTTTGCTTACATGCTTACAACATTGTTCATCGGTCAGTCGGTTTTAAACCGACCGACCAATAAATTACAGCCCATAAGCCGTCTCTTCCACAATATAATCCACTACTCGGCTTAGGTCGTGGGTGGCTTCCCAGACGGCCAATTGTCGGTCGGCACCTGTGCCCATTTCTAAGATTTTGTGAATGTACTCCACTTCTTTGCGGCTGCCTAGTTCATCCAATACATCATCGACAAACTCAAGGAGTTCTTCCGCCAACTTGAAATAAGGGACTTCTTCTTTCCGCCCAAAGTCAATCAATTTACCATGAATACCGTACCGAGCTGCCCGCCACTTATTTTCATTAATAAGGATTTTACGGTAATGCTGGAAATTGAGGTTTTTACTCATCAATTTATAAATCTTCACTACAAGCGCCTGCATCAAAGCTGCCAGACAAATGGTTTCGTCGGCGCGCATTGGGATGTCACAGACGCGGTACTCGATGGTATTGTAGAATGGGTGCAAACGCATATCCCACCAAATTTTCTTTCCGTTGTCGATACAGCCCGTTTTGATGAGTAAATTGACGTAGTCGTCGTAATCGTGCGCCGTTTCAAAGTATTCAGGAATACCCGTTCGGGGGAATTTATCGAACACCTTCGACCGATACGACTTAAAGCCCGTGTTACGCCCGCACCAAAAGGGTGAATTGGTGGAGAGGGCATAAATGTGCGGTAAGAAGTATGTCAATGAATTAAGCAATTTCACTCCCGTATCACGGTCAGGAATGCCAATGTGAACGTGCAAACCGAAAATCAGGTTTCCCCGCGCCACGTCGCGCATTTCTTCGATGAGCTTGTCGTAGCGTTCGTTGGGGGTAATCAATTCATCTTGCCAATCCGAAAACGGGTGAGTTCCTGCGGCAGCAATCCGCAAGTTTTGCTGTTTAGCAAGGTCAATAATCATTCGGCGCAGGTACGTAACCTCTTGGCGTGCTTCCTGAATATTGGTACAAATATTAGTTCCTACCTCTACCACCGATTGGTGCATTTCGGCCGTCACACGTTCTTTGAGAATGATCTTTCCATCCTCAACAATCTTTGACATGTGCGAACGAAGGGCACGGGTTTCGGGATCTATGGTCTGAAATTCTTCTTCAATGCCGATAGTAAACTTGTGCATAGGTATTGGAATAGTTTACAGGTTGCAGTTTAGGCGAGTCCATAAGCGACAGCCGAATGACGGCGTGGCTTATGGACTGCTGTTTACTTATTTCTTTGTCGGCGCTTTTTTAGCAGGTGCTTCGGCTTTCGCTTTAGGTGCTGCTTTTTTAGGCTTTTCTTCCGTGGTTTCTACGTCACCTTTGGCCAAATGGCTTGTGGGTAAATTCATGGCCGACGTGCGCACAAACGAGCCCCATGTTAGGTTTGTTTGACCATCTTTGTGGGCTTTTGCTTTTTCAATGGCCATTTTAGCGGCGTTATCGACAATCCAATCAAAGTTTTCTTGTCCTACCGAGTGGATGTCTGCGTCGGGAGCAGGATTGCAGAAGTCAATCGCGTACGGAATTCCGTTGTGTACAGCAAATTCTACGGTATTGAAATCATACCCCAGGGCCTTGTTGAGGCGCAGTACGTAGTCAGTAATCGTCGCAATCAATTTTTTGTGTGCCTCACCCGTCGTTTTGGGCTGAGTGGCATAGCGTAAATGATGCGGATTGCGTGGTTCGTATGGCATGATGTGTACGTATTTACCACCGAGGCAATAGCAACGATAATAATCTTCAAACGTTACTTCACTTTGCAAAAGCATCACAAGTTGCTCAGTTTCGGCGTGTTTGTGCCAAAGGTCGTCCATGTCGTTAATTTTATAGACACTTTTCCAGCCACCCCCTGCGTGTGGTTTCATGTACGCTGGAAAACCTACATAATCAAACATTTCTCCCCACGCCATTGGCATTTTAAGGTTGCGGAACGAAGTCTCGCTGGTGTCGTCTGGACGTTCTTTCGAAGGCATCAAAACGGTATTGGGGACAGGTACTCCCAATTTTACGGCCAAAGCGTTGTTAAAAAACTTTTCATCGGCGCTCCACCAGAAAGGGTTATTGATGACAGCCGTTCCGCAGAGGGCAGCGTTTTTCAAGTAGGCCCGATAAAACGGTACATCTTGAGAAATACGGTCGATGATTACGGCATAGTCAGTAGCTTCGCCCTGCACAACGCGGTCGATAAGTACTGGTTCTGCCACAATATTTTTCCCATCTAATTGATTGACACGCTCCACAAACGCCTGCGGGAACGTATTTTCCATTCCGTGTAAAATACCTATTTTTTTCATGATGATTGAGCCCCCCCACCCCCAATGGGGGAGTTTAATTGTTATTTTTAAGCCCCAGGGGGTGGGGGGCTTTTTATAATCCCATTTGTGATATGTATTCGGGAAACATTTTATTCCAAAGCGGCCAATCGTGGCTTTCCCACCCACGAATATCAAGCCAATGATTGATGCCTTTGGAGTTTAAGATTTGCGACATTCTTACGTTATCGTTGAGGCAAATGTCCCATTCCGACGTCCCAAGCACAATTTTCATGTGATTGTATTTCCAGCCTTCCTCGTTGAGCATAAAATCTACTGGATTGTTGAAATAGACCGTTTCGTCGTTATAGCCTTCTAAAAAACTACGAATATCAAACGCGCCACTCATGCTAAACATATAGGCGACTTTGTCGGGGTGTTTCATGGCATAATTGAGGGCATGGTAGCCGCCAAAGCTACAGCCTGCTACCCCAATTTTATCGACATTACTTTCTTGACGAATGGTGGGTACCAATTCGTTGTTCAAAAAGCTGTCGTAGATACTGTGGTTGTGTACCCGCACCGACGGATGAAGATGTTTGGCATACCAGCTGTCGCGGTCGATGCTGTCGACGGAATATAATTTTATTTTTCCCGTTTCGACAAACCAACGTGCCGATTCAATCAATCCAAAATCTTTGTTTTGGTGATAACGCCCCATCGACGTTGGAAAGAGTAAAATGGGGTAGCCCCAGTGCCCAAATACTTGCATCTCAATATCTCGGCCCAACGTGGGAGAATACCATTTGTGATAGGTTTCTTTCAAGGTTGATAAAGTGTTTGATGAATAAATATTTTGACGAAATATAGATAAAAACTCAGAATATCAAGTTTCTGAACTAAAAATTGTCAAAAAGTGGTTTTCCAAATACCTTTGGGTGTGTCTATTCGACTATTAATTAACTATTGCTTATGACTCGTCTTAGTGTAAACATCAACAAAATTGCCACGCTGCGTAACTCCCGCGGTGGCGATAACCCTAATGTGGTAAAAACAGCTCTCGACTGTGAGCGATTTGGAGCGCAGGGGATTACGGTGCATCCTCGCCCCGACGAGCGTCATATTCGTTACCAAGATGTCATCGACCTTAAAGAAGTTGTCACTACCGAATTCAACATTGAAGGTAACCCTACCGAGAAGAAATTTGTTGAATTGGTCTTGAAAACTCAGCCAGCTCAAGTAACGCTTGTTCCTGATGCTTTGGGTGCTATCACTTCAAACGCAGGTTGGGATACCATCTCTCACCGCAATCGCCTCACGGATTTAGTCCAAACGTTTCAATCGGTAGGCATTCGCGTATCGGTGTTTGTAGACCCCATTGAAGCCATGGTAGAAGGGGCTAAAATTTGCGGAGCCGACCGAGTAGAACTGTACACGGAGCCTTATGCTACCCATTATTTCGATAACCGCGATGAAGCCGTGGCCGCTTATGTTCGGGCTGCTAACGTAGCGAAAGAGGTTGGTTTAGGATTAAATGCGGGGCACGATTTGAGTTTGGATAACTTACGATTTTTAAAACAACAAATACCTCATCTAGACGAAGTGTCGATTGGTCATGCTCTGATATGCGACGCTCTTTACTATGGCCTTGAAAACACCATTCAGATGTATTTGCGAGAACTAGAATAAATCCTATCTAATTTTATCATTATGTCGAAGAAAATCATTTTCACCACTGCGGCCCCAGCGCCAATTGGACCTTATTCGCAAGCCGTGATGGTCGGCGATACGCTGTATGTATCAGGTCAGATTCCGATTGACCCTGAAAGCGGCGATCTAGTTGCGGGAGATATTGAGCACGAAGCTCGTCAGGTAATGCTAAATATTGGAGCTATTTTGAAAGAAGCAGGCCTCCATTACCATAACATTATCAAGACGTCGATTTTTTTGAAGGACATGAATAACTTTGGAAAAGTGAACGAAGTATATGGTCACTTTTTTACGGGGCATTATCCTGCTCGGGAAACGGTAGAAGTATCGCGCCTTCCGAAAGATGTTAACGTAGAAATTTCGGTAATTGCGGTGAAAGATTAAGAGGTAAAGGGGGGTGGGTAGAGTTTTTTGGGTAGGAAAAAAATCCCTTTACCCTACACTCTCTGCCCAACCCCCTCTGCACAGTATTAGTTCAAAAACTCGTAAATACCCGCTACGCCTTGGCCACCACCTACGCAAGCGGTAACCATTCCGTATTTTTGGTTGCGGCGGCGCATTTCGTTGAACAATTGCACCGACAAACGTGCGCCCGTAGAACCTAAGGCATGTCCAAGCGCAATAGCACCCCCGTTGGGATTAAGTTTGGTAGGATCAATTCCCAGTTCTTTTATAACGGCCAACGACTGAGCCGCAAATGCCTCATTTAATTCGATTTGGTCAATATCATTGAGGGTAAGCCCTGCTTGCTTCAACGCAATCGGAATCGCTGCTACTGGTCCAATTCCCATGATGCGCGGTTCTACTCCTGCCGATGCGTACGACATCATACGAGCAACTGGTTTGAGGTTGAGCTCATTCACCATTCTTTCCGACATAATCACTACAAATGCAGCTCCGTCGGAAGTTTGTGACGAATTACCTGCGGTAACACTTCCCCCTGCCGCAAACACGGGTTTTAAACGCCCCAATGCTTCAAGGGTTGTGTCGGCACGAGGGCCTTCGTCTTTATTGACTACGTATTCTTTGGTCTTTTTCTTTCCAGAGTTGGCGTCAAAAAACGTCTCTTTTACGGTAATTGGCACAATTTCTCCGTCAAATTTACCCGCAGCTTGTGCGGCGAGGGCTTTTTGATGAGAAGCCAACGAAAACGCATCCTGCTCGTCGCGGTTAATTTTAAATTGGTTGGCTACTTGTTCTGCCGTAAGGCCCATTCCGATGTAGTAATCAGCATGCTCTTTGGCGATTTCATAATTAAGGGCTGTTTTCCAGCCTGTTGTAGGTACCATCGACATGGATTCCACTCCTCCTGCCACGATACAATCGGCGATACCCGCGTTGATTTTGGCGGCAGCAATGGCAATGGCCTCCACCCCTGACCCGCAATAACGGTTAATCGTAAAGCCAGGTACGCTTTTGGGAAGAGAAAGTAGTGAGATAAAACGGGCAATTTGCATTCCTTGTTCGGCTTCGGGGACAGCATTCCCAACGATTAAATCGTCCACGCGGGCGGGGTCAAGCTGCGGCAATTGCGCCATCATGTGTTTGATTACCTCCGCACCAAGGTCGTCGGGGCGTGTAAAACGAAAAACACCTTTAGGGGCTTTACCCACGGCGGTGCGGTATCCTGCTACAATGTATGCGTTCATGTTTTAAGGTTGTTTCGTCTTATTGTTTAACGTTTTAAATTCCTTACCACAAAGCAACTATTTTTTTTGCAAAAAATACTCTGCAAGCATAACATATTTTTAAATACTTGTCAATTCTTTTGGGAGTGGTTAACTTGCGTCTTAAACATCAGTGAGTAAAACCCATGAAAAGTAGATTTGCGGTACGTGCGATTGTAGCTATATTTTTCCTTGCCTTGTATACGTTACCCACCCTAGCTCAACGCTACGGCAATGAGTGGATCAATTTTCAGCAAACGTACTTTAAGATTCCGATTGCTCAAAAAGGTCTTTATCGGGTTTCGACCAACGAACTTCGGCAGGCGGGGGTTCCAGTAGCCACTATCAATCCTACTACGCTTCAATTATTTTTTAGGGGGCAAGAACAAGCCATTTTTATCCAAGGTGAAAGCGATAATAAGCTGGATGACGCTGACTACCTTGAGTTTTACGGGGAAGGAAATGACGGCACCCAAGACTCGTTGCTTTACTTACCTCACAGCGCTCAACCGCACAAAATTTACAACCTCTACTCCGATACAACTGCTTACTTTTTGACTTGGCACCTTGATGGGCAAGCAGGTAAGCGCATGGGGTTTTATCAAGTGTCTAACACCGCAAACCTTAGCGCAGAGCCGTACCACCGCGAAGATGTATTGGTTTCTAACATTGCTAGTTACAACTATACTGGAATGTCGGAAGGGTTGATGTATCCACTTGGTTCTTCAAGTGGGGCGCAGAACTCTTTTTACGACTACGGCGAAGGCTGGACGGGTCCCGAAATTTCGATGAATAAGCGCAATCAGCGGCGATTTACCCTCGAAAATCCCGTTCGTTCGGGCTTTCAACCGCAGCTTGAACTCCATTTGATGGGACGAGACCATCGCTTTCACTTTGTCGAAATCAACGTTGGCAGCACCATCAATGCCAACCGATTGCTGGATACAGTGCGCTTTAGGTACCAAAATGCGTTGTTGGTGCAGCGAGAAATTAGCTTTTCGGACGTCTCACTTGACTCTAACCGCCTTTCCATTGCTACAGTTTCGCGCGGTAGTTTTGAGGGACAAGCCGATGATGTGTACAGCGTTACGTATTATCGTTTACGCTACCCGCAGCGGTTGGATGTATTGAACAAACCCCAAAAATACTTTTATCTTTTAGCCAATAACCGTAACCAATCTTACCTCGAAATTACAAACGCGACCTCGGCCACGCGCCTATTTGATGTGAGTGATAAAAACAACGTGAACCGTATTGGAGGGATACTCGAAAGCACTATCCTCAAGGCCACGGTGCCAGGAACTCAGACCGAAAAAACACTTTTGGCAACGCGTAATTCTTTGACAGTTCCCTCCATTCAGCGCGTTAGTTTTCGCAACATCGACCCAACCAAGCCAACTTATTTAATCATCACTCATCGAAATCTGAGCAGCGTTGCCAAGCAATTTGGCGGTTATCGTGCTTCGGCGGCAGGGGGGCGCTATGATACGTTGACGGTGCAAATGGATTTGTTGGTCAACCAGTTTAATTATGGCGAATTTAGCCCATTAGCCATACGCCGTTTTGTGCAATATATGGTCGAAAAAGGCAATCCTAAATTTCTGTTTATTGTAGGGCGCACGCAGCAAATTGACTTCAATCGTACCAATCCCAACCTTGAAAATATCGATATGGTGCCTACGTTTGGGTGGCCTGGCTCGGATAATTTGTTTTCGCATGGCTTGAAGGGGCAACCCCCGCTCGTACCCGCGCTGCCAACGGGGCGGATTTGGACGGATAGCCCACAAGAGGTGTTGAATTATTTAGAAAAAGTGAAAGAGCACGAAGCTACCCCCATGAATGCGCTTTGGCGTAAAAACGTCATGCACCTGAGTGGTGGCTCAAATCCTTACGAACAAGGCCTGTTTTTGTCGATTCTGAATGGTTTTAAGCAAAAAGCCCAGCGGCAGTTTTTGGGGGCGAAAGTAACGACAATCACGAAAAAGACCGACGAAGCCGTTGAGTACGTAGGAATTACCAACGAAGTCAATGAAGGGGCAGGTATTATGACACTTTTTGGTCACTCGGCCCTCAACGTCACCGATATTGATTTGGGAATGGTCTCCAATGACGTTTTTGGTTACCGCAATAAAGGGCGTTATCCGTTGGTTTTTGCCAATGGCTGTGTCGTAGGAAACTTCACTTTTGGGTACAGCAGAACCTACGCCCAAGACTGGATAACAGCCAAAGACCGAGGGGCCATTTTGTTTTTGGCACACTCCAACGTCGCATACGTCTACTCGCTGCAAGATTATGCCACGACTTTCTACACTACCATGCTGAGCGACAGCAACAGTTTTAATCGTCCGTTTGGAGAAGTCTACCAGCAAATCATTCGAAAAACACTCTCGCTTTACCCCGAAGACCCAACGTACCAGGCCGATGCCCAGCAAATGACCCTGCAAGGTGATCCAGCGGTCGTGCTCTTTCCCACCAAAAAGCCTGATTATGCGCTCACAAGTCAGGGCATAGTCGTACAAGCTAAAGATGGGGCTGCGGTAAGTGCTTTTAGCGATTCGCTTCAGGTCAAAGTCGTTGTGTCAAATCTTGGTTTGTACCGCAACGAATCGTTGCCGATTCGTCTCACTCGCACTACTCGCGATGGGAAGGTATCCGTTTTTGAGTCGAATTTTCGCGCTATTGCTTACCAAGATACCCTTATTTTTGCGATTCCACACGATCGTACCCAAAGCGGCCTGAATCGTTTTGAGATTCAGATTGACCCCAACAGCCTTTTAGCCGAAAATAGCCGTGCCAACAACTCCGCCTTCGTTGAGTTGAGCTTGCCCGTTGCAGGGGCTTATCCCTTGCTTCCTGCCGAGTACTCGGTTGTTTCTACCACCGAAAATGGAGTGCCTACGGTATTGCTTGTGGCGCAACAAATCGACAACAGTAGTCGCAATTACGCCATCGAAATTGACACTACCGCTCGATTTGATAGCCCGTTCAAACGTACGCAGTCGGTGGCAGCGACGCTGTTACCGACTTGGAAAGTAACGCTACTCAACCGTGATTCGACGACGTACTATTGGAGAATTCGGTATGCCGACCGCCCTTCAACGAGTGAAAACGTTTGGACGGAAAGCTCATTTACCTTCGTTAAAAATGGAAATGAGGGCTGGGTACAACGTCAACCCCACCAGTTTACCAAAGCCATTCCGTTGGATGTGAATTTGTCGGCCAATGCACAACCTACTTGGTCGTACAAGCCCAACGCTACTACGATTAAAGCCGTCGTAGCGGGAAGTTCGGTAGGGGCGTTTAACGAAGGTTACAAAGCTTCCCAGCTTACTATCAACGATATTTTGCTGGTGGTAGAAGGGAATTGCACGACGTTTGATTTGGTCGACAATTGGCGTCCTGGAGCGAACCTCGCACTCACGGCTCTTCGCCGCGACAACCTTCAGGCGTACTCTGTCATGCCTAGCCGAAACTGCGGCAATCCACCCTACGTAATGAATACGCTTCGCCAGCGCGAAATTGTCAACAATAAACTGTTTAGTCAATGGGTCGATTTGGTTCCCGATGGCGATTGGATTGTACTTATGTCTCTGAATGGAGTACAATTTGACTTGTGGCCCGCCTCTGAACTTAACAAATTGGCCGAACTCGGCCTAAGCCCGACGAGCATGGCGCGCCTTCGTAGCCCTTATTTACTTGTGGTTCAGAAAGGAGCAAAAAAGCCGACTGTTGAAATAGTGACCGACCCTAACGACCTTGCCCCGAGTATTCGAACGCTTACGTTGGATAACTTTACGCTGAAAAGCAGCAGTGGGAAAGGACAAATTACGTCTTCATTGATTGGCCCTTCCAGCCGTTGGCAAAAACTTTCTTACAAAGGCGAGCCTTTTTTGTCTGATAAAACGTCAGCAAAACTGGATGTGCTTGGGGTAGACTTAAATGGTGCGGAAACGGTGCTAAAAACGGGTTTGTCAATGGGAGATAGAAATTTACAAGACATTAATGCCGTCCAATACCCTTTTCTACGTTTGAGATTACACCTTGATAACCAAGATGCTCGCGTTGAAACTCCCGTACAGTTGCAAAATTGGTGGGTAAATTATACTCCCGTTCCCGAAGGTAGTGCTTCTGCTACCATAAATACCTCGCTCACGCCCCAAGAAGGAGAAGTGATGTCGGTAAACATTTCATTTAAAAACATCTCTTCCGTAGCTTTTCGCGATTCGATTGTGGTACAGCAAACCCTTTTTAGCCCAACCGCTGCACCGCAAAAGAGTGAGCGTATGTTGGGGCTTTTGCAACCCAACCAAGAAGCTTCTTTTGCGATTTCTATTCCAACGTTAGGAAAAGCTGGGGACAATCGTTTGCTGGTCACGATTAATCCTCGCCGTCAACCCGAACAAAATTACGACAACAACACCATTAACCTCCCGATTACGGTTGTTCCCGACCGTTTTGCCCCGACACTCGATGTATTTTTTGACGGCCAACGCATTCGTGATGGGGAAGTGGTATCGGCCACTCCGACGATTTTATGCCAACTTAAAGACGAAAACCGTTTTCTTTTTAAACGAGATACGGTGGGGATAGACGTATTTTTACAACGTCCCAATCAACCATTCCAGCGAATCAATTTTACCAATTCTTCCCTTCGATTTAGTCCCGCTGATAATCAAAATGTAGTCAAAGTGGAATTTCGCCCCAATGCGCTTCCCGACGGAGTTTACACCCTTCGTTTCCAAGGTGCTGACGCCTCTTTCAATCGTACGGGCGTTTACCAAATTAGTTTTCGGGTAATGAATGAGCAGCGGCTTGTGTCGGTAGAAGCAACCCCTAATCCATTTAATGAACTTTTGAAAGTAAGTTTTACCGTTTCGGGAAAAGAAAACCCTACGGAAGCAACGATTAGCTTACTAGACATGACTGGTAGGTTGCTAAAGACAGCCTCTTTGGTGCCGAGAGTAGGTTTCAACGAATGGATTTGGACCAACACAACCGATTTACCCGCAGGCACCTACGTGTATCGAGTGAAGGTGAAGAAAAATGAAGAAGACATTCCTGTTGCTGACGGTGTCAAAACAACAGGAAAAATCGTGGTAATTCGCTAATACTAAAAGCGAGTTTCAAGATAGTAGGGGAGCATTTTGCGCCACGAAGGCCAATCGTGCGGAATATCATGTCCCCAAACGTCTAGCTCATGCGGGATGTTTTTGGAGTTCAACACGCTCGAAAGATAACGTGATGAATCGGGGTCTTCGTAGCTGCCAGAACCCGTTACAATATGAATGTGGTTACTTGCTTGGTATTTGGCTAAATAAGCTTCATCGGAAAGATTGCGAAGGTAATGGACAGGAGAGTTGAAATAGACGTTGTCGTCGTAGTGGCCTTTGGTATAAGCCGTTAGGTCATAACAGCCACTCATGGCAATGACGCCGCTGATTAAATCAGGACGGCGAAAAAATAAATTGGCGGAGTGTAATGCCCCAAACGATGCCCCTGCTGCAATAATGGGAGTATCGGGACTTGTTTGGCTCTTGATGAAAGGGATTACTTCATTGAAAATGTAATCGTTGAATTGTTGATGCCGAATGGCTTTGTCGCGTCCGTTCATGTGGTTGTTCAACCAACTTTCGGTATTAATACTATTCACCGAAAAGACCTTTACTTTTCCTTCATTGATGGGCTTTGCAATGGTATCAATCAACTGAAAACGTTCGTATTCGAGGTAATCGGAAGCTGCGGTTGGAATCATCAATAAAGCGAAGCCATAATGGCCATACACCGCAATTTCCATGTGCTTATTGAGCGATGGACTGTGCCATCCGTCTAAAAAACGTTGCATATTCAGACCTTAGTCGTTTGTTTTAATTTCTGACTGAATTTCAATTACCACCGACACCTCCACTCCTACAATATCAGCGATTTGTTCTATCGTCAACAAATTGGACTGCAACATTTTAGTAATAATCCCACGTTGCTTTTCCTGCATCCCTTTTTGCATTCCTTGCTGAATACCCCTTTCCATTCCCCTCTCCATTCCTTTTTCCATTCCCTTCTCCATACCTTTACGGTAGGTATAGAAATCTTCCAGTGAAATATCTGTGATTGGCATATCTTCTAAAAGTTTTAAGGTTGTCTCATCTAAATTACGTATTCCTGACAAAATTACCAACTGGTATTCATTCTAAAACACATAGAGCACAATAGAATAAGCACCACATAGAAAATAGAGGAATATAAATCTGTGTTCTATGTGAAACAAAACTATGTGAGCTATGTGGTTACCTGTATGAGTTGCATTTTTTGAAAGAAAAATGTTTTGCAAAAACCAGTTTATGTTCCCAAATTGGTACTTTCCTCATTCTGTTGCGTGATTTATGCTTATTTTTTCTATTGGTATATATCTTCTTATCAACGTCGCCGTCGGTTTTTGGGCCTCTCGGCGTGTACACAGTACCCAAGATTTTGTGTTGGCAGGACGCCGTTTGCCGATGGGATTGGCGACAATGGTCACTTTTGCCACTTGGTTTGGTTCGGAAACTATGATGGGAGCCCCAAAAGAATTTATTGAAGGTGGATTTTTAAATGTCATTGAAGAACCATTTGGAGCGGCGCTTTGCTTGATTTTGGTTGGGATATTTTTTGCCCGAACTTTTTACCGTTGGAACATCATTACCTTTTGTGATTTCTTCTTAATGCGTTTTGGGCGAGCCTCCGAGTTTGTATCTGCCGTGATGATTATCCCTTCTTATTTTGGTTGGATTGCTGCCCAATTTGTCGCGATGGGCATTGTGGGGCAAGTGGTGTTTGGGTTGCCGTTGAGCACAGGGATTTGGGTAGGGGCGATTTTGGTGATGTTATACACGTTTATGGGAGGCATGTGGTCGGTGTCCATTACTGACTTTTTGCACAACATCATTCTGATTGTTGGGCTGATTATTTTAGCCGTGATTTTATTTACTAAAACGGGGGGAGTTGCGCCCGTTACGAGTCAACAACCGACGGATTTCTTTCGAATAGTGCCTAAAGAAATGAGCTTTCAGAGCTATGCTGAGTATTTGGCTGCGTGGATGACGGTAGGGCTTGGCTCGATTCCACAACAAGATATTTTTCAACGAGTAATGGCCTCCAAAGATGCCGATACCGCCGTTAAATCGTCGATTTTTGCGGGGGGGCTTTATTTGACTGTTGCTTTGTTGCCGTTGTTTATTGCTTTGGCGGCTAAAACACTTTATCCTGAGTTAATGAATGGAGATACGTCGCTCATTATACCTCACATGGTATTGCAACACGCCCCCTTATGGATTCAGATTTTATTTTTTGGAGCGCTGATTTCGGCTTTATTGAGTACGAGTAGTGGGGCGATATTGGCGCCAGCGGCCGTTTTGGGTGAAAATTTAGTGAAACCTTACCTCCCCAAGTTAACGGATGCGCGTTTGCTGTTCATCATCCGCATGGGAGTTGTTTTGGTGACTTTTGCTTCGATATGGATGGCTCAGTCACGACAAGATATTTTTGAATTAGTGGGTGAATCGTCGGCCTTTAGTTTGGTGTCGCTTTTTGTTCCGCTCACTTTTGGGCTTTATTGGAAACGCGCTAATGCCGTAGGATGTATGGCCTCTATGATTCTAGGGCTTGTCGTTTGGGTTTTGTGCGCGTTTGTGTGGCACACAACGTTTCCCGCTATCCTCTACGGGACAGTCGCGAGTTTATTGGGAATGCTTTTGGGATCCTTACTAACTAAAAAAAGGCTGATTGATTTTTCCAATGTAGGGGTGGGGCGGGCTGCCTAGTAAGCCATCCTGAATGTACTGCCCTACGTTGGGGTAGAGATTTAATTGGTGGAGAATAGCGACGGGTTTCCAGCAAATTTCTAAAGCGGTGGTTTCGTTTGGGTTGAGTTGAGGAAGGCCGCCGATGATTTGCGCTCCAAACACAACATGAAGCACATCGTCTTTCTGATGCGAAAGTAGCACTTCACCCGAAAAAAGCATTCCTTGAACTTCTACCTCAATGCCCAGTTCCTCACTTAGCTCACGTTCAATCGTCTGGGGGAGAGTTTCTCCACGGTCGGGGTTACCACCTGGTAAGGCAAAAACATCGTTGCCGCTGTAATTGTAGCGCAACAAAAGCAGGTGATTGTTTTCAATAATAAGCGCCGCTGGCCGTACTTTCATAAGGACTTTTTTTGGGTATTCTTTCGGTTGTGAGCAACCGAAAACACAGTTATAACAACCGAAAAAGCAGTTTTATTCGACACTCTCCACTCCTCAATTCGACATTCCTAATAATCTCCTCCAGCACCTCCACCGCCGAAATCGCCACCGCCAAAACCGCCAAAGCTAGAGCCACCGCCTCCTCCTCCGCTGTTGCCCCAGTTGCCCGACGAGCTACCCCATCCAGTGTAGGTAGTGTAGGGGTACCAGCCGCCACCGCGTCGACTTAGGCCACCTCCACCGCCTTTGTTGGCTTTGGAAATGATGATAATAATGATGACAATGATAATAAATAAAAAGATAATAACGCCTAAAGGGAGTTCGCCATCGCCGCCCTCAGTACCGTCTGATTTGTATTCTCCCGCTGCGTATTTGATGATTTCGTCAGTGCCACGGTCAAGACCTCGATAATACATCTTTTGCTTAAACTCAGGCGAAATGACGTTGGTAATGATGCGTTTGGCAATTGCGTCGGGTAAGGCACCTTCCATTCCACGGCCTGTGGCAATAAAGATTTTACGGTCATCCGATGCCCACAATAGCACAACACCGTTGTCTTTGTCTTTTTGTCCTACTCCCCATCGGCGTCCCAACTCAAAGGCGTAGTCGCCTGGTGGATAAGGTAACGTCGATTTTACGATTACAACCGTGATTTGGCTAGAGGTGGAGTCGTTATAAGCCCGTAGTTTCTGTTCGAGTGTCTCACGTTCGGTGCCGTTAAGCATTCCTGCAAAATCGTTCACCAATCGACGAGGGCTCATCGGTTCGGGAATATCTTGTGCCCAGATACGTACGGTGCACAGGAGTATCAACAAATAAGAAAAGAGATGACGCATTGGAAAAAAATTAACCGAACGAAATATCGTCGGAGAGTTCGTTGATGTCGTTTGATTGGCGAGGAAAAAAGGTTTTCAATTGCTCACCTGCCAACTGAATCCCTTTGCTGAGACCTTCCGCGAATTCATTGTTCTTGAAGTGAGCGCGCATTGTATCGCGTACGTTGTTCCAAAAGTTGCTAGGAACTCGCTCGTTGATACCTTTATCACCCAATACGGCAAACTTTCGGTCGTCGGTAGCCACGTAAAAAAGAACTCCGTTTTGCAGCTCAGTACGGTGCATTCCGAGGTCGGCAAAAACCTGTTTGGCGCGTTCGAGCACATTCTCTTCGAGGCAATTGGTCTCAATATGAACACGTACCTCACCCGAAGTTACCAATTCGGCCGAACGAATCGCCGCCACGACTAGCTCTTGTTGGGAAGGAGTCAAAAGAAGAGACATGAACAATGTACGGTTTAGAGTTTGCAGTTAGGAAACATACCTTCCCGAAGGTTTCGAAACTTTCGGGAAGGTGCTAGAATCTTTCGGAAGAAACGAAATTAGAATTTCACCGTGGGTGCCGTTTGAGCTGCTTGAGAAGCTTCAAAGTAGCCTTTTTGGGCAAATCCAAACATACCCGCAAAAATGTTTGCAGGGAAAGTCCGCGACGATTGGTTGTAATCTTTCACAACTTCGTTGAAACGGTCACGCTCTACTTTAATTCGGTTTTCGGTACCTTCCAACTGTGCCTGTAAATCCAAGAAGTTTTGGTTGGCTTTGAGTTGTGGGTACTGTTCTACCGATACCAATAAGCGTGAAAGCGTTCCGCTCAATTGGTCTTGAGCTGCCTGAAACTTCTGCATATTTTCAGGAGTCAATTGGTCTGGCTTCAACTGAATAGAAGTGGCTTTTGAGCGAGCTTCAATCACCGCAGTAAGGGTGCTTTTTTCAAAATCAGCGGCTCCTTTGACCGTATTTACTAAGTTGGGAATCAAATCGGCACGGCGTTGGTAGGCACTTTGTACGTTGGCCCAAGCATTGTTGACAGTTTCGTCTTTGCTCACAAGGCCATTGTAAGTACTACAGCCGTACATTCCAAAAATGGCAAGGACGACAATGACAATTAATGTGGTTTTTGACATGGTTTTGTTAGGTTTTAGTTAACGGATGCAAAGTTGTGTAAATCTAAGATGTGTGATGCACTATTTACACCGATGGTTTCTTTTCGTGGCAAAATAGGCTTTTTGCCGTTCAAAAAAATGATAATGCCTAGTTTTGGCACTAACCGTCGGCCATTTTATTTCATTTGGTACACCATTTGTAAAATTCCATCAAGGTATTCTCGTGAGTTGCTTAGCCGAGGCACTTTATTTTGTCCTCCCAACTTTCCTCTTCTGCCCATCCATTCGTAAAAGGTACCTGTCGGAACATTGTGCATCAGCGGTGCTAGCAGTGCAAGGTCCTGGTAACGCTTGGCGTCGTAATCCGAATTTACCTCGCGAAGGTGTTTATCTAACAAGTGACAAAACTTTTGCCAGTCAGACGGCGGAGTACTAAACTCAATCACCCATTCGTGGCGACCTTTGCTGCCATCATCCATGTAAACAGGCCCTGCGGTATAGTCATTAATAACCGCGCCTGTGTTTTCGCACGCAAAAGTGACTGCTGCGTCGGCATTTTCAATAATTACTTCTTCGCCAAACGCATTAATGAAGTGCTTCGTTCGCCCGCTGATTTTAATACGGAAAGGGTATTTGGACGTAAATTTAATGGTATCACCAATCTGATAACGCCACAAGCCACTGTTGGTTGAGATGATGAGGGCGTAGTTTTTGTCTAATTCTACTTCATCCAATGTCACCGCTTTGGGGTGGGGTTTATCCCATTCTTCTACGGGTACAAATTCGTAGAAAATGCCGTAATCGAGCATCAAAAGCATCTCTCCTGGATGTGCGAGGTCGTCTTGCAAAGCAAAAAAGCCTTCCGAAGCATTGTACGTTTCCATGTAGGTCACTTTAGTACTTGGGAAATACTTTTTCATAAATAGGTCGCGATAGGGCTGAAATGCCACCGCTCCGTGGATAAACACCTCAAAATTGGGCCAAATGTCAAGCATATCTTGCGCACCGTGTTCTTCCATAATCCGATCAAGCAAGACGATGGTCCACGTAGGAACGCCCAAAATACTCGTTACGTTTTCGTTGCCACAAATCTCAGCCATTTTGACCAGTTTTTCTTCCCACTTATCCATCAAAGCAACTTCAATGGGGGGAGTTCGGATGTAGTCGGCCCAAGCGGGTAAATTTCGCATAATCACCGCCGATACGTCGCCTACCATGCCACCTTCGTTGTTAAAAGGGTTATCGTGGAGGCTTCCGCCAATCGACAAGCCTTTTCCTTCAAATACCAACGTTCCTGGGCGGTTTTGGGCATAAAGCGTCATTACATCGCGACCGCCCCGATAGTGGCATTCTTCCAGCGATTCGGGGGTGATAGGTAGGTACTTACTGCGGGCATTGGTAGTGCCCGATGATTTCGAAAACCATTCTACGTCTGAAGGCCAAAGAACGTTTTGGTCGCCGTGCAGTACCCGTTCAATCGACGGATATAGGTCTTCATAACTCGAAATTGGTACGCGTTCTTGGTACTGTTTGATGGTTTGAATCGAATCGTAACGGTATTTTCGCCCCCAATCGGTGTAGCGAGCAGCTTCCAGCAAATCATGGAATACTTTATACTGAACCTCTATAGGATTCGCCTTGAAGTGTTCGATGCGCTCAGCGCGACGCTTCATAAAAAAGACCAATATGTCGTTCAGTAGAGACACAGAAAATCAAGTTTTATTTTGTCAAACATAAATAAAAGCAATGAATCCTTCACAAACCCTTGGTCAGGATTTCGTAAAATTTAGGATTTAGGGATACGATTGGGGTAATCGGTGATGATACCATCGACGCCCATTGCTTTTATTTTTACCATTTCTTCGGTCGAGTTTACCGTCCACGGGATTACTTGCACTCCCATTTTGTGCAGCTGCTGTACGCGCTCTGCCGAAAGCAGTAAATAATAAGGACTGTAAATATCGGGTGTAAAACCTAGGTCTTCGATGTTTTTTTCGATTCCTTTGGCATTGGCTACGAGTGCCGACAAAGCTATTTTTTTATAAACACCTGCCTCGATTTGCTTCTTCCAATACTTCAAAACGTTGAAATCAAAGCTTTGAAGCACGATTCGCTCGGGAGCGAGGAGCGAACTTAGCTCTTTATAGACAAGAGCAGAAAACTCGGCAGGTTGGGGCTGCGACTTGTCGTATTCTTTTTCTTCGCTCTTGATTTCGATGTTATACAAAAAGAGCGGTAATTGGTTTTTTACTCGATAGGCTTCTACCGCTTTAATCATGTCCCTCAACAGGGGCTTGTAGGTGCGTATCTTTTGTTGTTCTGGAAAATGACTGTTCCCGTTACTTCCTACATCGTACCGTTTGATTTCTTCGTAAGGAAGTTCGTACAGAACGATTTTCGGGTTTTTGGGTACGGGGGTACCGTCGGGCGCTATCGAAAAATCGGGGTGAAAGTAAGGGTCATGCGACACTACTACTTGTTTGTCTTTTGAGATTACCACGTCCAACTCCAAGGTAGTTACGCCATATTCAAGGGCTTTGAGGAAGGCAGGAATGGTATTTTCGGGCATCAATCCGCGACAGCCACGGTGGCCTTGCCAATTGAACGAAGAAGACTGAGCAAAGGTAGTTTCCAGGCCCATAGTTATGAGAAAAAGGAATAAAAAGTAGGATTTCATCTGATTGGAGGACGAGTGTCTTTTACAAAACTAAGTATTTCTACTTTATTTGTAGAAAAATCGAAAAATCTACGGTAAGAACAAAATTTATATACCTCTGCATTTTTTTTCAAAACTTTTTGCACGAATAAATTATTCCGCTACTTTTGTAGTAGAAATACGCGTACAGCGAAAATTCGCAAACGAAACTATGACTTTATCATCTAATAATATTCTAGGTCTTCTTCTCCTCTCGTCCGTCATGTGAGAAAGGAAACTTTGCATTAAAAAGGCCCTTTCTCACACTAGAGAAAGGGTTTTTTGTGAATATATAGCCCAAAACATCGAAATCTAACCAATTTATAATTTCTCTTACACACAATGAGCCAAAAAGTCCAAATTTTCGACACCACGTTGCGCGATGGCGAACAAGTGCCTGGCTGCCAATTGACAACCGAGGAAAAAATTGTGGTAGCACAACAACTCGAAAAACTGGGTGTTGATATTATCGAGGCGGGCTTTCCTGTTTCGAGCCCTGGTGATTTTCGTTCGGTGGTAGAAATCTCAAAAGCCGTTCGTCAGCCTACAATTTGTGCCCTTTCGCGTGCCGTGAAAGGAGATATTGACGCTGCTGGAGAAGCCCTCAAGTATGCTCAACGCGGACGGATTCACACGGGACTTGGTTCGTCTGATATTCACATTCAGCATAAATTTAACAGCACTCGCGAAAAAATCGTAGAACAAGCGATTGCAGCCGTAAAACACGCCAAGTCGTATGTAGAGGATGTAGAGTTTTATTGTGAAGATGCAGGACGAGCGGATGTAGCTTTCTTAGCACATTTGGTTGAATCAGTAATTAAGGCAGGAGCAACGGTAGTAAATATCCCAGATACAACAGGCTACTGTTTGCCTAACGAGTACGGTGATAAAATCAAGTATATTTTTGAAAATACATCGAATGCACACCTTGCTACCATATCGATTCACTGCCACAATGACCTTGGTTTAGCAACAGCCAACTCACTTGCAGGTATCATGAACGGGGCACGTCAGGTAGAAGTAACGATGAACGGAATTGGCGAACGGGCTGGAAATACGTCGTTGGAAGAGGTTGTGATGGCGCTCAACGTACACAAAGAGTTAGGGTACGAAACGGGCATCAATACTCAGTTGCTTTTCCCTACCAGTCAGTTGGTGTCAAAAATGATGCGTATGCCTATCCAAGCCAACAAGGCGATTGTGGGACGTAACGCGTTTGCGCACTCTTCGGGTATTCACCAAGATGGTTTCTTGAAACATACCTTGAACTATGAAATCATGAGCCCTACCGATGTAGGCGTAGATAAATCTATGATTGTGTTGACGGCTCGTAGCGGTCGCCACGCGTTGAAGCACCGTTTAGAATTGTTGGGTTATACTTTTGACAAACCAACATTGGACGTTATTTACAAGCAATTCTTGGACGTAGCTGACATCAAAAAAGAAGTAAACGACAAAGATTTGGTAGAGCTTGCTCGTGAGATAGTGGTGGCGTAAGTACGTTATCTATTTATCTGGCCAACTATTCATAAAACCCCCGCAGAGTCTCTTTGCGGGGGTTTGTTTTTTTCTAAAACACATAGAAAACATGAGATACAGCTATGTACCTATTGTGAAAAATTCTATTGTGAACTATGTGTTTCCCAACAAAACTACATTCTCAAAATCAAATCAGCGGCTTTTTCGCCAATCATAATGCAGGCGGCGTTGGTGTTTCCTGCAATGATTCGGGGCATAATGGAGGCATCTGCTACTCGAAGTCCTTCAATGCCGTGTACCCGCAATTTGCTATCGACTACGGCCATTTCATCGTTGCCCATTTTGCACGTACCAATGGGGTGATATACCGTCTCTAGCAACGTTTTGATGTGTAAAATAAGTGCTTCATCTGAACTACGATACAGGGGCAAAATCACTTCCTTCCTCACTGCATCAAACGCCTTAGCTTCCATGATTTCCAAGGCTTTTTTGGTACCTTTCAAGAGAGTCACTACGTCGTCGTCGTCGGATAAAAAACGTGGGTCAATCAGCGGAGCATCCAACGGATTTGACGAATGAAGCCCCACATAACCAACACTTTTTGGTTTGAGAAGCGTCGGTAAAATGGTAAAGCCACTGGTATGCGGAAAGGTCTCAATGTTGTAAAAATCGGCTTTCCCGTCGTTGCCCATGTGAACTGGCGCAAAATGAAACTGAAAATCGACGGGATCAGGACCCGAATGAATTTTGGTAAAGGCATTGGCTTCCAACGGACTAATCGTCATCGGTCCTTTTTTCATAAACACGTACTGCGCCAATCCCTTTACTTGGCCCCACACCGACAGATAATCGTTGGCCGTCGGTACGTTGGCCAAGGCACTCACCCCCGTAAATAAGTGGTCTTGGAGGTTTTTTCCCACCCCTGGCAAGTGCTTTTTAGCCTTTATTCCGTGCCTTTTTAGCTCGTCTTTGTCGCCAATTCCCGACAACATCAAAATTTGGGGAGAATTAAACGCTCCCGCCGACAGGATGATTTCTTTGTTGGCAAACGCTTTTTCGGTGGTATTTTTTCCCGTCAAAAACTCCACGCCTACCGCACGGTCGTTGTCCAAAATGATCTGTGTTGTATGCGCAAAGGTGATGACTTTCAGGTTGGAACGTTGCAAACTAGGTTTCAAAAATGCCGTTGCTGTACTCCATCGTTTTTGGTCTTTGATGGTAAACTGAAACAAACTCGTTCCTGCTTGTTCGGCTCCGTTGTAATCGAGGTTTTCGGGAATGCCTTTTTCAGCACAAGCTTTGACAAACGCTTCCGCCACGGGAGTTCGATAGCCTGTCGCGTAGGTCACATTGAGCGGGCCGCCCTGCCCGTGGTACTCGTTGTGAATCTGCTCGTTGTGTTCCGATTTTTTAAAATAGGGCAGCACGTCTTGGTAGCTCCAGCCTTCGTTGCCCATGGCTGCCCATTGGTCATAGTCGGCGCGGTTGCCTCTCACGTACGCCATGGCGTTGGTCGAGCTACTGCCTCCCAATGCTTTCCCACGCGGTAAATACATTTTTCGATTGAGTACGTGCGGTTGTGGCTCGGTTTCAAATCCCCAATCGACTTCGGTGCGATTGAGTTTAGAATAGGCCGCAGGAATATGAATTTCCATTTTTTTATCAGGCCCTCCTGCTTCTAACAACAATACTTGGATGGCTGGATTGGCCGAAAGGCGATGCGCCAACACACAACCCGTCGAGCCTGCTCCGATGATGATGTAATCGAATGTCATTTCCGTGAAAAGGGTTTATTTTTCAGGAAATGTACTGTTTTTTGTTGGTTTTTCACAAATCACTTTCTCTCTTCTGGTTGTAAGCAACCAGAAGCACCTGCGCGCTGGTCCCAAATTCCATTTGGGCCCCCAACGGCCCAGCGTCTCCGACGCCAACAGCTATTTTTGTAAATTCTTCCAAACTTTACCCGAAAGGGTTACTTCGCTACTGTCCGATTGCGTAGCCAAACGAATTTTCTTCACGACTGTACCTGCGTCCTCTAGCCCAGCTTTGCCCGCCAAACTGACCACCAAATTATTGATTTCGCTACCCTCCACTAATCGTAGTTTTGAGATGTCTTCTACCTGAGCATTTACATTTTCCCACGTTCCTTTTTCTAACGCACACACGCTATTTTTCTTAATCAATAGCGACGCCTCCATCGGTTTGGCTGTAACAATACTGACATTTGAATCATACACCTCAATCGCGGGCATTTCGGGAAAATACAATTCACAAAAATTGACGTTATCGTACCGCCCCGTGACGGCTGAGATTTCGAGCGTATCTCCTTTTTTACTATAGCTAAAACCTACCCGTCGATAATCGTGGCGGAAACCTTGTTTATTGCTTCCAAGATGCAATACAAAGCGAATGCCGTTGGCTTTTAGAACTTTTATTGGCGTGTTTTCGATTCTAAACGCTTGAAAAATTGTGTGCGTTTTCTTTTGTTTTTCGGTCAGCTGTTCTAAATAGGCACTTTTGTACCCAAATACTAAAAGTGCTTGAACAACCAACGTGATAACGACCGTCGCACTTAGCAATTTATTAGATGTTTTCATGTTCGTAAAATCGTTTTTCGAGTTCTTCAAAACTCATTTTTAGTAAGCGAATTTGTTTGAAAAAAATCGGTAATTCGTTCTGGATAAACGTCTCTTTCCGCCAGTTGAGGTAATTTTGTTCGCCGTTGGGGGTCACAAAATAGCCCAATCCGCGTTTGGTAAAAATTACCTCCTGCGTTTGTAAAAAATCGTACGTACGCTGCACCGTATTGGGATTTACCTCCAATTGCACCGCTAATTCCCGAATCGACGGAATCTTGTCATCGGGTTTCCAGCGCTGGGTCAAAATCTGCTCGCCGATGTGTTCGGCGATTTGCAGATAAATCGGGATTTGGTTATGAAAATTCATGGCTGTTAAACTTCTTTTTCTTTGATTTTCAAGTACGTAGCTACCCACAAAATGACGGGTAAACACCCCATCCACCACACCAAGTAGGGCAATTCAAAGGTAGAGCCAAATTGGATATGAAGTTTGGAAATGGTTCGTACACTGGCGTATATAAAACCTGGATAAGGAGAGGTTTCCACTCTATCGGCATTTGGTAAAATTGCGGTTAGTGCTTTTTGCTGAAAAGTGTAAAGGAGTAGTACCGTTCCTACACTAAGAGCCAATGTTTTGAAAAAGCTATATTTCCTAAAAATCACACTTCCCAACATAAAAGCCCCCGAAATACCTAAAACTCCAATCGCTAAAATTGTTTCGACTACACTTCGAAATGCCTTCGCATAATCCATTCTGATAATTGCTTTAGGAAAGGTTGAAAGGATAAACGGGGTTGCAAAGAACCACGTTACTCGCCATAAAATAGCCGTTATTATCAAGCTTAAAGGGATCGTAAGAAGCCAAGCGAAACAAAATCGTTCAAAGAGGGACACGGGTAAGGTTAGAGAAAATAAAGTTTTGGAAGAAGAAGAAAAATAAGAGTAAGCGTAGCTTCCTGTAATCCAAGTGGCTATTACGGCAGAGTTAAAAAGCCCTGCAAAAGGGTTTAAATCATAACTTTTCAACTGATCATAATAAGATTTATTCTCCAATGGTTTGCACAACAGATAAATGAAAACCAACTGCATCACCACAATAGCTACAGCAAACAACGCATATACCTTCCAGTTTTCACGAAATTCTTTTTGGGCATACCACCCAAAACGGCGAATATCAAATAAGTCGTTCATAATCAATGAGATTAATTTATTTAAAAATCCTCTACACTTCTCGTTCTTTCATTTTTAGAAACACGATGACGTACAAACAAATCGGCAAACACAGTGTCCACCAACCTTGGTAGATGTTTTCATACAGAGAATGAATCCGCTCTACGGTAATCCCTGCGTCACTCCGTACCGTAATCGTAGGAGCTACCCAAGGGGCTGGTGTAGGATACCGCAGCCCTTCGGCAGGAAATAAAGCACGCAGTAAATACCCTTGCCCCCATTTGAGGATGACAAGCCCCGATAGCAGTAAAATCCCTATTGTTTTCAGGAAATTGAGCTTTCCTAAAGTCATGGCTCCTAACATAAAAACCGCCGAACCCGTCAAGGTAAAAATGGAGAAGTAGAAACCATCGTTCCAGTAGGCTAAATTAGTGTTGATTAGTAAGTCAGGAATGTCTTGCCGCCATTGCTCGATGACCAGCAACCAGCTGAGTTTCCAAACAACGAAACAAACAAGCATCGGGATTGGAACCGATACCAACCACGCATACAGCCAACGTTCAAGGGTGGACACGGGCAATAGCAATGTCCTCAACCGCTCATTAGTTTGTGAAAACCCTTTCAGGCTAAATACACTGCTTACCCAAACCAATAGACCCATTGTTATAATCAAGGAAGGATAAATATCTATGGGAGCTTTGATGTATTGTGCAGGTAATTTAGGCTTTTCCGAATAGATAAAAGTTCCCATCAAGGCCATCATTCCCACCAGACCCAACGCATAAGCTTTCCAGTTTTCTCGAAACTCCCTTTGGGCATACCACCCAAATCGACGAATAGTAAACACATCGCTCATGATTAGTGAAATTGAATAACTTCTTGGAACAAATTTTCGAGATTAGGCTGTGCGGTGGCCTTATCGGCTAAGGCATTGAGGTCTTCGTTATAAACGATTTTGCCCTGATGAAGAATCAAAACGGCGTCTATCAAGCTATCCAAATCGCGCACTTGGTGGGTCGAAATCACGAGGCAACGTTCATCGGTCATTGCCCCCGCTACCAATTTTCGGAAGGTACTTTTTGAAGGGATGTCTAAGCCATTGGTAGGCTCGTCCATCAAAACCAAGGGGACGTTGGTCGCCAACGCAAAGCTAATGACGACCTTTTTACGTTGTCCAAACGATAGTTTAGAAAAGACTTGTTCCGCTGGGACGTGAAACTCCTTTAGGTAGTCGAAAAACAACGGTTTGTCAAAACTTGGATAAAAAACACCGTAGGTATCTGCATACCGCGCCGCCGTTGAATGTGGCAAATGAGGCTCATCGGCCACAAAATACAGCTGACTCATAAAGGAAGGCTTGCGGTGACGGGGCTCGTGCTCCAATACGTTACACCTGCCTCCTTTGGGAAAAACCAATCCTGCCAGTAGTTTGAGTAAGGTCGTTTTACCCACACCGTTTGCCCCCAAAAGTCCATAAATATGTCCTGGCTGCAAGTGCATTGTTAACCCCGAAAACAGGGGTTTCTTTTCATAGCTGAACGAAATAGCGTCTAAATGTATCATGGAGTGCTTGAGATTTAGTGTACTATTTAACTAATACACCGCAAACATATAAAAACCTCTCCATAAATGTCAATAGAGAGGCTTAATTTTTTTTAAATCTTCTGGTTGTAAGCAATTTTAAAAACCTTCTGGTTGCTCACAACCAGCGAATACGTCCTCAAAATACTCGCCACGTGCATCTGGTTGTGAGCAACCAGATGCACGTGCGCGTCAGCGCGCGCTGGTCCCAAATGGAATTTGGGACCCCAACGGCCCAGCGTCTCCGACGCCCCCAATTACCCGTTGTTAGGGCGTGTTTTTTTGATAGGCTTGCCGTACTTCTTCATCATTTCTTTGGCGTGGTCACGGCGCACGTTCACTTTTTTGTTTTTCTCCGATTTATCGTGAAATGCACCACCAAACGATTCGCTCAATGCAATCTTGACTTGCGGAAGTTTCATCATCTGTTTGGGCTTCTCCTCTTCAATCAGTTCATCCGAAATTTCGAGGTGTTTGGGCAATGGCCGCATTGGAATTTCTTGCTGCATTAGCACTTCCACCTCCAACTGCTGTTCTTTCTCGTTTTCAGTAACGAAGCTAATGGCCACACCTTTTTTGTCCACCCGACCTGTACGACCAATGCGGTGAATGTAGGTTTCGGGAAACTCTGGCATGTCAAAATTAATGACGTGCGACACTTCGGCAATGTCCAAACCACGGGCAATCACGTCGGTAGCAACCAAAATACGTGCTTCGCCTTTTTCAAAGCGATTCACGGCCTCAAAACGCTGATTTTGGGCTTTGTTGGAGTGAATAACGCTTAATTCTTCGCCAAATTCCACCGACAATTCGTTATATACCAACTCGGCCAGTTGCTTTGTCGCCACAAAAACCAACACTTTTGTCATGTCAGGATCGTGCCCAAGGAGCAATGTCAACAAATTGATTTTGGTATAAAAATTGGGGACGTCGTAGGCCGTTTGGTAGATATTATCCAAAGGCGTTCCGACAGGAGTGGCCTCTACCCGCACGGGGCTTTCAAAGTAGCTGTTCATCAACGCCTCTACTTCGTCGGTAATGGTAGCCGAAAAAAGCAGGTTTTGGCGGCGTTCGGGCAGCGTATCTAAAATCAATTTTAACTGCGCCCGAAACCCTAAGTTGAGCATTTCGTCGGCTTCGTCGAGCACCAATCGCTTTACACTCTTGGGTTTCACTACGCCGCTCGACAACAAATCAACCAATCGGCCTGGCGTAGCTACCAGAATATCAACGCCGTTGGACACCTCAGCGACTTGGGGTTTAAAATTTACGCCCCCATATACACCCACTACGAGCAGGTTCATGTAGGTCGTCAGTTGTTTTACCGACTCCACGACCTGCACCACCAACTCACGGGTGGGAACTAATATCACTAATTGCGGAGATTTCTCTTTGGAAAACTGAAACAGACGCAAGCATGGTAACAAATACGCGAAGGTTTTTCCCGTACCTGTTTGTGCAATTCCATATACGTCTTTTCCTGACATAACCACTGGGAAAACCTTCGATTGGATGGTTGTGGCCGTCGTAAAACCCAAGTCATCAAGGGATTTCAACAGGGATTTGTTCAGATTTAGTTCGTCAAACTTCATGTGGCTTATTCATCGTAATAAGCCACAAAGGTACGACTTATTTCTCAGTAAGATGCACTTCGGCCATCATGCAGCGGGCAGAACCACCGCCATTTCTTTCGATAATCGACAAATCGGAGTGAAGCAGCACGGCGTAATCATCGAGTTCATCACGCTGTTTGGCAGTCAATGACTCGAAAGCTTGCGTGGACATCACGAGGAGTTTTTCGCCCCGTTTGTTATATACCAATAGCATATTTCCCGCGAAGCTGTTCATTTGCTCCAGCGTAATTTCTATTACTTGTTTTCCCGTTTTTTCAAGCTCTTCGCGCACGTACAATCGCTCGTCAGGGTCGGTGATGGCTTGCAAGCAAACTACGGCAAACGCATCGCCTATGCACATAAGGACGTTGGTATGGTACACCGCTTTTCCGTTGGCATCAGCCGCGTTAAATTTCACGATGCTAAAGCCCGTCGCTTCCGAAAATGCGTCCAAAACTTCGGGATGCGTACGCGGCGAAAGGCAGGCGTAAGCCATCTTATAACGGCGGTCGAGCACCATACTTCCAGTTCCTTCCAAGAACTTTCCTTCCTTTTCAAAATGGGTCAAATCAATGATTTCATCCACTTGAAAATGTTCTTTCAGCCCCTCAACAATGTCCATACGACGCTCCAAACGGCGATTTTCGGCTTGCATTGGGTACAAAATCACCTTGCCGCTTTGGTGGAATGAAATCCAGTTGTTCGGAAAAATAGAGTCGGGCGTATAAGGTTCAGGCGTATCGTCGTACGTAATCACATTCACACCTGCCGCAGTGAGTTGTGCTACCATGTTTTCAAACTCAGCTAGGGCATCTTCTTGCGCACTGTCTTTGGTTTGAGCAGCCAAAGTGGCGTCTTGAAACGCGTTGCTTTCGGCCGTTTCTTCATTAAATCCAAAACGCACAGGCCGAATCATCATAATGTGCGTGGTGGCTTGAGGTTGCATTTTGTACGACATACTACTCATTTCTAGTTGCTGATTTTTAGGAAAATAATTGTATAACGTGCTTGATTTTACCCTAAAGTTAATGATAAAGCCAGTGAATTAAAAAGACAAAGTGCTTAAAATCCCTCGCGTAAAATGGGCAAACTCATGCAGTGCGAACCGCCTCTCGCCCGTGAAAGCTCGGCAGAAGGCAACATAATGAACGTATTTTGGAGGGTTTCGGGCGACGAAATCCCTGCTTCAAATTCTTCCAATAAATCTTTGGCCCGTACCGTTCGGAAGCCTTTGGCACGAAATGCCTCAAGGGTTTTGTCGTTGCGGTCGTAACCAATCACTACGCCGTCTTTAAGCGCCAACAAATTGCACGAATCCGTCCATTGTTCACGGGCACCAAATGGAAATTCGTTGTTTCCCGAATAGATAAATTCGACAGGTTCGTTACAGCCTAAATCGTTTTTACTGATGTCGGTCAACAAATCTTCTAAGTTTTCAATCTCCGTAGGCTTGTTTTCCCAGCCTTTGTTGAATTGCATAATTTGCAAGCGATCAGGGTCTTCTTTCGGGGCAAAAAAGTGAAGGACATCCCGTTTTTTGGCTTCGTCGCCCTGACGAGCAATTGAGCCTAATAGTACCCACACGTTACGCTTTACTTGCGTAAAAACCGTATCAATGTGCATATAGTCCCGTTTTTTGGGGATTTTTACGATGGTGATGGTATCAACTACATTGCGCTCAAAAAGCAATTTCATCACTTGCTGCGCGGCGTAGAGCGTCGTGCGCTCGCTGCATCCAATCAACAAATGCCGTGGCGCTACCATCATTACATCGCCTCCTTCGAGCGTAGAGCGGTGGTAGTCACTTTTAAGCTCGTCTTCGGTCAACAAAAAATGGTGTTCATTGTCAGGGATTTCAATGATATTAGCTCGACAATGTTCAAACTGAGGATGGTAAAAAAAGATGTACTGCGTCAACAAGGACTCTCGTGTACGGGCTGCTTTGGCGGGTTTGTTGAGTAATACGTGGTCATTGATGACAATTCCGATGTCACGCGTAAAAATGAAGTTGGGCAACGGTGCAAAAATCATGTGTCGGTCGGGCAACGAACCTGAAATCAAGATTTTGGCCAATTCTGCGGAGTCATACTCGCGGAGTTTATCTTGAATTTTGAACGAACAACGTTCAACGGCACAAATCGAAGCGATGAGTTTGAGGCGTATCGTTGCGTCTTCGAGGATTTCAGTCAGCAGTTTTTGAATATCGATGACCTTGTCAGAATTGAAATAGGAAGGGCTACCTGGTTTATAAAACAAGCGCTCTGGATCGGCGTCAATCTCTTTGATTTTACCTTGTACTTTGTCAGTATCTAAAAAATAAAGAAGGATTTTGACATAGTAGTCGTATTCTTCTCGGCGCATGGTGTCAAGGTGTACGATGTCCTCAAAGAGCCAGTCTTGAGCTTTAGATGGCACAACTTTACCCAAACCACGGTCGGGGCTATGAATCAGCAATCGACGAAGCGTCCCTACTTCGGACGATACTCTGAGTTGGTTGTCGGATTTCATTAGGAAAATCGGTTAAGGTTACTGAGAAAGTCAGAGGCGAGAACACCACAATGAGTAAGAGGGCTCAATAACCAGGGGTATCTTTTGTTTTTTTGCAAAATACGATTTTGACCTAAAACAAAAGATTAATAAGGTAAAAAGACGCAAAAATTAGATTTTTGGAAAAATAATTTACTTTGTTTCAATTTGTTAAGTCATTTTGACTAACAAATTGAAACAAATAAACGTAAAATAAGTTGAGCAACTAGCCTAATCGGCTACAAAGTAAATAAAAAAGCCTCTCAATTTCTTGAGAGGCTTTCGTTGGCGGACAAGGACTCGAACCCTGAATAAAAGAACCAAAATCTTCTGTGTTACCATTACACCATCCACCAATTCCGTTTTGGTGGTGCAAAAGTATAGCTTTATTGGTTACGTGTCAAGCGTTCTTGGTAAAAAAAATGATAATATTTTTTCTGTTTAAGGCTTTTGGCTTGACTTTCAGTGGTTTCGAAAGAATATTTTTTTCGATTAAACGCCTGCTGTAGTTGTTTCAGGAGCAATCTTCTTTACCAATCCTTGAAGAACTTTGCCTGGGCCACATTCAACAAATTCGGTGGCTCCATCGGCTACCATATTTTTTACTGATTGAGTCCAACGTACAGGAGCTGTAAGCTGAGAAATGAGGTTGGCTTTGATGGTAGCGACGTCAGTAGCGGCTTGAGCATTTACATTTTGGTAAATAGCACAACGGGGTTCGTTGAACTGAGTGTTTGCAATAGCCGCCGCTAATTCTTCACGCGCGGGCTCCATCAATGGAGAGTGGAAGGCTCCACCTACGGGAAGTGGCAGTACGCGTTTGGCACCTGCTTCTTTCAATTTTTCTCCCGCTAAACGTACGCCTTCGTGTGAGCCCGAAATGACAACCTGGCCAGGGCAGTTGAAGTTGGCAGCTACTACTACTTCACCTTCGATGGATGCACAAATTTGTTCGATTTTTTCGTCGTCTAGGCCCAATACAGCGGCCATTGTCGATGGATTTAGCTCGCAAGCACGTTGCATGGCAGAGGCACGTTGTGCTACCAATCGGAGTGCATCTTCAAACGATAAAGCGCCCGCAGCTACCAAGGCCGAAAACTCACCGAGAGAGTGGCCAGCTACCATGTCAGGAGCAAAATCTGCTACTGTAGAAGCCAAAATAACCGAGTGTAAAAAAATCGCAGGTTGAGTAACGTTGGTTTGTTTGAGTTCTTCGTCTGTTCCTTCAAACATTACTTTGGTTATCTCAAATCCTAAAATTTCGTTGGCTTTATCGAAGAGTGCACGTGCTTGAGCATTGTTTTCGTAGAGGTCTTTGCCCATGCCGCTAAACTGCGAGCCTTGGCCTGGAAATACGTATGCTTTCATTGATTTTTAGAAGCCCTCCGCCCCTAGGAGGGAGTTTAGTTTGGTCGTTGAAAGGGGCATTGTGATTACAAACATACAAGCCTTGGCTCAAACTATCAAACAATAAACAAGGAGCGCTCTTCGGGAGTTGGAATGCGACAAGCTTCTGATTTTCCAAAAATTCGGTAGCGATTGCGCGCAACAAGCCCGTACACACTATCCCGAATAAAGCGAGGAAGAATACTAAATGCGTAGAGCCAAGACCAGCCTTTGAGGTAGCGGGCTATTTCTAGCGCGGCGGTTGATTTTTCGTATAATTTACCGTCACGTACCAACAGTATCGTATCAAACTCAACCGTGGAGTATCCGTACTGTTGAAGGATTTTCTGACCTAAATCCGATTGAAGGGACGCAAAACGGTAGCGACGAGTGGCGTCGTGGTCAATAATAAAATTGATACTAGCATTGCAAAAGTTGCAGACTCCGTCGAAAAAGATTACGTCCATGAAGCAGGTTAGTTAAAATCAAATCACCCAATGACGCTACTAACTGAAAAACCTATGAAGCAGAGTCCCTCAGCTTCATAGGTTTTTGGGAATGACTATTTAATGAGCTGAATCCATCCTTTGAGGGATAAAGATTCACTATTTTTTTGCAATGTTTTGAACGTAACTGTTACTTGATAGTAGTAAGTCCCCGAAGGAAGTTCTTGGCCATCCGATGTTTTTCCATCCCAATTGAGGGAAGGATTGTTGGTCTCAAACACTTTGGTTCCCCATCGGTTGTACACCACAAACGTTACAGTTTCGATAAACGCAGTGCATGAGATAGGGGTAAAGAGATCGTTTTTCCCATCACCATTGGGGGTAAAAACATTGGGCAATTTGAGCACTGCACAGTTGTCATTACAAACGATATTACTTCTAGCACTTTCAGCCCCAAAACGACTAATAGCCGTGACATAGTAGCAGCCTGCATAAGAATCGAGTCCTGTATGTTTAAAGTTTGTCGTTGGAGCAGCCGTTTGCCCGATTTTAGTAAATGGATCTTCGGGATGACGGGTAAAATAAACATTGTAACTCATGGCTGGAGCGCACTCTTGGTTGTTAGCACCTTTAGCTGGGTAAGTCCAATTAAGATTGTTGCTAACAGTAGTTGCACACTCAAGCCCTGTGAGATTGTCGCAATTGAGAGCATCAATGCTTAGAACTGGAGGGCAAGGCTTCGTACTGTCGGCTGGAGTTGCACAAACAATTTGGGAGAAATTATAAAGTTGCCCTACCTTAATACGTGGGCTGTCGTATGTACCGACGGTTTCGACGCGGTAACAATAGCTGGAGTCGGTAGATAGTTTGACGCTTTGGTTTCCATCGGCTAAAAAGCGGTCGGTACCGTCGTCAGTATAAGTAAAGGTACTGGCGCTTTGTACCGAAACTTCCGCAATGAGGTTGAACGTGCCAGGGCGGTTACGTACCTCGCGGTACACGCGGTGTTTTTGGTTTTCATTGCGCCACGGTACAACGGCTTGCCAATTGAGGCGTAACCCTTGACTTGCAGGAGCAATTGATAGACGGACACTACTTGCGGCTTCGGTGACTCCTAAACTAGTAAGGGTACCATTAAGGGTATGGAAAAATTCTAAGCGGTAGCGATACCCATTCTGTACGGTATTGAGGTTGCGGTCGACGTAGATCGTGTCTACAGTGGCATCCAAATTAGTGTTTATGGTCGCAATGACTGTAAAGTCAGTGCCTGTTAAGCCCGTGGCTCTTGACAAACGGTATTGATATGGACCAGGAACGTCGCCAGCTTTAAACGGCGGACGCGTCCATTTAACCGTAATTACTCCTCGGTTGGTGCTCGTTGTATCTACGGTGACGTTGGTCAATACAGGAGTTTGGGCAGGAAGGTCTAAGCAGGTTTCATCCGAGAGAGGACTAAAACCACCTTGAGGTAGTGCATACGCCACTCGGATACGATAGCTATATTGAACCCCACCTTTTTTCAAACCGAGACCATTGTTGGTATCGGTAAAAGTAGTAGTACCGACAGGGACGCGGCCTACTTCTGTATAGCCCAATGCAAGCGGGTCACCAGGGTTAGTACAGCCACTGAAGGTTCCCCCTGAGCATCCTTCTTTGCGGTAAATGACAATTTGTGCTCCTGTTAATTGGCATCGATAGGCGGTCCAGTTGAGGGTAAAACCCGCTATTGCGCCCGTAGAAGCCTGAGCTGTAAGCCCGAGAGGTTTAGGGGCTACCACCCGAACTGAGAAGGATTCGAGCGTGGCGAGTTGGGTATTATTTCGACCAGGTAAATCTTCCACTTTTACCACCACATCATAGGGTGTTTCTCTGACATGGCTACAATTGGTTAACCAACGGAACGTCCCGATGGCAGGGGAGGCCTGGGATTGCGTAACTGATGGCGTAAATGTTGCATAATCAGCCGCAATAAGGGGAGGCGTAATAGGCTTTCCCTCGGGGTCTAAGTTGAAAACCCCTCCGTAAGCTGACAAAAGCAGGCGGTTATTGTCGGGGTCGGTCGCTCGAATATTTTTTATTACTGTTTGGCCTGCTTCAACGCAGGCATTGTCGATAGGGTCGAGGAGTGGGCGCTTATTAGTAGCATCAGCTACTACAATTTGCATATCTCGGACGACTTCCCCAATTTTTACTCCGTCTCGCCATTCTTCAATGATAAAAGCCACGTTATAAATACCAGGGCTTGCAGGAGCATCCCAGCACAAATCGCCCGTAATAGGGTTGATGGTGAAAGTAGCTGGGGCATTTTTGATTTCGTTTTGGGCAGCAGGGTCTACTCCTAGCGCAGGGTCGAGGTATCCATTTACGTTTCGGTTGATACACGTACTTGGGGTTCCTTGTTTAGGGATTGAAAGGCGATAAGACAAACTGTCACCATCGGCATCAAATGCGGCAGGGTTGTGACAAAACTTTTGACCTACTCGTGCTGAATCCAGCGGTGGATTGAGCATCACTGGAGTACGGTTGAGACCAAGCGAAGCATTGATTACTAAAACGGTTTCGACGTAGAACGGGGTATTGACGGAGTTTGACATGTTACGTACCCCATCGTTGCGGTTCTCGATGCCTACTGAAATGACATAAACCCCAGGAGATGAAAACGTAAATGATTTTCTGAAAATGTTCATGGAAGTCGCTACGTTGATAGAGACCCGCCTTATGCGTTCGACAAGCAGGGTAGTGCCTGTTCCGCCGTTGAAAGGGCGAATACAGAAGGTAACGTCGTTTTGGCCGTCACTGGCCATGCGTCCCCCGATTTCGTCGTGATACGTCGTGAGTGTAAGTTCGTAGGTGAGGTCTTTATCTGAGACACGCCGAGCAGTAATCTCGCCCGCGCGAACGTGCGTGGCATAAGAATAGTATGCACTACATAGGCAGAGCCAAAGAAAGAGAAAACGTAGTGTTAAATTCCTCATGGGTCATTTTGGGGTATGATTGGGTACAGTGTCGATTATAGCTAGTAGGCTGCAAGTACTATTTTTAAAACGAATTTTTTTGGAAAATGGTGTAAATTTTATTGGTTTTTCAAATAAAGCTTTCCGAGAAAGTCGTTTTTTTAAGCATAATGCTAAAACAAAAAAATAACACACTCAGTTACAAATTTGTGCTTTAAATGACTATCACTAATTAGCAAAAAAAGTTTAATTTTAGATTGTTTCTAAATTAATTGAGACCTACTTTTGACCGCTGAAAATAGTAATAATCATCGTTTTAATTTAAAAAACTGAGATATGTCTTGGGTTACTCAAACACTATCAAGCTCAATTGGAAAAAAGTTGGTAATGGCCCTCACTGGCTTGTTTTTATGCTCTTTTCTAATTGTTCACATGAGTGGTAATTTACAGTTGTTTAAGCATGATGACGGCTTAGCATTTAACATCTATGCCGTTTTTATGACAACTAATCCCCTCATCAAAACGGTTTCGTACGGATTGTACGCCTTCATTTTGTTGCACGCATTTGAAGGCTTGTATTTGGCGAAGCAAAATCGTCAAGCGCGTGGCAATCAGCGTTATGTCGTTAGTAACGGCAAAGCAAACAGCTCTTGGTTTTCGCGTAGCATGGCGCTATTAGGTACCATTTTGCTTGTTTTTATTGTGGTACACATGTCAAACTTTTGGTTTGAGTACAAGTTTGGGTACGTGCCTTACACACAGTATGAGCAAAACCTCGTGACGGGTGAAGTTGTAGCCACCCCGTTTGAAGGTGACATCAAAGGCAAGATGGAAGAGTTTGTGCGTGAAGAAAGCCAGACACGCGTGGTAATCGTCAAAGATTTATACCGCAGTGTAATGGAAGGTTTTAAGAACCCCATTTTAGTACTTTTCTACGTGCTATCTATGTTTGCTGTGTCGTTCCACTTAGTGCATGGTTTCAAAAGTGCTTTCCAAACCCTTGGAATTAACCACTCAAAGTACAATCCATTGCTCAATTTCTTGGGCGTTGGTGTATTTGGTATCATCATCCCGATTGGGTTCGCATTGATGCCTTTGTATTTCTTCTTTAAGAGTATGTAGTAGCAGTTAATTGTTATCCGTTATCAGAAAAGCCATTGCTGACTTGATAACCCATAACAGTTACAGATGAATACACTAATAACAGATAACGTTTAACGGACAATAGTAAATATGGCAACATCACCAAAATTGGACGCCAAAATCCCCGATGGGCCGCTCGAAAATAAGTGGACAAAATACCGCTCCACTGTGGCGCTCGTCAACCCCGCAAACAAGCGGAAACTCGAAATTATCGTTGTAGGTACTGGTTTAGCAGGAGCATCGGCTGCTGCGACGTTGGCTGAACTAGGATATTCTGTAAAAGCTTTTTGTTTTCAAGATTCAGCTCGCCGTGCGCACTCAATTGCGGCACAAGGGGGAATCAATGCTGCTAAAAACTACCAAAACGATGGCGACTCTACCTATCGTTTGTTTTATGATACTATTAAAGGAGGTGACTACCGCGCTCGCGAAGGAAACGTTTATCGTTTGGCGCAGGTTTCGGCTTCTATTATTGACCAATGCGTGGCGCAAGGGGTTCCGTTTGCGCGCGAGTACGGTGGCTTGTTGTCGAACCGTTCATTTGGAGGAACGCAAGTGCAGCGTACGTTTTATGCGGCGGGTCAAACAGGCCAACAGCTTCTGTTAGGAGCTTATTCGGGTCTTCAGCGTCAAGTAGGTTTGGGTACGGTTAAAATGTACTCACGTCACGAAATGCTTGATGTCGTAGTAATCGACGGAAAGTGTCGCGGAATCATTGCTCGTAACTTAGTGACGGGCGAAGTGGAGCGCCACTTCGGTCATGCCGTGTTGCTTTGTACAGGTGGTTACGGAAACGTATTTTACCTTTCAACCAACGCGATGGGTTCTAACGTAACCGCGGCTTGGAAAGCACACAAAAAAGGAGCTTTCTTCGGAAACCCATGCTTTACACAAATTCACCCAACTTGTATCCCTGTATCAGGTGATCACCAGTCGAAGTTAACGTTGATGTCAGAGTCATTGCGTAATGACGGCCGTATTTGGGTTCCTAAAAAGAAAGATGATAATCGTCCTGCCAACCAAATTCCAGAAGACGAGCGTGACTATTACTTGGAGCGTCGTTATCCTGCGTTTGGTAACTTGGTGCCTCGCGACATCGCTTCTCGTGCAGCGAAAGAGCGTTGTGATGCAGGTTACGGAGTAGGTACATCAAAAATGGCAGTTTACCTCGATTATTCGGCAGCGATTCAGCGCTACGGAAAAGGAGAAGTAAATAAATTGAACCTCCACGATGCATCGGCTGAAAAAATTACTGAACTGGGTAAAGCCGTCGTAAAAGAGAAGTACGGTAACTTGTTTGATATGTACAAACAAATCACAGGCGAGGATCCGTACGAAGTACCAATGCGTATTTATCCTGCGGTGCACTACACCATGGGTGGGCTTTGGGTTGACTATAATTTGATGACAACGGTACCAGGTTTGTACGCGTTGGGAGAAGCTAACTTCTCTGACCACGGTGCCAACCGCCTTGGTGCAAGTGCATTGATGCAAGGTTTAGCGGATGGTTACTTCGTAATTCCGTACACAATTGGTGCTTACTTGGCCAACGAAATTCGTACCAACTCAATTCCAACAGATCACCCCGCATTTGTAGAAGCCGAAAAACAAGTAAAAGAGCGCATTTCTAAACTGGTTTCAATCAAAGGTAAGACGTCGCCAGAAGCGTTCCACAAGCGTTTGGGTAAAATCATGTGGGATAAATGTGGTATGGCGCGTAATGAAGCAGGTTTGAAAGAAGCCATCACCGAAATTCAAGCATTGAAAAAGGAGTTCTGGTCTGATGTACGGGTAATGGGCGATATCGACGAGTTTAACCCTGAACTTGACAAAGCGGGACGCGTGGCAGACTTTATCGAATTGGGTGAGTTGATGTGTCGCGATGCACTCAACCGCAACGAATCATGTGGTGGTCACTTCCGTGAAGAGTACCAAACCGAAGAAGGAGAGGCACTGCGCGATGACGAAAACTATATGTATGTAGCTGCGTGGGAACATGCAGGCGAAAGCCAATGGGAACTCCACAAAGAGGACTTGGTGTACGATAACATTAAGATTGCGCAACGTTCTTATAAGTAATCACCTTTTGTCACCCTGTAAGGGTCTAAAAACCATATTTAGCTGTTTATAGACGCTTACAGCGTGACAAAAAAAACTTCAAAACAAAATGTCAGCAGGAGATATGAACCTCACCTTGAAGGTGTGGAGACAAAAAAATAAAAAAATAGAAGGGAAAATCGAAACTTACCAAGTTGCTGGTATTTCACCCGACATGTCATTCTTAGAGATGTTCGACGTATTGAACGAACAACTCATCAGTGAAGGCAAAGAACCTATCGCTTTCGATCACGATTGCCGCGAAGGTATTTGTGGAATGTGCAGCATGTACATCAATGGCCGCCCACACGGCCCCAAAGGTGGAATTACCACTTGCCAGTTGCACATGCGTAGCTTCAACGATGGTGATACCATTGTGGTAGAACCTTGGCGCGCTCAAGCTTTCCCTGTGATCAAAGACTTAGTGGTAGATCGTGCTGCTTTTGACCGCATTCAAGCGGCAGGTGGGTTTGTGTCGGTCAACACGGGTAACGCCCAAGACGCTAACAGTATTCCTATCGCAAAAGAAGATGCTGATGAGGCATTTGCAGCAGCGGCTTGTATTGGTTGCGGGGCGTGCGTAGCGGCTTGTAAAAACGCTTCGGCGATGCTTTTTGTATCGGCGAAAGTGTCTCAATTCGCGTTGTTGCCACAAGGCCAGCCAGAGCGTAAAATGCGCGTAGAGCGTATGGTAGCGCAAATGGACGAGGAAGGCTTTGGCTCATGTACCAACACAGGTGCGTGTTCGGCGGAGTGTCCAAAAGAAATCTCATTGGAGCACATCGCCCGCCTCAACCGCGAATACTTAGGCGCTAAGTTGACGTCACAAGGCGTATAAGCTTTTATTGATTTTTTACAAAAAAGCCATTCTTCGGAGTGGCTTTTTTTCTATCTACTATGATTCCATTGCTTTCGCAACCCTACCCGCACAATGCCCTATTTTCTCGTTACTGGCTCTTGGTTTCGGCAGGAGCAGGGGCCTTTATTGCCTTGTTTTTGATTGTTTTTCAGCCTTTTGGAGCTTCGTATTGGCAACACCCCGATAAAAACCTGATTTTGGCGGGTTATGGGCTGGTGACTTTTTTGTGCCTGTCGGGCATTAGTTTTGCCATGCCTCTGCTGTTCAAACGTTGGTATTCGGAAGCAAACTGGACGGTCGGGAAAGAGATTCTGGGGGTCTTATTAATCTTAGTCATCATTTCAGTTGGAAACTGGCTTTATAGTCAATGGTTTTTTGTGAGTTCGTTTCGGATAAAAGAACTGTTTGGTTGGATAGGTATTACAGTGGCAATTGGCATCATTCCGACGACCATCATTACGTTGCTTGATTATACCCGTTTGCAGCGCAAATACGCAACCGACAAACTGTCGGTTAAAACAAACACGGAGGAACAACCCGCACCTGCGTCGTTGGAAATAATTACGCTAATCGCCGAAAATCTCAAAGACACCTTTAGCCTTTCACCCGACGAACTGTTATTTATCGAGTCGGCTAGTAACTATTCGGAGGTGGTGTTTTTAAAGGAAAATAACCTTCAAAAAATGCTGATTCGGAGTAGCCTTAGTCGATTAGAAGAACAGATTCAACACAGCGACATCGTGCGGTGTCATCGCTCATTTATTATTAATTTAAAACAAGTATCCAAAATTACGGGCAATGCCCAAGGCTATAAATTACAACTTAAAAACGTGGGGTATCCGCTGCCCGTGGCTCGTCGTTACACTGATTTGATAGCTACTTATTTCCAAAAATAGCTTGTCATTCGTCCCAAAACAGGGGATAAAAGCCCCAAAAAGGGTCATTTGTCCCAAAACCTAGGCAAACGTCCCTTTTTTTTGGACGACCATTTTTGAGGTTCTACGTTTGTGTCAGTCAAAACACAAACCCGTTTTTTTATGGAAGCTTTATTGAATCTAACAGCCACTGCCAAAAGAACCATTTTTACTATTGCCGCTTGTTTGGTACTCCATTCCTTCTCGGTTCAAGCGCAAACCGCCGAAAAAGACACAACGGTAGAACGCTTAAAAGTTCGGACGTCATTCGCCAAATCCTACTTTGGTATAGACGCTTTTACAACGACAGGCGGAACAACACAATACCTCACTCCGAGCGGCCTGTCATCGGTTGATTTTTTGGGAACTACCTCACCCCGTATTTTATTGGGCGGAACGCACTTTTGGGGGCACGCTGATTTCTACGTCTCCATTCCTGTAGCTCAATTTGGCAAAAAAATCCCTGCCGAATTGGCCAACGTTTCGTACAGCGAAGGCGTGGAAACAGGTGCACGTTTTTTCCCGTGGGCTATCAAAGAAGGTAAACTACGGCCTTTTGTAGGAATTGCTTTCAAAGGATTCAGTTTTGCTCAAATCTCCAACGAACCTAATAAAAATTATACCACAGTGCCGTCGGTGGCCAAGACGACCTTCCCGTATCAAGCGGGGGCCGTGTATGCCACCAAGAAACTTTTGTTTCAAGTGGGACTCAACTACCAGCGACATACCAATTTCCAGTATCCACTGTCACGTACCCAGTACGGAGCCTTGGAAGTGTCGCCTTGGTCCTTCAACGTGGGCTTGAGTTATTGGATTAATTCCAATGGAGGCTTGGCTTCTAAATACGGCGAAAAATACATGAAAATGGGCGTGAAAAAACTACAAGCCCGCAACCGTTTGAACTGCTGGTACGTAGGAATTGGTCCATCAAGCTCGTTTGAAATCTCAAAATCAGAATACATTAAAGATAAGTACCCATTTTTAAAGCAAGAAAGCCCAGGAAGTTTGATTCCTGATATTGCAGCGGGGCGTTACTTTCATAAAGCGGATGCCAATGTGGGCGTGTCGTACCGTAAATTAGGCTACGGCATGAGCGGCTACGGCGTACACCTCAATTACGAACGCCGTTCATATACCCTTGAAACTTACAAATTTTTGGGCGACTACCACGGTTTTGTACCTTACGTAGGCCCTACCTTGGCCTATGAAGACTTGCGATTTACGGATACAGACAATGGCGTCTCTAAGTCATTTGAAGCCAAAAAAGTAGCATTAGGGGTGATTTTTGGTTGGGATATTCGCATTAGTCGATCAGAAACGTGGTTATTACGTACAAATCTTCGCTATACGCCTAATCTTCACCTCAAAGCAGAAGGCAAAAAAGTGATGTTTGACCAAATGGAGTTTAATTTCATTCAGTTTGTGTGGATGTTGGGACGAAATAAAGCGCTGAAATAGTGAATGAATAAAGCATAAAAGTTGTAGCTTTAGGTAGAAGCTAAACAAAGAAAAGATAATGGCAGATGCATGGATAGAACGGTGGAATGACCGCTATGGTCAGTCGGAGTATGCGTATGGCGAAACGCCTAATGACTATTTGAAAGAGCAGTTGGAAAAACTGCCGCCTAGGAAAATTTTATTTCCTGCCGAAGGTGAAGGACGTAATGCTGTTTTTGCAGCTACTAAAGCGTGGCAAGTGTCGGCGTTTGATGTAAGTAAAGAGGGACAAAAGAAGGCATTACAACTAGCGGAAAAGCAACAGGTGTCTATCGATTACCAAGTAGGGTTGCTGGAAGAACTTCAGTACAGCCCCGATGAATTTGATGCAATTGCCCTTATTTATGCTCATTTTCCTGCGACGCTGAAGGCTCCCTACCACCGATTACTGGACAGCTTTTTGCGTCCAGGAGGAATCATTATTTTTGAAGCATTTAGTAAAAAACACCTTGAGTACGTGCAAAAAAATGAAAAAGTAGGTGGTCCAAGGGAGCTTGAAATGTTGTACTCGGTAGATGAAATAAAGGCTGATTTTGCGAATTATGAAATAATTGAACTGGAAGAGAAAGTCATTGAACTCCACGAAGGGCTTTATCACAATGGTGAAGGAGCGGTTGTACGGTTTGTGGGGCGAAAAAAATAAAGAAACGAATGGATACCCCCTTTTTCTCGCAATTGGAGGAGCTGTACACAGCCCTCAAAGCTGAAGATGCTCAAAAAACAAACCGGTTGGAGAGGTGGCGGAATTTGGAACCTCAATCTGCTTTGTTGATTTCGCTACTGATTCGAAGCCAGCAAACCAAAACTTTATTGGAAATAGGTACTTCTAATGGGTATTCTACACTGTGGTTTGCGAATGCGCTACAAAAGACGGGAGGACATCTTACAACACTTGAAATAGAACTTGAGCGTACCAAATTGGCGCAAACAAATTTGGAGATGTTTCAATTGCAGGAATATGCTACCTGCTTGACCGCCGATGCGCAGGATTTCCTTCAAAGTGCGATGCCTGAGTACGACCTTATTTTCTTGGATGCAGAACGGGCCTTTTACTTAAATTATTGGAATGACCTGCGCCGTTTGCTCATGGGTAAGAAAGGGGCAACTTTACTAGTCGATAATGTTATTTCCCATGCCTCTGAAGTCGTTGATTTTATTCAATTAATTAAGGAGGATGGACACATGCTTATCACGATTGTGGATGTTGGAGCAGGGCTGTTGTGGGTGACGTGTGCATAAAAAACTAGTTTCAAACCAAAGCCTCGACTCATTGGGTTGAGGCTTTGGTTTAAAATAAACATTAGCTTGAAACGACGCGGTTTATTACTTTTCCTGACACTTTTCCGACCGTTAAGCCTTGAAAAATAATAGAAAATACCACCACGAAGTAGGTCATTTGGAGTAATAAATCCTTGTAAATGCCATCTTCTACCGCAAGTACTAAGGCAATAGAAACTCCGCCGCGCAAACCGCCCCACACGAGCATGGTGAGGGTGCCTTTAGACAATTTAGGATTGAAAGGTACAATAAGCGATGGTAGCCAAATCGAAATAAAACGGGCAAACAACACGACAAAAATCGCAACCGCCGAGATAATCCAATAACTCTTCATTTTTAGGTCGGGGATGAGAAGGAGTTCAAATCCAATAAATAAGAAAAGAATGGCGTTGAGGATTTCGTCGCTCAACTCCCAGAATTTTGTCAAATAATCTTTGGTTTCGGCGCTCATAGCTACCTTTTTTCCGTAGTTACCAATAATGAGTCCTGCCGCTACCATCGTAAGGGGGCCAGAGGTGTGGGTAGCTTGGGCAATGAGGTACCCACCCATAACTACCGACAGTGTAATGAGGACAGACACAATGTAGTCGTCGATACCTTTGATGGCTTTGGAGGCCGTAAACCCAAGTAAAATCCCGAGCAACAGCCCGCCTAGGGCTTCTTTCGCCAATAACCAAGCAATAGATTTTATCGAAATATCGAGGTTATTAGATTGGGCTAGCTCTAAAATGACCGCAAAAAGTACTACGGCAACGCCGTCGTTAAAAAGAGACTCCCCCGCAATTTTGGTTTCCAGCGACTTAGGAACGTTTGCTTTTTTTAGAATACCCAACACCGCAATAGGGTCAGTGGGTGAAATGAGCGCCCCGAAGAGCAAACAGTATAAAAAGGGTAAATCGAACCCTAAAAAGGGAACAGAGTAGAACAGAACCCCGCCGATGACGAATGTAGAAATGATGACACTAATGGTCGAAAAAGTAAGAATTGGGAGACGGTGTTCCTTCAAATCAGCAAAGTTGACATGAATTGCCCCTGCAAAGAGCAAAAAGTTGAGCATGGCACCCATCAATACTTCGGTAAAATCAAACTCAGAGAGAAGCTTGAGCAATTTTTGGGTAGTGACAGGGAAGAGCCAATGCCCAGAAAATCGTAAAATGATAGAGACAACAATGGCCATTACCATAATTCCAATGGTAGGGGGGAGTTTTAAAAAACGGTGGTTGAGGTAAGCAAAGAAGGATGCTAACACAATGAGAACCGAAAACGAATAGTACAATTCCATAGCTGAATTTTAGGGTGGAAGGTGAAAAAAAAGGATGTAAAGTGACTTTATATTTTACTTCACAACTGATTAAAATGATACTAATTGTGAAATAGTATAAGGTTAGGCTTGCCGCGAAAATTAACAATATATTACTTTTTTCTTGTAAATGCAACTAACGATTCTGCGAATTGAAGTAGGTGTATTGTTTAAATAATAAGAATTGTTTTTTGAAATAATATTAACAGTTTCTTGAAAAATGTATTTGTTAACTAGTTGATAATTAGTAGTTTATGTTTATTTGTATTCGTTGGTGATTCGCGATTAGTTGTGCTTGATTTTTGTGTTTTTTTGTGTCAACTTTAGAAAAGTAAAAAGGGGAATTCTAATGAAAAACTAATCTGCCAATTCAGATGCGGCACTTGGGTTCTTTGTTTTGATAAACTGAATATATGAAAATGAGAATGAGTCTTTTTTAAGTGTCAAATTGAAATCATTCTCACAGAGTCGTAGAGAATTATACAACCAATTAAGTACTTACAACTTAATACACTGTAAGCTAAGTTACTTTAACCATTCCCCGCAGATTGACGCCGATTGAAAGTCGCAGATGACGCTGATTAATGACCGTATAAAGCCCTTTTTCAGCGAAAATCAGCGTTTATAATTCTGCGGCTTTCTGCGGGTAAAAAATAAAGCTATTTAGTTTACACTGTACTTAGCGTCTCTCCGTGAAGTGTAAGTTATGTGAGTAGCAATAGAACTTTTGTTTCTTTATATAGCTAATTATACAGCCTTTTTAAAAAACAGATGAATTTAACTCTCACTTCGCGTGTCCCGCTTATCGACGGGCTTCGGGGCTTTGCCCTTTTAGGTATTATTTTAGCGCATTACATCGGATGGCACAGTGGTTGGTCGCTTCCCCAAGAAGTAAGCAAACCGTATCAATCGGATGTGCTCTCTCAAATTATTTGGACGTTTGACGGAATTTTGGTGACGGGTAAGTTCTTTGCTTTCTTCTCGTTTTTGTTTGGGGTGAGCTTTGGACTGATGCTCCTGCGAACCAATGAAAAACGGGGTGCTTTTTTCGCTCGTTTTGCTTGGCGTATTACTATTTTAGGAGGGATTGGTTTCTTACACCACCTGCACTGGCGGGGTGATATTTTGAGTATTTATGCCGTTGTAGGTTTTGGGCTTTTACTTTTTGCCAATCTCCCAGACAGATGGTTATTAGGAGTAGCTATTGTTTTGATTATCAATATTCCAGCACGCTTTCAGGATGCTTATATGAGCCTCAATCACATAGATACGGGAGCGTTGTGGGGCACTATTTTTGACGACGCTGGTAACAAACGTTATCTAGCATTGATTCGCGCTGGGGAGTACTTCCCGTTTTTGAAGGATAATTTGGACGCGTTTCCTAAAAAAATGGAATTTCAAGTACTCAGTGGGCGCTTATACATTACCCTGGGTTTCTTTTTGTTGGGTTTTTGGTTTGCCCGAAAGCAGCTTTTACAACAATTTGAGGAGCATCGTAAATTGTTTCGTAAAGTTCTTATTTACAGCGCTTCAACAGTAGGGGTTCTGGTGCTGATTGGGGTAGGCTTACAACTGAGCGGAGCGTTTAGCAAAGCCCTGCCCATGTGGTTGTCGGCGCTTCTGACGACCTTATACGACCTCATGAATGCTTGTATGGTGATGGTGTACGTAGCAGGAGTTAGTTTTTTGCTTTCCAAAAAAAGTTGGAGATCTATTTTGTCGTCGTTGGCGATGATTGGCAAAATGGCGCTCACAAGTTATCTCACACAAACCCTGCTAGGTTGGTTTATTTTCTTTGGATTTGGGCTAAATCTCCTTGGGAAGGTATCGCCAGCGACGGGTTATTTGATTGGAATTATCGTATTTTTAGGCCAAATTGCTTTCAGTCGATGGTGGTTAAGCCATTTTCACTATGGCCCAGTCGAATGGCTCTGGCGGTCGTTGACGTACTTTAAGATTCAACCATTTCTAAAGAGCTAAGTACATTGTTAAGTAAATAGCTTTATTTTTTGCCCGCAGAAAGCCGTAGAATTATAAACGCTGATTTTCGCTGAAAAAAGGCTTTATATGGTCATTAATCTGCCTCATCTGCGATTTTCAATCTGCGGGTAATAGTTAAAAAAACTTAGCTTACAGTGTAGTTAATCGTTAAACGTGCGGAATAGCAAGAGTTTAGGCTGAGTTAATAGTATTAACACAATCAACAATTAGCTGTGTATAAGCATTTAAAAGCCAGTTAGCACTATTTTCGAGCCTTCAAATTAGCTAATTGAAAGTGTACTTGGTATTTTTTCATTTGTAACGAACTCTTCAATAAATAATCTTTCTTATGAATAATCCCATAAAAATTGTTTCGGCAGCAGTCTTCATTGCTGTGTTGGCAGGCTGTAAGTCGGAATCAGAGCAGTCCAAACGTACTTCATTTTTTGACATTACTGGCATGGATACTACTGCCAAGCCGACCGACGATTTTTTTCAGTATGCTAATGGGGGCTGGATGAAAAAGACCCAAATTCCTGACGATCAAACAGGTTGGGGGTCGTTTTACACCTTGTATGAAGAAAATTTGGCGAAACTTCACGTGATTTTGGAGGAAACTTCCAAAGGGTCACATGCTAAAGGGAGTTTGGAACAAAAAATTGGCGATTTATATAAATCGGGGATGGATACGGTCACTATCGAGAAGAAGGGATATGAACCTATCAAAGCAGACCTGGCCAAAATCGACGGTTTGAAGACCAAACAAGATGTGATTGACTATGCAGCTAGCCTTCCGTCGGACCCAGGTAGTGTTTGGTTTAGTCTTTATGTGGCCAGTGACGAAAAAAATCCAGGTTACAATGCGCTCCAATTTGCTCAAACGGGGTTGACCCTTCCCGAAAAGGATTATTATTTCCGTGCGGATGCCGAAACTCAAAAAGTAAAAGACGCTTTTAAAAAATATGTGACGACGCTCTTTACCTTGAGTGGTACTGATGCCGCCACCGCGCAGAAAAAAGCGGAAAGTATTCTCAAACTGGAAACGGAGATTGCTAAGTCGCATCGTAGCCCAGTGGAACTGCGTAATCCCGAGAAAAACTACAATAAGTTTGCGACCAAAGACTTAGCTAAGCTGACGCCAGGCATAGATTGGGTAAAGTTGGTGCAAAAAATGGGGGTGAAAACGGACTCTGTTATCATTGGCCAGCCAGACTATTACCGTGGACTTGACCAACTACTAAGCAAGCAGCCGATAGAGGTGATTAAAGACAAGATTCGGTTTTACATTTTAACGTCAGCGGCCTCGTCGTTGAGCAAGCCGTTTCGCGACGCGCAGTTTGAGTTTTACGGAAAAACCCTCAATGGACAACAAGTGCAGGAAGCTCGTTGGAAACAAATTACGAACGCCGTCGATGGTGGCCTAGGCGATTTGTTGGGTCAATTGTTTGTTAAGAAACATTTCCCGCCTACTGCCAAAACTCGCATGGATGAGCTGGTCAATAACTTACAAGCAGTGTATGGCGACCGCATCAAGCGTTTGGAGTGGATGAGTGATTCGACCAAAACGGAGGCGTTGAAAAAGTTGAACTTATACCTCAAAAAAATTGGCTACCCCGACAAGTGGAAAGACTACGCCGACGTAGAGATTGTAGCTGATAACTATTATGCCAACCAACAGTCGATACGAGCATCATCGTTGAAACGTGATTTTGCCAAAGTAGGCAAGGCCGTCGATAAAACAGAATGGGGAATGACTGCGCCTACGGTCAATGCGTATTACAACCCAACATTCAACGAAATTGTGTTTCCAGCAGGAATTTTACAGTTCCCGTTCTTTGATAATGATGCTGATGATGCTATTAATTATGGGGCTATTGGGGCGGTCATAGGTCACGAAATGACGCACGGTTTTGATGATCAGGGGAGTCAATATAATTACATGGGGATGCTCAAAAACTGGTGGACACCTACCGACGCCGACCGTTTTAAACGGAAAGCACTCGTTGTTGTGAAGCAGTATAATAACTACACGGTACTGAATAATATGCACGTCAACGGAGAGTTGACACTAGGGGAAAATATTGCCGATATTGGTGGGCTTTCGATTGCGTATGAAGCCTTTAAGCGAACCAAACAAGGTCAAAGCAACGAAAAAATTGACGGATTTACGCCCGAACAGCGCTTTTTCTTAGGGTTTGCGCAAGTATGGCGGATTAAAAACCGCGACGAAACGTTGCGTACGCGCATTTCGGTAGATCCTCACTCGCCCGAACACTTCCGAGTTAATGGGCCGTTGTCGAACATGCCCGAATTTTATAAAGTGTTCAATATGAAGCCAACCGATAAAATGTATCGCCCTGATAGCCTACGAGTAAGCATCTGGTAAAGGAGTGAAAGGCGCGTTTTTTAATTGTTTTTAGTAGTATTGCATGAGATTCAGGCCGTAAATTGCTTATTGAAACTAAAACATAACCATTTCACTAACTTTCTCTTTTACCTGTGAACTTACATCTTCGCGAAAAAGTAATTATCGTTTCAGGCGGTGCCAAAGGAATTGGCGAAGCTATTGCGCGCACGTTAGCCGTAGAAGAAGCCATCCCCGTGATTGCTGGACGTAGTGCAGCCGACAACCAAGTGGTCATTGAAAAAATTGAAGCATTGGGCGGTATGGCCTACGGTGTAGAAGCGGAACTTACGGACCCTGCCGAATGCGAAAAAGCCATTCGGTTGACGGTAGAGCGCTTTGGTCGAATTGATGGTCTTGTCAACAACGCAGGTGTCAATGATGGTGTAGGACTCGAAAAGGGTAGCTACGAAGCTTTCATGGCTTCATTGCACAAAAATGTGGTTCATTACTACTTATTGGCACAACACGCACTTCCCTATCTGATTAAAACCAAAGGGCCAATTGTCAACGTCAGCTCTAAAGTAGCCGAAACGGGGCAAGGAAACACCTCGGCTTATGCTGCTGCCAACGGGGCCCGTAATGCCCTCACGCGTGAGTGGGCGGTGGAATTGTTAAAGTACGGAATTCGGGTCAATGCCTTGATTGTGGCAGAGTCGTGGACGCCGCTTTACGAAAAGTGGATTAAAACACTTCCTAATCCCGAAGAAACTCTCAACGAAATCAATAGCCGTATTCCGTTTGAAAATCGGATGACAAGTCCTGAAGAAATTGCGAATATGGTCACCTTCTTGTTGTCAAAAAAATCGAGCCACACGACGGGGCAGCTTATCCATGTGGATGGCGGGTACGTACATTTGGACCGCTCGATTATTAAGCATTAATTCAAACATTCCGAAAATTCAATACTTTCGGAATGTTGATACCTAACCTTACAAATAACCCTAAACTTCATTTACTGATTTATTGATGAAAAAAGCCCCTTTACTTACCGCCAAGTACGTCCCGACGTACGCCTTTGTGACGAGTCTTTTCCTTCTTTGGGGGATTGCCATTACGATGGGAGACTTATTAAATCGCCGTTTCCAGACGGTGTTAAATGTTTCTATCGCTGATTCTGGCTTGGTTCAGTTTTCGATTTTTGGCGCTTATTTCGTCATGGGTATTCCTGCGGGGTTATTCATGAAAAAGTATGGGTACAAAAATGGCGTACTTCTAGGCCTTGGCTTATATGCCATCGGTGCGTTTCTGTTTTATCCTGCTGCCGAAGCCCAATCGTTCGATTTCTTTCGTTTGGCACTGTTTATCTTAGCTTGTGGACTTGCCACGCTCGAAACCGTAGCGCACCCGTTCTCGGCGGCGTTGGGTCATGAAGAAACCTCAGAGCAGCGCATTAACCTATCTCAGACTTTCAACGGAGTCGGAGCGATTTTGGGCCCTGTATTGGGTTCATTTATCATCTTGCGTAATGTCCCTACGGGCGACGTTGTGCATGACCTTGCCCCTGTGAAGTATCTGTACATTGTGATTGGCGCGGTGGTACTCAGTGTTGCTATTGCGTTTTCGTTTATCAAAGTGCCGCCGTTGACCGAAGAAAGCACCGAGGTAGAAGAGGGGGCTGGTTCAGGTCCGAAAAAGGGCTTGTTTGAGCATCGTCATTTTATTTGGGCGGCCATTGCGCAGTTTTTCAACGTAGCGGCACAGGGTGCTACGTGGGCATTTTTTATCAATTATGCCGTTAAATACATGCCTGATATGACCGACGAAAAAGCGGGGTACTACTTTTCGTTTAGTATGGTGTTGCTGTTGGCAGGCCGTGCCGTTGGTACGTTCTTGATGCGCTTTATTAAGCCCAATACCTTACTTGCTATTTTTGCGGGAGCCAACATTGTGTTATGTTTGATTATTTCTCAAACGTGGGGGTGGGCGTCGTTTATCGCCTTGATGATGCTCAACTTCTTTATGAGTATCATGTTCCCAACGATTTTTGGTTTGGGCCTTCGCAACCTTGGTGAGCATAAACAACGCGCCTCATCGTATATTGTAATGGGGGTTGTGGGAGGAGCTGTTTTTCCACCAATTATGGGGAAAGTAGCCGATATTGACGTGGCTCAATCGTATTTGACTCCTATCGTTTGTTACGTAGTGATTTTGTTGTTTGGCTTAGTTTTCTCGAAGCCTAAAAACTAGACATATTTATCTATAAGCAAAGCCTCAGATTCTCGGTAGTCTGAGGCTTTTTGTTTCCTGTTTTTGTCATACCGACAAAGGAGGTATCTTATCCTTTTCTTTGGTCGGGTTGTGAGCAACCCTTAGCACAATCAAGGTGTTCTGACAATTGCAAGACGTTGCAGAAGGTCTTTGTGCTGGCTTTCTGGATAAGAGATAGATGACTCCCGATTTGTCATAAAAAGCTGTCCTTTCTCGATTCGCTCGATGTATTCTAAGTTTACCACCAGCGAGCGCGATAAGCGATGAAAGCCTTGAATCATAAAAAACTGAGCCAAATAGCCCAAATTCATTGAAAAGACTGCAGGCTTGTTGTCACGAGTGGTATGCACCTCTACGTACGAACCTGCGGCGAGTAAGTACATGACGTCTTTTTTGACGATTTTTATGTATCCTTTTCCCTGCTCAACGGGCAAAAAAAGCGATGTGGATGTATGTGGGTTAACGGGGGTTTCGTGTTGGGCTTTGTAATTGTAATACGCTAGTTCTATTTGTATCGCGAGCTCTTTATGACGAAAAGGTTTCAATAAATACGCAGCAGGTCGTGTCTCCTGTGCTTGAGCTACAATATCAGGGTCGTCGTGGGCGGTTAAGTAAATAACGGGCATTGGACTCACAGAAATCATTTGTTTGGCAATCATTATTCCCGTATCTGCGGTTCCTTCCAGGGTAATGTCAACTAAAGCCAAATCGGGTGGCTGATATTTTAGAACGTTGAGTGCTTCGCGGGAGTTTCGCGCATGACCCACAACTTCGTGACCCGCTTTTTCGAGTGTATCCTGAATGGATTCTGCCATGATGAGGTCATCTTCAACAAGTAAAATTTTCAAGCTTTTCATAGGTATTGATATTTTAGTAGCGGGTTAGTTATACTTTAAAATTCATCTGAAATTGGGATCCTTTGTTTATATCAAACGCATAGGAAGCATAGAGTTGTTCGGCTTGGAGTTGAATGAGCCTCATCCCAAAGGATGATTTTCGGGTAATGGGTTGTTGGGGTATAAACCCAGGTCCGTTATCGTTGACTTTGAGGATGCAGGTTCGGTTGGATTGTTCGCAGGAGAGTGTCCATTGGGGGTTTTCGTTGTCAGGGAAAGCGTATTTACAAGCGTTTGTGAGAAGTTCGTTGACAATGAGCCCAATACGCATGGCATGGTCGATGGGCAAATACAAGGAAGGTACGATGTGATTGTGAATATATACGTGCTCGTAGCCGAAAGTTTGTAAGCCTACTTTGATAATATCATTCAAGAAGTCGAGCATTTGAACTTCCCCGAGGGTTTGGCCGCTGTAGAGGGTACGCTGCAGGGTTGACATAACCTCAATCCTCAATTGAGTTTCTTCAAGGACGTTTTTGGTAGCATCGTCGGAGAGTCGATTGAGTTGGAGGTTCAGCAGGCTTGAAACGAGTTGGAGGTTGTTTTTGACGCGGTGATTTTGTTCCCTCACGAGGGTAGCGTTTGATTCACTGAGGCGCTGATTTTTGACCGATACCCGATAGAAGGCGATGCTAGCGGCGAGAGCGCCCACAAAAAGGATGGCCAATGCGGCAAGGAATCGTTGTTGTGTTTGTTGGCTTTGCTGGCTGAGTTGGAGTTCGCGTTGCTTGGCTTTGAGTTGTGCTTCTTTTTTCTCGGTTTCGTATTCGATGCTGAGGCGACTCATTGCACCTTCGCGGTCAGCGAGGAGCTTTTGACGTTCGGCTGCATATACTCGTTGGGCGTAGTCAAAAGCCTTTTGCCAGTCTCCGATGGCAGCATAGTAGTTTCGATAGAGCTCATTTTGACTGGTTTGAAAGTCTTTATTGAATAGATGGGGATGAGAAGGTAATTTTGTTGTTTCTTTTTCAATTTCTTGAATGAGTATTTTTACTTTATTGAGTTGTTTAAATTGAAGATACACTTGGCTCAATTGTAATTTAGCGATAATTATTTCGGCAGGTATTTGCGCTTTTAAGCAGATATCAAGGGCTTTTTGGTAGTACTCAATGGCTTTAGGGTCGTTTCTTCTTTGTAATTCGGCTGCCAAATTAATCATGACTATGCGTACGTCCATCGGATTACCATGAGCGAGAATGAGTTTTTCTTTCTTACGTAAATAATACAACACGCTATCGTGGTTTGGGGAAGGATAATTGTTTTTTTTTCCACCCTCTGACCAATCTATCTCGTGAATTGTTTGTAAGGAGCTGTAAGCTAGTGATAGTGCTTTGGTGGAATTGATACGCTCGGCTACTTGCAGTGCTAACTGAGCATACCGATAAGCATCTTCATAATGAAATAGAACTCTTTCGATTTCAGTGAGGCGGAAATAGAGGCGCGAGAGCTCGAAGGAGTCTCCGCGTTTTTCTTGGATACGGAGTGAACGCATGAAATAACGTTTAGCCGCTAGGTAATCCCCCGCCGCTTCGTAGATTTTTCCATAGAGGTACCATCCTTCGGCCAACTGAAGAGTGTCTTTGGTTTTGAGCGCATTCTTAATAACGGCATTAGCCCATTGCACTTTGTGGGGCTGGAGGGGGAGGAAGTGGGAGGATTGGGTATATCCAAAGGTACTGATACAGCCCATTAGGAACATGAGAATGTACGACTTTATACGATAATTTTTGATGTTATTTCTATTTTTAGTATTCATAGGTATGGGCGAAAATATAGCCCATGTAAAAATAATTTATATTTTTTGCTTGGCTTGAAAAAGTTATCCAACGACATTCAACTTAATGAATAAGTAAGTTGTTGGAGCTTAGATAGATACTTTTTTGCCTGTAAATAATAGTATCAACAATAGGGGTGTTTGAGCTTAATGTTACAGATTGTGCGTTTTAAATGGGATAAATGATGAGAAAAATATACTTAATGAGAATAAAAAATATCTATAAAATTGATTTTGTGAGGTTTGTTTTTTGTATATATGTTTTGCTTACAATCTGATATAAAGAATTTAATCATTAAGTAGTACTACTTATTTTTACTCAGAAAGGGTTTTGTTGGATTCACGAAAAATATGCTTAGATTTATAAAGTTTCAATTGGAAATATGGGGTGAAATGTGAACTTTCGTTTGGTCTAGTAATTGGGAGGTGAAAGTTGAACAACAAAACAGTAACTGGATGTCTGATTTGCAGATTTGAGTTCGACGCACTGGTGATGGGACAGCGCTTGGGGGATTGGTACGATTGTAGGGCCTCTTACTTATGTGTTTTTAACAAGTATTCCAGCTACCTTATTTTCTAGAACGAGACCCGCTCGAAACGATCTGCCAATTCAATACGAAGTGCGAGGGCTATCGGTGCTGACACCCGTTGCTTCTTATTCGACTACTATTATTTTTACCTTGATGGGTTTGTAAGTGGCTCCCCCTTCAAAACAAAACCCTGTATTCACAAAGAAAATACCCCACTTCGTAAAGTTATGCCGTAAAGTGTGCTAAAGATTTAGGAAATTGTACGAGTACTAAATCTTCACCTAAATCATGATGCACGGTCTACTTATTCCAAATCACGCTCAAAAAATATGGATACCGATGAACGAAATCATCGTGTTGCGAAGTGTGCGAAATTATACAGAGGTAATCCTTCAGAACGGTAAGAAGTTTTTATTTTCTCGAACCCTAAAAATCGTAGCTGAGCGTATTGCCGCCAATCAGCAATTTTTTAGAATTAACCGAGGGAGTTTTGTGAATCTAAAACAGGTGGTAAGTTACGAGCAAGCAGCGGAAGGGCTTACAGTGTATCTGTCAAATGGAGAATGTGAAATTGTATCTCGCCGACGTCAAGTTGGTTTTTATAATGCATTCGAAAATAGTAAATCATAAAAGCCTCCTTCATACGGCGCTAGGCGTAACGAAGGAGGCTTGTGTAGAAAAGAGGTAGAACTAAGCTAAACTAAGTTCCAAAATTTGACCCACGACTTGAGGCGTAATATCGGCTCGTTCGCCAAAGTTCATGCCGCGTGTTTCAAAACGCTGTACCACTTCGCCGACGGTACTGGCGGGGATGTCGTACGAACTAGCTTTGGTAGGTATCCCCAACGACTCATAAAAATCGGCCGTTTTTTGGATGGCACCCGCCACTACTTCCTCATTTGTACCCGTTAGTTGCCATACCCTACGTCCGTATTGGAGCAATTTCTCGCGCTTGCTATCTTTCTTAATTTCCAACAAATGAGGCAACACTACCGCCAACGTGCGAGCATGGTCGATGCCATGCAAGGCGGTCAGCTCATGGCCGATTTGGTGCGTAGCCCAGTCCGTAGGGACACCTGCGGCCAAGAGGCCGTTGAGTGCCATGGTGGCCGCCCACATGATGTTGGCTGCCGCATCGTAGTCCGTAGGATTGGCCAGCATTTTAGGGCCTTCCTCGATAAGAGTAAGTAATACCCCCTCTGCCATTCGGTCTTGCATTTCGGCGCGTACGGGGTAGGTCATGTATTGCTCCATGACGTGCGTAAACGCATCAGCAATGCCGTTGGCGATTTGGCGTGGTGGCAGCGAAAAAGTGGTTTCGGGGTCAAGTACCGAAAATTGGGGGTATACCAATGGATTACCCATGCCTTTTTTCTCCTGCGTTTCTTGGCGGCTAATCACCGCGTAATAGTTCATTTCTGAACCAGTCGCAGGGAGCGTTAGTACGGCTCCGAGGGGAATGGCTTTGGTAAATTTGGCGCGGTTGGCTACGATTTGCCACGCATCGGGTCCTTCAAACGGAATGGCTGCGGCCATAAATTTGGTTCCGTCTAAAACTGAACCCCCACCCACCGACAATAAAAAGTCAACCTTTTCGCTTCGGGCGAGTTCAACTCCTTTCATGAGGGTTTCGTAGGTTGGATTTGCTTCGATTCCCCCAAATTCAACCACGGTATAGTCCTTTAGCGCTGCTTTGACTTGCTCATATACTCCGTTTTTGAAAATACTTCCCCCGCCATAGGTAAGCATTACTTTGGCCGAAGCAGGAATTTGTTTGGAAAGCTGGGCAATTTGTCCTTTCCCGAATAAAATTCGTACGGGATTATGGTACTGGAAATTATTCATACGGATAGAAAGTTTGTTTAACACGGCATTGTGCCTTTCCTCCCTAACTGTGGGATTGTTACTTTAGTTTCCAACATTTTTTGTATTATTACACCTGCATTAACTGCCCCAACCGTATGAAAATCCTAGTTGTAGATGATGAGCACGACATCAAAACTCTTTTTGAGCAACGCTTTAGACGCGAAATTCGAAGTGGTCAATTAGATTTTAACTTTGCCTATTCGGGAGAAGAAGCCCTTGATTTTCTTAAAGATAATTTGTCGGGTGTTGTGCTTATTTTGTCCGACATTAATATGCCTGGGATGAGTGGCATCGAACTTTTGAAGCGGATTAGGTCTAAGCATCCTAATTCACCACCTACCATTATGATGATTACTGCCTATAACGATGAGGAAAATTATAACCAAGCGAAGAAGTTTGGGGCGGATGATTTTTTAAATAAACCGATTGATTTTACCAGTCTGAAACAAAAACTTACCGAATCGTTATGACAAAGGCCAAAATGCTCGTCGTAGACGATGAAAGCGATTTGGAATTGCTTATTAAACAGAAGTTTAGGCGAAAAATTAGGGAAGGCGCGTATGAGTTTCACTTTGCGCCCAACGGTGCCGAAGCCATCGAAGTTATTCAGAAAGAGGCTAACATTGACCTGATTTTGAGTGATATAAATATGCCTATCATGGATGGGCTAACGCTTTTGAGCAAAGTCAGTGAACTGAGCCCGCTCATCAAAGTGGTGATGGTGTCGGCTTATGGCGATATGGATAACATCCGTACTGCTATGAATAGGGGAGCGTTTGACTTTGTTTGCAAGCCAGTCAATTTTGATGATTTGGAAGTAACGGTTGAAAAAACCCTCCAACACGTCAAGCATTTGCGAGAAACTTTGCAAGCCATTAAGGAAAATAACATCCTCCGAATGTACGTCGACGAAAACGTGCTCAATTTCATGAACCGCCAAGAGTTTGAGTCGTCTTTGATGGCCAACGAAACGGTGGAAGCTACCGTCGTTTTTATGGACATCTGTGGTTTTACGGCGATTACCGAAAATGTAGATGCTGATACAGTAGTGAAGCTCATCAATAAGTACTTTGATGTGATGGTCAAAGAGATTATTGCGCAAGGGGGCCACGTCGATAAGTTTATGGGCGATGCCGTGATGGCGGTTTTCAGAGGCGAATATCACCTCGACCATGCCATTGAAGCCGCGTTGGCGGTGCGCACTCAAATAGAGTCTATTGAAGAGAATTTACTGAATCACAATACGTACATGCCTCGGGTGGCAATTGGTATCAATTCGGGAGAAATGATTTCGGGGAATATTGGGTCGGTGTCGTTACGCCGATTGGATTATACCGTCATTGGAGATACCGTAAATGTGGCACAACGCTTTCAGTCGGCAGCTAAACCAGGGCAAATTGTTATCGGGCAAAGTGCCTACGAAAAAGTGAAGGAATCGTTTCAGTGTAAACAAATCGGGGAAGTAACGCTTAAGAATAAAGCGAACCCGCTGATGATTTATGAAGTGATTGCGTAGGACTTTAGCAACCTTCCCGAAAGTTCAAGACTTTTGGGAAGGCATGGTTATTTTGGGAAGTTCTTTATTTCAACGGCTTCAATAAATACTCCAACCCATTGACCTTGATTTCGTACAGGGTCGAAAGCAACATCCCTAACTTTCCCGCAGGAAATCCTTTGGCGTGAAACCAAACCAAGTAAGGCTCAGGCAAATCGTACAGAGTGACGCCTTTGTACTTTCCAAAAGGCATTTTCATTTCTACTAAGTCTTGGAGTAAATTGGGGTTAAAACCTTCCATGAGTGACGAATGACGAATGTATGAATGACGAATAAAGCGGGGTTTCTCAAAATCTCTTGTACGAGCTGCGTCGGGTTTTGAGAAACCCTCTCCACTGCAATGAGTGACGAATGTATGAATGACGAATAAAGCGGGGTTTCTCAAAATCTCTTGCACGAGCTGCGTCGGGTTTTGAGAAACCCTCCTCATTGCTGTCCAGGGTGATAGGTGCGTTCGGCGTGTTTGAGGACGTCTTCTTTGTAAAACAAAACTTCTTTGAATTTTCCTTGGGTATACATCTCGGCTTGGTCGCTGAAGTGTTTTGAGGCAGGGTCGCCGCTGTTTCCACCCGCTAAGAGAGATTTTGCTTTGATGCGTGGCCCAAATTCGACGGCACAGATAAAACTGTTGCCACTGACACCGTAGCGCTTGTTGGTACCCGCGTAAGGGCGGCTGTTGTACGACGGCAACATTCCCCACAACGCCGAAGCGTATTTGACAGGGTAGCTAGGCTGGGCGTCGTCGTGTTTGGGTTGCAGGTCGTTGGTAAGGCGTTGAAAACGATTGACTTCCCCCCAAGGCATTTGCCATTTTCCAAATTTTGTTTTTAACTCACTGAGCACTGCTAACAAGGGATTGGTTAATTGTTGAAGGGTAGCGTTAGCGGCAAATAGCTTGGTATTTTCCACTTGGTCGCGCTCACCTTGGTCGATGTACAAACGCGTAATGGTGGGTGTTAATTTTTGCGCCCATTCGATGGCGATGGTGGTCGCTACTGAGTTTTCGGCGACGTGGTAGTCCCATTTTTTCAACAATTGCACCGCTTCGGCCAGCGAAGTATAGAGCGAATCGCTGGGTTTTACATTTTTTTCAAACGATGTTACCAACGCAGGAACCAATACCTCAAAGGCCGATAAATAGGTGTCATAGCCTGCTTCGATGACCTTGTCGAGGGTATAGCCTTTTTTGCTGCTCAAGACCCGAACCGCATTGGCGCCACGGAAGTTCTCTCCGTCGGGCGCCATGTAAGCAGGGTAATTTTCGCGTTTTGGACTTGCAGGCCCTGATACGGTAAACGGCGTAGAGTTACAATTCTGAATCCAGCCGTTGGCGGGGTTGTAAATGTGTACGGTTTCGTCCACGGGGTGTAATCCTTTCCATTCGGTAGCGGGGGTGGTTCCGTCCATGAGTTTGGACCAATTCAAGGCGTTGTCACGAATGGGGACATAGTTGCCGTGCCAATAGGCGATGTTGCCTTTTGAATCGGCAAAAACGGTGTTGTTAGACGTATTTCCTTTCAACTCCATCGTTTTTTTGTAATCCTCAAACCCTTTGGCTTTGGTACGTTTCCAGCTTTGTACCAGACTGGTCATCGACCGATTGAACGAACGTAAACTCACCCACTTACCATCACGTTTGGCCATAATAGGGCCGTGGTGGGTAAAGTACGTGGTAAAGGTTTTTGATTTTAATTGGTTGTTTTCTAAGTACTTAATAGTGATTTTTTTTTCTGTTACAGGCTTGAGTTGTTGGTTGTATTCGTAGAAAAATTGGTCGCCTTTTTTCGTTACCTTTTCGCCATAAATATCTGCTACGTCCACGTTGCACGAGGTGTGCATCCAGCCACAGTGTTTGTTAAAGCCTTGGTAGACAAAGAACTGTCCCCAAGTAACGGCGCCATAAGCATGAAGCCCTTCGTCGCTCACAACTTGTACTTCGGGTCGGAAATAAAAAGTAACGTGAGGATTGATGTATAAAATGGCGTTGCCTGATGCCGTGATAGATGAGCCAAACGCAAACCCGTTGGAGCCCGTTTGGTGTTCATAATCTTTGGGAGGAGCCACGGCGGCTGTTGCCTCGCCCGAATAAAAGTTTTTCAGTTCAGCTACGCTCAAATCTGCGGTGCTGATAGCCCCAATACTTCCGTCGGTCCAAAGCAACGGATACCAAGGTTCAAACCGCTTGAGCATTGCTGGCTTGGTTTGAGGGTGTTTGTACAAATAATAATTAATGCCGTCGGCGTAAGCTTGAAGCAATTTTTTGAGCCACGGTTCGGCTTTTTTGTAGTCCGAAATGGCTTCGGTAGTATCTATCAATAGCTTAATTTGGAGGTCGTTGTACAGTGTCGATTCGCCTTTTAGCTCCGCTGTTCGGCCTAGTTTTTCGATGTAGTTCATTTCTACCCGCTTAAAATCGTCTTCGCACTGGGCGTAGAGCAATCCGAAAACAGCATCGGCGTCGGTTTTTCCGTAAATGTGCGGAATTCCCCAATTATCGCGAATGATGGTCACCCGTTTGGCTTGCTGCTCATAACGAGCTACTTCGCTGGCCGTGAAACGCTGCGCCCAAAGCGAAAATGGGAGAAAAAAAAGTAAAAGTAGGTGTTTCATAAGGGTAGTTAAAAGGAGTTTGTGGATGAAATCAGGTGCGAAATCCCGCATATTTTGTAGTTTTAGCAAACTTATTAATTCCTCTTTCAAGCACAAAAAGAAATCCCAAATCGTTTTCGTCCATGCCGTCACATCCTTATCCATTTCGAGGGCTTACCGATGCACAAGTTAAGCAGTCGAGGCTTGCCAACGGAGCCAATGAACCCCTAGCTTCCTCCAACAGCGCGTGGTGGGAGGCCTTGAAGGAAACCGTTACCGAACCTATGTTTATTTTGTTGGTAGCTTGTACGGTGATTTATTTTTCCCTCAATGAGTTGTCGGAAGGGTTTTTTATGTTAGGGGCTATTTTAGTGGTATCTGCGATTTCATTTTACCAAGATTCACGCAGTAAAAAAGCCCTTGAAGCCTTAAAAACTTACACGCAAGCTTCTACAGCAGTAATCCGAAACAATGAGGTCATAGAGCTTCCGTCGAGTGAGATTGTGGTAGGCGATGTGGTAGTTGCGTCAGAAGGTGAACTCATTCCTGCCGATGGGAGGCTACTCCAAATTCACGATTTTTCGGTCAATGAATCCATCTTGACGGGCGAGGCGTTTGCGGTACAGAAAGACCTTCAAAATGCCGAAAATAGCCAAGTGTTTCAGGGCGCTCTGGTGCAGTCGGGGCAAGGGGTATTTGAAGTGACAGCGGTGGGAGGACAAACGCGGTTGGGGAAAATTGGTACGTCTTTGGCCACGATTGAGGCCGAAAAAACGCCTTTACAGCTCCAAATCGACCAGTTTGTGAAGCGGATGGCGGCCGTTGGAGCAGTCATTTTTTTGTTGATTTGGGGAATAAACTACGTACAATCGCGCGATATTTTAGGAAGTTTACTCAAAGGCTTAACGATTGCCATGTCGGTCTTGCCCGAGGAAATTCCAGTGGCCTTTGCTACGTTTATGGCGCTTGGGGCTTGGCGTTTGATGAAACAGGGAATCATCGTCAAACAAACCCAGACGGTAGAAGCACTAGGCTCTGCGACGGTGATTTGTACCGATAAAACGGGAACCATCACGGAAAATAAAATGGCATTGCATCGGCTGTACGTAGCCGAAACGGGAGCAGTGGTGGAGGAAAATCAATGGAGTGACCCTGCGGCACGGCGGCTGATTGAAGTGGCGATGTGGGCAAGTGAGCCTGCGCCTTTCGACCCCATGGAAAAAGCCCTGCACGAAGCCTACCGTCGTTCTGTCGAAAAAGATGAGCGCTCGGCGTTTAGCCTTGTTCATGAATATCCTCTTTCGGGAAAGCCGCCGATGATGACCCATGTCTTTGAGAATCAGTCTGGAAAACGAATTGTTGCTTGTAAAGGAGCGCCCGAAGCACTTTTGCGTCATTCTACATTGAGCGACGAAGAAAAAGAAAAAGTACACCGTCAAGTCGCCGATTTTGCGGCTAGTGGGCTGCGGATGCTGGGGGTAGGCGTGTCTTCTTTTGAAGGAAAAACGTTTCCCGAAAACCAACAAGAGTTAGCGTTTGAATTTTTGGGCCTTGTTGGGTTTTACGACCCCCCAAAACATAACATTGCCAAGGTGTTTAAGCAATTTTACGATGCGGGTATTGAGCTTAAAATCATTACGGGAGATAGTTCCTTAACGACGGAGGCCATTGCCAAACAAGCTCATTTCAAGAGCGCGACTCCACCGCTGACGGGAGAGGAGTTGTTGCGCCTTTCTCCCGAAGAAGCGGAGAAACGAATCGCGGAGACAACGCTGTTTACCCGAATGTTTCCCGAAGCAAAGCTAAAAATTATCAATACGCTCAAAGCTCAAAACCAGATTGTTGGAATGACGGGCGACGGAGTCAACGATGGCCCTGCACTCAAAGCTGCGCACATCGGAATTGCGATGGGGAAACGAGGTTCAGAAATTGCCAAACAAGCCTCGTCGTTGATTCTCATTGATGATGATTTTGGTAAAATGGTGGATGCCGTGGCGGCGGGGCGAAAAATTTATAACAACCTTAAAAAGGCGATTCAGTATATTATCTCTATTCATATTCCAATCATCCTGACCGTGGCGTTGCCTTTGGTTTTGGGCTGGGTATATCCTGCCATTTTTACCCCTGTTCACGTTATTTTTTTAGAACTTATTATGGGGCCAACGTGCTCGATTGTGTATGAAAACGAGCCACTCGAAAAACACAGTATGCACCAGCCACCTCGCCCCTTGACGACTACTTTCTTGAATCTACGCGAGTTGTCGATTAGCATTGTACAGGGGCTGATGATTACCATCGGTACGTTATTTATGTACCAGTATGCTGTTGGGCAAGGAGCGACCGAAGACATGACGCGGACAATGGTGTTTGCCACACTGGTTGTTGCTAACGTGTTTTTAACGTTTGCAAATCGGTCGTTTTATGCATCGGTAATCAAAAGTTTTGGGTATAAAAACAACCTATTGTTAGGAGTAGTTGCCGTTACCGTTGTGTTATTGTTGGCACTGATGTATATTCCTATATTGGCTAACTTTTTTAAACTACTACCGTTGACGGCAAGTCAGTTTTGGGTAGTTACGTTGGTTGCCTTCGTAAGTGTAGGGTGGTTTGAAGGGTTTAAATGGGGAAAACGAAAGAAATTTTGGTGAGTATTAAAAGGAATTAGAATATTCCTTTTATGTTTATTTGAGAAGGGGATTTGTATCGTAATTGGAATATATTTACTTTCGATTGTTCAACAAAATAGCCAGAAGTATACCCGAAAAAGTAAACCACTGTAACCAATTTACCCGTATGAAAAACATTTTCCAAATGCTATTGCCCCTGATGGCGATTAGTACTTTCTTTTCATTTACCTCAATCGTTGATAAAACGTACTACTGGGAACAGTACAACATTGAGATTACCGTTCCGCGCGACTTTAAGATTGTGAAAAACACAAGCAACGAGTTTGAAATGGAAGGCGAGGGAATGGAGCTGTTTATGTATATCTGGAATCAGAAAAAGCTAACCATTGATGAAATGGATGAGGCGACAGTGCAGCTCGCAAAAGAAATGAAACTCCAAGAAGTTGATGAAGAAGAATCCTTTAAAAATGGCGATTTTGCAGGCTATTACGTAGAAGGCTTTAAAGATGGTGATCGAGTAATGCTTGCAGGTGTCGTAGATCTCCAAAGCCGTACCAACTTCTTCATTGTGATTACGTTTGATGATAAAGACGAAGAAGCTGAGAAAGCAGCGGTTAAAATTCTAGAGAATATTGATCACAAAGACTAGTTCAAGTAATCTGAAAATTTTAGCTGCTGGTAGCCATTGACACATTTTTAACTCCTCAGATTGGCGAATTATCAATTCATTAAGCTGTTTTGTTAGAACACAAAAGCCGCTTCCATTACGGAGCGGCTTTTGCCTATTGGTGTCTAGAAATAAGTTCGTCGTCAGACTACTCGCCGTGCATCCACGCCTTTTTTGCAAGAAGTGTTTCTTCTTCTTCTTCATTGTCAGGATCTGGTATACAGCAGTCAACGGGACATACAGCGGCGCATTGTGGTTCTTCGTGGAAACCTACGCATTCTGTACACTTATCGGTTACGATATAGTAAAACTCGTCTGAAACAGGTTTTTGCTTTACTTTTGCACTGACAACGGTTCCGTCGCCGTAGTCGATTTCTTCAAGGGCAGTTCCTCCCGCGAAGGTCCATTCTACACCTCCTTCGTATATTGCAGTATTCGGACATTCTGGCTCACATGCACCACAGTTGATGCATTCGTCAGTAATCATGATAGCCATATTGCAGAGTATCGTTTAGTTTTGGGATATTTGCATTCGCAATTAAAAAACAAATTTACTTATTTAAAGTTTCGGTTGGGGTACAAAAAATATATTTCTTATTTTATTTGTACTTTTCCTATAAATAGTTCAATGAATAATCTCGAAAAACGCATAGCTCCGTTTGTTTCCTTAGGAAAATTACTCAAAACAAACGCCATTGAAGAAATCACGTACCGTGCTCATTCACAAAACCACTGGTTTACGCCTGAGTTTGTGACAGAATCGCTGCGGTCTATTGCTTCGGCCTATTTGGAAGAAGAGACACTTCGGCAGTGGTTGCAGTCGTATCCCGCTTTGGCCATGTCGGAAGAAGTGACGCCGCAAAAAATCGGGGTTGTGATGGCAGGAAATATTCCCGCCGTGGGTTTTCACGACATGCTGTGCGTTCTGTTGAGTGGACATCATTTACTGGCGAAACTCAGTGCCGACGATCGCGTGTTGATGTTGTTTTTGATGCAACAATTGAAGGACATTGACCCTACTTTGGCAGAACGTATCACCGTAGCCGAACGCCTCAACGACGCCGACGCTTTTATTGCCACGGGTAGCGATAACACCGCCCGTTATTTTGAATATTATTTTTCAAAGAAACCCCACATCATTCGTCGCAATCGGACGTCGGTGGGCGTGCTCAATGGTACCGAAACGATTGAAGAACTCGATGCTTTTGGGAGGGATGTGCTTCAGTATTTTGGGCTTGGTTGTCGCAATGTTTCCAAGGTCTATGTACCAGAGGGTTATCGGTTTGATACTTTTTATGAAACCATTGAACCCAAGGCAAGTACGTACATCAATCACCACAAGTACTTCAATAATTACGAGTATAACAAATCGGTGTATTTGGTGAACCGTGAGCCGCATTTCGACAATGGATTTTTGATGATGCGGAAATCGGAGTCGTTGGTTTCGCCGATTTCGGTATTGTTTTACGAAACTTATACTTCGGCAGAAGAGCTTGCGACGAAACTGGCCGCTCAATCCGAAAAAATTCAGTGCATTGTTTCGCAAAATGGTTGGTTTCCCAACAGTCTACCGTTGGGACAAGCCCAAGCTCCTACGCTTTCAGATTATGCCGATGGTGTGGACACCATGGCATTTTTAACAAGCCTGTAACTGAACTGATGACTGAGGCTTCGCACCGCTATTTTGTGCTCAACAAGCCCTATAATATGCTTTCGCAGTTTATAGGGCCTGCCGACGCGCGTAAGCTGGACGAGTTGGCGTTTGATTTTCCTGAAGGTACGCACCCAATTGGGCGGCTCGATGGCATTTCGGAAGGGTTATTGCTGCTCACAACCAACAAAAAAGTAACCAGATTGCTCTTCCAAGGCGAAACCACCCACAAGCGTAGCTACTTAGTGCAGGTCTATAAAGTGGTGAGTCCAGAAAACCTTCAACGCCTCCGCGAGGGAGTTGCGATTCGTATTCGCGGTACCGAAGAACTGTATGTCACAGCCCCCTGCGAAGTAGAAATCGTTGAGAAACCGACCAATTTGTTTCAAAGTGGCTACGAGTTTGACGAGCGAATCCCGCATACTTGGCTCCTCATCACGATGACCGAAGGGAAGTTTCGCCAAATACGAAAAATGGTATCGGCCATCAATCACCGTTGCCAGCGTCTGATTCGGCTCTCCATCGAAAATCTGTCGTTGGAAGATTTACAACCTGGGCAAGTTCGAGAGATTGAGGAGGAAACGTTTTTTCGCCAACTCAAGATTGACAATTGGAAATAAGGTTAAATATGTTGTTAGCTGAGATTTTTTAATTTTTACCCGCGGATTGACGCAGATTAAAAGCCGCAGATATTCGCCGATGAGACTAATTTCATTAAGTCATTTATCAGCGATAATCTGCGTTTGTAGTGTTCTGCGGGATTCTGCGGGTAAAAAATGAAATTATTTAATTAACACCCCACTAGCCAAAACCGCTATTTCAGAGGTATTTGTAGAGGTAATGTTGCTTTTATGAGCACGCACCCTTCTAATCTACGTCTGACATGAGAAAAACGCTTGTTGCAAGCTGGTTTTTACTGGTTTGTTTGTTTCAATGGGGCATTGCCCAAGTTCCAGGAAGTAAAGTCGCGTACAGCCCAGCGTCTTCGGGTTTGTACATTGGTTCGCCGAGTATTTGCCGACTTGCTAATGGCGATTACCTAGCCTCGCACGACCTGTTTGGCCCCCAATCCAAAGAATTTGAAAGCCCCGTTTCGTGCATTTATCGCTCTACCGACAAAGGCAAAACTTGGACTCAAATTTCAACCATCAACGGTCAGTTTTGGTCAAAACTTTTTGTACATCAGGGAAACCTCTATTTTCTAGGAACAAGCAAACACCACGGGAATACCATCATTCGAAAATCGCTTGACAATGGCCAAACTTGGACTAGCCCAACCGACGGTGACAACGGGTTATTGTTGGCAGGAGAGTATCACTGCGCGCCTGTACCGCTGATTGAACACAACGGGCGCTTGTGGCGTGCGATGGAGGATGCCATGGGACCGATTAAAAAATGGGGAAAACGCTACGGCGCGTTTATGATGTCGATGCCGTTGGATGCCGACCCAATGAAAGCTTCAAGCTGGAGCCACAGCAATGTCCTGCGCTATGATTCGACGCTTTTGGGCGGGAATTTTGGAGGGTGGATAGAGGGAAATGCCGTCGTGACGCCGCAAGGCGAGTTGCTGGATATTTTACGCGTTGACGATAAAAGCACCTTGGAAGAAAAGGCCGCTTTTGTCCACATCAGTGCCGATGGAAAAAATGCGACGTTTGACCCTGCCAAAGACTTTGTCAACTTCCCAGGTGGAAGTAAAAAATTCACGATTCGCTTTGACCCAAAATCCAAGCGCTACTGGACACTTGCCAATTATATTCCTCAAGAAATCAAAGAGGCAAACCCCAAACGAAATCCTGCCAGTATCCGCAATACGCAAGCACTTTTTAGTTCGGAAGACCTGATTCACTGGAAATTACACAAAGTAGTTCTTCAACATCCAGATGTTCTGAAACACGGCTTTCAGTACGTCGATTGGCTTTTTGAGGGCAGACATATTGTGTTTTTGTCGCGCACGGCCTATGACGATGGCGTAGGAGGAGCGCACAACAACCACGACGCCAATTACCTAACCTTTCACCGCATTAAAAAATTTAGAAAAAAATGAAGACCGTTACTCAACCGAGCCGATTGGCTTCGCTCGATGCCCTCCGTGGGTTTGATATGCTCATGATTTCGGGGGGAGGGGCTTTTTTGTATTTGTTAGGGGGCAAAACAGGTTTTGCGTTTATCGACGCCATTGCCGCGCAATTTCACCATCCCGACTGGAACGGTTTTACGTTTTATGACTTCATTTTTCCGCTGTTTCTCTTTATGGCGGGCGTATCGTTGGCGTTTAGCCTCAAAAGTGGTTTGACCAAAGGCGTATCGCAAGCCGAGCTGACCAAAAAAGTCTTCAAGCGAATGTTGATTTTGTTTGTGTTGGGGATTTTGGACAAAAACGCCCCCGTTGACATTTTCGACCCTGCTCATATTCGCTACGGTACTGTTTTGGGGCGGATTGGGATTGCTACGTTTTTGGTGGCTTTGTTGTATATGCGTTTTACGTGGACACAAATGCTCTACATTGCGTTGGGAATTTTAGTGCTTTATTTTTCGGTGCTGATGCTCATTCCCGCTCCAGGTTTTCAAGCAGGCGATTTGACGTTTGAAGGGAATTTAGTAGGTTGGCTCGACCGTACTTTTATGCCTGGCCGCCTCAAACAAAAGACTTACGACGAGCTTGCCATGACGACGCAGCTATCGGCCACTTGTTTGACGATTTTTGGCTGCTTGGCGGGAGATATTCTTCAAAATATGACTATTTCAGTCGCTCAAAAACTGAAACAACTGAGTCTGATGGGTGTCATTGGGGTAGTAGCGGGGTTGGCGTGGTCGCCCTTTTTTCCCATCAACAAACACTTGTGGTCGAGTTCATTTATTCTATTAACGGGTGGAATGGCCTTTTTGATGGTGGTACTTTTCTACTGGATTATCGACGTCAAACAATATACGGGCTGGACGTTTTTCTTCAAAGTGATTGGGATGAACTCATTAGTAATTTATTTGGCCTGCCGTTTTATTAGTTTTGGCGAAACCTCCCGATTGCTGTTTGCGGGGTTGTACGGTCACGCCCCCGAGCCGTGGCACGAGGTTTTCAATGCCTTGGGCGGTTTGCTGTTGGTGTGGTTGATGTTGTACGTCATGTACCGCCACAAGATTTTTGTGAAGGTGTAGTGGGGGGAATTTTACTAAAGCCACTTAAAATGCTCTGAGAGGCGCTCTTTGTGTAATCGAGATACAGGAATGGATTGATTGTTTGTCATTATTATGTAAGAACCTTCGCCCTTGTAAAACTTTTTAATGTGGTCGAGATTAATAAGGTATTGACGATGAATGCGCAAGAAACCTCGCTCTTCTAGTAGTTCTTGAATTTCTTTGAGGGTTTTTGTTACCAAGCAGTTTTGTCCATTAGTCAAGAAAAACTTTGTATAACTATCGTCGGATTCGCAGTAGATTACATCTTTTATGCTTACAAACGTTACTCCGTTTTGATAAGGCAGCGCGATTTTATCTGTCAAGGGGCGTTGTGCATTGGCAAATTGTTTTTTTAAGTGGTCAATCTGCTCAAAAGAAGTATGTTGGAATCGTTCAATTCTTTTTACAGCATTTGTTAACTCTTGATAGTCAATGGGTTTGAGTAAATAATCAATGGCGCTGTATTTGAATGCCTTGAGGGCAAATTTGTCATAAGCCGTGACAAAAATCAATGCAAAAGGTATGCCTTCTACGGCTTCCAATACTTGAAAACCGTTCATTTGTGGCATTTCAATGTCTAAAAAAACGAGTTCGGGGCGGTGCTCTATAATGGCAGCTACTCCTTTGATACTGCTTGTGCAAGTAGCGACTACTTCAATCTGTGGGCATTTCTGATTCAGTCGAATGCTGAGAAGTTCCACTGCGTCGGGTTCGTCGTCAATGATAATTGCTCTCATAATTAAATTGGAATTTCTACTACCACCTTTGTACCCGTGGCTTCTCCTTGTTTATTTTTCAGGTCAATGATTTGTACTTGGGTGGCCGTGTTATAAAGTTGATTAATGAGCTCGATACGTTCGGCGGTCACTTTCATGCCGAATGATTTGTTTTGAGTAGCCGATTTACTTTTAAATTCGGCGGCCTTTTCCCTCCCGACTCCATCGTCGGTGATGTCAAATCTCAACAGATGTACATGAGGTTGGGTTACTTCAATACGGATAATTCCGCCTTCTTCTTTGTGCATGAGCCCGTGCCAGATAGCATTTTCCACAAAAGGTTGTAAAAGCAACGGCGGAATTTGAATAGAATCTTTGTCAACGTTTTGAGCAATGTTGATGGAAAAATTCACTTTTCCTCGAAAACGCATGGCTTCCATTTCCATGTAAAGTCGAAGGGTTTCTAGCTCATTTTCGAGCGAAACTTTCTCTGAACGGGAGTTTTCCAGAACAAGGCGAATCAATCGGGAAAATTTGTTGAGGTAATCAGTGGCTTTTTCGGTATTGTTTTGAGCTGTATATAACTGGATAGAATTGAGGCAGTTGAAGATAAAGTGAGGGTTCATTTGCGCCCGTAGGGCTGTGATTTCGGTGGCCTGAATTTTGTGGGTGACCTCTCTAATAATTTCATTTTTGGCTTCTAGGTCTTTGTTTTTTAATCTCAGTTTACGGTTGTACCAAAGTAAAGAAACCCCTGAAAGAAGCATTAACATCATGCCAGCGCCTAAAAAATTACGTGTACGATGTTGGTTATCTACCTGTTGATTCAATTCGTTTATTTTAAATTTTTTAATCTCACTTTCTTGCTGGTCGGCTTGAAGTTTTATACGCTGATTTTCGAGTAACTGCTTGAGTGATTTTTTTTGTAGCTGATTAAGGCTTAGTGTTTTAAGCAGGGTTTCCTTTTCTAAAAGCTGCTGTCGGTTTACGACCTTTAGCAGCTCTAGTTGCTTGAGATTCAATAGAGAATCTCCGTGTTGTTTTTCTTCCAATCGTACTTTGTCAGTTTCGAAACCAATCTGCATAGCTTGCACCGACTTTAAACGATTTAAACTATCATGCTTTAAACGTTCTTTCATTAATGACTCATAGTTATAGAGTGCTTCAGTCGACTTACCCATTGACTTATAGACATCGTACAACAACTGATAATCATCATAATTAGGCGGTAATTTCTGTATATAAAACAAGGCTTTTGAGTAATCTTTTTTTAAGAAATAAGCCCTAGCTAAGGTTTCATTATAGTTCTCTTCAGGGCCAGTGGGCTGCGTAGGAAAAGGGTTACCATTGGGTAGTTTGCTAGTTTCAAAAGCAAGGTTTGCAAAGTAAATAGCTGAATCAGGTAGATTCAGCTTGTTGTATTTGGATGCTGTAAATGCTAATGGCATCCATGAATCAGAAGGGTCTCTCTTTATTTTTTCAGCTTTATATTTTTGTAGTATTACTAAGTACTGATTGATTTCAGTACGGGGGTCAGGTTTTTGTTGATAGACCTGATTATACAGGCTCGCATAATTTTGTTGGTGTAACAATCCTTTATGCTTTTGCAGAAACTGCTTGGCTAAGTCGTATTCTTCGCGCTGGACATAAAAATTAACAAAGTATCCAATTACCGTGTAACAGTAGAAACCCAATCGGGCAATAGTCTTGCTATCCTGCGGAAACTTACTGTCTAATAGTTTAAGCTGTTCTAATGCGATGGAGTGGATTTTCAGCGGATTTTTATTTAGGCGATTTTGATAACTGCTTCTTATAGAGCCAAGAGCTATCAATAATTCCGTTGTATTTTTTTGAGCTTCCGCATACTTTTTATGAAGTTCTCCGTATTTCAACATTTCGTCGCAATTATTATTGAACATGTAGTTTCGATTGATAAAACTATGGGTAACATACACCAAGGAATCTTTCTTTGAGCTGGCAGGGAGTAGTAGATATTTATTAAGCTTCTCTATCAAGACATGGGTAGCACTATCGGTAAAGCTACGATTATCCAAAGCACTAGGTTTAGAGCTTTGTCCTAAACTGCTCAGAGTGGATATCAAAAACAAGAAAAAAAGCAGAGGACGAGTTTTTATCATTGTAGTTATAGTGTAAAATATCTTTGGGTATTTTTCCATCCTATTCTTCACCAATATTACCCTTAAAATTTACCATACTTCCTCTTCGGACTGTCAACGGCCTGATTTAGTAGGTAAATGACAGGTTTAAATAGGTTAATGAAGCCGACAAGTAAATCATAATCTTTTCCATTCCTGTTACCGTTCAATCAATTACCTACTAAAATCCGTCGTTCGCCTGCCGAAACAGGTCACTCACGGGTATGAAATGGAAGCTGATACAAAGAGTTTGTAGGTTTGGTGCATCAATCTTGAACTTATAAGACCACGTTTCGACAATGAAAACCCTACAAAAACTCATCGCTCTTGCTTTTTTGCTAATTGCTGTTGCTGCCTGCCAGGATCATCGTACCCCAACCCCGCCCTGTAAAGTTTCGGTCATCGATCGAGGCAACGGCAACAAACACACCTATACCTACGACGCGAATGGCAAAATCACCCAAATGACCCGTGAGTTTGATGGAACGGGCTCTGGTACTATTTCAAAATTCGTATATACCTTTACGTACGATGCTTCTGGCCTGCTCATTAAGTCATCTATCAAGCTGGATGGGAAAGATTATAGTACCGAAACGTATAGCTATTACTACAGTCAAATCTCAAAAGTAACCTATGCTAATGCTGATGGTAGTAAGGGTATCAATAATCTGAAATACAACGCAGCTGGCCAAATCACTGAGTTTACCTACGAAACTGGCGACCCTAATTCGGACGGGAAACAGTATTTTGAATACAATGCAAACAACATTATGACCAAACGCGGCTTTGCCGATTTACAGGGTAATAAGTATTTTGAAGTAATCATTAATCCCATTGGAGTAGTAAAATCGCCCGAACAATTACTGGTCAAGAACGGCTTGCCCTTTGATTTGCTTACTGGCTTTTCATGGCAAACAGCCGAAGGAAACGTGGGGACTGTCTATGAATCCTTTTATGCTGACCAAGATGGAAAATTAATATCTGACGGCAAAGAGAAAATCACGGACGTAAAGACCAACTCGCAGGGTTATCTTATTGAAAATGCCACGATTGATGCTGCCAATAAAATTAGTAATCAGCGAATTACGCTGATGGATTGCCAATAGTTAGCGATAGAGAATGCCGCTTAATAAATAACTTAACTAAGGTTGAAGAAAAAACAATATTTTCAAAAACTTTTATAAATCTCGTAAATCCTTTTAGCTATGATTCCTCGTTCATTTACAATCAATGGTGATTTTGAAAATCTAGCATTACCAGTACACCAAGGTGTGGAAGGCCTTCTGCTTTGGGATCAAGATGTACAACCATACATTGATAAATTTAATGCCTTGTTTCCTGCGCAGAAGCCTTTTTTTATTTCAAAACAATCATGGAAGAAACTGTGGTTGGGAAATGGCTTTGTTCCTCAAAATGAAAAAGTGTATCTTATCCTTTTTTGTGCTGCTTACGATAGTGAAAATAAATCGATTTATTATCGAATCCGACTGATTACCATTCTAAAAACGGATTTAGCCACTGCCGAAACAGCTACCCCTCAACCTCTAAAAGTAAATGTCAGAGTATATGCTTCGCCCATTGCTTATACGGCACCCAACATGGGAAGTGATGATTGCTTAAAGTGGTTGGATATTGATAATCCTCTTCATGAAGCCAAGCTAAAACAAATTAATCTTGATGTAAAAAATTGGAAAAGTAACATGAGAGAGTTTTTTCCTGAATTACTAACAGACCTCGAACCCAAATATATAGGAAACATGGTAGGGGCAAAAAGAATCAAAACTATTTTGAATACCTTTCCTCCAGTAGAAGGAATTACCATAAGTCCCGCACTTATTAAAAAGGTAGAAAATAATAAACCTTTTATTGCTTTCAAAATCAACCCTATGGGTGGTACTTTATCGGCATACGGAGAAGATATTCTGAGATGCCCTCCTGGCGGTAACCCCTGCGCAGATTTGCAACAATAATTCTATTATTTTTCACTGAGTATTTTTTATATCCATAATCATGTCGCTTGAGGATTCGTATTTTTTGTGTTTTTACCTGCAATTAGTATCTTATGCCTTCCCTATTTGGGCGGGCATAAGGCATTATAGTCATTTTGATAACCGCCTCAAGCTGTTTTTTCTGGGTATCCTTATTGCTTGCTTTATTGATGTCAGCTCTTGGGTAATGTACAAACTTCACATTCAAAACCATTACTTAGATTATTTTTTTAGCTTCAACGGATTTATTGTCAAACTGTTGATTTACAGGTTATTCATTAAAGATGCTGTACATAAAAAAATAATTATAGGAATTGGATTATTGATTATTCCGTTTTTTTTGGTTGATGTTATTTGGGTTTCAGGAGTAAAGCACCACAATGCTTTTTCGGGAGGGGTGGCGCAATTATGGGTATTCGCAGCTACTTTTTACTGCTTGCGTCAATTGATCAAAGACCATCCCATCGGAATCAGAAGGCAGCCTTTTTTCTGGATTTTTATAGGCATCTTAACCAAGGTGACGCTTACTTACTATGAAACGGTGTCGTATAATTTTATTCTCAACAGTTCGGTTACTTTAACCTATTTATTATCCGACTTTACCTATCTTACCTGCGTAATAGAAAATATACTATACGCAAACGGGTTTCGACATGCTAAAAAGAAATGAACTTATATGTCTGTTTTATTTTTTTGGAATAACCTCCGTCTTTGCTCAAAGCATTAAAATTGATTCGATAGTAACTCCCGCTCTAGCCCATAATAATCGCCTTGAGGCATTTACTTTCAAAGATATCGGCAGCGAAATTCGGGTAAGCCCTACCCAAAATTTTTTATTTATCTATTTTACATCTTCTCCAAAAACCCCAGTTTGCGAATACCAATTGATGGGATTAGAAACGTATTTTACATCAACAACTAATCCATATATCTATTACCCAAATTTGCCCGAAGGGAGTTATACGTTGGTAGTTAGGGTGCGCGGTACTGACAAACCTAAACCTACCACCACTTTAACAATCATTGTTGAAGGGCCTTTCTGGCAGCAATGGTGGTTTGTTCCTGTTGTATTTGTATTTATACTGGGCATAATGGGACTGGTTTTCTATCTCTTCTTTTTCTACCGAACACAACAGCAGCTTTACCTTCAATCAGTTAGACACGAGCTGGAAATCAAGGCATTGCGTGCGCAGATGAATCCCCATTTTATTTTTAATTGTCTCAATACCATCGACGCATACATTATCCGTAAACAATTCATAGAAGCTTCAGACTGTTTGCAGAAATTCTCCCGATTGGTTAGGCTTATTTTGGAAAATTCAGAATTTCAAACCATCAGTATTGATAAAGAAATCGAAACGTTGAAGCTCTATATTGAACTGGAGCAGGAGCGGTTTGCCAATACCTTTAATTATGAGCTTATGGTTGACCCATCTCTGATGGAAGACTCTTATCAAATACCTCCGTTGTTGCTGCAACCTTTTGTCGAAAATGCCATCCTGCACGGATTACGGCATCTAAAAGACCGACAAGGTATCCTCAGAATCAATTTACAGCAAATCTTAGTAAACCAAACAGGTCGCCTATTCTGTCAAATAGAAGACAACGGCATCGGTCGGGAAGCTTCCGCTAAACTCAATGAACATTACCGAAATCACCACAAATCAATGGGCATGAACGTAACTTTTGAACGTATAAATGCTCACCAATCCCACTACGGTGAATTGATAAAAACGCAAATTGAAGACCTCAGCGATCCGAATACGGGCACGATTGTGAGGTTATGGCTCCCCTTACTAATCCAATTTTGGCAAAAGAAATAAAGCGATAAGTGCAAATTCTGCGCGGTCGTATCCTCGCTTCCTTCTACTTTTTATTGACATAACGGGTGGCTTTATACACCCTGTTATTATCGGCATTTCCATTGCCGCTTGCTCAATCACCTGCTAAAATCTGTTGCTTACCTTTTAAAAACTACCTCTCACGGCTATACAATGGCAGTGCGTTAGGGAAGTTTGTAGGTTTGATCCATCCAATATCTAATACATCGGAACCCAAATAACTACAATAATAATGAAAACACCTGTTCGCTTCTGCCTTCTCTTCTTATTCCTCATTGGGCTTATTTCAGTCTGGTCTTGCAAAGAAAAAGCAGCACCAAGTCCAACCCCAACGCCCACGACCAAAAGCTCCGCAAAGGATATTACCAAATTCAGCTTTGCTGCCCTCAGCCCCGTCGTTGATGCTACGATTGATGCTGCTGCCAAAACGATTAAAGCTACTGTTCCTGCCACTACCGACCTCACCAAATTAGTGCCGACCATTACCATTTCTGACAAAGCAATGGTTTCGCCAGCGAGTGGTACGGCCCAAGATTTTTCTAAGGAGGTCACATATACCGTTACGGCCGAAGATGCCAGTACGCAGGTGTGGAAGGTGAATGTGACGAAGGTGGCAGTGGTAGCTGCTGGGTTTACAACTACTACAAAAGCAAAAATGCCTATAATCGCTGATATGGGAGATAGTAGGGTTTTCTTCACCATAAACTCTAAAATCTACTATTTGGGAAATAGCAAGGCAAGTACACGGGACTATAAATACTTCTTAGAATATGACCCTGCTACAGATAAATGGACTCAAAAAGCTGATTTCCCTTTTAAAGCTATGTATGACGGAACGGGTTTCCCTTTTACAAGTAATTTTATACATAAAGGTAAAGCATATTTTAGTTCATCTTATTATGGTTTTATGGAATATGACCCAACTGCTGACAAATGGAATAATTTGAATTTTGGTATTTCAAGCTTCTACAATAACGCTCCTTACTTTGGAGGGATGTTGTTTAGCTTCAATAGTACACGTGTTGTCACTTATGATTTTGATAACAGAAAGAGTACAATTTATGATATGACTGGTGGTGGAGATTTTTTACTTACTGGTGTTCCTGAAAATACAACAGCATTCTTTGAAGTTGATGGTAAAATCTACATGCAAATATTTGCTGATGAAACAACTACGGCGAAACAAAGATTTGACACGTATGAGGTTGATTATATCAATCGAAAATACATCAAAAAAGCAAGTTTTGAAGGAAATCAGAGGTATAATACAATGGGGAATGCGCTATCTGGAACCAGTAATGGAAATAGTTTTTCAAAAGGTTTTTTTGTTGACGGCAAGGTTTATTACATCTCACAAAAGAACATTTTGATGTATGATCCCAAAACCGACACCTTCCAGATGGTTGCTACACCTTCAAATTTCAATTCATTCATTTTCGGCACAGCTACAAGTATTAAACCTGTTGTGATTAGTAAATCAATTTATGTTTTGGATAACAACAATAGTAACGCAATTGTGATTGCTCAAATACCATAAATACGGTTAGAATAAATCAATTTTTTCAAACAATTTAAACAAACAAGACAATGGCAGCAATACCTGCACTTGGATTTTCAAATGAGAGCAGGGCAACGGGTAGTGCCTTGGTTTCAATAGAAAGCCGTAAGATAGGCTTAGGCATAAGCGGTACTTTTAAAATTGAATTAGATGTAAAATTCAATCCTGTAATAGATGAGTACCCTGTCGGTACTATTAAAATAGTAACTGGTTTGTCGGACACCGTAAACGGCACGTTTAAAACAGAGAATATTGATCTTATCAATTCTCATGGAAAACATAACCCAACTATTTTCCTGACAGGTAGAATGGCCGAAGATTTGGCTAATTATAAAGGTTGCCGTTATTGGCTTATGATTGCTAATAACAAGACTTTAGAAATGCCTCGCTCATTTGATATTATTTCCTTTGCTATACACGATGCAAAAGGAGAGTTAGTGGCTTATGGTACAGGGCCAGTCATTGAAGGAGATATTTCAGTGAATAGAATCTAAATCAATTTTCAAACAATTTAAACAAATACGATAATGGCACAGGTATCAAATGTAACACTCGAAATTGGGACAACAAATGTCGGGCCAGAACGGAATTTTCCACTAATTCCCCCCCCACCACCACCCGACACAGAGTACCGATTGGTAACGGTAAGAGCCAATTTAAATTTTGCACCGCAAGAAATTGGGCTTTCTTTTAAACTATACGCTGCTCTTTATGCAACAGATAATCCCAGTGAAGATACCGATGACGCTATTACGATTCCTTTTCCGTTTCGTGAAGATGCAGGAGTTACAGAACTAAGCAATTTGGTAAAAGACAATAGATTTGTTGTATTTGTACCAAAAGGGTACGAAACTATTACCGTAACTGCTACTACGATGCCCATTAGTTTTACGAGACATATACTATTGAAAACGCTAAATGAAGATGAGGATTTGACAATTTCCAGTTTCCCTAATAGACCCCGTACAATTTATTTGCAAGATGAGCTTTTTGCGAGGATTTGGCTCACAACTGTAGGACAATCGGCAGTTACTCATTCGGCAGTTCGTTAATTCAAAAATATTTTCTCAAACACCTTAAACTAACGTGGCGATGTAACGCAGACAACAATGAACACAATAACAGGTGAAATAAAAGTAGGCAACACGCTCATTATCAGTGGTCGGTATAAAATGGACATACCCCAAAATGGCGTTCCAAATGATTTAGATTATATCCGCACCTGCGATATTTATCTTGATGCAAGATTTACGAGTAAACCAACAGTGGTCGCAACGGTGCACCATGTAGATACACCAGAGCAGCCAACACAAGGTAATTCCGTTCCGTTTGCCGTTTCTGCTGTTGATGTAGATGCAAATTGGGGAACTGACCAAACTAGAATAATGGTGATGGCAACAGAATTACATGCTCGTAAAATCAGCTACGAATACTGGTGTGAATATATGGTTATGGGCGAAGTTGCTTAAAACAAGCCAACAACTAACAAATAATAGTAAAGCAATTGCTTTTTTTGATAGGTGAAAAATGACCCGTCATCGGTTGCTGCTTGTAAGTAGCCGATGATTTTTTATTTAATCCATTTTTTGACGTAATTCCACGCCAATTTCCACGAAACACCCCATTTTACTCTATTAATTGGCGTTTTTTGCCGATAGAATCGAAATTGTATTCTACTAATGTGTCTGAAAGACGGATAAAGGTTGAAAAATGCCTCTAATCGGGCAAAAATCGCTACTTATCGGCATTTGACTACCCTCAGTCTATTGCATTTTTTTGCGAACTGCTTATCTATTTGTTTTGTGTCATCAAAACGAACAAAGCAGATGAAAAATATTCTCACTCTCGTCATAGTAGCATTGGGTATCACAGCCGCCCACGCTCAATTTCCAGGAGGTCCAGGTGGTATGCAAGGTGGTGGTGATGGCAATGGCCGTAACCGTAACACTCAAACACAACAGCCTAGCCTTAATTTAGAAAGTACTGCACCCAAAGGTAATTCACGCATCACAGGTTTTGTGATAGATTCTGCTGCTACGCAAGCAGTGGAATTTGCCAACATTGCTCTTTTCAATAAAGCCACAGGCAAACCCGTCGACGGAACAATGGCGGATGAAAAAGGAAAATTTACCTTGAAAAGTATTGCTGCTGGCGACTATAAATTGTTGATTTCGTTTATTGGTTTTAAAGATAAAACCATCGACAATATCAAACTGGCAAAAGGCCAAGAGCTTGATCTAGGAGTAATTAAGCTTACACCTGATGTGCGTACCTTGGCAGAAGTAGTGGTGACGGGAGAGAAAGCTATGATTGAAGAAAAAGTAGACCGTATGGTGTACAACGCCGAAAAAGACCTTACATCTCGTGGGGGTGATGCGGCGGATGTCCTCAAAAAAGTGCCGATGTTGAGCGTAGACTTAGATGGGAATGTTTCATTGCGTGGAAGCTCAAACATTCGAGTATTAATCAACAACAAACCATCAACAATCGTAGCGAGCAGTATTGCTGATGCCTTGAAAATGATTCCTGCCGATTTGATTAAATCAGTGGAGGTAATCACTTCTCCCTCTGCAAAATACGACGCAGAAGGCTCAGCGGGTATCATCAATATCGTTACTAAAAAGTCTACCCTTCAGGGACTTACCTTGAACCTCGACGCAGGGGTAGGGGTACGTGGTTCAAACCTTAGCTTGAATGGAAATTACCGCCAAGGAAAATTGGGAATAACCCTAGGAGGATTTGGGCGGATGTTTTATAACAAAGCTGCTACAACGCTAGACCAAACAACAATTCAGAACGGAGTATCATTGCTAACAAAACAGTCTACTGATGCGTATGACAATGGTTTGTTTGGCCGTTACAATCTCGGATTTGATTATGACTTGGGTAAAAATCAATCGTTGACAGCGGGTGTAAGTTTCGGAACGCGTAACATGATTCGTACGCAAGATATGACAAGCAACTTATACAAGAACAGCCTGTTAAGTTCTACTACCTTCCGTGATGTAACTACTCGCGACTTGTCAAATAACGTGGATATGAACCTCGATTACATTCGTACGTTCAAAACACCAGGAAAAGAATGGTCAGTATCGACTCAATACAGCCGTAGCAACCTTACCAATAACTTTAACGCTGATTTGTTGAGCGAGAGTAGTTCGTTGTTGAGCCGCCAGAAAAACTTGAATTCGAATGTCAACCAAGAGGCTACGATTCAGACCGACTACCAAACGCCTATCAAAACAAACCAGATGTTTGAGATAGGAGCAAAGACCATCATGCGCCAAGTAAACAGTGATTATAGCTACCAAGTAGCAGGAGCAACAGGGTCGTTTGCGGCGGATGCTCGTAACCCCCAAGGAATGTTGAATTACAGCCAGAACATCGTGGCAGGGTACATGTCGTATACCTACACAACGGCCAATAAGTACACGTTCAAGGTAGGGTCACGTTATGAGTACACGACCATCAATGCCGAAGACCAAATCGGGAAAATCAACATCCCAAGCTACGGTACCTTAGTACCCAGCATCAATATTTCGAAAAATATTAAAGGAAAAACAACCGTCAAAGCCGCTTATAACCGCCGTATTCAACGCCCAGGTTTACAACAGTTGAACCCGAACTTTAACGCTGCTAACCCGTACAATATTAGCATCGGTAACCCGAACTTGAAACCTGAGTTGACCGACAATTTTGAGTTGGCTTTGAGTACAAGCATCAAGAAAACGTATTTGAACGCTTCGGTATTTAGCCGTTCAACCAATAATAGCATCATGCGCTTGAGTGCGCCTTCGGATACGCTTGCAGGAGCAATTATTACCACTTTTGAAAACATAGGTAAACAACAAGTAATAGGTGCTAACTTATTTGCCAATGTGTACTTGACTCCTAAATGGACGTTGAACGGTGGTGTAGATATGTACTACAACTACTTGGAAGGCAAAGTACAAGGCTTGGACGGTACGTCGGTAAATACAAGCAACTCAGGCTGGGTAATTGGCGGACGGATTATGTCAAACCTTTCATTGAACAAAGGCTGGGCGATGCAGTTGCACGGAGGGATGAGAGGAAACCAAGTGACGCTTCAAGGCTCGCAAGGAAGTTTCTATATGTATTCGTTTGGGGTGCGTAAAGAGTTTAGCAACAAAAAAGGAAGCCTTGGTTTGGCAACAGAAAACTTCTTGGGAGGTATGAAAATGAAGTCAACTTCGATCACACCTATCTTGAACCAAACGATGGTAAACAATATCTACAACCAAAACATAAAGCTGACCTTCAGCTACAAAATTGGTAAGATGAGTTTTATGGCACCTAAAAAGACAAAAGGTGTAAAAAATGACGATGTAAAAGAAGGTGGTGATAACAACTAAGACCACCTATTACTAAGAGCAAAGTAGATAGATAGAATGAGTATAACAGACGGCAGGCATTTGCTTGCCGTCTGTTTTTGTATCATTCTAATACAAAAGCGGAAATCAGCTATTTTGAAAATGTCTAAATTAGAAATTCTTTTCAAAAAAACAGCAACACTCGACAGCGACCTTACGTAATGATAATAAAATGACCAAATAATAGTTCAGCACATGGAACGCTATTCGCGCTATCAATTTTTAAAATCAATGGGGTTTAGAGGGGCTGCGTTGATGGCATTGATGACCTCCTGTATTCGTGAAGAAGACACGTATGTAGAAGCGCTCTCTGTCAATCCTAATGCTAGTACAGGAACGGGAACGGGTACAGGTACAGGCACTGGAACGGGTACAGGCACAGGTACTGGAACGGGCACAGGAACTGGAAGTAGCACAGGAAGCACGACGGGATCAACCACTGACCTCAGTACTATTACCAATCGCCTGCTGACGATTGATCTTACTGCTACGGCCAATGCTGCTTTGAAAACAGTAGGTGGGTATTTGATTAATAGCGGTATTGTGGTAGCTCAGTCTAGTGCAGGGGTGTACGTAGCGGCTACCCAAACGTGTACACATCAGCCTAAAAAGAAAATTATTTTTAATAGAACGGAGTATTATTGCACAGATCACGGCGCACGTTTTGACCTGACAGGAAAAGGTTTAAATAGTTTTGGTAGCAGAGGACTAACCGTTTACAAAACTGCTACGGATGGTAAAACGCTTGTTATATATAGTTAACCACTTTTTTTTCAAATAAGCATGAAATTCATCACTGCACTTCTCGTCAGCACATTATGGTTGGCCGCGCCTCAATGGGGCAATGATTTTTCGAAGGCTCAAAATGAAGCCTCTCAAGCTCACAAATACATTTTATTGAACTTCTGTGGTTCTGACTGGTGTGGGCCGTGTATCAAATTGAAAAAAGACATTCTTGAATCGGCTGAGTTTGGCGACTATGCTTCCCAAAACCTTGTATTGGTACGGGCTGATTTTCCTCGCCTGAAAAAGAACCAACTTGATGCGAAACAAGTGTCGCATAACGAATCGTTGGCTGATAAATACAATCCACAAGGAAAGTTTCCATTAACGGTGTTGATTGATGCCAACGGAAAAATCGTAAAAGAGTGGGAGGGATACCCTGCTTCGATGAATACAGCTTCATTGATTAGTGATATTGACGCAGTTGTTAACAGCAAAAAATAAAAAGCGTATTTCTTTGGAAACCCTGCACAAACGAGTGTGTCGATTGATGGGCAACCGCTTCGAAATCAGTGCGGTATCGGAAGACGAAGCGTGGGCGCAGGCGAGAATCGACGAAGCTGTGGCCGAAATCCAGCGGATTGAAACGCTTTTTACTACTTTCAACGAAAATAGCCAAACCAATCGCATCAATGCGCAAGCGGGCATTGCTCCCGTAAAAGTAGATCGTGAAGTGTTTGACCTCATAAAGCGGTCGTTACGAATTTCGGAGGTTACCCAAGGAGCATTTGATATTACGTACGGGTCGATTGATAAAAGCTTGTGGAATTTTGACACCCACATGACAGCGTTGCCCGACCCCGCTATAGCTCGCCAAATGGTACGACTGATTAATTACCGCAATGTGATTTTGGACGAGTCGGAAGGTAGCGTCTTTTTGAAAGAAAAGGGAATGCGTATAGGTTTTGGCGGTATAGGCAAAGGATATGCCGCCGAAATGGCCAAAAGGCTGATGATGCAGCGGGGCGTAGAAAACGGCATCGTGAATGCGTCAGGGGATTTAACGACTTGGGGAACTCAGCCTAGCGGCGAGCCTTGGACCATCGGCATCGCTCATCCTGACGCCCAAGAGCAACCTTTTTCGTACTTCAATATCAGCAACGTAGCCGTAGCGACCTCGGGAAATTATGAAAAATTTGTGATGATTGGGGGCAAAAAATATTCGCATACCATTGACCCTAAAACGGGGCTTCCTGTATCGGGGATTAAAAGTGTAACGATTATTTGTCCCAATGCTGAAATTGCGGATGCTATGGCTACGCCTGTGACAGTGATGGGGGTGAAAGTCGGACTCGACCTTGTCAACCAAATGCAAGGAATGGCCTGTGTAATAATTGATGATACTAATCGTGTGTTTACCTCAAAAAATATTAAAATCAGTTAGGCCGTTTGACAACCTATCGGTGTAAAAATCAAGGCCAATCAGATTAATCCAAATCCTATGAAAATGCAGTTGAAATATGGGTTCATCTTCGCTCTGGTTGTGGGAAGTATGACCTCTTGCGTAACGGTGAAAGAATACCAAAAAAGCCGAATTAATGACTCCGAAATGGAGTTGTCGGCGCGCAAGTCTGAAAAGTTTGAGCAAAGTTTTTACCTCTACCGTGAGGGAGCTTCTGGGGCTAATGGTGGCAAAAGCGGCGGTGGCTGCGGTTGCAATTAATGTATTTTACCCACCTATTTATCTTTCATCATAAAGCTGAATGAAGAAAATCATCATTAGTGCAGGGCTGCTCGCGGGGCTGCTCCGAGGAGGGTATGCCCAAACTCAAAAAGACACCTACGAAAAGCGTAAACTCAAAATTGACGAAATAAACCTGGTCAGCAGTTATTACGGACAAGATGGCAACAATTCGGCGGTGACGGGCGGAATTGGAACCGAAAAGCTCGGTGATTTTGCCAATTCGATTGACCTGAAACTGTCATTTGTCGACCGAAAGAGCCGTCAGCACAGCATCGTCGCTGACTTCAATATTGATCATTATACGTCGGCCTCTTCCGACAACATCGACCCGTTGACGGTTTCTTCGGCTTCGCGTAGTGATACTCACATTTATCCATCGCTTTCTTGGAGTATGAAAGATGATGCTACGCACACAACGCGGGGCATTAGTTATTCTTATTCGACCGAATACGATTATCAGTCGCACGGGTTTAACCTCAGTTTTTCAAAATCGTCTAAAGACAATAACCGCGAGTTTAACCTAAAAGCGGGTGCTTTTTTTGATACGTGGACGGCTATTCTGCCAGCAGAATTACGTCCTGCGGGCTATGGCTCGGCTGCCGAAGGAGACCGCGATCCCGTTGCCTACAAGCCGAGAAATTCCTACAATTTGGCATTGTCATTTTCGCAGGTCATCAACAAACGCTTACAGGTGTTGTTCACGGTCGAGCCTGCGTTCCAACAGGGCTTGTTGAGTACACCCTATCACCGCGTATACTTTACCAACGGTTCGCACACGGTCGAAAAACTGCCAGGAAGCCGTTTTAAACTTCCCGTAGGCGCACGCATCAGTTACTTTGCGGGAGACCGACTCATTTTGCGCGGTTTTTATCGATTCTACAACGATGATTGGGGAATGACAGCGCACACGGTCAATGTCGAAGCTTCGTACAAAGTGACGCCGTTTTTCTCGATTAGCCCGTTTTATCGGTTTAGTAACCAAACTGCCGTGCGGTATTTTCAACCCTACGGTCAGCACAAAACGACCGATACCTATTACACCAGTGATTACGACATATCGGGTTTCTCCAGCAATTTTGTAGGAATGGGCTTCCGATTTGCGCCTCCAGGAGGTATGTTTGGTATTCAGCATTGGAATACCGTGGAGCTACGCTACGGGCACTACATGCGCACCACGGGCATGGTGGGCAATAGCATCACGCTTGCGATGAAATTGAAATAACGTCAGGTTTCCTTTCCCATACCTTATTGGCCCCGATGCGCTGGCATCGGGGTTTTTTGTTAAGACAAAATTCAGTTTTCCAGTTAGCCCTTGTTTTAGCTTCATTTACTCCACTTTTTGAGGGGTTTGTCCGAATCGCCCTGCGGTATTCTTGTAGGTATACTAGCTTTGCATCCGTTATCAAAACAGCTATTTTTACCTCGTATGATTCTTACATCCCAACACAAACCTCTCATTTCAGCCATGGAACAACGCGCCATTCACCTCGGATTTGCCGAGATTATTGCCGAAACGCAGCGATTTATCAACCAAAATTGGGTGAAAGTTGGCTTCCTCAACCTCATCACTGCCTTTGCGCGACTAGCACAAGAAGGTGGATTTGGACCGATTGCTACGCCGCTTTTTACTTCATTAGAACTACTTGTCATTTTAGCCCGCCTTGGCCTACTCGTACTCGTGTTGGGACAAGGCACTTGGCAAGCAGGGTTTCAGCAAATAGCTGCTTTTCCCAAACTCATCTCTTCAGAATGGGGGATTCGTTGGAAACAGCTCGGAATCAACGTTTTTTGGAATAAAATCGCTTTGTCAATCAACCTCATCGTCATGATGGTGGTAGGAACGCTTACCAATTTGAGTGTTCAATTATTAACCCATACTTTTTTGCTCAAGTGGTTAAAAAATAAGCAATGGGTAGCGGCGCAAACTACTCCTTGGGGAGTGACTCAATTCTTGGAAAACCTCAGTATTACTCCTTTTACGGAGGTATTTACCGTACTACTTGTCTTGTTTTTGTTCCGTAAATCTGCCCAACAATGAGCACTATCATCACCCCCGATTTTCAAATAGGCACGCCGTCAAAAGTAGTGACCTATCCCGCTGAAGGGTTAAAATACCTCCAACTTGAGACGTTGGCAGGTCACGTGGAGCTGATTGGGCACGAAGAAAACACGATTCGGGTAGAGGTATTTGGTTCGGTACGTAGCTTATTTTCGCTTTTTTTGTACCAAGAACCCATCACGGATTTTGTGCCTAACGTCAATCCGTTGGAAATGACGATTGTGGGAGAGTCGTTGAAAATAACTGCTCGTCCCAATTATTTCAACCCCTATAACTGGGTTCATTTTCACCGAACCTCATTTCGGATTTTTTTGCCTCCATCGCTTCATTCGTTTGTCAAAACCTACGGCGGACACATCCGCCTTCAACAGTTGTCGGGCAACCATAAGTTTGATACGTGGGGAGGGCATTTGACATTGCGCCATTCTCAAGGCAATTACCTCGGTAAAACGATGGGTGGAAACGTAGAAGTAGCTCATTGCCAGGGTTCTATTGAACTGAGTACGTTTGGGGGAAAAGTAACAATCAGCGACAACGAGGGAGCAATCCGTGCCGACACCAAAGGAGGAAATATTTTTATTGTTAATCACAAAGGCAAAGTCAACGGAAGTACGTGGGGAGGTAATATTGAAGCCAATACCATCGTCGGCGATTTGGAATGTAGTACTTCGGGGGGGAATGTGCGTCTTCGTAACCTCAACGGCAACATTGGTGCTAGTACTCGGGGAGGCAATATCTCTGCCGAAGTGGCTTCAATTCATCAATATTCTTGGTTCGATACGTCGGGGGGAAACATTAAGGTAGCGCTCCCGCTTCAACAGGGGCTCGACTTAGAAGTGGTGGCGGGGCGCATAAAATATCCTCGTTTGCAGGATTTTAAAGGTCAGTCGTCTCGGAGTAGCCTCCGTGGTCAGCTTAACGGCGGTGGCCCCAATATTACCATTCGGAGCTTTGGAGGGCGGGTGACTATCTTGCCCTACCAGTCGACGACTCCTGTGCCCTACGCTCCCGTTTCGACCGAATACCCGAAGCACCAGTTTATGGAGCCTAATACCCCGTCGCCTCCTCCGCCTGCCTCGCCGCGCCCTTCGCCAACGACAAGTGAGCGCGCTCCTTCGCCTTTTTCGTTGGAAGGAATGCTCATTGCCTTTTTGTTTTGCCTTTTCTTAGGCTATGGGTTGAGCGGCGTAGTGTATTTTTCGTTGGAGTTTTTTACGTCGCACGACTTGCTATCGACGGGTATCTTTTTTTCTAATATTGCAAATAGCCTAGGTGCGTGGCTGGCCTTGGAAATTTTTATCCATTTTCTAGATTCAAAAGTGCATTTTCCTTGGGCCAAATACCTGACGGTGATTGGGCTTACGTTTTTGTTTGTAGCTTCTTTTCAATTTCTTATTGGCGTCTTTTACTGGAGTCAAATCGATCCTAAATTGTGGCCTACAACGCCCAAAACGGCTAGCTTTTTTTACCTCCTTTTACCCCAAATTGTAAGCTGTTCGTATTTGTATTATTGGCAACGCACGCGGCAAATTACCCGTAAAATCTCGGAACAAGAATACCAATTGCTCAACCTCGAAAAACTCAAAACCAAAGCGCAACTTAACGCATTGGAGGCACGCATCAATCCGCATTTTTTGTATAATTCGCTCAATAGCATCGCAGGGCTTGTGCATCAAGACCCCGATAAAGCGGAAGAAATGACGATTCAATTGTCAAAACTGTTTCGTTACACTACTGGCCGTACCGATGCTTATAGTCACAGTATTGCGGAAGAATTGGAAGTGGTAAAATCGTACTTAGCCATTGAACAAATGCGTTTTGGCAGCCGCCTTCAGTTTAAAGTAGAAGTCCAACCGTCGTTGCTAGACGTGAAAATACCACGCTTTTTATTGCAACCGTTGGTGGAAAACGCCATCAAACACGGGATTTCGCAGTTGCTCGACCACGGCATTATTGAGGTGACGATTGAAAGAACAACCCAACACATTTTATTTTCCATTCACGACAATGGCCCTGCCTTCAAAGAAGACGTGGCGAGCGGCTACGGCTTGCGGAGTATTCGGGATAAATTACACTTGGTGTACGGCGACAAAGCGACGTTACAAATCCAAAACAATGAATCCAAAGCGGTGATTATCAGTATTCCTAGAGACCACGAATGGGTCGATTGGAAATAAACAACCTTCCCCAACGATTTTAAAGCTATGTATACCACCATCCTTATCGACGACGAACCCATCGCCTTGGGGCGTCTCAAGCGATTATTGGCACAATTTGACGACGTCATTGAGGTCGTAGGTGAAGCGGCCAACGGCTTAGAAGGCATTCAAAAAATAGAAGCCCTTCGGCCTGATTTGCTTTTCTTAGACATCGAAATGCCCCAAATGACAGGCTTTGAAATGTTATCGAGGCTATCGTATATGCCTATGGTCGTGTTTGTGACGGCTTACGACCAATATGCCATCAAAGCATTTGAAGAAAATTCGATTGATTATCTTCTTAAACCAGTTGAAAAAGAACGCCTAGCGCGTACAATTGAAAAACTCCGAACCCTTCGGCCCGAACAGGAAAAATTACTGACGCCCGAAAGCCTGATGCAATTGATTGGGAGCATGGCACCCAAGAAAGAAATGCACTCGATTTCGGTTAAATCGGGAGACAAAATCCTGTTTGTCCCCCTTGCCGACATTAGTTTCTTTCAAGCCGAAGATAAGTACGTACTCCTCAATACGGTCGACAATAAACAGTACTTGATGAACTACACGATTGCTAGTTTGGAAGAAAAACTGCCTTCAAGTTTTGTTCGGGTTAGTCGTTCAACCATTGTTAATAGCGTTAAAATCAGAGAAATGGAGCGCTATTTTACGGGGAAATACATGATTGTGATGAACGACCAAAAACAAAGCAAAATTGAGTCGGGAAGTACGTATCAAGAAAACGTGAAGCGTTTGATGGAATTCTAGAAGTATCGACAAAATCAATCATTTTGTCGAATAGTACGGCATATTTATACATTTTACTGGGTAAAGTAAGGGCTTTGATTCACTTTTATAGTGAGATTAAAGCCTTTTTTTAGTCCCAGTAAACAAGTAAAAGGTGTTGTAGCGTCAAAAAGCCGTTTGCTCTCATTTTTAACGGCTTTCGGTACGATACTTGAGCACCAATTTTGTAGAACACTTACATTTGTTTACTAGTTAATATCTCACTAAACGAACTACAGAGCTCTCTAAATCTTATTTTGAATGAATTATTCCAAACCCACGCATTCTTTTTACATAAGTTTGTCGACAGTATTGGTTTGTTTATCGCTGTCGGCTTGTAAAGAAAAAAAGGGAAAAGAAGGAGGCGGCGGCGGTGGTCGCGAAGAAAAGAAGGATAAACCTACCCTCGTAGATGTGATGGTAGCCACTCCCCAACCTCTCACTAACGTAGTAGAAGTCAACGGAACGATTATTCCGAGTGAATCAACCGAGCTACGCCCTGAAGTGAGTGGCCGTCTGACGTACCTCAACGTCCCCGAAGGAAAAACAGTTACCCAAGGAGCTATCCTAGCACGTATCAACAGTGCAGACCTCGAAGCCCAAATGCAACGAACCAAAGTACAGTTGGACAATGCGACGCGGACGGAAGAGCGCTTCAAAAAACTCCTTGAGGTAAACGGTATCAATCAGAGCGATTATGACGCGGCGCTCAATACCGTCAACACCCTCAAAGCAGACATGGCGTACACCCAAACCTTGATTGACAAGACCGTTCTTCGGGCTCCTTTTACGGGAACCATTGGTCTTCGCCAAATTAGCCCAGGCTCGTACGTTACGCCAACGTCCATCATTGCGACGATTCAGCAGTTGGGAAAAAAGAAAATCGACTTCACACTTCCTGAGGAATACAGTGATTTGGTTCGTATCGGTTCAACGGTCAAAGTACGGGTCGATAGCCGTGACTCTTCGTTGAGCAGTGCAACGGTCATTGCCCTTGAACCCCAAGCCAACCGCCTTACGCGTAGCTTGGTCGTACGTGCTCTCATGAACGATGCCCGCGGAACCGCAGGGGCGTTTGCGAAAGTGATTCTAGGCAATGGCGGTAGCAAGAAAGCGATTTTGGTTCCAACGAATGCCATTATTCCTGACGACCGCAACAACCAAGTGATTCTTGTCAGAGACGGGAAAGCAGCGTTTGTCAATGTACAAACAGGTATCCGTACTGCCAACAGCGTAGAAATCACTCAAGGTCTTAATGTAGGTGACTCTGTGGTTGTAACAGGGGTGCTTTTTGCTAAACCTGATGCCGTTCTCAAAGTAAGAAAAGCAAAGAAATGAACATTTCAGAACTATCCATAAAACGTCCCGTGCTTGCCACAGTGATGAACTTGGCAATCATCATTTTTGGAGTAGTGGGGCTGTCGTTTTTGGCGGTGAGGGATTATCCCGCCATTGACCCTCCGATGATTTCGGTGAGCACGTCGTACACGGGTGCTAACCCTGATATTATTGAGAGCCAAATTACGGAACCTCTTGAAAAACAAATCAACGGGATTCAAGGTATCCGCACCATTACTTCTTCAAGCTCGCAAGGAAACAGCCAAATCAGCGTTGAGTTTAACCTCGGTGTTGACCTCGAAGCGGCGGCCAGTGATGTGCGCGACAAAGTGAGCCAAGCCTTGCGCAGTTTGCCACAAGATATCAACGCCCCTCCAGTCGTCTCTAAGGCCGATGCCAACGGTGACTTTATTATGATATTGGCCGTTCAAAGCGAAAGTAAAAGTTTGCTTGAACTGAGCGACTACGCCGAGAACGTCCTTCAACAACAACTCCAAACCGTTGATGAAGTAAGTGCGATCAATATTTTTGGGCAGAAAAGTTACGCCATGCGTATTTGGCTTAACCCTGATAACATGAGTGCTTACAACGTTGCTTTTTCGGATATCCGTTCGGCGCTTAACAACGAAAATATTGAGCTTCCCCCAGGGAAAATCTACGGAAATAACACCGATTTGACGATTCGGGTGCTCGGGCGTATGACGACCGAGAAGCAGTTTCAAGACCTCATCATTCGGGAGGATGCTACGGGTATTGTGCGCCTGGGCGATGTGGCTAAAGTGGAACTTGGTCCCGAGCAACTCGAACAAAGCTGGAAATACAACGGCTTACACGCGGTAGGTTTGGCGATTGTTCCACAACCTGGCGCAAACAACATCAAGATTGCGGATGAAATCTACAAGCGGGTAGCTCAAATCCAAAAAGGAAGTAGGAGCGATGTTCAAATTAAAGTATTGAACGACAATACCAAAATCATCCGTAACTCACTGGCTGAAGTAGAAGAAACCCTTTTTATTTCGTTTGGGTTGGTGGTAATCGTAATCTTCCTTTTCTTCCGCGATTGGCTCATTGCGATTCGCCCGTTGATTGATATTCCGATTTCGCTCGTTGCTACGTTCTTTATTATGTACCTCGCGGGTTTCTCAGTCAATATCCTTACCATGTTGGCGATTGTACTCGCTACGGGTCTGGTAGTTGATGACGGAATTGTGGTCACCGAAAACATCTTTAAGAAACTCGAACAAGGCTTCCCGATTCGGAAAGCGGCCATTGAAGGAAGTAAGGAAATCTTCTTTGCCGTTATTTCTACGTCTATCACTTTGGCGATTGTATTCTTACCTGTTATCTTCTTGGAAGGGTTTATTGGTAGTCTTTTCCGTGAATTTGGGGTAACACTCGCGGCGGCCGTACTCGTTTCGGCCTTTGTTTCGCTGACCATCACGCCCGTTTTGAACGTCTATCTTTCGCGTAAAAACGCGGGGCACGGTTGGTTTTATCGAAAAACTGAACCTTTCTTCCGCGGTATGGAAGATGGGTATAAGTCGATGCTTACAGGATTCTTGCGCGTACGCTGGATGGCGTGGGTGATTGTCTTAGCCTGTGGGGGTATCATCTGGTTTTGCATGAAGTCATTGAAAAGTGAACTTGCCCCATTGGAAGACCGCAGTAGCATTCGTTTTAATGTAACGGCGCCAGAAGGAACTAGTTACAGTGCTATGTCAAAAATTGCGGATGATTTGGGCAAGTATTTATACGATTCTATTCCAGAACGTGATTTTATTTTCGTACGTACTCCAGGGGGCGGGCCTGGCGGTGGCGGTGCTACCAATAGCGCGGCTCCGCGTTTGGCGTTGGTTCCACCTACCGAGCGTACCCGTAGTCAAAGCGATATTGTAAACGATTTGCAGAAAAAACTTAGTCGTTTCAACCAAGCACGGATTTTTGCGGTGCAAGAGCAGACAATTTCGGTGGGGTTTGGTTCACGCGGTAGCTTACCTGTACAGTTTATTCTCCAAAACCAAGATTTAGATAAACTGCGCGACATCATACCGCAGTTTTTGGAAGCAGCGCGTGCCGATAAAACCTTTGCCAACGTCGACGTTAACTTGAAGTTTAATCGACCTGAGTTGAAACTGACGGTAGATCGGATGAAAATTCGAGATTTAGGGCTGACGACGCAAGACGTAGTAGCCACTATTCAGGCGGCTTTTAGTGGAGGACGTTTGGCCTATTTTATTCAAAATGGGTATCAGTACTCGGTGATTGCCCAGGTGGAGCGTACTGATCGTAACAAACCCGAAGACATTGGGCGGTTGTACGTACGCAACTCCCGCGGGGAAAATATCCCGTTGAGCTCGGTGATTCGTTGGGAAGAGAGTACAACTCCTACCACTATCTATCACTACAATCGTTACAAAGCAGCTACCATTTCGGCTTCATTGGCCGAGGGATACACCATCGGTGACGGTATCAAAGCTATGGATAACATTGCCAATAAACTCCTTGACGAAAGTTACCAAACGGCTTTGTCGGGTCCCTCGCGTGACTTCTCTGAAAGCTCGTCGAATATTATGTTTGCGTTTATGTTGGCTTTGGTGCTTATCTATTTGGTGTTAGCGGCTCAGTTTGAAAGCTTCATTGATCCATTCACTATCATGATTACGGTGCCATTGGCGTTGGCGGGGGCATTGTTGAGTTTGTGGGCTTTTGACCAAACGCTCAATATTTTCTCTCAAATCGGAATGATTATGCTGATTGGGCTAGTAACCAAAAACGGTATCTTGATTGTAGAGTTTGCCAACCAGCGCCGCGAACATGGCCTCAAGAAAATGGAAGCTGTTATCGACGCTTCAACGCAGCGTTTACGTCCAATTTTGATGACTAGCCTTGCTACTTCGTTGGGCGCGCTACCGATTGCGTTAAGTTTGGGAGCCGCTAGTACAAGCCGTATTCCTCTTGGTATTGTGGTAGTTTGCGGTATCATGTTCTCGCTAGTACTGACGCTGTTCGTAGTACCTGCGGTTTATACCTTCGTTTCTGGTAAACACAAAAACGCCGATAACGTAGAAGAAAAAGCAATGGAAGTTAGCAATAGCTAATTTCCATTGCCCCTAATAAATGATTCATCTCAGCGGCAAGCCGTAACTAACAATCAACTGTGCTTTTGCACTTAATCTCATCACAATGAGGAAATTTTTGATAGTACTTGGTTTGACATTTTCTGGTCAAATCGCTTTTTCTCAAAACTTGACCTTGACCGATGCCATTGGTATTGCCCTCAAAAATAGTCTTGACATTGAGGTACTGAAAAACAACGTCCAGATTGCCCATATCAACAACGATAAAAGTATAGCGGGGGCCTTGCCAACCGTAACGGCTACTGTCAATGACAACGAGCAGTACACCAATGTCAACCAGAAACTGAATACAGGGGTTGAAATTAGACGTAATGGTGCCGCTGCCAATCAGCTCAACTCTAACATTACGGGGAGTGTTTTGCTCTACAACGGAAACCGGGTTAAATCTACGAAGAGCCGTTTGGAGCAATTAGAGCTTCAAAATAAGCAATTGCTCAATGCCCAAGTACAAAACACTATAGCAGGTGTGATGGCGGGGTATTATGACGTCATTCGCCAGCAAGCTTATATTCGTACCATTGACCAGTCGATTGAAGTGGCTCAGCGTCGTTTGGACTTGGTAAAGGTGCAACAAAATGTAGGGTTGGCCAACAATGCCGATGTGTTTCAGTCGCAGCTTGATTTGAACGCCTTGCTTCAAACCAAGCAATCACAACAACTGATTGTGACGCAAGCTAAGACCGACTTGTTGTTGCTGCTTAATCTCCGTCCCGATACGCTTATCACTATCCAAGACACGATTGTGGTAGACAGAAGCCTTAAGGTGGATGATGTTTTGCAAAGCGCCAAACGTAATGCCGATGTGATGGCTGCGGATAATCAGATTAGAATTGCCGAATGGGCCGCGAAAGAGACACAGGCGCAGCGGTACCCTTCGTTGCGACTCAATGGAGGTTTTAACTACAATCGTAGCCAACAAACCGCGGGACAGTTGCTCCTCAACCAAAGTAGTGGTCCCTTTTTGGGGTTGGGTCTCTCAATCCCGATTTATAACGGTGGAATCTTCAAACGCCAAGAGCAAATTGCGGCTATTAACACCAAAAATGCAGGATTACGAAAAGAGATTCTTCAACGGACTATCAACAACAACGTAGTGAAGGCATATCAAACGTACACAATGAATTTGCAACAGTTGGAAGAACAAAAGAAGAATGTGGAATTGTCGAAGCAGCTACTTGATTTGACGCTCCAACGTTACCAACTTCGCCAAGCTACGATTGTAGAAGTACGTCAAGCCCAGCAAAGTTTTGAGAGTGTTGGCTATGCTTTCGTCAATTATAGCTTTGCCGCTAAGGCTGCTGAAATCGAATTACTTCGTTTGGCTAATGAATTAAAATAATATAGAGTTTAAACCTATAAGGTTTTTTAAAACCTTATAGGTTTAAACGTGATTTCGTTTTCTTAGGCCGTTTGAAACTTTCGTTGGCTATCGTACGCCAATCCTATTCCGACACTGTCTAACTTGTTTCCATCTGCTACTTCTGCATGAGAGAAGAGTTCTCTAAAAGCAAGCTGAACTGCAGGGATTTCGGTGGAGCCTCCCGTCAAAATTATCAATTCAATATCTTGGAGTTGCACGCCTGCTTCGTGGACGCAGGCCGTTGCGGCAAGGGTCACTTGCTCAATTTGGGCGGTGATAGCTTCTTCAAAAATTACTTTGGAGGTTTCTACGGTACATCCTTCCGACAAGAAATCAAGGGAGGCCGTATAAATATCGTCGTAAGTCAAGCCAATTTTTGCATCTTCCACAGCTCCTAGCAGTACGTGCCCACTTTCTTGGTCAATGACATTCAGTAGTCGCGCAAGTCGCTCTGGATCGTGCGATTGCCCCAAATATTGATGAATTTGCATTCGATTTTTAGGCGTATAAAGCGAGTTTACTTTGCTCCATTCGGCCAAATCGTAGTAGTATTTGAGTGGTACGGGCAGATGCTTATCGCCATAAGTACTACGAAAACCCAATTCGGGCATAAACGAAACTAAGCTTAGATCTTTATCAAAATCGTTTCCGCCAATCCTTACCCCTGTATTGGCCAAAATATCGCGGGCACGGTCGGCTCTATTCAAAAAATGCTGAGAAAGGCGAATCACCGTAAAATCGGACGTACCTCCGCCGATATCTACTACCAAGGCTAGCTTTTCACCTGATACATTTTTTTCGTGTGCAAACGCTGCCGCAATCGGCTCAAATTGAAATTCAATGTGTTTGAAACCTACCTGTTGGGCTATTTTTCGTAATTCTTCCTGCGCATTTTTATCTCCGATGGGGTCGTTGTCGATAAAATGTACAGGCCGCCCCATCACCACGCTGTCAATTTCTTGCCCTGCTTCGAGCTCGGCTTTGTCCTTGAGGTTTTTTACAAACTGTCCAATAATTCGACTAAAATACATCGGACTGCCGTTGACGAGCGTTCCTTGTTTCATGATTGTGGTACCGAGAATCCGCTTTAGACTTCGCATAAAGCGGCCTTTATTGCGGCCTAAAAACAACTGAACAGCGTCGCGCCCGTAATGAGGTGTATTGTCGATACGTTCAAAAAAAATAGCGCTTGGAATGGTTTTGTGCGCTCCTTCAACGGGCACCAACGTAAGCTGATTATCTCGGTAAAATGCAATAGTAGAGTTTGACGTTCCGAAATCAACGCCGCATGAAATTTCCGACATCTGTGATTGTTATTATTCTCCAAAAACTTCCTTCGCCAGCGCACTATCCAACCCGTACAAATCGCGACGGAAGTTGAGCTGGCCCGTGTTGTCGACCCAAGTTGTAAAGTACACAATGTACACGGGAAGCGAAGGACGAACGGTTATCCATTTCTCGTTTTGTGTTTTCCAAACGGCATTTAGCTTATCTTCGTTCCATGCGGGATCATTTTTTAATACATGAATAGCTAATCGCTCGGGTTCAGAAACGCGAATACACCCGTGACTAAACGCCCGAGAAGTCTCTCCAAAGAGGTTTTTTGAAGGTGTATCGTGTAAATAAATGCTGTAACTGTTGGGGAATAAAAATTTGACCTTACCCAATGAATTGCCCTGTCCAGGCTTCTGACGAATCGTGTAGGGAATATTTTTGGTATAAGAGCTCCATTTGATAGAGTAGGGATTCAACACTTTGTTGCCTGCTACGACCTCCATATTATTACGCTCCAAATATCCTGGATTACGTTTGAGTTTGGGTAAAATCTCGTTGTTAATGATGTTGTTAGTCACCACCCAGTACGGATTTAGGACGACGTAGGATAAGTTTCCTTTAAAGATACTGGTTTTTGTCGCTTCCTTTCCAACTACTACTTTACACATCCATGTCTGGACACCATTTTCAAAAACGTGTAGTCGGTATTCGGGGATATTTACCAACAGCATATTAGGCTCTATTTGGTCGGGTACCCAGCGAAGACGTTCCATGTTGAGCATCATTTGACGAATACGCTCCTGTACGGGACGATTGAGCTCTACCAACGTTTTATCGTCGAGTTTACCTGTTTCCGTTAACCCCATGCGATGTTGGAATCGTTTCAACGCCACGGCCACTGAGTCATCAAATACCTTGGTCGAATCCATCGTTTTGAGGTCACCCCACACGTGAAGGTTTTGTTTCAATACCCAGACCGTCGAATCTTCATCGCCTTTTTTGGGCGCTTTCCCTTGGAACGTCAAAGACGGCCAACCTCCTTTTTGCTGGATGATGCGGTACTGACGCAGTTTTTCTTTCAGGAGTGTATAATAACGGTTCACAGGCTCACGTATGGGCTGGCCTTTGACCATCACGAGCGTGTCTAACAGCGCTTGAAAGTTTTTCTTTTTGCGAGGAATAAACCACTCTAAGTCGAGCAAGTCCTTAACGGTACCCGTGTAAGCTTTATCGGCATACTGAAAGAAAGCCGTTGTGAGTAGTAATTCAAGCTTTTGAACTTCCGTTTTGTTTTTCAGAAACTGTTTATCTTGGGTGATGGCTTCATGCACTAAACGGTCTATTTCGGCATTGTATAAACTACTGTCGGCAAAATCATTGATGTAACTTTGGCGAAGGTTGTTGAAGTTGTCGGCGGCATGGGTCAATCGGTTTTCGCTAAACCACGCATACTGGTACCCCCGCCGCTGATAAAACGAACGAACATCTGCTTGTACGCTATCGGCCAACGAACGCGACGCAAAAAACGACGCCAACACAGTACTATCTAGTACCAAGCTGCTATAATCTTGTTTGGAGTATACCGTCGAATCAGGCGCGAAAGAAGGTTTAGGAAGCTGTTTTTGGCGAAACTGATAGTACACTACTGCACCAATAAGTAACACGATGCCCGCGCCAATGGCGATATAGCGTTGATTTTTGTTCATAGAGGTCATAGGATTCTACAAATGGTTGCGGAAGAAAATACAAAAAAGTCGTTCCACCTAGCTGGGGAGCGACTTTTTTGATGTCAAACTTACCCAATCTCTGGGAATTTGCTTACTTTTTTCTGTTTTCAACTTGATGAAATTTCTAAATGAAAAAATAGTTAATCAATTATACGTTTTGTTAATTTAACTGTCATAAAATTTTAATTTGTGTAAATAGTTGTTAAATAGAGGTTTTTATTGAATAATATCAATGGTATATTTTTAAACTACTCCCCAAATAAATAATTAAGTAATAGTTAGTGCATGTATAAGCAGGATGAGTGATAATCAATTTTGTTGACATAAAAACTTTATTTTTTATCTATATTTACATTTTTCACGAAAAAACATAGGTTTAATTTTTATATTTTATTGATGAATCAACAACAGATAGATGCTTTTAGAGAAGCTCTTAAATTTTCACCTGATAACTTACCACTTCGTAAATTATTGGCCGAAGCGCTCTTCAATTTAGCGCGTTACGATGAAGCCCTGATCGAATGGAAGGAATGCTTACGACTTTTGCCAGAAGACAATGAGTTGAAAGTAGCGTTGGCCAAGACCTATTTTTACCAAAAAAACTTTACAACAGCACAGTATTTGTTGGAGGAAGTGGTTGATAATCATTTACATGCCTCAGCTGCAATGCTTCTGTCTAAAGTACTAGCTGAGTTGGGTGAATTGAAGCAAGCGAAGCACTATTTTGACGTAGCTATCCAATGGGATAAAGGAGTCTATGATAAAGATTTTGACGATTTTCTTGGACGTAAAATTCGAGATGCTGGGTTGGCGGCTCCTAACGGCTGGGTAGAGGAGATTGAAACTATGGTTACTCATTCAAACATAGAGAAACCTAAAATTTCCTTTAGAGACGTGGGAGGTATGGAGGCTGTAAAAGAAGAAATTGCTCTTAAGGTCATCCATCCCATGAAAAACCCCGAAATTTACAAGGCATTTGGTAAGAAAATAGGGGGGGGGATTTTGCTATATGGTCCTCCTGGTTGTGGAAAAACGTTGTTGGCTCGGGCAACTGCGGGAGAAATTAATGCACACTTTATTTCGGTGGGCCTCAACGACGTGCTTGATATGTGGATTGGAAATTCTGAAAAAAATCTTCATAATATCTTTCAAGAAGCTCGCCAAAATGCTCCTTGTGTCCTCTTCTTTGATGAAGTAGATGCGTTAGGGGCAAGCCGCAGCGATATGCGTCAAGCCGCAGGAAGGTTCATTATCAATCAGTTTTTGGATGAAATGGACGGTGTTAAGTATTCAAACGAAGGAGTACTAATTTTAGGAGCTACTAACTCTCCTTGGTATTTAGATTCTGCTTTTCGCCGACCTGGCCGATTTGATCGTATTATTTTTGTTCAACCACCTGACCAAAAAGCCCGAGAAGAAATTATTAAATTACAACTCTTGGAAAAGCCTACTGAAAGTGTCGATGTTCAGTCTATCGCTAAACAGACAGCCGATTATTCAGGAGCGGATTTGAGGGCTGTTGTTGACATTGCCGTGGAATCAAAACTTCCTGAATCTCTAAAAAAAGGACGGGTAGTGCCAATAACAAACGCCGATTTAAAAAATGCAGTAGGTAGGCATAAACCTACAACTAAAGAATGGTTTGCTACTGCTAAAAACTATGCCCTGTACTCCAACGAAAGTGGTATTTATGACGATATCTTGAAGTATTTAAAATTAAAATAATGGAAAACGAGGGCAAAAAACTGTTGTTGAAAGCAGACTATTTACGTTCACTTAAAAGATGGCAACAAGCCATTGATATGTATCAGTCTGCTTTACAGCTTGCCTGCCCTCAAGAAGAGGCCTTTTATCGAATTGGGCAATGTTACTATTTATTGGGGCAATTTGAGGAAGCAATTGAATATGCCAATAAAGCCATTGCAGTTCAACCCGACTTGACTTTTGCTTTCCATCTATCTGCCTTATCTCACTTCGCATTGGGAGCAAGCAAAAAAGCGGAAGAATTAGAAAAAATAGCCCTAGCTAACTCTCCTGAAAATCCTTTGAATCATTGGTTACTAGCTAAAATTTATAATTCCAAGAAAGGTTTTTTTAGGAAAAAATACGCAAAAATAGCCCTCACTTACGCTTTACAAGGGCTGAGCTTTGCTCCTTTTCACACCCTTTGTTTAATTGAAAAAAACAAAGCTTTACTCACGCTAGGACGTAAAGATGAGCTTGAAAGAGGGATGGCAGACGTCATACGAAGTGCCCCTGACTCTGCCGTAGCTTTTGAACATCTGGGGGATATTTACACCGCCATAGGCAAACCTGACAAAGCGACCCCGTATTTTAAAGAAGCGCTGAAGCTTAATCCGTCTCATCGTGAGTTGATTATTAAATCTAAGCATTCAAAATGGAATAATGTCATCGCAGGATTGGTGATAGCGTTTTCATTTGCAGCCTCTCAGCTTCTACGAGCTTGTATGGGAGAATAATCTAAAACTTTGAAGTTGTAATTTAACCTTATGATAACAGAAAGCCATCTCCAACGAGCTCGTCAGCTTTTGGAAATCAATCGTCAAGAGCAAGCCATCGAAGAGCTTTTAATTGTTCTTTCAACCGACCCTGACAATGTAGACGCATTGTACATGATTGTCCATTGTTTTATTGAAGTAAAAAATAATGATAAAGCACAGGAGTATTGGCAAGGATTAGTTCAAGTAGCCCCCAGCAACTCGGTGACTCACTACTACCATGCAATCATACTTGATCGATTTAAAAAAGCTAAAGATTCGGAAGCTGCTATTTGGCACGCCATTCAGCTTAATCCTCACGAGGCCGCTTATTGGGCTTTTTTGTCAGCGCTTTATATTGATAAAAAAGAGTGGGAAAAAGCCTTGGAATATGCAAATAAAGGGTTAGCCATCGATCCAGAGCACACTACTTCGCTCAATCACCGTACGCTTTGCTTGACAAAACTTAATCGTAAAGAGGAGTTATATGACAGCATCAATGATGCTCTTCATGCCGACCCCCACGATTCGTACACTCATGCCAATATTGGGTGGACTCAACTTGAAAATAATGAACCTGAGGAAGCTATCAAACACTTTAGAGAAGCTCTGCGACTTAATCCGTCTCAATTCTATGCGCGAGAAGGGATGAAAGAAGCCATCAAGGGGCGTAATCCGATATATCGAGCTTTTTTGAATTATGCTTTTTGGATAAGCAAACAACAATCTGTGATGCAGTGGGTTGTGATTTTAGTTATTTTTCTTTCTCAACGCATTCTTCCAGAGCCATTTAGTACTATTGTCACTATTCTTGTCATAGCATCGTGGTTAATTACCCCTTTGGCCAACTTTGTCTTGTTGTTTGATAAAGATGGAAAATACTTGTTGAGTAACCTACAAAAAAATGGGGCAATTGCGGTTAGTTTTTTTATTGCTGTTTCCATTATTGGGCTAATAACAGGTCTGCTTATAAAATCTATCGACACCATTTATATATTGGGGCTATTTGGGGTTTTTGCTTCTCTACCAATTACTGGGATGATTGCGTCAGAAGAAAGATTTAAGATTGGTTGGGTAAAAGCTTTAGGCTTTGGCTTGCCTGCTCTTGGGATAATCGCAATTGGTGCGTGGGCGATTGATAACCTTCGTGTTTTTGATATGGCGTGGCAGTGTTTCGTTATGGGGTCTGCGCTAAGTACTTGGGTATTTGCATTAAATAAAAATTAATAAAATGTCCTGTGTATACCCATCTATTTATTCGTAATGGAGGGTACACACAGGACACTAGACGTTCTATTGTTACTTCACCCGCCCACTGGGACGAACATTTTTTCCTTCGCGTTTGGTGATGTCGTCGCCCAAGTCCTCGCGGGCTTCGTCGGCTACTTTTTGAAGCTCGGTTACAATCTCAGGATAAAGCTCTTTCACGTCGTAGCGCTCCGATGGGTCGCGGCGGAGGTCGTACAAAGCCAACGGAAACGGATGATTTTCGGGGGCTTTGCCTGGGAAACCGTCGTTGCCTGGCTGTTGTCCTTCGTAAGTGCGTCCTTCATGGGGTAAGACGAGTTTCCAGTCATCGCGGCGCACGGCTTCTAGGTTATTGCGACGATAATAGTAGTAAAAATACTTCCGAGGCGTGGCGTCCATGTTTCCTTTGAGTAGTGGTAAAATATCCACGCCATCAATTTTTTTCGCAGGGAGTTTGGCCCCGCAGATGTTGGCAATGGTGGGCAGCAAATCAATGGTCGAAGTGAGTTTGTTACAAACGACTCCTTCGGGCGTGACACCTTTCCAGCGAACGATGCAAGGTACGCGTTGGCCTCCCTCAAAACTATTGCCTTTCCCTTCGCGCAAGCCACCCGATGATCCTGCGTGGTTTCCGTAATTGAGCCAAGGGCCATTGTCGCTCGTAAAAATCACCATTGTATTTTTATCCAACCCATTTTCTTTCAAGGCTTTCATGATTTCACCCACCGACCAGTCGATTTCGAGCAATACGTCGCCGTAAGTTCCTTGGTTACTTTTGCCCTTAAACTTCGCCGACGCCGCAATCGGTACGTGGGGCATCGAATGCGGCAAATAGACGAAAAACGGCCCTTTTTTGTGTTTTTTAATAAAATTAACCGCCCGTTCGGTATAAATCCCCGTCAGTTTGGCTTGATCGTCGAGGGTTTTGATTTCTTGAATCGTGTCGTTGTTGCTCAACAAAGGCAAATACGGGAAGCTCTTTTTGCGGTTGTCAGACTCGTTGGTAATCGGTTTGCCATCATAATGCACGGGCCACATATCGTTGGAGTAAGGCAAACCAACGTATTCATCAAAGCCCTGTTTCGTTGGTAAAAACTCAGGTTTATCACCCAAATGCCATTTTCCAAACATCCCCGTGGCGTAGCCTTTTTCTTTTAACAACTCGGCAATGGTGGTTTCGTCGGGGTTTAATCCTACTTTGGCATTGGGAAACAACGCCCCCGAAATGCCAATACGGTTGGGATAACAACCCGTCATCAACGCTGCCCGTGAAGCACTACAAACCGCTTGGGCTGCCAAAAAATTGGTAAAGCGCACCCCTTCCCCCGCCAGTTTGTCGAGCTGAGGCGTACGGTATTGCAGCGCCCCATAACAGCTCAAATCACCATAGCCCAAATCATCCATAAAAATCAAAATGATGTTGGGGGGAGTTGCTTTGGGGGCCTGTTCAGTTGAAAAAATGGTAAAGGCCGAAATGCCGACGAAGGCACACATTGCCAAAAAAACAATTGAAAGCTTTCTCATAGTTTGTAATAGTTAGGAAGCTATTTAAACATTGAACGGTAACCAACCACAAAGAACACTAAGAAGCAGAGGTTACAACTTTACGAACCTACTTCTTCACTTCAAATTTTGGATCTACAAACTCCCATTCGTGAACGTGCGCGGGACGGTGTTCGCGCTGTACGATTTCGTCAAATTCCTTGGCCAACTCGGGGTGAGCAGCAGCTACGTTGTTCCGTTCGCCAATGTCTGATTTTAAGTTATAAATCTCCCATGCGCCGTTGCGGTTTGCTTTTACGTTTCGTTTTACACCCTTCCAATCCCCTTTCCGAATCGCCAACTGCCCGCCATTTTCGGGATATTCAAAATACAAATAGGGATGTTGGACCTGCGTGGATTTCCCCAAAAGAGTGGGCAAAAACGAAACTCCGTCGGTTGGAAGGGCGGGTTTTGTTCCCAACAAATCGGCACAAGTCGCCAGCACGTCGTACTGCGTCGAAACATGGTCAGTGACTTGTCCAGGCTTGATTTTCCCTTTCCAATACGCAATCATTGGCACTCGGATTCCGCCCTCATATACGTCCATTTTTAGCCCACGAAACGGCCCTGCACTTTCAAAAAACGCCGCGTCCACGTGCTTCACAAAAGTCGCCCCGTTGTCGCTCGAAAACATAATGATGGTGTTGTCTTCGATACCGAGTTTTTTCACCAACTCCCAAATCTGCCCTACTTGCTTGTCCAAATACGAAATCATGGCCGCGTAGGTCGAGTACGGATAACGCGTAGAGGCATAGCCCGACTGACCACGGTAAGGTTTTTCGTCAAACTTCCCGATGTATTCTTTGACCGCTTCTTCGGGGGCTTGCAGCGACAAGTGAGGCAAGGTATAAGGCAAATACAGGAAGAAAGGACGGCTTTTGTTATCATTGATAAAGCCCGTTGCTTCCTCCGTCATTTTGTCGATGGCGTAGTCTTTGCCTACGTAATATTCGTAGTTTTCGTCTCCTTCGGGCATGGGGCGGTGGACTTTGATGTAGGGGTTATTTAGCGCCACTTTTTCCCCATTTTTCCACAAATGGGTAGGGTAAAAATTGTGCGATTGTTTTTGGCAAAGCAACCCATAGAAGAAATCAAAACCTTGTTGGTTAGGATTTCCTGTGGTATTGGCCATGCCCATTCCCCATTTTCCAACTGCACCTGTTTTGTAGCCTGATTTTTGGAACAAATGCCCAATGGTAAATGCTCCTTCGTTCAACGGCATTTGTCCGCCCTCTTTATCATCCTCAAAACCACCAAGTTCATAATTTCCGCGAATGTACGTATGGCCTGTATGGCGACCTGTCATCAATCCACAACGCGAAGGCGCACACACGGGCGCCGACGAATAATGCTGCGTAAAGCGCATTCCGCCCGCCGCTAGTCGGTCGAGGTTAGGGGTTTTGATTTTCTTTTGTCCATAAGCACCTACTTCACCGTAGCCAAGGTCGTCGGCAAAGATATAGATGACGTTGGGTTTTGAGGTCGATTTTTGGGCCAATGCCATTGTTCCCCAACAAAGGAAAAGCAACAAAACAATTCGTTTCATATTCTGCTTCGGTTGATTAAACCAGCGGTAGGAACGCACTAGGCGTCCTACCGCTGCTCGTTTGTTTTAAAATAGAAATGGAGTTGGATACTACTGATGTGTCAGGTCAAATTACCAGCCCGAATTTTGGGTAAGCTCAGGATTGAGTTCGCGTTCTTTCTGAGGAATAGGCCAGAGGTAGTGTTTAGCAGGGTCAAAAACGCGGGTAAATGACGCGATCTGAATGGTTTTCAAATCGGCACCGTCTGCGTACGTCATTCCGTAAACATCGCCTACCATTACTTTTTCGGCGATTTTCCAGCGGCGAATGTCGAACAAACGTAATCCTTCAAACGCCAATTCAAGCAAGCGCTCTTTACGAACAGCGTCACGCAACTGTGCTTGCGATAGTCCCGTCGCCAAAGCAGGCAACTTCACATCGGCGCGCTGACGAATCTGATTAATAGCGTCGTAAACGGTGGCATCTATTTGATTCAGTTCAATTTTCGCTTCGGCGTACGTAAGCAGCACCTCGGCATACCGCAACAAAACGATGTTGATTCCACAGTTTCCACCCGTGGTTAAGTCTTCTTTATTGATGTATTTTTTCAACACAAAACCCGTCGAAGTGGCTAAATAAGTATTGCCAATGGCATCGGCCGTTCCGCTTGTTGGACGAGGGTCAAATTTCTTCCCATCGGGCAAATCGTCGCCTTGTACAAAAATCGAGGCCCTCAAACGCGGGTCGCGGTTGGCATACGGATTTTTAGGGTCAAAACCGCTGGTAGGATCGGTAATGTCCTTGCCGTTGGCCATCGGATACGCATCCACCAGCGCTTTGGTAGGCACGTAGGTGTTGTTGGCCGTACGTTGGCTATACGGCCCCATGCTGGCAAACACGTTGTTGGAATACGTATCTTTGATAAACTGTTTGTCTAAAATTACTTCCGAATTGTTTTCGGCAGCGTACGAGAAAAGGTTGGCATAACTCGAATACAAAGCGTACGTTTTTGAATCAATCACCGCTTTGGCCGCATCAGCCGCTTCTTGGTAACGTCCCGCCCAGAGCGCAGCCCGTGCTTTCAAGGCCAAAGCCGCTCCTTTGGTGACGCGCCCTTTGTCGGTTTGGGTGGCGGGTAAATCGTTGGCAGCTTCAGTAAGTTCTTTGAGCACAAAATCCCAAATTTGAGCCGAGGATGTCCGCTTGAGCGTTCGTCCTTCTTCAATACCAATGGTCGTCGTTACCAAAGGAACATCTCCAAAAAGCCCCACAAGCTTGGTGTATTGATAGGCTCTAAGCGTACGTGCTTCTCCTTTGAGGCGGGCAATGAGGGCGGTATTGGTCGTTTGGACTTTGTCAATGTTGGCCAAAAAATCGTTGGCAAGACGAATCCCACGGTAAGCCGCCGTCCACTCACTTTGAGGACGCGAATTGAGCGCATCGTGAATGCCTTTTTCAATATTAGACTCTACCTGAAACACTTGATTGACGTGCGAAATATCGGTGACGCCTTCAATGGCAAAGATGTTGACTCCGTCCAAAGCAGGATAGAGGCCGTTTGAGGCAAGAATCGCGTCTCTTTCAGTTTTCCAGAAAATATCCGAAGAAATACGGTCGTTGGGCACGGTATCGAGCAGGCTTTGTTCGCAACCTGACAATACACCTAAGCCTACGACAAGAGGGAAAATATATTTGATTTTCATTGTTTTAAGCTTTCCTTAAAGGTTAAAATTGTACATTAAGACCAACCGTTGTCAGCGATGTTTGAGGATAATAGGTCGCTCGCCCTGATTCGGCTTCGGGATCGAGGTTCCACTCATTCAACTTCGAGAACGTAAGCAAGTTGGTACCGCTCACATAAACCGTCGCCCGCCCCGCTTTGATGCGCTCCAACAAGCCTTTTGGCAAGCTGTACGACAACTGAATGGTTTTCATGCGGAGATACGACCCGTCGATAATCATGCGGTCAGAGGTGGCAACGTTGCGCAAGTCCAATTTTACAGGACGAGGGAAACGCGCATTGGGGCGCTCGGGAGTCCAGTAGTTATCAGTATAAATTTTGTGCGTAAAACCTTCGTAGTTCCCCATTTCGGCCAATGCCCCCGACAAGCGCGTGTCCACATCCGCCGCACCTTGCCACTGGGTAAATAGCGTAAAGTTTTTGTAGCTAAAATTGGTATTTAGTCCAAAGGTGTAACGCGGGAACGTCAGACCAATAAACGTCATGTCATCGCTGTTGATTTTTCCGTCGTTGTTCAAGTCCACGTACTTCACATCACCAGGTTTCATGTTAGGCACCAACGTAGGATAGGCTTTGATTTCGTCCGCCGTTTGGAACAACCCATCGGTTTTGTAACCCCAGTGGGCATTGTACGGCAAACCTTCTTTGATGATGTAGCGCGGGTCGATGTCCGAACCTGAAATGTAAGGGCCTGTTTTGGCCAAATCAATTACTTTATTGTTGTTTTGGGCAAAGTTTCCGCCAATTTCGTAAGCGAAGCCACTTTTGGTTTTGTTGCGGTACGTCAAGCCCAATTCAATTCCTTTGTTCCCCACTTTTCCTGCGTTTTGGGGCGGTGCATTCAAACCTACGGTTGTTGGAATGGGTAGGTTTAGCAAAATACCGTCGGTCAATTTGTCGTAATAATCAAACGTGAAGCTCAAACGGTTGTTCCAAAGCTGGGCATCCAACCCGATGTCGGTTTGAGTAGTTGTTTCCCACGTCAAGTTCGGGTTGGCCAAGTTCGATTGAACGTAGCCCTGCACCACCGACCCCCCAAACGTATAAGTAGAAGCGTTGAGGGTTTGAAAATAGCTGTACAAGCCTACTGCCTGATTTCCAGTTCTTCCCCACGAACCACGCACTTTCAACTCACCCACCACGGCGCGGAGTGGTTCAAAAAACTTCTCTTCTGACAAACGCCAGCCTGCCGAAAACGACGGGAAGAAGCTATAAACTTTATCGCCCGTAAAGCGAGAAGAACCATCGTAGCGCGCATTGGCTTCAAACAAATACTTGTCGGCCAAAGCGTAATTGACCCGCCCAAAAAACGAGCGAAGTCCCCATTGAGAATCTACCCCACCGCTGTTTTTGTTGTTGTCAGAACCTGAGCCAATCGACTGCACGTCGTTGTTATAAAAATCTTCGCGGTAGGCGCTGATGGTGTTGTATTTGTTCTGAATCTCTGAATACCCGACCAATGCTTTCACCTCGTGTTGACCAAACGTATTGCTGTACCCCAACAAGTTATTGAGGGTCGTTTCGCGCGTTACGCTGCGGATTTCGGTCAAACTACTGCGCGGAATGGTTTTTCTGACCAACGACGGATTGTAATAATCCAAGACTGTATAAGCATTGGTGTAGTTTTTGTTTTGCTCTGCCGTGTAGCGAATGGCGTATTGGCTGCTAAATTTCAAGTTCGGAATAATTTCCCATTCTACTTTTCCACTGCCAAACAAATAGTCTTGAATGTTCCGCGAAAGCCCTGCAATTTCGGCATACATCAAGGGGTTGTTGCCTTGAGCACTCACACCGTAGGTACCATCAGGATACTTTGGAACAGCCCAAAGTGACCCGTGAAACATGGTATTAAAGACGTTGAACTCGCTGACGGGTGTTTGCCAGTTGTTGTTGCGGTAATTGATGTCCACGCTTGCACTCAAACGATTGGATACTTTGAAATCGGTATTGGCGCGGATTTCTTTGACATCGCTGTCAAAATTAGGGGCAATTCCGCCTTGTTTTTGGTAACGCACGCCCACACGGCCGCGAAAAAACTCATTTCCACCGCTAACCGACACGTTTTGGCTAAACTGCGGCGCTGCCCGTAATACGGTTTTAAACCACGTATTAGGCAAAGGAAATTTGAGACGATCAGTGGCGTTGACGTATTCTGAAATTTGGGCTTCGCTAAACTTCGCCGCAGCTCCTGAGTTGATGTAGGCTACATTTTGCAAACGTATGTAAGGCTCTAAGTCCATCATTTCAGGCTTGTTGATGGCGTTTTGAACGGCGTAAAAACCGCTGTAATCCACCACTGCTTTCCCTGATTTGGCGCGTTTGGTTGTCACAAGCACAACCCCATTAGCTGCCCGAGAACCATAAATGGCAGTTGATGAGGCGTCTTTGAGCACCGAAATACTTTCGATATCGTCGAGGTTGATGGTGTTAAAAGGTTGTTCTACCCCATCGACAATAAACAACGGGTCATTTGAACTCAACGTGGTGATACCCCGTACCCGCACCGTGGCACGAGAGTTGGGGCCAGGCGAACCACCACGGTCAAGAATCGTCACCCCAGGCGCAATCCCTTGCAAGGCTTGATTGGCATTCGACACGGGACGGCGCGTCAGTTGTTCACTTTTTACCTCAGCAACGGCACTGGTCAAGCTCGTTTTTTTCTGCACGCCGTAGCCTACAACGACTACTTCACCGAGTGCTTTGGTATCGGCTACCAACGTGATATTGATGGCCGTGCGACCTCCTACCACCACTTCTTGGGGTAAATAGCCCACGTAGCTAAACACCAACACCGCTTTTTCGTCGGGGACGGCGAGTTGAAAAGCTCCATTGGCGTCGGTGGTCGTTCCTCGGTTGGTTCCTTTGAGCAAAATACTTACGCCAGGCAAACCTTGGCCGTTTTCTTCTGCCACTTTGCCCGCAATTTTTATGTCCTCCACCACCACAGCATGAGTCGATGAGGTTGGAAATTGAAGTTGCGAAGGCACCGTCCGAAGACTTGAGAAATCATTAGAAATCGCTCTAGTGTTGGGCAAAGCTTCAGGGCTTATCTCGCTAGGTGTGAGCATTTCCTTGCCCGAAGTTTTGACTTTTTGGGTTTTAATAATGTAGGTGTTTCGTACTTTTTTGTAGGTCAAACCTGCAGGGTTTAGGAGGTTCTCCAGCACCTGTTCGAGTTTGCCACTGAGGGCATCGGCGGCAATCAACCGATTGGGGATTTCGTCGGTTTTATACACCAAATGAATCCCAAAACGCGCTTCGGCATCGCGTAGTGCTTCTTTCAAAGGAATCGACGCTTTGCGGTCGGGTTGATTTTTGTTTTGCTGAGAAATGGTTGTGTAATTGGCGGCAAACACTTGCGCATTTGCGTTTTGAACAAAACCTGTTATCCCACAGACCAAAAAGGATAATAGTAATGGTTTGTACATGGTTTATCTCAAAAGTTAGGTTTATTTAATCGTTAGTTTTTTCTCTGATAGTTTGCAGTCCGCTTTTAGAAGATCTGCCAAAATGTCTCGTACTTCTTCGGCACTGCCCGAAGGAATCGTGCCCGAAATTTTTTCGTTGGCAAGGACAGGGTTTTCAAAACTTACTTCGACTCCAAAGTTGTCTTCGATGCGCTGAGCGACATCGCTCATGGCCTCGCCTTCCAAAATCCAAATGTTCTTTTGCCACGAACTGTACAACTCAGTTCTTACTTTGCGCTGCGTCAAGCTACGCGTATCGGCTCGAAACTCTACCATATCACCAGGCCGCAATACCGCCGATTGTTGGGCAGCTTTGATTTGAACTTTCCCCGATTGAAGCACCACTTGGGTAGTTTTGCGGCGGTCAGAGACGTTGAACTCCGTCCCGAGCACTTCCACCACGAGGTCGTTGGTATGTACCCGAAACTTGGCATCGGTTGTTGTGTGTTTCACATCGAAAAACGCTTCTCCTTGCAACCACACTTCCCGAATGGCCTTGTCTTTCAAATCTTCCGAAAATGACAGGGTTGAGTTGGCATTCAAATTAACCACCGAACCGTCGGGCAACTGCACTTTGCGGGTTTCTCCGTAAGAAGTGGCGTACGATACTGTGGTGGGTTGCGAACTGTACCAAGCGGCTACCACACCGCCTACTAGCAGCACCACGGCAGCGGCTACCCAGCTCAATCGTTTCACAAATGAGCGGCGTAAAGGCATGACGGGAGTGTCTTGCGGCGATAATGGCAATCCAATGGTCTGCTCAAGTCGGGTTTTGAGGGCCTGAACTTTCGCTTCTGGCAGGTCAGGCAAACGAACTTGGACTCGTTGTACCAGCTGTCGGGCTTCTTCCATCGTCGTTTGGCGTTCAGGATAGGTGTGGAAAAATTCGTTCCAAAATTGGTCAGCATCTCCCGAAGGATTTCGTACCCAATCTTGGAAAAAGTCATCAGCTGCGAGTTGCACAGCGTCAAAGGAAGCGTATTTTGTTAAGGGTTCAGGCATTCTCTCAGAGGCATTATACCACATAGAGAAACGAAGTGCGAAGATTACCTCTTTCTTTTTTAAAAAAATTTATAAAAAAATTTCAACACCCCAAAAACAGCCACAAATATCCAATTATCGCGCAGTTGGCCGAGGGCTTTGTAGATAAGATTATAGACCGAATGTCGCGTTAGCGACATCATTTCGGCAATTTCGTCGTAGCTTAAATTATCGTAAAAACGAAGAAGAAGCGCTTCTTGCTGGCGCTTAGGGAGTTGAGCAATGTGTTTTTCAAGCTGATGTTTTTGGAGGGATTCGGTTTCTTGGTTGACAAACCAGGTGTCAACAGACTCTATGTAGTCAACATTTATCTCCTCAAATTCAGAAAGTTGCGTATGCCTCGACTGCCGATTGAGGTACTTGAGCAGTTTGGTTTTTAGGGATTTACACAAATAAAACTGAATGTTATTTGCCTCCACTTCACTCAATGACGCTCGGTATTTCCAAATATCCTCAAATACATCATGGATAGCGTCCGTCAGGAGTTCTTCATCGTTGCAAAGTCGGCGGCCAAATTTGTACAAGATTTGTATATACCCATCGTATAATTCACCCAAAGCATAGTTATCACCCGCCCTGAGTCGATTCCAACTGGTCAAATGTGTATCCTTTTGGTCAGAATTCATACCTGCATAAAATGAAAGCCGAGTTTTTCAAGGCAAAAATAGAATATATAAACAATAGGTTATATAAATTTCTTTCAAATCTTTTAAAATCGTGGAAAAGTACAAAACAACATAAACAAATAAAAACAAAAGAGGCTGTTTGGAGAAACAGCCTCTTTTGAAAGAAAAACCTAACCGTTACTTCAAGCCCAGCAAGAAGCCAATGGTAAAGTTTGCATCCCAGTCAAAGACAAAGGTTTTGCAACCCGTAGCATCAGCAACGGCTTTATAAATATTCCCTCCTGCTTTTGATTTGGCTTTGTCGAGTTTGTAAGCTTCGGCGGCCTTCAAAACAGTATATCTTTCTTTGCCATTTCGTACCTCTTTGGCCAAATCAAACGGTACACCGCCAATGATAAAGCATATTTCTCGCTTGCTTTTCGGTACTTGTTTCGACATTGCCCCTACTTCTTCATATACTTTGTCGTCGGCGACTCCTTTTTCGTAGTACTTAGCGCCGTACGTTTCAAGGGTCTTAATGGTACCACCTTCCGTCCACGCGATTTTGGTATTTCCTGAACCAATATCGGTAAAGAAGCCTTTGTCGCTAAATGAAGCAGGCAAGGCACATTTTAAACCTAACGAACCTTCTTGGTCGGGCGTTACGGTGTTGACCATGTAACCCATGTCTTTCAACACTTTGATAATTTTACCCGTCACTTCGGCTTTCAAAGCGCCCGAACTCACCACAAAGTGAATGTCTTTTCCACTGACACCTTGGTCCATCATGTTGGCAATGTAGCGTTTTAGGCCAATGCGAATGTCATAATCTGAGGCCATGTTTTCAATGACCATGCTATTGCCAAACTCTGCTTTTTCGAGTTTCCAATTTTTATCTTTGTCGATGTTCACCACAAATGAATTGAAACCGCTTGCTCCTAACTCAACGACACCTTTGAGTTTGCCGTCAACGGGCTCGGGAGCGGTGTAAGAAAAAGCGCCAGCCGTCGAAGTAGCCTCTGCCGACGACTCGCTGCTGGCCGAAGAAGAACCCTCGTCCGAGGCCGTCGATTCGGTAGTTGTGCTTGCCGACGGGCCACCTTCTGGCGCTGTTGTCGATAGTTCAGTTGTTGCTTTTTTTGCATCGGGGCCAAAGTAATAGTACCCCGCACCTAAGAGCCCTGCAATGAGTAAAATTAGCAGTACTTTGCCTGCACCTGTTAGATTCATAGTAGTTGTGGTTAAATTTTACGAAATATACTGCTTAATGCCGTTTTCAATCAAGCTAATTTCACTGGCAACGCCTTCTTTGGCCGTCACGGTAGCCTGAATTTTTTGCTCAATTTCGGCAAACTTATCCGTAAACTTGCTATCTATTCCGTTCAAAGCCGCCAATTTCTCCGTTTGCGCTTTTTCCAAATTGGCAATTTCTTGCTTCAATTTAGCCAGCTGTTGCTCAATGGTATTGACTTCGGTATTGAGCTGCTGTTGTTCTTTGGCTTTTTCGGTAGTGAGGGCGTTTTTCTTTTGCTCCCCCGCCGAAACGGTCGCTTCAAACGCTTTTTGTAATTCTGTTTTATAAAAAGCCGCCGACTCCAACAAAAACTGTTGATTACAATTAGGGTTCAGGAGTTTAGCGCCTTCATAGGCCGTCTTAAAATGCTCTACACTAGGGTTGGTACTCGTGCGCAATAACATTTGCGAAAACTCATAAAAATCGAAACCAGGCTGATTTTTTTCTTCCAAAATCTTCCGAAAACGGTTTCGTAGGTCTTCCACAAAGTCGTTAGAAGCGGGAGCCACAAACACGGGTGCACTCACGGGCGTGCTTTTAGGCGGCGCGGAGGATGCGGGTGCGGAAGCAGGAGCGGCTGGTTTTTCTTCGGTCTTTTGGTCGTCTAGTACTACAAAAACGCCTGCTAAATCGCGGAGCCAACCGCTCATTTTACTTTTTTGGGGTTCGTCTGCCACTGTTGTAAAGGTTTGATGTTTTCAATGATTGTTTGGATGCCAATGCGTATTACCACGAAAGTTATAAAAACCTTCGTATAAGGCTGATAAAGGTAGAAAAGATTTTGGTGAGAGGGCATTGGTAAGTAGAAGAGTGGTTGAAAACGGGGCTAATTTTAGGATTTTTGAGGATGAATTTTGTCTTTCGTACTTTATACACTAACCAAATTTTCCGAACTAGTTATCCCAACCTTCTATGAGAAAAGTTTTCTGGTCTTTAACATTTGCGTGTATTGCTCTGGTCGCACATAGCCAATCGGCAAAACCCAACGTCATTATCATCTACGCCGATGACCTCGGCTATGGGGATGTAAGTTGCTACGGTGCAAAAAAAGTCGCTACGCCTAACATCGACCGATTGGCCAAAAAAGGAATCCGCTTTACCAATGCCCACACCACCGCCGCTACCTGTACTCCTTCGCGCTACTCGTTGCTCACGGGTGAATACGCGTGGCGAAAACCTGGCACGGGCGTAGCGACGGGTGACGCAGCAGCACTGATTTTACCTGGACGAAGTACGCTGCCACTGGTATTTAAACAAGCAGGGTATCAAACAGGAGTTGTGGGGAAATGGCACCTCGGTTTAGGGCCGCAAGGAGGACCCGACTGGAATGGTGAGGTGAAACCTAGCCCATTGGATATTGGTTTTGATGAATCGTTTATCATGGCCGCTACGGGCGACCGCGTGCCTTGTGTGTATGTCGATAATCGCCGTGTGGTTAACCTCGACCCCAACGACCCTATCAAGGTGAGTTTTAAAGAACCCATCGGGAACGAACCGACAGGGCGTGCCAATCCCGAATTGCTCAAAATGAAACACTCACACGGGCATGATTTCACGATTATCAACGGAATTGGGCGCATTGGCTACATGACAGGAGGGAAAAGTGCCCGTTGGAAAGACGAAGACATGGCCGATATTTTTACCCAAAAAGCCGTTTCGTTCATCGAAAACCACGCTAAACAACCATTTTTCTTGTATTTTGCTACCCAAGATATTCACGTACCACGCGTACCTCATGAGCGGTTTGCGGGCAAAAGTGGCATGGGACCGCGCGGAGATGTGATTCTACAGTTAGACTGGGCAGTAGGCAAGGTGCTCGAAACGCTCGACCGACTGGGGCTCTCCCAAAATACGATGATTGTATTTTCGAGTGATAATGGACCTGTGGTGGACGACGGCTACCAAGACCAAGCCGTCGAACTGCTCAATGGACATACACCCGCTGGGCCGCTTCGCGGGGGCAAGTACAGCGCTTTTGATGCGGGCACGCGTGTGCCATTTATTGTAAGTTGGCCACAAAAAATCAAGGCGGGGGTTTCGTCAGCTCTGGTGAGTCAAATCGACTTACTAGCTTCGTTTGCCAGTTTGACAGGGCAAACGTTTGATGCAGCCACCGCCCCCGACACGCGCAATTACTTGCCTGCGCTTTTGGGAAAAGATAAAAAAGGGCGCGACCACGTGATTGAGCACGCGGGGACGTTTTCGGTCATTCAAGGCGATTGGAAGTACATTGCACCGAGCAAGGGAGCTAAAATGAGTGTTGAAACCAACACTGAACTAGGAAATGATACCAAACCGCAATTGTACGATTTAAAAAGGGATTTGGGAGAAAAAAACAACCTAGCCGACACTAACCCTGCGAAGCTGAAAGAATTGGAGGAATTGCTCAAAAGCGTAAAAGAGCTAAAGAAATAACAACCGCTCGCCGCTCGCCCCGAATTCCGATTCGGGGCGAAACAGGGCTTTGCGTCTCTGACGCTGGATTTGGTTTTTACTGACGGGCAGGATGCCTGTACCACAGTTTAGTGGAGGGCGGCTTTGAAGATGGCTTCGCGAATTGGATTTGGGTTGAAATAATCTCGGGTAAGTTGTAATCCCATGTTTTGACGGTTGATGAGGATAATCACCGAAAGTTTCTTTTCAGGAATCACAGAAATGCTCGTACCCGTAAAACCTGTATGGCCAAAAGTACCCGTAGGGCCGTTTTTCATGAAAGAGTTGATCGGATCCATCATCCAGCCCAGTCCATTCTTGAAGGTGTCTTGAGTCAAAAACAGCGTTACTGTTTTTTCGGAAATAAATTCTTTGCCTCGCACTTTTCCCTTGTTCTTGAGCATATCGACTAACTTTTGAAGGTCGTCGACGGTAGCGAATAGTCCTGCCGCGCCTGAGATTCCTTCGTTGGCGTACCAGGCATTGCCGTCGTTTACCTCACCCTGTAATACATATTGCCGCCAGCCATTCCAACTTTTAGGGTCAACTTCTTTTAAGGCAAAGCCTAGTGTAGAGTCTTCGACCATGCGTTTTTCGTAGGGGTTTCCTAGCGAAGTTGCCGCAATAAGGGTGGCTTCTTTGTTGGGATTATAGGTAGTTTTAGTCATTTTTAAGGGCGCGAAAAGTTCTGATTTTACGTAGGCGTCCAACGTTTTTCCTGAAATCTTTTCAATAATCTCGCCTAAAATTGTAAAGCCTAAATCGGAATAGTGACGCCCTGCGCCCACGGGGTACTTCAAAGGAAGTTGTTTGATGAACGTATAGGTAGTAGCTCGTTTATTTGAAAAATAATACAACGGATACCACTCATACATCCCCGACGTATGGGTCAGCAAATGCCGTATCGTAATTTTTGCTTTTTCTCCTTCTTCAAACCCTTTAACATAGACAGAAACAAGGTCATCGACTCTCAATTTCCCTTGGTCGTGTAATTTCATGATAGCTGTCGTAGTACCAACGACTTTGGTTAACGAAGCAATGTCGAATAAGTGGTTGACAGTCATTGGTTCGGGTCGTGCCGCAACTGAACCATCAAACTCCTTCAGTTTAGCGTAACCGTAGGCCTTTCGAAGTAACACTTTGTCCCCCTTTTTGATCATAATCACGGCCCCAGGTATTTTGTTGTCGGCGATGTACTTCTCAACTACGTTACTTACTTCACTGTCGAGAGATAGAGTTGCTTTTTGGCAAAACCCAACATTGGCTATAAACAAAAATAGAATGTAAACGAATCTCATTTATGTATGGATTTATAGTGCTCTTTAGTACGAATACTCGAGTAAGTAATACAATGTCATCAATGTATATTTAGTCGTCTTTTAGCATGGGACCAAAACTTTTTCTGAGCAAAATTTCGGTATAACCTGTTCTGACCAAATCGGGTAATATCCCTACTCGTTGGAAACCAAATCGTTGGTACAAGTTTAACGCGCTACTGTTAAATTCTGAAACACAGATGAACATGTTGCTGGAATACGTTCTGATAGTTTCTTCCGCAAATGTCAAAAGCTGCTGTCCAATCCCTTGGCCTCTAAGGCCTTCAGTTACGCATAAAGTTTGAATATAGCCTCGAAATGTGCCGCAAGTTTGAATAATTATAAAGCCTCCAATGTGTGTCTCAATTTCCACCACAAAAATATCTTTACAAGGTCCATGAAATGCATTGGCGCATTGTTCAAAATTCATTTTTAACGTAAGCCAAGGGGCTGTTTGAACCATCATTTCGGTACAAAAGTCAAGCTCGTCAGGGGTAGCTGGACGGATAATCATACGGCTTATTTTCGGATAAAGTACAAAAATAGCATGGTTAGACCTGCATTCACGGCGATATTCATAAAGCCAAAATCAAACAAGAACCATTGGGCAAAACCAACATTGAGCCCGTAAGTGAGTAGTGCTGCAGCAACGGATACCCAAGGGACCAACAATTCCCTAAGTTGTATTTTGGTAAACAATCCCATCAAAAAAATCCCCAACAGAGGTCCATAGGTGTAGCCTGCAATCTCAAAAATGGTATTTATGATGGCTCCATCGTTGTTCCAGAAGGCCAAGACTATAAAAAACATCAATCCATTTACACCTAAAAGCACACCGTTTTTGATGGATTTTTTGCGCGCATGGGGTTGTCTCTCAAAATCAAAAAAATCGTAACTCACAGAGGTCGTGAGGGCTGCTATACACGAGTCAATACTCGCAAACGTTGAGGAAATGACGCCAATAAAAAACGCGACGACCCCAACTTTACCAAAAAAATTCATGGTAAGAAATGGGTATAACTTGTCGGTGTCAACAAACTTCCCTCCTGCCATTGGCGTTTGAATTCCTTTTGTTTCGACAAATACATACAGTAAAATGCCTAACAGGAGAAAAAGGGTTTGGGCCAGTGAGATAAAAAAACTAAACGTGAGAACATTGGTGCGGGCCTTTTTCGCATCAGGAATTGTTAAGGTTTTTTGCATCATGCTTTGGTCTAGCCCCACCAACGCTACCGTAATGAGCAGGCCAGAGATAAATTGTTTGAAAAAGTTGGAGGCAGAATTGACCTCAAAATCGAACCATCGAAATAAGCGATGTGTACCCACTACTTCTGAAAAATCAGATAGAGTTAACTGAAGGGAGTCTTTGATAACAATGATTGAAATGATGATTACGGTAATGAGCGATAGCGACTGTAGGGCGTCTGTCCAAACGATTGTTTTGATGCCCGATTTGTTGGTATAAAGCCAAATCAGGCTCAGTACGACAATAATACTCAACCAATAAGGAACGTGAAGAGCCTCGAAAAAAGCACTTTGTAGAATTTTAATGGATAATAATAGTCGCAGTGCTGCCCCAAACGACTGAGATAGAAGAAAAAAGGCCGACCCTGTTTTATATGTAATTGCTCCAAAACGATCTCCCAAATACGAATACAACGAGACTACCTTGTGTTTGTAAAACTCGGGAACTAACACAAATGCAATGAACACATAGCCTACTGCTGACCCCAGAATAAACTGAAAAAAGTACAAATAATTGTTGCCTACATTGCCTGGGATAGATACCAATGATACCGCTGAAATTCCTGAACCAATCATCCCAAAGGACACCAAATACCAAGGAGATTGCTTATCGCCGTCAAAAAAAGTAGTGTCGTGGGTATCTCGTGAAGTAATCTTGGAGATAATCATTAAGACGGAAAAGTACAGCAAGACAACGAGAAAAATAGAAAGAGGAGACATAGATTAGGAGGCTTAGGCACGTAAACCTACAAATTCTTTGACGGAAAAAGAACCCCTGAAAGATTCCTTTTATTCCTAATACTTACAACCCCTTCCACAGCCCTATTTTGGGTAAAGTTGTGAAAACGAAAATAAAAAGTGCAAAAAATTTGCAACCATTTAATTGCGTATTATATTTGCAACCAAATGGTTTCTTTATTATTTAAAAACTATTAGCAATCATGAATAAAATAGACCAATGGCTCAGCCAAATCAGGAAGATTTGGAAAGGCCGATTTGCTCAATTAGACGAAGTATTATCAACCTTAAAAAAACAAAAACACCCATGAACACGCGCTTTCTCTTTGATTTTTCGGTAAACAAGGCAAACAACACTATCCACGTAAAACGCGAGTTTGCCGCAGATGTAGATTTGGTATGGGAAGCATGGACAAATCCCGAACTGCTCGACCTTTGGTGGGCACCGAAGCCATATCGCACGCAGACGAAAAGCATGAATTTTTCAGAAGGAGGATATTGGCACTATTGCATGATTTCACCCGAAAATGAAATCCACTGGTGCCGAGCCGATTATCAGAAAATTGACCCTAAAAAAAGCTTTTCAGGGCTCGACGCCTTTTGTGACGAGAATGGGACTGTCGTGCAAGATTTTCCGCGTTCTCTATGGAACAATGCCTTTGCCGCTACGACCAACAACATGACATTGGTTGAGATTACGATTTCGTACGATTCACTGAGCGACCTCGAAAAAGTGGTTGAGATGGGCTTTAAAGAAGGCTTTTCGATGGCGCTCGAAAATTTGGATCAGTACTTAGAAGCACAGTTTCAACGCCGTTCTTGATTCTTGATGTCAATAAATAACGAAACCAAATAAAAATAACAGTACCATGAAAACAATGAAAATTACTTTTTGGGTAACCGCAAGCCTACTAGCTATTACCCAGGGGATTATGCCACTTTTTACCGTAAATTCGGAAGCCAGCAAACAAGTAATGCAGCACTTGGGTTATCCGCCTTATTTCGCCCTGATGCTGAATTTATTCAAGTTTTTGGGAGGTTTAGCCATTCTTTTACCCTTTGTACCGAGGCGTATTAAGGAATGGGCTTTTGCGGGCTTTGCGATTGATTTTATTTGCGCCGCAGTCAGTTTTATCGCCGTCGATGGGTTTACGGGCGTTGTGGCCGTGCCCCTTGTGGCTTTGTTGATATTGATGGTGTGTTATGTTGCGTACGATAAACTAGCACGGTTCACCTTGCAGAATCTTACAATTCAATAACAATGGCGGCATGTACTATGTCCCATTGAAATCGGGATAGAGTAGATGAATGACCCTGTGCAGGAGTAGTTTTCCCAAAGAGGTTTTTTAGCCATTGGAACAATCGAAAAATCCGAATACCAAGCTGGGTGAGCTGATTGAGTAACCAAAACCTTCGAGTCCAGCCTTTGGGACCCACGATGGAAGCGTTTACGTACTGGGTAGTTCCAATGGTAGTGTATCCGTGTGCTTCGTGAATGTGCCCAAAAATGTGCAGACGCGGTCGTACCCGTTGTTGAAGGACGTCGAGCAAATCGCGACAGCCTTCGTGGCTACCTCGGTCGGAAGTATCAAGGATGCCAAAAGGAGGGCAGTGAGTAATCAATAGGTCAGTATGAGGTGGAATAAGTTTCCAGTGACGACGAATTTCACTTCCGCGTTTTCGATTAAAAGCCCAATCGTGGTAGTGCGGAGAAACAGGTGAGCCCCAAATAAACAAACCTTCGATTTCGACACCACTATCTTGAAGGTAGTGGGCGTTTGTCAATAATGCCTTTGTTTTTTGAGGTGAATTTTCAAAACAAAAGTCGTGGTTGCCAGCTACCACGACTTTGTGTTTATGGGGCAGAGTACCCAACCAAGTATTGAAATCGGCTACTTCATGGGCGTCGCCTGCTACTGTAATATCGCCAGCGTGAATAAGAATATCCCCGTCTGGCACAGCCGTTGCTCGGTGGAGATTGTGCGTGTCAGAAATACAGACGATTTTCATGAGAATGTCCTTATTTCACTCCTTTTAACTTCATTTGGGCAAAATAAGGATGTTCTGGATTGATAATTAGCTCTTGGCGCAATGGATGGATGAGTACGTCCATGTCTTCAAGTGGAATGGCGCCAATGAGTACTTCACTATCGCCAGGAAGAATCATGGCCTTGCAAATGGTACGTCTATTTTTAAACCGTAGTTCAACTTGGCTAACTACATCACATTCTATACGGTCGCCGTTCGCCATTTGCCCAATTCGTTTTTCCATGACAGGAAATTGCATTTGGGCCTGAATTGACTCATTGATACAAAGCCTATAGCTGCCAGTATCTACAAGACCAGTAACATACATGTGCTTTATTTCATCTTCGCCAATATAAAACTTGCGAGCCAAAGCTAAATCTTCCGCGTTGATAAGTTCTACCTCTGCATATACCAATCCCATATAAGAACAATGATTTTAGATACTAAAACACTAAATGGATGGTTAAATATAATTAAACGTCCTTAGAATCGCTAGCGGTTACAGTTCAAAGCTCTCGTCTTCTTCCTCAAAAAACAAGTAATTCAAGAAGTCACAATAAGGTTTTATAAGGCGGCAACCATTGACGATTTCTTTGGCAAAGTTGGGCGAAGTTACTTCTGCATCGGTGTATTTGTGCATGAAAAAAAGCTGTTTGCGCTTCAATAGTGCGATGTCAGGGTGATTTTCAGGGTAGCCTTTGGGCATCCGTTGTAGGCTTTCGCCCCACGCTTCGGGGAAGTATGCTTTAAACTCAGGTGCTTCAATGATACTTTTTAAAGCTTCTGGATTAAAATCAATCTCTTGCCGAAACTTCGCCAGTTGTTTTGGAGTAGGGTTCCACATTCCAGCGCCCAAAAACGATTCTCCAGGTTGGATGTGTACATAAAAATCAATGCGACCCGAGTGCCGACCTCCTGGGCCAACCGCCGCCGAAAGCCATTGCTTATAAGGAGCTTTGTCTTTGGAAAAACGAATGTCGCGGTTGATACGAAACAGGCAATCTTTAGGATCGGTATTGGGAAGGTTTTCAAATTCTCCAATGCCTTTGATAAGGTCTTTTACCAATGCCTCCATTTCTTTTTTGGCGGCATCGTAGCGCTTGCGATGCTCAGTAAACCACTCACGGTTATTGTTTTCGGCTAGTTCTTGAAGAAACTCAAGGGTAGATAGTGTCAACATCAGATTTCGTATTTTGGCCTAAAAATAGCAATTTTGTTGCACCCAAACGTAGGTCTGTCCAGAAGGCAGCGGAAAAGGGAAAAACGTCACAAGTACAAACAATACACAATGGCTCGAATATTAACAGGTATCCAGAGTAGCGGTAAACCACACTTAGGTAACATTTTGGGCGCCATCTTGCCCGCGATTCAGTTGTCGGAAAAGTCTGATAATGAGTCGTTTTTGTTTATTGCAGATTTGCACTCGCTTACGACCATCAAAGAAGCGAACGTACTCCAAGACAACACCCGTGCCGTGGCGGCAGCTTGGCTTGCGTGTGGTCTTGATACCGATAAAGTGGTGTTTTACCGTCAGTCAAGGGTAGCGGCCTATCACACCGAGCTCACTTGGTACTTGTCTTGTTTGACACCCTATCCGATGTTGGCCAATGCTCACTCATTCAAAGATAAAGCCGACCGTTTGGCCGACGTCAACGCGGGCTTGTTTGTCTATCCTGTATTGATGGCCTCGGATATTTTGCTGTATGACGCCAACTACGTTCCTGTAGGTAAAGACCAAAAGCAGCACCTCGAAATGACCCGCGACATGGCGGAGGCGTTTAACCGTACTTATGGCGATACTTTTGTGATTCCTGAAGGTAAAATCGACGAACGTTTGATGACCATTCCAGGCATCGATGGACAAAAAATGAGTAAGTCGTACGGAAATTACATCGACATATTTCAGCCAGAAAAAGAACTGCAAAAAGTAACGAAAAAAATTCTGTCGGATTCGACGCCACTGGAAGAACCGAAAAATCCAGAAACCGACCTTACGTTTAAGCTCTTTTCGCTCATTGCGAGTGAAAGCGATATTGCAACCATGCGCGAAAACTACCTCAAAGGTGGGTATGGCTATGGTCATGCCAAGCAAGCATTTTTTGAAGCTCTAAAAACACGTTTTGCGAAAGAGCGCGAGATGTTTACGTATTATTACGAAGAAAACCCTGCCGCACTCGAACAAAAACTCCAAGAAGGAGAAGAAAAAGCGCGTGCAATAGCCTCCAAAAAACTAGCCGAAGTACGAGAGAAAATAGGGCTTTCTTAAAAAATGCTCCACGAGATTCAACAGCTTGATACGCAGATTTTTTTGTCACTCAACGGTGCTCATGCTCCTTGGGCTGACACGCTGATGTATTGGGTGACGGAACGAAATACCTGGATTCCGATGTATGCCTTGCTGATTTTTTGGTTGGTGTGGCAGTACAAGCAGCAAGCGGCGGGCATGATTGGCGCGTTGATTTTGACGATTATCATTGCCGATCAAACCGCTTCTGGGCTGCTAAAACCGTGGGTGGAGCGGTTGCGGCCCTGTCACGTCGCTTATTTGCAGGATAAAATCCACTTGGTGGTCGAAGGTTGCGGAGGAACCTACGGATTTGCGTCGTCGCATGCAGCCAATAGTTTTGGCCTTGCCATGGCACTGTGGTTGCTTTGTGGCACGGTCGTCCCGACCGTTGCGTCTATTCAAAAATTATCAAACAAACGCCCTAACTACCTCATTTGGTTTTTTCCGTGGGCGGCGTTAGTTTCTTATAGCCGTATTTACGTGGGGGTTCACTATCCATTAGATGTTGTTGCTGGGGCAATTATTGGGGCAGGCGCGGCCTTTATTGCGGTGAAGGTTGTTCGTTTTATTCTTCTTCGATTTGCGAAAAAATAATTAATTTTAGTCAAATCTTCTCCTCCTATGTTTGACGCTTTGCATCAATTGGTCGCTCAATTTGTCACTTTCACCGACCGTGAAAAAGCAATTTTGGAGAATGCGTTTGTGTTTAAACAAGTGCCTCGAAAATTTTCGCTTGTGCGGCAAGGGCAAGTGGCCAACGAACTGTATTTTATCAACAAAGGAATGTTACGTCTTTTCTACGAAAACGAAGGCGATGAAATTACGGCCTTTATTTTTCGAGAAAATCTCTTTGCTAGTAGTTACGATAGTTTTTTGCGACAGTCGCCGAGTATTCAGTCACTAGAGGCGTTAGAAGAGGCTGATTTGTTGGTGATTACTCAGTCCAAAATGAATGAGCTCTATGAAATACTCCCCAAGTTTAACGTCCTAACCCGAAAAATAGCGGAACAACGTTTTATCAACGCACAGCAAATATTGTCTTCCTTTTTGCTGGATAGTCCAGAGGAGCGTTATGCAAAGTTTGTAGAACAAAATGGCGATTTATTACTCCGAGTGCCTCATCACCTTATTGCTTCGTATTTGGGTATGACCCCCGTGTCGATGAGCCGCATCCGAAACCGACTTGCGCAACAAAAACGTTAGCTGAACGCATTTCTTTACAATTGTTAATGGAGGAGGAGACGTTGGCGAGCTACTTTTGCAACATCATTAAATGTTGCAGTCATGAAACACAAAATTAGAACCGAAATCATCATCAATGCGTCCAAAGAAAAGGTTTGGAGCATTCTCGCCGACCTAGAAGCATATCCTACTTGGAATCCCTTCATTGTGCAAAGTATAGGAAAGCTACAACCTAATACCAAACTCAAGAATAGGCTACAGAACGGAGCCAAGACGATTGTATTTACTCCTAAAGTGCTAAGTGTTATTCCTAATCGCTACTTCGATTGGTTAGGCGTGCTTTGGATAAAAGGGCTGTTTGATGGACATCACTATTTTGAAATCGAAGAGTTATCATCCAATCAAGTAAATCTCATTCACGGAGAAAACTTCTCGGGGATACTTAGCTCAATTATTTTAAAACAAATTGGAGAAGATACCCGCAACAATTTTGTTCAAATGAACCAGGCACTCAAAGCTAGAGCAGAGCAGGGTTAATCAGGTTGTTGTTTTGTTATAGTATTGATAATCAATTGTTTAATTTTATTTTTTTTGTCTAATTTTATGAAAAATATTCTTTTTCTAATAGGATTCTTATTACTCATTCATATCACTTTTGCTCAAAAAAAGATGACGAATGATACCTTGTCGAAAAGCCGTATTGAGTTAGAAACCGACCCAATCGCTTTTGCCTTGAATGGATATTCGTTCCATATTGTATATGTAAAAAATCGTTTGCGCTATGATTTAGGTGTTTTTGGTGCTAACCAGCCTGAGGAATACAGTGGAAATAAGGGATTTCAAACATATAGCCAAGGGCTTGGTGGTAAAATAAACTATCTAATTAATAAAAAAGAAACTTGGTTTGCTGGAATAGGAGCGGGCTACGCCAAGCATCGTATTTCTTCTAAAACCTCTGAGGGAACTAAGCATCAAGAAACTTTCAGTGTTGGTATTCACACAGGCTATCGTTTCTTTTTGTTTAAAAATACTTTTTTGTCAAATATGTTTATAGCACCTTGGGCGAGCTTAGATTATAATATTCCTCTTAATAAGGTGAGTTTTAGAGCAAGTGATTATAAAACAAAATCATGGTCTATTTTTCCAACTATCCATATTGGATATAAATTTTAAAATAATAGTTATTTTTGTCGGACATCATTTTTATTTATTTAAAAATATTTCTGACAGACATGAAAAAAACGATTGTCGCTTTTGTTGCGCTTGCCGCTATGGCATCCTCTTGTACCGTGAGCCGTAACTCAATGCGAGAGGCTAATTATCAACTTTGGCTTCATCATGAAGATTTAGAACTTTCAGAGCAGGTGGTAGGAGAAGCCAATCAAACCAAAGTCCTTATGGTCGATTGGAAGCGCCTTTTGGGTGGAAATTGGGAGTTTGGTCAGGCAGGGAATTTGCCCACTGACCCTTTTGGTCCACAACTCAACGGAAGTGTAACGGGGGTTGCTGCGAGCCAAGTAGAAGCCGTAAATTTTGTCATCAATGGAATTATTGGGTTAAACAATGTTTCAAGGGTGGAGCAAATGGCTATGTTTGACCTTATGCGCAAAAATCCTGGGTACGACATGATTATTTTTCCGCAATTCGCCGCACGTCGTAAGTGGTTTATCGTAGGTTCTAAAACCAACGTGACGGTGAAAGCAAGGCTCGCCCGCATGAAACCGACTAAGTAGCTTCAGGCCTTCCAAGTTTGTTATGTGGCGTTGTCGAAACTTGGAAGGTCTATTCGCTTTTCTAAAAAAATCTCCCTACCTTTGCGGAAATTTTCTACAGGGCATGGCCTCTTTCAATCCAATCAAAATATTTTCTGGCTTACAATCAACGTACCTAGCCGAAAAAATCGCTCGCCACTACGGGCGCGACTTAGGTGGTTACAATTTACGCCGTTTTAGCGATGGTGAATTGTCCCCAAGTTTTGAAGAATCATTGCGCGGATGCGATGTGTATTTGGTACAGTCTATGTTTGGCTCGGCAGATAACTTCTTGGAGTTGTTGTTGATGATTGACGCCGCCAAGCGTGCCTCAGCTCACGAAGTAACGGCCGTGATTCCGTACTTTGGTTATGCACGCCAAGACCGTAAAGACAAACCTCGCGTACCCATTGCGGCAAAGTTGGTTGCTAACCTTCTGACAGCAGCTGGCGCAGAGCAAATTATGACGCTCGACCTTCACGCAGGAGCAATTCAAGGTTTTTTTGATATACCAATGGTGCATTTGGAGGGAAGCAGCGTGTTTGTTCCTTACATCAAGAGCCTAGAGTTAGAAAACCTCGTCATCGCGTCGCCCGACGTAGGTGGTGCGGCCCGTGCGCGGAACTTCGCGAAGTTCTTTAACGCCGACATTATCCTTTGCGATAAGTACCGTAAACGTGCCAATGAAGTGGCGTCGATGCAGGTAATCGGGGACGTTAAAGATGCCAACGTTGTCTTTATTGACGACTTAATTGATACAGGCGGGACCATGTGCAAAGCTGCTGAACTCGTAATGAGTAAAGGCGCTAAGTCAGTTCGGGCTATCTGTACTCACCCTGTGATGTCAGGTGACGCGCATACACGTATTCGTACGTCGGTATTGGAAGAACTCATCGTTACGGATACCATTCCGTTGAGGGAAGAAAACGAAAAAATCAAGGTATTGTCGGTGTCAGAGCTTTTTGCAAAAGCCATCGGCCGCATCCGTGACCACGAATCTATTAGCTCATTATTTATAAATCCAGCGTAGGCACAAGTTTACGCTATTTAACACGTACCTTTTTAATCCCAAGGTACGATTCACTCAAACACTCCCCTTAGGGATTAGGGGCCAATTAATTATGAAAAGTACAGAGATTGTAGGGTTTAAAAGAGCGAATCTCGGCAAGCAAGAAGCTCGTACATTGCGTTTAGAAGCAATGGTTCCATGTGTATTGTACGGAGGTGCAGAGCAAGTTCACTTCGCCGCGCCGATGTATTTGTTCCGCGACTTGCTTTTTACACCAGATGTGTATAACGTAACGTTGAACATCGAAGGAACTATTTACAATGCGATTTTGCAGGATGTACAATATCACCCTGTAAGCGACATCATCCTTCACGCTGATTTCTTGTTGATTCAAGAAGGCAAAGAAATCAAAGTGGAAGTACCTGTTCGTTTCATCGGAACGGCAGTAGGGGTGACTAAAGGGGGTAAATTGGTACAAAAACTCCATAAAATCAAAGTTCAAGGTATGGCAGATACCATCCCTGATTATGTGGATGTACCAGTAGCTGACCTTGATTTGGGTAAATCAGTGAAAGTTGGCCACTTGAAAGTAGAAGGTTTCAAAATTTTGAACAACCCTTCGTTGCCAATCGCAGGTGTGGAAATCCCACGTGCATTGCGCGGTACGTTGAAGTAATCTTCTTATGTAAGATAGCTAATAGTCAAAAAGCCCCGCATTTGCGGGGCTTTCTTAGTTTTATAAAGTGACTAAGCGGTTGCTTATGCCAATTGTTCTGCTTCAGGAAAGAAAGAATTCAATTTAGCTTTCAACGCTGCTTCTGGCACTGCACCTACTACGCGATCTACCATTTTACCGTCTTGGAAAAACAACAACGTTGGAATACTACGAATCCCAAATTTAACAGCTGTCTCAGGGTTTGAGTCAACGTCAACCTTACCAATCGTCGCTTTACCGTCGAAGTCACCTGCAAGTTTTTCTACCACAGGGCCTACCAAACGGCAAGGTCCACACCATTCTGCCCAAAAGTCAACCAATGTAATGGTCTTATCAGAATTTTCTACTATTTCGCTAAAATTAGCATCCGTGATTTCGAGTGCCTTTCCCATCTTCGTAAGAATGACCGGGTCGCCGGTACGATAAATATGTGTTTTAATATTTAATCAGTAAACCATTTGACCCCTTGTAAAAGTTCCAAAGTAAACACAGCAATCTTTCGCTTCTTTCTGATTGATTGTTTTTGAGGGAAAAGGCTTCGGTTTTGAGAAACTTTCAACACGAGTAAAGTGAACCGAAGCGAAGGGTGGGTTTTAAGAAACCCTTTGTTACGGTTTTGAGAAACCGTAAACACTTTTTGAGAAACCGTAAGTACTTAATAAGCAATCAAGAGACAGAACGGCGTATTTCTTCGATAAGTTGGGGGAGAGGGGCAAGGGCGTCTAACCAGTGAATTGTTAGCCCGTCGCGCTCCATTTTACGGAAAAAGGTCATTTGGCGTTTGGCAAACTGATGAATAGCAACGTTGAGCCGCTCGACCATCGTTGCGTAGTCAAGTACGCCTGTCAGGTATTCAGTAATAAACTTGTATTCTAACCCATAATAAATGAGTTGTTTGGACGTAACTCCTTGCTGAAGTAGAGCTTGTACTTCGTCAATCATGCCGTCTTGTAGGCGTTGGTGTAGCCGTCTTGTGATTCGACTGCGACGTTCTTCGACGGGTAAATCAAGTCCGAAAATTTGGTAGTTAAGCGGGGTGGCTGGTGCCGTTTCAAACGAATGCGTTTGTAGGTACGTAGCAATCTCTATGGCACGCACGAGCCGTTTTCGGGTCGATGTGTCCGCCAGTGAAGAATAAGCCGAGGAAGTGGTATTAAAACGTGTTAGAAGGGCTTCATCGGACAGTGTTTCAAGTTGGCTACGCAACGCTTCATCGACGGGTATGCCCGTAAACTGGTATTGCTTTAAGACCGATTCGATGTACAGCCCCGTTCCACCGCATAAAATAGGCACGCGGTGGCGGCTCTGAATGTCACTAAACGCAGCCTGAAAATCGACTTGGAAACGATGTACGTGATACGCTTCGCCCGCGTCGCAGATGTCAATGAGGTGATAGGGAATGTTTTTTCCATCAACAATATATTCGTCTAAGTCTTTACCCGTGCCTAGGTTCATGCCACGGTACACTTGTCGTGAATCGGCACTGATAATCTCTCCCTCAATTTGAGCGGCAAGGTGCGTAGCCAAGTGGGTTTTTCCGCAGGCAGTAGGGCCAAGAATGACTAATAAAGACGAAGAATTATCCACAGAAATGAATAAAAAAAGGTGCTGAAAGAACCATGCTTTCAGCACCAGTTAAAGACGATATAAAGCGATTATGCCGTTGCTACCGCAGGTTCGGCTACCGTCTCAACCACGGTTGTTTTTTTTGTTGAACGCTTTTGTTTGGCATTGTTCAAAGACGCTTTTACAAAATGAACAAACAACGGGTGCGGCGCCATAACCGTACTTTTGAGCTCAGGGTGATACTGTACCCCAATAAAATATGGGTGGTTGGCAAGTTCAATAACCTCTACAAGATCGTTTTCAGGATTGATACCCGACATGGTCATACCCGCTTTTTCGAAATCGGCGCGGTACAAGTTGTTGAACTCATAACGGTGGCGGTGGCGTTCGCTGATTTTGGTTTTGCCATAAATTTTATGTGCCAACGTACCCGACTGCAATTTGCAAGCATAGGCCCCCAAACGCATCGTTCCGCCTTTGTTGGTAATGTTTTTCTGATCTTCCATCATGCCAATCACTGCGTGGTCGGTTTCGCTGTCCATTTCGGTAGAGTGCGCATCGGCCCAACCCAACACGTTACGAGCGTATTCAATGACGGCCATTTGCATTCCTAAACAGATACCAAAAAACGGAATGTTGTGTTCGCGAACGTACTGTACGGCGGCAATTTTGCCTTCGATACCACGTTCGCCAAAACCTGGAGCTACCAAAACTCCGTCGAGCGACGCCATTTTCTCACCCGCATTTTCGGGAGTAAGGTGCTCGGAGTGAATCCATTCGATTTCGACTTTACACTCATTGACCGCCCCAGCGTGAATAAACGACTCGGTGATGGACTTGTAAGCATCGTGTAGTTCTACGTATTTACCCACCAATCCAATACGAATATGGTGTTTTGGATTTTTGAGACGATCTACAAAAATCTGCCACGCTTCCAAATCTACGTCTTTGTCGTCGTAAATGTCTAGCATGTACAAAACGCGCTGGTCGAGGCGCTCTTTTTTCATCAAAAGCGGCACGTCATAAATCGTCGATGCGTCCATGGCTTCAATCACCGAAGCGGGTTGAACGTTACAGAACAACGCGATTTTGCGGCGCATTTCTTGCGGAAGTGGGTGCTCCGTACGGCATACCAAAATATCAGGCTGAATCCCTGATTCTTGGAGCATACGAACCGAGTGTTGAGTAGGCTTGGTTTTCAACTCACCTGCCGAACTCAAATAAGGAATCAGCGTAAGGTGAATCACCAACGCATCGTTTTCGCCCAATTCAAATTTTAACTGACGAACCGCCTCTAAAAATGGCAAAGATTCAATATCACCCACGCAGCCGCCGATTTCGGTAATAACGATGTCGTATTCACCCGATTCGCCGAGAAGAAGCATCCGTTTTTTGATTTCATCAGTTATGTGAGGAACTACCTGAACGGTTTTTCCCAAGAAGTCACCACGGCGTTCGCGCATGATGACGTCGTAATAAATACGGCCCGTAGTGACGTTATTAGCCTGCGAGGTACGCTCATTCAAAAAACGCTCGTAGTGACCCAAATCGAGGTCAGTTTCGGCGCCGTCGTCTGTTACATAGCATTCACCGTGTTCGTAGGGGTTGAGTGTTCCTGGGTCAACGTTGATGTAAGGGTCAAATTTTTGAATCGTGACCGACAATCCGCGTGATTGGAGGAGTTTTGCGAGTGAAGAGGCAATAATCCCCTTTCCCAATGAAGATGTTACACCGCCAGTAACGAAGATATATTTTGCGGTTTTTTGCCCGTGAGCAGCCATGACTTTGGAGTTTGTTTGGACTGGTTACGGGATACAAAGGTACAGAATTTTACGTCTGTGTCGCTATCTAAATTGAACTTGATTTTTAATAAAAAGGCTAAGTCGTTGACAGACAGTAGTGAAAATTGTATTAAAAAAAGTTGATAATTATCTCTCTCACTAGCTTACCAAGAGATTAATCTAACTTTTGTACATTTACTCAGAGAAGCGATTCGTGCGTTAGGTTGCCTTGTAGAGGGCATGTATTATTTTCAAATTTTCTCATTTTCAAATTAAGTACTTTCCAGTATGTCCACTATTTTTCGTTTGTTGTTGCGGGTTGTTTTTGCAGTGGTGTTAATCAGCGGGGTAATTGCCCTGTGGGAAGCTTTCAAAACGGGAAATTGGTTTTCGTTGGGGGCTGAAAACGAGACCCAAACGACTCATGCCGTCGTGCTCGAAGAAGTACAGGCATTGGGTAAAATGGAGTTGGTAAAATACAATTTCAAAGACATCGTGGAGCACGAACAAGTGGTGCAGTGGTTACCCAACCCCAAAGCGGTATTGATTGTGCAGGGGGAGGCGATTGGCTGCATTGATTTGACCAAAATTACGACGTCCGACGTCACTGAGGCGTCGGATACGGTCATTGTACACTTGCCCGAACCCGAGCTTTGCAGCTACAAAATCGACCACTCAAAGTCCAAAGTCTACAATACTGAGTATGCTTTCATGGAAGAGGCCAAGCTCGTGCAAGCGGCTTACCAACACGCCGAGCAGCAAATTCAAAAAGCCGCCTTAGAAATGGGGATTTTGGAACAAACCAAACAAAATGCCAACCAAATTTTGAAGCCTGTGTTAGAAAAAATATCGGGCAAAAAAGTAGTGCTCCGCTATCGAATGAAGGCGACGCTGGCGAAGCCACGATGAGAGAGAATCAATTTAACCTATGATGATACAAATGAAAAAAACACTTTTACTTGCGTTACTGCTGGGAGCGCTAGGAGGCGCCCACGCTCAAACCACCACCGTGGCTTCGCCCGATAAAAACGTGGTGCTTACGACCCAATTAGCCGCCAATGGCACGGTTTCGTACAGCGTTTCCTACAAAAAAATGACCTTTGTAGAGTCGTCCACGCTGGGCTTTTCGTTGAGCCGTCCCAAAACGATGTTGACCCAATTTTCGCTGGTGAGCATAGACTCTGCCACCGTGGACGAAACGTGGAAACCTGTTTGGGGGGAAGTAAATCAAATTCGGAACCACTACAAAGCCCTGACGCTTACCCTCAAAGACAAAGCGGGAATTATGGTGAAAGTGGCCTTTCGGGTGTTCAATGAAGGTGTAGGGTTTCGGTACGAGTTCCCTAAACAAGAACACCTCAATCACTTCGTGGTGGCCGACGAACTGACGCAAATTAACTTGGCAGGTGACTACAAAGCCTTTTGGATTCCAGGCGATTATGATACCAACGAGTATTTGTACAACACCACCCCACTGAGCCAAGTGGACGCGGTGGCGGCAGCAGCCAAAGAAACTGATATTGCCCTTAAATCGGTCATTGGGCCAAACGTGATTCAGGTGCCGTTGATGCTCAAAACCCCCACGGGTATGTATATCAACCTGCACGAAGCGGCCTTGGTCAACTACCCTGTGATGCACTTGGCACTCGACAAAAAAACGTTTACCCTTACGTCTCACCTTGTGCCCGATGCGGTGGGCAATAAAGCCTATTTGCAGACGCCGTTTACTACTCCGTGGCGGACAATCAATGTGAGTGACAAAGCGACGGAGATTTTGGCGTCAAAAATGATATTGAACCTCAACGAGCCTTCAAAAATTACGGATGTTTCGTGGATTAAGCCCCAAAAATTTATCGGGATGTGGTGGGAAATGCACGTGGGGAAAGCGACGTGGGAAAAAGCGTCGGGCAAACACGGAGCCAATACGGCCAACGTAAAAACCTACATTGATTTTGCCGCCCAACACGGTTTTGATGGGGTATTGGTGGAAGGCTGGAACGAGGGTTGGGAAGACTGGTTTGGCAATTGGAAAGAAAATGTGTTCGATTTTATCACTCCTTACCCGGATTACAACACCAAAGAACTGACGGAGTATGCCCGCCAAAAAGGCGTTCGGATTATTATGCACCACGAGACGTCGGGGGCGGTGACCAACTACGAGCGTTGGATGGACAAAGCCTTTCGGTACATGCAAGACAACCACATGAATACGGTCAAAACGGGCTACGTAGGCCGTATCATTCCGCGCGGTGAACACCACGATGGGCAATGGATGGTAAATCACTACGAGCGCGTAGCTCAAAAAGCGGCGGAATACAAAATCATGGTGGAAGCTCACGAACCCGCACACCCTACGGGCTTGCATCGGACGTATCCCAACTGGCTCGCCAACGAAGCCGCCCGAGGAAACGAGTTTAACAATGCCCCTAAACTGGGATTGGTGCCCGAGCACGAGACCATTTTGCCGTTTACGCGCTTGATGGGTGGGCCGATGGATTACACCCCTGGCTTTTTCCATTTTCAGCTTAATCAATACGATGCCTCGCGCACTACGCGCGTTCGGACGACCTTGGCCAAACAATTGGCGTTGTATGTGACCATGTACAGTCCTTTGCAAATGGCGGGCGATTTTCCCGAAAACTTCAATAAGCACTTAGACGCGTTTCAGTTCATTAAAGACGTTCCTGTTGATTGGGACGATACCAAGGTATTGGCGGCTGAACCTGGGGATTTTGTTACGATTGCCCGCAAAGCAAAAGGAAAACCAAACTGGTTTTTGGGGGCGATTTCGGACGAAAATGCGCGTACTTCCATCCTCAACTTTGACTTTCTGGAAGAAGGTACCTCGTACCAAGCTACCATTTACCGTGATGGGGAAGGAGCCGACTGGCAAACTAATCCCGAAGCGTACGAAATTGAAAAAATGACCGTTACCAACAAGACATCACTTAGCATTCGCTTGGCCAAAGGCGGTGGGTGCGCCATCAGCATCATCAAACAGTAATTTATATTCATCAAAAACAAAATGAAATCCTCAAAATTAGCCATTTTAGTAAGTACTTTTTTCCTTTTCTCAGGCTCAGCTTGGAGTCAAATTAACGTGCTTCGGCAGCGTTTACAACGGGTCGCTGCTACTACCCAAGGAATGTTGGGTGTCGGTGTAGTTGACTTGAGTAACGGCGATACGGTGAGTGTCAACGGGCAGGGGCGTTTTGCGATGCAGAGCGTCTATAAATTTCATTTGGCGTTGGCAGTGATGAGCGAGATTGATAAAGGGAAATGGACGCTCGACCAGAAAATTAAAGTGACGAAAAAAGATTTATTGCCCAATACGTGGAGTCCCTTGCGAGAGAAGTACCCCAATGGCGATGTAGAGCTTCCGCTGCGAGAAATTTTGGAATACACCGTAGCGCAAAGCGATAATAATGGCTGTGATATTTTGTTTCGTCTCATGGGAGGCACCAAAGTGGTGGATAAATACATCAAGAGTTTAGGAATCAACGATGTAAACATTGTAGGCACTGAAGAAGAAATGCACGCCAACGACCGCGTACAGTTTGATAACTGGAGCTCGCCACGTTCGGCCGCGAAGTTGCTGGCGGTGTTTGAGCAAAAAAACATACTCTCTAAAAACAGCTGGGATTTTTTGTGGAATACCCTCGTCAGCACCACAACGGGGCCGCGTAAACTGAAAGGAGTATTGCCCCAAGGCACCACAGTTGCGCACAAAACGGGTTATTCGGGAGTAAACAAACAAGGGATTATTACGGCCACCAACGACGTCGGCATTGTACAGTTGCCCAACGGTAAGCGGTTTGCCATCGCAGTTTTCCTAAACAATACCTCTCTCCCAGAAGCGGAGTGCGACCGAGTCATTGCAGAAGCGGCAAAAGTAACGTGGGATTATTTTTTGACGAAATAAAAAAGAGGAAGGATAAAATAGGCCAAGAGCGCAATGGGTAAAAAGCGTAAAATTAAATTGATGCTGGCATCTTCAGTGTATCAAAACAGAGATGTTTTGCTGCAAATATGTGCAATGCTTAAAGGCTACGGATACGATGTAATCAATTCAGAATATGGAACCTTACATCCGCCATTGGGAATGAGCAATACAGAAGCTTGTTTAGCTGCTGTGGAAGATTGTGATATTTTTTTTGGTATTATTTATCCGTTTTATAGTACAGGAATAACCCACTTGGAGTTTAAGAAAGCCATTGAATTAAATAAGCCAAGGAGGTTTCTTGCCCATAGTTTTGTTACTTTTTCACGCAAACTCTTGTTGCAGTATATGTTCACTGATAAGCTGAGAAATAGTTTTGAAATTCAAAAAACCTCAGTGATGGATAGTGTTAAAGTAATTGATATGTACAATGATGCTGTACAAAATGATTTACCCTACGAGCATCGAAAATACCATTGGGTACAAGAGTTTTTTAGACCAGATGAGGCGTTCAGACATGTCGAAACCCTTTTCAAAGATATAAAAAGAGTAGAACGTGAATTGGCAAACTTAAAGGATTTAACAAAATGAAATCGGAACAACTCATCAAAGATTTACTAAGTCAGCAGGAGAGTGAGCGACTTGAGTTTAAAGAGTCTGTTCGTAAAGAAAGTATCGGTAAAACGATCTGTAGTTTTTTAAATCATCGAGGTGGACAACTTTTGATAGGTGTCAGTGATAACAAAACCATCGTTGGAGTTAATGATGTTGAGAATGCTAAAGAGGAGCTAGAAACGTATCTTGTTGAAGAGATAGTGCCCGAAGCTCCAGTAATGGTATCGGTTGAAATATATGATGAAAAACCATTACTTCTATTAAAAGTGTGGGAAGGCTCAAAACAACCTTATATTTTTGAAGGCATTATTTACGCTCGAACGGGAGAGCGTACACATAAAGCTACCTCAAAAGAAATATCTGGACTGATACAGAAACGCCAAGAAAACGACATTCACTGGGAACGTCAAATTGCGTTGGGCGTAGAGATTGACGATTTAGATATGCTGGAGGTTAAAAAGATGATGGCCAAAGAGGCGATCGCTAGTTTGAAAGATGCCTTCGCAGAACCGATAGATTTTTTGTCGCATTATGGCCTTTGCCAAAATGGGGGTTTTACGAATGCAGCAGTCATCTTATTTGCTAAAAACCCCGCACGTTTTATTCCTCAAGCGAGGGTAAGGATAGCTTATTTGAAAGGAGAAAAAACAGAAGATGTCTTTACGGACGATAAAGTGCTGGAAGGTAATATCTTTCAAAATATAGAAGCTATCCAAAAGTTTCTTGAAAATAACTTAGCCTTTGTACGTAAATTTGACGAAACTCAATGGGTAAGAAGCGATGGTTATGTTTATCCAATGGTAGCACTTCGAGAGGGGGTGTTGAATGCGTTGATACATCGGGAGTATGGAAAACCTTCGAGCAATCTATCTATTATTATTTATCCCGATAGGCTCGAAATAACCAATACTGGAAAGTCGCCTTATAAACCGAGTGAATTGAAGAAAAACCATTTGTCTATGCCTTATAACCCTGATATAGCCCAAATTGTATTTATGAAAGGTTATATCGAAAAAATAGGACGGGGGACACTGAAAATTATTGAGGCTTGTAAAAAAGCAGGTCTTAAAACACCAGTTTGGGAAATAGGAGAACATACGATTAAACTCACTTTTTTTAATGAAGAAAATGGGGTTAATCATAGAAAGGAAGGCATCGTTGATAAACCTGTGATTGGCGGAGCAAATGACGGAGTAACTGACGGAGCTTTTGTAAAAATAGTTGGCGAAGCTTTTTTTGTGAATACCACCAGTAAGGTGAGAGAAAATTTAGTCAAACTCCTTCAAACGATAGGAAAGACAGAAGGGTATAGAGCACCAGACTACATTCGTGCTGTAAATGTCTCGGAAAGAACGATGGAGCGTTATATTCAGCAACTTAAGGAAGCTGGATTGGTGGAGTTTAGAGGCGAAGCAGCACAGACAGGGGGGTATTTTTTGACTGAAAAGTCTAAAAAACAATTAGAGCCATAGAGAGCTTTGAGATAAAAATAAAAATTACTTATCCAATTAAAATTAATTACAACGTGCGTATCGGAATCTTTTTTGGCGGCCCAGCGCGTGAGCGCGAAATCTCCTATGCAGGTGGTAAAACTGCCTACGAAAACATCGACAAAACGTTGTTCACACCCGTGTTGGTGTTTGTGGACAGCCTCGGTAATTTTATCCTGACCGATGAGTCAAAGTTATATCACTCAGGTATTCGGGAGTTTTATCCAGGCCCAGCATTTCGTGACGGTGGTTTTGAAGTGTATATTGAGTCGTTGCAAAAACAACTTGCTCCCCAAGAAATTGAGGCATTGATGCACGCTATTGGTACGCCGATTCAGCCCAAAGATTTTAAAACGTATTTTGACTTTGCCTTTATTATCCTCCACGGCCCCGATTGCGAAGACGGTGCTATCCAAGGTTTGTTGGAATGGCACAAAATCCCGTATATGGGGCCAGGCTTGTTGGGGTCGGCGGTGAGTATTGATAAAATTTTGCAAAACGAGCAAATCGCCCGCGCCAACGGTCAGCAGAAAAAAATGCAGGTGGTTCGCTGGGAACAATGGCGTGGAACGGAAGCGGCGGAGGTATTTGAAGCGGCCAAAGCGGAGTTGGGCTTGCCGATTGTGGTAAAAGCCCCCCACCAAGGGTCGTCGATTGGGGTTTCGATTGTCAAAGAAGATAGCCTCGACGACTTTGTGAAAGCGATGAACCAGTGCTTTTTTGCTTTGGAAGTAACCGCTGACGAATGGGAAGGATACTCGGAGGAGGAAAAATACGCATTTGCGCAGCGCATTGCCAATCTCGACGAAAGTATCGGTTACCCCGTTGTGCTCGAACAAACTGGCGAATTTATCTATCACCCCACCGAATTGCTTGAGAAGTTGGGGAATTGGGCAATGGGAAACAGTCAACCCGAAACACTCAAACAGACTCTTTTATCCGCCAATGCCGAAGACCAAGTATTGTTGGAAGAGTTTGTTAAAGGACAAGAGTTTTCGTGTGGCGTGATTCAAGATAACGACGGTACGGTGATTGCGTTGCCGCCGACTGAGATTGCCAAACTCGAAGAAAATCAGACGTTTGATTTTAAAACAAAATATAAACTAAACGTTACTCGGAAGTTTATTCCCGTACGTACGTCGCTCGAAAATAACCAAAAGATTCAGTACAACATTGCGTTGGTATTTGAAAAAATGGGCATGAATTCGGTGGCGCGGATTGACGGGTTTTTGACTCCCGACGGGCGTGTTTTACTCCACGACCCCAATACGTTGCCTGGGATGTCGCCAACGTCGTTGATTTTTAAACAAATGGCCGAAATTGGCTTGGACGTGACACACGCCATCACGTATCTGATTCGTCAGTCGTTGCGCGAACGGATTCGTACGGGAAAAGACACGGTGCATTTACGTCAGTTATTGGCGGCATTGGACGAAAAAATTGCGGCGCAGTTGGCCGAAATAACCACCGAGGACGTGGTTTTTGAACCAACTCAGGAAGCCTACTTAGAGGCTCGTCGTCGTTTTAGTCAGTTATCATCTTCGGGCAAAGTAAGACCTGTGGCAGTGCTCCAAACGAGCGAGACGGAGAAAGTAGCGTTATCGGTCAATTTATTGTTCAAAGATACCATCGACGACGTCCTCGAAACCCTAGCGCAGCCCGTTCACCCATTGATTGAAGAAACCCGCGCCAAAGCAATCAATGTCACGAAGCGTTTTGTAGGTTAAAATACGAATACAACCTTTTTTGCCGTTAGTTAGCATTCATAAACTAACTAACGGCATTCGTTAAAACAGAAACTTACTCAATTCGCAGTCCACGGCTTGACAATAAGACGAGTTTTCTGTGTAATCAAGGTTTTCAAGTATATACCGATGCCAAATATTAAGTTTATAATCATAGATAAAACCTTCTTTTACATCGTAGGACTGCATTAATTCTTTCAGCTTTTGGGTATCTTTCTTCACACCTTGCGTGTGCGTTATCTCAATAATAGCCTCAGTAAGGTCTGTTTCAGAGTTCACTAACATAATATCAGGTGTAGGGCTGGTTTGGCCTTCGTCAATCATGGTCTCAGGGTAGGCAAACAAAGAAGTTTTATCTTGCATGTACAAGTTGGTCAAACCTGTTATCAATTTTGCAATAATGGCTTGATGAATACGCGGCGCGTTTACTCCCATATATATTACGTTGTCATTCATAGCTAGTATTTTTAAATTTTCTATCAAAAATAAACTTTTTAGTACTTTATTCCAATCCCTACCGCTCATCCCCGAAAAATGGTAAAAACCTCTAATCACGCTCAGGAAAGCAAATCTCATTTTTGGGAACAATTTGCTAGCCTCAGCGTTTTTCTTTTGAATTACGGGAAAGCGGGGAGTAAATTTTCGGGTTTTCCAGTATTTATAGCAAGAGACCTTTCCGACTAAGCCAAGTAGTATGTACAAAGTTGTTTTTCGACTATTCGTTGTTTTGTTCGCCTTTCGTTCGTTTGGGCAGTCCGACACCACCATCACGCTGCAAGCCATTACGGGCCTACAATTTGATTTGGCACGTTTTTCGGTCAAACCCAATCAAAAAGTCAAGATTTTGTTTAAAAACGAAGACGACATGGCGCATAATTTGGTGATTACGCAGCCCGATAAACGTCTGCCTGTGGTAGAAGCCGTCATCAAAATGGGCGATAAAGCCCAAGCTGTCAATTATGTACCCCCGATGCCAGAGGTACTGGTAGCGAGTAAAATCTTAGTCCCCAACACCAGCGAAACCATTACGTTTACCGCACCTGCGACCGAAGGCGTGTATCCGTACGTGTGTACCTACCCAGGGCATGGCTATGTGATGTACGGAGCTATGTACGTCACCACCAAGCCGTTACCACTACTCGCCACCGACCCGAATATTCCACCTTCGCGCCAAACGTTGGAGCGTATCCCAAGTTCGCCGCACCCTTTTCCGCTCGAATACCCGCTGCTGTACCGCACGTTTATGCCCGACTGTAGTCCTGCGGCCATTGCGGTGGCTTTGACGGCGTCTCATGCCTATTGTTTTGACGCTGGTAAGTGTTATTTGCGGTATGCGTGGCGCGGCGGTTTTGTCGATAACACCGACCATTGGAAAGGGAATGGTAATGCCTTGGGGAAAATCCAAGGAACGATTTATTTCAAAGATAATGTCACGTACCCGTTGCGGGTAGGAAAAGCAGATAAATTACCCGAAGTAGATTTTAAGGGATACACCTTGACCAATCGCCTGCCGACGTTTCGTTATGCCATCGACGGCGTAGAGGTTCGTGAAACGCTGAAAGCTCAACCCAATGACGAAGGCTTGGTACGAACATTTGTGTTTAGCAAACCAACCACACAATTGGTCTATTTGGTAACCCAATCGACGGATGGCATCACCTACAAATCGTCGGTAGGGAAGTGGCAAAATGGTACGCTGACTATTCCCAAAGGAACGACCAAGTGCGTCGTGACGATGCAGTCGCCTAACACAGCACACGGAGCGCACCACGGGCATTAATACCGTGTTTGCGGTTGCTCCCAACCGAAAGCTTGCGTCGAGGTTTAGTTCTCAGTGGGTCGCGGTTATGAGTAATCGCAAACACTGGAGTGTGTTTTCGGTTGCTCCCAACCGAAAAGTTATCGAGAAAGAAAGTACGTAAAAAGAGTAAATTTAAGAATAGCGCCAACGATGAATTATCCCAAGAGTAGCGGCCTACACAAAAGCTTTTTGATTGCCTATTTTTTGGTTCAACTATTGATAAGCCCGCTGTACGCGCAGCGCGATACAATCACCAATTATTACGAGACCGAACAAATCAAACTGCCCAAAGGACTACGTGCCGAGACGGGCGGGATGGATTTTATGCCCGATGGCCGTTTGGTGGCGTGTTTTCACTTGGGAGAAGTGATGACATATAACCCCAAAACCAAAGTCTGGAAGAAATTTGCGGAAGGGTTGCATGACCCATTGGGCGTAGCTGCCATTAGCAATACGGAGATTTTGGTGATGCAGCGCCCCGAGTTGACGCGCATCAAAGACACCAACAACGACGGAGTGGCGGATGTTTATGAAACTGTCACCGATGATTTTGGGATGTCAGGAAACTACCACGAATTTGCTTTTGGGCCACTCAAAGACAAAGATGGTAACTATTTTATTGCCCTCAATGTCGCCTCCAACGGTGCGGGGATTCGTCCCGAAATTCGCGGAACGTACGATTCGCTCAGTCGCGAGGGGCGGATGTATTCGTGTGTGCCGTACCGTGGCTGGGTGATGAAATATAACGTCAAAACCAATAAACTGGAGCCTTACGCATCGGGCTTTCGCTCGCCCAATGGATTGGGTTTTGATGCCAAAGGTCGTTTGTATGTGTCGGATAATCAGGGAGATTGGCGCGGAACTAGCCCGTTGTATCACGTAGAAAAAGATAAGTTTTATGGACACGTCGCAAGCTTAATTTGGAAGAAAGACTTTCCTCGTGTCAAGCCGCTTTCGTTGCCCGTAGAGCAGCTCGACAGTATGCGTACCCGCGAAGCGATAGCGTTTCCACATACCGAAATCGCCCATTCGGTGACGCAGCCTTTGCTCGACAACACGGGCGGAAAATTTGGGCCTTTTACGGGGCAGCTATTCATTGGAGAAATGGATTATCCACGTTTGGTGCGTTTATTGATGGAAGAAGTAGGTGGACAAATGCAAGGTGCTTGCGTGGCTTTTGGCGATGGTACTGGGCTTTTGAAAGGCAATAACCGATTGGTGTTTGACAAAAACGGCGATTTGTGGATTGGTCACAACGACCACGGTTGGGTCGGCGACGAAGGGTTGTCTCGGATTCACTGGAAAGGCAAAGTACCGCTCGAAATCATGGCGATGAACCTGACCAAAGAAGGCTTTGAACTTACGTTTTCGCTGCCCGTAGATGCCAAAATAGCGGCTAATCCGAGTTTGTATAAATTTCAGCGTTATTACTACAAATACCACCGCACTTACGGTTCCCCCAAAACCGACGTGGCCGATGTAGCCGTAAAAGAAGTGACGGTTTCGCCAGATGGCAAGAAAGTATCCTTTAAATTGGCAGAATTGAAAGCTGGATACGTCTATGACCTTAAAATGGGAGAACTCAAAACGCCCGATGGAAAACTGCTCATGAACCGCGCGATTTATTATACCTTGAACAGGTTGAATACATTAAAATAAGAAGCCACTATTTGCTCCAGAGGAGCTACATCTTAGTAGCAAAAATGAATCAGACCTGAAACAAAGCCCCATCGGGGCGGCCGACGCTCGGTGACATCCTTCACCGAGTGCCGTCACCCCGACGGGGCTTTTGGGTGGGCTTTGTTCGCCTTTTTCTACTAAGATTTCGCCTCTCTGAGGCTACTTTATTTTTAATGAGTTCAACTTAGATCTTGAATAAACTGAAGTAGGGGGTTGGGAAAAAAAGCGCTTATTACCCGTTTCGAGTATTTACGAAAGTGTGCGCTTTTCGGCGATTGTTAGCCCATTTCGGGTAGATTCGTGAGGCTTACAATGCCTGTATCAAAAGTACAAGAAGTGGGACAAGGTGTTCTCGCAGAAATTTTACGGACTTGTAAATCAAATTGACGACCGCTTGGTAGGTCAGCTTCATCACTTCGGCGATTTCGTCGTAATTTAATTGGCTAAAAAAACGAAGATAAAGGGCTTCTTGCTGCCGCTTGGTAAGTTGACCTATCAAATGGGTGAGCCGTTCCTTTTGATCGTGGTCGGTTTGTTGTTCTATTAACCAACTTTCGTGGCTGATTTCAAACCACTCGTTGGGTTCTTCCTCAATGACATCAAAGCGATTTTCCTTTCGCAACTCCCGCGTTAGCTTGAATTTCAGGGCTTTGAAGAGATAGCCTTTGACCGACGTAACTTCCCCCAGACGTTCTTTGGACGTCCAAAGCTCAAAAAAAAGGTCTTGGATGCAGTCGTCCAAAAGCTGCGTATTACGGACAATTTTATACCCATACAGATATAACGGCCTGTAATACTGCTTAAAAAGTCCCTCAAAAGCTTTTTGGTCGGCGTTTAGAAAACCCTTCCACAATTGAGTTTCATCCATCTAACCAAGTGTTTATATACCACTATTACAAAAGTGAAGCAAAAGTAGGCTATTTAATGATGTAGCAATTTTAATTTTTTGAGAATAAAAAAAAAATAAGAAAAAAAATGATTATCCCGTGATGCTTTGTGGTACTGGTATATGAAAGGGTTAATAATCTTGATATGAAACCAGAACAATTGCTGACCGACGAGACCTTTCTTGCTTGGTATTTCCGAACCGATGATGAGTCGGTTGAAAAATGGAATAGGTCGATGGCCGACAATCCTTCCCTCAAGGCGAGCGTGGACGAGGCCGTGTCTTTGTTGCAATTTATGCAAAGCGAAGAAGAGAGGCTAGTCAATGAACAGCAGGTAGAGCAAGCGACGGCACGATTGATGTCGAGGGTGCAAGATTGGGAAGAAACCAAGCCCGTAACTCGTTCGCTGTCAAATGTATTTGTTCGATGGGCGTGGCCTGTTGCAGCGAGTATTTTGATGGCATTTGGGCTGGTTTGGTATTTGAACAAAGAAGAGGCCGACAACGTATATGTGGCTTCGGAGCACATGATGGAACTGAAATTGGCCGATGGCTCTCTGGTAAAACTAAACAAAGGTGCCGAGTTGAAAGTAGCAAATTTGAATCAAAACGCTACTGGAAGCCGAGAGGTGTGGCTCAAAGGAGAGGCATTTTTTGACGTGAGCCACCTACCCAATCACCGTGGGTTCGTGGTGCATTCGGGCGAAGTGGATGTGGCTGTATTAGGAACACGCTTCAACGTTCGCAATGGGGCTAATGCTACATCCGTGGCGCTCGAATCGGGCAAAGTAGAACTGTCACTGGCAAATAACCAAGCCCAAAAATTAGTGATGAAACCAGGCGATTTGGTGGAATATTCAACGGCTTCGGGTGGCTTGGTAAAATCAGAAATCAACGTTCAAACTTATGCTGCTTGGCAGTCGGGTAAGGTGGTTTTTGAAAATGCAACGCTGACCGAAATTCAAAAAACGTTAGAAGGCCGTTTTGGCCTGAAAGTGCAAGTAGAGCCAGGTAGCGAGCTAGGAGAGTTCAACGGAGCTTTTCCGTCTGACGACCCCGCCGTACTCATCAATGCCTTGGAAAAAGCGTACCCAGGCCAGGTGGTTCGTACGGAGGGTGGAATTCAAGTGCGGAAGTCTATTAACGATTGATTGTTAGGTTTTTAGAATATTAAACCATTGTCTATATGAAAAGTTTCTACCGTCGGAAATCACGGCAACAGGCGCTGGGGCTACTGTTTTGCTGCTTTGCCTTTCAGGCATCAGGACAATTACTGGCCTCGCGCGAAGTAGCTGGAGTTCAGGGTCAGTACCAAAAGTCAACAACGACCAAATCGCTCAAAAGCGCTTTGAAAGATCTTCAGTCCAGATACAAAGTTTCTTTTTCTTATGACCGACGAACGGTTGAAAACAAAACCATCGAGTATGGAGTGCAACAGTTTGGGTCGTTGGAAAAAGAACTAGATTTTATATCATCCACACTAAATCTACGCTATGAAAAACTCGACAAAAATCTGTACCTACTGACGCCCATGACCAAATGGGCGGGGTTTGTACAGGAACCTTTGCGAGTAACGCCCCCCGCAACCACCTCAACACCCCAAGTTTCGGAAGTACAGGCATTAGCCCCTGCCCGAAAATTGGTAAAGGTGATTGCGGGTAAGGTGGTGGCAAAGTCGGATGGAGCGCCTTTGCCTGGCGTAAATGTCGTGATAAAAGGAACCCAAACAGGAACGATTTCGGGAAGTGATGGCTCGTTTAGCATCGACGCCCCCGCTTCTACGTCGGTGTTGGTATTTTCGTTTATCGGGTACCAAACCAAAGAGGTGGCGCTAGGAGACAAAACCAACTTACAAGTAGAGTTAGAAGAAAGTGCCATTATTCTAAACGAGGCCGTCGTAACCGCCTTGGGTATCAAACGTGAAAAGCGCTCGCTGGGCTATTCGGTGGGGAATGTAGAAAGTACCGCCCTTACCCAAACGCCCCAAAACAACGTTCTAAATACCTTGGCAGGAAAAGTGGCGGGGGTTCAAATTTCGCAAATGGGTGGCGCTGTTGGCTCGTCGGTGAGTATGGTGATTCGCGGGGCTAACTCTCTCAATAGCGACAATCAGCCCTTGTTTGTGATTGACGGTGTGCCCGTTGCGAACCGCATGACCAACTCCTTTGCGGGAGCTGATATGGGAAATCCAATTTCGGACATTAACCCCAACGATATTGCTAACATTTCTATCTTGAAAGGACCTAGCGCAGCGGCGTTGTACGGTTCGCGGGCAGGAAGTGGCGTGGTTTTGATTACGACCAAATCAGGTTCAGGAGGGAAAAAAGGCATTGGGGTTTCTCTCAATACCTCGGTGGTGATGGATAAACCGCTGGAATATGTACACGTTCAAAATAAATTTGGATCGGGAAAAACGGGTGCGCACGTGCTGGAAGAAGCCGAAAACGAAAGTTGGGGCGCTGCCTTGGATGCGGGCGAAAACTGGGTTTTGTGGAACAGCAATGGTCAAAAAGCCCCCTTGATTTCGTACCCGAACCGCTTCAACGATTTCTTTCAAACGGGCGTAACCAACACCAACAACGTGTCGGTGAATGGAAATTATGAAAAAGGCAATTTCCGTCTATCGGTAGGAAATATGAGCAACTCGGGCATTATTCCCAATACCGATTTGTCTCGCTTAACGATTGCCCTAAACTCGGCTTATAACATTACGGATAAGTTTCGTACTTCGGTGAGTTTGAACGTAACTCAATCTGGCTCAGACAACCGCCCCTTGATTGATGCCAGCCGCAACGACCCCGTTAGAAGTGTTTATGAAATGGGTTCGCAGGTAAATATCAACGATTTGCGCAACTACTGGTTGCCAGGCCAAGAGGGAATTGCCCAACTTAAATACAAAGACAAACAAAACAACCCATTCTTTTTGGTCTATGAAAACCTGACGGGTTTTAGCCGCGACCGTACGGTGGCAAAGATTCAGATGGATTATGATTTTACCAATGAGTTGACCCTAACGGGCAAATACGCGCGGGATTCGTATAGTGAGATTTTTGAGTCGAAAAAAGCGTACAGCAACTACGAGGCGTTAAAAGGTGGGTACACCATTTCCAACGATTACCGCAAAGAACAGAACTTGGATTTGATGCTCAATTATAAAAAGAGCTTTCAAAACAGCTGGAGCCTCAACGCGATGGTAGGTGCCAACCGTTTGGAACAATACTACCAATCGTTGTACAATGCCACGACCGAACTCGTCATTCCAGGGTTATATACCATTGCCAACGGTGCGCCTGGAACGTTCAATCCGCTGAGTTCTTTTTCACGAAAACTGCTTTATGGCGTGTATGCGTCGGCATCGCTTGGGTTCAAGGACTTTGTTTATTTGGATTTAACCGCCCGTAACGACTGGACAAGTACCCTGAAAAAAGGAAATAATTCGTACTTCTATCCGTCGGCGTCGTTGAGTGTCTTGTTGTCAGAAGTAGTCAAAATGCCATCTTGGGTTGATTTTGCCAAAGTGCGGGCAGGTTTTGCCCAAGTCGGTAACGACGTTGACCCATACAGCCGTTCACAAACGTACAGTACTGCGCTCGACTGGGGCGCAGCCAAGCGTATGTACATGGCGGGAGTACTTAAAAACCCTGATTTGAAGCCCGAAATTTCGACGTCGCACGAGATTGGGGTGGATTTTAAATTCTTCAAAAACCGACTTGGACTAGAGGCCACTTATTACAAACGCGGCAACCGAAATCAAGTACTTTCTATCGTAACTCCGATTGAATCAGGAGCGAGCAACAAGCAAATCAATGCGGGATTGGTGGAAAGTCAGGGTTTTGAGATTGGGATAGTCACGACCCCAATCAAAACCAAAGACTTTACGTGGGACATGAATTTTACCTTGACCCGCAACCGCACCTACATTCGTAAGCTGGCCGAAGGAATCAAGTATTTCTCGTTTACATCGTACAGCGGCGCGGAGGTGCGTACCTACGAAGGAGGGCAAGTGGGCGATATTTACATGGCACCTATGTTGCGGGTAAAAGATAAGGCGTCGCCTTATTATAATTACCCAATCGTCACCAGCGGTGGGCTTTACCAAACCGATAACGACCCCAACAACTTGATGAAAATCGGCAACTTTAACCATAATTTCCTGATGGGTATTCAGCCGACTATCCGCTACAAAAACTTGAGCCTATTTGCCAATATCGACTGGCGTCAAGGCGGACAGTTCTACTCTAATACCATGATGTTTCTTGGCAACAACGGGATGCTAGACGAGACGCTATCGGGGGTGCCTTACGATCCATCGCGTAGCCTTGCCGAGCAAATCAAAGCCAATCCAGACGCGTATCTCGGCAATTGGGTAGGAGGAAGAAACGCGGCCTATGGAGGTTTTGCGTGGCCAGAAGGCAGCGCCGAAGCGGCCAAACGCCTGCAAGATGCCAGCCTGAACCCTGGGGTTCTTGCCACCAAAGATGCCGCAGGAAATACCGTTTACGTAGAAAATTTGGGAGGAGCTGGTAGCAAATGGATTGACCCGTTCAGTGCGTACCGCTACGCCAATCGTCCTTTCCCCGACCGCAATTTGTACAGCGCCACGTACGTCAAGTTGAGAGAAATTTCGGTAACTTACTTTTTGCCAAAAAGCTTTGTTAGCCGTTTCAAAGTTCAAAACGCCTCTTTGTCGATTGTTGGGAACAATTTGTACATGTGGACCCGTCACGGAATCAAGGGCTTGGATCCTGAGCGTGCCTTCCGTCCCACTGGTACCAGCTGGTCGCAGGGGGTTGAATATTACAACGTGATGCCAATCACTGGCTCAGTAGGTTTCAAATTGAATGTTGACTTTTAAAATTGGGTAGCGATGAAATTCACAAACATAAAAAAAGGGATTGCCGCTTTAACCGTAGGTGGTTTGCTGTTTTCGTGTCAAGATTTGACCGAAATCGACAAAAATCCCAACAGTCCAGAAGATGTTTCTTCCAACTATATTATGACCTACGTACTGTCCAACACGGGTAAAACTTTCTTTAGCTTGGGCAGAGACGGGTCTAAAATTGGGGCAGCGATGCAGTACATGCAGGCGGGAACTAACGAAGGGGCAGCAGTCATCAACCAATACGCGTGGACGCAAGAGTCGTGGAACGGTTATTATGAGATTTTGCGCAATAATCAGTTGATTTACGACAAAGGCATCAAAGAAAATAACCGCTTTTTTCAGGCCATCGCCCTCACGATGCGGTCGGCCGTGTTTGGTTTATTAACCGATTTGTACGGCGATATACCTTACACTGAGTCGCTCAAGGCATCTTCTGGTTTATTTTTTCCAAAATACGATGAGCAGGCCGTCGTGTATAAAGGCATTATGACCGATTTGAAACAAGCCGTTACCTTGCTCAATAGCCTTGAAAGCAAAGATGCCGTCAACCCAACGTCAGATATTTTGTACAAAGGAGACGGAAAAAAATGGCGGAAATTGGCCAATTCGCTCCGTTTGCGCTATGCCTTGCGCTTGGCCGATAAACGTTCAGAAATGAGTGCATTGGGCGTAAATATCCAAACCGAATTTACGGAAGCGTCCGCCGATGCTTTTACAAGCAATAGCGATGATGCCTCGATGGCGTTTGTGGGAGCAAGTGCCGATAATTCAGCCCCAGGTGGGCCACTCAATTCGCCGAACCCCAACTTTTTGCTAAAACCCGGACAGCCATTTGTTAATAAGTTAATCGCTCTAAATGACCCGCGTCTTCAACGTTGGATACAACCTGTGCAGCGTAAATGGGATACCAAAGTCACCAAAGAAACAACCGTAACGGTAAAAAATAGCTACGGCGAAAGTTATTCGGTGGTGTATGTGCCCACAACAGCTACCAATGTGGATACGTCGCTTTATGTAGGTTTGCCAGTGGGTTTGGCCATTACGCAAGCAGTCGCTTACAATAAAGGCAATGACGCTACGGCTTACAACAACGAACGGAACCCGTACATTTCGTTTTTGCACGAACGCTACCGCAAAAATACCGATACCTACGTACCTATGAACATCATAACCTACAGCGAGGTAGAGTTTATTTTGGCGGAAGCTGCTTTGGCGGGCAACTTTGGCGCAACCGACGCCGAAGGTCACTACAAAAAGGCCATTCGTGCTTCGATGGACAAAGCAGGGGTATTTACGGCGAGTTATGACTATGAAAAATACTACGCACAGCCGTCGGTTAGTTATGCGTCGGCCACCAATAAACTGGAGCGAATTATGGAGCAAAAATGGCTTTCCTCTTGGTTTGGCATTGAGTCGTGGTTTGACTGGAGACGAACGGGCTTTCCTGCGTTGAAGGCGGGCGATGTAGCGCAGTATGGCAAAGCACTGCCGATTCGTTATATGTATCCTGTCCCGAATCAAGACCCTTCGTATTTGACCAACTACAACTCAGCCGTCGAACGTTTAGGAAGCACCAACTATATCCCATCAGGACAAAGCAAAGACCACCCATACGCCAAAATGTGGCTCATTCAAGGCACAAGCAAACCTTGGAATTAGGTAGTTTTTGGCACTATTTGACTTTGAAAAGTCAGAGTTTCTATGCTTAAAGCGGAGCTGTCTCAAAAGTAACAGGTTACAAAATATTCTTTGGTTTCAACCTCATTCCAACCCTTCTCCTGCCAGGAGAAGGGCTTTAAAAGTCCCCATCTCCAGAAAGGAGAGGGGGATTTAGGGGGTGAGGTTGAGCAAAGGCCGAAGATAATTTGGTGATACTAGGCTTTTGAGATAGCCCCATTCTTTTTGTACTTGGGAAATCTGATTCTGAAATAACGCACCAATGAAATCTATTTTAACCGCACTCCTCTTTTTTGTTGTTTTCCACGTCGGCTATGCTCAATCGTGGATAGACCTGACCCAAGCCAGTATTCACCATCGCCCTGCCGATGCGACTGCTTTCAAAGAAATTGTAAACATTTTGCAGGAAGAAATCGCAAAGCGTTCGGGAATTAAACCCAGCGTTTCTCCCAATTTTTCTGAAACTACAAGTGCCAGTATTTATTTGGTGCTGGATAAAAACCTCACGGAATTACCCTCGACGTTACGAACAGACCTACTTCGGTTGGCAGCACCTACCCAAGAAGGCTTTCGGATGGTGGCGTTGGCGGATAAAAAAGCAATTGTGATTGCGGGAAAAGACGTACGAGGCGTCTTGTATGGCGTGGGGCGTTTGCTCCGCAAGGCCGAAATCACCCAAGGGCAAATTCGTTTTCCTGCCGATTTGCGACTTTCTACCAGTCCCAAATACCTCGTCCGAGGACACCAGTTGGGTTATCGCCCCAAAACCAACTCGTACGATGCCTTCACTGTGGCGCAGTACGACCAATACATCCGCGAATTGGCACTTTTTGGGGCTAATAGCATCGAAATCCTCCCGCCAGGTACCGACGACGAGCCCACCAGCCGCCACATGAAATTGGCGACGTTGGACATGGTCAAAGAACAAGCGCGGATTTGTCAACGTTACGGGCTGGATGTTTGGATGTGGTATCCCAATATTGGCAAAGACTTTACTACCCCCGAAAAAGTAAAAAATGAGTTGGCTGCCCGCGAAATAGTCTTTAAAGCAGTCTCAAAGATAGACGCCGTTTTTGTACCAGGTGGCGACCCAGGCGAACTCGAACCCGACGAGCTTTTTGAGTGGATGGATAAAATGGCATTGCTATTAAACAAATACCATCCTAACGCAAAAATTTGGATTTCGCCCCAGTCGTTCAAACCGACCAAAGCGTGGTTTGAAGCGTTTTTTCGCCATGTCAACAAAGGCTATCCTTGGTTGGGAGGTATTGTCTATGGGCCTTGGGTAAAAGTGCCGATTGACCAAATTCGTAAAACGGTGAAGCCGTCGATTCCTATTCGGAACTATCCAGATATTACGCATTCCATCGCCGCGCAATACCCCGAACCTGACTGGGATCCTGCTTGGGCGGTTACGCTTGGACGCGAAGCGGTGAATCCTCGTCCCAAAGACCAGAAGTTTTTCCACAATATCGTCGCTCCGTATTGCATTGGAAGCATCAGTTATTCGGAAGGAACCAACGACGATGTGAACAAATTTATCTGGAGTGACCAAGATTGGGATCCCAAAATGGACGTCAGAGAAACCTTAAAAGATTACAGCCGTTTATTTTTTGGGGCAGATTTGGCCATGGATGGTGCTTTGGGCTTATCAGAATTAGAAACTAATATTAAAGGGCCTGTATTGGCCGCTAATCAAATCGAACGAACCTTGCTACGATGGCAGAAAATGGAGCAAGCAGCTTCGCCTGTTTTGTTGGCCAATCCGCGTTTCCAAATGGGGCAGATTCGGGCGTATTTCGATGCGTATATTCGGGAAAGAAGCCTCTACGAAGCTCAATTGGAACGACAAGCCTACGACCTCTTGAAGTTTGGTGAAGGCAATGCCCAAACTAGGGCTCAGAAAGCGATGGAGGTTTTGAATAAAGCGTGGAATGAACCCGTTGCTGTACCTTTAAGAGAAAAATGCCTTGCCTTGGCAGACTCGCTTCATCGAAGTATTGGGGCGCAGCTGACAGTGGCAAAACACGGCGCTATGCCAGGTCGGGGCAATTTTATTGATAACCTCGATTACCCGCTCAACGACGCGCCTTGGCTCATGCGCGAGCTCAAAAAACTGGAAAGAATGGACGACACGCGGGGACAACAGGCATTGGCGCGTTTGCTCAGTCGTACCTACCCAGGCAAGGGCGGTATCTACGACCAATTTATGAATCCTACCAGTCGGGCAAGGGTAGTGACGACTAAGTATAATTGGAATAACGACCCCGAAAGCCTTCAATCGTCGCGCATAGGTTATGGCATGAACTTACCCAAAGAGTACTTTGATAGTTTTCCAAGAATGAGCACTCCTGTACCAGCTGTGCCGAGGGCGTGGACGAGTCAAATCGAAGTGTTGTACGATAACATTTTGAAAATCAAGTATGATCAACTAGAAAAAGGGGCTAAGTACAAAGTAAAGGTGGTCTATAGCGGCAGGTTTAAGTCTAACGTGCGAATGATGACTTCTAGTGGCGTTCTCATCCATGATTACATCAAACTGGGTGAACAACCTGAATACGAATTTGAAGTGCCTGCCGAGGCGATTAAAAACGGTGAGGTTGTTTTTCAATGGAATTGCAAAGAGGCAGAGCGGGGCTTACAAGTGGCGGAAGTCTCGCTGATTCGGGTTGAATAAATGCGGTTTTGCGTCGGAGACGCTAGTCCATTTTGCCCCCGAATTATAGTTCGGGGGCAGCTTAGAGACGCTAGTCCATTTTGCCCCCAAATTATAGTTTGAGGGCAGCTTGTGCAGCTTGTTTTAGCGTAAAAACCATACTTTGCGTATCAGTCCTTTCTCCACCAGATAAATGGCGGTGGCCGAAAATTCTTGGCCGCGTCCCGTAATGTATTCTTTGTCAATGACGTAGTTGCCCTGAATAATTCGCCCGTGCAAGGCAGCGAAGTTTTGGGGAAACTTTTTGAAAAGACTTCCGTAATCATCTTCCAAGTCTTTTTTGGTCAAAACGCGCGGTTTGGCGTTTTGAAAACTGTAAATCTCAACGGTATCGCTGTAGGTTGCTACAAAGGCTTTGAGGTCTTGGCGGTTGTAAGCATCCAATTGCTGCTGAACGATTTTTTCGGGATTTTGAGCAAATACCTTCCACGAAAAAAGGAAAAATACGGGCAAGAAGAGTGATTTCATAGCAATGTTTATTTTTGATACACCCGTACGTAGTCGATGATGTATTTGGACGGAAATTGACTAGAAGAAGGGTCGCCCCCGTTGTCGCCGCCGATGGCGAGGTTGAGCAACAAATAGTGAGGCTGCATAAATGGGTTTTTCTGCGTCCCATCTTGGTTGATGGTGTATTGAAGTTCCACAAAATTCAGCAACTCACCATCCACGTAAAGCCGAATGGCTTTTTCGTCCCAGTCCATGCGCCACACGTGAAATTTCTTACGCCAACGTGGGTCTTGAAATGTCTCAATGGGTTTTTTGAGGTCGCGCCAAATCGCTTTGAAACGAGTTTCGCTTCCCCACGCGACGTTGGCTAATAACATGCCTCGGTAAAACTCCATGATGTCAATTTCGCCGTTGCGGGGCCATTCGCCTTCTACGCCCAGCGTCCAAAAGGCAGGCCAAATTCCCGCTTGCGTATCAATCTTAGCCCTCATTTCGAAGCGACCATATTGCCAACTGTGCAGACCTTGCGTTTTTAAACTCGCGGCAGTGTATTCGATGTTTTCCCGTTGTTTGCGCCAATCTTGGCTTTGTGCGCTGTACGTTGGGTTGGGCTTTTGCTCGCGTCGTCCTTCGATGATAAGTTTACCTTTTTTGACGTACGCATTGTCGGGCTGGTACCATTGTAACTCATGGTTGCGCACAAAACCTTTTTCAAAAGCCCAGTTTTGGGGGTTAGGAGCTCCGTCGTTAGAAAATTCATCCGACCATACCAATGCGTAGCCCGTATACTGGGGAATTTTTTGCGCAATTACTTCCCGAGAATTCCCCAGCGCTCCCCCAATTAGCCCTAAAAGGATATATATTTTTGTTTGGTATTTTTTTATTGATGCATTGGTAGAAAGGAATTGCATGAGGAGGTGGATTTTATAGTGACTAAATGGTTACTTTTTTTAAAATTTGTGTCAATTATATAGCATGAACAAACGATTGTCACCTAGACAGACGTTCGTATTTCGTATATTTTAACTTATTTCTGTTATCTATGAGAAAGACCTCGCAATTGTGGTTATACTTTGTAGCAGCAGCCACTTTGGGTTTACAAAGCTGTTCCCGAAACCCTGTTACAGGTAAAAAAGAAATCATCTTTATGTCGCAAGAGCAAGAAATTGCCCTTGGGGCGCAGTCCCACCCGTCGATTGTAGCTACAATGGGCTTGTACGAAGATGCGAAATTACAAAACTTCATCAACGAAAAAGGAAAGTCGATGGCGGCTATTTCACACCGTCCCGATTTACCTTATCAGTTTCATATCGTAGATTCTCCCGTGGTCAATGCCTTTGCCGTACCAGGTGGGTATGTGTACTTTACGCGAGGAATCATGGCCCATTTCAACAACGAAGCTGAGTTTATGGGGGTATTGGGGCACGAAATTGGCCACATTACGGCTCGCCACTCGGCACGTCAGCAAACCTCTCAAGTACTTGGTACCGTTGGTTTGATGGCAGGAATGGTACTATCAGAAAAAGTGCGGCAAATGGGCGACCAAGCCATGCAAGGATTGCAAATGGTGTTGCTGAGCTACAGCCGTGCGCACGAGTCTGAATCTGACAAAATCGGGGTAGGGTATTCTAGTAAAGTAGGGTACGATGCCCGTGAAATGGCCCAGTTTTTTGGAACCATTAAGCGTATTTCTGACAAGAGCGGACAAGCTATTCCGACGTTTTTATCGACTCACCCCGATCCAGGTGATCGCTTTACGAACGTGCGCCAAATGGCTGAAGAATACCAAAAGACAAATCCAGGCAATTACATCATTGAGCGTGATCGCTATTTACGCATGATTGACGGGATTGTGTTTGGAGATGATCCAAAACAAGGCTTTGTTGAGAACTGGAATTTTTATCACCCAGAATTGAAATTCCAATTCCCCGTCCCTCGCGATTGGCAGTACGAAAACTCGCCTGTGCAGTTTCAGATGGCGGCCAAAGATGGTAAATCAATGATGATGCTGACCGTAGCCGAAGGCAAAACGTTGGACGAAGCTGCTCAAAATGTAGTAAAGAACTACAATTTCAAGGTATTGGAAAACAAAAAGACTACCATCAACGGGATTCCTGCCTTAGTGATGGTGTCACAAATTCAGCAGCAGCAACAACAACAAGGTACGCAGACGACTCCGCAACAAGCCCAAGATCCGAACACAGTGGTGCAGGTGGCAACGTATTTGTACGAGTACAACGGCATGATTTTGGCCATGCACGGCATGAGCTATGCGCCTACATTTGCGACCAATCTATCCACTTTTCGCAACGTTGCGGAGAATTTCCGTAACCTCAACGACCCCGACAAGCTCAACCGTAAACCCGATCGTATTCGTATCAAAACGGTGGCACGGACGGCCGCTTTTAAAGATGTAATGAAAAGCTTTGGAATGCCCGATAGCAGATTGGACGAATTGGGGATTTTGAACCAACTCCAAGCCAATGACCAAGTGCAGCAAGGTACATTGGTCAAGATAATTACAAAATAAAACTCGTAAAAACCCGTCTTGGTCGCAAAATAGGCTAAAGGCAAGTAAATAAGCCCTAGAGCGGTTTGGGCTTTCGCAACGAACGGAGTAGATTTGGGTTAGAATACTCATTTTTACTCCGTTTTTTGCATGAAAAAAATCATTACACTTCTCATCTTACTAACGGCCATTGTAGCCGTAAGGGCCCAAACGCCCACTTTCCCCCGCAACGGGGTCTACGACGAGCGGCCAGAAATGTACGCTTTTACCAACGCGACCATTTATGTCGATGCCCGTACGGTCATTGAAAATGCTACGCTACTCATCAAAAATGGGATTGTTGTGGCGGCAGCCAAAGACGTTCAAATTCCTTCGGGGACGGTGGTTACTGACCTGAAAGGTCGTCGGATTTATCCTGCCCTTATTGATTTGGAGTCGGATTATGGAATGCCCGAAATCACGCGCGGACCGCGTGGAGGCCGTGGAACTCCTCCCCAAATTGAATCAAACAAAAAAGGAGCGTTTGGCTGGAACCAAGCCGTTAGCCCTGAATCAGAGGCAGGTAAACTTTTTACCGTAAATACCACCAAAGCCGACGAAATGCGCAAACTTGGGTTTGGGGCGGTGCTCACGCACCACCACGATGGGATCGTGCGAGGGAGCGGAGCGTTGGTGAGTTTGGCGTCGGAAAGTGCCAATACGGTGCTGCTTCGTCATCCTGTGTCTTTTCACTTGTCGTTCAACAAAGGTTCGTCGACCCAGCAATACCCCAACTCACCGATGGGAGCGATGGCGCTTCTTCGCCAAACATACTACGACGCTGAGTGGTACAAAAACAGCGGTAAAAATGTAGAGTTTAACCTATCCTTGGAGGCATTTAATACGTACAGCTCGTTGCCTACTTTTTTTGAGGCGACCGACAAATGGAGTCTGTTGCGTGCAGATAAACTCGGGGATGAATTCAAAACACAATATATCTTTAGAGGGTCAGGGGATGAATACCAGCGCATTGACGAAATCAAAGCAGCGGGTGGGTCTATCATTGTTCCGCTCAACTATCCCGCAGCTTTCGACGTAGAAGATGCGTGGGATGCCGACAACGTAAGCCTTGCTGAAATGAAGCATTGGGAAATGGCACCCGCCAACGCCGCCACGCTCGAAAAAGCAGGCGTGAATTTTGTACTTACGTCGGCTTTACTCAAAACCAAAACGGATTTTTGGCCTAACCTTCGTAAAGCCATTGAACACGGTTTGAGCGAAACTAAAGCCCTCGAAGCCCTCACGACCACCCCAGCGCAGTTGCTTCAATGCGGTGATAAGCTCGGAAGCCTAAAAACGGGAGCTTGGGCCAACTTCATCATTACGTCTGGAAGTATTTTTAGCGCCGATAATATCTTGTACGAAAACTGGATTCGCGGCAAAAAACACGTTATCAACTCGCTGACTCAGACGGATATTCGTGGTACGTACCAGCTCAATTTGAATGATGAAAAAGCAAAGTTGGTTATCACAGGAAAACCTGATAAGCCCGAGTATCAAGTGGTATTGCGGGATACGGTAAAAATTACCCCGAAAGTGACGTTTCTTAACGATGTCATTTCTATCAATTTCCAACCCGACCGCCGTATGCCAAACGCTACGACTCGTTTGACGGGGTATTTGGAAGGAACGACCTTGAAAGGAAGCGGAGAAAACGCCAAAGGCGAAGCCATTAAATGGGTAGCTACGTTCCAAGAAGCCTTCAAAGCTCCCGAGGCGCGTCGTGATTCTACGCAGCGCCCAGCCCCTAATGTGGGAAAACCTCTCTATCCATTTGTCGGATTTGGAAACGTAGAGAAACCTAAGTCGGAAACGATTTTAGTGAAGAATGCAACCGTTTGGACCAGCGAAGAGGCAGGCGTGTTGACAAATACCGACGTTTTGGTAGAAAATGGTAAAATTACGAAAGTAGGTAAAAGCCTTTCGGCACCCAACGCCCGCGTGATTGATGGAACAGGCAAACACCTAACGCCTGGTATCATTGACGAGCACTCGCACATTGCCCTTTTCTCCGTCAACGAAGGAGGGCAGTCGAGCTCGGCCGAAGTACGGATGAGCGATGTGGTGAACCCTGATGATATCAATATCTACCGTCAGTTAGCAGGTGGCGTCACTATGTCGCAGTTGTTGCACGGTTCGGCCAATTCCATTGGAGGGCAGTCGGCCGTGGTGAAGTTGAAGTGGGGAAGTAATGTCAACGAAATGCTTGTTCCCGAAGCGCAATACATCAAATTTGCATTGGGAGAAAACGTAAAACAATCGAATAGCCCGAACGCTACCATACGCTATCCGCAGACTCGAATGGGGGTAGAACAAGTTTTCTTCGACCATTTTCTTCGGGCACGTGAGTACGATCGCTCGTGGGATTCGTACAATTCAATGAAAAATAAGATTGGCATTCCTGCTCCACGTCGCGACATTGAGTTGGAAACATTGGCCGAAATTTTGAACGGCAAGCGCCACATTACGTGCCACTCGTACGTGCAGTCTGAAATCAATATGTTGATCAAAGTGGCCGATTCGCTCGGGTTCAAAATCAATACATTTACGCACATCTTGGAAGGGTATAAAGTAGCCGACAAAATGAAAAAACACGGCGTGGCAGGTTCGTCATTTGCCGACTGGTGGGCGTACAAAATGGAAGTAAAAGATGCGATTCCGTACAATGCAGCGATTTTGGCAAAAGTAGGGGTATTGACAAGTATCAACTCTGACGATGCCGAAATGGCGCGCCGTCTCAACCAAGAAGCGGCCAAAGCCGTCGAATATGGTGGCATTGCCGAAACGGAAGCTCTCAAAATGGTAACCATTAACCCTGCTAAAATCTTACGCCTCGACAAACGTACGGGTAGCATCAAAGTAGGCAAAGATGCCGATTTGGTATTGTGGAACAATCACCCACTTTCTATTTACGCCCGTCCAGACTACACGATTGTAGAAGGTGCGATTTGCTATTCGACCGACGGTGACGAAAAACGTCGTGGGGAAGTTGAGCAAGAGCGCGCTCGTTTGATTCAGAAAATGATTTCTGCCAAAACAGGGGGGGCTACTGCCGTTCGCCCGCCGTTCCGTCGTCAGCGCATGTGGCATTGTGAAGACGTAGAAGGCATTATGGCCGAAGGTGAAGAAGAAAGCAAGTAGCTTTGTGTTGGTTTTTACAAATGATTAAAAAGAACTATCCATGAATGTTTCCATAAATAAAACAAAAACAACGACCATCAGGCGCTTGGCTGAGGTAGTTTTTGGAGCTTCTGCTCCCGTACTTTTTAGCCTCTTATCACTCAGTTCCAACGCCCAGAACCCTGCCCCTGCCAAGCCACAGGCTAAGCCAATGGCGCTGGTAGGAGGGACTATCCACGTGGGCAACGGGACGGTGATCGAAAAAGGTGTAGTGGTGTTTGACAAAGGCGTACTCACTGCCGTGGGCGATGCAAGTACGGCTTTTGATAAATCGAAAACCGAAGTAGTGGACGTTACGGGCAAGCACCTGTACCCAGGGCTTATTGCGATGGGCTCAACAACGGGTTTGGTTGAAATTTCGTCGGTAAGAGCTACCGCCGATAACGAAGAAACAGGAACGCTTAACCCGAACGTGCGCGCATTGATTGCGTACAATACTGATTCCGAAGTAATTCCGACCTTACGAAACAATGGTTTGTTGCTCACCCAAGCTACTCCACAAGGAGGGACTATTTCGGGCTCTTCGTCGGTGATGGAGTTGGATGGTTGGAACTGGGAGGACGCTGTCCTCAAAAAAGACGATGGTCTTTGGTTGACGTGGCCTGCCTTTTTTGCGCGGGAGTTCAACTTTGACGATTTCTCAGTAAATCTTCAACGCAATACCCGCCGTCAAGAAGTTATTAACTCATTGGCGCAGCTTTTTTCCGATGCGAGCGCGTACAGCCAAATCAAAAATCCAGTGGTGACCAACCTCAAATTAGAGGCATTGCGTGGTCTTTTTGACGGACGCCAAAATCTTTACATTCGTGCGGATAACAGCAAAGATATTGTGGAGTCGGTGAAGTTTGCCAAGCAACACGGTGTCAAGAAAATTATCATCATTGGGGCTGAAGATGCACTGCGCGTGGCGGAGTTTTTGAAAGACAACGGCGTCGCTGTGGTTTTGGGAGAAACGCACCGTTTGCCTACGCGTCAAGATGAGCCTGTGTACCAGCCTTATCGCTTACCTGCGTTGTTACAAAAAGCGGGGGTAACGGTGGCATTGAGCTACGGTGAAGCCTACTGGCGGACGCGTAACCTTCCTTTCACGGCAGGGACTGCGGCAGGTTTTGGCGGAATATCTTCCGAAGATGCCCTAAAAATGATTACGTCAACTCCTGCCAAATTGTTGGGAATTGACAACGTCGTGGGGACAATTGAAAAAGGGAAATTGGCGACCTTGGTGGTGTGTAAAGGAGATATTTTGGACATGCGTTCCAATGGTATTGATCATGCTTTCATTCGAGGCCGTAAAATCGACCTCGACGACCGCCACAAACGTCAATACCGCAAATACACCGACAAGTACGAGTTAAAATAAATTTTGAATGCCAAGTGCAGAGTGTAGAATATTTAAACTCGACATTCTACACTCTGCACTCGACATTCTAATAAGTGACCCACGTGTCCTTTCCACCGCCTCCTTGCGAAGAGTTAACGACGAGGGAGCCTTTACGTAAGGCTACGCGCGTGAGTCCACCTGGAATAACGTTGATACCATCGCCGTACAAAATATAAGGGCGTAAGTCAACGTGGCGGCCTTCGGCGTGGTCGTCCAAGAAACAAGGCACGCGAGAAAGCGAAATCACGGGTTGGGCGATATAATTACGCGGATTTTCTTTGATTTTTTGGCGGAAAATCTCGTGTTCTTCCTTGGTCGCCTTTGGACCAATCAACATTCCGTAGCCACCTGCTTCGTTGGCTTCTTTAATAACCAGATTCTCTACATTTTCGAGTACGTATTTTAAGTCGTCGTCTTCGCGACAGATATACGTGCGCACGTTAGGGATAATCGCTTCTTGGTCGAGGTAATACTTGATGATACGCGGTACGTACGCATAAATCACCTTATCGTCGGCCACGCCTGTTCCTGGTGCATTGGCTAAGGCAACGCGCCCTTTTTTGTACACATCAAAAATACCAGGGATACCTAATAGCGAGTGAGGATTAAAGACTTGAGGGTCGAGGAACGTATCGTCCAAACGGCGGTAGATAACATCGACGATTTCAAATCCGCGTGTGGTACGCATTTTAACATATCCACCCGAAACCACCAAATCGCGGGCGTCAACGAGTTCAACCCCCATTTGTTGAGCCAAATACGAATGTTCAAAATACGCAGAGTTATAAATCCCAGGAGTCAATACCACAATATTTGGGTCGGGACGGTCGGCAATAAATTTCAGCATCTCAAACAGACGGGCGGGATAATCAGACACAGGACGAACGCCCGTACGTGCGAGGATTTCGGGAAAAATTTGTTTCGATAGTTCACGATTTTCGAGCATATACGATACCCCCGACGGACATCGAAGGTTATCTTCCAAAACCATAAACTCACCATCATCACCGCGAATAAGGTCTGTTCCAGTGATATGACACCAAATGCCTTTAGGTGGTTTGAGACCTTTACAGGCTTCCAAATAACATTTTGAAGTTTCAATTAAATCGCGGGGGACAATACCATCTTTTAGGATTTTTTGGTCATTGTAGATATCGTCAATGAAAAGATTAAGCGCTGTAATACGTTGGATAAGCCCTTTTTCCATACGATTCCACTCATCACCACTTACTACTCGCGGGATAATGTCAAGCGGCATGATGCGTTCGGTCCCTTCACCTTCCGAATAAACATTGAACGTAATTCCCATCGACATCAACGCCCGTTCTGCCGTATGTTGACGGTTGGCAAGCTCGGTGTTAGTAAGTTGTTCTACCCGTTGTTTAAATGCTTCGTACCCTGGACGTATTTTTCCATCGGGTGTAAACATCTCATCGTAGAACTTTTCGGTTTCGTAGTTTTTGAATGAGAATTGCATAATATTTAGAAAATCGTTGGTGAGTTATTTGTTTTGCCGAACAAGATATGGATAAACTCCGTATTTTACCAAATATTATGTTGTATTTTGTTGTTATGTCTAATATTAATGGACAAGTTTCGGAAATTATTGGATTATGCCGTACTTTGTCTAGTATTTTACCGTAAAGCTTTTGCTTTAAATAAGTACACACTTACCTTAACACGACCTACTTTACTAATCTTAAAATGTTGAATCGTTTTTGGATACTTATCGTCCTATTACTTGGTTGGCAGCGGGGGATGGCGCAGCATTGGCTGGGGTTATCATCAAGTAATTATGCAGGGACGAATGCTCTTTTTCTCAATCCAGCGCACGCGGCCGATTCGCGTCATAAATTGTACATCAACCTCGTTGGAAACGATTTATTTTTAGCAAATAACTACATTCGGTGGGTAGCACCTTATTCTATTTTTGGGATAATGACCAATACCGTATCCCAAAAATACCGAAGTGAACGGGGGGCAATCCTTTGGAAAGAAGAATATTACAATGAGCGTCTAAACGGCGAACGTAAATATTTACATGCGGGCGGAGATTTGCGTGGCCCATCGCTGCTTTATTCATTTAATAATAACCGTTTTGCGATTGGTTTGACTAGTCGAGGAAGATATGGGTTGAGTCTTACTAATGTCACCGAAGAAACGGCTAGAGTGATTCGGTTTGGTACCGATAACAAAGAACTTCAAAGTAAAGATTTTCGTAGCCAGCAAGCCCAGTTGAACACCAATGGGTTTCTTGAAATGGGAATGACGTTGGGAGCAGTAGTGGCAGATAATGATGAAAACTTTTTGAAAGTAGGGGCAACTATCAAGCGATTGGTAGCGGTTTATAATGTCCATGCCGATTTACAAAATGCCGATTATCGAATCAACGTTGAAAGTCTTAATCGAGAACGGGAGTTTATCACTACTCAAAACCTTAATGCCACATATGGTTATACAACGGGTGATGCTTTTGATAATTTAGGATTAAAACCTAAGTTTCTGTTTGGTAATACATCAGCTGGAGGAAGTTGGGGGGCGGATTTAGGAATTGTGTACGAGCTTCGGCACAATTATTATATATATACAAGGATTGCTCCTCGTGTTGGCCGTGAACCTGACCCAAATAAAAATAAGTATCGACTTAGAATTTCTGCGGCGATTACGGATATAGGAAAGCTCAATTATAAAAATTTAAATTATGCCAGAGAGGTCGATATTCAAGGGAGAAGCCCACAGTTTTCTTATCTATTATTTGATCAAACTAATTCGACCATGAAGGCGATTAGAGCGCTCAATAACTCCCTACAAATAAATCCAGATAATTCACCTCGAGCGTTTAAAGTAGGGCTCCCTACTTCCGCCAACGTGAGTTTAGATTATCATTATAAAGGCCCTTGGTATATTAATACCATCTGGATTCAAGGATTGAGAAGCAAAAACTATATGAACATAAAGTCTCATTCAGTATTAGCCGTAACACCGAGGTTTGAGACCCGTTGGATTGAATTTGCTGCTCCCGTAAGCTTATATAATAATTACCGAGCTGTGGCTGTCGGTTTAGCTGCCCGGCTAGGTCCAGTTATTATAGGTACTGACCATTTTACGGGTCTTTTTGGGATTGGGAAACCGCAAGGTGTTGACTTTTACTTTGGATTGTATGCGCCTTTCTTTCATCGTAAGCCTTCCGATCCCGTTAAATGCTGGTTTTCCCCTTACGAGAAACTCTTAAAGCGTAAACGCTAATCAAACTCATGGAAGCCTACGTGACAACCGAATACTCTCCTGACGGAGTCGCTACCATTACTTTTTTTCATTCTGCCCAAAATTCAATGCCGAGTGCGTTGCTTAAACAACTGGCGGAAACGATTACAAACGTTGGACAAGCTCCTGAAACGAAAGTGATTATTCTAAAAAGTGGGGGAGAGCGTACCTTTTGTGCGGGGGCAAGTTTTGAAGAACTAGCCTCCATCGAAACCGAAGAGCAAGGATTGGCTTTTTTTTCAGGCTTTGCCAATGTCATCAACGCTTGCCGTCAAAGTCCAGTACTTATCATTGGACGCGTACAAGGCAAGGCCGTTGGGGGAGGCGTTGGGCTAGCGGCTGCGGTTGACTATTGCCTGGCGACACAACACGCGTCCGTACGCCTGAGCGAATTATTGATTGGAATTGGGCCATTCGTTGTAGGCCCAGCCATTGAGCGAAAAATCGGAATTGCGGCGTTCTCCCAAATGACCTTGAATGCCTCTAGTTTTTACTCGCCCACTTGGGCTAAAGAAAAAGGCCTATATGCCGATGTGTATGAGTCTATTGAAGCCATGGATGAGGCCGTGACGGCGTTGGCCCATCAGTTGGCAAACTACAACCAAGAAGCATTGAAGCAGCTCAAGAAAATCTTTTGGGAAGGTACTGAGCACTGGAATACCTTGCTCTACGAACGAGCCGCCATGAGCGGTCGACTCGTGTTGTCTGAACACACCCGAGCGGCAATCGCCAAATTCAAGGCTCAGTAACCGTACCACTCGCCCCACCATTTTTGTAAACTTTTTCTGATTTCATTTTCACGGGCATTTTGACCAGGTTCGTAGAGTTTGGTTCCCTTTAACTCATCGGGAAGGAAATCTAGCGGAGTAAAATTTCCTTCGTAATTGTGGGCGTATTTGTAGTTTTTTCCGTAGCCAATTTCTTTCATCAATTTTGTCGGGGCATTGCGAAGGTGTAACGGCACGGGTAAATGGGCTGTTTTTTCGGCCAATTCCAACGCTTCGTTAATGGCTACATAGCTGGCGTTACTTTTGGGGGAAGTGGCTAGGTAAACCACTACTTGTGACAAAATAATGCGTGATTCGGGAAAACCTATGGTTTTTACGGCTTGAACGCAGGCATTGGCCATAATCATGGCTGTGGGGTTTGCGTTTCCAATGTCTTCTGAGGCCAAAATCAACATTCGACGGGCAATAAACTCAGGTTCTTCTCCCGCGTGTATCATGCGTGCCATCCAGTACAAGGCGGCGTTGGGGTCGCTGCCCCGCATTGACTTAATAAACGCCGAAATAATGTCGTAATGCTGTTCCCCTGATTTATCATAACGTGCCAAATTTTGCTGCGCCACTTCGGTCACGGTGTCGTCGTTAATCACGATGGGGTTTTCGTGAAAATGAGCATTCACGACAAGTTCTAACAGGTTGAGTAATTTCCGCCCATCGCCGCCCGACAAACGAAGCAGGGCGTCGTAGGAGTCAAATTGAATAGTTTTTGTCTTTAAAATTTCATCTTTTTCGGCAGCTTGGTGCAGCATTTTGATGAGTTCGGACTGACCTAGCCCTTCCAAAATATACACTTGACAACGCGACAATAACGCCGAATTAATTTCAAAAGAAGGATTTTCTGTCGTCGCCCCAATGAGGGTTATTTGGCCTTTCTCGACGGCCCCAAGCAGGGCATCCTGCTGGCTTTTATTGTATCGGTGAATTTCATCAATAAACACAATCGGAGGAAACAAACCCGATGGCCTAGCCAAAACTTCACGCAGCTCTTTTACCCCCGAGCTAATGGCGCTTAATGAATGAAAAACGCGCTTGGTGGTTTCGGCAATGAGCAACGCTAAGGTCGTTTTACCTACTCCTGGAGGCCCCCATAAAATCATGGACGGAATGAGGTTGTTTTCAAGGGCTCGCTTGAGCGCGCCATTGCGACCTAAAAGTCGAGGTTGGCCAATGAAATCCTCAAGGGTGCGCGGACGCATACGTTCGGGTAGGGGTGCTTGCATGATTGCTGTTATAAGTGGGGCAAAAATACAAACCTTTGTGCCTTTTCGCGCAGTTTTCCTTTTTTACTATTCTCAAAATAGTTTCTTGAACGTATCTTTGAAACTATAACATTCTACATTTATGGCGCATTTTCGTATTGCTACCCCCAACGATATTGAGACAATTGCTCACCTTCACGCAGCTAGTTGGAAAACAACGTACCGAGGTATGTTATCGGACGACTACCTCGACAATTATGTAACAGCCGACCGCATCAAGGTTTGGACCGAACGGATTGAACATCCTACCGAAAATCAACGAATTATTTTGTGTGTCGATGATGAAGACAAAGCCATGGGGTTTGTTTGTGCCTATGGTAGTTCAACCGACCCTTTCGGGACCTTCATTGATAATCTACACGCGGCACCTGAGTTGAAAGGGAGAGGAGTGGGAAGGAAGTTGATGCGGAAAGTGTACGAGTGGAGCTTAGAAGCATACAACCAACCGAAACTGTACCTCAAAGTGTTAGAAGACAACCATCCTGCCCGAGGTTTTTATGAAAAAGTGGGGGGGACAAATCAAGCCACCCTCACCGAAGTAATGCCAGGAGGTAACGTAGTGAAAGCGTGCCGTTTTGTGTGGGAAAAATTTGAGTTTTAATTAAAAACGCCCGCAACTTAGTTGCGGGCGCAAGATTAAGGCGTCGGAATAGTACTATATTCGTTAAACAATTACGTGCTCAGCTGATAATTGTTTTTTCATACTTGTCAAAGCACCAAAAACCAAATTGTACACTGACTGGATGTTGATTTTCATGAAGTTTGAAATTTCTTCGTTGGTCATGTTGACATAAAACTTCAAGAAAATGGCCTCACGCTGACGGCGGGGAAGGCGCTCCATAGCTTCGTTTAGATTGCGGTTCGTTTGCAAGTACTCTTCTTGAGCGATTACGTACGATTCGGCCGAAGCAGTGTAAAGGTGGTGGTACTCTAAAGGAATTTCTTCGCTGCTCGTGTTTTTTTGTTGAGCATTGAGATGGCGAACTAATTTACGTTTAATCGAAGCCATCAAATAATAACGAACGGATGTGGTGTCACCAAGTGTGTGACGGTGTTGCCAAAGTTCTACAAACAAATCGTGAATACAATCTTTAATCAAAGCCTTGTCGGCACTAAATTGAGTACAATAGTTGTACAAAAGCTGAACGTAACATTGATAGAGTTTTGCAAACGCTGCCTCGTCGTCTTGACGAAACTGATTCCAAAGAGTTACCTCTTCTTGAGTAGTTAGATGAAACCGGGGCATTTGGGTGGAGGGGTTTGGGGTTTAGAAACAATCACAGCCCAAATGTAATTTTCTTTATATTAAGTTGCAAAATAAAAAGTGTTTTTTTTACATTTAATTTTCGGAATATAATTTGGTGAATTCGAACGATTGCCCATTGAATAGTCCTAAATCACTCATTTTCAACGAAGGAATTACAAGGAGCCCCATAAACGATAGTGTCATAAATGGAGATGAGAGCGTAGAATTTAATGTTTGCTTAACAAAAAAATCAATGGCAGTATAGTGGGCTGCAACTTCGTAACCGTCTCTATCTGACATAAGTCCTGCAATCGGTAAGGGTAAAATGTGGGCTTGATCTTCGCCATCAACGGCACTAACACCGCCTTGGGCTTCGATGACCAAATTGATGGCTTTAGCAAGGCTATTGTCATCACAACCAACGGCAATTATGTTGTGGGAGTCGTGCGCAACCGACGAGGCTAATGCTCCTTTTGTTAAGCCAAAATTGGTAATAAAACCAACGGCTACGGGGGCGGGGTTGTAGCGGTTGACAACGACAATTTTCAGAATATCGCGGCTAGTGTCAGCTACGATGAAGTTGCCTTCAACGCGGGCAGGCAATTCTAAAACGTTGGTGATGAGCTGCCCATCCAATGCTTCAATAACTTTTAGGTTAAGTGAATTACTTGGAGCCTCCACGGCTAAGTCTGACGCTTGACAAGGCTGACAATTAAATTGATTGACAAGCGGACTACGCAAGTCGGGTAGAAGTGAACACCCACGGTCGGCTACTTTTTCGCCATTAATATAGGTTTCAAGAATGGTAAAATCTTCAAGATTATCGATGACAATAAAATCGGCCGAATCACCCTCCCGCAGCAACCCCACAGGCAAGCGATAATGTAGCACAGGGTTGACGCAAGCGACTCGTAAAATATCAAACAGTTTGTGACCTTTGGCTAAAGCCCTTTTTACCAGTTGATTGATATGTCCTTCTACTAAGTTGTCGGGATGCTTGTCATCGGAGCAAAACATCAATCGAGAAGGGTACTGATCCATGAGAGGAATAAGTGCTTCGAAATTTTTGGCGGCACTTCCTTCTCGAATAAGAACGTAGTCGAGGCCAAGTTGTATTTTTTCAAATGCTTCTTCGTAAGTGAAACACTCATGGTCGGTGGTAATTCCTGTCTCTATGTATTTTTTTGCGGCCTCTCCTCGAAGCCCAGGCGCGTGGCCGTCGATGGGTTTGTTAAAAGCATTGGCCCATTGAATTTTCATCATTACTTCGGGGTCTTCGTGAAGCACCCCAGGGAAATTCATCATTTCGGCCAAGTAGCCAATTTCTTTCAAAGCCAATAATTGACGTACTTCTTTCACTGAAATAGTTGCTCCGGCAGTTTCAAATGTAGTAGCAGGTACGCAAGATGGCGCTCCGAAACAGAATTTAAAACTGACTTGTTTGCTGTCCTCAATCATATATTCTACGCCCTTTACACCCAACACGTTACCGATTTCATGCGGGTCGGATACTGTTCCTACTGTACCATGTACCACGGCCAGTCGGGCAAACTGCGCAGGCGTAAGCATCGAGCTTTCAATGTGTACGTGGGCGTCAATAAAACCAGGAAGCACGTAGGGAGCGCCAACTCTTTCTCCGCCTAGAATGGAGATGTTAACGATACGGGTATCTTCAACTTCGATTTCTGCATAAGAAATAATGTGGTCAAACACATTGAGGAGGTTGGCAGTAAGTAGCATGGGAGCTTGTAAAGGTTAATGGCTTGGCGGCGTGGTAACTGGCAGTTTTGTGATTTTTGCAAAGAAAGCCCTACCTTTTCAGCCAAAGAGTGCTAAAATTAGATTTTTCATTAAAAGAAATCAAGTTTTTGACAATTTCATGCTAAAACGACTGCATTTACCCATGATTTCGGTGCATGTACCCTTTCTTTGGGTAGGTGGATTAACGTTTTTTCCGTGGGTATTTTTTAAAAAAGCCAACCCTCCAGAATGGCTTATTAATCACGAACGGATTCACTTGAGACAACAGGCGGAAACGGGCCTGTTACTTTTTTACGTTTGGTACATTTTAGAATACCTGATTCGCCTCATCATGTATCGCCACCGCTATCGTGCGTACCGAAATATCTGTTTTGAACGCGAAGCCTATGCCAATGACCAAAATTTGACCTACCTAAAAACACGAAAAGCGTGGGCGTTTTGGAAGTATTTGTAAGATAACCTACCTTTGGCCTATTAAAATCTCTTTGTAAAAATACGCGAAACATTGGACTAGCTCCTAAGCAGCATGTCCCTGTCAGTCGGTGATAAAACGGCTGACGGTTTTCTTATTTCTCAATTTTTACAAAGATTTTATATGAATACTTCCCCTCTTATAGCCGTAATAGGCGGCACTGGTAAATCAGGTACGTATCTCGTACAGCAATTACTTCAACAGGGCTTTCGATTAAAATTGCTTATCCGTGAAGCGGCATTGCGCTCATTACCTGTGTTTTATAATGATTTATCTGTCGAAATCATCGACGGCAATGTTCGTGATTATGAAACTGTACGTCGGCTTACCCAAGGATGTGATGCCGTTGTTAGTACGTTAGGCTTAGGCATCCCCAATAGTGAACCTACTATTTTTACTCAATCAACCCTACATGTACTTCGGGCGATGAAAGAATGGGGTATCGAACGCTATATCGTGACAACGGGCTTGAATGTAGATACTCCTTTTGATTGTAAAGGACCGAAAACCCAATTCTCAACCGAATGGATGAGAACCAATTTCCCGCGTTCTACTGCTGATAAGCAGCGAGAATATGAAATTTTGAGCCTCAGCCAAGTTAAGTGGACTTTGGTACGACTTCCATTGATTGAACTGACTGATAATCGAAAGCCAGTACTCGTTAGTTTGGAAGATATGCTAGGGGATAGTATCAGCGCCACTGATTTGGCATTTTTCTTAATCCATCAACTTGTGGACCATACTTATTGGCAAAAAGCTCCTTTTATTGGTTCAGTATGAGTAATTTTGCCCCTTCAACCTACCTAAATTGCGTGGCTTATCGATGAAAATTTTACTGCTTCTTTGCTTACCCATTTTTGCATTGGCCCAAACGGCAGCCCCCTATCAGGTCAAGTTTACCAACGAAAAGATAAAAATAGACGGTGTGCTTGATGAACAAACGTGGGCTTCGGTGCCTACGATTGGCACGTTTTGGCAGTATTTCCCTGCTGATACGCTGAAAGCAGTGTACAAAACAGACGTTAAAATCACTTTTGACGACAAACACATTTATGTGAGCGCCAAATGTTATGCGAGAGATAAAAATTACGTAGTGTTGTCGTATCGTCGAGATTATCGGGCAGGGAGCAATGACAACGTAAGTTTTATCTTTGATACGTTCAATGACCGCACCAATGCTTTTTTGTTTGGAACCAATCCATTGGGGGTAATGCGAGAAGCACTATTGTATAATGGAGCGACCGATAATACGTTCTTTAGCGAGTTTTGGGACAATAAATGGACGGCAGAATCGAAAATTTACGATAACTATTGGACTACTGAGGTGGCTATTCCGTTTACAACCTTGCGTTTTAAAGAAGGAACTACCCAGTGGCTCTTTAAAAGTTATCGGTTTGATACTCAGATTAATGAACAAAGTACAGTAATTCAAATACCCCAAAATCAATTGATTATGAATTTGGGGTATTCGATGCCAATTGTGTTTGAAAAACCATTGCGAAAAACGGGTGCGAATATTTCACTCATTCCGTACATCGCTACGGGCAATTCGCAGGATTTTGTCAATCGAAATAATCCCAATAACGGAACTCGGTTAAATGTGGGGGGAGACGCCAAAATCGCGGTCACCTCTGGACTGAATTTAGATTTGACGGTCAACCCAGATTTTTCCAACGTAGAAGCTGACCGTCAGATTATTAACCTGACTCGTTTTGACATCAACCTTCCCGAACAGCGTCAGTTTTTTCTGGAAAACTCCGATTTGTTCTCAGGGTTTGGTAGTTATGTTATCAACCCATTTTTGCCTCCGCAGGGCAACTTAGGCGGAGCGGGAAATCAAATTTTAAGCCCATTCTTTTCGCGTCAAATTGGGATTGCCAAAGATTCAACCACAGGCTTGGGCGTGCCGAATCGCATCGTGTACGGCGCGCGTTTGAGCGGGAAATTGGATGACAACTGGCGGATAGGTTTGCTGAATGCCCAAACCGCCGACGATGAATTTAAGGGGATTTCGGGCGCAAACTTTGCCGTGGCGTCGGTGCAACGGAAGGTATTCAGCCGCTCAAACATTGCCGCGATTTTTGTCAATAAACAAACGTTGCACCCCGAAATGAGTCCCAAGCTGACGGCTTTTAACCGCGTGGGAGGGTTGGAGTATAATTTTACTTCCAGAGACAGCCGTTGGCAAGGAAAAGCGTATTATCATCAATCTTTCAGTGAAACCAAACAAAAAGAGGCGTTTGCCAACGGGTTTTCGCTGATGTACAGCGTCCTTAAATACACTTTTCGTTGGGCGCATGATTGGGTAGGGAAAGGTTACGACGCCGAAGTGGGTTTTGTACCACGCAAGGACTTTTTGCGCATCAACCCAACGCTCGGATTTTCGTTTTATCCCCGAACGCGCTTGGTCAATCGATACAGTGTCGGAGTGGCGTTGGAGCAATATTCGATGCCTAACGTAGGTATCACCGACCGAACTGCGGGACCATTTTTGTCGATGTCGTTTCAGAGTTCCGCACGAATGCTCTTATCGTTGAACCAAAACTATACCTACCTGTTTTCTGATTTTGATGCTTTACGCAGTAATGGGAAATTGCCATCGCTGAAACAGGGAGGAAGTTACACATATTACAATGCGTCGTTGAATTACTTCTCTGACCAGCGCAAAAAATGGTGGTTGTTTGCCCAACCGCTGATTGGCCAGTACTACGACGGTACGATTGTGAGCTTGGCGGGTTCTATCAATTACCGTTATCAACCTTACATTGCGTTGGCAATGAATTTTACGTACAATCGAATCAATTTACCCATCGGAGAAAACAATGTGTTTCTAATTGGGCCACGGTTGGATTGGACTTTCTCCAAAAAGGTATTTTTAACAACTTTTTTGCAGTACAACAGTCAGTTTGAGAACATGAATGTTAACACCCGTTTTCAATGGCGTTTTGCCCCCGTGTCTGATTTCTTCTTGGTCTATATCGACAACTACAACACAGCAAACGGAGAGCCAAGAAACCGTTCTATTCAGGCGAAATTGACGTATTGGTTTAATTTGTAGTGTTAACACATTTGGTTTAATTTATAGTGTTAACACATAGGGCACAGTAGAATAAACACATAGAAAATAGAGAGAACAGCTTTGTTTGCTATGTGATAAATCTATGTGAGCTATGTGGTTATCTAGTGATTTTATGACCAGAAAATAAGCTGAAAGCCCTGTGAAAGAAGACTATCGTTAAACAATCCCCTCTAACCCGCTGTTATTCGACGAATCTAACGTAATTTTGCAAACCAATTGTCTATTGGTGAGCTAGTATAACGACTTTTTGAATGAAGAATATTCGTAATTTTTGCATTATTGCCCACATTGACCACGGCAAAAGTACTTTAGCCGACCGCTTGTTGGAGTTTACCAAAACGGTGTCTGACCGTCAGATGCAGGCCCAGCTGTTAGATGATATGGACTTGGAGCGGGAACGGGGTATCACCATCAAGAGCCACGCCATCCAGATGGACTATATGTATAAAGGGGAAAAATATACCTTAAACCTCATTGATACACCAGGCCACGTTGATTTTAGCTACGAAGTATCGCGCTCGATTGCGGCCTGCGAGGGGGCTCTTTTGTTGGTCGATGCTTCGCAAGGCGTAGAGGCGCAGACGATTTCTAACCTGTATTTGGCTATGAACCAAGGGTTGGTCATCATTCCTGTATTGAACAAAATCGACCTTCCAGGGGCAATGCCTGAAGAGGTAAAAGACGAGATGGAAGATCTTCTTGCTTGTGACCGTGATGATATCATTCCAGCGTCAGGAAAAGCAGGTATCGGAATTGAAGATATTTTGAATGCAATCGTAGAGCGCATTCCTGCCCCGTCAGGAAATCCAGCTACGGAGCTTCAAGCGTTGATTTTTGACTCAGTCTTTAACTCGTACCGCGGGATTGAAGTAATTTTCCGCGTTCAGAACGGAAGCATTCGTAAAGGCGACAAAGTAAAATTTGTGGCGACGGGTAAAGAGTACAACGCCGACGAGATTGGAACGCTTCGCCTCGAAAAAGAGCCTAAAGACGTCATTGAATGTGGTGACGTAGGTTATTTGATTTCGGGAATTAAAGTAGCCAAAGAAGTAAAAGTAGGGGATACCATTACCCATACCGAAAAGCCATCCAAAGAAGCTATCAAAGGTTTTGAGGAAGTAAAACCAATGGTATTTGCGGGATTATACCCCGTCGAAACCAGTGAGTTTGAAGAAATGCGCGAAGCGATGGAAAAACTCCAGCTCAACGACGCAGCCTTGGTGTGGGAACCCGAAACATCGGCGGCCCTAGGTTTTGGGTTCCGTTGTGGGTTCTTGGGAATGCTCCACATGGAGATTGTTCAGGAGCGTTTGGAACGTGAGTTTGACATGACGGTTATTACCACCGTCCCTTCTGTGAAATTTAAGGTAGTGACGACCAAAGGTGCGGAGTTAGAAGTAAGTGCTCCTTCCGAAATGCCTGAGCCAACCTATATTTCGTGGATAGAAGAGCCATTTATTAAGGCCCAAATCATTACGAAGTCGGAATACATTGGCCCTATTTTAAAGCTGTGTATGGATAAACGCGGTTTATTAAAAAACCAAAATTACTTGACTGCCGAGCGCGTTGAATTGATTTTTGAAATGCCGTTGGCCGAGGTAGTTTTTGATTTCTTTGATAAATTGAAAACCATTTCTCGTGGGTACGCTTCTCTTGATTATGAGTTGCTTGACTACCGCGAATCAGACATGATTAAGTTAGACGTGATGCTTAATGGCGACGGAGTGGATGCACTTTCGGCCATTGTTCACCGTACGAAGGCTTACGAATGGGGTAAAAAACTTTGCGAAAAACTACGGGAATTAATACCGCGCCAAATGTTTGAAATTGCGATTCAAGCGGCAATTGGTCAAAAAATTATCGCCCGTGAAACCGTCAAAGCGATGCGGAAAGACGTATTGGCAAAATGTTACGGTGGGGATATTTCGCGTAAACGTAAATTGTTGGAAAAGCAGAAAAAAGGAAAGAAACGAATGCGTCAAGTGGGCAGCGTAGAGATTCCTCAAGAAGCATTCATGGCGGTGTTGAAGATCAATTAATAAATCACTATTTATGACTGCTACTTTTGATTTCAATGGTTTTGATGAACTAGATAGTAATTTCTTGAAACGCCTCAAAAGTTTGTATCGTGGGAAGAATATAAAATTGACTCTTGCTATTCAAGAAGAAGACTTTTCCATGAATGAGCTTTTGGAACGTATTAGTGATGTTGAGGAAGGGAAGAACTTAGTTTCTTTTAAAGAGGAAGAATATCAAACCGTTCTTCAAAGCCTTTCTAAAACTCAATGAGAGATACTACCTTCCATCAAAAGGCATGGGAAGATTTCGTTCAATGGGCGAAATATGATTTAAAGACCTTTTTGCGCTTGGCTGAGCTGATTGAAGAAGTCAAACGCACGCCTTTTGTAGGAAAAGGGAAACCAGAACCATTGAAAGGAGATTTAAAGGGGTATTGGTCGAGACGAATAACCGATGAACACCGACTGATTTATAAAGTTGATAATCAAAGAGTGACAATTGTAGCATGTCGCGGACATTATAAATGAAGCATTTATGGGATTGCCAGAGCATAACCACCACTACTACACTATCGCAGAATACCTCGAACTGGAACGCCAAACGGGCATTAAGTACCAGTACGATGGAGGAGAGGTGTTTGCAATGGCAGGAGGAACTACCGAGCACAGCCGAATAAGTACTAACGTAACAGGTGAACTTCGTCAGGCTTTGAGGCGGAAGCCGTGTAATGAATACAACAGCGACCTAAAGATTGCTATTAGCGAAGAAAAGTACCGCTATGCCGATGCGTCAGTCATTTGTGGACCCGTGGAGTTTTACGAGGAAAATCCTGAGGCAGCTAAAAACCCCGTGCTGATTGTAGAAGTGCTTTCCGAAAGTTCTGAATCTTATGATCGAGGAGAAAAATTTAAAACGTATCGCCAGATTGCTAGTTTTCAGGAGTATGTGTTGATTGAACAACGGTTTCCTTTGGTAGAAGTCTTTTACAAAGTAGATGATAAAACGTGGGAATACCGAGTATATGAACAACTCGACCAAACCGTCGCATTTTCTTCCATCCAAGCCGAAATTCCAATGGAAGAAATATACAGCGGAATAAACTTTGAATCCCAAAAGTCAAACTAATTCTGAAAGAAGATGACGACTTTTGCGTGATTCTACTAATTTTGACCCTTGAAATTTAACGAAAAAAGATTCCCTATTCATACCCACTCACTATGGCTGAAGTAATCCGAATGCCCAAAATGTCTGATACAATGACCGAAGGGGTCATTGCAGCTTGGCACAAAAAAGTAGGAGATGTAATCAAATCAGGTGATATTATCGCCGAAGTAGAAACTGACAAAGCGACGATGGACATGGAGTCGTACCAAGAAGGTACGCTGCTTTACATTGGCGTAGAAAAAGGGTCTGCCGTGCCCGTTGATGGTATTCTTGCCATTATTGGAGCCCCAGGCGAAGACTATCAAGCATTGTTGGGTGGAGGTACTGCGCCTGCTGAAGCTCCAGCCGCGCCTGCTCCCCAAGAAGTAGCTGCGCCAGCGCCAGCTCCTGTTGCGGCCGCAGCCCCAGCTGCACCTGTAAATGCCACCGTGGTACGAATGCCTAAAATGTCGGATACAATGACCGAAGGGGTGCTTGTAGCATGGTTGAAAAAAGTAGGAGATGTAGTGAAGTCTGGTGACATTATTGCTGAAGTCGAAACCGACAAAGCGACAATGGAACTTGAAAACTATGAAGACGGAACGCTTCTTTATTTAGGAGTGAAAGAGGGCGAAGCCGTACCTGTCGATGGCATTATTGCGATTGTTGGTGAGGCAGGAGCTGATTATCAATCTCTTCTAAGCCCACAAGCAGCTAGTACACCTGCGCCAGCAGCCCCAGAGGCGGCGGCTTCTGCTCCAGCCGCAACCGCTGCTCCAGCAGCTGCTCCAAGTGGAGATGGACGTATCAAGGCTTCTCCGTTGGCAAAAGCACTTGCCAAAGATAAAGGTGTTGATTTAAGCCAAATCGTTGGTTCGGGCGAAGGCGGTCGTATTGTGAAAAAAGACATTGATGGCGCTTCTGCAAGCAGCCCACAACCAGTAGCAGCAGCTACGCAGCCAGCCGCTCCAAAAGCACAGCCAGCTGCACCAGCTACCCCAGCAGTTCCTGCGGTTGGAGATTTTGAAGATACTCCTGTATCGCAAATGCGTAAGACGATTGCGCGTCGTTTGAGCGAAAGCCTATTTACTGCTCCGCATTTCTACCTTACCATGGAAATTACGATGGATAAGGCGATGGAATTACGCGGCAAAATCAACGAAGTTAGCCCAGTGAAAGTGTCGTTCAATGACATGGTTATCAAGGCGGCAGCGTTGGCACTTAAACAACATCCAGCCATTAATTCGGCTTGGTTAGGCGATAAAATTCGTAAGTACAACTACGTTAACGTAGGGGTAGCCGTAGCGGTCGATGAAGGTCTGTTGGTACCTGTGGTTCGGGATGCTGATAAGAAAACATTGTCGGTGATTGCGAGCGAAGTGAAAGACATGGCAGGAAAAGCCAAAGACAAAAAACTTCAGCCTAAAGATTGGGAAGGCAATACCTTCTCGATTTCTAACTTAGGGATGTTCGGCATCGACGAGTTTACGGCGATCATCAACCCACCAGATTCGTGTATCATGGCCGTGGGTGGTATCAAGAAAGTAGCAGCGTTCAAAGAGGACGGTAGTATTTATCCTACCAACATTATGAAAGTAACGCTTTCGTGCGACCACCGTGTCGTGGACGGTGCTACGGGTTCTGCTTTCTTGCAAACGTTCAAGAAGTTGTTAGAAAATCCACTCGGAATGTTAGTTTAATATTCTGAAACCATATCTTCCCTCTCCTGCGTTATTGTCGGGAGAGGGATTTTTTATGGGTTACTTTCCTCTAAAATCAGGGGATGAACAGTCAAAACAAATTTTTAAAAATATGCAACCAATTCATGCCACTACAGTAGTGGGAATTATTCATAACGGCGAGGTAGTTGTGGGTGCCGATGGGCAGGCTACGATGGGAAATACCGTGGCAAAAAGCAATGTTCGTAAAGTAAGAAGCTTGGCGGGTGGTAAAGTAATTGCAGGTTTTGCAGGTTCAACGGCCGATGCCTTTACGTTGATGGAGCGTTTTGAAGAAAAGCTAAACGCTTACGGAGGAAACTTGAAACGTGCTGCCATCGAATTAGCCAAAGATTGGCGTACCGACCGTTATTTGCGCCGTTTGGAAGCCATGATGATTGTGGCGGGAAAAGGAGAATTACTTGTGATTTCGGGTACGGGAGACGTTCTTGAGCCCGACAATCAGGTGGCAGCCATTGGCTCGGGTTCTATGTTTGCCCAGTCGGCGGCATTAGCACTTAAAAAACACGCACAGCACCTTTCCGCCGAAGAAATGGTGCGTGAAAGTTTACACATCGCTGCCGACATTTGCATTTACACCAACCACAATCTTGTTGTTGAAAAAGTCAAAGATTAAGTCAATGGCCTAAAAAAGCTTTTTACACAAAGCGCCCCGTCATTGAGTTGACGGGGCGCTTGTCGTTTTCATGACTGAAAGAAAATAATTAAATGGCTGTTGGGTGATTCAAAAGTAGGGGCTAGTGGTATATCCAGCTAAAAAAAGTGATAAACACCCCTATTCGCGGTTTGAAATTGAAACTTTATGTGATTTAGTTTCACATGGACAAAGCCATCGTTGGTCAGCCCAAAAGCCAAATTCGTCCAATAAACCAATATCGTAATGATTATGTAACCGATATTTGCCTTAAAATGAACTTACAGAAAAATGAACCAATGGCATAAATACAAATACCACATTTATTTCTGGGCTTTTTGGGGGGTGTTGCTGCTTCTACAGGACTCAATAAGCAATTATCTGCAAGGACGATTTGAGCAAACCTTTACGTGGCACTATTTCTATTGGTTTGTGTTGCACATGGTGTTGGTGACAGGCGTTACCTATGGCTATGCCTATCTGCTTAAAATAGTCCCTTATTCTGGAAATAAAACCAAATGGCTGTTGAGCTCTTTGGCGTTGCAAATATCAGTAACAGCCGTTTTTTCATTCTTCCGAACCTACGTCACGGAGTTGCTTTTTGGGTCTCTTTCGGCCGAATACCTAAGTAGCTTTTTAGAGTATTTCCCTTGGTTGCTTCGTACATCGTTGGTGTTTATGATTGTGGGGTTTGGGTACCGTGTGTTGATGGACTATTTTGAGGAACAAAAAAAACGCCAAACATTGGAGAAAATGGCGTTGGTTGCGGAGCTAAGTTCGCTTAAAAACCAGATCAATCCCCACTTTCTTTACAACACCCTTAGCTACTTACACGCCCAAGCAGAACCGCTTTCGGAGTCGCTGGGAGAGGCTATTTTGCTGTTATCGGATATGATGCGATATAGCTTGCACGATACCGACGAAACGGGCTTGGTATCACTGGAAAAAGAGGTAAGTCATATTAAGAATTTCATTACGATTCATCAACTTCGTTTTGGGAATAAATTAGCGGTAGAATTCAGCGTGGAAGGAAATGTAGCCAACAAGCGTATCTTACCTCTAGTGCTTATTTCATTCGTTGAGAACGCATTTAAACATGGAAAAACCACTAATCCCCAAGAGCCGCTCCAAATAAATCTTCAGGTGGTGTCTGACTCTTCGTTGGTGTTTACGGTGAAAAATCGAAAGTCGGAAGGCCCGAAGGAGCATTCAAGTGGTATTGGCTTAAACAACGTACGACGTAGGTTAGAGTTAGTTTACCCAAATTCACACCAGCTAACTATCAACGATACTAAGTACTATTTTGAGGTTAACTTGGTCATAAATCACGTTTAACAATGAGTGAGAATCTGTACATTTGTGGTTCGGACCAATCCCCAATTACGATGTCAATTCGTTGCCTTGCCGTTGATGATGAGCAACATGCCTTGGATATAATTTCGCGATATGTTGAAAAAATCCCAAACTTAGAGCTGGTTGCTGCAACAACCGATGCCATCGAAGCCTTTCAACTTGTTCAAAAAGAGCCGATTGATTTGGTGTTTTTGGATGTACACATGCCTGAAATTACGGGCATTCAATTCTTAAAACTTCTTGGCGGGCGAACGAAAGTAATTCTCTGTACGGCCTATCCCGAATATGCGCTCGAAGGGTATGATTTAGACATTGTTGATTATTTGTTGAAACCCATGCGTTTTGAACGTTTTTTGAAAGCAGTTCAAAAGGCTCAAACCCTACTTGAGGCAGAGGAGCAACCCAAGACGGCTGCTACTTCGGCGACATCGTTTCTCGACGATTATATTTTTGTGAAGACCGAAACCAAAGGAAAATTGCTAAAAGTGGTTCTTTCCGAAATAAGATACGTCGAAGGACTGGGAAACTACGTTTCGATTTTTACCGATGACAAACGAATCGTTACGCTTCTTACCATTAAAGAACTCGAAGAGCGTTTACCCAAAACCTATTTCCTGCGGGTACACAAGTCGTATATTGTTGCTTTGGGCAAAATACAGGGCATTGATGGTAATCAAATTATGGTTGCCGAAGGCCACATTCCACTGGGAGATACCTACCGAGAAGCCTTTTTTAATGGGCTCCAACAAAAAATAGTGGCTTCTAAAAAGTAGTTACTACCTTCGTTTTATTTTCAGTCTAAACTATGAAATATTTGATTGTCGGCCTTGGAAATATAGGCCCAGAATATGCCCTTACGCGGCATAATATTGGATTTATGGTGCTCGACCGTCTCGCAGCGCAGCATGATTTTAAGTTTACCATGCAAAAACTCGCCTATACGGCTGAGTTTAAACACAAAGGGCGTCAAATTTACTTCATTAAGCCCACCACCTACATGAACCTCAGTGGCAAGGCACTTCGGTACTACATGGATGCGTTTAAAGTACCTTTGGAAAACGTGATGGTGATTACGGACGAAATCCAATTGCCGCAAGGAAAAATAAGAATCAAACCCAAAGGCTCGAATGGCGGGCACAATGGCTTGCGCAACATTGAAGAATTGTTGGGGACGCAAGAATACGTCCGAATGCGCTTTGGAGTAGGAAGTGATTTTCCGCGCGGACAGCAGGTTAAGTATGTTTTGAGTAATTTTCCAGAAGATAGTTTTGAAGAACTACTTATCGATTTGGACCGTGCTGGCGACGCAGTACTCAGTTTTTGTACTTTAGGAATACAAAATACGATGAATAATTTCAATCAATGATTGTATTTTTTAAAGAATTTTATTTTTTTGTTAAAAAAAATTTTATCGACATTTTATTTTTTTAACCAAAATAAAATTCTGACAAAAATCATAAATCCTACTTATACTGTTCCTAAAACCCTTATTTATAGAAGTTTAGTCGAAATAATATTTTAATTTGTGGAAAATGAAAATTTGGAGATTAAAAATTTATCCCGACCTTTGTATCGTTCAATGAGCAAGAGCAAAATTGAACTTTATTATGAAATACAAAGTTAAGTCAATAATACTTGTAATTGCACTCGGATTTGTTCTATCAATAACCGAGTCAAACGCAAAGGAAAGTAACAAAATAACTACCAGTTCGAAAGAAACATCGCTGGTAAAAGCACAACAGAAGGCATTCGAGCAGTACATTAACGAGCAGTACACGCCTTTTGTAGAGCAAGAAGATTGGAAAGTTTTTGTAGAAGTTGTGACTTATTACAACAACGCTCCGTCTAAGTTTTTGAATGTAAATGCTGAAAAGCAGCAACAGTTTAAAAACGCGGTTAATTTGATGATTCATTCGCTGAGTACTAGCAATGACGAAAACGCGAAAAACTGGTTGCAAAGTTTAAAGAAGACATCGCATAATATCAATTTTCTCTGGAAGCTGGACTGGAACAGTCTAATGGTAAGTGAAGAGACTGAAAATCAAGGGGAACCAATTAGCTCACTCAATGGTTTTTAAGGAAATAGAGAAAAACTGATACAAGATAAAATTAGTTTTTTCATGTAGAAAAGGTTAAGGGTTTAGGAATAGTCAGTATAAAGCCCCGCTCACGATAGCGGGGCTTTATCTTTTTTAGGCAATGACGTTTCGGATTACTTTTCCTGCAGTATCCGTCAATCGGAAATTGCGTCCTTGAAACTCATAGGTGAGTTGTTCGTGGTCAAAACCAAGTTGGTGCAAAATGGTCGCCTGTAAATCGTGGATGTGCGTGCGGTCTTTAATCCCAAAATAGCCAAGTTCATCGCTTTCGCCCATGCTAAACCCGCGTTTGATACCACCGCCTGCCATCCAGCACGTAAATGCATCTGTATGGTGGTCGCGGCCTTTGAAAGGCATCTTTTTGCCGTTACGGTTTTCCTGCATTGGCGTACGCCCGAACTCCGTTCCCCATACCACCAACGTTTCATCCAACATCCCTCGTTGTTTTAAATCCAACAACAAACCCGTCATGGCTTGGTCGATTTGATTTACTTTATCGCGCAGCCCGAACTCCAATGAGGTTCCCTTCCCGTCGCCGTGGGTATCCCAGCCCCAGTCGTATAATTGTACAAAACGAACACCTTTTTCCACCAATTTACGCGCCAAAAGGCAGTTGTTGGCAAACGATGATTGCCCTGGTTGCGTGCCGTAAAGCTGGTGGATATACGTTGGTTCTTTGCTAATATCCATCACTTCAGGGACCGATACCTGCATTTTGAAGGCCATTTCGTACTGAGCAATACGAGCCAACGTTTCGGGGTCTTTAAATTCTTCGTATTGTTGTTGATTAACAGAGGTAAGCGCGTCAATGGCTTTTTTGCGTAAATCTCTGTCTAACCCGTTAGGGTCGCTCAAAAATAAAACAGGGTCACCTTCTGAACGACATTGCACTCCTTGATATACTGAAGGTAAAAATCCATTTCCCCATACCGATTTACCAGCATCAGGTGCTTTCCCTCCTGAGGTAAGCACGACAAAGCCAGGAAGGTTGGCATTTTCAGAACCTAGCCCGTACGTCACCCACGAACCCATCGAAGGTCGTCCTAAGCGGGCACTACCTGTGTGCATGAACAGTTGTGCGGGAGCGTGGTTAAACTGGTCGGTGTACATGGCTTTCAAAAACGAAATTTCATCGGCCACTTGGGGTAAATAGCTAAAATAATCGGACATCCACGCCCCCGATTGACCGTGTTGTTTGAAAATCCCTACCGACCCAAGCATATCAGGAACTCCACGAATAAAGGCAAATTTTTTACCTTCCAAAAACGAAGGCGGGCAGGGTTTTCCGTCCAATTTGGCTAATTCGGGCTTGTTATCCCAAAGCTCCAGTTGCGACGGAGAACCACACATGTGTAAGAAAATTACGGATTTTGCCTTGGCCGCAAAGTGGGGAATTTTTACGCCCAATGGATTGGTAACCAGTTGTTTGGTAGACGATTCGCTTCCGCAACCACCAAAAAGCGTTCCGAGCGCCATCATTCCGAGGCCCGATGTACATTGTTTGAGAAAATGCCGCCGTGTTTCAAACAAAGCGGATTCGAGCTGAAGTTCGTTTTGAAGTTTCATGAGTTATTCCTTCGTTATAAACTCGTCCATATTCAACATAGTATTGGCCACAAAAGCCAGCGCGGCCGATTCGGCTGTACTGTTGCACATCCATTTTTCGCGCTTGTTAGGGTCTTTTTGAAAGCGCACCAAGGCTTCTTGATAAAGCTGCTCAAAAATCGCTTGTTTGGGGGCAGGGAGTGGGTGCCCTGTCATCCACCAATAGCCTTTTTGAAGTTGCGTTGCTACGGTTTTGCCACCTTCGTGTTGCATCCGACGTGCAAAGTGCTGGGCAATATCAACAAAAGCCGAATCATTGAGCGTTACCAAGGCTTGCAAAGGGGTATTGGTACGAATCCTTCGCGCTAGGCATACATCGCGGGTAGAGCCGTCAAACGTGAGCATACTTGGGTAAGGACTCGACCGTCGGATATAGGTATAAACAGCGCGGCGATAGGCGTCTTCTCCCGTACTTTGTACCCATTTTGAACCGCTATACACCACTTGCCACACTCCTTGAGGTTGGTAGGGCATGACAGGGCGGCCGTACATTTTTTTGCTTAATAAATTACTTACTACCAACGCTTGGTCGCGCACTTGCTCGCCCGTCAGGCGTACGCGCGGGCCGCGGGCTAAGTAGCGATTGGCAGGGTCTTTGGCTAATAATTCGTCGTTGGTGTGTGAATCTTGGCGATAGGTGGCCGACAATAGAATTTCTTTTAAAAGCGGTTTTATTTGCCATTTCATATCGTTCATAAAACGGTACGAAAGGTAATCGAGCAAGGCTTGATGCGTAGGAGCGAACCCTTGCGAGCCCATGTCTTCGAGGGTTTCGACAAGCCCCGTTCCAAAGAGCTGCTCCCATACTCGATTGACGAGTGTTCGGGCCGTAAGCGGGTTTTCGTTGGAGGTAATCCATTGGGCCAATCCTAGGCGGTTTTTGGGGGCATTTTTAGGAAATGGGTGTAATGAATGAGGAACATCGGGCTCAACTGCCGTAGTGGGAGAAAACATACTTCCCCGCTCAAAAACTCGTGTGGTACGTTTCAAATCGGCTGGATTTTCGAGCATGATTGGAACGTTGTCAGTACGAGTGAGTAGCAGATCGTTAAAGTGCTGAAACTGGGCGTCGTAGCCTGGTTTTCCTTTTCCTGGAAAATCTTCTTCCAAAAACATTACCCAGTTGACCAAACAAACATCTTGAGTTTCAGATGCTAGTTTAGAATTTCTAAAAATAAAATGGAGGTTTTTTCGGGTGCTGAACTTAGGAAGGTTTACCCATTTAAGTAAAGTGAGCCCATTCCAAAAATTACGGCCCTGAGCGGTATCTAGCTTTACTACGGCTAACTTGGAGCCGTTGAGGCTATCGGTTCTGATTTCGATACTTCCACCTACTTGCGCCGTGACGTATGAAATTAGCATTCGGGTTTTGTTGACGCTAGGGGCATTTTTAAGGCGACAAGTACCCCCATTTTGCATTCCCATGTATGAACTAGGTTCGGACGTTCCTTTTTGGAAGCTATCAAAATTGTGGGCATAAATACGAGGCTCAACGGTTCGCAAAAAGCGAACGACCTCTCGTGATTTTTCTTCTGAAACGTTAGTTTTTACCCATGCAGCTACTTCATCAAGCTTTTTCTGATCGGCATCGTTGAAGAATCGTAAGTGAGCCGATTCGTCCATCACGTCTTCGTCGCGGGTGTTGTTAAAAAACGCCATGTATTTATAAAACTCTTCGTGCTTGAAAGGGTCATACGGATGGCTATGGCATTGAACACACGCAAACGTAGTGCTGTTGAACGCTACCCAATTGGTACTTACGCGGTCGAGCACGGCAGCCACGCGAAACTCTTCATCGTCGGTGCCGCCTTCGTCGTTGTTGGTCGTGTTTCGGTGAAATCCAGTGGCAATAAGTTGACTTTCGGTAGGGTTAGGGAGTAAGTCGCCTGCGAGTTGCTCTGTAATAAATTGATTGTAAGGCATGTTTTGATTAAACGCCTTAATCACCCAATCACGGTAGCGCCAAGCATTTCGAATGTCGTCTTTTTCGTAGCCTTTGGAGTCGGCATACCGAGCCAAATCAAGCCACATAGAGGCCCATTTTTCTCCAAAGGCAGGCGATTTTAACAAAGAGTCAATTACTGTTTCGTAGGCGTTTGGGGCAGAGTTGGTAAGAAAAGCCTTGTATTGCTGTTCGGTGGGGGTTAGGCCAGTAAGGTCGAGCGTAACACGGCGTAATAACGTCGCTTTGTCCGCTTCAGGATTATGCGAAAGCCCTTGCTGTTTTGATTTTTCCTCGACAAAGTAATCAATGTCCGTTTCTGCCCATGATTTTTGCCAAAACTTCCACCATGAAGAACTAGGCACACTAGGTTTTTCAACCGTTTGGTACGCCCAATGTTTGCCCCATTTTGCTCCTTGGTCAATCCATTTAGTCAGTACTTCAATCTCTTCATTACTAAGGGGTTCTCCTTTTTTTGGCATAAATTTCTCAGGGTCTGCATGGGTCAGTCGAATGATAAATTCTGAATGAGCTGCATCGCCAGGAATAATAGCAGGTTTGCCAGATTTGGTTTTACCCAGTGCTTCTTCTTCAAACAAGAGGCTAAACCCACCTGCTTTTTTTACTCCACCGTGGCAAGCCATGCATTTTTTGTTCAAAATAGGCTTGACTTGCGTATTAAAATCAATTTCACTTTCAGACAGGGAATGATAGCCGTATGCTAAAACACCAACAGCTACCATACCGACGAGTAGTTTGTTCAGAAAGGTCATGGGAATGGTGGTAAAATAGACCTTCCAAGTTTCCGAAACTTGGAAGGTCTTTAGAAAATACTGAGAGAGCGATTAAACATTGGTCAGAATACCGAGTTTGCGGTCTTCTTTCCAACGTCCACGGGTGAAGTCAGGGAATTTCACGGGGCTATTGCCACCTTGAATCGAAAGCGCAGAAAGCGGCGTCACCGACGACCAAGAGGCGGCATCGTAAACGTCCATGTCAAGCGCAGTACCGCGATTTAAGCAGTCTATCAAGCGGTAGATTAATACAAAGTCCATACCTCCGTGGCCACCATTACGCTCAATTTCCTCTTTCATTTTGGCCCAGATGGGGTGTTTGTATTGTTCGCGTAGCGCTTTGTATTCTTCATCCTTAATAAAACCGTGTCCTTGCCCTTTTTTGGCAAAGCGACTTGGGTAACCTGTATGAAAAGCTTTGGTTCCTGCCAACATATTGATGCGGCTGTAAGGACGCGCCGTAACGACATCGTGCTGAACCAAAATGGTACGGCCTAAGTGGGTTTTAATCAGGGTATTATTCATGTCGCCATGCTTAAACCCTTTGCGACCATGAAACTCGTTTGTGGGGTCGGTCATGGTAGAAGAGTCTTCACTAAGACTGGCTTCCAAACTACTCATTGACACCAAGTGGTTGAAGCGGTCGCCACGGTCGATGTTCATGTATTGAGACACAGGACCGAGGCCGTGCATTGGGTAGAGGTTTCCGTCGCGATTTAAATTGTGACGGATGCGCCACATATTATAATATTCTGTTTTAGAGAAGAGCAACTCTCTCAAATCGTGAATATAACCACATTCAGCATAGGTGATGGTACCAAAAAGGCCTTGTTGCGCCATGTTCAATACCCAGAGTTCTTCGTCGCCGTAGCAAACGTTTTCGAGCATCATGCAGTTGCGCTGGGTTTGTTCGGCGGTGTTTACTAGTTTCCAGCAATCTTCCAATGTATAGGCAGCAGGCACCTCGGTAGCAGCGTGTTTTCCTTGTTGCATGGCATAGACACACATCGGAACGTGGTCTTCCCAAGGAGTCGCAATGATGACAAGGTCGATGTCGTCGCGGCGGCACATCTCTTTCCACGCATCTACTTTGGAATGATAATACGCCACATCATTGACTCCTTTAGATTCGAGCCACTGCTTTGTTCGGTTGGTGTAGCGCTCTTGAATATCACAAACTGCCACGATTTTGGCTTTGGCACCACAGGCATGTACCAGTTTTACGTGTCCAGAACCACGGTTTCCTACGCCAATAAATGCGACTCTTACCTGAGCAATAGGGGCGCTTTTTAGGCCGATAACTGATTTACCCACCGCTTTTGGAATAACAGTTGTTTGAGCAATGGTTTCTTCTATTGAGTTTGAGCGGGCTTTTGAAACAAAGGGTAAGCCTAAGGCAGAACCGATGGCTGCCGAAGCTTTTAAAAATGAACGGCGTTCCAAGAAATTTTTCATGGAGTGGGAGGGGTTGGAGGTTAGAAATAATGATGAAGCAAATTAATAAATAAATTTAAAAAATAAGCAATGACCACCGAAGTAATCATTGCTTATAAATAGGATTTTAAGATTAAATTATTGATTGTTAGCTAGATGAATTTTTAGCTACACTAAACAAATTGATTTAAAACAAGAACTCCAATGAGTCCAACCACCGAAACGATGGTTTCCATGACAGTCCAGGTTTGCAAGGTTTCTTTGATGGACAGGTTGAAATATTCTTTGAAAAGCCAAAAGCCGCCGTCGTTTAAGTGAGAACAAATAAGGCTACCAGAACCAATCGCTAACACCATCAATTCGGGTTTTACCCCTTGGCTTTGAACAAGAGGGGCGATGATACCAACGGCAGTGAGACCTGCAACGGTGGCCGAGCCTACACAAATACGAATAACACCCGCGATAGCCCAACCTAATAATAGAGGGGAAATCTGTACTCCAGCTAGAAGTTCGCCAATGTATTTGCTTACACCACCATCGGTGAGAATTTGTTTAAAACCACCCGCACCTGCCACAATCAATAGAATAATTGAAACACTTTTGAAGGCTTCTTCCAGCGATTTCATGACGTTTTTGGTGCTTCTTCCACGGCGAATACCCAAAAAGTAAATTGCTACAAGTACCGAAATTAACATGGAAATAGATGGGTCTCCCAAGAAAGAAAAAGCAGTGTGAAGCGGGGAAGTTTCATCAAATTGCCCTTTGAGCCAAGGCATGAGTGTCAGCAAAAGCAATGGTAAAAGTGCCACCACGAGACTAATGGTTAAACTCGGCATCTCATCTTCAGTAAACTGACGTGTGTTGAATAAAGAAGCATCTGGCTTAGGGTCATATTTTTTAAGGGTTTTTCCAAAAATAGGCCCTGCAATAATAATAGCAGGAATAGCCACCAAAATACCATAAAACAATGTTTGCCCCACGTCGGCTTTAAATTGAGTAGCGATGGCCGTAGGAGAGGGGTGGGGAGGAAGATAGCCGTGCGCAACCGACAGTGCTGATAACATCGGAATTGCGACGTACAGTAAAGGGAGGCGAGTGGATGCCGCAATCGTAAAGATGAGCGGTATCACTATTACAAAGCCTGCATTATAGAATAATGGAAGGCCAATGATAAAACCCGCCAACGCAAGCCCCCAAGGCAAGTATTTGAGTCCAAAAATATTCATTAGTGTGGTGGTAATCCGTTGAGCGGCACCACTGTCAGCGACGAGCTTGCCGAGCATCGACCCAAAACCGATGATAATTACCAACGAGCCGAGTGTTCCACCGATGCCTTTTTCGAGCGATTGGCTGATTTGACTAACTGTCATTCCGCAAGCGAGTCCAAGGCCAATACTTACAATCACAAAAGAAATAAAGGTGTCTAAATGAAAGTAAGCGACCAATAGTACAAGGGCAACAATCCCTAATAGAACATACAAAAGCAGCATAAAAAGGAGGGGTTTTAGGTATAAATCGTAATAAAACTGAGTGCAATGTTAAAAACAAGTAAAGATATTTTTGTACAAAATCAGGAAACGAAGAATTTTGACAAGTTTTCTCTCAACTCTTTGAAATAAGCAACAGATTTTAATAACCTACTCCCATACCAACTGAACAATTCACCATCTACTAGGTGGACGTGTGCTTGGGGACACATTTCTTGAAATTCAGCTTGGTGTTTATCCCGAAAAGAATAAGGCTCAGAGGAAAGAAAAATCAGTTTAGGTGCTGCTTTTTCAAGCTCATGAGCGGAAATTTCGGGGTAGCGTTCGAGGTGCTCAAATGCATTTGAAAAGCCTGCTTTAAGTAGCATTTCATGGATAAAAGTCCCTGTGGCCGCAACCATATACGGTTTTTTCCAAATAAAATAAGCGACTCTTGGAGCGAATGAAGGTAATGAAAGGGACTGAAATTGGTGTGAAAGTTGGTGGGAGAGGGCTTCTGCTGCGAATTCTTTATGCGTAAGCCTTCCTACTGAACGAATCATTTCGAGGGCATCTTCAAAGGTGACAATGTCAGAAATCCAAACGGGAAAATGTTCTTGTAACGCCTCGATACCTTCTTGGTAGTTTTCTTCTTTATTTCCGATGATTAAATCGGGCCGGAGCGCTTTGATTTTATCAAAGTCAAAGTTCTTAGTTCCTCCAATTTTGGTTATGCCGTGTACTTTGTGCGAAGGGTGAGTACAAAACTTGGTAATACCCACGATTTGCTCTTCCAGTCCAAGGTCAAAAAGAAGCTCGGTCTGCGACGGAACGAGTGATACAATTCGCTGCGGAGCTGTTGGAAAAAGCATACACGATAAAATATCCTAATTGGAAGTTCGGAATTTGCCTGTACCAAAAGTTTGCCTGAAGCCTATCTTAAAACCTGTATTCTTAGTATAGAGCTCACCTCGGTCTATTGCTGCGGACGCGACCCATTCTAAGCCAGAAAATGCAGGAATTTGCCCTTTAAACTGTAATAAAGCCGAAAGTTGTTTTGGAACAGTTGGATAAGGATAAATATAAGTCCCGTAATTGGCACTATAAGAGATTTTGGAAAGAAATTGAATGGAAGGGCCAATGTTTCCTTCAAATCCTAAATGATACACCAATACTCGGTTGTTGTTAGCTATGTCATTGGTGTTTTGTGGCTCAGGCCGATTGGTATCTTCTTGATTAGTGATAAACGGAGTCCCAAGGATTCGACGTCGATACGACCATCCGTCGTAATACTGTTGGTGGTTGAAATATTCGTCTTTTCCGCGCCGTTGATTATCGTCAATCACAAATTCACCTCCTCCTTGACTACGGGTATTCAAAATTTCAAACACTATCTTTTTGAATGAAATTCGCCTTTTTTCTTGGCTTGGATAAAGGTTTGTAAACGAAATCCCATTCAGGCCGTCGGAAATACTGGTTAGGTAAAACAAAGAACCATCTTCATAAATACTTTGACGATACAGTAAGATATTGTATTTCTTGAGTTCAATCTCCACTCCCATGTCAACTGTACCAAGGTGATTACCAATGCGATTGGTCGAATCGAAGGCATTGCCTTTACGAATGCCAATATTAGGCCCCACTGCGATAACCGCTAGTAAATAATCGGTAAAACTACTGGGTAGTGTTCGGTTGTTGACAGTGGCGATATCGACGGTTGTTTTGCCGCCCCATTGTACCTGATGATTGAATCCTCCATATAGTTTGACGGTAGAGCTCTGTCTACCAAGACGAACGTACAGAGACTTTTGATGCAAATAATACCCATAAGCAAATTGGCTTGTCCCAAACCATCCGTGAGCATAGTTACCTTTAAACGCAAACCACGGATTTTTTTTTCCAATAGTTTGATAATCAGATAGTTCTATTTGAAGCTTTGGCATTGGTAAGGCGTTTCCTGACCAAATGTAAGAACCTGTTCCTAACGTAGTGTCGGCAAGCCCCATAGTTTCTTTGCGTCGGCCTGCATAAAATAACCAATTGCCATACTTCACTCCTGTGTAAATCTGGGGTAAGAAAACGGTAGTTTTTCTACTGTCTAGTAGATTTCCTACAATTTGAGCTCCACCTATCCATTTCCATTTTCGATTTTTATCAGAAATATTGCTTTCAAAATCAGCAGCTCCGCTCAGGGCAAAAGCAGACTTTTCTGGGATAACATCGTACTGGTTAGCTCGGAGCCAAAAAGGCATTTGCGAGGAAGTATTGTAATAAAAAGCGCTGAAGTCGGTCCGAAATGAGTGTTTTGCGGTGCTATCTTGTGCGATTACTAAACGTGCACTGGATATTAAGAAGAAGCAACAAAACAGCGAGACGGGAAGCTTTTTCAAGGGGAAAGGATAATTTCTAGGCGAATTGAACACGTTTAAAACAATGTAAAGAACAAAGTTATCAAAAAAATCCTCTTTTACGAAGCCCCATTTGGATTCCCATAGAAGGCTCATAGAGTGTACCAGCATCAATCGCAATGGAAGTGGTCCAATCAATTCCCTGAAGCCAAGGGAGTTCCTTTTGAATTTGGAGTAACCCAGAAAATTGCTGTTTTGCGGCTGGGAATGGATAATCGTAGGTGCCTAAGTTATTGCTATAAGAGGCTTTTAATAGCCATTTCCATTCGTCGACCCAGCCACTAGCTCCAAGGTGAACCATCTGAACTCGGTTATTGCTGGTCATTAAGTTTTTTATGGGAGGAAGTGGATTTATAATATCATTTTGTTTTGGGATAAATGGCGTGCCAATCATTTCATCTTTATAGGACCACCCTTGTGAATAAACATAGTGATTGAAGTAATTGTCTCTGCCAAATATATGTTGTTGGAAATCAAAGATATTTCCTCCCTGACTGGTGGTATTGAGCCACTCTAGGTTTATTTTTTCAAGTGTAAAAGTTCGAGTATAATCTGGAGAACTACTGTTTCTCAAGGTTATACCTTGCAGGCCATCCTGAATATTTAGGAAACTATACAAGGAGCCATCATCAAAAATATTTTGCCTAAAAAAAGTAATGGATTTGTTGTCTGACAATTTCCAAATTAGACCTAAGTCGAGCGTCCCTAAGTGATTTCCCACACGGCTTTCCAGCCAAGGTTTTCCGATTACAACACGCCACCAAGCCTCAAATGGAGGAAGCCCGTCAGGCCAAATTTGATTTTCACCTCCCCATTGTGCTTGATGGTTAAATCCTCCAATGAGGTTTACCTTCCAGTGAGGTTTACCAAATTTTATGTACAAGGTTTTTTGGTGAAAATACCCTTTTATGGCATTCACTCGCCCCCCATACCCCACGGCAAGTGTATCTAACCATCCATGAGCGAATGAGCCTTTGAAAGAAATTAGTCCCTTTAGAAATGGCAGGTTGATGTATTGGGGTACGGATAATTGTATTTTTGAAAATGGGGGAGCATTACCTGACCAGCTATATGAGCCAGAAGAAAGAAGTGTATCACCAAGTAAACCTACGATTTCGAGCCTACGACCATAATAAACCTCAATAGGTCCGTACCGTAGCCCCCCAAATCCTTCAATAAGCTTAAATTTATTCGAAGATTGCTGCGCTATAAAAGCCCCATCCAACCCATAAATGAGTTTTAGACCTTCGCTGCGGTATTTTGTAGTGTCTTCTTGTGTATTGTTAAACGAAACTCGTGCGATGAAGGAGGAAGAGCCCTTGGGAATGACATTAAATTGGTTGGCATAATACCAAAACGGAACCTTAGTTGAGTTTGTCCCATAGACATTAAGGGATAAATCGAACTGTGACGTAGGTAAAAACTGTGCTGATGTTGAAATTGCACAAACAAACAAAAAGCAGAGCGTCAAACACCTATGTCTCATAAAAGTAGTATAGCCTATTTATCTATCTTCCGAGTCCTGCTAATACTACTCTAATGGTATGTAAAATTATCTTAAAATCAAACCAGAATGATTGGTGTTTGATGTAATACATATCGTATTTATGTTTCCACATACCGTCTTCAATGGAAGCACCATAAGGATATTTGACTTGCGCCCATCCTGTTAAACCAGGTTTAATTACGTGTCGGAATTCATAGTAAGGAATAGCTGTTTTCAACATTTCAATAAAAACAGCACGTTCTGGACGAGGTCCAATCAGAGACATTTCACCCTTGAGGACATTGAATAGTTGAGGGATTTCGTCGATACGAGTTTTGCGGATAAAATTACCAATCTTAGTGGCTCTTGGGTCATTTTTTTGAGCCCATTGCGCGCCACTTGCCTCCGCGTTGGCTCGCATTGAGCGAAATTTAATAACTTCAAATTCGTTGTTGTAAAGACCAACTCGTTTTTGACGATAAAAAATGGAACCTTTTGATTCTAAGCGTATAGCAATTGCCGTAATAAGCATTACTGGCGATAATATCAGCAAAAGAATACTCGCGTAGATAATATCGAAAAAACGTTTAGTAGCAATTTTTGTGCGGTTTCTAAGTACCGAAAATGCTTCTTTGTTCAGGAAGTAATCGCCATTAAGGAGGCTAATTTCAGTATATTTATTTTTGGACTCCAAAAAATCAACGAGTGGCATTACTGTCACACCAAACTCAATGTTTCGCAATAAAAACTCCCTTTCCAAATCATCAATGTAAGCGGCATTGTAGTAAGTAATCGTTTCTTGGCGTTTAAAGAGTCGGTCGCACTGATTAAAATAAGGTGTGTAAGGGTAATTTTGAAGCACTTCTTTAATGAGCGATATACTTGAATTTGGACATACAATATACAAAGGAAGTGATTCCGAGCTACTAAGAAGAGAGGGCTCTACGTTTACGATAGAAGTAGGATATTTAGTAGAATTTTCCAGAGGAATTTCATCAAATGTTGTAGAAAAACTTTCGGCTCCAGTCTCCTTCATGTTGTATTTTTTTTAGAAAAACACCCAATAATCTCCCTACTAACACGAATAATACGGTGATTGGAAGAAATTCAAAGATAAACCGCATTTTTGTAAAAACCAAAGAAGTGGGCTACCGTTAAATAACTTTCAAAGAGGGGCTTTGATTCGTGTTTTGAAGAAAGTAGCTTAAAATCTTGTGGTAATCATTAAGGCCAATTACTTTTGTAAAAAAGGCTTTTAATCCATGAGTACTGCCACAATCGTGAAATCTTCCCAAATCGCAGGGACACAACTTCATCAAGTAAGACTAGTTTCATTAAAAGAACACAAAGATTATAGAGGCTCTTTTACTGAAATTTTTCAAGACCATTGGGGGACTGTGCTTAAGCCTGTACAGTGGAGTGTGGTAAAATCGGAAGCCAATGTGTTTCGTGGAATGCACTATCATCAGCGACATGATGAATATTTTTGCTTAATTGATGGGCATTGTGTGTTAGGGTTGAGAGATTTACGCGCTGGTTCACCTACTCAACATCAATCTGCTTTGTTTGAACTTTCAGGAGATGATCCTGCAGCATTGATTTTCCCAAAGGGAATGCTACACGGCTGGTATTTTCATGTTCCTTCACTTCATATTCAATCAGTATCAGAAGCTTATGATGACTACGGTGGTGATGATAATTGGCGGTGTGCATGGGATGATCCTGAACTAGAACTACCATGGGGAGTTGAAAATCCAATTTTAACCGACGCCGCAGCTACTGCCCCTTCTTTGCGTACTCTAATCGACGCTTTAGAGAGTAAAGGCTATATGTAAGTTTTGTTTGGATGAAAGGTACTAGTTCGTTTAACGTTTTTCCTTTTATCCTAATCCAATCATTTTGCAAAGAGGCCCGCTCATCAAGAAGTGATTGGAGCACTTCTCTTCGTAATGTACGTAAATAGTGTGTATCAGTAAGTTTGGCTTCCCAGCTCTTTAATTCTTCTACGCGCTTTTCCGTTGGGATACCAGGATAAGTTGCCCCTCTTTTAAAATAAAGTACAGTAGCTTCGCTTCCAAAAAATGGTTTATAATTTGGATGTTCCATAAATTGGGCCCACATGTAATCGTCCGTAAACACATCAGGAGGGGTAGTTCGCCATCCATAGGGTAAACTTTTATAGAATTCAAAGGTGTGAGCAACTGCTGAGAAAACGAAATGTTGCCTTTGGTTTGAGTAACCGTATCTAATTTCGCCATTTTGAAAAAGACGATAGTAGTTGGAAGAAACAAAATTCCCCTTTTCGAACAACTCTAATAGTGTCTCTAAGTGGTTAGGCAGCCACAAATCTCGGTCTAAAAGGTAAGCTACAAATGAACCCTGAGCGTATTGAGTAAGAACGTGGTGGCGGTTTGGTTCTCCTCGACGGATATGTTTTGGAAAGTCAAAAAACTTAATTCGAGTATCTTGTTTGAGAAAATCATGTATGACATTTCGAGTAAATTCGTTTACGCCATCCCCGATTATAAGCAACTCAAAGTCATGGATTGTTTGTTTTAAAACACTACTTACTGAATAAGGAAGTAGGAGTCCGCGGTCATTTGTAGTAGGAAGTACAATAGAAAATCGAGGAGACATATTTCCAAGGGTTTAATGAGTCATCGTAGCCAAATATTGAAGCTCAGTGAGAGCTTCAATGGTATTTATTCCTTCTTGAAAAGTTGAAATAGGCCTCCCCCCCCCACCTAAATAAGTAAGAAAAGCTTCTAATTCTTTACGTAATGGCGGTGTTGAATCAAAGTAAAGCTTTTCTATTCTTGATGGAGTAGGGTATGTGGTATCGTCCCCATAGAAAACTTCGATGTAATCAACCTTCTCGTCGCTTAAAATGGCTATTCCTTTAGTCCCATGTAAACGGATTTCCCGACGTTTATCAGCATAGCGATTAGAAACTTCAATTTGAACAAATGGAGAATGGCCAAGAAGAGCCGTCATTCCTCGTGCTTTGCCGTTATGGCAGTCTAGCACCGCAGCTCGGGGCTTTGGAATGTAGCCTAAAATTTCAAGAGAGATTGTTAAATCGTGGGGAGCAAGGTTCCATATACTATCTGTATCGGTACGTGGACTTGTCCAGTTACAGCGGTGGGTATAAAGAGCTGTAATATTGCCAAGCTTTTTACTCCTCGCAAGTTGGCCAAGAAGTTGCACTCCAGCATGATACCGCCAGATATGCATCATAAAAAGTGGAAAAGATTCGAATTTTTTGAGAGCGATTGCATCCTCTAGGGATGTAACAAGTGGTTTCTCAATAAATACAGGTATCTGCCAAGGGGCTATTTCTTCTAAAATGCTGCGATGGGTAGTTGAAGGTGATGCTAAAATAATTCCATCGACTGATTTTAATTCTTCTAATGACTCAACAAAAAACTGAGGAAATTCTTTGCTTACTTCAGGGTTGGGGTCAACTATTTTTAGAGAAGCCGATAAATTTACTAATTCTCGAATAATATTTTTACCCCAAATACCAGCGCCAATTAGTCCTATTACCATTTATTTTCCCTGTTTTTTAATCATGATGACCATCGTTTTCATAATTAACCACATATCGAAGAAGAATGATATTTTATTGAGGTAGAGTAAATCATATCGAAGCCTTCGCTTTATTTCGTCGGGAGAGCCTGCATAACCAAATTTAACCTGTCCAATGGACGTAATTCCTGGTTTGACAGATAAAATAAGTTTAAAATCCTCAGGAGACTCATCCATTAACGTTTTTACATCATAATCAGCTAATGGGCGAGGGCCTACAACTGACATATCACCTCTGAGTACATTATAAAATTGAGGAAGTTCGTCGAGTCGCGTTTTCCTTAAAAACCTTCCCCAAGGAGTGATTCTTTTATCTAAAGTACCTTCCGAATGGCCTAAACGAGCGCCGACATACATACTCCGGAACTTATATATTTTGAATTTTTTACCCCATTGCCCAGTTCTATCTTGTGAAAAAATGACGGGACCTTTAGACGTTAATTTGGTTATTAATCCTAGCAAAATAAAAATTGGTGAGCCAAAGAGCAAAATACAACTTGAGAAAATAACATCAAAAAGTCGTTTGCTTATGTATTCTTTAGAATAATCCAAGAACTCCGAGGATAATGAAATGACGGGGGTAATTCCGTGAAATTCAAGAGAGGGTGCTTGGCTAAAGAAGAAGGCAAAGTCTACTACTAACTTAACTTTGTACGAAGCGGTATTTGACTTGTCTACAATATCTTTCAAGAGTGGATGCCCAACGCGAGGAATACAGCAATAAACAGTATCAATTTGATTGGAAGCGAGTATTTGGTTTAGAACAGTGTAATCACCTCTGAGTAATGCTTTATTTTGAGTATTGAGCTCATCAAAGTAGCCATAAAATTTATAACCAAATTCGGGATGTTGGTCATAAAAGCGCTTGATTCTCTGTGAAGTTTCGTTGTAACCGATGATAACGTAATTGAGTGTGTTGTTACCATTAGCCCGGTAGATTTTCAGAAGGACGACTGCACTTGTTCTCCAAACGCACCCAAAAATCCAGAAAAACAAGAAAGTATAAAACAGCTGAAGCCTTGGTAAATCAAAATCTTGAAACAGTATCAATGTAAATATTCCTAATGCTGAAAAAAGCAATACGGATATTAAATGCTTGTAAATGAGGGTAAAAACGTGAAATTTGAGGCGTGAATGCTTGTACGGACGTAGGATAGCAACAACAATAAACCAGCACAAGCTTAACAAAAAAGAAAAGAAAGTTTGTGCTGAAAAAGATGTTGAATTTGAACTGTTTACTAATATTTGGCCTAATTTCAATGAGAGACCTAGTGCAGAAAGGTCAATTATAAACTGAATAGGCCGAAAGTAAAAGGGTAAACTAGGTCTCATTCGAATTCAACAAGGAATTGTGCAAGTTAATATGTTTAGTATTGGACTATTAACTTGCACAAAAGTAACGTATTCAATCTGCCTAAACAAACCTTTTTGGCGCTGTTGTAGACAAATACTTCTATTGAGCTAGAATTGATAAACTTACTTGCTGGCTAATCCAACTATAGGTTAATTCCATACCTTGGCGAAGTGTGAGCGATGGTTTCCAGCCTAGTTTTTTAAAAATAAGAGCGTTATCTGAGTTTCTTCCTCTAACTCCTTGAGGTCCAGGTATGTTTTCAATAGATAGTGTTTTGCCAGAAATATCTATGACCATCTTAGCAAAGTCGTTGATAGAAATCATCTCTTCAGAGCCAATATTGATTGGGCCTGAAAAGTCAGACTGCATAAGTGCTCTAATTGCATCTATACAGTCGTCAATGTAAAGGAATGAACGTGTTTGTTTGCCATCACCCCAAACTTCTATGGATGTACCATCATTTGCTTCGGCAACTTTTCTACACATAGCTGCAGGGGCTTTTTCTTTACCGCCTTGCCAAGTGCCCTGAGGTCCAAAAATATTGTGAAAACGAGCTACTTTTACGTTAATTCCTCTATTTCGCTGATAAGCCAAATAAAGACGTTCGCTAAAAAGCTTTTCCCAGCCATATTCACTATCAGGCGCAGCTGGATAAGCAGAATCTTCAGAACACTTAGGATTATCAGGATCTAATTGATTGTACTCAGGGTACATACAAGCTGACGATGAATAAAAAATTTTATTAACACCAACATTTACACTTGCTTCTAAAACATTGAGATTGCAGAGAGCTGAGTTGTGCATTACTGAAGCATCATTGAATCCAGTAAAAATATAACCTGCTCCACCCATGTCGGCAGCTAATTGATACACTTCGTCAAATCCCCCTTCTAGGGCATCAGCAGCAACACTAGGTGAAGTCAAATCTCCAATCATAAATTCATCAGCCTGGTCATTTCCAAACTCGTTTCTCTTGATATCAACTCCTCTGATCCAATAACCTTCTGATTTCAATCTATTAACAAGGTGGCCACCGATGAAACCACCTGCACCACACACTAACGCTTTTTTCATGAGACTATGTTTGATTTGTATTTCAAAATAAGATAAATCAATTTAAATGCCTTCAGATATCTAGGTATAAAAAGCCTTGGTTGATGAATACAACGAGATAGCCACCCTAAGTAAAGATAATCAGCCCAAGAAGGGATGGAAGCTTGTCGGCCTGTTTTAAATGCGAGAGCCGCCCCTGTACATACTATAGCAGGACAGTATGAAAGGGAAGTCTTAAGATAATATCCAAGCTTTTCTTGGGTTCCTCCTCCAATATTGATTAGAATCCACTTTGGTTTAAGCAATTCAATTTTGTTCAATAATTCATCATCTTTAATCACACCTCTATAAAATGGGGCAGTGTATAAACAGTTGGAGTCTATATAAAAACCTTTGTTATTCAAGAATTTACAGTTTATATCACCGTCATCATCCGAAGGGTTTATTAACATTAGACTAGATTTATCCACAAAAGTAAATGATTCTAAAAAAAAATTTATGAACTCCAACCCTGAAATCTTACGTATTTTTTCCTTATTGAATAAATTCCAAAGAATAACCATATACCCACTATCTGGAATTATTATGTCAGAATGTAGGAGAGAATGGTAATATGTAGGGTCTTCCTTAATGGTGACGAGAGCAGGAGCCGCAGGAACAGTCAAAAGGCCTCCACTGTATCTCAAGTGGTTAAATACCTCACTTACGTTACCATTAAAGAACGGGATTCCAAGAATACGAGTTACTGAATTACTCATTTTGATTACTTTACTTTGGCATATAAGAGATCAAGTTGGGATAAAACTCCATCATTATCCTTCAAAAATCCTATAGGAGCAATGAGCTTAAAGTTTTTACTCCTGAGTAGAGTGTTTAATTCTTCAAAAAGAGGCTCATTCTCATACATCGGAATAAAAGATGTTTCGAGGAGTACATAGTCAACTTTATTTAGGAACTCTTGTGCACCATTTATAACTTCTTTTTCAAATCCTTGAACATCGAGTTTAAGCAGTGTAGGAGATACGATTGGGGTCATATCAAGCGAATCAATCTTATGACACATTACTTCAATTGATGTATACTTACCTGTGGAAGGACTGCTATTAATTTGATATTCACTGACTTTTAGAGCCGAACTAGCATGAGTATGTTCGTTTTGATAAAATGTTATCTGTTCGTCAATACTTCCAAGAGCATAATTATAAGCCGCAATGTTGGGTATATTACTGACGTTCTCTCTGAGTTTAGTAAAACAAACAGGCGTTGGTTCGAAACAGTGAATGTTAGCAGTAGGATAAAAACGATGGAATGAAAAGCTAAATTGACCAACATTCGCTCCTACATCAATAAGAGTTTTAATTTCGGGGACAAGCTTCCTTAGGGCAATAATAATATAAAATGATGAAATCGAAGCACTTGGATGAATTAAGTACTTTAGCCCGCCTCGTTTATGTAAGAGGATAGGAATAATAGTTAGTAGATGAAGTAGTCTATTTATTAGTTTCATTATGCTGAATAAAAATTGAGTCAATAGTCACTCTAAACCAAAAACATTGTAAAAAATGATAAATGAAGCCTATTTTACCATCTAAAAAGCCTAAACAAAAAATATAACGATAGATAAAGAAAAAGAAAGCTCTCCATAAAATTGGCAATTTATAGTAAAGATTGTTTTTTAGAAACCTTTTTCTCTCAATGTTGGTCCCAGTTAAAGATTCTTTAACATTGCCTTGAGTTACTTGCATGGAAATTAAATCTTCTGCTTCTTTATTTGCCCACCTTAAATGTTTTAAAATAAAATCATTAACGCTTGAACCGTTATTGTCTATTACATCTGCCCCTAATGGGATTTTGTAAACTGAACCATTAACAACGAAATGTTGATCATAAGACTTATTTTCGCAAAAGCCGTTGCTAATTTTAAATAGTCTTAAGTGATAGTTAGGGTACATCCCTCCTCTTTTGATCCACTTATTCATGAAGTAAACCCTTCTACTGAAAATGAAACCATCGTAGGCATCTTTTAAACGAGGAAATTCATTATTTAACCATCTAATAAGTTCATTAGTAAGACCTTCACCCGCATCAACGTGTAAAACCCATTCATTTTGAAATGGGCAGTTTTTTTGTGCCCAATTACGTTGGTGTGAGTAATTGATAAATTTATTTTGTGTTAATTTAACTGGATACTTTTGAATAAGTTGAAGAGTATTGTCTGTCGAATACGAATCTACAATAAATATATCACTTGAAACTTGCAAACAGTTTTGAAGGCAAGACTCAATATTTTCTTCTTCGTTAAAAGTGAGTATAATAATTGAAAAATTATTCATACATTGAAAGGTATAAAAAGTAAATTTGCGAAATCAGGAATTTGTTCAAATGTTAAAATTTCTGTTGTTGTTTTCTTGTCTATTAATAGACACTTGTGAGTAGTTTTTAATTTGTTAAAACAAACGTTTTTAGTATCATATCTTACTTCAATCAAAAAAATTATATTATTTAAACTTACAGTATCAGGTACACCTTCTAAAATTGCTTTTTCGAAACCTTCTACGTCAATTTTGATAAAATTTGGTGTCCCAAATTCATTAATAAGCCAGGATAGAGGCCGAATTTCTATTAAAATATTTGATTTAGCTTTACTTAGAAAGTTACTAGTTCTTCCACCTGTAACTAGGTCTTGACTGAGTGGTAATATTTCAAAGTAGTTCCCTATGCCAATATTTAGTAAATGAATATTTAAACAATGGTTACGATATTTATTTAAACATAATATTCCAAAATTATTAGGGTCAGGCTCAATTGAAATAACTTTTCCATTTTTTCCTGAAAGTAAATGCGAAAAAAAAAGCGAATACTGCCCTATATTAGCTCCAATGTCAAAAATTAAATCATTTTTATTGATAATTTTTTTTAAATGATCTTGAATGTACTTTTCATAAGTAAGTGTAGGCTTGAACAAAAACAATAAGTGTTCCCACTTAGGGTAATATAGAAAAAAATCAGTTTCAAATAATTTCTTTCTAACTATAATGTTCAACCCTGTAAAATTTACTAAACGTAAAAAGTGAAGAGTGAAATTATATTTAATAAATGTTATAAGTTTAAATAAATTTGTTCCCAAACCTGCAATTTTTTAAAAATGTTAAATTCATTATCAACTAACTTATAAGAATTTTCGCACATTACTGAAAAATCATTACTATTTAGACTCAAAATTTGATTTACTGATTTACAAATATTTTCTGGTTTATTGTCAATCCAGTAGCCAGCTTTATATTCATCTAGTAAATGCCACGGAGTATAAATAGAACTAATAACAGGAGTAGATTGGGTAAGTGACTCCACTACAACAATGCCAAAGTTTTCTGAAAAAGAAGGGAGAATCATGCAATACGCTTTTGAAATCAAAAGAGTTTTTTCTTCTCCTTGGACATGTCCAAGAAATTGTATTTTATCTGATAAGCCACACTCTTCAACTAGTTTTATTATTGATTTGCCATATTTATTGTCGTGATCACCTGCAAGTTTAAGTTTAAAGTTAGAATTAAAAAATAATGTAGACATTTTTAAGCCAAGAATTAAATTTTCAATTCCTTTTTTATAGTGAAATCTTCCAATGTAAAGAAAATAATTGTCTTTAGTATGATTTAACTTGTTAGATAAAACCATAAAATTGGTCACATTAACAAACTTATAAGCGTTACTAAATCGTTTTTTAGCAAATAAATATTCTTGCTCGCTAGTTATATGAAGTGTGGTGTTTTTTATGAAAATATTTAAAATATTAAGAACTGCTAGCTTGGCTAATCCTCTTTTTTTGAACTCTACATCATCAAGAGAACCATGTATTGACCATATGATTTTTTTTTTAAAAAAGAGAGATATAAAAAAACAAATGATACTAGGAGGGTAAAAAATTGATGAAAGGTGTATAATATCGTAATTTTTTACCTCTTTTAAAAACGTGAGTATTAATTTAAAAGCTAGCTTATGTTTAAATACTGACAAATAAATTACACGACCATAATCTGTGGTTATCCATTGATTAATAGGTACTTTGTTGTCGGAAATACCTGTATTTGTTGTTATAGAGGTTACTTCAACCTTAGTTGATTTGTTTAAGCCTCGCAGTAACCAGTATAGTGAAATACTAACTCCCCCTGACTCATCAGGATATAAAGAGCCAACAGGAAATAATATCTTAATTTTGTTTTCCATTTATGATTTATTGTTTGATTGAACAAATTGGTAGAGATTTTCATACCGACTTGCAATAATTTTAGGATTATACTTTTGAGCATTTATGAGCCCCTTATTTATTAAATCATTTCTTAAATCGTTATTTTCAATAAGGACCTTAACTCCATCACGAATACTTTGTATTGAGTAGGGGTCTACAAAATATGCGCCGTCTGAGCCAACCTCTTTGTGTGGAGATATATTGCTTGTTAGAACAACTCTAGCGTTTATTTGTCCTTCTATAATAGGTACCCCAAATCCTTCAAAAGTAGAAACAAATGATACAATATCACACTTACGATATTCCTCTACAATTTCATTATCGCTTAAGTTTGTATAATTTAAATAATTGGTTTTAAGTTTGGCTAATAATTCAAGGATATTACTGTTTATGTGTCCAATTATGACCAATGTGCAATTTATACCTTCAAGAGCTTCAATTAGTCTTGTTAAGTTTTTATTTGGACTTGTACCAATTTGTAAAATTCTTGGTTTTTTTTGATCAAAGTCTTTGAAATACGTTTGAGATGTAATAGAAACGGGGTTTTCAATAACTAATATTTTGTTAGGGTTACAATTAGTGATTTTTACTAAATCATCTTTTGTTTTTTTTGAAATAACGGTAATGTATTTTAGGTAAGAAACGGGTAGTTTAAACCATAAATATTTGATGATAATTTGACTAAACCCACTATGCTGATAATATTTGATACAGTCATGAATTGTTAAAATGGTTTTATTTTTTGGTAGGAATAACACAAGATAGTGTATAACACCTGTAACATGGATTATATCATACCTGTTTATGATTGCGCGTTTTACAAATATGTATAATATATTTATAAGTACATATTGAGGCTTTTCATATTTAGAATAAACTTTTAACGAATTGGTTTGGTACTTTAATTTTAATTCGTCATTAATTAATTGAAATACCTTTTCAATGCTAAATGTATTTGATTTACGAAATAGATACAAAATTTTCAATTGTTGATTGATTTTATACGAAGTGATTTGAAAGAAAATACTGAAGATGTTGTAAATAAAACTAGATAAAGTATGGGTTTTTCAATCATCAATCTTATCATACCAAAAATATTTGTTATTGACTCTGATCCATTAGCTGCACTTGTCAAGAAAAATAATATTGGGAATAAAGAAATTAAAACAAGCGGGCTAAATTGGATACTGAATTTGTATTTATCTAAACGTTTAAATAGTACTAATGAATCAAAAATAGAGAAAATAATTACAATAATTAATGGTACTATAATTAAATATAACCAACCAAATAATATATAAGAAGAACCAATGAGAGATCCAGTTCGAAAGGTTCCAATTGTTTTTAACTCACCAGTTTGAATAAAAAACAAAAAATCGCCAGAAGAACCAGATGTTATTTCTTCTTTATTAATTTGGCTCCCAAATAACTTTAATATAGGGAGAGGAAATATACTTAATGTCTTGTCAAACTCTATAGTACGATATGAGGCTTTGTCTTCATTATTAAAAGTACTGTTCATGACAAGTATATTGTCAGTATATTTTAAATTGCAAAGGCGAGACAAAAATGGATTAGTAACATAATATTCATCCCATTCATTGCCTTCTTCAACATCTTTTAATAATTCTAAAATGTATTTCGGATTCTCAATGCTCTTATATTGAGAGATTGTTTCGTTAAATAACTCAAAAGCTGAAACATCATTCCTAATACCACGTGCAAGTACAAAAGATAATGAGAGCTTTGTAGCAGGTTCTATAAGGTTGATAAAGATAAAGAGAGTGATAAAAACTTTTTTTGAAAATATTTTTTTCAGTGAAATGGTTTTTGCCCCAAAAATATAAAGAAAAAATAAAAGAATTATTAAAGATGATATTCCTAAAAAAACAAAAGAACGACCATTTAATAATGTTCCAAGTATTAGAATAAATAGTGTATAAATAAATAATACTGAAGATTTACTTTTGATACTTTGGACATTAAATAACTCTGGTAAGCTTAAAATGTAAGGAAAAAAAACAAAATAACTTATCCCTTGTAAAAATTTTAAAAAATCGTTAGTTTCATTCGCTTCCTTGAGATAAATGCTGCTAATAAGGGACAGTACAGAAATTACTGTAATTACAATTACTTGATTAGCTGAAATGTTAGAAAATACATGAGTTACTTTAAAGTATTTCTCCCAAATAAATTTTATATTAATAAGTTTTAAAAGATACTTGTATCCCCAATGAAAAAATATTGTAAATAATGCAAATAAAAAAGCATGAGTGTATGTTTCTATTGGTAATATTAAATTGTTTATAACTGGTTTTCCTTCTAAACTTGTTGCAAAAGGTGGGAGAAAAAAGTAGTAGAGTGAATAACCAAAAATAACAATGCTAGATATTGGATTGTAAAGAAAATTGTAAAAATAAAAGAGATAAGTGGTTGTAATGACTCCTGAAAAAAATAAAATAAATAAGCAAATTAAATTGTTTATACTATCATCTATAATGAGTTGAACAAAAGAAATAATGAATAGGTACACCACTAGTAGTATACCTATTATTTTATTATTTCTTTTAGCATTAAATAAATTAAGCTCCATTTATATCATATTTTATATTCAGCTAGTAAGTTAACTTCAATTCCTAGTTCTAAAATTTCACTTCTACTGATATGTTTTAAAGAATCTTTAACTAAGTAAAACGAATAGCCTTCGAGAATTGATTCAAATATAGTACGTTTTGAATCATATTTTGGTGAATATTCAAATAGAATAATAGGCTTAAATTTTTTAATGGTTTCTGTAAGCCCATCAAATACTTCCATTTCATGGCCTTCTACATCTAGTTTGATAAAGTCAATATTCTGAATATGATGATCTAAACAAAAATCGTCACCTTTAACTACTTGAACAGAAATTAGGTGTTGCTTTTCGTTGTCATTTTTACGATCTAGACTTAATGATCCTGTTCCTTTGTTGGCAGTTAAAGGCGGAGAAAATGGAAGTACCGAATTACGATTACTTAAAGCAATAGGGTGTACCAAGACGTTTTTAAGATTATTGAGCTTTATGTTTTCATTTAATTGCTTTGAAACTAATTCGTAAGGTTCAAAGCTATGCACTTGATTAAAACAAGTAGATAAAAACAAAGTATGATTGCCAACATTAGCACCTATATCAAATGCAGTGTCTAACCGTTTTGTTTTAATTAGTCTTGTTTTTAAAAGCTCTAGCAATTTTTTTTCGTAAGCACCAAAAAAATATACTTGCCAATCAATGTATGAGTTTAGGTTACCCTTATATTTAATTGAAAAAAAATTAGAGACAAAAGGAAAGTTAGTGTTAAATGGAACTAATAAAGATATTAATCTATATCTAACCCCGAAAGGTATCCATTCTTGATGCCCAAAAAATCTTAACAAACTATAAAGTTTCATATTGCATTATTTCTTTTTTTCTCCCTGTTACAATTAAATAAACTTGCTGTAGAACGATTAGCAAAATAATAAATTCGACTAGCGTAATAAGCATAGCAATTAGTACAACTGATTTATTTGAAATGTAATACATGACAAGTGTCGCTATAGTTGCTAAAAAACTATAATAAATACCCATTGTTTTGTTTTGGTTAATTGAATTTAAAACTGTATAGCCACAGTTATTCAATGTAGAAACAAAAGCACTAATAAGTAACACTAAAAATAAGTTTTCATTAAAAGGGATTTTGTTGTGGGTCCAAAATTTAAAAAACCATTCGCCAAATAAATAATAAACTATGATAAAACTTACCCCTATTAAAATGGTATTTTTGAAAACATTCATAAATAATTTTCTCGCATTTACTAATTTGTTTTGAGCTAATAGTTCTGTAAAATTAGGAAGAAAACTCATATAATAAGTATTACTAAATGATTTTATTGAGTTTGTTAGGGTTCTAAGAGTATTAAATAATACTAATTGTTGTGCTCCTAACTGTTTTCCGATTATGAAACTGGTTCCTTGGATGATGAATCCTTGACCAATTATGGCAATCATATAATACACTGACGTAGGTATTAGATTTTTTACGTATTCTAATGATTCATTGATGCCAAAATTAAACCAGTTGTATTTATTTTTTAAATCTTTATTTATTAGTACTAGATAAAATATTCTAAATATAAGTTGGAAGAAAGTAATAACTATTATATTGTTTGCTATTTTTATAACCAATAAAATTACAAATGCGTCAAAAATTTGAATAATTGTTACACCATTTTGAGATTTGTCGTAACGCCCTTCTGCTCTATAGATACCTAGCGAAAGCCCTATTATGAATGTTACGAACACCCCAATTATTAATAACAAAATTGATATTTCAGACTCATTTTCATTAATCATTTTTAAGCGTAAAAATGATGATAGGTTAAAAAAGTAGAGTAAAGTTGCACTAAAAAATATAACAGTAATTCCTATATATGTTATTGCCTTAGAAGCACTTTGGTATATTCTTATAGCATCAATTTGTTTTTTCTGAGCAACCAGTGCTGAAATAGCTGTTGTTACAGTGACATTTAGCCCAAAATCACTGGCGGTCAAATAAGCTGGGATGGTAGATAGTAAAAGCCATTCCCCATAAAACTCACTGCCCCAGATAGCTATATAAATTGGTATTAGAACTATTTGGAGTCCAATTGCTACTAACCTATTGAAAATTCCTGAATAAAAATTTTTTATTAACTTTTTGTCGTTATTGAACAGCTTTATCATGTGTAGTGAAACTAATTACTTTAAGCCAAAAAGTGCAATGTGAGAAGCTGTTTTATATGGATTTATGCTGCCATCAATTGTATTAGTAATGTGTATAAGCTTACAATGTTTTTTTAAAAGTTTGTAGTTGTTGAAAACTGAATATGAATAATAAAGCCCATCACCTTCCGAAATTTGATACATTTTACCTTTTGTAATTATGAATTGAAATACTTTCCAAAGTTTTAAAAAATTTAAACTTTGTTTAATAAATCTACTTATACGGCTACCATGTCCAAAATTATTACTATCAGATATAAATACGCCAATTTTTGATACTCTCAACATTTCCTTTACTACTTTTTCAGGATATTCTACATGATGTAATACCCCAAATTCGCACACGATATCAAAACTGGAATTTTCGAAATTAATTTTATAGCCATCTCCCTCAACTAACATATCTTTACTAATTCCTTTTTTGTGCCCCACATCTCTTAATTCTTTAACAGGCTCAATACCGATAATGATAATGTTCGGAAATTCTGACTTTATATATTCAATAGTTCTTCCTGTTCCAGCTCCTACATCAAGTATTGATTTTACATTATACATTTTGATTATAGTCGACAGATATAATAAAGCAAATTTATGCTCGTTTGATGTTTCATTTATGTGTACATCATCATAGTTATTCGCTGTTTTTTTATAGTAATTATTTTGAATTTCAACTGAATATTTCATTTTATATGACTGATTTTATGAATTGTGAATAGTTTTTTCCGTAACAGCTCCAAGATAGGCTATGTTTTGCAGCTTCGTAGGCATTAAGCTTTAATGTGTTTAATAAATTATTATCATTAAATAAGGCTTCAATTTTATTTTTGATGCTTTCAGAATCTCTGATTGGTACTATATAGCCTGTTTTACCTTCTTCTATAATGTCTTCGCCTCCAGTATTTTGGCTAGCAATTACTGGTATACCTAATCCTAGCATTTGTGGAATAACTCTTGATAGTCCTTCCTGAACTGATGGTTGAATAGCAACATCACACTCTTTAAGATAATTTGGAAGTTCTAGGTGCTCAATGTAACCAAAATATCTCCAATTTGATTGTTGATATTTATTGTACATTTCTTTGATTTCATCAGCCATACCTCCAATAAACCAAACTTCATATTTGTCTAATGGAATTTTTAAATTATTTATTGCTTGAAACATATAAAGTAAACCTTTACAGATTCCCATATGTCCAAGGTAAACAATCTTGAATTTTTCAGTTTCAGGTTTAATATTTACTTGTTGGAAGATGTTACTTACGCCATAAGGATTGTAAAAAAGTTTGCTTTCAGCTACACCATACTCAAGGAATGATTTTTTGACAAAATTTGAGGGTATAGAGATATAATCGGCTAGTTCATATTCTTTTAATTCCTTCTCTATAATTTGTTTACTTATTCTTATATCCTTACCCGTTTGTAATTTATATTCTTCATTATTTATTTTATCTTGGTAAAGAATATGTGAAGATCCTCTTTCAACTATTGTAAGTTTATTTCTTTTTTTTATTTCCTTTATAGTATTTAAGGACATCCCACTCCAACCTATAAAAGCTTTGTAGTCGTTACGCATTGAAAGCCTTAATGCTACATATTTGTCGAATAAATTGTTGAATTCGTACTCATACTGTGGAAATTTCTTTATTCCAGCAGCAATTGGAAATATTGTATGAATTTTCTTTAGCGTAATATTTTCATAATCTTTTCTATGGTGTAATCTATTGACAAGTGTATTTTTTTGTGAATGATAAGATGTATATAGAGCTGTTAGCATGTTATTTGCATCCATTTGCTCTGCTAGATCGAATGCATGAAACTTCGTTGTACAAGATACGATTACCATTTTTCTTTAAACTGGTTTAGTATATATTTACATATATCTTCATTCCCTACTTCCAATGCCTTGATTTTATTATTACCATTTTTCCTTATTTCTTCTCTTTTAGAATCATTTTGTAGTAATTCTATACAAATGCTAGCACATTCAGTTGCATCATTCCAAAATACAGCTTCTACTCCCTCTGTAAATAGCATTTGGTGCTCAGCAGTTCTTTCTGCACACAATAAACCACCTGCATACGGAACTTCCATTGAACGCTGAGTATGTAAGTCTCTATTTCCCTTTGACAGTAATCCTAAAACTACTTTGGCACCTTGTATTGCGTAAACATAGTTGTTCCCTCCTAGAGCCCCTCCTTTATGATGTTTTTTTAGAAGTGGCCAGTAAGTTGATTTTTCCCATCTGTCACCCCAAATACTAACATTTATATTGTTTTTTAGTAATTCTAATATGAATATATCTCGGGACTCATTTCTCATCCAAGTACCAATGAAAGCTACATCTGATACATATTGTTCAGGTATTTTCGATTTATCTAATGTTGCTTGATGTGCCTTTTCATCGTAAGACATCCAAACTTTTATTACTTTTCTAATGTTCAGTTTTAAGAAATCTTGATAAGTAGGCTCTCTAACTACTGCACATAAATCGTACAAATATAAAGCCTTTTTTAATTGCTTAAATCTATTTCTATCCCTTGTACCTGTTGGGTCATCGTTATTATAAAGAACTACTGGTTTATTTAACCGTTTTAATCGTTTGATTGCCCCGGGGCCTAATAGTTCGCCACTATTTATCCATATAATGTCTATATTTATGGTAGATGTAATAGTATTCCTTATCCATTTATTTATCTTAGGTTGAACTAGTGTATATCCAGTTTCATAATTGATTTTACTTATGATAGGATTCGATAACAAGTTTCCAAGAAAGCGATAGGGGTCTGCTAAAGTAACATTATGGCCCAGCCTTACAAGTGCTTGTGAGCGATGATATGACGTAGAATTTGGGTTTGTGTCACCTATGTATAAAATATTCATTTTTATTATCGACTATGATTTATGTACCATTTTATACTTGTTACATTGCTTAATGAAGTAGGTAAAATGTTACCTTGATCATACCCAATTGAAGTGTTAATTGAAATCCCTTTTAAAACTTTGAGCTCTTGATCTATAAGTAAAAAAGTGCAATATTGATAGCCACTTTTTAAATAGATTCCACTAGGCTGTAGATCAAAAAAGTAGTTACTTCGGGCGATTTTTAGAGAAAATTTTGTGTTTGGTGTCAACTTTCCTTGTATACCAAAATGCCACATAGATACGCTATTGCCGTTTATTTTCCAGTAATCACCATTGGAATATGAGCCTAATACATTAAACCACTCTTGTCGTGTATCAAATCTCGTTAATATAAAGGGAGTGCCTATGACATGATTTTTATATGTCCATCCATCCATATATTGTGAATTGTTGAAATAACCATTGCCCTGATAGCCGTTGATTATTGGATTGAAAAATAACCCCTGATCGAGAGTAGTTAAATGCTCAACAATGATATTTGAGATTGAAAATTTATTGTTGCCTTTTCTTGTGTTTTTCCAACTTATACCATATAGACCATCGGGAAAATTGCTAAATACCCCAGGCAAATTCTCTGCTGGATGCTGCAAATATAATTGCCATACGGAGAATTTAGCTCTGAAGCTTGCTAAAAAGTCAATTGAACCTAGGTGGTTCCCAACTCGATTTTCAGAGTCAAAGGTACTTAAATTGGATGCATTGGGGAATTTTTTTGCGGTAATAACATACCAGAAATCTTTAATTGTATTGGGTAGTTCGCCATTGGGGCCAGTACGATTTGTACCAATCAGAAGCGGAGCACGTCCGCCCCATTGTACCAAATGGCTAACTCCTGCGGCTAAGCTAAATTTTTTCGAAGGTGTTGTAAACCTTAGAAAAAACGTTTTTTGGTGTAAAAAATAATTTTGTGCGAAATCTTGTTTCCCAAACCACCCATGACCTAGACTGAAGTTGATAGCTAGTAAGCCCTTTGTAAATTTCAATGGTATGAATCCGTTAGAGGCTAACTTTATTTTAGGAATTGGTAAGGCGTTGCTTGAAACACTGTAGAAACCCGAACTCATCAAGGTATCTCCCAAGCCAATGACTTCTTTATGCCGTCCGATAGTGAGTGATAAATTTCTGTAATTAGAGGAAAATGATGCCTCTGGAAGTAAAACCTGAGGGTTGTTAAAAGCAAGTCCTCTAGCATGTCCAGACAAATAGAAGTGAAAATTTTTGTTCTTTTTAGAAATATAATGCCGCTTTATTTGAACATCAAGAAAACTGAATAAACGTTCCGTCGGTACTGTTCCATATGTATTGATTTTTTGCCAAAATGAAGGTATGGAGTCTGCAACCAGTGCACCTACAGCTATACTAGTAAAGTTTGAATTGGATGTTGTATCTATTTGGTTTTGAGACCTTACATGATTAGAAGCGAATAATAATACTATTATTAGTAAATGCCAATTGGGTGAATTATTCATAATGACAAAATAAATAGAAAAAGAAATAATAAAGTAAATTTTGATGGAGTATAATATCTATTTGCATAGTAGAAAAATAGGTTTTACAAGAGGATAACCCTAAAAATTGTTAAAGCACTCAAGTAAATTAGCATTGGTTTATCTATATTTGCATAGTAGTATTATTTGCAAATAAATATAACAAATTATAGTTTTACATATCAAAAATGAGAGAAATCATTTTGTGTCTTAGCTCCATCTATTTACTTTGCTGCATACACCTAGGGTTCAGTCAAGGTGCTGTAGCTCAAGGTATTAATTTCCAAAATGGAAGTTATCAAGCGGCCGTTGAAACTGCAAAACGTGCAAACAAAATTTTGTTTGTTGAGATATATTTGACAGGTTGTCCGCATTGTGCTGCTTTGGCGCCTGTGTTGGAGGAAAAGAAAGTTGGTGACTTCTACAATTCCCAGTTTGTTAACATAAAGCTTGAAGCAAATTCAGAAGATTCTCGGGTTTTGCAACAGCAAAAAGGAATTACTTATGTTGAATTTCCCATTTTTTTATTTTTTGATGCAAATTCAGGCCAGTTAGTACACCAAGCAACTCCTGGTGAGAAACCTTCTAGAGCTGAGGCCATAGAAGAAGTCATAAGACATGGGAAAGATGCTTTAGACCCAAATCAGCGAACGGCTGGTTACAGTGCTAGATATAGTAAAGGGGATCGTAATTTGGTGTTTTTAATAAACTATGCAAAGTACGCTAAGTCAATGAAAGATAATGAGCGTTTGTGGAAACTCAATGACGATATCGCCAAAATTGTTACTAAACCAAGTGATTTAGAAAGTAAGCTGGGCTTTTACGTACTTCAGAGATTGATTGATGATCACAAAAATCCAATGGCGGTCTATTTTTTCAATAACATCAGTAAATACAAAGCAAAATACACAGCGAAGGATGTTAATGATACGGGTGAAGCAATTTTATACTACACTATGTATGGTAAAAGAGCAAGTAATCTCACCGTTGCAGAAGTGATTGATATTCGGAAAAGTATGATTAAGCTTGGCGTAAGTCCTAAGGTCGCAGCTACACGAACTGTTTTGAAAGAGCTTGAAGGGTACTTTAGAGAGAAGGCTACTGTTAAAGCAACTGCGCGTCTAAACGAATACCAAAAAGATAACACAATGGGTCTTGCTGACTATTCATACCTGGTAAGGTATTTCAATGAGAAAGCAACCGATAATTCGTATGTTCCTTCATTACTCAATTGGGTAAAAGCAGGGGTGAAATCAGCTAAACCAAACGAAAAAAATTCTAAGCAAGTAGCAGATCTATATTTAGAAGAGTCGGTCGCTTTAAATAAAATTGGTAAAAAAACAGAGGCTAAGGCATCAACCCAAAAAGCAATTTCGGTAGCAAATGCGGCTAAAATTGATGTTACCCCTTATTTAGAACAACTTAGAAAGCTACGATAAGTACAAAGAACGCATGACGAAGCGTGGGTTATTAAAAAAAACTTAAAATAGATTTTCGCTTTTTTTTGTTTTGTAGAGACTTATCGTATTTTTGTGAGTCACAATATGTGAGGTTTGTTATGCTCAAAGCGTGCTTGTATTAAAGCGTAGAAGAACCTTAAGTCATGTTTTATTATTTTAAGACCATACTACCAAGAAACAAGGGAACCCCAAACTAGCTAATCTTAACGAGACGTTTGCTTTTGCGAGTGGGAGTGCTCGGTAAGCTCTTTTAAACATTATCATCCCTCCCCATTGGATGTTAAATGAAAATTCAACCGTGTCTTTTGTGGGAAAAGACAATAAACAAATCCAAATGAAACCAATCAAAACTTTACTTTCGTTTTGTGTAGTACTGTTGGTGACGATGGGTGCGTGGGGGCAAGTTACTGGAATTACTGCTCCGACAGTGACCGCTGGGCAGCAATGCGTTGGCGCAACTGTAACACCATCCAGCGCAGCGCCTACGGTAACCGCAACAGGATGTGGTGCAGAAGCTGTCTTCTTGCAACTTATTGATGGAGGTGGAAATGAACTAGCCTTTGGAGCCGCAGGTAGCGTAACTGCTCCAGCAGTGGGATCAGTAGTTATTCCGACTTCTGCCGCTGGTTTAACAGTGTACTACCGCTATATCACTAGAGGTACACTTTCAGGTTGTGGGCCGTTCAATGGAACAGCTACTCCACTAAACAACAACACAGTTGCTCCTAACCTTTCTGCGCCAACACTTACTAATCCTATCCCAGCTATCTGTGACGGTGGGACTCAGTTAACTGAGGCTCAGTTAGAAGTTAATGGTGCTTATGCGTCTTGCGTTACAGGTACTCTTAACCTTATTAGTGTAGCAGGTACTCCTCCTTGGAACACTGCAGGTACATACACTGCAACTTTCCGCTGCGATAATGGAACATGTACTTCGCCAACTAAAGAAACAACCTTTACGGTAAATGCAATTCCAGTTGCTCCTCAATTAGGATCAACAAATATTCCTGCGATTTGTAACGGAGCTACACAATTGACAATTGCTCAATTGGAAGTTAACGGAACTTATGCTTCATGTGCTGGTAGCAGTACACTAAAAGTACAAAATGGTGCACCAAGCAACACGGCATCTGGTCAAGTTGTTTTTGCGTGCGAAAAAGATGGATGTAAGTCAGCTACGTTGAGTGTAAACTACACAGTTAATTTGGTCGTAGCAGCTCCAACAGGTGTAGCTATTACATCTGACCGTGCAGGTGCAACAGGAAACGGTACAACAGCTGTTTCGGTATGTCCTTCATCGTTGCCAACTCCAGGTACACTTGCTTTTGCTGGTGCATGTGGAACAAATGACTATGTAATTAAGAATGGTGCTACCGTAGTTGCAGTTAATACTGCAAGTATTGCAGCTCCAACAGCTACCACTACTTATACAGTAGTATGTAGAGATGCAATGGGTTGTGAAAGCCCAACAGGTGTTAATGTCACTTATACTGTAACAGCTGCTACACCTGCTCCAACATTAGGATCGGCTATTCCAGCTATCTGTGCTGGTGCTACACAATTGACCCAAGCTCAATTGGAAGTGAATGGTGTTTATGCAAACTGTACAACAGGTACATTAAAATTAGTTAGCGTACTAGGAACAGCTCCATGGAATACAGCAGGTACATACACTGCGACATGGCGTTGCGAAGAGAGCGCAAACTGCTTCTCTTCTAATGTAAGCACAAACTTTACTGTGAATGCATTGCCAGTAGCCCCAACATTGGGTTCTAGCAACATTCCTGCAATTTGTAACGGAGCTACCCAATTGACAGTTGCTCAATTGGAAGTTAACGGAACATACGCAGCATGTGCATCAGGAAGCACATTGAAAGTACAAAATGGTGCACCAAGCAACACGGTTTCTGGCCAAGTTGTTTATGCATGTGAAAACAATACTACGGGATGTAAGTCAGCTACGTTGAGCGTAAACTATACAGTTAACATCGTAGTAGCAGCTCCAACAGGTGTAACACTCTCTACTAACCGTGCAGGTGCAACTGGAAATGGAACAACAGCAGTTGTAGCTTGTGCTACGGCAGATCCAAATCCAGGAACACTTACTTTTGGTGGTGCATGTGGTGGTAATGACTATGTAATCATGAAAGGTGCTACAGTTGTAGCAGTAAACACAGCAAGCATTGCAGCTCCAACAGCTACCACTACTTATACAGTAGTATGTAGAGATGCATTGGGTTGTGTAAGCCCAACAGGTGTTGATGTTACTTATACAATTACAACAACGCTTCCAAAACCAACATTGGCGACTGCTATTCCAGCTATTTGTGCTGGTGCGACACAGTTGACTCAAGCTCAATTGGAAGTAAATGGTGTATATGCTAACTGTGCTACAGGAACCCTTAAATTGGTTAGTGTATTAGGAACTGCCCCATGGAATACAGCAGGAACATACACTGCAACTTTCGCTTGTCAGCAAGGTGGATGTAACTCAGAAGGTGTAAGCACAAACTTCACTGTGAATGCATTGCCAGTAGCCCCAACATTGGGTTCTAGCAACATTCCTGCAATTTGTAACGGAGCTACCCAATTGACAGTTGCTCAATTGGAAGTTAACGGAACATACGCAGCATGTGCATCAGGAAGCACATTGAAAGTACAAAATGGTGCACCAAGCAACACGGTTTCTGGCCAAGTTGTTTATGCATGTGAAAACAATACTACGGGATGTAAGTCAGCTACGTTGAGCGTAAGCTACACGGTTAACTTGGTCGTAGCAGCTCCAACAGGTGTAAATATTACTTCTAACCGTGCAGGTGCAACAGGAAACGGTACAACAGCTGTTTCGGTATGTCCTTCATCGTTGCCAACTCCAGGTACACTTGCTTTTGCTGGTGCATGTGGAACTAATGATTATGTAATCATGAAAGGTGCTACAGTTGTAGCAGTAAACACTGCAAGCATCACAGCTCCAACAGCTACCACTACTTATACAGTAGTATGTAGAGATGCATTGGGTTGTGTAAGCCCAACAGGTGTTGATGTTACTTATACTGTAACTGCCGCTACTCCAGCTCCAACATTGGTTGCTCCAATTCCTGCTATTTGTCACTTGGCTACTCAATTAACAGCTGCTCAATTGGAAGTGAATGGTGTATACGCAAATTGTACAACAGGAACTCTTAAATTGGTTAGCGTTGCTGGAACAGCACCATGGAACACAGCAGGTACATACACTGCGACATGGCGTTGTGAAGAGAGTGCAAACTGCTTCTCTTCAACTGTAAGCAGAGACTTCATCGTGAAATCTCCATTGGCAACTCCAACTGCAGTTTCAGCTGTTTCTTCTACAATTTGCCAAGGATCTCCTGCTCAATTTAATGTAACTCACTCTTGTGGTTCAACTGCAACAATTGAGATTTACAAAGATGGAGCTCTTGTAGGTTCACAATTGGCTGGTTCAGCTATGCCAACAGTTGTAACTGTTGCTAACGCTGCTGCTGGTACTTATGCTGCTAAGTGTATGCTTGATGGTTGCTACAGCAGTTTGTCATCTGCTACAGCATCAATCGCTGTTGAGTCTACGCCTGCTACACCTACTTTCACTGGTCCAACAGCGCTTCAGCCAAACTCAATCTGTTTGGCAAACCCAACAGTTCCTATGCAAAATACATTGACTTGTGGTACAAATACCCAAGTACTTGTATGGTATGATGCTGCTACTGGTGGAAATGTGATTCCTACTCCTAACGTTACTCCAACTGTAACTACAACATACTATGTATCTTGTAAGTCGTTGACAGGAACACTCGGTTGTGAAGGATCTCGCCTTGCAGTAACATTCACAGCATACCCTGCGGGTAGCAACCCAACGGCTGCATCATTAACAGCTGCAGGTACAACAGTAAACGTTGGTCAAGATAAAGTAATTTGCAGCACTACAGGTACGGCTATTACTTTCTCTGGCTGCGCTTCTGGTGAAACACTTTTAGTAAGTGTTGATGGAAATGCATATTCTGCAACATTGCCAACAGTAGTAACTGACGGAGTTAAACACAACTACCGTGTGCGTTGCCAAGCTGGTTCAGGTGCATCTGCATGTAATGGACCAGAATCAGGCGTGATGAGCTTAACAGCTTATCCCGTATTGACTACAGCTCCATCTGCAAGCGTTGTTCCTGCAGTCGTATGTAGCTCAGGTGGTGCAGTTCCATTCGGTGGAAGCTCTACTTGTGGTGCTTTAGCAACTGTATGGTTTGATGCAACTACTAATACTCAATTGCTTTCATTGCCATCAATGACTCCAACAACTCCAGGTACATATTCTTACTATGCTAAGTGTGTAAATGGTGGTGGATGTATGAGTCCTGCAAGTGCAACTACTTCATTGACAGTAGTCGGTAACTCTGCAGCTCCAGTAATTACAGTTGTAGGTGGTAACGAAGTGTGTACTGGTGTTAACGTAACACTTACTACAAACTGTGCATCAGGTTCAACAGTAGTATGGAGCACAGGTGTAACTGGTAATGCATTACCATTGGTATCTAACGTTCCACAAGTTCGTGCCGTAACTGCTAAGTGTGTAACAACTGTAGGAAGCACTACTTGTGAGTCTCCTGCAAGCGCTACTACTACTGTAGTATGGAAAGCATTTGATATCACACTTATCAACATCGGTTCTTCACAGTCAGGTGTTAAACCAGGTTCTAACGTAGCTAAGTCTGCATGGGCAGCTAACTTTGTAACTGTAGACGCAGGTCCATCATTGCAAAGCAGCTCACAAAGCAATCCTTCGATTTACTTCACTGAGAATCCTAACAAAGGAGCGCCACGTTACTGGACTGCACACGTTGAAACATGTGCTTTAGGTACAGCGGGTTCTATCTCTTACGACTTGCTTTGTACTCCTGAAGTTGGTGTGCCACAATCATTCAACACTGTTGAAAACAACGCACCATACTTGATGTATGCTAACCGTGATAACTTCACAGAACTTTACGCTCAAAACCACCCAGCATTTGGTTTCTTTGCTGATAATGGTAGCGGCGGTAACAAGTACGATGCAGGTCTTCCAAAAGGTCTTTACAAAATGAGCATTCGTTACTGGGATCAAAAAGGCGCAGGTCTTTACCCAGCAGTACGTACAGCTCAAGGTAACCAATTGGCATACCAAGAATACTGGTTCCGTATCCAATCACAAAATGGTATCGGTACAGGTGCAGCTCGTGAGGGCGTATCTGAAAACACTGAAGCTCCATTCGTGACTATGGGCCAAAACCCAGTAACTCGTACATTGTCGTTGACAATCAACGGTGCTAAAGGTCAAGAAGTGAAATTGAACTTGGTAGACGCTTCTGGCCGTTCTATCAAAGCTTCTTCAGTAACTCCTGAGACTAACACTCACCGTGAAGAAATCGATATGACTAGCCAAAATACTGGTATGTACTTCATCCAAGTTAGCACTCCATCTAAGCGTGCTTCTTTGAAAGTATTGAAAGTATCTCAAGACTAATCGTCCATACGATTTATACGAAGGAAAGCCCCGCATTTGCGGGGCTTTCTGTTTTTTTGAGCTATAAGAAGTTGTATATTTATGACTTACAACCTTATACTCATTGTTACCATGAAAAATTACTACTTCCAAAAAACAGTCTTCTTTCTCGCATTTGCGTTTTGTTACATTCATAGTTTTGCTACAAATCCCCCACCAAGAAAAACTGCCATTGGCTACTGTGCGGTAGACCAGTATCCTGACTGCGGCACAAAAAAAGCAGACAGAGTCGAAACTATGGAGGTTTCGTTGGTAGGTGGCACAACTGTGTTCTCAAATGTCAGTTCGGGTTCAGGCCTCGCTTGTCGCTCCGATCTAAGCCTTCTTGGATATAGCGATTTTACCAGTTCAGTTATCACCTTAGCAAAGGGAAGTACTTACACATTTACTTTTAAGAGAGATATTATACAGTATTTTAGTAACAACTCAATTGTTTTCTGGATTGATTTTAATGGGGATTATGATCTTGATAATTTTGATGAAATATTTGTTACTAACCCGGTAGATGATAATTCTCCTTATTACACACTTGATGTAGTGGTGCCAATGACGGCTATTGAAGGTAATACTCGCTTAAGAGTACGGGTGTTTGGAGCAGAGAGTTTTTATAATGCTTGTGGTGGTAGCGGTGGTTTAGAAACGGAAGACTATACCATTAATATTACAGCTCCGCTAGTCACTAATCAGTTAAATGCTTCAGCATATAGTCAAATTTGTGAAGGTGGAATTTTACCTGTTTCTTACACGCCCACGGGTACTTTTAACTCGGGGAATGTATTTACGGCTCAATTGAGCGATGCTGCTGGAAATTTTACAATGCCAATAGTAACGTTAGCGGGTATCAGTCCTATCAACTTGCCTATCCCATTAGGGACAGTAGGAACTGGTTATAAAGTAAGAGTAGTGTCTTCTAATCCCGCAGTTACGAGTAATGAAGTTCCACTGACAATACTACCATTACCATTACCTCCTTCAAGTGGAGGGCTTATTCCTTCAGAACGCTGTCCCTTGTTGCCACCAGTTACTTTAACAACAACAGTGTCATGTTTGTCTGGACAAACAATTATATGGTACGAAGGTGCAGCGGGTGGGACGCCATTGTCCAGTTTACCTTCAATGACACCCATTGAAACAAAAAATTACTACGCATCATGTAAAAATAATGCCACAGGCTGTGAAAGTACTGCAAGATATAAAGTAACCTTCAAAGCCACTGCTATCGGAAGTAAGCCACTAAATGCATATATCATAGTAGATGGAATTCAAATAGAAGAAGGTAAGCAAGAAAAAATTTGTGATATAGTAGGGGATGAGATTATTGTATCAAAGTCGTGTAGTACTGGCGAGATTCAACAAATTTCGGTTGATGGATTAGATTATACAACGTCTGTACCAAAACAAATTGTGGATGGGAAAGCCCATAATTACCGTATTCGATGTCAAGTAGGTACTGGGAGTGAAGCATGTATAGGCCCAGAATCGGGAGTCATGAGCGTCATTATCTATCCTAAAAGCCTAGCTCCTATGGTTAGTATCATGCCAGAAGTACTGTGTGCTGGTAGCCCTAGTCAGCCATTGACTGGTATTTCTACCTGTGGTACAAAAGCAACCGTTTGGTTTAATGCAACGACAAATACACCGATGGCATCCTTACCAGCTTTAACTCCCAATTCCAACCAGTCTTATTATGCAAAATGCCAAGGGGATGGAGGGTGTTTAGGAGAAGCAAGTAACATAGTTACGTTTTCTCTAGTACCTTCAAATGTTGCACCTCTAATTTTGAATTCGTTACCAGATGAAATTTGTGTGGGAACTGAAATAAAATTAACGACAAATTGTCCAGCAGGTTCAACCGTTGTGTGGAACAATGTTTATAAAAACCCAGAGCTACTACTGAGTTGGAAGACCCCACATATAGAGAATATCAGTGCAAAATGTGAGTTTACTGGCGGATGTGCTACACCAAATGCAGTTAAAAAACTAGTTTGGAAACTAATAGATGTCACTATTATTAATGTGGGAGAATCTAAAGTTGGTCAAAAACTAGGTGTAAATGTGCCTCTAGAGGCTTGGAGTAGCCAATTTGTCACAGCAGATAATGGACCTAGTTTGGAAGAAAGTTCAGAATTTAACCCAACGGTCTTTTATGTTGAGAACATTAATAAAATTGCGCCTCGTTATTGGACAGTACATGTAGATGCATGTAAACAGCCAATTGGTGGGTCAATGTCGTATGATTTGTTGTGCAGACCAGAGACGGGGCCATCAACCTCATTTAATACGCATGAGAATAATGAACCCTATTTGATGTTTGCCAATAGTGACAATTTTACCCAACTGTTTACGATTAATCACCCATTTTATGGCTTTTTTAGAGAGGGACCTAGTGGAGAAAATATATATGATCAAGGTTTTCCGAAAGGGTTATATAAAATGGGTATTAGATATTGGGATCAAAAAGGAGTTGGTGAAGCACCTGCTGTGAGAAAAGCGGTTGGCAGGGTATTGGTTTACAAAGAGTATTGGTTTCGTATTGTGTCTAAGTTAGGTGTTGGTACAGGCCCTGTGCGAATAGGAGGGGAGCAATTGGTAGACACAAAAGTAATGCTCAGTCCTAACCCTGCTCAGTCAAGTACAAATTTGGTTATTAATAACGCTAGAAATCAAAAAATCAGATGGGCGTTGTATGATCAGCTAGGGCGTGAACTTCAGTCGTCAGAGTTTATTCCTGAAACTGAGCAACATTCAGAAACGATTACGATGTCAAAAGTAGAGTCAGGATTGTACTTTATCCAGGTTAAAGGGGAGTCTTGGATCCAAACTATAAAGGTTTTACGGATAAAATGATAATATACTCTAACATACGTAAACCTTTTTTGTAAACTACCTGAAACGCCGCTACCTTTGTAGTGGCGTTTTTAGTAAAATGCTATTTAATAAACCTACTGAAATTCATGAGTTTTAGAAAGTATTGTTGGGTATCGCTTTTATTTATAGCGAGTCATTTCGCTTACACACAAGCTTTACCTGCTGCAGATGAAGTAACTGATGCGCAACTTGAGGAATTTATAAAAGTTGCCCAAAGTAAAGGCTTATCCCAAGCTGAATTAGAAGCGGGAGCATTAGCACGAGGCTATAGTGAAGCGGATGTTGCAAAAATTCGGACGCGTATTAATACACTGAAGACCAAGACCGAAACTAGTACTCCAACGAACGTCAATAATACGGTTCGTCAACAACAAGGCCAAGTATCAGAAAAAACACCAACGCCTGTTGGGAATGATCAGGAGGTGGGGAAAAAGAAAGATGTATTTGGAAGCCAATTATTCTCAAATAAATCATTGTCGTTTGAACCAAACTTGCGCTTGCCAACACCCAAAGATTATATTTTAGGCCCAGATGATGAATTGAAAATTGATATTACTGGGTATGCTTATCAGCATTATGATGCAAGTGTTTCTCCAGAAGGTACTATTAAGCTCGAAAGTCTAAGCCCGTTATATGTAAATGGGCTATCTATTGAACAAGCAAAAAATAAAATTATTGACCGCTTGAAAACTCTTTACGCAGGTCTGCGTAACGGCTCATTGAATGTAGATGTGACTTTAGGAAACGTAAGAAGTATAAAAGTTATGGTTATTGGAGAGGTGACAAACCCTGGAACATATACTGTTTCATCTTTAGCAACCGCCTTTCATGCCTTATATTTGTGTGGTGGCCCTAATGGAAATGGTTCAATGCGGGAAATTCAAGTACTCAGAGGAAATAAAGTAGTTCAAAAAATTGACCTGTATGAATTCTTGATGAAAGGTACACTTGCCGAAAATATAAACCTACGTGATCAAGATGTGATTTTAATTCCAATTGCATCTAAGAAAGTAGAAATTGAAGGAGAAGTCAAAAGAAGTGGGACATTTGAACTGAAATCAAGTGAAAACTTTGAAGAATTGTTAAAATATGCGGGTAACTATACTGAGCAGGCCTACAAAGCATCGGTTAATGTATATAGAAATACCGCAATTGAACGCCAGTTAATAACATTTGATCCGACAAATCAAAGCCAATATGTACTACAAAATGGTGATAAATTGATTGTAGGTACTATTTTAAATCGTTTTGAAAATAAAGTCGAAATCATTGGTGCAGTACTTCGCCCAGGAGAATTTGCATTGAGTGATAACATTAAGACTGTTAAGCAATTGATAAAAAAAGCGGAAGGTTTGAGAGAAGATGCATTCAGAAACCGAGCTATCTTAAAAAGAAAGCGTGAGAATCTAGAACCTGAATTATTGCAGATTAATCTAGATCAACTATTTAAAAATGATGCTGAAGACATTTACCTAAGACGCGAAGATATTTTGATAATCAAATCTATTTCAGAGACACGACAGGTTCAAACAGTAGGTATTCAGGGGGCTGTTAATAGTGGTGGAATATTTGATTATGCTGATAAAATGACACTACAAGACTTAATCCTTCTTGCAGGTGGATTTACCGACGGTGCTACTGGGAAAGGGATTGAATTGTCGCGTCGTTTGTATAATGATGAAAACAGAAGCGAAACTGTAGAAGTCAGAAAATACGATATTGGAAAAGATTTAAGCGAAATCTCTACGATTGAATTGAAGCCATATGATGAAGTTATCATTCGAAACCTACCAAATTACTTTGCACAACAGGTTGTGAGTATAAAGGGGCAAGTGTTGTATCCAAGTACTTATGTCATTTCTAGCCGTGAAGAGAAAATTAGTAATTTGATTGAACGTGCGGGAGGTTTTCGTCAAGAGGCGTATTTGCCTGGAATCCAATTTTATAGAAGTGGGCGCTTAGTGGCAATGGATGTCACACAAATTTTGAAAAATCCCCAACATCCCAATAACCTACTTCTTGCGCCAGGCGATGAGCTTATTGTACCTAAAGTTCCTGAAACGGTGACAATCAACGGCCAAGTCTTTAACCCCAATGTTATAGCTTTCAATCCTAAATTTAGTTTTAAAGGCTACATTACTCAAGCTGGTGGATTTACGGATAGTGCTCACACTTCAAAAGTATATGCGGTATATGCGAATGGCTTTACAGCTAGAACCAAGAAATTTTTGGGGATAAAGTTCTATCCAAAGGTAGAGAGAGGAATGCAGGTGTATGTGCCTACACGCCCCAAAAAGAACCGTTTAAATTCGGCTGAACGTTTGTCTTTGTTTACAGGTTTAACCTCAGCTACTGTTTTGATTATTACTTTAATTAGAACATTAAATTAAAAATTAGTCAATGAAAGAGGAAGAATATTTAGCTGGGCAAGAAGTACAAGCTCCCGTCAACTTGGGTAAACTCTGGAATGTACTCTGGAAAGAAAAGTGGATTATAATTTTACTTGGAGTACTTACTACTGTGGGTGGAGGGTATTACGCATTTACAATTCAGGAAGAATTTGAGTCTCAAGGTAAAATTTTACCTGAAATAACGCCATCAACAGCAGGCTCGCTTGGAAGCTTAGCAGGGGCGCTTGGACTTAGTGGTATTGATATGAAAAATGCTACAGAAGCAATCCGACCCGACTTATACCCTGAAGTTCTTAAGAGTACAACATTTTATTTAGATTTGATGAAGCAGCCTGTTGTAACTCGAACAAACCAAAAAGTGACATTTGAACAGTTTTATCATCAAGTTGTTGAAAAAAACGAAAAAATAGACACTACGTTGTTAAATAAATTTAACGTAGAAGCCAAAGGATTTTATGTATTAAGCCGCCAAAATGAAGACCGTATTAAAGATTTGCGTAAGCGAATCTCTAGTACCTATGACCGAAAAGCAGGTGTCATTAGCATCAATGTTAAGCTACCAGACCCAGTTGTAGCAGCGACTGTTACTAAGTTTGCTATGGACTATTTAACTGAGTATGTTATCAATTACCGTACGCAAAAAAATAGACGCGAAGTAGACTTCTTAGCAGAACGACTTAGTATTGCCCGGGGCAAGTTTTATGCAAATCAGGAAAAAAAAGCACAGTATAGCGATCAGTTTCAAGCTGCAACTATTCGTCTTCAAGCTGCGGATGTAAAGCGTGAGCGTATTCAGGCAGAGTATAACACTTCGTCAAGTTTTTATAATTCTCTCTTGACAAAATACGAAGAAGCCAAAATTAAGCTCCATCAAGAAACTCCAGTAATCAAAGTGTTAGAGCCACCAACAGCACCTACGCGTAAGTCTGAGCCAAGAAGAAGCGTTATAGTTGCCTTGTTTGGACTGGCAGGAGGGTTTTTAGGTATACTTATGGCGCTTCTTAGAAAGAAGAATTATAAGCAAGTATTGAACTGATAACTGATAAAATCAAAACTTAAACGGGTCGTTTTCATTGAGAAGAAAGCGATCCGTTTATTTTTTCCAACCAAACGGCGCGCCCTTCGCAGCTCCAGTGAGTATCACTTAAGCTGTAAACAAGGGTAGGTCGTTGATTATAAACCGTAAAGACGTCAATAAAAGGCGTTTGTAGAGAAGAATCACGTTGCACGCGTTCCACAAGATGATTGTATGGCTCCATAGTGGGAGCTACAATACTGGTTTTATTGGGAATGATTGATAAATATACTTCATCAAAACCAAGGCTTCGGTAGTATCGACGAGTGACGTTTACTTGATGAATAAGCTTCTTCAATTCGATTTCAGGTAATGGTTTAAAAGAAGAGGTAATACGGCTAGAATCTGTGTCCCAGACAAACAGTAGCTGAGACTTATCGGGAGATAAAGCTACTTGGTCGTTGTGGCGTCCAAACCAATATAAATTAAAATCGGCCTTCCATTCTTTAACGGTAAAAAAAATATCCCCCGAAAAAAGAAAACTTGTTAGCGCCTCTTCACTTTCCTTCAATATATTTTCGAAGGCTTGATATGATTCTGCCAACCAACCTTCAAATGAAAAATCGGGTGTGGGTTTATGGGTGGGGGCAAGGGCGAAATTTCGTACATCTTGGGCAAAATGTTCACGAAAGTGTCTTTCTACCGTCTCCAGGACTAAAACATTATGCTGGCTAGTGTCGAGTGAAATACTGGCGTTTTCGTTCCAATGAATACGTTTATAACTTTTGACCTTAAAATCGTTTTTGCTTACTCTTTGTTCTTCGGTAAAACTATCACCAATGATATATAGTGCCGTTTTTGAAGATGAAGTATCGAAAGTAGTTGTAGAAGGACAAGGCAGTTGTTCTTGTTTAAAATGCGATAAATTTGATAGACGATACAAATCACCGTAGCGATACGAATCTTTGGTTAGTCCCCATTCAAAAACCGCCTTACGAAATGTAGGTACACAGCCTATTACCCAGACCCCAGTCCCGACAAAAAGAAAAAGATATTTTAGAAAACGCTTCATATCAATTGAAAGCTATTAGCGAAGCTTTAGCGACCAAACTTGGATTTTCTTGTTCGCATATCCGTAAACCAATAACTTATTATACCCTTCTACGAGGTTAATTCTAACGGGAAATTCACTTGGAAAAGGTTTGTCACCGATTTGGTACCCTTTCAAATCGTAGAGCGTAGTGTAGTTGCCTGATTTGACGCTTAAAAATTTAACTTCTGAACTGAGATAGTGATATTGAACCTGGTTTTTTGATTCTACAAGGCCTTTGGCTGAGAAAAGCTCATTACCCTTCTTGTCTAAGACAGCAAACTGGGTTTCTGACTCACGGAAAAGTAGCCAATCGCGGTTGTTGGGGGCGGCTTTGGCTCTGAAAAATGAGGTTGGGTCTGCTCGGAAGAGCTGACGTCGGTCGATGATTTTTCCTGTCAAAGTACTTTCTATAAATTCACCGTACTTGCTGACCCCAATAAGACGAGTTGAGTTACTTTCAGGTTGAAATACTCCAAAGAAAGGACCCGAGAAATTGGTCTTTAAATCTATTTTGTAAGGTTCAGGAATGACTCCAGACTCATTTAAGAGCCCGATTTGTCCAGGCCTTTGAGTAAATAGAAAATGGCGTTTGCCTTGGTATTCTACTTCATGAATTGGGAGTAGTAATTCGGCAAACGGTCGAGAAGTATTCAGTAAAACAGGGGGCTGAGTTGGGCTATTCCAGAGGTACAAAAATCCGTCGGTGTCGATTACTAAAAAACGGAAGCTGCCTTCAATACCGCTTTCTAGCTGTTGTAAACTTCTGATCTTTCTACCCATGGGTAAGCGAATAGCAGGTATGGTCATGTAGCGTTGTTGATCGTCTTCATCAACCACATTTAAGCTATTTTCGGTAGCAAAAACGTACTGAAGGCGCCCAATGCTCAAGAAATCTACCGAGTAGATATCACTGACGATACGGGCATCCAACTTGGCTATTTTTCGTTTTTTCTCTTCCGCAAATGGGTTTAATAATTCGTTTGAGGTAGTAGAAATGATGACTTTTTCCATACCATTCGGATAATTACGAACGGTAAAAATGCCACCCGATGGAGCTTCGGGTATTTCTAATTCTTGCTGTAAAAATACTTTATTGAGAATTTTGGCACTTGACGCTTTACTGAGTCGCCCAAAGGTAAGAGAAGAATAAGCTCTTGATTTTTTGTAAGCACTTTGAAACACTAACTGATCAAACGGTAATTGTTCTGTTAGGTCATAATTTAGGGCCTTGAATAGATAATTCATGAACCCATTACCCATGTATTCTTTACTCTTACGAGGGTTGATGACAAAGGTGAAATTGGACGCACGAAATGTTTTGTCAAAAAAAGCATTGTAAACCGCCGAATTGGCCCAAGTGCGCTGGTATTCTAAATCAATTAAGTAGTCTTTCAGCACTTGTGAATCGTTGGCATAAACCACAAAATTTTTATGAAAAGCTACATAGGACTTTGGAAATCCCTTGAAAAGACCGCCAAAGAGGACGGCAGGGAGTTCATTCCAATCGATTCGATAGACGCTGCTACCCTGAAATGGTTCAATGGGTAGAGTTTTATTTTTGTTAAAAAGTATAGCTAGACGGCGAATAAAATGCTCTAAATTGGAGCCAGGAGTTACGTGTTGTAAAATAACTTGCCCTTTTGTCAAGAGGTTGTTGGGTTCTAGTTGGCAAAGAATAAGCTCTTTGTTAGAAAAGCGATAAAATGAATCAATACGACTAGCCCCAATCAATGATTGAAGGGATGATCTCAATTGATTAATGGAGTCTGCAGAGATGCTTTGAAGTTGCCCTCGAAGTTTTCTAGTAAATAGACCAGCATCGTCAAACCCAAGACGATACATGATAGCTGTATTGTTAGGAATGAAGAAGGAGTTTTTAAAGGGGCTTGCTTTTTGGTCATTGAGGGCTTCGAGATAGCCTTCTGCTTTTATTCGTTTACCTTTCGAGGTGAGGGTGGTGTTTTTACTTGAAAAAAGAGGGTCTAAATGTAGACTTTCAATGCTTGGTAAAAAAGAAAGAAAATAGAGAAGCCCCGCGTCTGATTTGGTAGAAACATCTTTTCGTAAGACGTCTGATAAGAGGGAGTTGTCAAGAAATACGCTCAACTCACTGCTGTTGTCTTGGATGCTCTCGAAGCGGCTGGGGCGGGTGGTTCTCAGAGGGCTAGATGCAAAGCGAATCCAGTCTTCAAGAACGTCGCCCGAAATGCACGAAACCAGAAAGTTATTGAAAAAAGTATAGGCAAAAATCGGTTCAGAGGTTGGAGTAGTAACGTCGTATATTTTTTGACCGTTGTGCAAATGGGACGTGACCCGTACTTTGGATGAAGAGGGGCTTTCTAACCAATTATACGATTGAAACGCGTCAAGAGGCAAAAAAACTAAATACACAAAACGCCCACTCGACGTTTTTTGCAAAACGTATGTTACTTTACGCCCCTTCAGTACTTTTTCGACTTTTGGGCTATCATCCGCCAAAAGTCGAAAATTATCAATTTGATGGGCTGCAAGGTTTAGAAGAGGCACTTCACGCATTTCAATACCCCCTTTTTGAACTTTAAAGGTGGTATCTTGAAGCCGTTGGCTTTGAAGAACCATGAAGGCGTTTTCTGGCAAAAGCTTCCACACGGATGCCGAATACATTTGCCAACGCTGAAATCCCCACCAGCATGCCAACAAAATCACTAACGAAATAGCGACAATAATGCCTCTTCTTCTCATGGACGTTTACGGTTTTGGATTTACGGCCTTGCGTTTACATGATTGGATGGACCGTTTTATGTTAAACATGAAACGACCAACTTTACACTGTAAACGAAGAACAGTAAAACGACTCAAGCAGCCTTGATTGCACGTACTTTACTGTTGAGTTGTAGTCGGAAATTCAACAACTCTTTAAAGCTTTGGATACAAACTTTAATCAATTTCCAACGTAAAATAGAGACAGTTCCCGTAAGGCGCTCTTTGTGAGTGATAGGGATATCAAATGTTTTTTCGCCTGCTTTTTTGGCCATTACTGCCAAGAAAATATTAGGGGCAAATGGCTCAGGATTGGGAAGTTGAGCTAAAAGCTTTTTTAAATAGCTGCCTTTGATAAGACGGAAAGGAATGTTTGCGTCATTGATAAATGTACCGTAAGCAAAAAAGATAGTGTATTTTAAGATACGTGTAATGATCAAACGTGCGAATGCGTCATAACGAACTTGACGATACCCCATGATAAAATTAGAGTCATTGCGTTTTGCCCACAATTTAGTTACGTCTTCTGTGACAAACTGATCGTCGCTGTCTGTTTGAAATACCCATTCTGAGTTAAGCTCTACTGCAGTACGATACCCATTTACGACAGCATTACCGTGACCACCGTTGGGTTGGTGTACTACATAAAGGTTATCGATAGAGGGAGCAATACGATCAAGGATTTGTTTCGTACCATCTTTTGAACCGTCATTGATAACGATGAGTTTGGTTTCTTTGCCTGGGAACGTATTTTTGAGGAAGGAAGTCCACATAGTTACTACCTGCTCAATACACTCTTCTTCATTATAAGCAGGCATCACAATCGAAAAATAAAGGCTCATTATTGAATTTGGGATTTGTGTGTTAAGACGCGTAATCGTGCAAACAGAACGAATCTGTGAGAAAAAATTTCACAAAACTACTCAAAAAAAGGCGATTGGCCTACCTTTCATCGTTAAGGATTTATTTTATGGTAGCTTGCACTAAGGTGCGTATTTATCTTTTAGATTGTTGATGGGTTTTTCAATCAAAAACCACGATATAGTAGCAACGAGCGTCGTCAACAAAAATAAAATGACAAACTGGGCAAAATGCCATTGGTCAAAATCAGGAATACTTTGCCTTAGTTTGTTGAAGAGACGTACGGTCGGGTGGCTCGCGGGAGAATGGTAATGGTTATAAACAAAGTTGTGGTATACATACAACCCGTAGCTAATTTTACCTAAGTAGATACTTACTCGGTGTTCTAAAAACCATTTAAACCAACCTTTGTAACCTATAATCGCGCCGCCAATCAAAAACATAAAGAAAATAGAAGCAAAAAAACGCTCCCAAATCGAAATATACAAGTTTTGGTCTTGGTTGATACCTGCCAGCGTTTGCTGTTTGGAGAGCATAAAGACAAGTACAAGTACAAGAAAACTAACCCCTAGATACCAACGGTTGCTAAATATTTTTTGAAAAAGCGGTCGGTTGTAAAGTTGGGCGTATGCCATTAATGCCCCAAAACCGAAAGCGTCGAGCGCGGTGGGCATAGTCACGTAAGAAACATACCAAGGCTCGTTGGTTTGCCAAAAATAGGCGCGAAGGAATACGCTAAAAACAATTAATACACTAAAAAATGAAATAACATGGCGCCGAGGAATAAAGAAAATAAGTAGTGGGAAAAAAATGTAAAACTGTTCCTCCACCGCCAAAGACCAAAAATGGTCGGTTACTCCGAGCCAAGTTTTCTTTAGTACGATGTAAATGTTTGAAGCGTACAAAAATTGCCATCCCTCTTTTCCGCGAACGGAAGGGTCGTGGAGTAACCAAAGAACAATGAGTGATAAATAATAAATAGGGAAAATTCGAATCGTTCGGCGAATGTAAAACTTCTTTAAATAGGCCCCCAAGCCACCCTTTTTGCCATACGTTTTGTCTTTGCTGCTGAGCAAAATTCGGGCAATAAGAAAACCGCTCAATACAAAGAAAAGATTGACCCCTAATTTTCCAAAGGGTAATGAATGAGGCTCGGGCATCCAGTGATCCCACAAAACGAGTCCTACAGCGATACACCGTAATCCGTCGAGTTGGACGAGATAATTATCTTGATGTTTTACCAATTTGTTTTAATGTTTTGTTGTTGGTTAGGAGCAAAAGTGGCAATCCCACATTGGGCATCCTCAAAATAAAGCTTTCCTTGGCGGTCGAAGTGCAACCAACGAACTTTATATGTTCCTGGTTTAATATCAGAAGAGGGGGGAGGTACTATTGCTTTCGACCCTTTAATAAAGTATTGTTTGTAATTAAAAACATTCCTAAAAGAGTGTTTTCGAGCTTGCCAAGTAGGGAATATGTACTGATTTTTTGCGTTTGAAAGTACGATATAGAGCCCACCATCCCGAAGGTCATAGAGTCTGTATTCAGGTTGGGACAGTTCGAAATTATTTTTTTCAACGTGGCATTGGGAACCAACAAATACCGAGTCTTTTGGAATCGGAATTTTCTCTAAAAACAAGGAAGGAGCTTGGTAGATACCACTAGAAGCAATGCCATCGTTTCGCCAATTGAAGCAGCTAGTGATATTGTATTTACGAAGCTGAATGGTATCGTACAGGTGGTAATGCTGATTGCAAGCAAATAGATAGGCAGCTCCTACAACAAAAGTCATCGTCATAACTTCTCGGAAACGAGGATGCGCAAGGCGAGTCAGGTACGCAACATTAAAGCTTAAGAGCAATGCTGAATAAAGTTTATAGCGGCTTGTTAACATAATTTCGGCACCTAGTCCCGCCCTTGAATACACCACAATCAAGGCGGTTGTCAAAGCAAATAGGACACCACCTACGTAAAAGTAATCGAAAGCGTCAAGCTCAAAATTCCGTTTCCAGTAGCTTCGTAAAATATAAAGTAACATGCTGAAACTCACGAAAATAGTAAGCGCACCAAACCAAACGGGCATTTGGGTTGGAAAATTTCCAAAGGGTAAGCCTTCAGTTAGTGAACCACAAAACAACAGATAGCCTCGAATAACTTCTTTTATACTGCCCGTGGCACTGAGGTCGGTAGGAGGACGCTGATAATCCCAAAAATAAAGTAGGATGCTTAGAATGCTAAAAATGACCCAAACGGCGGAAACTTTCCAACGCTTTTGGAGGAGAAGGATTCCTAAAGCCAATGGCATGACAAACAGACCATTGCCGCTCGTAAATAGTGCCATAAAGGCGGTAGGAAGTGCCCACCACCAGTACTTATCGGCTCGACTGAGTTTCCAGAAAGTGAGCATGGCCCAGGCGACGACCCAGAAATTTTGAACGGCGGCCATTCCCCAAAATGCGTTTTCCCAAAATGCAAGCGAAAACCAAAAAGTAGCAATCGGTAAAGCATACCAAACGGCTCCTTGAAGGGGCTTGAAGAAGCGAGTAAGCAACCACCAAATGAGGAGCAGCGCAAGATTTCCAAAAAACATTAGGTGCTCGTAATTGATATGCCCAAAGAGCTTATAATCAATCACCGCAACTAGTCTGGTTAAAGCAATGCGGTGCTCGTTGTGTTGCCGATAGAGCTCATACAGTTTTCCACCAAAGCTCTCGGCTTTTTCAATGTTTAAAACGGTTGCTTTAAGGGCATGGTCATCCCACTTAGGGATATTGATAGCATAACGATTCCACAACTGATAATAAACAAATATCAGTGCAAACGTAACGATTAAAGAAGCAATGGCTCGTTTGTTCATACAACGCTCTTAGCGACTTAGCGAGTGACTAAAGGAATGAAGCGTATGAATAATGTTGGCAGTATCCAATCCTGACTGCGCCTGATGATAGCTTTGACTACCATAGAGTCCATCGGGGTATCCTTGTGCAGAAAGCGATTTGAAATTTCTAGGATGAACACCTGCCTCTAACAATTTTACAGAAAGTTGCTGGGCGAGTCCACCGATACTTACGTGTTCTTCAACTACCAAAATCGTATCTACTTGGCGAAGTTCTTCAATGGTCGACTCCGAAAGCTCAAGTGGAAGCGTAAGTGCGGTATAAACGGTGCATTCGTTTTGAAGCTCAGTGTGTGGAAGCGCCTTCAGTACATTTGAAACAATCGGTCCCAAAGCAATAATTGCCGTAGAAGGGTTGGGGCTTTGATGTATTTTTTTTAACGAACCTGACAATACGGAGCCTTCTGGGGTAAGTCCTCCAACCCCAAGACGCAAATAGGCAGGGCGTTTTTCTGTTAGAATAGTACTAAGAGAGAATTCTACTTCATCGCTAAAAGCGGGAATCCATGTTTTAACATTTTGAAGACTACTTAAACAGGCTAAATCTTCAATTGCATGGTGTGTACTTCCCATGATTCCATAGCCGTAGCCGCCGCCGTTTCCTACCAAAAACACTGGTAAATTATGCAAACATGCGTCATTACGGAATTGTTCAAGGCAACGATAAACGACAAAAGGAGCGATGCTGTAACAAAAAACTTTGTAGCCACGATAGGCCATCCCCGCCGCAACACCTACCATATTTTGCTCGGCAACGCCAGCGTTAATGAAGCGTTTTCCTAGTTTTTCTTGGAGGTTTTCGAGTGCATTATACCCCAAATCACCAGTAATAAACACGACAGATTCGTCGGCAAGGGCCAATTTCTCAACAGCGGCTGAAAATTCTTTACGCATGGTTTTTAGCTTTTTTACCTGCAAATGAGCGCAGGAAGTTCAGAAAACTTACTGCAAATTAAGCGAAAATCGAAGGGTTACCCAAATCGAAGGAGGCTAATTAGAAATGGCAGGGGCTAATTGGTTCTCAAAATAGAAGGCTTGCCAATGATAGGTAAGCTGCTTGTGGGTATCAACGGTAGCATACCCTACTTGGTATTTTCCCGTAGGAAAATGAGCATAGGTAATGAAGGTGTTGAAATTATCATAGTAATAAGGATTCCCCATCAATACTAGACGAACACTTCGGCGGTCGTAGTGGGCCGCTTCTAAATAGACTTTGTTGGTGGATAGATTTTTAAAGGCAAAGTAGTAGTCAGAATGAGTGGGAAACAAAGACAAACCTTGGACAGGACATCTCAAATTCAGCCTCTTGTTGGTACTATCTAGTTTGATTTCTATTTGATTGGAAGAATCAGCCGACTCAGATACAATAAAAAGAGAAGTGGGAACTTGATAGGTATTTACTTTTTGAGCTCCTTTCATCACTAGTTTTGAGGCATCTTCCCAATAAGCAGTGTCGCGATAGATAAACCACTCTTGGTTGTACTGCCAATTAAACTGACCTGCCAAGAAATTACGTTTGTAAAAATCAAAAATGGTATAAAAATTAAAGTATGAAAGAAAAGCAAAAAAGATGGTGAGGCTAGTAGCAATAGCAAAGCCTTTGCGTTTGGATTGGAACCAAGGAATGAGATAGAGGTATGAAACTACCAACGCAACCACCGAGTGTATTCTATACCGATTGATGTGCATCAGAATATCATCACGATGCACCCGAGCAGTGGTTAATAATAACCCAGTCAGCATAATAAAAGTCAATACCCCAATGACAAATAATTGATAACGAGTAAGAGTTTTGCTGTCAGCAACTGCTTTGGAGAGAGAAGCTTTTATCAGTTTAAAAAGTAAGAATAAATAGAGACAGCTAATTGAAAATCCAACAACGATAGACCAATAATCATCAGTAGCAAGCGATTTGGGCCATTGCTCGCTCCAATTTAAGGCAGAGCCAATAAAAACAAAATAATTAATAAGGACATAGACGGGGTGTTCGAGTGCGTGAGAAAGAGGGTTGTTGCGCGTTTGATAATGCACATACTGAGAAAAGTACAAAAATAGTACTAATGCAATAGCACCTATCCAGAATGCGATGGCTTTTCTCCTTTTTTGAAGAATGAGAATCAAGAGGCCTACTGCCCAAATAATCATTCCATTGCCAAAAGTATAGGTGCAAAGCAGAGCGCTACCAATGGCCAACCAAAAATGAGTAGGCTTAGAAGTAGAAAGCCAATGCAGGGTTAGAATGGCAAAAAAGGCAACTGAATTGTAGGCTAACGTAGCAGCGGGCCACAAAACACCGTCGTAAGAATAGGACGGTTGGAATAAAATAAGAGCAGCAGGTATAACAAAATGAAAAGGAAGCTTTGCGCGCCAAATCTGTCGGTAAACGATGTAAAGAATACCGATAAGGGAAAGGTTGCCGATAAAAATGATTAAATAAAAAGAAACATGCCCTGTAAGTAAGTATTGCATTAGCACTACAAAGCGTGTATAAAATAAGCGATGTTCAACAAACTGAGCTGTTAGTAAACTACATTTATCAACAAATGTAGAAGCTGTGGTCAGGTAGTTTGTTAAGAAGTGAAGTATCAAATCAAAGTCATCCCCCTGAGGAAGATTAACCGCAAAATATCCTAGGAATAGGCCAAATAAAGCTATAATGGCTACCAATGATAGCCATACGTAAAGAGGTTTCATAACACTATATTATTTTGACTAATAATGGGTTACGTAACAAGTTACGTTTACTTCTTGCGCTGCTTCACTAATGTCATTATCTCCTCAGAAGTACGGAACGTCTTAGACCCTTTTTGGATTTTGGTGCGAATAAATTTAGGTCTTTTCTTCGTTTCTTCAAAGATTTTGCTGATGTATTCTCCTAAGAATGAAATACCTAAGAGGGTCAATCCTCCGAAAAGTACAATTAGAATGATGACGGTAGTAAAACCTTGTGGGGTATCAGGGGCAAAGAAATACTTTGCCAAAATTTGGTAGAAAATCCCTAAGATTGACAAACCTGTGAGCATAAAGCCAGCATAGCTCATCAATTCGAGGGGAGCAAAGCTAAAGGAGAATATTGCTTTTTTAGCCCACCAGATGTTTTTACGCCAGTTGTTGGTACTCACCCCAAACATGCGCTCAGGCCGTACATAGTCAACGCCTGTTTGTTTAAATCCGACCCAAGCTCGTAATCCTCTCAAGAACTGCTCGGTTTCGGGCAATGCCACAATTTCTTTGACCACTTTTCGGTCTATCATGGAGAAATCTCCCGCGTCACGAGGGATGGGTACGTAGCTTAGATTTTGGAATAGTTTATAAAATGTCTTGTAGAAGAAATGAATGTGTGGTTTCATTTCACGCTGAACACGAACTCCATAGACAACATCGAAGCCATTGCTCCATTTTTCGTAAAACTGAGGAATGATTTCTGGGGGGTCTTGTAAGTCACCGTCCATCAAGACTACCGAATCGCCCGTTGAAATTTCCATCCCACTCAAAAAGGCAGATTGTGAGCCAAAATTACGCGAGTGGGTTATCCCAATCACATTCTGGTCGCGCTGGCAAATGGCGTTAATTACTTCTTCTTGATTATCGGGCGAGGCATCGTTGACAAAAATAATTTCATAACGAACCTTCATTTGGTTGAAGGTCTTCACTAAGCGGTCGTACATAAACGGAATCGCTTGAGCGTCTTTGTAACAGGCGATAATGGCCGTGATAACAGGGTTTAATTTCGGATTTTGAAAGGCAGGGAGGACGTTTTCTTCGTACTTACTTTCCACTTGCCAGTCGCGGTATTTGGTCAACCCTATATGGAGTGGAGTGTGTGCTTTCCAGCCCAAATCACGTTCGGCAGCTGAGGCGTCGCCATACCATTCGGCCAAGTCCCAGCCACGATTGGGCATACTTCCCCAAACGGGCGTCTGGGTGAGTTGAAATGTTGAGCGTGTGGTGTCAACCAACTCACGCATGGTTGTTTTTTTGCCAGTGGCAATATTATATGAGTTTCCTGCAATCTCAGAATTAACGTTTAACGCAGCGTCGATAAAAGCTTCAACGCAATCATCTACGTAAACAAAATCACGGCTAATATCAGGAGAAACAAGAGGAGGGTAATTGTTTTTACGCGTCTCTTCAATCAATCGTGGAATTAAGCGGTCGGGTTCTTCCCAAGCGCCATAAATCGAATACAGACGCAAATTTAGTGCTTTGCGTTGGTGTACCTTGGCGTAAAACTCAATCAAATAGGCCGCCGAAACTTTCGAGACCGCATAATGACTATTGGGTTTTACGGGGTCAGTTTCTTTGGGAGCCGAGCAGTTGAATCCGTACTCGGAGCTACTACCAGCATGTATATAGACGGTTTCGTCCGTACATTTTTCAAGAATATTGACCGTACCTATGACGTTGGTTTCGTAGGTAAGATTAATATTTTTTTGCTTGCTATAAGCGCCATAGGCTGCAAGGTTGAAAATAGTACGGGGTTTGTACTTATCAAAAATCTCTTCTACCGAATGGTCAGACAAAATATCGCAATGCACGATATTTTCAAACGGCACGTTTAGAAGCTTTAATCGCCAAGCTTTGGTTGCATCATGGGTAAGTGCATATACATCTTGCCGAACATTATAAAGGTCTTTAAACAAGTTGGCTCCGATGAAACCACTGGCCCCAAATACAAAAATGGGTCCTTTTAGCTGCTGTATTTTGTCTTTGTACACCAAAACGGTATTAGTTTTTATTAAAAGCACTAGTTACGATTTTGTAAAATCGTAATAATTGTGTCTAGCTTCGTTTCTACGTTTTCGAGCCTTTGTTCTACTTTTTCGAGTCTGTTCTCCACGTTTTCAAGTCTGTTCTCTACGTTTTCGAGTCTGTTTTCTACGTTTTCGAGCCTGTTTTCTACATTGTCAAAGCGCTTTTCAAGGGTTTCAAAACGGGCTGTAAGTTCTGCCAACTGGACTTCAAACTCGCTCTGTTTCCGGAGTAAGAACTGAATATCATCGCTATTTTGCTGGATTCCTCTCAGGCATAGTTTAACGGCTTCTTCGAGGCGTTTTATCTGCAAAGATAATCGCTCAAGTTTAGCCGAATGCTCTTCTAAAATCGCCGTATGTTCGTCTTGCTTGATGGCAAATTCGGTAATCAAAAGTTCTAATTGGTCAAGGCGCTCGCGTTCAGTCATGACAATAAATAGGTTTGTTGTACGTCTGAGACGGCGGTAGCGTACAAATCGTCACTCATCGGCAAGTAGTGCCATTCCATCCGATTTTCCATGTACGATACTCCTTTACCCTTGATGGTATGCGCAATAATGGCTTTGGGTAGCCCGTTTTTGTGGGTTTTGAGTTCAGTTATTTGTTCGATTAACTCAGCTGGATTATGTCCGTTGACTTCGACTACCTCAAAGCCAATCGCACGCCATTTGAGGGCATCCGCAGAGTTGCCCAGCACTTCGTCGGTATAACCAAAGCCCTGAAGACCATTTCGGTCAATTAAAAGAATTAAATTATCTAGCCCTTTTTGAATGGCATAATGCGCTGCTTCCCAAGTTGTGCCCTCATTGGTTTCTCCGTCCGACATCAAAACGAAGGAGATACCATCGCTATCCGAAAGTTTATTGGCATGTGCAATTCCCGTTGCAATCGGAAGCCCATGCCCTAACGAGCCTGTGGCAAACGGAATACCTGCATGCTTGTTTGGAGCTGGGTGAGCAGGTAGCGTGGTACCGTCTTGATAAAAGGTGTCTAAGATTTCGTCCGAAATTTCTCCTAAATGATTGAGGGCTACGTACAAAGCCGCCGCGGCATGGCCTTTTGATAAAATGAAAGAGTCTTGCGGACGCTTGTGATGAATCAACGACCCGATGAGCAAATCAATACAACTCAACGAGCACCCGATGTGCCCTGCATTGGCTTTTTTGTAAAGTCCCAATACCTTCAAACGAAGTTCACCACTGAGTTTTAGGTAGTCTGTTGCGAGCGCTTGTGTTTCGATCATTAGTATCGTTTTCCTTTCAAATCCATGAGTTCAATTAGCTGTCCGTCGGCTTTCTTCAATCGTATCTGGTTCACGTTGACGGTATCCAACTTTTGCACAAAGATACGGTCTTTTGGCAGATACAGGTTAAAATATTGAGCATCTACCACCGAATATGGCAAATATGTACGGTCCATTGGGTTGTCAAAATGAGCCATCGGAGCAGGCAAAAAAACGGTATCTCCCTTCTGATATAGCATTTTAGCTTGCTGAGCCGCCGCATAATGAGGGTTGGGTTGGCGGGGGGTATTGCGGTAGTTATATTTTATTGAACGGTCGGCATAAATTGTTTGGAGGGTTTGAACCACAAAATATAACTGAATACTCAAAATAGCGCTTATTACCCATTTGATAGTCGTTTTAGATTCCCACAGTTGCCACAAAACGACACTTGCTAAAATAGTAACATAAGGAAATGAAAAACCCGAATAGCGCTGCATCAGGCCGTAGGTATGGCCGCTTCGAACGGCATTGAAAATCAAAAATGCGGTCGGAATAACTCCAATAATGACTAAGAAAATGAGTTTTTTTTTCGGCCATTCGTTGTTGGAAGATATCAGTGCAGCAACAGCCAAGTAGGTCATAAATAGGGCGGTTGAAAAGGCCCAAAAACCTAAGGTAAACTGCTTAAAAAGAATAATACTAGCTCCTAGAAGTACGACAGAAGCAAGAACTAACCACTGAGCAAAAGGGTGTTTTTTTTGCGAAAAACGATAGGTTGTAATAAGCAAAAGCCCAATAAGAATAGCTACGATCATGTTCTTTTTTCCCTCTAGGTGTTCGGTTAAACCATTGGTAAACACCCATAAATCCGTAAACATCGGGATACTTTTCTTGAGTACATTCTCAAACGTAGCAGGTAGAATAATGCCATAGGGGTTATTATAGGGGCGATTTAGCGCGCATTCTAAGTACACTTTTGTTTGATGGTTGAGGCTAAAAAGGGTGTTTTCGCCCCCTCCGTATAGCAACCACCAGCCTAAGCCCGCCACGGCAAAAGCTCCTGCCAAACTAAATGCTACCCAGCTTTTAAGCTGTCGAACACAGCAGACTATGTACAATCCGTGGGCTAACAGTACCGACGCTACCAAAAAATGAGAATATAAACCCAAAAAAGCGACGAAGGCATAGCTGATATACCATTTGGCAGAAGGCTTATTACCTTTGTCGGCTTCTAATGCGCGTAATAAGCAATAAGAAGCTAATAAGGTTAGGAAAAAAGTCAAAGAGTAGTTGCGAGCTTGCTGGCTGTAGGCGACAAAAAACGGTTCGATGGCAGCCAAAGCAGCAGCAGTGAGCGCTAGACGTTCAGAACCAAAAAAACGACGCGTAAAGAGAAACAACAACCAAACGGTCAGCACACTAAATAAGACCGACATCATTCGCGCCGAAAAATCGGAGATGCCAAAGACTTTCATCCAATGGTGTAGTAAGAAATAATAAAATGGGCTGTTGCCAATATCACTACGAGTCATGGCTTCGTAGTAGTCAGGTAGTTTCTTTTCGTGCCAAAATTCTTCGTTGGTAAATACCAATTTCCCTTTGTCAAAAACATCTTTTTGATTGGCGCCGTCAAGCACAATGCCTTGACTGACAACCATCGTCGATTTTTCATCGAAGAAAATACCGTGCGCATCAAGTTGATAAAGACGGAGGCTAAGTGCCCCTATCAAAATAAGTAGAAGCAAAAAAGTACCGTAGTTGCTTAAAGGGGTAGAATGTCGTTGATAGAATGTCATTTTTAAAAAAATAAGCCTACAAATTTACTGAAAAAGATTTGGAACGAACGTTTTTAGTGTATTTACTTTGTATTTCAAAGTGCTTTTAAATTTAAAAACAATAAAGCTATGAAAAAAACGATTCTAAACTGGGGAATAGCCGTTGCTCTTTTCACCTACCTATTTTATGAACAAATACAGGGGTATAATACTATCGTATTTTCGGCGATATTGATTGGATTAGTGGCCCATACGCATCCTGCGTTACTTGTTCAAAGGCAGTGGCAAAAAAGTGCCTTTGTACAACTGATATTGGCTTTTGCCGTGGCGTGGCATGGGCTAGGATGGGCAAGCTTCATGTATACAGGCTCATTATTGGTTTTCATTGGGTTTACGATGGCTCCCCAAAGTACGGTAATTGGGGCTTGGCTCAATGGGTTTTTGAGTGTGATAGTGGTTAGTTTTTTGGATAATTATTCAAAAATTAAGTCGGGGATTACGCTGCTTTTCCAACCTCTATGGCGCTACAAGAGCCAACGGAAGCCTTCTCTCTACTTAATGCTGTTTTCTATTACGGTTGTTTTTTATGGACTGTACTGCTGGGCCAACCCTGATTTTTGGTTAGACTTAGCGTGGATAGACGTTAAGATTGATGTTTGGCTTGTTGGATTTGTTTTGCTCGGAGGCGTTGTATTGTGTCCATTGTTTGTTGTAGGAAATGGAAAATTGCCCTTTACAGAAAGCCCTTACTATGAAAATTTAGTAAGAACCAAAAAGCGTAATATAAAAATAAAGGTAGGGACGCTTGCACTTAAGTATGAATATCGACAGGCAGTAATTCTATTTTTGATGCTCAATACGCTTATTACAGCCTTTCTAGTGTTTAATGTGGCGCAATTGTTGCTACCAGTACTACAACAACCAACCAAGGGGTTTTCCGAACAAGTACATGAAGGGTTCAATGCGTTATTAATAAGTATAGCTTCAGCGATAGCGTTGATTGTGTATTTTTTTCGTGGTAATCAAAATTTTTACGAAAACAACCGTCGTTTGTTACAGCTGGCTTTTGTATGGATTGCACTCAACGCGGCTTTAGGGTTATTTACCAATTATAAAAATACATTGTACGTTATGACCTTTGGGTTAACGTTCAAACGGATTTGGGTATACATTGCCCTTTTGTTGACATTGGGTGGCTTAGTATTGACGTATTATAAAATAAAGAATATAAAATCTACGGCATTTTTGATACGTCAAACCATGTGGTTGGTTTATGTAACAACTTCATGCTACCTACTCGTAGATTGGAGTAGATTGATTACTTGGTATAATTTTACGTATGCCGAGCGCCTTGATATGAACTATATACAGCAATTAGATACTACTCGCTTGCCGTTTTTACAAGCAAAAATTGAACAAAATGACCCACGTTTGGTAATGTACAAACAGGCAATCGAAGAAGAGATTAAAGCGCGAAAGCGATGGTATTCGACGGTATTAGACTGGCAATCGAGGACCTTGGACGATGATTGGTTGCGAAAAACCTTAAAATAATACTAGTCTTCACAGGTATACTTACAGTATTTGGAGTAAACTATTTGCTTTTCCATATTTAACAAAAATTTTAAAAACCCAATCGTTTCTATCAGTATGAGTTTCCAAATCAAAGAGCAACCCACCGTATACGATGTTTGTATAGTAGGGTCGGGTGCAGGAGGTGGGATGGCTGCCAAGGTATTGGCAGAATCGGGGGCTAAAGTAGCCTTGCTAGAAGCGGGGCCTTGGTATGACCCTGCTGATCCCAAGTACATTACCCAACTTAAAAACCCATGGGAGTCGCCACGCCGTGGAGCTAGCAATCACCGCCCTTTTGGGGATTTTGACGCTGCATGGGGAGGTTGGGAGCTAGATGGTGAGCCATATACGCGAAAAAACGGCACTCAATTTGATTGGTTCCGTTCGCGGATGCTTGGAGGACGTACCAATCACTGGGGCCGTATTTCACTTCGCTTTGGTCCACTAGACTTTAAGCGTAAAGATGTAGATGGTTTGGGTGATAACTGGCCTATCGGCTACGATGACGTAAAACCTTATTATGATAAGGTCGATCGTCTTATTGGGGTATTTGGTAGTGTTGAAAATATTCCCAATGAGCCAGATGGTCTCTTTTTACCGCCGCCAAAGCCACGTTTGCACGAATTATTCCTTAAAAAGGCAGGTAAAAAAGTCAACATTCCTGTGATTCCGTCACGTTTGTCGATTTTAACAAAGCCTATCAACAACGAGCGTGGTCAGTGTTTTTACTGTTCGCAGTGTAGTCGTGGTTGCCAAGCTTATGCTGATTTCTCATCATCGTCAGTATTGGTAAAGCCTGCGGTGAAAACGGGTAACGTTACGGTGTTTACTAACGCCATGGCTCGCGAAGTAATTACCAACCAAGAAGGTATCGCTACGGGAGTATCGTACGTTGACAAACAAAACTTACAAGAATATACAGTGCGTGCTAAAATCGTTGTATTGGCAGCAAGCGCTTGTGAATCTGCACGTTTGTTGATGAACTCAAAGTCGTCGCGTCATACCAAAGGGCTTGGAAACTCAAGCGGTATTCTTGGAAAATACCTACATGATTCGACAGGAGCAGGACGTAGCGCCTTTTTGCCTCACTTAGTAGACAGAAAGCGTTATAACGAAGATGGAGTAGGAGGGATGCACGTTTACACCCCTTGGTGGTTGAATGATAAGAAATTAGACTTCCCACGCGGATACCACATTGAGTATGGTGGAGGTATGGGTATGCCAGGTTATGGTTTTGGCTTTGGTATGGAAAACATGAATGGTAAATACCCAGGCAAAGATGGTACTAAAAAACAAGCAGGGGGCTACGGCTTATCGTTGAAAGAAGATTACCGTCACTTCTACGGTGCCAACTTCGGAATGGCAGGTCGTGGAGAAGCCATTGCTCGAGAAGATAACTACTGCGAAATTGATCCAAACATAGTTGATAAGTATGGTATTCCAGTACTTCGTTTCAACTACAAGTGGTCGGAGCACGAAATCAAGCAGGCAAAACACATGCAGGATACCTTCGAAGAAATCATTACGGCGATGGGAGGTATTCCAACAGGGCCAAAACCTGGTCCTGAGACTAACTATGGTTTGGCGGCTCCAGGTCGTATTATTCACGAAGTAGGTACGACTCGGATGGGAGATGATCCATCGAAGTCGGTAACGAACCGTTATAGTCAGTTGCATGATTCGCGCAACGTATTTGTTGTGGATGCAGGTACGTTTGTATCGCAAGCGGATAAAAACCCAACTTGGACAATTTTGGCATTGTCGATGCGGGCTTCTGAGTACATTATTGACCAACGTAAAAAAGCAAACCTATGAAACGCAGAGACACGCTAAAAGCGATTTCCCTTGGTACGATTACGGCGACGGTGGTAGGTACAGAAGCAAAAGCTGATGTCCCGAAAAAAGCCGAGGCTCCGTTGTCGTTGTCTGATTTTAAAAATGGTAAAAGTGCGGCTGAGCGTGCCCGAGATGCAAAGATTGCGGCCGAAACGTTTTTTACCGCTCACGAAAAACAAACTATCAGTGTTTTAGCCAACTATATCATTCCTGCTGATGGACAGCATGGTGGAGCATTGGAAGCTAAAGTGCCTGATTTTATTGAGTTTATTGTGAAGGATATGGCACAACACCAAACCCCGATGAGAGGTGGTTTGAGCTGGTTGGATACCCAATGTTTGAAGCAATTTGGAAAGAAGTTTATCGCATGTTCGAAAGGTGATCAAACCAAAATGCTTGATCAAATTGCGTATCCAGAGCAGGCAAAACCCGAAATGAGCCAAGGCGTATCATTCTTTAATTTGATGCGTAACCTTACCGCTACGGGCTACTTTACTACTCAAATAGGATTCAATTATTTAGGCTATGTAGGAAACCGTCCGAATGCTTGGGATGGGGTTCCTGCCGATGTCTTGAAACAATATGGCTTGAGCTACGACTAAACAACTAGCTACAACTAGAATAGGATTTTTCAATAGCGGGCACAATTTTTGTCCCGCTATTGTGTTATTTTTACGGAATATACTCAAAAAATGTACGTTTTGGGAAACAATTACCGTAAAACTCGTTCTCTTTTTCGCTGGCCTTTTTCTCTCAAATGGAGCATTGGGTGCTTGGTTTTGTGTTGTGCGTGTGTGGAGGAAATGTCTCTTTTTGCCCAACAAATTCCCGATAATCAATGTGACAACGTGCTGGGAGTAGGCCGTGGTGAATTTTCTATTTCAAGCGAAATGGGCTGCTCTCCTCTTGTCGTAAAGGTCCAAAATTTGCAGGCTGGTTCTGTAAAAAGTCGTTATATCTACGATTATCGTGGTGGAAACCCAAATGCGTCCAGTTATAAACAAGATACCACAAGAAACTTTACCTATACCAAAGCAGGAGTTTACACAATCATGCAATTGTCCGAAAGTTCCCAGGGACAAGCGCTTCGTGCATGTCGTCAGGTAACAGTTCAAGAGGTAACTCCCCCAGATTTTAAAGTAGTACCTTGTGCCAATGGAAAAGTTACCCTGACCATTACCAATCACAGTACTGCTCCTTATGATGAATATGTCATCGAATGGGGTGATGGAAACATTGCCATTATTAATCGGTTGAATCTTACGAGTGAATATCAGTACAGTAATTTAACGCCTAAACAAATAACAGTACTGGGACGGAATTTACGTAGCTTGTGTGGTGGAAAAAGCAGCCGAGTAGTAGTAGTAGATATTGGTACTAAATTAGCCAAACTAGATACTCTTGAAATTTTAGATGCTACTACGGCAGAAATAAGGGTCGCCAACCCCAATGCCATTGAATTGGAATTGTTTCGCCAAGAGGGCACGGGGGCTTTCGTAACCACAGGTACCGTTTTTAGAACTGACGGAGGTAAGGCGAAAGTGCTGGTGGATACCAATAAAGTCTTTTGTTACAAAGTGAGGCCTCGGGAAAGCTGCATTACGTCATTAGAATCGAATGTATTGTGCGTCAACTTCCTCAAGGTAGTTCCTACAGTCGAGGCTAACATTGTGAGTGTAGCGCTTTACCGTCGGCCTACAGACGTGACCAAGATGGCGCTTGTGCGTAATGGCGTGCCTTGGTGGAACCCCTCTATTACCGAATTGTATCGAGAAGACGAAGCAGGAGATTGTAGTAAACAAAGTTGTTATCGTTTACAAATAGATACACGCGAAGGCACCATTTTAACCAATAAAGTGTGTGCAGATGCCCCTCCTGTGTTATGTGTTTCCTTGGCAAATGTCTTTGTTCCAGAAGCATTTTCTCCCAATGGGGATGGTGTCAACGATATTTTTGAAATAAAATCTGACCCGTCGACAGAAGTTTGGGTAGTGATTTATGATCGTTGGGGAAATCCTATTTTTCAAAATACGCAGAGCCGACCTTTTTGGAATGGAATGGTCAATGACTCACATGCTTCTGTGGGAATGTATGGTTACGTGATTAACGTGAAAGACAAGGCAGGCAGGATATTTATTAAGCGTGGATTTGTTTCGCTACTTCGGTGAGAATAAACTCGTCAAAGTGATTATCAAAAAACGTCACTTGAATAGGCCAATAATAAAAAGAGCTTTCGGTCAAAGATAGATTCTCTAAAAGCGGTTTGAGTTTTACCCAATCTTTTTCGGTGGTCAAAATCGTGTGTTCTTCGGCGATTTTAGCCCAGTGTAGTACTTCGCTTTCTGTGAAGGCATGATGGTCGCCCATACTACTATGTCCTGCAACCAAAAAATGCTTTTTAGCAGCTTCTTCAAACAACACAGGCTGTGCAATCCCAGAAACAAGCCAAATCGTAGAGTTGGATGAAATGGGCTTCAATGATTCAAAATAAGCAAGAGGCTTACCGTAATCAAAGTAGGAAAAGAAAATCGGGGTTTGGGGAAACGTATAGTGTCTAATTTTTCGTTCGATGTGCTCCTGGTCTTTTTGTGAAAGTGAGGGAGGGCATTTGGTAACTACAACTCCGTGCGCACGTTTTGCCCCATATTTGCTTTCTCTCAGCAATCCCAAAGGAAGTACGTAATCGTTGAAAAAAAGCCGTCTATAATCCGTTAAAAGGAGATTTAAATGAGGTCGAACAGCACGGTGTTGATAGGCGTCATCAAGTAAGATGAGCTGTGGAATTGGGGGGTGGTGCTCAATTTTTTGAAGCCCCTCCGCTCGTTTTTCGGCAACAAAAACGGGAAGTGTTGTACCAAATTTTTGATATAATTGAAGGGGTTCATCTCCTATTTCAGAGGAGTCAGACGCGCTATTAGCTTGTCGAAATCCTTTACTTTTGCGGCCATACCCTCGACTCAATGTAGCAAGCGTATATCTCTTAGCGAGTAATTGAACAAGGTATTCTATATGTGGAGTTTTGCCTGTACCACCTACCGTTAGGTTACCAATGCTGATGGTATAGATTGAAGATTGGTATACGGATTTCAAACCAGCATCAAAAAGTGCGTTTCGAACAGATGTAATAAATTGATATAATAGGCTAAAAGGCCACGTTAGCCACCGTAATCCACTTGATAAGATTCTTAACATTTTCTTAAACTGACTTTGGCAAAGTAAGGTATTTTTATCTAAATTGTGCGCTTGCTTACCCCAAACAGTTGTTTTAAAATGCCCTTACAAGTTCACTATCAGCCACATAAGCTACAGTTTAAGTTTGAAGCGGGGACTTCGAGAGGGGTTTTGACGGAAAAAACTTCGTGGTTTGTGATGATATACGACGATACGATGCCGTCGGTAGTAGGAGTAGGAGAGTGCGGGCCGTTGAAAGGGTTAAGCGTAGATGACCGCCCAGATTTTGAAGATAAGCTACAGGAAATATGTCAAAGCTTTAATCGACTTGATCTTGAAATTTATTCGTGGAATATACCAATTATACTAGAGCAATTGGTAGGTAGCCAGTGGCCCTCTATTCGGTTTGGCTTTGAATCGGCTATGCTTGATTATCTACACGGAGGAAAGCGACGTTTGTTTGCCAATTCATTCGCTGAAGGAAGACGGGCTATTCCCATTAATGGGCTCGTGTGGATGGGTTCGCAGGATTTCATGCTGAAGCAAGTAGAAGAAAAAATTGAGGCAGGTTTCGATACTATTAAACTGAAAATAGGGGCGATTGATTTTGACCAAGAATGTGCGATTCTAGCGCATATTCGGGCGCACTTTTCACCCGCTGAAATTTCCCTTCGAGTGGATGCAAACGGGGCTTTTGATGCCTCAAATGTACGAGAGCGTCTTAACCACTTGGCTGAGTTTGGAATTCATTCGATTGAACAACCCATTCGCCCCCGCCAACTGGAGTTGATGGCCGAACTTTGTGAGACTACCCCCGTGCCGATAGCGTTGGACGAAGAATTGATTGGGAATTTTGATTACGCTGCTAAACGAAAATTACTCAAAATCATTAAGCCTCAGTATATCATTCTTAAACCTACTTTGCTGGGAGGTTTTGAAGCAACGCGCGAATGGATTGAAACTGCGCATCGGCTCGAAATCGGATGGTGGATTACTTCGGCTTTGGAGTCTAACGTTGGTCTCAATGCCATTGCACAATTTACGGCTGAGTTTGATAATATACTTCCCCAAGGGCTAGGAACGGGCCTGCTTTATCATAACAACATTGATAGCCCTCTTCAAATCGAAAATGGACAGTTGCTCTACAATAACTCCTTGGCTTGGGATTTTGGAGGATTAAATTCGTCTTTCCTTTCTTCTGCTACCTAAGCGTTTTAGAACTTTTCTTTTTTTGGCGTGTTTTTACCAGTAAAGAGATGATATTTAACCCATCAAGGGTGAGATACGTTCAAACCATAAAACCATGGAAGACAACCAAAAATTTGATAAAATCGTTGAAGCGCGAATGAAACTAAAGGCGCGTTTTGAGGAAAAAATGTTAAAGACACCTTCAGTGGCCGATGAGCGTCCTCAAGGTCATGGTGAAGCAAACCGTCATGGAATGCCCTTGGTACCCGTTGGGCAAACCGTGACAGCCAAATGGCCTGTACTAGATTTGGGCTACCACCCCAACGTCACCCTCGACCGCTGGCGCTTGTATATTGATGGCGAGGTAGAGCACCCAATGGTGTTGACTTGGGAAGATTTTATGGCGTTGCCACAAACAGAAGATACTTCTGATTTTCATTGTGTTACCACTTGGTCAAAACTCGATATGTCTTGGATAGGGGTACGCTTGCTAGACATCGCGGCCTTGGTACAGCCCAAAGAAACAGCTACACATTTGATGTGCTATGGGTATGATACTTACATGACTAACGTTTCGTTGGAAGAGGCACTTAAGCCCGATGTTTTGTTGGCGCATACCGTGTATGGGGAGCCTCTCCCTAAAGAACACGGAGGGCCTGCTCGGATGATTACCCCCCAATTGTACGCTTGGAAAGGAGCAAAATGGATCAAACGACTTGAATTTTTATCCAAAAACAAAAGAGGTTTTTGGGAAGAACGAGGGTATTCAAATACTGCCTATCCGTGGCGAAACGACCGTTATAGTTAAAATATCGAATGCTGTTAATTGATTTACTATCAAATTTTTAAAAGGTATTTTAGTGATGGATATAAAAATAGTTCACCAATTGTCCAGCCCTGTGCAAGCGGAGGTTTATCTTTTTTGTCAAAATGATTCCTTGGCCGAGCGTTTGGCACAATTTCCACATGGGGATATTCTAGTGCAGGATTTCAAAGCAAATTTTAAACAGACACAAATCCTTTACGGAGCTACTTCTAAAACCTATTTGGTAGGTGTAGGTAAGTTGCCTAAACTGATGGATTACCAAAAGGCGCTACGTTCGTTCTTTTTTAACCATAAAAAGATGCTGCCTGATACCGTAGCGCTACATGCTTATGGGTTGAGTGAGGTTGAATTGGAAGCAGTTATTAACGGTATTTGGTTAGGAGATTACGATTTGGGTCTATATAAAACGGATAAATCTACAGAGCCAACGTTTTTTGAGCGAGACACCCAGTTGCTAGTAGTGGTAGACGAAAACGCAGGTACAGCGACGGCGGTGCAAAATGGCATTGCAACGGCGCAAACTCAAATCCAGATAATGGACTTAATGAATGCTCCTTCAAGCCATAAATACCCACAAATTTTAGCGGAATGGGCAGTTAATTCGGGTAAAAAATACGGCTATTCAGTAGAAGTATTTGATGAAAAACAATGCGCTGAAATAGGGTTGCAGGCATTGCTCTCGGTAAGTGCTGGGAGTAAAAACCCTCCTCGTTTTATTGTGATGGAATACAAACACCCTGAGGCAGGGAAAACCGTTGGGTTGGTAGGAAAAGGAGTGACGTTTGACACGGGGGGCGTATCGCTGAAGCCGTCGACCAACATGCACTACATGAAATCAGACATGGGGGGGGCTGCGGCAGTACTGGGAACGTTAGAAGTTGCGGCAAAACTAGAGCTACCAGTGCATCTGGTTGGTATTATTCCTTCTACTGAAAATACCATGGACGGGTTGGCTATCAAACCTGGGGATGTTATTGGCAGCTATTCAGGAAAAACCATTGAGGTCATAGATACAGATGCAGAAGGTCGTTTGATTTTGGCCGATGGACTAAGCTATGCTAATCGCCATTTTCAATTAGATACTATCATCGACCTTGCGACCCTTACGGGAAGTTGTGTGGCTACCTTGGGATACATAGCGGCGGGATTATTTACAAGTAATGATGCCCTCGCTCAAAGCTTATATGAAAGTGGCCTCCGAACGGGAGAGAAAGTGTGGCGTTTGCCGATTTGGGATGACTACAAAGACGAACTTAATTCGGACGTGGCTGATGTGAAAAATTACCATGGTAAGCCAGTCGCAGGAGCCATTGTAGCGGCTAAATTTTTGGAAGTTTTTACCAACAACCACCCTCAGTGGGCTCACTTGGATATTGCAGGAACGGCCTTTGCTGATTCCGAATTTGGAAGCATGAAATCGGGAACGGCGTATGGGGTTCGACTACTGACTGATTGGCTACGTCATCAGGTCTGATGATGCCGTATGCCCAATACGCTGATTTTTGTTTTGGTATTTCAACCTTGTTCTGTTAGTTTTAAGCGTAAAATTGGTCGGTTCTAAAAATATATACGTATGAAGCTATCCTTACGCAATCTATGTGCTGTTTTATTGATAGTTGGTATCCATCAAGCTCATTCCCAACAAGTTCATTCACGTTGGGAAGTGGGAGCTGGACTTGGGGTTTCGGGTTACTTAGGTGATCTCAATAAATCAGATTTTTTTTCGCAAGAGCCTAAAGGAAGCGCGGGGGTATTTGGGCGCTACCACTTCAATAGGAGTTGGGCACTACGAGGGGCATTGACATTTGGAACCTTGTCTGGAAATGACGCTAATTTTGAGGATCGAAAAGTCCGGGGTTTTTCTACGCGTTCGCCTTTGACCGACCTTTCGGCCATTGTTGAATATGATTTTCTCGGCCGCCAACGATTCAAGTACGATTCTACCGCTTTTCAGGTGCGATTTAAGCGTCGTTTGTCGCCTTATCTTTTCACAGGCGCGGGTTTAGGTTTTACAAACCCTAAGCCCAATTTTACGGGAACAGCAACCACACCAGATATTTATCGCCAAGGAGCTGTGGGGGATCTAGCGGCCAATTACTCAAAATCAAACTTTGTTATTCCGTTTGGGGTGGGGGTGCGCTATGATTTAACTGAACATTGGGTGTTGGGGGCAGAGGCGGGTTTCCGTTTGGCTTTTTCAGACTACCTAGACGGCATTAGTAAGGGTGCTAACCCTAGTCGTGACGATCGTTACAAGCTTTCTACGGTTTCAATTGCGTATCGTTTTGATAAAAAAGATACCGACCGAGATGGTATCCCCGACGAAAAGGATGCGTGTCCAACCCAGCCTGGTTCGGTAAAAATGAATGGTTGCCCCGACCGTGATAATGATGGTATTGCTGATAAAGATGATGATTGCCCAGAAACGTTTGGTTTAGCGGCGTACAAGGGCTGTCCTGACACTGATGGAGACGGTTTACGTGATAAAGATGATGCATGCCCAGATGTTGCGGGCTTAGTAACGCTTCAAGGTTGCCCAGATCGCGATAAAGACGGAATTGCGGATAAAGATGATGCGTGTCCAGACGTCGCGGGCCTAGCGAAGTTTAAAGGCTGCCCTGATACAGATAAAGACGGTATTGAGGATAAAGAAGATGATTGTCCAACGGTGGCAGGTAAGGCCGAATTGAAAGGCTGCCCAGATACTGATGGCGATGGTATTGCGGATAAAGATGATATGTGCCCAGATGTGGCAGGTAAAGCCGAATTGAAAGGGTGCCCTGATGCCGATGGTGACGGGATTGCTGATAAGGATGATGCTTGTCCAACAGTAGCGGGTGTAGCTGCGTTTGCGGGTTGCCCTGATACCGACGGTGATGGCGTAGAAGATGCGAAAGATCGCTGTCCAGATGTTGCAGGCAAAGCAGAATTTGAAGGTTGCCCCGATGCCAAGGTACTAAAGGCAGTGATTAAAGCAGCAGAAAAGAAAGCTAAACTAGAAGCTGAGCTAGCCAAAAAGCAAAAAGGTACAGTTGACCCTACCAAAATAGTGGTTGATTTTAAAGTAGAACCTGTGTTATTTGAATCAAATAGCGCGGTGATTCAGGCACAATATCAAACTATCCTAGATGAAGTAGCGAGTACAATGGCCAAAAATCCAACGTACAAATTACAGTTGTTGGGACACGCTGATAGTAAAGGGGCGCAGTCGCACAATCAGCAACTTTCGGAAAAACGCGCTCAAGCTTGCTTTGAATACCTCCGCTCGAAAGGAGTAGATGCTGCACGTATCATTTTCCGTGGTTTTGGTGAAAGTTTACCTGCTGCTAGTAATGCAACAGAAGAGGGACGCCAACAAAACCGCCGTGTAGATGTGAAGGCATTTCGCCGATAAAAGCTATTTTGAGTAAAATAAATAAACAAAAAGTCGAATAGCGATGCCGCTGTTCGGCTTTTTGTTTTGTAAATACCTTAAAAGATGCGCTGGAATATAGCTGTTATGGTAGTGGTAGTGGTGTTAGGCCAACAAGCTAAAAGCCAAGAACAAATAGAAATTGGAGGCTTCGTGGGGTTGTCAGGTTATTTGGGGGATCTGAATAAATCAGATTGGATTTCGAGAGAGCCTAAAGCAGGCGTAGGGGGCTTAATTCGGTACAATGTATCAGATTATTTGGCTTTACGAGCTTCTTTGCTTTTTGGAAAGTTGTCGGGGAGGGATAGCCATTTTGCTGATCGTGCTTTTCGCAATTTTTCTACCGAGTCGCCAGTGTCCGAAATTAGTGTACAATCGGAGTGGCATATTTTGCCTTTGATACAACCCCGACTACCACGTTATTTTAAAGTTACGTTCTCTCCGTTTGTTTTTGTGGGCTTGGGGCTAGCGCATACACGCCCAGTGGCTGACATGGAAAATATGATTGTAGCTAAGCCAGAATTTGTGAAGGGTGCTGAAATAGACCGCCAAACAGTTTATAGTTCGTACCACAGTACTATTCCGTTTGGAATGGGTGTGAAGTATCGTCCACATCTTCAGTGGACGCTTACACTTGAAGCAGGCTTTCGATGGACATTCTCCGATTATTTGGACGGGATAAGTTATGCTGCTAACCCTGCAAAAACAGACAGGTATCAATTTTGGGGCTTAACGGTAGCTTACCGATTCCCTCGACGCCCCCTTGGATTTAGAAATAGAAATCCATTACGATGTACCACAAACGACTATTAGCAATTTTGAAAAATTATACTTTTGTATCTATTTGATAAATAGGGATTTGTAAAAAATTTTTAAAAAAGTTGTAATTTTTTTTGCCAAATACTTGCGTGGTATAGTCAAACGCGCTACTTTTGCACCACCAAATAACACTTGAACGGCTCGCCGAAACAAGTTTAACCAAAACGCGAAAGTAGCTCAGCTGGTAGAGCGCGACCTTGCCAAGGTCGAGGTCGCGGGTTCGAACCCCGTCTTTCGCTCAAAGCACCGCCACAAACGGTGCTTTTTTATCAAAAAGGGACACCCCCTGCCGAGGTGGTGGAACTGGTAGACACGCAGGACTTAAAATCCTGTGAGCCGAAACGCTCGTACGGGTTCGATTCCCGTCCTCGGTACTGAAAGTATTAAGAAGAGAAGCCTAAAGCGTTGTAAAATAGCGATTTAGGCTTTTTTTATTTCCTTTGTTTTCTCTTTTGCTGCCAGTTTTTTCATGGATATTGTCAGCAAATCGTCAGCGGTTTTGTATATTTGTTAAAGACCGCCAAACAAAGGAAAACAAATGAGTGCAATTATACGCCAACACGTAAAGCTGAGGGAAGACAATAGACCTGAGAAAACTATCAAGTTATACTTAGATTATAGTCTCAATGCCAAACGGTATAGAGAGTTTATAGATTGTTACCTGTACAAAAAGCCTAAGAACGCTATTGAGCGACTGCACAATAAAGAAACACTTCAAAAGGCTGAACTCATAAGAGCCAAACGGGAAAACCAGTATTTCAGCGACGAGATAGATGAGGTAATTGAATATAAAAAGGCAAGAAAAAGCGACTTCTTAGATTATTTCCAAACCTACCTCAACGAGTACGACAAAAAAGACCTCAGAGTAATGAGGGCGGTTTTTAATTTGTTCAAGCAATACGTACCCTCACCTCTACCTGCCGACGCGCTGACAGAAAAACTTTGTAATAACTTCTTAACCTACCTTAATCAAGAACTAACGGGTGAAAGCCCAAGTAGCTATTTTGCCCGATTTAAGAAGGTTGTAAAACAAGCCCATAAAGACAAGCTACTAAAAGCAAACCCCACGGCTGAGATAACGGTTGAAAAAATCATACAACTGTACAGAAAGACATTCTGACGATTGAAGAACTTCAACGTCTTGCTCATGCTTATTGTGGCAATGCTGAGGTAAAGCGGGCGTTTATATTTGCCTGCCAAACGGGACTACGATTTGTTGATATTGTGGCGTTATGTTGGGCAGATGTGAAGGCCGATAAAATAACCGTGAACCAAGCCAAAACAGATATTTTGGTTGATGTAAACCTCAACGCTACGGCTCAGAAACTTTTGGGGGAACGTGGCAAACCCGATGCACCTGTATTTAAACTACCCTCTCACAATGCTACGCTCAAGAATCTTAGAAATTGGGCTGTAAAAGCAGGGATTGACAAACATATTACCTTCCATTGTGCAAGGCACTCTTTTGGTACTATGTTGGCGTATCATGGTAGCCACATCAAAACCATTTCAGCACTGTTAGGACATACCTCATTACACCACACCCAAAAGTATGTACGTATTGCTGACGAACTCAAAACAAAGGCCGTAAATAGTTTACCAACGATTGAGATATGAAAATGAGTGAAGATTTAGATAATGAATTTAGAAATGCCTACAGGAAACTCCATGAAAACTTTGTTTGTGAAATGCCTGACTATTCAGGTGATGAACCAAATTTTGACAACCTTTTTAAAAGTTGTAGTCTTTACAAGGCTATAAAAGCAAAGAATTACTATTTAAGATTTAAAACAAAGCTACCTGTTTCTATGGTAGAAAGAATATCTGTGGAGACAGAATGGAGATTATCAAAAGATTGGCTGTTGAATGAAGAAAGTAAAGTTGACTCAGATTATTTCAATGATGAAGAGTGGAAAAAGTATAACATTGAGGCAATGAAGTTTTTTCTATTACTACGTTCTAATGCACAAACTAACTTTTTTTATAATGAATTGTATAGTCAAGTCCTTAAATATCAATATACCTATATCTATTTAGAAGGCGATTCTTTTGTAATAGGTATTCAGAACAAAAAAAGATATGATAACTTATTAAGTTTTTGTAATGCAACGCGTAATTGGTTTGAATACAGGTTAGGGATATTAAAAGCTCAAAATATTCACTATAATTACATTAATGCTATAAAAAGTGGGTCAATTGACCCAAGGCAATTAATCAATGAATTGGCTGAGATTAAAGCAAATTTAGAATTTGATATGTTTAAGCAAGCCTCAATTGATGGTACTATACTGTATGGGCATCAAGTACAACTTTCAGGTTTAGAGCCGATTTCTAAATATTTAGATACAATTAAAGATAATCCCTTATTTATTAATGTATTGCCCAAGAGTCTCCAAAATAAAAAAAATACCCCTAAAAAATACCATTCTCTAACTACAAAGCAAATAGATTCTCTTTATAAAGCCTTAATAGATGAATACATTGATTCAGAAACGACCTTAGAGCAGTTTGAAGCCCTTTTTGACAGTAATGTAACAGAAATGGCTACACCAATACAATGGCTTAAAGAGCCAGAAGAACTTGTAATATTACTGGGAGAGATTTACATCAGTAATAGATGGCAAACCTACTTACAGAACAAGCAAGCATTTAAGAGCCGCGAGGGTACTATTATTACTGCTTCTACCTATTCTACTTACAAATCTAACTTATCTCAAAAAGAGGGGCGTACTTACAAAGAAATCAGAACCTTGATTGAAAGAGTCAAACAGGATAAGCATTGAGAGTTTTGATACTCTCAATACTCTCAAATTTTCTCTATTCCAATACTTTCCCTTGCTTTCTAACTTTGCATCACCTTGCAAGGGTTAAACGGACGCGTCCATTTTTTCACCAAGATTAATAGGGAAGAATGGAAAAAAATCAAGTATCAGTATCAGAGTTAGGGCAGCGATTGGAGCGGATAGAAACGCTACTAAGAGGCCAAAAAGAAATCCTCACCTTTGATGAGGCGGCGGTTTATATTGGTATTTCTAAAAGCTATTTATACAAGCTTACAGCGGGCTGCAAAGTGCCTCACTACAAACCAGAGGGCAAGACCCTGTACTTTGACCGTCTTGAGTTAGAGGCGTGGCTCAGGCGTAACCGTGTGAAAACGGTTGATGAAATAGAGCGAGAAGCAGCGGCCAAAGTGATGACTTTGGGGAAGGGAGGTAAACGTAAATGATAACGGCCTACTACTTGTTTGAGGTGTTACCCGACGAGGTACGCGCCCAAAATGGCATACGCTCAAGAACTCGCCTTGACCTCACTCGTTATGCAGAACGTACACCGTACAGCGGGCTTGAGTCATTCAAAAACCACAAAGGGCAAATTTACCTTAACCTTTGTCCTTCCAAAGAACTGGTACAAGCCAATGACAAGCGAAGGGCTGAGTATTGCCTCAGCGATGGAAAGAAGAACCTCAGCAGCCTGTACGTAGAAAATATAGATGTGCCTGAGTATGCCTTTGGTTATCCTAATGGAAAACCAAAATTAAAGAATGGTGAGCCAAACCCACTACTTCCCTACAAAAATGACGGGTATCTGTTTAGAGTAAACGCTGACTATACCCGTGTAGAATTGTTGATTTTAGCGGGAGAGCGTCATCATCTCAATTACCACTACCAACGGCTTATAGAGGGTGAGTATGAGAGCGACATTGAAGCACTAAGCGCGGAGCATCTTTATTTTATGCTTACTTTGGTTTAAGGTGATGTTGGACACGGTACATAGTTGGCTATCGGTGGAGCGGGCGGGTAACGGTGATTTACTCGCCCACGTTCCAAAATATTTGGAGAGTGTAACGGCTCATTTACGACCCAATGGGAGCGAATACCTAACGGGGCAAATAGAAAACCTTAGCGTAATGGTGAGTGAGGCGGGCGTATCGGCCAAAGGTAGTCTGCCAAAATTTTTGTTTGGGGATAACTTTCAACTACTTACTCGCCAAACCTCAGAACAAGCCATTGAAAAACTGTCTGATAGTTTGGGTTTACCCTTTAAACTCGCGCAGGTGAGGCGTTTAGATATTGCTCAAAGCTTTATGGTAAAGCAAGAATCAGAAGCGTATTTTGCTTATTTGGGGCATTGCAACCATTACAGCCGATTGCAGCAACCTCACACACTTTACTACCAAAATGGGCAGCGAGTAAAACTATTTTATAATAAGGTAGAGGAGGGTAAACGGGCTGGTTTTACCATTCCAAACGTATGGGAGGGTAAGAATGTTTTAAGGTATGAGTTACGGTATGTCAGAAACTTACCTAAGCAATTTAACCGCTCAGAAGTTACGCTTGATACATTGGCCAATGAGGCGTTTTATATGATACTCATTGACCGATGGGCGGGAGAGTATGCCAACATTAAAAAGCAGCAGTCATATAACTTTGATTTGTCTATTATGAAGAGCATAAAGGATTTTGAAAGGCAAATGTACCTGAGGGGTTTACTTTCAGTAGGTAATGAGCAACAGGTTTTAGAAATGATAGAACAAGCCAAACGAGAAGGCGTTTTTGAAAATAAAATGCAGGTGAAGCGACTCAAAGACAAAGTACGGGAAGTGTTTGGTTGTTCAACTTTCCAAAATGGGAACGCCGAATTGATTGAAGAACTCGACCAACAGGTAAAACGAGTACAACGATTTTATAGGTAATGGTTTATAGTAAGTGTAAACTGGTAACGCTTTTTGTTACCTTAACTAATTTTGAATCATGGGGAGAAGGAGTAAAGGAAGTTGGCATACCCAAGAAGCGGCGCGTATAGAGTTATCGTTTTTGCTCAGGAAGGGTTATTTTAAAAAGGAGAAGTTAATAAAGGGCGTACTGAAATGGGATTGGAACGGGAAACCAGCGGGGAACATCACCATAATCAGCAGTAACTTTGAAAATGAGATTTGGCTCAGATTGATGTACACCGTTTCAGACTACTCAACAGGTGAGAAGCAAGAATATGATTATAAAATCTATTTGGAGGCTGTGCCGTCTAATTTGGGTAAAGGCGATGTATTGTATTTTGTTTGTCCTCAATCGGGGAGACGTTGCAGGGTTTTGTATAGAGCCTACGGGTTGCTTACGTGGAAAAGCAGGGAGGCGTTTCAAAATCGTTTGTACTACCCTGGGCAGATATGTAGTAAATATGAGAGGGATAATGAGCGATTTTGTAGGACTGAGGAGGCATTGAGAAAACTTGGAAAAATAAGGCGTACCTCAACTTATAAAGGTAAACCGACCAAGTGGGCAATAAGTAAGGAGTTGTTGGAGCATAGGTATTATTACCTTGATTTGATGCGTTTCAATCCTAAGAATATGCCTAAGCGATTATGGGCAATGTTTGGGAGGTTATAATTGGGGGCAATTGATAAATTAGAAAAGGGAGAAATAAAAATACTTAAATTTGTGTTATGGAAGAGCCAGTAAGAAAATTGTTTTTCTTCAAAAACTATTTCAGTGAGTTTTTTGGGGAACTACCTCCAAAAGTTAGAGAAAAATTTGGGTATGTGCTTCATCTATTGGAGTATGTGGAAAGAGTACCTGAAAAGTTTCTAAAGCATATAGAGGGCAGCAAAGGGCTGTATGAAATACGCGTTGAGGTAGGAAGCGATATTTACAGGGCATTTTGTTTTTTTGACAAAGGGCGTTTAGTGATATTGGTAAACGGTTTTCAGAAGAAAAGCCAAAAAACGCCAAAGAATGAAATAGAGTTGGCAGAACGTTTGATGAAAGAGTATTTTGATAACAAATAGTAAAAACATGGAAGAAGTAAAACAACTCCCTCCCAACTGTACACCTATTGAGGAACTGTTTGACGAGCATTATGGCAAGCGTGGTACACCTGAGCGGGAAGCTTTTGAGGCAGAGGCACGGGCGTTTATGATTGCTGAGATGCTTAAAGAAGAAAGACGTTTGGCTAAAATGACTCAAGAAGACCTTGCCCAAAAGACAGGGACAAAGAAAAGTTTGATTGCTCGATTAGAACGCGGTAAAATAGAACTCTCAAATGCTATGCTTCAAATCTTGTTTGAAACGGGTTTTGGAAAAAACATGAGTTTTTAATCTATAAGGATTTAGGTTATTTTTTATAAGGCGAGTTGTTTGCGCGCTTTTTTTGTGTGGTAGCAGGGGGAGGGGCAAATGTTTAGGGCTTTTTGAGCAATGACCCATAGATGCCATTCATTTGTAATACTGTCCAAAATTAAGAGAGGGGCATTGCATTTTTTCAGATAAAAAAGTGAAATCGTCAGCAAATCGTCAGCTTTTTTTGGTTTTATATTCTTAATGTATTGATATACAAAAGATTGTAAGTAGAGTTGTGTTCCCGTCCTCGGTACTAGTAAAAGAAGCCTAAATTGCAATTTTAGCAGTTTAGGCTTCTTTTTTTGCTTTTGGGGGAGGAGGAATGGAGCAAGCCCAAAATTTTTGGAGAGCGGTGGATAACACAGTTGACTTGTGCTCTATCACTTAAAATATACAGAGTCTTATAAACCAAACTTAGGCAAGCAAAAACAAGTCGGTACCGAATTAACTCAGTACCGACTTGTTAAAAGGATTTTGTATGGTTATTATTAGAAAAACATTCCAACTGTCCCAGTGAAATTAAGGGATGTAACGTCAAGTTTGGCAGAAAAGTAATTAGAAGAATCGTTGAGTTGATAAGGAGCATACGCATCTTTGGTTTGCAAATAGGAGCCTGCCAAATCAACATAAAAACGATCATTACGATATCCTAAGCCACCTGAGAACTGTATTTTTGAACGGTTAAGGCTTCCTTCTACATTATAATTTTGACTGTAAGCGTTGGGGAAGAGGGCTACTCCTGCACGCACTCTGAATTTATCCAAGCGAGCTTCTCCACCGACACGGAGATTGACAACGTTGTTGTACGACGATTGAATGATACGTTTGTTATTCGTTTTAAACTGATTATCGTCTGAAGTACTTACACCCATGCCTTTGTAACCCACATATTCGGCACTTCCTGTGATGAATCCTTTCTTTCCAACAAAAATGGTAATTCCCCCAGTGGCACGCATCGGTGTGCGCATTTTATATTCAAAATCGTAAGGTTCGAGATTGACTCGCGTGGTTACGATTTGATCAAAAGCTTGTTGACCTTGTGCATTCGTCACAGGTTGTCCTTTAGAATCATATACTGGTACACGGTTGTTTAGAATATCAATCCCAACTTCTTCTTGGTAAGTCATTTGTAGGTTGCTAAACGTTGGGCTATGAATGGAAGCTCCAAGTTGCAAAATTGCGTTCGGTTTGTAAATAACACCTGCTGAAATAAAAAGCCCACTTCCCGATATATTCACATCTTCACGGTAGTCTAATCCTCGAAAGGCTCCTCCATTAACGAAGCGCTCGGTATAGTTGTTTCTACGGATAAAGGTATGGCGTGAAAACCCACCCGAAACGCCTAGATAAAGTTTGTCAGCGTAATTGCCCGCGTAGGCAAATGTCCACTGCGACGAACCACCAGAGACTTCGACGTTGCCACTCTGTTCAAAAGAGGCTCTTGACAACGGAATTGGGCGGCGGTAAGGGCCGTTGTCGGACAAGGCATCAATTTGGTATAAGTTATAAAATGCCGATTCGATAGAAAATGGGCGACTGTTGTTGTATTCGTCTTCCAAGGTTTTGACCGAGAGCCCCGTCGCTAACTCGGCAATATTATCAATCATTGAGCTACGATTGTTCGTTCCGCTGTAGGAGAACATATTGTTGGCATTTACTTGGCGCGAATAACTAATCCCAAACGACGTACGGCGCCATTGACGGTTATAGCTTTGAGGGTTGCCTGCCAAAATAAGCGAAAACTGCGACAGGTTGGGGTTTACTTTCTGGTCGCTTTGGGAGTTTCCAATGTACGAGGCTTGGTTGTTGATACTGTAGAAAGTAGGACTAAGACTAATTTCTGAACGATTAAAAAAAGCGATACCAGCGGGGTTACCAAAGATGTTACTGGCGTCGCCACCCAGTGCTGCGTGGTTTCCACCTACTCCTTGAAAACGGGCGGTGCCGTTTTGGGTAAGGCTGGATAACTGCATGGCAGTATTTGAATATAAACGACTTTGAGCATAGGTGTGGGAAATTGCTGCTAATCCGAGCAAAATTCCGCATAGGATTGGACGGTTTTTCATGGCAGGTAGAAATAAAAATTGTTTAAAGTACATTTATAATTCATAAAAAACCTCGCTACTGTACGAATAGCGAGGTTTTGGTATTTCAACAAATGTAGGTACATTCTTGAAAATAAAAAGTTCTATGAAATGGAATTACTCTTAAAATTAGCGTGGTCCACGTGAACCTGAGCTTGACGAACCGCTAGAACCACTACTACTGCTGTGGCTACTGCTCGACGAAGACGAGCTTCCGCTACTCCAGCTGCTTGAACTGCTACTGCGTGAAGCGCCACTGTCGCCCCAACTGCTGCTGCGAGCTCCGCTGTTCCAACTACTATTGTTAGACGAGCTATTGTTCCAGCCACTATTATTGCTAGACGAGTTGTTACTGTACGTACGTTGGCTACTGTAGCTGCCGCTGTTGCCAGCTGCTTCTCCATAAGTGCGTGTAGCACCACCACGAGTACCCGATGAGTAAGAGCTTGTGTTTGAACCCGAATTACCCGAAGAGTAATAATCACCACTCGAACGGCCGCTTGAATTTGACGAATAACCGTCGTAAGAGCGATTAGAAGTGCCACGAGGACGAGAGTAGTACGAGTCGCCTGAGGTACTACTTCCATTGCTATAGCTAGATGAACGGTCGGTGGGGTCGTATCCTTGACGACGTCCTTCGTTGGTATAGCGTGGACTGTTGTTCGTATTGTTGTTGTAGGCGTTCGACGAACGGTCTACACGGTTGTAATAATCAGTACCTGGACGGCGACGATTGTCTACAATTTGAATGTTGTTGGTAGGACCATTGTACCAAGAGTTGCTGTTCCAATAGCCATTGTTACCATAATAACTGCCATAATAATTGTTGTAATAAGGCGAGTATCCCCAATAGTTTCCATAACTAGAGCCCCAAGGTGAGTACCAACCATTCGAAAATGAGTTATAGCCATACGAGTATCCCCAAGGCGAATAGAACGGGTCGTTGTAAGCATAGGCAGAATAACCCCAGTTGTTGAAACGATAAGGGTTATAAAAGCTACTGTACCCCAAGCTTCCTAAGCCGTAACCCAAGCCAAGCATCATTGAAGGCGAGTTCCAATTGTTCCAGCTATTAAAGCCACTACGCCAAGGCGAATTCCAATAATTTCCCCAGTTTAGGTTGTTATAGGCAGAATTGTAGCCATCGGCAAAGCCTGCGTTATAGCCTGCATTTGGACCTAAGTTACGCGCTACTCCACGCGAGCTTAGGTACGACTCGTCGTAGTAGTCCTCTTGGCTATTATTGTTAGTTGAAGGTTGGCCTGAGCGATAATCAGGATTGAGATTACGAACATCAGCAGGTTGGTCGTAGCGACCAGCCATGGCAACGGCGGCGCTTGACGAATTTCCGTACAAATCATCGTACTCTGCATCGTCTTGGGTGGCGTATTGTTTGGAGCTACAACCCCACAATCCCATCAAGCCAAGAGCTGATAAAAGGGTGAGTGAACGAAGGGTTTTCATGGTGTTCAAAAAGTTTAAAGATTCGCTAGAAATCAGTCCTTACTACCTCTAAAACGCTATTTTGATGGATTCTGATTCAGTTTCGACACAAATTTAGGATAAAAAAGTATCTTTGCAAGAATTTTTTGCAAAAAAACTAACAAATTATTGTTGGCAAAATCGCTGAAAATCAAAGATTTATAATTGTGTTTTTCACACTAAATAGCGCAAAAGTCTGATAACTAGCTGCTAGTGGGATATGAGTGTAAAGGATACGTTTAAGTCTTTGATAGTCAGTAAATAAATGCCTAGGCTCTTTTTAGGTTAAAAATCTTATGATAAGTTTAAAAAAGGAGTTGAAAGAGGGCAAAAACTAACGTTGAGCTCTACTTAGATAAAGCCTAGCCAACCACAAAGCTTAGTAACAAAAACTAGCGATAAACTGTAAAGTCCAAGAGTAAACCTGTAACAAATACAACGATGGCAAACGCACTACCGAGCCGTAGCGATAATTATTCCGAGTGGTACAACGAACTAGTAAAAAGGGCAGATTTGGCCGAAAATTCGGCTGTGAGAGGATGTATGGTGATAAAGCCGTACGGTTTTTCTATTTGGGAAAAAATGCAAAGAGCCCTCGATGATATGTTCAAAGAGACAGGCCATACCAATGCTTATTTCCCTCTTTTTATTCCTAAATCGTATTTGAGTAAAGAGGCTAGCCACGTAGAGGGTTTTGCCAAAGAGTGTGCGGTGGTAACGCACTACCGCCTCAAAAATGCTCCTGATGGCAGTGGAGTGATTGTGGACCCCGAAGCAAAATTGGAAGAAGAACTTATTGTTCGCCCAACCTCAGAAACAGTGATTTGGAGCACTTACAAGAACTGGATTCAATCGTATCGTGACTTGCCGCTGCTTATCAACCAATGGGCTAACGTTGTTCGTTGGGAGATGCGCACTCGTTTGTTTTTACGTACGGCCGAATTTCTATGGCAAGAGGGCCATACGGCGCACTCTACGTCGGAAGAAGCAATGGCCGAAACGCGCCAGATGCTAGAGGTGTATGCCAATTTTGCTGAAGAGTGGATGGCATTGCCTGTGGTAAAAGGCTATAAAACAGCTAATGAGCGTTTTGCAGGTGCCGAAGAAACATTGTGTATCGAAGCTATGATGCAGGATGGTAAGGCGCTTCAAGCGGGTACCTCTCACTTCTTGGGACAAAACTTCGCCAAAGCTTTTGACGTAAAATTCCAGAGCAAAGGGGGAGGCTTAGAATATGTATGGGGAACATCTTGGGGCTTGAGTACGCGTATGATGGGGGCGCTTGTGATGGCTCATTCTGATGATTCGGGATTGGTATTGCCTCCAAAATTAGCTCCCATTCAGGTAGTAATTGTGCCTATTTATCGCAGCGAAGAGCAATTGGCTCAAATCTCTGAAAAGGTAAAAGAGATCATGAAAGGCTTAAAACGTATCGGTATCAGTGTGAAATTTGATGATTCGGACGCGAACAAGCCTGGTTGGAAATTTGCGGAATACGAATTGCGTGGTGTACCTGTACGTTTGGCAATGGGGGCTCGCGATTTGGAAAACGGCACGGTCGAAATCGCCCGTCGTGATACTAAAGAAAAAACGACTGTATCGCTCGAAGGTATTGTAGAGTATATAGAGCAATTGTTGGGAGATATTCAACAAAATATCTATCAAAAAGCCCTCGCTTTCCGCGAAGCTAATACGCACAAAGTGGACACATACGAAGAGTTTAAACAAGTGTTGGATGAAAAGAGCGGGTTTGTATTGGCACACTGGGATGGAACTTCTGAAACCGAAGATCGCATTAAAGAAGAAACTAAAGCCACCATTCGCTGTATCCCTTACAATGCTCCTGAAGAAGAAGGAAAATGTATTCTAACGGGTAACCCATCTTCGCGTCGAGTATTGTTTGCACGCGCTTACTAGTGGAGGAGGCGCTATCAGTAGAAATCAATTAAATCATAAATAACATGAGTGTAGCAAAAGCAGGTGATACCGTACAGGTACACTACAAAGGGACGTTGACCGATGGTACATTGTTTGATACATCGGAAGGGCGTGAACCTCTGCAATTTCAATTAGGCTCGGGTATGGTAATTCCAGGGTTCGACAACGGGATTCAAGGAATGACCATTGGTGATAAAAAAACAGTTCATATTCCTGTGGAGGAAGCGTATGGCCCTGCGCAAGAAGAACTTATTTTCCCTTTCAACCGCACAGACCTACCTGACGATATTCCGTTTGAGGTTGGAATGCAGTTGAATATGCACCAAGACGGTAATCCTCAGCCCATTCCAGTGACGGTTGTGCAAGTAACCGAAGAGCAAATTATGGTAGATGCTAATCACCCACTTGCAGGGCAAGATTTAGTATTTGACATTGAATTGGTCGGAATCAACTAAGCTGATTTATAAAAGCGAAGTCCCACCAAGGTGTTTACACTTGGTGGGACTTCGCTTTTATAGTAATCGCCAATTAGCTTTTTTGAGCGTACTTCTCGTTGATTTTTTGATAAAGTTGAGTGGGCACTTTAGTTTTTACACTAGGCGCTTGCGGGCGTGGTCGTACCCAATCCAAATAGCCTTTGCTCCAAGCATAGGCTAAACCCAAAATAAGAACCCCCACGAATACCGACATTTCGATGAGCGAAAACCAGCCCCAAAGGCCGTCGGTTTGGCGAATTAGGTTTTCTTGTCCAAAAACGACTGCCCACGGAAACAGAAAAATGAGTTCTACTTCAAAAAGAAGAAAAATAATCGCAACTACATAGAAGCGTACATTGAATTGCACGTTGGCATTGCCGAGAGGGTCTTCACCCGACTCGTAAGTAGCGAGTTTTTCCTCGTTTGGGCGGTGCGGGCGTATCACTTTCGCCAGGGTTAGCATCACGGCAATGAGCGCAACCGCGGCGAAGATGAACAATAAAATTACCCCAAATTCTGAAATCATAGTTGTGGCGATGGCTCGTCTATACCTTCCCGAAAGTTTCAAACTTTTGGGAAGGTTAATGATATAAATTATTTTACAAAAAGCATTTCGCGGTACTTCACCAGTGGCCAGTCTTCATCGTCAATAAGCAATTCAAGCTTATCTACTTCGTAACGAATCTTCTCGAAATACTCTTTTACTTCCGATCCGTATAAGACAGCACGCTCTATGAGGTCTTCTGTATTGTTCGCTTTTTTGCGAGCTTCGGTCATGGCATCAACGGCTTGTTTGATGGTCAACACCCGTTGCGATACTTCTCGAATCAGCTCTTTCAACGGTTGGGCTTCTTCGGTAAGGTCTAATTCTACGAGTGCTTTGGCCGTTTGAGCCAATTGGAACTGGTATTTAACCGCGGTAGAAACAACGTGGTTGAGTGCTAAATCGCCAATGACACGTGATTCAATCTGTACTTTTTTGATGTAATTTTCAAGTTCGATTTCGTAACGTGCGTGTACTTCACGTTCGGTCAATACCCCCATTTTTTCGAGGACAGCAACGGCCGAAGGCTCGATGTATTTGCCAAGGGCAACAGGAGTGGAAGCAATGTTGGTAAGGCCTCGCTGAGCCGCTTCTTGTACCCATTCATCAGAATAGCCATTGCCTTGAAACAAAATACGTTTTGTTTGGCGATAGTAATTTTTCAGAATATCTACAATAGCCAACTCTTTCTTTTCGCCTGTTTCGAGGCGGGCTTCTAGTTCCTTACGGAATTCTTGCAACTGATTGGCTACAATCGTATTGAGGATAATCATAGGCGAGGCGCTGTTGGCACTTCCCCCAACGGCACGGTACTCAAACTTATTTCCCGTAAAGGCAAAAGGCGACGTTCGGTTTCGGTCGGTATTGTCGCGCATGAGTGGCGGAGTACGCGTGATGCCCAGTTTGTAAAATACGTTGTCGCCTTTTTCAAGCTGAATCTCGCCGCGACTTTCGAGGGTTTCGAGGAGGCGAATGAGTTCATCGCCCAAGAATACCGAAACAATGGCAGGGGGGGCTTCGTTGGCTCCTAAGCGGTATTCATTGCCTGCGGAAGCAATAGACGCCCTTAACAAGTCGGCATGATCGTGCACGGCTTTCACGGTATTCATCATAAACGTTAAGAAGCGAAGCGTTTCTTTGGGTTTACTACTTGGAGCCAACAGGTTGACCCCCGTATCGGTCATCATCGACCAGTTGTTGTGTTTTCCGCTTCCGTTGATACCTGCGAATGGTTTTTCGTGGAAAAGGACCTTAAAATTATGTTTTTCCGCTACTTTGTGCATCAAGTCCATCAACAGCGCATTGTGGTCGATGGCAAGATTTAGTTCTTCAAACGTCGGCGCACACTCAAATTGTCCAGGCGCTACTTCGTTGTGGCGCGTACGTACAGGAATACCTAGTTTCCAAGCCTCGTATTCAAAGTCAACCATAAATGCATTGACACGCGGTGGGATAGAACCAAAATAGTGGTCTTCCAACTGTTGACCTTTGGCGGGAGAATGACCAAAAACAGTACGCCCCGACATCATTAAATCGGGTCGAGCATAATACAGTGCTTTATCGACTAAGAAATACTCTTGCTCGGCACCTAGAGTGGCCGTCACTTTTTCGACATTACGGTCAAAATAATACATCACGGCCGTTGCTGCTTTGTCGAGTACGTGGAGGGCACGAAGGATAGGGGTTTTGTAATCAAGTGCTTCTCCAGTGTAGGAAATAAAAACCGAAGGAATACAAAGCGTCTTACCACCTGCACCGTTGTCCATCAAAAAAGCAGGTGAACTAGGATCCCAGCCAGTATAACCGCGAGCTTCGAAAGTAGCACGTAGCCCACCGCTAGGGAAAGAAGACGCATCAGGTTCTTGCTGAACCAGAGCGCTACCTTTAAATTTTTCAATGGCTTTTCCCTGAGCGGTAACGTCAAAAAAAGCGTCGTGTTTCTCGGCAGTTCCTCCCGTTAGGGGCTGAAACCAGTGGGTGTAGTGCGTTGCCCCTTTTGAGGTGGCCCATGATTTCATGGCAGCGGCTACTTCGTCGGCGATTTCACGGTCGATTCGGGAGCCAGATTTAATAGCATTTGAAACTTTATAATAAGCCTCAGGGGTCAGCAACGACTTCATGACGTCGTCGCTAAAAGTATATGAACCGTAGTAATCAGCTACTTTATCGCTCGGGGGAGTCACACTGATTGCAGTACGGTTGTGGGCCGTTTCAAGGGCCTTAAATCTCATATTAGCCATAAATGAAATTTCGTATAATTAAAATGGAATCAACTGTTTTTGGAATAGGCACCAAACATATATTTTTTTTGTTTGACTGACAAAGTTACGGGTTTCATTTTACGTAAATGATGAATAAACAGATTGTTTGTCGCCCAAACGAGGATTATCATTAATTTTGCACCATGAAAAAAGTTGCATTTTATACATTGGGTTGTAAGCTCAACTATTCCGAAACTTCCAGTATATCAAGGATGTTTGAGCAAAAGGGGTATCAAAAGGTAGCCTTTAATGAGCAGCCCGATATTTTTATTATCAATACTTGTTCGGTCACTGATAACGCCGACAAAAAATGCCGTAAAATTGTTAGAGAAGCACAAGGGATAAATCCGAACGGTTACGTGGCGATTATTGGCTGCTACGCTCAGTTGAAACCCCAAGAAATTTCGGAAATCCCAGGAGTGGATGCGGTGCTGGGGGCTGCCGAAAAATTTAGATTGATTGATTTACTCGACGGGTTTGTCAAACCACCCGTCGCCCAAAAAGGCCGCGTGCTGGCGTCGCCCATCGAAGAGGCCGTCGATTACCACGTTTCCTACTCACTCAATGACCGTACGCGTACTTTTTTGAAGGTACAAGATGGGTGCGATTACCCTTGTGCGTATTGTACTATTCCGTTGGCTAGGGGAAAAAGCCGCTCAGATACCGTGGAAAACGTTATCAAAGCGGCCCAAGATATTGCGTCGCGCGGAGTAAAAGAAATTGTTTTGACGGGGGTCAATATTGGCGATTTTGGACTGCACGATGGCAAACGTACCGAAACATTCTTTGAGCTTGTGAAGGCATTGGATGAAGTAGAAGGAATCGAACGTTTTCGTATTTCATCGATTGAACCCAATTTGTTGACGGACGAAATCATTGCATTTGTGGCACAGTCAAAGCGTTTTGTCCCGCATTTTCACATTCCGTTACAATCAGGGTCCAACAAAGTGTTAGGCTTGATGCGCCGTCGTTATCGTCGAGAATTGTACGTAGATCGCGTGGCCAAAATCAAAGAACTAATGCCTGATTGCTGCATTGGGGTAGATGTAATTGTGGGGCATCCAGGTGAAACAAAAGAGGAGTTTTTAGAAACGTATAACTTCCTCAATGAGCTTCCGATTTCTTACCTTCACGTATTTACGTATTCTGAACGCCCTAATACACTAGCCGTTGATATTAAGCCTGTTGTTCCACAGTCGCAGCGGGCTGAGCGTTCAAAAATGCTCCATATTTTGTCCGATAAAAAACGTCGAGCGTTTTACGAAGGTCAGTTGGGTACTGAGCGTACTGTACTTTTTGAAGATGAAATTGTAGATGGCCAAATGCAAGGTTTTACCGAAAACTACGTGCGAGTGACGGCCCAATACGACCCTTTGCTCATCAATGAGCTCAAACGAGTTCAATTATCTGAGATTAATGCGGAGGGACAAGTGGAGGTTCGAGAAGTAGAAACAGAAATTTTTCACCATTAATGTCTATTTTAAAGAGTAAGTATGGACAAAATAGGTCCTTTATGGCATAGGATTTTGAAAAAGACTGTAACGAAAAGGCAAATATTTTTTTGAATTGCTTGTCATTCCATTACTTTAGTGTTTGAGAAGGGGAGTAGATGTTAGATTCATACCACACCGCTAATACTCAATAATCCCATTGTCAAACACTAAAATGTAAGCTTATAACAGTGCTTAATAGGCATTAATTGAAAGAAGCACAAGAGTGCATGCTTCTTGAGCTTCAATACCGTTTTGTTTTAACAAAGCGACAAACTCATCGTTTTCTGTTCCAGGATTAAAAATAACTCGTTTGGGGTGAATAGATACAACATAGTCATACCATTCGGGTTGGTTGCGAAGGCCAACGTATAACGTAACAGTATCAATGTCGTCGAAATAGGGCTTATCTGTATGAATCGAATGCCCTGCTATTTCGCCTTCTTTGAGGCCGAGCAGTTCAATCGGATGCCCGTGTTGGACTAAACGATGTGCTGCCATGAAAGCATATCTTTCGGGGTTAGTAGAAGCCCCTATGATGAGTGTTTTTTTCATTATTACTAGTTGAAAGAGTTAATTTTAAAACAATAAAAATGTAAAAGTAGTTGTATTGTCGGTACACAAATGTATTGAAAAAGCGATTGCTTTGCGATGTAACAATCAACAACATAAGAACCATGGCTGATACTAAAATAGTAAACTACTGGAATGAAAAGTGGGTGCGAATTGAGTTTGAAGGAGTTGAAAATCCACCTCATTATAGAGTATCAAACTACGGCCGTTTGGCTAGTTTTCAGGGAGAAGATAATGAAGGTAAAATTATCAAAGGCTCTGTTATTCAGGGATATCGCTCGTTAAATATTCGGATTACGGGGGGGAAGACCATCAATAAATACATTCATAAATTGGTAGCGGACTTATTTGTAAAAAAAGAAAACGATGAGGCTAAGTACGTTATTCACCTCGACTTTGATAAACAAAACAACCGTGCAGAAAACCTGAGGTGGGTTACTAAAGATGAGATGGTGGGGCATAACCGCAACAATCCAGCGGTCATAAATCGTCAGATCCCCAAACGTACACGCAATTATAAACTCACGGAGCCCAAAGTGAGAATGATTAAGAAAATGCTGAAAAGCGATAAAAATCGGTTAAAGATGATAGCGAAGCAGTTTGGAATTACCCATACCCAACTCAATCGTATACGCTCGGGAGAAAACTGGAAAAACGTAAAAATTGATGATGAATAATCAAGGTGGGTTTAGCCTCCAATCGTAGACATTGACTCCGAAACCGCACCCATTTTACGCCTAGCTTCAGCCTCAAAGCCATCTTTTGCTCGGTGCTGTAATGCCTCATAAATATGATTTTGTAGTGACGTATCGTCAAGCCCTTGACGAATTAAATCACGTATATTAAAAACGCCATCATCGTATAAGCATGTTCTAAACTGTCCTTGCGGTGTCAATCGAAGGCGATTGCACGTACCACAAAAGGTACGACTAAATGCAGCTATGATGCCAATAGACCCCTTGTGACCAGGAATTTGATAGTTGTAAGCCGTAGAGGCAGGTGGGTCTGGAAGTTTATAAAGACCTGGATAGTACTTTTTTAACTCGTCAACAATACGGCGATAATTCCAAAACTCTTGGTATTGATGAGCGCCATCACCGTTGAAAGGCATTTCTTCTATAAATCGCACAGATACAGGATGTTGGCGGGTAAGTTCGGCCATTGGAATAATATCGTCGGTATTTTTACCCGACATCACAACCGTATTTATTTTAGTAGTAATTTGATGTTCTTGTAAGGCTTCAAACGTTTGCCAAACGCTGTTAAATTCGTCACGACGAGTAATGTCAAAAAAGCGTTGACGGTCGATACTGTCTAAGCTTAAGTTGACTGATTTTATTCCAATTCTTTTTAAATCAGGAACAAGAGGGGCCGTAAGTACGCCGTTGGTTGTAATGTTGATTTGACGCAACCCCTCGATTCTACTAAGCTCTTCCAAAAACTCCATAATGCCACGGCGGACAAATGGTTCTCCGCCCGTAATTCGAACTTTATCAATTCCCATTTCAACAAGAAGACGGATAATCCGCTCCATTTCTTCCCATGTCAATAAATGAGGCTTAGGAACGTACTTAATTCCTTCTTCTGGCATACAGTAAAAACAACGTAGATTGCAGCGGTCGGTGACAGCCAATCGAAGGTAGTTGATAGCGCGCCCGTGATTGTCAATTACTTGCTTCAAAGACTTACTTGGTTAAAGAAAAAAATCAAAAGCGTTATTGCTCAAAGTAAACAACGGAAAGGGGAATAAACAAGTTCTTAAATTTCAGAAACTAAAAATGATTAAAAAAAATCAAATTATAACATTAATTCTATACATTTGTAGTGGCGCTATGCCAATCATTCATTTTTTTAATTTTTTTGTAATGGAAACTGGAACAGTAAAGTTCTTTAATGAATCAAAAGGATTTGGCTTCATCGTTAGCGGTGGACAAGAGATTTTCGTACACATCTCTGGCTTAGTAGACAAGATTACTGAGGGAGATACTGTAACGTTTGACAAAGTGCAAGGTAAAAAAGGCATCAACGCTACCAACGTTAAGCTTGCTTAATTGCAACACTCAACTGATATATTGAAATTCCGATTCTAATTGGTCATAACAATGTGTCAAAAAAAGGGCAAACGGGTCTTTCCGCTTGCCCTTCTTCGTTTTTGCCCCAAACCTTATAGGTTTACCTAGTACGGCGAATACGAAACCTATAAGGTTTTTGCCTGTTTAAACCTTATAGGTTTGTTTGGTACAGCGCTTACAAAACGTATAAGGTTTTTATTATTTATTCCGTACTTTTGCGGACTTTTTAAGGAATTTAAGAAATAATATTCTATGCTTAGAACACACACTTGCGGTGAACTCCGCATTTCGGATGTCAATAAAGAAGTAACCCTAAGCGGTTGGGTACAACGTATCCGTGATAAGGGTGGAATGATATGGATTGATTTGCGCGACCGTTACGGAATCACTCAGCTGATGGTAGAAGAAGGAAAAACAGCTTCAGAAATCATTACGAAAGTTCGTGAACTTGGTCGTGAGTTTGTCATCCAAGCTTCAGGTACGGTGTCAGAACGCTTTGCCAAAAATGATAAAATTCCGACGGGAGATATTGAATTGAAATTGAGTAGTTTGGAGGTGTTAAACCCTGCAAAACTTCCTCCATTTTTGATTGAAGACGAAACCGACGGGGGCGATGAACTTCGCATGAAGTACCGTTACTTGGATTTACGCCGCAATACGGTTCGTAAAAACCTTGAATTGCGTCATAAAGTAGCGCAACAAACGCGAATTTTTATGGATGCGCAAAACTTCATTGAGGTAGAAACCCCCGTGTTGATTAAGTCAACGCCTGAAGGAGCACGTGATTTTGTGGTGCCAAGCCGCATGAACCCTGGAGAGTTTTACGCCTTGCCACAATCGCCGCAAACGTTTAAGCAATTGTTGATGGTTTCGGGTTTTGACCGTTACTTCCAAATTGTAAAATGTTTCCGTGACGAAGACCTTCGTGCTGACCGTCAGCCTGAATTTACGCAAATCGACTGCGAAATGTCGTTTGTGACGCAGGAAGACGTATTGCAAATGTTTGAAGGATTGATTCGTCATTTGTTCAAAACAGTGAAAGGAATCGATTTACCTGAAGTACCTCGCATGACGTATGCGACAGCCATGAAAAAGTATGGTTCGGATAAGCCCGACGTGCGTTTTGGTATGGAGTTCGTGGAATTGAAGGGGGATATTGATGTAATTTCAGGGAAAAACTTTGTGGTATTTGACGCGGCTGAATTGGTTGTGGGTATTTGCGCCAAAGGATGTGCTGAATATACGCGTAAGCAAATCGACGAGCTGACGGAATGGGTGAAACGCCCTCAAGTTGGAGCGAAAGGTCTTGTCTATGCACGTTACAATGCCGACGGAACCATTAAATCGTCGGTAGATAAATTTTACAGCGAAGAAGACCTCAAAAAATGGGCCGAGGCGTTTGGTGCGGAACCAGGCGACTTGATGTTGATTTTGGCGGGTGAAGCAAATAAAACCCGTAAGCAACTTAACGAACTTCGTTTGGAAATGGGTAGCCGTTTGGGCTTGCGTAATCCTGACGAGTACAAAGTGCTTTGGGTAGTTGATTTCCCATTGTTGGAGTACGGCGAAGAAGAGCAACGTTGGTTTGCGATGCACCACCCATTCACGAGTCCCAAACCAGAAGATATTCCGTTGTTGTCAACCGATTTAGGTGCGGTTCGTGCCAATGCCTACGACATGGTGATCAACGGAACAGAAGTAGGCGGAGGCTCAGTGCGGATATTCCAACGCCCGTTACAGATGCAAATGTTTGAAATCTTGGGCTTTACACCTGAAGAGGCCAAAGCGCAGTTTGGATTCTTGATGGATGCGTTTGAGTTTGGTGCGCCGCCACACGCGGGTATCGCCTTTGGCTTCGACCGTTTGTGTTCAATCTTCGGAGGGGCAGATTCGATTCGTGACTTTATTGCGTTCCCGAAAAACAACTCTGGCCGCGACGTGATGATTGATTCTCCATCGACGATTGACCAAAAACAACTAGACGAATTAAAAATCGCCACAAAATAAGTCAGACGATAGTCAGACTTTTACCTACAGCAGCATCGGTCTGACTACTGTCTGACGTAGTCGTCAGTCAGACCAATAAAACATAAACTAGGTGGCTCTCTGTATAATTGGTTAAACCACAAAATAGGACAGGCAATCAACATTTTTTGAAAAAGTAATTTCCAAGTGAAGCCGACCTAGACGACTGAAAAAATAAACTTCGATTTCTTTACTCTAAAAAACTAGTCGCTAAAGGAGTTCAGCAACTAGTTTTTTAGAAAAGTCCTATTTGTACAGTGGAGAAATGGGCGATTGGAACGTGCCACTTAGCTGTATGGTATCGGGGAAAACTGGACGATCTTTTTTGGTAGCTATAAAAAACAACTCAAAACTACCTTCTACTGTATTGGCAACTGTATCAATTTTGGAAATTGTAACTTGATTATATCTGGTTGGGGTTTTATAAACTTTATAGTCGGCTAATGATACATCAATGTTGACCCAACTATTGTTGGCAACTACTTGACTACAATTCTGTTTGAAGTCATTGTTTTCGACTGTATATATACCTGGTTTAGTAGGAATATGGTAAATACTTACCCATTCATCTAAATATGAAAAAGAAGTATGAGCAGCAACAGAAAACCCGATTTTTTCTTTAACAGGGCTACAATATCGTAAGTAGCTAATTTTTATTTTAGGTCTCAGCCAGTCCTTTCCGTTATGTTTGCCCTTAATGTAGCCAGGATATTCAGGGTCTGTTTTATCTGCTTGGCAATTCGTTAGGGAAAAAAGAACCCCTAAAAAGATTGATCTTAGAACTGTTACAGTTTTCATGGTTCATTAGTAGTTAATTTCTGCTTGTAACCTGACATATCGAGCCACAAGTAAAAATGGATTTAGTGAGCAATTGAAAATTTTTGAATCAAAGCACCGTCTGCCGTATTTAAACGAACCCAATAAGTACCGCTAGGCAAATTCTGTAGTGGAATTACCTGTTGGGTAGTCCCTTTTGGTTAAATTCCTTTGCCTTGCGTTATGTTCACTCGCACAAGTGCCCGTTGGAGTTCCTAAAAGTGATACTTCTGGATTTGATAAATTTTTAATGATAGAAGCATTTGCGTCATTACACATCATTGTATTGCGGTATTACAAAAATAAACCAGGTTTAAAGCGCTAGGCATGAGCATATGGGTTGCCATTCACCAGTATTCATTATTTCAAACTCACTAAAGAAACATCATCGAAGCCTTTATTGGTTTTTAACTTTTTCCATTTTTTCTGCTCACTAGCAGTCAGAGCCGTTTGTCGAGACTTTTATTTGTACAGTAGAGAAATAGGGGACTGAAACGAACCACTTACTTGTAAGGTATCGGGAAAAGCCTTGTAGTATTTGTAGCTTACCAGAAGCGATACGTTAAAATGTCCTTTGATGGTATTGGCGATGGTATCAACCGACGTGACGGTTACTTGATTGGGCTTTTGATTGAGTTCGACAACATCGTAGGTAGCGTCGCTTTGGTCATAGTGTGCCCAATAACAAAAAGAAGACACTTTGTTACAGTTACGTTTGAAGTCTTCTTTCTCAATTAAATAAGTTCCAGTTTTTGTAGGAATATGTAAAATACCTAACCATTCAAGATAATCAGTAAAAGACGTATTAGTAATGAAGTATAGCCCTATTGTGCTTTTTAATGGGCTACAGTAGCTCATGTAAGTGGTTTTTAATTTGGGTTTTGACCATTTTTGCCCGTTGCGCATTCCCTCAATTTCTCCATCATAATCTGATACATCAAACTTAAACGTGGGTTCTCTATGACAACTGCAAAGTAGAAGTAACGCTGCTACAATGACGTGATTGACGTATATTTTCATGGCTTTGAGAAAGTGTTTTCAGTTGAGTAGTAGCTTTTTAAATTAACGCTGTAGTTATTTTGAGATTTTGTCGAAGGTGCTAGTTTTTTCTTCTAAAAGGGATAAAATCAATTCTACGTCTTAAATTGCACCATTCGTCCCATTTTTGGGAGGTGAAACAATAAATTTTACCAACTTCGAGTTTTTAAGTATCAAATTGTGATTAACAATACGCACTTAACAGCCCAAACCATCCAATATGAGCTTCTTTGAACGTGTCAAAGCCTATTTTAGTCGCGATAACTTTCAAAAAGACCCCGAATTGGTGTCTTTTGATGAATTGGAGCCCCCCAAAGTAGCTGCTCCAATGCCTGCGCCCGTAACGGCTCCAATGCCTACGTTGCCCACTACGGGTTCCACCACGCCTTCGGTGGTTGCGGCTCCGTCACAACCTTTGTTTGCGGACGAGCCTCAGTCGGAGACAAAATCGTGGGTGATTTCTCCCCCTAACGTCAAAATCGAATGGCCAAATTGGTTGGAAGACGAAACCTTACTCCGCGATGAAGGGGTGATTTTTGGTTTGTCAGAATCCAAAGCGGAGGAAAAAGTAGCGATTATCCGTAATTACTTTGTCCACCAAACGGCCGATTGGGAACGAGAAGTGGAGCGCCACGGGGAGAAAATTCAGGAACTGAACCTGTTTATTGAGCAAAAAGAAAATCGTATCAACGAGCTCAAGGAAAAATGTTCGGATTTGGAAGGACGCAACCACGACGGAGAACACCAATTGCCTCGTACGATTGTGGGTTTGGCCTTTTCGGCAGCGATGTGCGTGGGGAATTATTTTCTGATTGACGATACCCTTCGCCCGTTGTATCCCAATAGTCAGTGGATTGCGGTTGGGGTATTTTTGGCGGGGATGTTCAATTTGTTTGGACGGGTGTCGTTGTTTCATGATACGGAAAGCAACGTGTCGTGGCGGCGAATGCTCGAAGAAGTTGGGATGCCGTTTGCTGCTGCTTTGTTTGTGTTTGTTCAAGCTATTCAAAACCAAGGCGTTTGGCGAGCAGGTGCGTTGTTTGTCTTTGTGTTTTTCTTGTTTTTGTTTGCGGGAAAATTGTTGTTGAGTAACATCACCGTATTGCGAAATGACTTGAAAATTTGGTTGACGGGAACAAATTTAAAGAAAGAGAAATCAACCAAAACGGAAACCTGGGACGGAGAAGTAGCACGACTAACGGCCGAAATTGACGCTTTACGGGTGCAGAAATGGCAAATTTTGCCCAGCCTCAACAAGGCCGAAGCCGAACTAGCGCGTTTGAATGCCCGCCGCGATGCGCTTATCAAACTGTTTGAAAGCGAGTTTTACTTGGCACGCCAGCTCCGTGAACGTATGACGGATAAGCAATGGCGCGAGTTTGAAAAAGGATTTGAGTAAGGGCTTTTTATTTAGTGACCAACAACCATGGAAGAGAACCAACAACATACCGAAAAACCTGATTTTTTGCACGGCTATAATAGCGGTGTTGAAGGGTCGGAAAACCGAAATCCGTACGAAAGCTATTTGTCAAGCCAGATACATTACAATTGGCTGGTACAGCGAGTTAATGACCGTCGTAATGAGGTGCAACGCGTTGAAAATCAAATAGAAGAGACGACGATAAAACGCAAGGTAGCGTACGACCATTTGCAAGAATTTGTACAGCGTTTAACCAAGTCGAGCAAACGTTTGGCCGATTTAGTCATGCAACGCGACCAAATTGACGAAGAAACCGAGGCGCTTCGCAACCGCCGTAAACAAACACAATCGGAATATTCACTGTTGGCAGGTTTGTTTTTCTTTGCGGCAGGTCTGGCTTTCGTGTTCGGTGATTTGATTATCTCGCACGAAATTGTGGCTTATGCCCTCAACATCCGCAACAACTACGAAGCGTGGGCGTTTGCCATTGGTTTGGCCATGATTTCTATTTTGCTCAAACCCGCTTATGATCGTTTGATTGAAAAACCCTACACCGACCAACATACCCAACAAGCGCGTTCGCGTTATGCGTGGTTTAAAGTGGGCTTGGCAGGGTTTGCGATTGTGACATTGGGAATTTTGGGCTGGTTTCGCTACGAGGCGTACCGTACCGATAAATTGAAAGAAGCGATTAATAAGTCGGTGAAGAATTTGCAGTTAAATACAACACCGCTGGACCCAACGGCGTCGATTACGCCCGCACAGCAGCAAGCTTTATTGCAAAAAATTGAGCAGCAATTGCTACGTTCCGACGAACTTAATTTAGGATTAGTCAATAGCCCTTGGGCGTTGGCATCGTTTGTACTAAGTGGTATTTTGTTTGCCTTGGCGGGAGCAGTTTCGCTTGGAATGGCCTTGCCCGTTTTGCAAAACTTCTGGTACCGTTGGTTGCAAATTGACCCAAGGTTGGGGCGTTTGCGTCGTCGCCGTAAAAAATTGGTGAAAGAAATTGAAGGTGCCGAAAAAGAAGTGGCGGAGGATACAACGCAGAAAGATATTTTGGCCCACGAGCTAGAAATACTTCCTAATTTGGACGATCTACGTGCGGAACGTCTCAAGCTTCGCGATGAACTTGATCAACTGATTGAAACGACCCGTTTAGCACAAACCGATAGCCGCATCGCTTCGTTTAACGACGGGTATGCCAAAGGGGAGATTGCCCGCGAAATGATGAATGAAGAGGAGTTTACCCAGTTTAGAAACTCGGTGATGAACACGCATAACTTGGCTTTAAAAGCATCAACCGCCGCCGACCGCAGTATCAATTATCTTACCACTGGTTCTGGTAAGAAGGGCAACTCACTTCGCCCGCATCAAATGATTCGGAAAATGATTACCGATGAGTTTCGAGGCGAAGGAGAATGAGGTGAGAGTGTCGAGTGGGAGAGGGCAGAGTGTCGAATGGTAGCAACAAAAAAGGAGGGTTTGCCCTCCTTTTTTGTTGCCTAATTGATTGCTTGCCCTTGTTCTAGCTTTTTTATCATGGCTTCGACGCTGGTTTTGTTGAGGGCGTCGGGTGCTTGAGGAAGCGCGGCTTTCATGTATTCTAACGCTTTTTTACTGTCGCCAATGGCCGAATAACCACGCGATAGCCCTACGTTGGTGGTGAATTTGTTGGGATTTTTATCGTAGTTGACTTTAAATACCTCAAAGGCTTCTCGGGCGCGTTTAGCTGCCAGTAAGGTTCGGGCATATTGGTGGAGTTCGTTCATCGAGCCTAGCGGCAGGGCTTCCTTCATGAGTGCGTCGGCATCGGCGGTTTTGTTCATTTTCAATAATACGCCCGCTTTGGCACTCAGGGTTTGGAAGTTTTTTTGCCCGATAAAAGGAGCTGAAATACCTTGGTCGGCCCAAGCCAGCGCTTTGTCGAGGGCGATGTTGTGTTGGACGCAGTAATTGGCCGCTTCTACAAAAGCCTGCCACGCAAACCCTGGCGTGTGGCGAAGTTCGTTGGCAAAAGACGCCACTTGTGCTGCATGAACGTCGGTTTCTACCTTGAACGCAATTTGGCGCTTTTCCCACTGCATTGTTACGGTTAAGCCGTTTTCGATTTGGTCTGTAAACTCGTATTTCAACCATTCTACGCTTTGGGGTAATGACTGGTTTTTGACCGTTACACGCAAGGCATCTTCGGCTGGGTCATAATAAAAGCTGCCCCATGAAGTGTAATTTTTCGAGAAAATGAGCGTAGTTTCGTTCTCTCCCAAAATCATGTGTAAGCCGTAGGTACCTGCGGGAAGGTCTTGGCCTTCGATTTTTACGGGGTACGAAAACGAAATGGCGGTGTTTTCGTTGGCTCCTGCGCGCCAAGGTGCCGCTTTACTGGTGCCAAACTCCAAATCGTTGAGGCCGTAAGGGGCAATGGGCGTTCCCCAAATTTTTCCCTCGCGCCCTTTGACGCCAGGGCGGTGGTAAGAAATATCGACTTTGACTACACCAATGTATTCCGAAACAAAGGCTTTTTTATTGCCACCATCGGGTGCGGTGGTGAGGCGACCTTGGGCGTGAAGCAACATAGCGCTGACCATGAGCCAGCCAAACAGTAGAGGAAAGTATCTCATAGGTGATGAAGTTTTGTGTTGCCGCGAAGTTGGACAAAATTACTAGCTTCTACATCCCCCTTTTTGTGGTATTTTGGGGAAAATGAGAGTGGGAAGACAAATATAGAATTTGCCTGTAACTTCATCTGAATACACATAAAGCGAAGTTACTTGTGTGACTTTAGTAGTATTAAACCCTGAGAATACTATTCAAGTTTTTCAATGGTCGCACCAAATGAAAAAGTTAACGTTTCTTTATACTTTTCATGTTTCCATTTGTTATTCCAACTTGAAATCGCACTTCTTTTAGGAGAAGTTAAAATATATCTATATATAGGCGTTATTCGTTCAATAGATTTTAATTTAATTTTTTTTGTATCTTTTAGCGTATATTTTCCATATTCATGGTCACGAATTGCCATGTATTCCCCATCTTTGCCTATATACCCAATGCTTTCCATACTTGCCCAAAAACCGTTATTGGGAGCCTTTAAATTATATTTTACTAAATCAAATTCAATGTTTTTTTCCTTTGGAGCAATATCAATTGTTATATTTTCATTTAACAAATCTTCTTTAGGTAACATTTGAAGGGTATCATTTGTGTAAATTCTCAATCGTATTCTGAAGAATTGAATTTGCTTGTTTTCTTTAGGGATAACACGACAATGAATACTTTTAATAGTCCATTTCTCACTATTGTGGGCAATAAAGGTCGCAATTCGCTGGTTAGAATTAGGATTATACCCATTTTCTTTAAATTCGATTAGTGATGTTTTATGATATCCAATTTCTTTAGTATGTATTTTGCTTCTTTTCCCCTTTACAATAACATCATTTAACTCAATCGGCATATTTTGGATATAAATGGTGTCTGCTTTTAAAAAGGCGATGTAATCAATAGAATACTTTAAATAACCTAGAGCAGAAATATAAACGCTGTCTATTTTTTGATTTGATTTTGAAATACAATAATTTCCATACTCAGTAGAGAAAGAACCTATTGGAACTCTTGAATAATAAATGGTTGCATAGGGAACTGGAGTTTTACTATTTTTATCTAATATAATGCCGCATTTTTCTTGACCAAATAGGCCGTAAACATTTATTATAAATAAAAAAAATAAAATTTCTCATATAAATGTCTGATATAATAGTAGCTACGAGATGCAGTTTAAACACCTCGTAGCTATTTGCAAATTTAATACGATTCAAAAACCATTTCTTCTGATACTACAAATCCGAGAAAATAGGTTTTTTGCATTCCAAACTTTACACATCCTCCGTTAAAATCTGATTGAGTTCCTAGCCAGTCAACCTCATACCCAATGCTTCATTGGATGGAGCATCGGTGAGTAGAATGAGTAATTCTAACTCTCATTGGGTAAGCGTTTTTAGCAAAAGAACTTCTTTGTCTTTTGAAAATGGGTTGTCTTGTACGTAAAAAAGATTTTTTGATAGTTAGCTTAGGCATACTATAGCAATTATAAACCCAAAACGGGCTTAATGAATACCTTAACGAAATTTTTAACTATCAAAGTAGGGGCAAAAGTCGGTCTTACTGCTGAATAACTAGAGTGCGCAAGCCATATATTATTTTGTGTTCAAAGAAAAAAAGTGAAAAAAAATAAATATATACCAAAATTTAGTAATAATATTTGATATATGGCTATGGTAAAGTAGTATATTAGTATGCAGAATTTGCCCTGTTTTTTATTAAAGTCTTCCCCGTACTGTCAAAACAAAATTTCGTCCTGGCGCGCTAATACCACTAGCAAAATAGCGGTAATTGCGGTCGAGGAGGTTTTCGCAGGCGGCTTGGAGAGTAAGATGTTTATTTATATCAAAAGAAGTACGTAGATTGAACGTCACCCAAGCGGGCATTCCGTCGGCGGTGGCGTATTGCTGGTTGTCTTCGCCGCCTAAGTTGTAGTCAGAAAGGTATTTCCAGCCGTTGTAAAGTGAAAAAAATTCGAGTTGAAATCGCTGGTTTTTGTACAACAAACTCGTTCGTCCATACGTAGGTGGAATGTGATCAAGTGGAGTAGTGCTGCCTCCCGTATCGTTTTTGATTTTCCCAACTACACGATTGATTGTACTGGAGAGTTGGAGGTCTTTGTGGAGTTTTACAACTACATTCACGCTCAAACCGTGTACATAAGCGCTTCGCTTATTTTGGTTGGCTGTAATCTTGCTCAGCGTCCCGTTGTAAGTGACTTGACTCAGCCCGTTGAGCGTAAAAGCATCGGTTACGATGGCATTGCGGATTTGGGTATAATAAGCTACAGCTTCTAAGCGGGCAAAGTTGCCAAATAATTGAGTAATACCCGCCTCGTAGTTGTACGTATATTCGGGCTGTAAGTTGGGATTGGGTACAATCAAACTTCCTGCTGTTGATTCAAATACCTTGGCCAAATCGTCTACGTTAGGAGCGCGGAATCCTGTGCTAAATAGGGCGTTAATTTTGGTTTTGGGAGAGGGGTTAAAAACAATCCCTGCGTTTCCTGAGAGCGCATTGGGGGTTTGTTTTACGTCGTCGAAAGGAAACGGAAAGAACTCCTTATTTCCAAATTTTGCATTAAGTCCTATTAGGTTGTACCGCAGACCTGCGTGTAAGTGCCATTTTTCCTGAATAGATAACAGGTCGGTTACGTACAATGCAAAAGAGCGCATTAGGCTGCCTCCGTCTGGGTAGCGGGTGTCGGCGCCCGATATGGTATTGGTACTGACGTTGGTGAAAACCGCCGTTGACTTCACGTCGTTGTAAGTAGCCTCTATACCGTATGTTAGTTCTTGAACTCCCACTTTTTTGAGTACATCGAAGTTGAGTGTGTACACTTTTATTTTTTCAAACTGGCTTTTGCGGTTGTTGTTTTTGAACCTTCTCGAAATTCGACTTTCTTCTATGTCCTGATAGGCGATGGTCAATTGGGCGAGATCATAAAGCGAATTACCTTTGGTCAACTCTAAGCCATACGATGTTAAAAATCGTTTTTCGGGGCCATAATACCACTCGGCAAAGCGTGGTAAACCATTGGCTATTTCGGTAAGTCGGTCATATCGAGGAACGTTACTAGTATTGGAGTACTGAGCATTAAGGGTATGCCGAAGGTGTACGGAGGGTTGATAGGTAAACTTATTATAAAAGTCCCACTGTTTATATCCTGAGCCAACTTGCACGTTGGGGTCAGGGTTGGGAATAGCCACATCTTGGTTGTCTTGACGTTCGGGGTAGGCGAGTAGCTGACCAAAAGTAGGGTATTTATTGAGACGTTTACGGCCTTGTTTTATATCACCAAAGTCGGAGTAAGTAAATCCTCCCAGGTACCCCCATTTAGCACCTCCATAACTAGTAGTAATATGGACTGTTTTTTCTTGATTTGCAGACGAATACCGCACATATGAAGTGGCTTTTAGGCCACTATTTAGCTTAGGAGTAAGTGTGCGAAAATGAATTACTCCGCCGAGCGCGTCTGAACCATAGACTACCGATGAGGGTCCAAAGACGATTTCAGCACGTTCGAGCATAGATTGGTCAATACGCAATACATTTTGGAGGTGACCTCCGCGAAAAATAGCGTTATTCATCCGAACTCCATCTATTACTAGCAAAATACGGTTTGATTCAAAGCCTCTCAATACGGGACTTCCACCACCTCCTTGACTTTTTTGGATAAAAGCCTGTCCTGTTTGGAGAAGCAAATCGGCGGTATTTTGACTGTTACGAAAAGCGATTTGCTGAGCAGAAATATGTTCAACCTGAAAAGGTATAGCTCGTTTTTGTTGGTCAAACTTACTGGCAGAAACTACTACTTCGTCGAGCTGAAGTGTATCTTTTACTATGTTAGTTTGTTGTGAAAAAATAGTAAGTGAATTGAGCATGAGCCACATAAAAGCGGCTTTTTTGATTGATTTTGCTTGCATTGTAGTTAACGGAACTTTAGTATGAAAAATGTATTTAATTCCATAGAAAAAATATACTAATAGAATAATAAAAACTCAATCTTTTGTTATTCTATTGGTAGGTATTTTATGAGATTGCCCCTCGTTTCCCCAACTCAATCACTTCCATTTGGCTGATTTTACCGCTGTCCAAAACAAACCGTAAAAGAGTACGGATTTTGTGAAAACCTTCGCGGCCCGCTGCGCCAGGATTGAGGTACAGCATGTTGTTGAGCTGCGGATCGCGCATGACGCGGAGGATGTGCGAATGGCCACACACAAAAATATCGGGAGTTGTATTCTTTAATTCGGGCCGAACGTGCGGGTTGTATTTTGGGGGCGCTCCGCCAATGTGCGTCATCCACACCCGAAATCCTTCTAACTCAAAACGTTGGTGTTCGGGGGCTTGCCAGCGGATTTCTTTGGCGTCGATGTTGCCATACACCGCCCGAAGTGGTTTAAATTGGGCTAGTTTATCTAAAATCTCAACGCTGCCGACATCGCCCGCGTGCCAGATTTCGTCGCATTCGTCAAAATGGGTAAAAACAGTGTCGTCTAAATAATGGTGCGTGTCAGAAATGAGGCCAATACGTTTCATAGAAAATGTCTAATTGAGTGTCGAATGTAGAGGGCAGAATGTCGAATTTTAAATTAGAAATACTTATTTCAACAACGTTTGGAGTGCCATGCTGCTCATGATGAGGACGACTAGCCAGCCCGAAAGTTGCAGCCAAAGTGGATGTCGGTACTCCCCGACGAGGCGTTTGTTGCGAGCTGCGATAAGCATCACCGAAAGCGCAATGGGTAAAATAAATCCATTGACGGTTCCTACAAACACTAAAATTTGTACGGGTTTTCCGATGGCAATAAATATAAGGGTAGAAAGGGCTATAAAACCGACCGTGATATAGCGATGGTTACGTTCGAGGCTGGGGTGGAAAGTCCGCAAAAATGAAACCGACGTATAAGCCGAACCAATGACCGAAGTGATGGCGGCACTCCACATGAGTACCCCAAATAACCGATAGCCCGTTTGACCTGCGGCCAACTGAAACACCGACGCGGGTGGGTTATCTTTGCTTAACGTAAGTCCCATGGCAAGCACACCCAACGTAGCCAAAAACAAGAAATACCGAATAACGGAGGTGACCAAAATGCCCGTGGTCGCACTGCGATTGACTTGGGGAAGGTAGTGTACCCCTTTGATGCCCGCTTCCAACAAACGATGGCCGCCCGCAAACGTAATGTACCCCCCAACCGTGCCGCCGACGAGCGTGATGGTGGCGATGGGGTCAAATTGCTGAGGGGCAACGGTTCGCAAGATGGCTTCCCCCACGGGAGGGTTGGCCGAAAAGACGACGTAAGCAATAAGCAGGAGCATCAAAATACCTAGGTATTTGGCAAAATTGTCCATGGCTTTGCCTGCTTCGGGAAGTAGAAATAGGGCAATTCCAATACCTGCACTTACCAACGCTCCGATTTTTACGTCTAACCCGCTCATGGCTTCAATTCCCAAACCTGCACCAGCCACATTGCCGATATTAAAAGCTAATCCCCCCAGTACAATCAAGGCAGAAAGTAAGTAGCCCAACCCAAAAAATAAATCGTTGGCAATGTCTTGGGCGCGTTTTTCGGTAATGGCAATGATCCGCCAAATATTGAGTTGAGCCCCTAGATCAAGCAGAATAGACAGTAGAATGACAAAGCCAAAATTAGCAAGTAGCTGTTGCGTAAAAACGGTAGTTTGTGTCAAAAAACCTGGCCCAACGGCGGAAGTCGCCATTAGGAATGCCGCACCAAGGAGGGTGTTGGTAGAGGAAGAGGAGTTACTTTTGGGTGGTAAAGGCATTACAGGTAATTTTTAGCTGGTTATCAGAATTCACTACCCAATAACTGAAAAAAAATCTTGTAAATAAAATCTTGACTTGTCTCTGATAGCGCGAGACGGAGATTTTGGCTATTGGGGTAAAAGAAAGGGGGGAGATGGTTGATTAAAAATGACACAAGAGGGACGCTCGCCAGCCCTGTCAATTTTAAGCTAAATAAGGTAAAAAACAAGACTAGACGCCTTCTTATAGTCATTGGTAAAGGCCTAGCGCTATGGGTATAAACTCTAAAATAAATATCTTTTAACTTAAAACATAATGTCAAATACTGAGTTCAAGAAAAGATTAGCCGATAGTAGAAAATTTGAAAAAGAAAGTGATTATCAAATTGTTGAAGAAATCTATAAAAATTTTAACTCTGGATTAATTAATGATGAATTTATAAGTGCGCTATTTTATGGATTGGACGATGAAACCGAAGACTTACAAGTTACATCCAGTTTGATTGATATCATCTTTAGTATTTCAGCTAAAGATAATATATCCAAAAAATTATCTTCCATAATTCTCTCAAATATTGATACTTGTGTCCCTCATGCTAATTATTTCTTTAAAAAGATAATTGGAATAGTTGCCTTACAAAGGAATATTGACTCCTTTTCCCAAGAGGTCATATCTTGTAAAGAAAAAGAAAGTCTAATGAATATTTTGTTGAATTTAAATGAAGAGAAAGACTTTAATTCGAGTTGGGTATTTCGACAAAATATGCAAACGTTAATGATGATATTGGGAAATCAAATCTGATTTTATGCCTCTGATTGCGAGAACGTCTAGTTCGTGCTGGTTATTTCAAGGCTTCTAGCCTAGTCAACGAAAAGGCTGGAAGCCTTGAAATAATTATCACGAGGTGGAGACTTGGACTATCGGATATTGATACCTCTCAAACTGAATCAATTAATTATACGTAAATTCAGGGTTTAACCTGTATTGTTCCTAAAAACGAAACTTTTCCTTTACCCAATCAATGATAGTAGAATGGGTAAAATTAAAAGATTGTGCATAAAGTACCGTCGCCCCTGTTAGTTTGTATGAGTGTTGCACTATCCGTTATGGTTATCCGCATTTAGCCTTGCGTCGATTTCGATGTTGCACGATTTCATTGTACTAAATAATGGAGGATAATTGCTATTGCTTGATTGTATGCAGTAATTTTGTAGGGGCAAAATCTTATATTTGTGCGTATAATTTTCAGATTTGGATACGAAATCGACCTTAAAATACAAAAAATTAGTTATACAGAATGATGCCTGAAAACTTCTTGCCGAGGATGGGCCTTTTCTTGGCAGCGTTTACTGTATGCCATTTCCTGATGGCAAAAGGTAAGCTTTTTGACATTGTGCAACCGAACAGGAACGTTATGGAAGCGCCTATACGTATGTCAATGACAACTTTGATTGATTCAGTGACCGCGCCAGACCCACGATACGCAACGATGATCAAGCACATTACAGAATGGGCTTCTTTTGAAAATGCCACTGCAAAACTGCCGGCAAAAAACGGCGAAGATTGCAAGTGTTCTGTCGATGTGCCAAACGACATAAAAAAATGGACCGAAGCTGATCTAACCAAGGTGGCTACAAGTAAATTTGGTTATGATATTTACGATACACTTCAAAAACTGGCCGTGCTTGCACAGGAAACCACCGTCGTGACCGATCAAAACGGCAAAAAAAAGGTGGTTGCGAAAAATCCAGACGCAATAACAACGCTTGCAAAGCTTGCACCAGAAGGCATGAATGCCAATGATTTCTATAAAATGATTGTGCGGGTAAATACCAATAACTACGCATTGGTAGAAAAAACAAAAAATGAAGGGAAAAAATACGATGCGGACGAGTTTATTTTCTTTATGAAGGAAGAATATAACCTAACTAAGTTGGATAAAAAAAACGATCATCAATATGAAAGCGGATAAGAATCCGTTATATGCAAACCAATATGGCACGTTGGCATATTTATCTGAAATTTGTGAAGAAACTGGAACAAATAATCGCCCTACCGAAGCGTCCACTTATGTACGCCAAAAACTAAACGGCGTATCCGCAAACGGCAAATGGCAGCTTATTTATAACACAGTGCGTGAAATTCAAAACGGGGATGAATTGACATACTTTGCTAAAAAGACGGTAGAGTATTTTCAACAAAGTAACTTACCACAAATTAGCATTAAGAACATAGCACAGCTGATCGCTAAAAAGGAAACGATTCCAGCATTCGAGCTGCTATTCTTGCTCGCAGATCATTCGACTGATAAAAGTAACGTAGATGGTCCGTCATACTCACTCGGTGCTATTGCAGCACAGAACGCGTTGAAGAAACTATCGGCAGATGGGAAATGGGAAGGCTTTGCGGCAGAAATTATTCGGATTTATCAGAATATTAAAAAAGAGTAAAAAGTTAGTAGGCGATTGTACAGATAAAAAGCCCAGATCAGTGAGGTAATTGCTCGCAATAAAATACCGGAGAAGATAGAAGAATCCTAGCACCTCCAAGAAAGTCCCAAAAAGGTCAGGATGAAGCTTTGGTAGTTACTTTGTTGCTGTATTAAATGAATTATCTGTCTGCTCGCGAGGTTGACCAAAAAACAACAACCTCCGATAGCGCGAACGTCCCGCTCGTTATTTCAAGACTAGCCTAGTCAACAAAAAAGGCTGGAAGCCTTTTGATAATTATCATGGGGCAGAGACCTGGGCTACCGGGGTTTGGCTCATTTTAATGAAAATTTATATATTTTCCTTCTAATTTGACATATTAAGGTCTATTTTTGAAAACACGTTTGTTTTTTGCATACTTTGTTGACCAAATTCAATTTAAAAAATATAACCGCATTTTTCTGGCAATACATTGCGTTCTTTTCGAAGCAACCAAGCCACTCTTATTGTATATTTATGATGCAAGAAGAGCTTTAGGAGAGCGAGCTTCTCTGTTTAATAATTTAATAAATGAACGGATTCTGGCAATTTTAGGCTTATGTGTTAATTGAATTAGGTGACGATAAAAAGAGATTATGACATTATCAATTTACATGAAAAAATTATTTTCAATTGCCTGTTTCTTTATTTTTTCGGTGCCCTTGTTTGCTCAAAATCAGCCCTGTGTCGACATTGATTTACCACCTCCAGTCATTACTTCTTCTACTTCCAATGCTCTTTGTCAGGGTGAAAGTATTACCCTTACTGCAACGAATTGTCAAACGGGTATTCTTCAATGGTCAACTGGTGCCACCGCTAATGTCATTACTGTTACACCCGTTTATACCACTACTTTTTCAGCTTCATGTATTTTGGGAGAATGTAAAGCATCTTCATATATCGGAATAGCCGTTTTGCCTAAGCCTCGAATAGATACTATTACTAATAAAGCCTGTAATACTATGGCATTAATTGCTGAAAATACATTTAGTAATACATCCCTTATTTGGAAAAAAGATACGGTCTTAATGAATACCAATGAAAAAAAAATAGTGGTTACTCAAGCTGGAGCTTATGGTTTAGAAACGGATATTCTTGGCGGATGGGCAAGTCAATCAGGGGAAGTTACCCATCAACCTCTGAATGATATTATGTTTGTAAACGATTTAATTGGTATCACTGTAGGTAATAGAGGTATCATACTTAAAACATCCGATGGCGGCGACAATTGGCAACCTGTTCTGAGTAATACGACAGCATCACTTAATCGTATTGCTATGCCTTCCGAAAGTATATTTTGGGCTGTCGGTATTGATGGCATAATTCTAAAAACTGTAGATGGAGGCAGTAGCTGGCAAAGAAAAAGAATAGCTACTGATAAAAGCCTATTAGACCTTTCTTTTATCAGTCCTACAACGGGATGGGTGATCACAGGACAGGAAATTTTTTATACTTACGATGGAGGTACAACATGGGTTTTACAATATACTCACCCTACCGCTACTTTTAAGAGAATACAAGCCGTTACTCCTTCGGGAATAGTGGTTATCGGAGCCAACGGCACGGTTTTATATTCTGCCGATACCGGAGCAAGTTGGGTGGCTTCCAATTCGGGCACAGTTGAAACACTTACCGATATTGCTATTAGGGAAGGTAAGGATATATGGGTCATAGGCAATAACGCAGTTCTTTTACGAAGTAAAGATGGCGGTATCAATTGGACTCGTCAATTAGTAGCCCCGACATTCAACACGTTGTCTGCTACTATCCAGTTTACTTCTAATTCCGTTGGCTGGATTTTTACGGTTGCAGCAGGTACTTATAAAACAACTGATGCAGGCGAAAGTTGGCAGCTTATTATCAGCTCTCAAGTTATTCAGGCTGAAGTAAAAACGTGCTTTATGAAAAATGATAAGGACGGAATTGGAGTAAATTTCAACTGGTTTTCTTCTGACGAAATTGGTTTTACTCCCATGACTATTGCAATCAATAAAACTACTAATGGAGGTGTATTTTGGCGTCCAGTCAATTCGGGATTGGAAAGTAATTACAATGGGGGGGCTCCATTTAGCGATATCCATTTTATTAGTAATGAAGAAGGCTTTGCAATTCAAAACATGTCTATTTTCAGAACTACTAATAAAGGCAAAACATGGAAGAAACAACAGCTTTCTCTAAATACCAGTGGCTTCACAGATATTTTTTTTGTAAATAACACTCATGGATGGCTTATAGGAAGGCCATCAAACAACGGATGTATCGCTACTGTTGATGGCGGTCAAACTTGGACTGTGCAAAACTTACCCACTAATAACTTTAACGATTTACTTCATAATGTTTATTTTATAAATCCTTTAGAGGGATGGATTGTAGGAGCCAACGGGATAATTTTCAAAACTACCGATGGAGGCAATAATTGGATTCGTAAAATAAGCAATACAAACTATAGGCTTATCAGTATACATTTTTTGAATTCACTGCAAGGATGTGCTGTAGGGGAAAACGGTACTATCCTAACTACCGCAGATGGTGGAGAATCTTGGGTAACGCAAAAAAGTAATACAACCGAGCGTTTTTTGTCAGTACAGTACACTACGTCACTGATTGGTTGGGCTGCTGGAGATAATTTGTATAAAACCACTAATGGAGGCAAGACATGGTTAAAGCAAAGCATAGAGCCTATCGTTGTAAACAGCTTTAGACAGGTTCAATTTCAGGACGAATACAATGGGTGGATTTTGGGATCTGTTGATGCTTTTTTTACGAACGATGGTGGCCTTAGATGGAGTAAGGCTCCCCATTTAACAAATCCTAAAAAAATACATTTTTACAGTCCTACAGAAGGTTGGATTGCTGGTAACAATATTATGAAATATCAATCTGTTAACGGGTGCACATCAGACTTGGTAGCTATTCCCGCTTTAACAGGCCCCGCTCAATTACAGACTGTTAATTCGGGAAATTGGGAAAGTCCCGCTTCGTGGAATTGTGGTGTGGTGCCAACCGTTATTCAGGATGTTATTATTAAATCGTCTCATCGCATTTATATCAACCCCTTACACCCTGCCAAGTGTAAAAATATTTTCATTGAGCCAGGAGCAGTATTAAATTGTCCTACAGGGGCAAGTTTTGAAGCTAAATCATGGAACTGATGGAAAAACAAAGGTTACTATGATGCTCGTCGTCTGTGCCTTCACAGACATAACTGTAAGAGAGGGCTCTAATGAACAAGAAAAGAAAAAACAAAAACCTCCTATAGCGCGAAGATCCCGCTCGTTATTTCAAGGCTTCTAGCCTAGTCAACAAAAAAGGCTGGAAGCCTTTTGATAATTATCACGAGGCGGAACCTCGCGCTATCGATAGAAGCTTGCAAAAAAAAAGTGCGAGCGTTACGCTCCATCGAAGGAGGAAATCTAACCTTGATTTAGACCCCTCCTTCGTCGGGGTGACAAAAAAGTAGGGAATGACGATGAAATGGGGTGACAAAAAAGCCTTGCAATAGTCAACTTTATAGGAAACTAGGCACCCAAAATCAACTCCTTCATCTCCACTCGAATTCGTTTTTTGTCAATTTTTCCCACCGATGTTTTAGGAATTTCGGGGACAAAAACGATATTATCAGGGACGTACCACTTGTTGATTTCGCCACTATCTACGCGGGCTTGTAAACCTGCTTTGATGCCTTCGGGGGTAAGTTTATCTTGGTAGTCGGGCTTGATTACCAAAATAGCGTGCGGCCGCTCGCCCCAGCGTGGGTCAGGAAAACCAACAACTGCCGATTCGGCGACCCCTTCCACCTGCGAAAACAAATTCTCAATGTCGAGGGACGACACCCATTCTCCGCCCGTTTTAATCACGTCTTTGACGCGGTCAGCAATCGTAACGTAGTAATCGGTACCAATCGCTGCTACGTCGCCCGTGTGCAGCCAGCCGCCCGCCCAGAGTTTTTCGGAGGCTTCGGGGTCTTTATAATAGCCCTGCGTCATCCACGGGCCACGCGCGACCAATTCTCCCACCGCGTCGCCGTCGTGTGGGAGCGAGTTGCCATCGTCGTCGATAATATCCAACTCCACAAACGGAGCAATTTTTCCCGCTTTGGTTCGGAAAGGAAGTTGTTCGTCGATACTCAATTGAAGCTGTTCGTCGGTAAGGTGAACCACCGACATAATAGGCGCCGTTTCTGACATTCCGTAGCCTTGCGTTACGTTGATGCCCAGTTCTAAAGCCGCTTTGGCAAGTCCTTTCGTAAGGGCGGAGCCTCCAATCAGGACACTCCATTTGCTCAAATCCACTTGTTTCGCTACGGGGCTATTGACCAGCATATTGAGGATGGTCGGAACACAGTGCGAAAAGGTTACTTTTTCTTTCAACAACAACCTCAACAGCATTTCGGGCTCGTACCGCCCAGGATACACCTGTTTGAAATTGAGCATGGTCGCCAAGTAAGGGAACCCCCAACCGTGTACGTGAAACAACGGCGTGATGGGCATATAGACATCGCGGTGGTCGAGTGGCAAGGCGCGGTAGCCTGGAAAATACGCCAATAAACAAAACGTGTGCATGACCAATTGACGATGCGAAAAGTAAACGCCTTTCGGATTGCCCGTTGTACCTGTGGTATAAAAGGTAGTTGCTAAACTATTCTCGTCAAAATCAGGGAAATCAAAGTCGTCAGAGGCACCACTGAGCAAGTTCTCGTACTCGCCTTCAAGACGAAAATTAGTGGCAGCCAACGGCGCATTGGCGTCGTGATACACTTTATCACTGACAATGATAAATTTCTCGACGGTGGTAAGTTGGTCTTTGATGGCTTCGAGGATAGGGACAAAATCTTCATGCACAATCACCACCTTATCGTCGGCGTGATTCATGGTATAAAGAATTTGGGCGGGAGAAAGCCGAACGTTGATGGTGTGCAACACGGCCCCTAAGCAAGGAATCGCAAAAAAGCTTTCCAAATAACGGTGGCTGTCCCAGTCCATTACCGCTACGGTATCACCTCCTTTTACCCCTAGTTCAGTGAGAACATTCGCCAGTTGACGCACCCGCTTGTCGAAAGTGGTATAATTCATCCGAAACAAGTCCCGATAGACAATCTCCCGTTGTGGGTTGTACTTAGTGACTTGATTGAATAACATCTTGATAGTCAACGGTGGGTCGTAGGCCGAGTGCGTGCGGGGAATAATACGCGTCTGAATCATCGCTAGTTAAAGGTTTGTTGTTTGGGTAAATTTATGTTTTTTCTTTGAATCACTATAAAAAATAAAGAGAGGTACCAAAAATAACTTTTGCCCAAAAAACCTCCCGAAAAAGAATGAGCAGTAGGGAGGCTTCCTTGTGGTGTAAATTAACTTGCTTATAAAGAGAGGTTTATAATTGGTGGTACTTAGTTTTGGTATATTTATGTATGTTGATTAAAAGTTGAAAGCTTTTTATAAGTAATTGATTGTTATGGTAGTTAAATATTTTTTTATTTTTTTTGTGATGTAAATTAAAGTTTGGCACGCAAGTTGTTTACAAGAAAAGCATAGCTCACAAAAACAGTTTGTAATGAAGCAGATTTTAGGAGTAGGTTCTCGGGTACGTCATAGCGAGTTTGGCGATGGGGTAGTGATAAATGTGAAATCAAGTAGTTATAGCATCACCTTTATTGAGCACGGGAACAAGGCCATTAAATTGGACACTCCTTTAGAGATTGTAGAAGCGGTAGAACTAGACACCGATTTGGTGAGTCTTTTCGATGTGGAACAATCTTTGACCAAAATCCTTCAAAAGTGGATGGACGCGAGCGAAGTAGTGCCGTTGGGAGATAAATGGAAGGGCGGGAAATTGATTTTAAAGCCTGGACGAAGTGATTTGGCTCCTAAGGAAATGACCATTGATAGTTTTTTCCATAAAATCGTGATGACCCGCGACCGCCTGCGCGTACTGGAACAACGCATCAATGCTAGTAAATTAGATGACGAAGAAAAAGTAAATATACAGCAGTACATCACCAAGATTTACGGTTCGATGACCTCCTTCAACCTGCTCTTCAAACATACGGAGCACTATTTTGTGGGGGAAAAATCTGGCAGTGATAATGCATAAAAATCTTTCTCAACTCACGTTTTCATGTGATTTGAATAAGGGGTAAAGTAAAAGCGGAGATCGCGGGGGGCCATGCCCCCCGCGACTTTTTTTTAGGCCCTTGGGTGGTATTTTGTCACCACTTCGCGGAGGTATTCGCGGTCGAGGTGGGTGTAAATTTCGGTTGTAGTAATGGATTCGTGGCCGAGCATTTCCTGCACCGCCCGCAAATCGGCTCCTCCTTCAATCAGGTGAGTGGCAAAAGAATGTCGAAAAGTATGCGGACTGACTTTTTTGGGTATTCCAGCCACTTCAACCAAGTTTTTGATGACCAAAAATACCATGACGCGGGTAAGCTGTTTTCCGCGACGGTTTAGAAACACAAAATCTTCGTGCCCTTTCTGTACTTCGAGTGCGCTACGGGTATGGTTGATGTAAAGGAGCGTTTGTTTGACGGCATCGCTGCCAATGGGTACCAGTCGGGTCTTGCTCCCTTTTCCAATTACCCGCAAAAAACCCGCATCAAAATAACAATTGGTGATTTGTAAATCGACCAATTCCGACACCCGCAGCCCTGAACTGTACAGCACTTCCAGCATGGCGCGATTGCGCATTCCTTCGGGGGTCGAAAGGTCATTGGCTTCCAACAACGCTAAAATTTCGGGGTAAGTGAGCACATCGGGCAAATGCCGCGATAGATGTGGGGATTCAATGAGCTGGGTTGGGTCGATGGTTAGAATATTTTCTAGCAGTAGGTATTTAAAAAACGCTTTTAACCCCGATAAAATACGTGCTTGCGAATGAGCGGCCAGGCCCAAATCGTGCAGGTAGCCCAAAAATCCTAAAATATCGAACTCAACCACCGCCGTGATTTCTTTTCCTCCCATCAATTCGACGTATTCGGCGAGTTTGGTGGCATCGCGTACGTAGGCTTCCACGGAGTTGTCGGCCAGACCGCGTTCGAGAAGTAAAAAATCTTTAAAGTGTTTTAGGTAAATATCCCACATAAGAAAGTAGCTCACTAAATAAGGTCGGCACAAAAATACAGGCTTTTTGGGGGATTTGGGAGGGCTAAAAAAAACAAAAAGCTGCTCGAAATTTCGAACAGCTTTCCGACGTTATCCACACCATTTCTATAAATCCAATTTCTCGAATGAGAAAGAATTGAATTCGAGAACAAAGCTAATGCATTCTTTATTAAAACGAAATTAAAAAGTGCGAAATTTTTACTGAAACGACTTTTATTCCTTTTGATACATACTAATTCCCCGATAAATCGCGAAACTGACTGCTAGAGTACCGACGTAGTAGGCCGCTAGAAGTGGGTTAGAAACTACAACCGCGATGAGGGATACCAAGGTAAGTCCAAAAGCGCACCACGGGATGAACGGATACGCGGGCGAACGAAAGGGGCGAGGGAGCTGTGGCTCGTTTCGCCGTAGCTGAATAACGCAGATGCTTCCAAAACCATACAGGGTTAGGGCGCCGAGCACTGATAACACAATGATGTCGGAGGAAGTATTGGAAAGTAAGATAATGATTCCAACCACCATGTTTACCAACAAAGCGTTGGAGGGGGTTTGGAGTTTAGGATGGATTTGACCCAATACTTTCGGAAAATGCCCGACGCGTCCCATTTCAAATGTGGCACGGCCTGCGGCCATAAGTAATCCGTGAAAAGAAGCTACCAGTCCAAACAAACCAGTAATAATGACAAGACTATACCAAATGGAAGATTCGCCCACTAAGCGCGCTAAGGCCAAAGGCAGCGGAGAGTCTGACGAACTGCCATCGGTTTTGTAAATGACGGCCTCCCAGCCTGCAATCCCCACCGAGCCGATAAAGGTAATACTGCAAAGGATAACGAGGGTAAACATGGCCGAGCCAAAGCCACGGGTCAGGTCACGTTGTGGGTTTTTGCTTTCTTCGGCTGCGTTGGCTAAGCCTTCGATGCCTAGAAAAAACCAAATCGCAAACGGAATCGCCGCCCACACTCCCGACCAGCCGTTAGGTAGGGCGTTTTGGGATAAGTGCTGAACGGAAATTGCACCGAAAGTAATCGAAGAAAAAAGGAGTAGACCTGCTACGGCGACAAACGTGATTAAGAGCTCAAACGTGGCGGCTAACTTTACGCCGATGATGTTGAGCGACGTAAATACCAAATAGGCACCAATCGCGGCGTAAGAGGGAGGAAGCTCAGGGAAAAATAAATTGACATGTGCGCCAATACCGACAGCAATGGCTGGAGGTGCTAACACAAATTCAACAACTTGGGCAATGCCCGCTAGAAAGCCCCAATCGCGCCCCAATGCGCGGGTGGCATAGTCAAAAACTCCACCTGCTTTGGGAATGGCGCAGGCGAGTTCGGCGTAGCCAAATGTAAAACATACGTACATAATTACGACAAGACCGGTAGCAAGGGCCATGCCGAGGCTGCCGCCTTTTTCAAGGCCAAAATTCCAGCCAAAATACATTCCTGAAATAACATAACCAACGCCTAATCCCCAAAGTAAAGTAGGGGTAAGGGATGCTTCTAAATGGGTGTTGTTTGTTGATTCCGACATGGTGGGGTGTCAGTGGGTTTAGTAAAAATAATGAAAAAAAAGGGTGTTATACTTGGAACGTAGAGACCGTTACCAAGACATCAAGGGCAATTAAAACAAGGGCGACCATTAGGAAATACCTGTACTTATTACTTACGACAGCCACTTTTCGGCTATCAATCAAGCGATTTTCCACAGAATTGATGGCGTCAACAACATCCACAATAGCGTTTTGTTGGTTACTAATTTCGAAGTATTTTCCGTTGGTTGATTTGGCTAACTCTCTTAAATACGCATTGTTAAGGCGGGTAGTGGCGGGCTGGCCATTGTCATCTTTTACCCAACTTGCACCTTCTTTGATGCGGCCACCGTTGGTCGTTCCTATTCCTACAATCATGAGTTTTAGGTCATACTTTTTGAGATTAGCAAACGTTTGGCGCTCGCATGTCCCAAAGTTTTCGCCATCGGTGAGGAGTAAAATGATTTTGGAGGTATTTGTCGAACGGTTTTTGATTAACTTTTCAATGCCTAGGTTCAGCGCCCCACAAATGTCGGTGCCAGGGTTACTTACCAAAGAAGTATTGAGGGTTTGGGTAAATAAACCGAACGCGTTGAGGTCGAACGTGAGCGGTACTTGTAGGAAAGGGGTACTGGAAAAAATCATCAATCCAAACCGATTGCCACTGAGTGAGGTAGTGAGCCGTTGGAGCTCAAACTTCACTTTTTCCAAACGAGAAGGCTGTACATCGGTGGCATCCATAGATTTGGAAACGTCGACAAGCACCATGATGTCTTTACCTTCGGCAATAATATCACGTTCGGGTTCACCAAAAAAAGGCCCTAACAACGCCACAATCATGAGCGCTACGTAGATAGTGCGTAGAAAAAATTTGATGACAACCCCGCGTGCAGTACTCCCTAGTGCCTTAGCAACATACAGGGTACGCCCTACATAAAGGCCATATAAAAGCAGAAAAGCACCAATAAAAATATACTCGACGAGTGTGAGTTCGTAGTTAAAATTCATGTCAAAACCCTAAAATCCTGTTCAAATAAACAAAAAATCCCCAAAAAGTAAACCGTGAACTGTAAACTCTACGCTAACTTTGCAGCATGGCAATGATTGGAACAGATATTTTGATGGCAAAAAAACTCCTCGAAGCAGGAGAAGTAGTGGGGATTCCGACCGAAACTGTCTACGGTTTGGCAGGAAATGCGTTCAATGATGACGCTGTTCTTCAAATTTTTAAGGTCAAAAATCGACCTCAATTCGACCCCCTCATTGTTCATACCAACTCGCTGGAGAAGGTAAAAACGTTTGTCACTGATTTTCCCGAAAAAGCAGAACAACTAGCTAGTGTGTTTTGGCCAGGCCCTCTCACGTTGTTGTTGCCCAAAGCCGATTCGATTTCTGATTTGGTAACGTCGGGCTTGGGGACAGTAGCGGTACGGATTCCTAATCATCCGCTTACATTAGAGCTGCTTTCAGTACTAGATTTTCCATTGGCTGCTCCCAGCGCGAATCCGTTTGGCTATATTAGTCCTACGTCGGCGCAGCACGTGGACAAACAGCTTGGGGAAAAAATCGCGTATATTTTGGATGGCGGTGCGAGCCAAGTGGGAATTGAGTCAACGATTGTAGGTTTTGAAGAAGCCGAAACGATTGTGTACCGTTTAGGAGGAGCCTCCGTAGAGGCCATCGAAAAAGTCGTGGGGTCTGTTCGCCTTGTGGCCCACTCAAGTTCAAATCCCAAGGCACCAGGTATGCTAAAAAGCCATTATTCGCCCCGAAAACCCCTATTTATTGATTCTTTAGAAAAGGTACTGACAAAGTATCCGAATCAAGTAGTAGGCTATTTGTCGTTTCAAACTTCCTCCGACGTACTTCCCCTAGAACACCAACGGGTACTTTCGCCGACGGGAAATTATGCCGAAGCTGCTAAACATTTATTTGCCTACATGCGCCAACTCGATGCGCTTTCGATAGACGTGATTTGTACAGAACTATTACCTGAAAAAGACTTGGGTCGCGCCATCAACGACCGCATTCGAAGAGCAGCTGTACGGGAGTAAAATCTTCTTTTTTCTTAAACACCTGGCTTGTCCTTGTAGTTATCCCATCATGGAAACCATTGATTTTGCCCAGCCTAGTATTTTTGCCCAAACTGCCTTTTTCATGTTTTTAGGCATCTTCGGACGGTACGTGCTCATTGCAGCTTTGTTTTATTATTTATTCAAAATTAAGTACCAAGCCTTTTTTCAGCCTCGGGAGGTCAACTTACGTCCACGTCGATCATCGCAAGACTGGCGAGAAATAGGGTTCTCGTTTATTACCTCCGTCATTTTTGCTTTAGTGGGGACGGCCATGATAGTGGCGTGGCAAAAAGGCTATACAAAGGTGTACACTGATATTAATCAATATTCCATTGTGTGGTACCTAATAAGCATTGGATTCGTTCTGTTTCTGCACGAAACGTATTATTACTGGTTGCACCGCTGGATGCACCACCCAAAAGTGTACAAGTGGGTACACAAAGCACACCACGATAGCATCACCACTTCGGCGTGGACGTCATTTTCGTTTCACCCCATCGAAAGTATTTTACAAGCGCTTGTTTTGCCTGCATTTACGTTTATTTTTCCTTTACACTACAGCGCAATTGCGGTCATTTTATTGATTATGACCACGACAAGTGTCATCAATCACCTCAATACGGAGCTTTACCCCCGCGATTTTCAGCGGCATTGGTTTGGGAAGTGGTGGATTGGGGCTACTCATCACAGCCTACATCATTCGCAGTTTAAGTACAATTTTGGCTTGTATTTTACTTTTTGGGACAAATGGGCGAAGACAGAAAGCCCAGATTTTGAGAAGCTGTTTGATAAAAAGACCTCCCAAATTGGCGAATCTAAAGTATAGAACTACTATTTATGGCTCCAGATGAGCTAAATCTTAGCAGAAAGAATGAGTCTGGTCTGACACGAAGCCCCATCGGGGTGGCCAATGGGGCTTCGTGGAGGTCTTTGTAAAAGTCAAGATTATTTTTGTGTAAACTTTTCGAATCAAGTCCGCTATTTTTTGCGCAAATTGTCGTAAACAAGCTGAATAATTCCGTCTTTTAGCCCTAAGTCTGGAACGATAATATTTTTGGCTCCAGCCCAGTTCATCACCGAAATATAAATGTCGGATGCAGGGACAATCACGTCGGCGCGGTCAGCGTTGAGGCGAAGTTTGTTAACTCGGTCTTCTTGGCTAAAAGAAGCAATGTATTGACGCATTCGATTTAGCTCATCAATAGAGGTAGCATTATCAGAAGTCTTTGAAACTAAGTTGAATAGCTTAGAAATGTTGCCACCTGTTCCTACGGCCGTTACGGGCTCATAGCGATCGATATTTTCTTCAATCCAGCGTTCCATTTTTTGCCAAGCGCCCTTGCTTTCTTTTCCTTCCAACAAACGTACTGAGCCGATTTTGAACGACTTAGAGGCTACTTTCTGACGATTAAAATAGAGGTTCAACTCTGTACTTCCTCCGCCTACGTCGATGTGGAGATATTGACCATCTTCAAGAGCTTGAACCACCACATTATTAATGAGTTCGGCTTCTTTACTACCGTCAATGATGTGAATTTTAATGCCTGTTTCTTTGGCTATTAGGTCTACTACTTCATGTCCGTTGACTGATTCGCGCATGGCCGAGGTCGCACAGGCCATGTAGCCTTCCACTTCATGAAGTTCAAGTAATAACTTATAACATTTCATGAGCTTGATGGTACGCTCTTGACTTTCGGGGGTTAGACTTCCGTACGTAAACACATCGTGTCCTAATCGGAGAGGAAAACGAACATACTCCACTTTTTTGAAACTAGTGTAGTTGCCATCTTTCAAAACCGATGAAATTTGCAAACGTGCCGCGTTTGAGCCAATATCAATTGCTGCGATTTTCAATTTTGTCTCAATTTTAGTTTCTGCAAAAGTAAAAGGGAATAAGCAACCATTAAATAACCTATTTCCTAATTTTTTGAAATATTAGGTAATCCTGCGTAGTTTTGTTGCCTTATATAATTCTGATTGAATGAAAATCCTTGGAATTTCAGCATTTTATCACGACTCTGCAGCCGCCCTCATCGACAACGGCGAAATTGTAGCAGCAGCACAAGAAGAGCGTTTCACTCGTAAAAAACATGACCCTAATTTCCCTACTAATGCGGTCAAATATTGTTTAGAGTATGGAGGGACAACTCTCAACGAATTAGACGCGATTGTCTTCTATGACAAGCCTCTTTTGAAGTTTGAACGTTTGCTCGAAACCTATTACACCTTTGCTCCGAAGGGATTGAAGTCGTTTATTACGGCTATCCCTGTTTGGATTAAAGAAAAGATGTTCTTGAAACGCCTCATCAATGAGGAGTTAGAGAAAATAGGATACGACAAAAAGAAGCCCGTCAAACTTCTTTTCCCAGAGCATCACTTATCTCATGCCGCAAGTGCCTATTATCCATCACCTTATGAAAAGGCCGCAGTTTTGACTATCGACGGGGTAGGTGAGTGGGCTACGGCTTCTATTTGTTTGGGCGAAGGTAATAAAATGTCAATCTTAAAGGAGTTGCGTTTTCCGCATTCTTTGGGGTTGTTGTATTCTGCCTTTACTTATTTCTTAGGATTTAGGGTAAACTCAGGAGAGTATAAATTAATGGGATTGGCACCGTATGGTAACCCTACTTCTCCTCAGGTAGATCAATACATTGAGACTATCAAAAAAGAACTAATCGAAATCAAAGAAGATGGTTCTATCTGGTTGGATCAGCGTTATTTCGATTACGCAACGGGTTTGAAAATGGTGAACGAAGGAGAGTGGGAACGCATGTTTGGCATGAAAACCCGCCGCCCAGAAGATCCACTTGAAGCGCATCACTGCAACCTCGGTTTAGCTATTCAGCGTGTGACCGAAGAGGTCGTAGTCAAAATGGCGCAGGAAGCCAAACGCTTAACAGGTGCTGACTACTTATGTTTGGCAGGTGGGGTAGCACTCAACTGTGTGTCAAACGGAAAACTACAAAAATCGAACGTTTTCAAAGAAGTGTATATCCAACCTGCCGCAGGTGATGCGGGAGGGGCATTGGGGGCTGCTTTGACGGGCTATTATATTTATTTTGACCAAAAACGCGTCATCAATTATACTCGTGATGCCATGAGAGGTTCTTACTTAGGGCCTACGTTCTCAGATATTGATGTGGAACTTGTCGCGAAAAAGTACAAAGCAGCGTATAAACATTTTGACAAATTAGATGACCTAACCAAAGAAGTTGCCCAGATTTTGGCCGACGGAAATGTAGTAGGTTGGGTACAAGGACGTATGGAGTTTGGACCGCGTGCATTGGGAGCTCGTAGTATTTTGGGGGACCCTCGTAACGCTGAAATGCAGAAAAAACTCAACGTAAAAATCAAGTACCGTGAGTCGTTCCGTCCGTTTGCGCCTTCGGTATTGGCCGAAAAAGTAGGCGACTACTTTGACTACGAGGGAATCTCACCATACATGTTGCTTGTTCATCCAGTGAAAGACACGCGTCGAAAGCCGCTGCCTGCTGATTACGATAGTTTTGATCTTCGCGAAAAGCTCTACTATTTACGTTCAGACTTGCCGTCGATTACTCACATCGACTTTTCTGCTCGTATTCAGACTGTTCACCAAGATACTAACCCTCGTTACTACCAACTTATCAGCGACTTTGAAAAGCTGACGGGCTACGGTGTTATCGTAAATACCAGTTTCAACGTACGTGGGGAGCCTATCGTTAGCACTCCAAACGACGCGTATCGTTGTTTTATGCGTACAGAAATGGATTACTTGGTAGTTGGTAACTATCTTTTCGATAAGCGTCAACAGCCTGAATGGCAAGATACTGATAACTGGAAAGAAGAGTTTGTCCTCGATTAAACAATGGCTTCAAAACTAGTTACTTCTGTTTTTAGACTTTTATTGCTTGGTATTCCATTTGTCTTGTTATTTTTTCCAGACAAATGGAATATCAAGTTTGACTACCCCTACGCAGGCTTGGTAGACAATTTTTACATTCGCCTTGCCAAAGCCATGACCTTGCTTTTGGTATTGGTAGAATTGCTCCGGATGTTCTACTACGGGGTGATTAAAAATGAAAAAAGTAACAAGATTGTCGCTAACGTTGCTACGTTGGGTATCATGATTGTATGGCTGGTAGGTTTGTTGGAGATTACGTTCATGTTTATCTCACAGAGCCACGAAGGTGACTTGAGCAAAGCGTCTCAAATTTGGTTCGCGAAGTACTGGCGTCCAATTACTCCCGAAGGCTACCGCGACTTTCCGAAAACAAACGCCGAAAAGAAAAAGAAGGTATTGGTCTTGGGTGACTCGTTTGCGGCAGGCCACGGCTTGGAAAATACGGAAGACCGTTTTTCTGATCAGTTAGAACAAAAATTGGGCGCAGATAAATATGCCGTGTACAATTTGGGCGTTTCAGGTTCAGACACGCGCGATGAGTTTCAGCGTTTGCAGAAGTTTCCCGTAAAGCCCCAAGTATTGGTATTGGAATATTTTCCGAACGACATTGAAAAAGCAGCGCGGGATGCCAAGTTGACTTTGGCACAATTCCAACCTTACGACGATATTACAATTCCAGGGGTGGGGTCGTTGGTAATGCGTTTTTATTTCCCCAATTACCTTTATTGGCAGTTTCCTCACATGCCTCCTGCGTCCATCACTGATTTTGTTCAAAAATCATATACAGATACAACGATTCTGAACCCTCACTTGCGTGATTTACAGAAGATTGTAGATTATGCACACCAGAACAATGCTCCTATGTACGTGGTGATGGTGCCGTTTTTACAGAATGTTGAAAAAAGCAATGGATACACAAAACCCATTGAAGACTTTTTCATAAATCAGAAAATTCCAGTCGTTCGCCTTAGCGAGCATTTGGGCAGTATTCCTCCAAAGGAGCGAATTGTGGGTAAGAACGATGGTCATGCAAGTGCCAAAGTAAATGCTTTGATTGCTGACTTATTACATAAACAAATCAATGCAAGTACCCCGTAACAGTACGAGGAAGAAAAGTTTATTCGCTTTAATTACGATATTTTTATTTGTACTTTTTTGTGAATTGGCTTTTCGTTTAACTCTAAAAATCAGTAAAGAAATTCCTTTTGTGCGACCCGACTTAGCCGTTGAAGAACACTTTTACAAGGAATTGAAACTCGTTCAAAACGCGACTATTTCAACGACTAATGATTCGTTGGATATTCTTGTTTTGGGCGGCTCGGTCGTTGCCGACGAGTGGAGAAGCAAAGTAGCTCGATACTTACAAGACTCTCTAAGAAAAGCGCTAAATACGTCGAAAGTACGATATTTTAATTTGGCAAACCTAGGTCACAATACCAACGATAACTTGTACAAATACAAGATGTTGGAAAATAAACGCTTCGACTTAGTGATTTTCTACGAAGGAATTAACGAGACTCGTTTCAACAACGTTCCTGCTTCGCTTTTTCGGCCAGATTATACGCATGTTCGTTGGTATCATGACATTGATTTGGTAAAACAACACCCAGAAATGCGTTACACGGTCATTCCGTTTACATTTCATTTGTTTCTGAATTATGCTTCTACGCTGGTCGGTAAGCGTTATTTCATCAACGATGCTCCTGATGAAAAATATTATTCGGAGGCATTTACGATTAAAACCGCCCCAATTTACCGCTCTAATTTGGAACAGATAGTAGAGTTAGCAAAGCAGAGGCAAGAGCCTCTTCTCTTGGTTAATTTTACCTATTACATTCCTGAAAAATGGCGTAAATCCAACTTTAAAGACCAAGAGTGGGACTATGCAGGCTGTGATTTGTCATCACCAATTCGGACGTGGGGGAGTCCCTTGGCAGTTGAAAAAGGAATTTTGACGCACCGTGCCATGATGCAGCAAATTGCCACTAAGCATAAGGGGGTATATTATATGGATATGATGCCACTTTTACCCCGTGAAGGTCGAAATTTCTGTGATATTTGCCATTTGACAGACGATGGTTGCCGATTGTTTTCAAACAATGTAGCCTCGTATGTTTTGAAAAACAATATGATTCGAAGCTCATATTGAGTTGGTTAGACTCTTAATAATGGTTAATTTTGCGAATACCAAAGGTTAGTCATAACCTCGGTTAGGTTAGTAACAACGATTAAATTTTTACCATAAAACGTTTTAAAAAAAATGGATTTTCTAAAAGACTTGTTGGCGTTCTTGAGTGAGCGTAAGAAATGGTGGTTAGCTCCAATGATCATCCTTTTGTTGTTGATTGGTATTATCATCGTCATTGGTGGTGGTTCTGCCGTAGCACCTTTCATTTATACATTGTTTTAATTGAACGTTATCCGTTACTGATTATTTGTAATTCTGATAACCAGTAACGGATGACAGATAACTTATCTCCTCGAAATGTCAGAAGCAGAAAAAAGTAAAGCCCAGTTGGTGATTGTTACTGGGCTGGTAGTGTTTTCGTTTATTTTCAAAAATGCCGCTATGTATCTTTTGTACGCGGCAGGTATTGTGGGGCTAGTGAGTATTTTTATTCCAGTTGTAGGCGATTTTATCGTTAAAATCTGGTTTAAAATTGCCGAAGGCCTTGGATGGTTTAACTCACGTGTGATTTTGACCGTTCTATTCTATGTGTTTTTGTGGCCAATCGCGATGCTTTATCGTTTGTCGACCAAAAATCCGATGAGTGTAAAACGTCCAGATACAAACACGGTATATGCAGAACGTAATCATACCTACACGCCCAAAGATTTGGAGCAAATTTGGTAGTTTCCTACCGAGTTGCTAGTTACACATTGCATTTGTTTCGATAGCGCGGCTTTTATGCTGCGCTATTGTTTTTTTGATGAGACGTACCACGCGGTGCATTTCTACTTCAGTTCCTATCGTTAGGCGAAGGCAGTTAGGGAGCGGGTAGCACACTAGGATACGATTGGCTTGGAGAGCGATTTTAAGGTTGTTATAGAGATATTCATCGTTGAAGCGGAGCAACAAAAAGTTGGCTGCTGAAGGATGAATCGAGAATAAATGATTATCAGAAACTTCGTTGAGTAGTTGATAAACAAAGTCGCGCAAGTGGTTAATGCGCTGTATGTTACACTTTTGGAAATTTCTAAATTCAGGATTGGTCAGCGCTTCCCGAACGATAAACTCGGTAAAACAATTGACCGTAAATGGAATAGTAAATTTCTGCACCAACTGGATGAGCGCAGTGTCGCCTGATACATAACCAAACCGAACACTAGGCAAACCGTATCCTTTTGAAAACGTTCTTAGCACAAGTAAGTTGGTATAGCGAGTTACCAGCGAAAGGGCCGACTCTCCTCCAAAATCTGCGTACGCTTCGTCAATCACAAAAACACAGTTAGCGTGTGTTTCCAACAACGTTTGTAGGGTTTCCAAAGAAAGGGTTGCGCCCGTTGGGTTATTGGGAGAGGTTAAGACAACTAACGCAGGCTCCGTTACTTGCGGGAAAGTCTCGAGGTCAAAACCTTTAGTTGGAGACAAAGCCCATTCTTTATAGCTCATTCGTTCATTTTGACACACTTGGTGGTAAAACGTAAAGGTGGGGCTTTCGAGAATAGCGACTGAAAATACTTTCGAAAAGCAGCTCACGATTTGCTGAATTAACTGTGAGGAACCGTTGCCTAAAAGTATATTTTGGGCGGTTACGTTGGCGTGCTGGGCAATAAGCGCCTTCAATTTCGAATTATTGAAATCTGGATACTGGTTCCAAGCGAGGGAGGCCATTTTGGCGGTCAACTGTTGTTTCAATGCTACGGGTAAATCAAAAGGAGCTTCGTTGCAGTGAAGTCGAGTGACTGTTTCAGGCGTTTCGACTGAGATGGCTTGGGGAGTAAAGGCAAATGTTTTCCGTGTCTCGCGGGGTACCGCCAGTTGTGCAATTGAGTTCATGATTCTGTTATTTTAGAAAAGGTTCAGAGAAAATCTTTTGAAGTAATGGTGGTATGTCTCTAAAAATGAAGGTATTAAATAGCCCAGAAAAGGCTTGTAATTTCTTCTCCTTCAAATACCGTCGCGTAGCGATTAGGGAGGCCAGTTTTTAAGTCAGTTCCGTTGAGGTGTGTATACTGGAAGTAGGCCTCGCGTTTTTCGAGTTGGAATCCAGTCTCGGTCAGCAGTTGTTCCCATTGCTCAGTGGCGTAGTGTTTTTCCACGCGAACTTCCTCCGAATTGCCAAGTACATCGTCGATTTCGCGGCTAAAGAAAAGCTTTAACGCTGCTTTTTCGGTGGACGTAATGGCAAGAGTATCAATGATTCTGAACAATGCACCGTAGTGGTTTACGCAATTTTCGAAACGATGCTGGTAGTTTGGCTCATAGTGATTTGAATTAGGTTCACTCAGGGCTAAGGCTTTGATATTGAGTGTCTTTAGAAGTTCAAATACTGTTTTGCGTTGTGATGCATGTTGGATGTGGTGGAGTGCGAAAGACGCGTTAGCGTAGATACCGTCGTGGTGGGTAGGAAGTAGGGCCTGTAACGTTTCTAGGGTATAGTTTTCAATAAAGGCCACTTCGGTTACTAGCTCAACGGTAAACGGAGCAGAAGCACTTACGCGCTTAATATTTTCGTGGGCAGTAGCGACAGCATCCGCAAAAGGCTCAATACCAACGACGGTGAGGTGCTTGACGCTGCTGTTTTCTTTCTTAGACAACCCTTCAATGATGTTCGCCACCTGAAAACCAGTCCCGATGCCAATGTCCATCAACACAGGTTGGGTGTGTTGAGCCAAGGCATCTACCAAGAGCGTGTTGGTGCAGTGCTGACTCAAGTTTGCGAGTGGAAATTGCTGAATTAATAATTCAAACAAACGAATTTGGGGAATTTCAAAACGTTGTAAATAGATATGTTCTTGGCTCTGTGCTCCTGTAGTATGCTTACGCATGGCTTTCGTAAGCGTATAATGAAACAAAGACTCAGGGTTTTCTAAATCTTCGACTGACTCATAATAGATGTCACTAAGCGTTTGATTATCAGCTTCGGTGAGCGATTGTGGCATTCGGCTAGCCAAATCATGTAGGGAAGTCAGAGCGGTTGTTGCGAGAAAGTCCATTGTCGAGCCTAGTTATGTGTTGTTTGATGGGTACAAAGCTAATATCAACCTCTTGCTGTTCTCAAAAATTATCGGCTAAGGCGTTGGTATTTCCCTGTGAGCGGTAAAAATGGAAGAGCGAGCCGCCGAAAATTGCTCTCAAACCGTCGATTTTTGGGATAAACCGTTAGCTTTTTTCAAACAGCCACCAAATAGGGCGGCGGCGGCGATGCACTTTATAGTTGGTAGAAAGGTAGGTTTGAATGTGCTGGATTGCGTCTTCCAAATCATCAGTAATTTTGAGTAAGTTGAGGTCGTTGGGGGAAATGGTGCCTTTATCAATCATTTTTTGGAGCATCTCAATTAATGGTTCATAATATGATTTTCCAATCAATACCATCGGAAAGTTTTGAATAGTTCCCGTTTGAATCAGGGTTAAAGTTTCAAAAAGCTCATCCATGGTTCCGACACCCCCTGGCATAATAACAAATGCGTAGGAGTACTTGACTAACAAGACTTTTCGAATGAAAAAGTACTTAATTTTTACCCATTTGTGCATGTAGGGATTCTCGCTTTGTTCGTGCGGTAAAATAATATTACAGCCCACCGAGCGCCCACCCACCTCGAACGCGCCGCGATTGGCGGCTTCCATGATACCAGGCCCACCACCTGTCATAACTGTAAGTCCAAGTTCTTGGGAGATGCGTTTTCCCAACTCCCGTGCTTGTTCGTAGGGCTCGCTCCCTTCTTTGAACCTTGCCGAGCCAAAAACAGTTACACAAGGACCGACAAAGTGTAGAGCACGAATTCCTTTAAAAAATTCCCAAAGGACTTCAAGGACAAACAAAAACTCGAATCGGCGGCTTTTTGGGCCTTCCAAATAATAATCACCTGTACGTTGGTCAAGGAAAGGCTGAGGGAATGGTGGATTGGGCATACAAGACGGTCTGGTTTTGGAAATACTTTAGTAACTTAGCAGCAGAATATTTCAGTAACTATGATTCAAATCACTTCATTTGTTTTTTCGCCTTTTTCGGAAAATACCTACGTCCTTTATGATGAAACAAAAGAGGCTGTCATTATTGACCCAGGTTGTTTAATGCAGTCGGAAAAAGAAACACTTGCCAATTTTATTTCAGAAAAAGGATTAAAAGTTACGGCTTTACTCCAAACACACGCGCATTTAGACCATGTTTTTGGGAGTGCGTTTGTGAAGCGTAAATTTGGTGTAAAAATGTATATGCACAAAAAGGAGCTACCTGTTCTAGAGTCAGTTGAGAGCCGTTGTAAATTATGGGGTATTCCTGGTTTTGAACCTGTAGAAGCAGATGAATTTTTGGAAGAAGGTAATAAGGTAACGTTTGGACAGTCGTCGTTGGATGTTGTGTTTGTACCAGGGCATGCGCCAGGGCATATCGCATTTATTTGCCACGCCCAAAAGTTTGTGATAGGTGGTGATGTATTGTTTAAGGGAAGCATTGGACGTACCGACTTTCCGTTGTGCGATCATGCAGCTTTGTTGAATAGTATTCGTACAAAGTTTTTTACCTTAGACGATGATTATCAAGTATATGCGGGTCACATGGAGCCTACGACTATCGGCTACGAACGTAAATACAATCCTTTTTTGAAATAATGAGGTACGGGCATCCTGCCCGTAAAAAGTCGTCAACCAAAAAGAGATTAAATAGACTAAAAACGGGCAGGATGCCCGTACCACAGCGTATGCGCCTTTTTACCATTCCCAATTTAATGACCTGCGGCAATCTACTTTGTGGATGTTTAGGTATTGTTTGTAGTTTTCGAGGCGATTTACTTTTGGCAGGCGCCTTGATTTTTGTTGCAGCCGTGCTAGATTTCTTCGATGGCTTTGCGGCACGTTTGCTCAATCAATCGTCGCCCATTGGAAAAGAGCTAGATTCACTAGCCGATATGGTCACGTTTGGAGTATTACCTTCGATGATTGTTTTCCAATACTTAGAGCGAACGAACGATTCTATTGAGATTGAAGGGATGTTGGTTTCGTTTGTAGCCTTTCTTTTGGCTATTTTCTCCGCGCTGCGTTTGGCAAAATTCAACATTGATACCCGCCAAGCCGATTCGTTTATAGGGGTTCCTACGCCTGCCAATGCGATTGTGGTGGCTTCGTTGCCATTTATTCTCAGAGCGTACCCTGAGTTACAATCCATGATTGTCAATTCAACGGTATTGATAGGTTATACCCTTGTCATGTCGTTCTTTATGGTGATGGAAGTGCCTTTATTGGCGTTTAAATTCAAATCATTTGCCTGGAAAGACAATCAACTCAAATATATTTTCCTCGGGTTATCGGTGGTTTTATTGATTTTGCTGAAATTTGCAGCTATTCCGCTGATAGTCGGTATTTATATTTTACTCTCAATCATAGCCCCCAAATCCCCAAAAGGGGCTTAACAATCAAAATCTCCCCCATTGGGGGTGGGGGGCTTTAAGTTCTATGAAATTCATCGCCGAAATCAACGTCATGCCCCAAAAAGAAATCCTTGACCCGCAAGGCAAAGCCGTCAAGTTAGGTCTTCATAACTTGGGAATCGATGACGTGTCTGATGTCCGTATTGGCAAACACATCACTTTGAGTTTAGACGCTGATTCAGAGGCTGCGGCCCAACAACTCGTCGAAACGGCTTGCAGCAAATTGTTGGCCAATTTGATTATGGAAGACTTCACTTACACGCTGAAAGAAGCTTAGATAGCCACAAAGGCAGAATACTCAATAGGTGTTCTGCCTTTTATCATTTAATACTCCTACAATCATGCCATTTTCCAAAATAACAGGTTTGGGTTATTACGTACCCGAAAACGTAGTGACCAATGATGATTTGAGTAAACTGATGGAGACGTCTGACCAGTGGATTCAGGAGCGGACAGGGATTCAAGAACGGCGCTATTTTACGTACGGAAAAGAAACGAATGCGAGCATGGCTACGGCCGCCGCACGCCAAGCCTTAGAGCGGGCAGGATTACAACCTGCCGATGTGGATATGATTGTGTACGCAACCATCACGCCCGATTATTATTTTCCTGGCTCGGCTTTTTTGATGCAGCGTGAACTCGACCTCATTGGAATTCCTGTCATTGATATTCGGGAGCAGTGTTCTGGCTTTGTGTACGCACTCTCCATCGCCGATCAATTTATCAAAACAAACACGTATAAAACCATTTTGGTAGTAGGGGCTGAAATTCAGTCAACGTGGACCGACAAGAGTACAAAAGGGCGCAATGTTGCGGTTATTTTTGGAGATGGAGCAGGGGCTGCCGTAGTACAAGCTACTGAAGATCCAACTCACCGTGTGCTTTCGACGCACTTACACGCAGATGGTCGTTTTGCCGAAGATTTGTATGTGAAAGACCCAGGAAGTAGCCGCCCTGTTCGTTCGGCTACTAAAGAAATGATTGACGAGGGAGGGTTTGAGGTAGTAATGAACGGTAATGCTGTGTTTAAACACGCGGTTGTTCGTTTTGCCGAAGCCATCAATGAAGCGCTGGACGCCAACGGATACCAGCCCCAAGACATTTCGTTGCTCGTACCGCATCAAGCGAATATTCGTATCAGTGAATACATTCGTCAGCAGATGGGGTTACGGGAAGACCAAGTGTATAACAACATTCATAAATACGGAAATACCACAGCAGCGTCTATTCCTATTGCCCTCACGGAGGCGTGGGAAGAAGGTCGGGTGAAAGAAGGAGACCTCATTTGTTTGGCAGCCTTTGGAAGTGGCTTTACGTGGGCTTCTGCACTGATTAAGTGGTAAATTGTCGCCTACGCAGCCACGGCAAGTACCAAGACGGTACTTGCCGTGGCTTTTTTGTTTTATAGAGTGAAAGTTTTCGTGTACTTGTATAAGTACATTGTAAACTAAATAGCTTTATTTTTTATCCGCAGAAAGCTGCAGAATTAAAAACACTGATTTTCGCTGAAAAAGGGCTTTATATGGTCATTAATCTGCGTCATCTGCGACTTTCAATCGGCGTCAATCTGCGGGGAATAGTTAAAGTAATTTAGCTTACAGTGTAATTTGTTAATTGTATTGAATATCAGGAGTTTGGTGTTAAGTTTTTGATAATCAGCACGGTTGGCGATTAACAGATAACGGTTAACATTGCTCATTTACTTAGCAGGTTTTGAGTGAAAAAAGAATGGGGTAAGTCCTTGAAAGTTTGAAAGCTTTTTGTCAACTTGTCGAACTATTTTTAGCTATAATCTCCATGAAAACGCACTTTCTTCGACTACTTGACTATGAGCGTTGGGCCAATCAACAATTGGTGGTTGCCATCGAATCGCTCGAAACTCCTCCTGAAAAAGCCGTCTCGCTCATGAGCCATGTGCTCAATGCGCAAATGATTTGGTTTACGAGAGTGGCCAACGACCACTTGGTAGTAGGAGTGTGGGATTTATTACCCGTGGCTTGGTTGTCAGAAACCCTTGAACACAGCTACCAAAAATGGAGTAGTTTTGTGAAAGATACGGATGATGCCGATTTTGAAAAAATCATTACGTATCAAACGACCACTGGAGCTACGTTTCAGTCTTCGTTGGGTGATATTTTGACCCAGTTGAGTCATCATGCGGCGTATCACCGAGGACAAATAATTACGGCTTTAAAACCAGAGTTAAACCAAGTTCCGTCGACTGATTTTATACTTTGGTCACGTGGCTAAGCTAAAAAGCAATACCAATGGAAGAATTTGAATCACCGAAAGAAAAAGACAAGTCTAAAAAAGAGAAGAAGAAAAAGAAGAAAAAAGAAGGACGGAGCGTAGAAACCATGTTTCGAACAACTTTATCGAGTCATCTTCAACTCAGTGCCATGGCCGACCAGAAAGCAGGCTTGATGATTTCGATTAACTCGATTATCATTTCGGTCGTCATTACGTTTTTGGTGCGTGAGCTTGAATCTAGCCCAAGGTTATTAGTGCCTATGGCGCTGTTGATTCTTATCTGTCTGATAACGATTACCTTAGCATTATTGTCTACTCGCCCATCGGTACGTTCACAAGCCCAGCGGATGCTGCTCGATAAATCGAAAATCGACTTGTTATTTTTTGGTGACTATTTGGCGTTATCGCGGGACGAATACAAAGACGCAATGAAAGAGTTGATTGGCAACGAGGAGCGGATTAAAGAAGTGATGGTCGAAAATATTTACGCCCAAGGGTTTGTCATTGAGCGTAAATATCGTCTGCTAAAAATCACGTACCTCGTGTTTATGATTGGTTTCCCGATTGTGCTATTAAGTTTTCTTATCGTTTTGTTCGAAGGTTAGTTGAGACCTTTGATAACGACCCCCGCACCTTGAGGTTTGCCGCCCCCGTAGATAAACGTATTTTTAACTTCTTTGGGGTTGTCGATGGTTTTATAAAACTCATCTAAGTACCGAAGTGTACGTTTAACATACGCAGGTTTGAGGTTGGGGTTGTTTTGATAAAGGGCGTAAATATCGGCTTTGGCCGTTTTAAATCGGGTAAACACCTGTTGAAGTAGTTCGGGAGAGTAGGTGAGACCGCGGTAGAGGCGTTCACGTACTGTAGCTATGGGTAATTGCTCGGCGGGATGAGCATATTTAGCCTCTACGATTCCCGAATGGTCAAAATCATACGGGACAGGAATAGGGTAGCTTGCTCCTTTTTTTGCCAACAATTTGATGTTATGCAAAAAAGGCACCGACCAGTCGGTGTTGCCAATCATGTATTCAAATACTGCAACGGTGGCCATTTGCAGTGAATCTACTCTTGGCATCGGAATCTGCTTGAGGGTATAAATCTTCGTGCTATTCCGTTTCGCCATATCGTCATCATCTTCTAGCAGAAACGCATAGCTAATTTCTGGTTTCCTTGCCCCTGCCGAATCCTCGTACGTCACTTGGGCAACTCGCGCCCGAAAGCTATAATTCGTAATTAGGTTATACATTCGATACACCAAATATTCATGGAAAATGTACTCTTCACTTTGGCAGTGAGTGACCAGTTTAAGACGGTTTTGGCGCTCAAAAATTGAGTTTTTGTCTTTTTTATGAGGTAAATCAAGCAACAGCGGCGGGAAAATGCAGTTTTTAGATGCCTTGCGGAAGTTTCCTCTTACCTTCAATTTAATGGGTATTTTGAGCTCACCTTTCTTTTTTCGAGCATAATATAATTGTCCCCAGTGATTGACAGGAGAGGCACCTCGGTCTTTTTGGAGGGCTTTAATATTGGTCACAATTCTTAGTTTAATGACCTCGTCGTTCTTAAAAAGGGGGCCAAAATTTGCTTTCTTTTCCACCTTAGCGGTATCGGTAGTGAGCTTTTGACCGTGAACTTGGGCATACGCCAAGGTCAAAAAACAAAAAAGAAATAAGTACCGCTTCATAAAATGGCTGAATTTGAATGATAAGGATAGCATAATGGGCTATTTAATGGGGTTAGGAGGCGTGAGGTGAGGGGCTAAAAAACGATAAATTTCTTGCCGCGACTCCTTGGCTAGTTTTGTATCGATGCGGTTAAATGTGTGCCCACCTGGTGCTTCTTGGTAAATTTTATACTCAAATTTTTTACCGTGGGCTTTCAGGGCATTGATAAGACCTTCTACTTCCAGTACATTGACGTCCTCGTCGTTGGTATTGGTGTGAATAAGAAGTGGGGTTTTTAGCTTTTGAGCATTCCAAAGCGGCGAACGACGACGGTATTCGGCTACGTTGTCGGCGGCGTCTTTTCCGATGTGATTGGGCGACGAAAACTCGTTGCGGTAACTTTGGGTTTTGTACCCCATACGGGCAACCAAGTCACTCACGGGCACTCCTGCATACGCCACGCGATAGTCTTCGGGATGGTCAAAAATATTCATCAGCGTAATCATACCGCCGTGGCTCCACCCCATAATTCCAACCCGCTCCGCATCGACTTGGGGCATATTTTCGACGGCCCAGCGTTTGCCCGCCAATACATCATCGTTTTCATAATCACCGTAGTCGATTTGGCGGTAAAATGTACTTCCGTAGCCTGTACTTCCACGGTACTCGGGCGCGATGATGATGTACCCCTGCTCCAGTATTTCGCGGACGATGTGGGCATAAAAAGTGTCAAAATCGCCGTGTACTCCTCCGTGAATAAGCACAAGAAGAGGTAGTTTTTTGGCGTCTGCGTATTTTTTAGGAACAAATGTATAGGCTGGAATCACCACAGGGTTATAGGCACCTTGCCCAGTAGGATTGCGCACTACGTGCGGTGGTTTGCTCGTGTAGCGTACTTTGTCAATGATGGCAATATCGCCTAGCTTTTCGTACCAAAGAAGGTCATCAATGGTTTTGGAGAGACTTTGCTCCATAAATTGGAGTTTATCTTCTAGCGCCTTGACGCGCTCGTTTACCTCAGGAGTTTGTGCAAACGACCACTGCGCCAGAAACAGCAAGCAAACAAAAAAGAGCTTTTTCATAATGGATGGGATTTAGTGGTTTTAGGTATGTTATTTTGCTAAACCTGCCTCCGAAACAAGGGTGAGCAAGGCGAGCTGAATGGCTTTGTAGCTGTCTTTTTCGTCGTACCACCACTCGTTGAGGGCGTGGTTATTGCTTGTTTTACCTCCTTGACCGAGCGTAATGGCGGGGATTCCTTTGGAAATAGGCACGTTGGAGTTGGTAGAGCCGCGAGTGAGCCTTGGCGAAATGCCAAAGTAGGTCGTGGCGGCCATAGCCCGCTGGATGAGAGGTACATTTTCGGGAAGTTCGCCCGAAGGACGGTCGCCGATTTTTTTGATTTCTACCGTTAAAGCAGGCCCCATCCGTTTCATGGCATTGTGTTCGACTAATGCTTGTTGAATAGAGGCTTTTAGTAACGAATCGACCATGTTGAGGTTTTCAGGAATTTCGGAACGCATATCGATTTCCATCCATGATTCAAACGCGATGGAGTTGACAGAGGTGCCCCCGCCAATGCGTCCTACGTTGTAACTGGTTCGAGCGCCTGAGCGAGTGAATTTGTCGGCGGCTTTGGAAAAATAGTGAATCGCCGACCCTAACGCGTGTTGGGGATTGGCCAACCCAAAAGCGCCCCACGAGTGCCCACCTGGTCCACGGAACGTAACGCGATACCGATACGAGCCTAAGCCCATGTTGATGAGGGTGCCCGTATCGCCACCGTCAATTGAAATCCAAGAGTCTATGTGGCGACTTTGGTTGGTAAACAAAAACTTGGTACCTCTCAAATCTCCTAGCCCTTCTTCACCCACAGAACCAATAAACAACACGTCGGCGTCGGTTTCGACCTTTGCTTCTTTCAACGCCCTCACTACTGACAACAGCAAAACCAAACCACGGGTATTATCGGCGATGCCAGGGGCCGATAGCGTATCGTTTTTGGTAGAGACTTTAATGATGGTTTCGAGTGGGAACACAGTGTCCAAGTGAGCGTCAAAAGCGATGGTACGAGTCCGTTTTTTTCCTTTACGAAGCCCTATAACGTTTCCTTCCTTATCGGTCCAAACCGAATCTGCGCCTGCTTCTTTGAGCATAGCGGCAAACTTTTCGCCGCGTTTGGTTTCCATAAACGGCGGTGCGGGGATTTCGGTGAGCATGATAAGCTCGCTTCGATTGCGTTGGGTTTGCCCTAAAATAGACTGAAAAGCGGCCTGAATTGGCTTTGTTTTGGTCAATTGTTCTACTTCTTTTACATAGGAAGCTTCTACTTTTCCACTTTTTCCTTCCCCGTTTTCTTGAGCAGTTACAGGTTTTGGAAGAAATACAAAACAACTTACTAAAGCGAGAAGCGTTAAGGTAGAGGTACGAGTTAGCATATTGATGAAATAAAAAAGATGGTACGCTGATTTTACCGCAATCTACACATGTTTGGCTGTTAGATGCTATTTTTTATAGGCTCAATTTTTTCTAAAATGACTTTTTGGGAGAGACGTCAAAAACGCAACTCAAAAAACCACTGACAGAGCGTTTGCCAAAAAGGAAACTTGTAAAAATTGAGCACAGAGTAATGATAGACTAAAAGAATCCCTAAGGCAAGCGGAAATACATTTAGTCGTTTGTGCGATTGCCAATCCCAAATACAAAGCCCTATCAGCAGCAAATCGCTCAATATAAACCCTGCCACGGGCGTAATAGGCCACCCTTCCAACAAGGGCAAATAAGCCCGAATCCCAGGGGCAAAATGGCCAATAAGTCGGTCGGTAATGGGCGTAACCATTGGGAAAGCACTACAAACCAAGTACCGTGCGTGAATGGTTGCCTTCTTTTTGTAATAAATGCCCAAACCGTACAAAATCAGAAAGGCAACGAGGGCATTGATTACCAGTGCGATAAAGAAATATTCCATCGTACCTAACGCCTGGCTTTTATCAATTTGAAACTTGAGCAAATCTAAGGTAGTGAGAATGACCAATGGGACTAATACGTAAGAATATTTCCCGATTTGGCGGTGCAACGCCGTTTTCTTTTGACGAATGAGGTAAGGTTGCACAACCAACATGGCGCACCACAAAATGAGACTGATGCCGTGGGTGTGCATTCGGTAATTGGCTTGGTCTAACAACCGAGAGAAATAACTGAACCAAAAGCCAATGACCATCAATAGGAAAAAACCAATGAAGTAGAAGTGACTCCTTTTAAATAGCGTGGTTTCGAGTTTCATAGGTAAGGGTTTAGATATATCAAATTGAGTAGTTGGTTCAAATGGGAATCGTTACTATAAACGTCGTCCCTTCGCCCTGCTTAATTTCTACTTTCATGGTACCGCCGTGGCCTTTGGTGACAATGTCGTAACTGAGGCTTAACCCAAGTCCTGTTCCTTCGCCTGTGGGTTTGGTGGTAAAAAAGGGCTGGAAAATTTTGGGTAAAATATCATTAGGAATACCGCCACCGTTGTCGCTGACTGTTATTTCGACCGCGTTTGCAAGGCGTTTGGTTTGCACCGATACCGTTGGTTTGAAACCTGTCGGTTGTAGAGACGTTGCATGCAACGTCTCTACGGTATTTCGTTGATGAACGGCATAAAAGGCGTTGTTAAACAAATTCAATAGGACGCGACCAAGGTCTTGTGGTATAACCTCGATAGTTGTCAAAGTAGGGTCAAGATTAGCCTGAAAATCAGCATTAAATGCTTTGTCTTTTGCCCTCATTCCGTGGTATGAAAGTCGGAGATATTCATCACAAAGCGCGTTGATGTCGGTGAGTTGGCGTTCGCCTGTACCCATGCGAGAGTGGCCCAGCATCCCTTTGACGATAGACGAAGCACGCTTGCCGTGGTGATTGATTTTCTCTTGGTTTTGGGTTAAATCTGCAAGTAATTCGCTGATAAGCTCAGGTTCTTTTTCTACATCGGGCTTTTGAAACTCTTCCTTCAATTCGCTCACAAGCTCAATGGATAATTCAGAAAAGTTATTGACAAAATTCAAAGGATTCTGAATTTCGTGGGCAATCCCAGCGGTAAGTTCTCCAAGACTCGCCATTTTTTCCTTTTGTACTAGTTGGTCTTGGGCCGATTTCAACTCTTCCAACGACTTCTCTAACTTGGACGTTCGCTCGCGGACTTGACGTTCAAGGGTTTCGTTTTGAGCTTCAAGAATTTGTTGCTTTTCTTGTTCTTGCTGCAATGTTTTTTGGGTAAGGGCATTGTTTTCTTGCAATTTTTCAATCAATACTTTGTTGGTCTGAGAAAAACTGATGGCTAAGTAAAGAGAAATCGACAAAGGGACACACAATACGGCGATTTGGTAGGTAATAATTCCTCCAAAACCTTGAGGAAACAAAGGCGCAAAACCGTAGTATTCGAGGAGAAGATCGAAGTAAAACAGTACAAACATGACCAAAGAAAGGCACATACCAATCATAATCAGACGAGCACCAGGTTGGTGCTTACGGAGGGCTATAAGGGTTACTCGAATTACCTCGGCGGTCATTAGAAGCTCCGTACCAAACTCGGCCCAAATAGAACCAAGTGAGTACGGAGTAAAAAGGCTAAGCATAATGATGGTACCAAACACAACGATGAGCCAATAGAGGATACCCGTTTTTTGGTGAAAAATTTCGTAGATGGCGCGGATTAAAAATAAGTACGCAATGGGAAAAGAGATGGTTTGGATAAATTCGACGATGAAATAAAGGGAGAGGGTTTCGACAAAATCGAACGAAAGGGGAATGCAAAAAAACGCGATACCTAAGGCGAATGTAGTGCCTGAGAAAAAAAGGTTAGCGCGTTGAGTGCGGTAGAGGAAGAAAAACGATAAATGTAAAAAGGTAAGAATAAAAAATACACCTACTTGAAACCACCCATAATAACTTTGTAAACGAAAGTACGAAGAGGTCTTTGGCGCATTTTCGGTTTCGATGAGTGTGGCTCTAAAACAGTGGTTTTTGTTGAAACCTACGCGGTTGTAAAACGAATTCCGTTCGTACGCTACCCGTACAGAAATTTGAACAAAAGGGTAGCTGACCGAATAGGGAAGGCCAATGGAGTTGGTTTGAAAAATATGAGCAGCTTGTACGATGCCTCGTTTTAGGTCAATTTTGCCAATGGTACGTGCCAGTAGCCCGTTGATATATATATCAGAAGCCACGCTCTGGCTGATTTGGAGAGTGGTTAGTTTTTGGGCAACTATGGGTGAAAACTCAATCGTCGTGCGGAACCACCCGTAGCCCTTTTTCGAAAGATTTGGAATGGTGTTGACGTCTTGGGTTGGGTCAACTAGTTTCCAATCACTGTCGTCAAATTCGGGGTCAGCCCATTCGCGATTGTCTCCCTCGTGCCACTTCCAGCCGTTGGCAAGTACCAGCCCTTGGGTCGGAATGCTGTCGATGCTACTGACGTTTTGCCCCTGCGCGAAGGCTCCTATTAGTAGAAAAAATAAAGTAACTAGTCTAAGTTTCATGAAATGGGCTGTAGTTGGATAATGGTTGGATGTATTGTTAAACAGAAGTGGTGGGTACTGATTCACTAGCTAAAGGAAGGGAAATGGTAAACGTCGTGCCTTCACCTTCTACGGAATTTACCATGATTTTACCATTGTGTCCTTTAGTAATAATGTCATACGCCAATGATAGCCCTAATCCTGTGCCTTGGCCAGTAGGTTTGGTCGTGAAAAAAGGCTGGAAGATTTTGGCTTTTACTTTGTCACTCATCCCAGCGCCGTTGTCTTTCACTTGGATAATGAGCTGATTATTCTCTTGCTCGGTGAGTACCGTGACTTTTGGGGCAAAGGACGGGCGAGACGTTCGTGCCACATTGACGGCATAAAAGGCGTTGTTGATGAGGTTGAGAAGTACCCGTCCAATGTCTTGCGAAACTACGTTGAGTTTAGGGGCGTTGGGGTCGGGAATGAACTCAAAATCGGCGTTGAAACTCTTGTCTTTTGCCCTCATTCCGTGAAATGAAAGTCGTAAATATTCGTCGCATAAGGCATTGATGTCGGTGAGTTGTCGCTCGCCCGTGCCTGTGCGAGAGTGTTCCAACATGCCCTTGACGATGCTGCTAGCGCGCTTGCCGTGGTGAACAATCTTTTGAAGATTTTGCTGTAAATCGCCTGCAATAGCCAAGACTTCTTCGTTATCACCGAGCTTGATTTCTTCGCGCATATCATCAATCAATTCGGCCGACACATCCGCAAAATTGTTGACAAAGTTGAGCGGATTCTGAATTTCGTGGGCAATGCCCGCCGTAAGTTCGCCGAGAGATGCAAGTTTTTCTGATTGAACAAGCTGGGCTTGAGTGGCTTTCAGGCTTTGGAGCGATTTTTTGAGTTCGGAAGTTCGTTCGGCTACTTGTTTTTCTAGCACTACGTTTTGATTACTCAAAATCTGCTGTTTTTCTTGCTCTTGGGCTAAATTACGTGCCGAGAGTTCTTCGATTTCGGTGATTTTTTTGAGCAACGAACGGTGAGTACGGGTGTATTCTTTGACTAATGACAACGAAAGCCCAACGGGAATGCTCAGGATAAAAATAAGGGCTAAAACGCCCAAAAGCACAACGAAATAGTCCGCAGACTCTTCTAACTCCTTGATATTGTACATCAACATTCCAAACAAAATAGAAACCACAAAAAACACCACGATGCAGATAGCCATGGCGATGAGCGTATTGATTGGCACTTTGGCATTGGGGTGGCGTCGTCGGCCGGCGAGGATACTAACCCGAATAAAATCAACAAATAGCAACAAAAAGAAAGGCCATGTTTGGATTTCGAAAGGCAACGAAATATTGAAGATGGCAGACACCAGTGATACAACCATCAGCCCCACCTGAAGGTAGAAAAAGTACTTAAAAGGCTGGTCGAGGTAGAGATAAAGGGAAATATTAATACACATCAGCCCAAAGTAGAGCGTAACCAACGTTGTAAGTTCATTGATTTGGAGGGCGCTGATGACGTTTATATGGTCTTCGATAAAATCAGTAGAAAACGCAATTCCAATGAAGAGTAACGTATAGCCGAGTGATAAACTTACTTTTTGTTGGCGGTTGGTCGAATAAAAAAGAAAGTGCAACAGGCTAAAAATAAAGAAGATACCTGCGCAAAATGCTAGGATGCGGCTAATTTCTCGGTTTTTGTGGGTAAACGAAGCTCCCCAGCGGCCAACGTCGTGGAGGGAGATGCGAAAGGTTTCTTGGCCAGTGCCAGGCAAATAAAAATTCCCCTTGGTAAAGGAATACCGAACGGCTATCAGGTGAGGTAGCGTATCGGTCAGATTGATGGGGAGTAGCTCGGCGTAGACTTTGGTTCTTTCAACGGCAGGGTTGGTACTTACCACGCCAATTTTGTGTAATAGTTTTCCATCGAGATAGATTTCCGAAGCCCCCATCTGCTCGATGTTTAGGTATAATGTTTTTTGGGTGAGACTAAAATCTACCTTTATTGATTTGCGAAACCAACCGATTTGTGCTTCCTGTAAATCGGGGAAATGCGTAATGTTTTTGTATAGCACAGGGGCATTTTTCCAAGAAGAATCTTGGTAAGTGGGCGATGCCCATTCAGGTTGATCGCCTGCTTTATATTTCCAAAATTTTGAGAGCGAAGTTCCGTCTGACGAAATGTTTTTGATGGGACTGTGAGGTTGCGCCCACGCCTGACAACTGATTAAAATGAAAAGAAAAACTTTAAATAAATGCTTCATAAAAAATGAGGTTAGGAAGGATTGGGTAAAGTAATGATAAACGTCGTTCCTTCTCCTTCAGTGCTGTCGAGTTTGATGGTTCCTCCGTGGCCTTTGGTGACAATGTCGTAGGCCAAACTTAACCCCAAACCCGTGCCTTGTCCTGTGGGTTTGGTGGTAAAAAAGGGTTGGAAAATTTTGGATTTGAGTTCTTCTGGAATACCTGTTCCGTTGTCTTCTACTTTGATGACAATTCCTTGCTCGGTGGCTTGAGTATGTACCGAAACCGTGGGGGAATAGTCCTTGATTTCTAATTTTCCTTTGGCTTGCACCGCATAAAATGCGTTGTTGATGAGGTTGAGCAATACCCGTCCAAAATCCTGCGGAATGACATTTACTTTCGGCAATGATTCATCAAGAAAGGTATTCATTTTGGCATTAAACGACTTGTCTTTGGCGCGTAATCCGTGGTAACTCAGGCGTAAATATTCGTCGGCGAGGGTGTTGAGATTGATCGGTTCTTTTTTGCCCGTGCTCGCCCGCGAGTGCTGGAGCATCCCCGTGACAATGCTTGATGCGCGTTTCCCGTGGTAATTTATTTTTTCAAGGTTTTGAAAAATATCGTCCAAAATCTCGTTCTCAAGCTCTTCGTCGCGCTCTTCTTTGGTACGTTCCGATTTGAGCTCGTCGAGCAGTTCTACCGATACTTCCGAAAAGTTATTGACAAAGTTAAGCGGGTTCTGTATTTCGTGGGCGATACCCGCCGTAAGTTCGCCCAAACTCGCCAGTTTTTCCGACTGAATCAGTTGTTGTTGGGTAGCTTTTAGGTGTTTTAGCGATTGGGTGAGGGCAGAGGTTCGTTCGGCTACTTGTTTTTCAAGCAAGTCATTTTGCTGAGAAAGAATGCGTTGTTTTTCCAAAGATAATTCTTCTACCTCTTTTAGCTTTGATTGTAATTCTTTTTCAGTGGTTGAAATGCTTCGCGCAATCAACATGGAAAGCGTCAGCGGAGTACAGGCATAAAAAGCAATCATTAAGAAATTGGCCCAGTTTTGCACCGAACCGACCTGAATTGTTCCCGAAATGATGAGCAAACGAGCGCTCAAAAAAACAATCATTAAGACAAAAGAAAGAATCAGAGAACGGGAGTCGCGTTGATTGGATTTACGGGCAAGTACAACTTTTCGGACGACTTCTACCAACAATCCAAGGAGACTTCCATAATAGATGTATTGGGTAAGCGGAGCGTCGGGAGTAAGAATGCTTACAGAAGTTACAGTTAGAAAAACTACGCCTAAGACCTTAAAAAACCAAGAAATTGGCTGCTGTAAGTAGCTGATGATGGTGTAGCAAAGGATAAGTATATAAAGTGAAATAAAGAGACTGTAGGCAAAAGTGAGAAGTGAGGCGGTAAAAGGATGGCTGGTGCCAAATAAGCCATCGCCTACCACAAAATGCAGGGTGGCAAACAAAAGACACAGGGCAAAGGTGCGGTTGTAGCTTTTGGTTGTATTGTAAAGATAAAGGATAAAATGCAAAACCGCCATGACCAGAAACAATCCCGCCAATGACCAATTATACCAAGCGATGTATCTACCCGATTGAAAGGCTTTTTCAAAACGCCCCGTTGGCTCAATCAGTGTAGCTTCAAACAGCACCTTTTTTGAAGGAAATAACTTTTGAAAAAACGTTGGACTACTGGTGTACGAATGCCGAACGGTGAGGGTATAAGTTCCTGCTTTGGAAAAAACAAGGTAGGAAATACTGCCCAAGGCCGTCGAAGCGGTGATTTCGGAGGTAGGGTCTTCGCTTACTGTTCCCAGCTGACGAATGCGCTTTCCGTTTAAGTAAATCTCGGAAGCTCCCGTCTGGCGAGTGAGAAGGGCAAGCGGGCGTTGACACAAGCTGGAATCTATTGTCAGGGTAAGCCGTAACCAACTGACTTTTGAGGAGGCAAAATCAGAGTTTTTTGAAAAAGGCAAGGACACGTCGATGGGTTTCCAAACGGTATCTTTGGCATTTTCTGGCCGCCAGCTCCAGCCTTTATCAAAGGGGACGCCAGTTGCTGGCAGAGAATCCACTTGGAGAGAAGAAAGCTGCGCATCGACGCGTGTAGTAATCCAAAAAAGAAAAATGAATAAATAGTACTTCATCAATGCGTGGGTAAAGTAATGGTAAACGTTGTTCCTTCTCCTTCAACACTGTCGAGTTCGATGTTGCCACCGTGGCCTTTGGTGACGATGTCATAGGCTAGACTCAATCCCAGCCCCGTGCCTTGTCCAGTAGGTTTGGTGGTAAAAAAGGGTTGAAAAATTTTGGATTTGAGCTCTTCTGGAATACCCGTTCCGTTGTCGCCTACTTTAATGATGATTCCAAGGTCGGTTTTTTGGGTACTAACCGTCACGGTAGGCATATAGTTTTCGGGCTGGGTGTTGCTTCGGGCTTGTACGGCATAAAACGCGTTGTTGATAAGGTTGAGCAATACCCGCCCAAAATCTTGGGGAATGACGTTGACTTTGGGCAAAGACTCGTCAAAAAAAGTATTCATTTTAGCATTAAATGACTTGTCTTTGGCGCGTAATCCGTGATAACTTAGGCGTAAATATTCGTCGGCGAGGGCATTAAGGTTGACGGGTTCTTTTTTGCCCGTACTGGCCCTTGAGTGCTGCAACATCCCCGTAACAATGCTCGAAGCCCGCTTTCCGTGGTGATTTATTTTTTCTAAATTTTGAAAAATATCCTCCAAAATCTCTTCTTCCAATTCTTCGTCGCGCTCTTCTTTGGCTTTGGCTCGCTCGGTCTTGAGTTCATCCAACAGCTCCACGGAGACTTCGGAGAAGTTGTTGACAAAATTGAGCGGGTTCTGAATTTCGTGGGCGATACCCGCCGTGAGTTCTCCCAAACTTGCCAGTTTTTCCGATTGAATCAGTTGCTCTTGGGTCGCTTTTAGGTGCTCAAGGGCTTGTTGAAGCTCCTCTTTTTGTTTGGTAATTTCGGCGGTACGCTCGGCTACTTGGTATTCCAAATCCAATTTTTTGGCCTCCAGTATTCGGTTGTTTTCTTCTTCTTGGACGAGTTTTTGTTGTTGCTTTTTAAATTCCTTCTGTTGGTTTCGGGCAATAATAGCAAGCACAAAACTGAGCACAAAAACGATGGATTTGGCCGTTTGAAACAACGTATCATAGTTTTCGTAAAAACGAGGTATCCAGTATTCTGCCAAGTTGTCGATTAGAAAGACGATGCCTAGTGGCACAATCATCCAGAACAATAAACGTGCATTAGGAACTTCTTCCTTCAAAAGGTAGGCTGGGGTAGCCACCAAAATGAGCAAGCCAAAAAAGACGGGCGGCGAGATTTTTTCGCCGCTGGTTATTACTTCCACTAGCAATAACCCAAAAGCCACAAATCGTCCGATGCGGATACGTTGATGCCACTCAGGGAGTCGTTCGGCGGTTTGTAAAAACTTTTGAACAAAAGGCAGCAAAAAGAAAGCCACCAGAAAAGGAAGGATAAAGCTCATAACTGTGACCGAACGAGGTTTTGTTAGGAATAAGTTATATCAAAGGTCGCAATAAGTTGTTTTTTGTCCAATATCTGTATTTTTGTCCAATATTGCTTACTCGCTATGTCTTTTTACCCACTATATCGTTCGTTAGGCATCAGGGCTGAAGAAGTCCGAACCGTCGGACTGTTTTTCTTGCACCACTTTTTTTTAGGCTTTGGGACGATGCTTATTTACGTATCGGCCAACGTCATTCTCCTTGAAAATCACCCAGAAACGAGCTTGCCGCTGGCGTACATGGCTTCGGCCGTAGGAATGATGCTCGTGGGAAAAATATACAGTTATTTTGAACACCACTTGCTGCTCGACCGCCTCGTGATTCGGGTGCTTTGGGCGGTGTTGGCACTGACTGCAGTTATTTTGGCCTTGGTTTATTTTGGGCATTCGGTGGTAGCAGCGGTGGCCATTATGGTGGGCTTTCGAGCGATTTATTTATTAACAAATCTTGAATTTTGGGGTGTTTCGGCGGTTGTATTTGATGTTCGCCAGAGCAAACGCCTGTTTGGGGTCATTAGTGCGGGAGATATGCCCGCCAAAGCCCTCGGTGGGGTGTTGGCAGTATTGATTCACGGGCATACCGAGTTGTTGGTGCTGCTTTTGTTGGCATTTGGCTTCTTTTGGGCGGCCATGTACACCGCCGTGCAAACCTTTCGGTCGCATAAAGTAGCTACCGAACACGGCCATGCTCCCGTGCGCCGCACCCAATTGCCGCGACTCATTGCGCAGTTGTTTGGAGGAAGTGAGTTGATTTTTGCCATGTGCTTGAGCCTGACGGCAGTAGCTATTATGGCTACGGGAGTTGAATACGCCTTTTTTATTAATGTTAAATACAAACTTCACAGCCAAGCCGATGTAATGAAATACCTCGGTATTGTGTTGGCTCTCACGTATTTGCTAGCAACGTTCGTCAAACTCATTGTGTCGCGCCAAACGGTCGAATACTTTGGTATCAACCGAATGTTGGCCTTGCTGCCCGTGGGAGGGCTGTTGGTATCCGTGGCTTTGGGCACCATTTTTATGATGGGAGCCGACGCATCGGTGCAACTGGTCGCTTATTGTTTTGTCTATTTAGGTTTTGAAGTGGTTCGTCGGGCTTTGTTCGATCCCGTCTTTTTGGTGCTTTTTCAACCCCTTTCTACGCATCAACGCCTGCGCGGCCATACTCTGGCAAAAGGGTTTTATGAGCCGTTGGGACTAGGAATCGGAGGCCTCATGCTGTACTTGAGCCATCATTTGTGGCAAGGAGGCGACTGGTTTTTGGTGGAGGAAATTGTGATTGGGGCTTTGTTTTCCTTGTGGTTTTTGAGGAGAACTTACCGTCAATACGTGCTTACGTTGCAAGATGCGTTGAGTAAACGTTTTATGGCGGCCGAAGATTTGGCCGTTCCCGATGAGGCCGTTCATGCGGTGTTGAAAAACTTACAAAGTGATAAACCTAAGGAAGTTATCAACGCGATTGAATGGTTGGTAGCCAATCGCCCCAAAAGTGTGTCATCAGATCGTCTGTATCGGTACGTGACGGAGTTGGTTGGACATTCCAACGAACGTATTCGGGTGAAAGCCCTCGATATTGCCGACCAACTTAAAGTAAAGCTCAAGCCAGCCCAGCTTCGAATGATGATTTTGCACGACGTAGAAGCGAGTGTTCGGGAGAAGGCGGCGTATGTGTTGAGCAAAGATTCGGACACCGCAGCGGTGGAGTTTTTGTACCACGGTGATTTGGTGGTTAGAAAAGGGGCATTACTTGGGTTATTGACCACTCATCCTGAACAAGCACAAGGGCAGACGGCACTCAAAGCGATGCTGCAAAGTGAGCAGGTAAAAAGTCAGTTGGCCGCCCTCGAAATTGTAAAAGAATTGGGCTTGTCAACCCACCGTAAACTGATAGGGAACGCACTAAAACATCCTGACCCCGCAGTGGTCATGGCAGCTATTGAGACAGCAGGCAGGTTGAAAGATTCAGCGCTGACCGAACAAGTGGCGGGATTATTAAATGAAAAAAAATACTGGCGACAAGCAGCACGAAGCTTGGCCAAATTAGAAGCTATATCCGTACTGGCTGCTTTAGAAACCTCGGCTAAATCGTTGGCAATAACCCAGCGCGTCATTGTGACGGCGGGACTAATGCAGTCGGCAGAGGCTCATGCGTTGTTGGTGGAGTTGGTTCAACGCCCCGACGTGGCTATCCGAACGTCGGCTTTGCAAGCACTGCGCAATTATCCCAATGCAAAAGGGAAAACGGCAGTTTTTGAACAATTATTGAAAGAAGAATTTTTATTGGCACAACGGCTCCTTCACTCGACGTCCGAGGAGGTAAGCGTTGAATTTAAAAACAGTCTTAACTACGAACAAGAGGTACTTATTCAGCGGATTTTTGGGTTACTCATGCAACAATATGATCAAGAGGCGATTCTGAGCACGCAGACAAGCTTGTTGCACAGTTCGAAAGAGCGCCGTGCCAACTCACTCGAACTACTCCAAAATGTCGTTCCGCGTCAGGTGTACGCAAGTTTGCATACCTTGCTTGACAACATTACAGAGGCCGATAAAATCCGTCTTATTGATGTTCATGTAGGAGCTTATACCGCCAAAGAACCCATCAAAGAATATATTTTGCGGCAGGGAGCGCGCTATTTTACCGACTGGACAATTCGGTTGGCATTGCGAGGAGTTCCGCCCGAAACCTTATTTCAATACCCCGATTTACGCCTTATGAGTCATTCTTCTGCTACTGCTACCGTTTCTATCACGGAACGAGTTATGGTTTTGAAAAACACGGAGCTTTTTGCCGAAACTCCCGAAAATGTGTTGAGTAGCATTGCTCCCATCATGCGTGAAGTGAGTTACCACGAAGGACAAACCATCTTCGAAAAAGGCGATTTGGGTACCAGTATGTTTGTAATTTACGACGGCGAAGTGGGCATTTACGACGGAAAAGTACAATTGGCTCGCTTTGGACGGGGCGATGTATTTGGGGAATTGGCCTTGTTGGATGCGGAACCACGTTCGGCAGGCGTAGTGGCGCTATCGGATGTTCAATTGTTCCGCATCGACCAAGGTGATTTTTACGATTTGATGGACGAACGTGGCGAAGTACTCCGAAACATCATTAAGATACTTTGCCAACGGATTCGTACCCAAAATACCAAGTTGCGCCAGCTTTCGACGAAGTAGGGAGGGAAAAGCATCGGGTTGTGAGCAACCCTCATCACAGCGGGTGAGTCGGGTTGCTCACAACCCGACGCTCACGTGTAGAGGGATACTTATAACCCAACCATTCCACAAAAGAAAAGAACGTTCTACACTTCCAGCTCAAACTGAAACGAGGCCAATACTGTTCCATTGACTTGAATATCAATTTGATGAGTTCCTGCGTATAGTTGTCGCGTAGTCATGTTGGGTCGAAAAACGTGGCGTTTCGACAGCGTTTGGGGAGCGCTAGGCGAGAGCACAAGGGTTTGTAACTTAAAGACTTTTTTGCTGGCCATCAACCCTTGCTTGTTCTGGAAATACAGTATATAGTCCACCGCAGCAGTTTTGGTTTCGGTGCTGCTTAGGTCAAATGAAAACGAGAGCGTATCACCTACTTTTGCGCGTGTGTTAAACTGCAATGCACTGAGGTGAATATTGGCACTGTTGCCAAAACCCAACATACGAAGTGCTTCGGGATGGCCCATTTTCACCAACGTCCGTAACGAATGTTTGGTAATAAAGCTCATTTCCGCCTCCGACTGGCGACCCGAGGCTTGCCAATTTTTTAACGTTTCCAGTACCAATTCAGGCTCAATTTTAGCAATATCATTGAGGTGATTGGCCACACTGCGCGTCACAAAACGGGTTTTGTCGGTGTAAAGTTGGTGGAGAATCGGCAGGGCGTCGTTGGCCGAAGTATGGATTTTTTGCGCCCAAGGGAGCTTGGGGCGACTTCCTTCGCTGCACAGCCGCCGAACGTGGTAGTTGCTATCGTTGGCCCACTGGAGCAACGTAGCCATCGTTTCTTCGGGAAACGCATTGATAAAGAACCGAATGGCATATTCGGCTGAGAACCGTTTCGTGATTTCTTTGATGGCTTCCAATGAAAAAGCAAGGTGTTCGCGCGAACAGCCGTAGTTGGCTACAAAATCGCTAAACGGGGCATAGATAAAATCCCCAAAATCATTGTCGGTTAGCTTCTCATTCAAGGGGGCGGGAAGCGCTTGCAATAAGACGGTAGTAGCTTCTTGATAATCAGCAGGCAAGAAGCGACGAAGGCATTGACGAATGTGGGCGATTCGCTCTTTTAACTCTAGCTGGGGAAAAGCTTGAACGACCTCTTTTTGGAATTTTTCTGGCTCAAAAGTAGGATATACGTTGGCGATGGAACGGGCTAAAAACGCCACCTTTGGAGGATTGAATAGGTGGTCTTTGAGGGAAAATCTTTCTTCCATGAGCAATATGTTTTTGTAAGGCTGTTGACCTACAAAGATACAAATAGTAGCGCTAAACCTCGGAAGAAATGGGCGAAATAGCGTCGGTTTGTACATTTAAAATAAAACCTACCCGAAAGACATTGTCGATGCTAATGCGGGGGTCATGCTGGAGCATTTTGCGCAATTTTGAGATAAAAACATCAAAGCTACGCCCCAAGAAATAATCTTTTTTACCGTAAATTTTTTCGACGGCATCTTCGCGGCGAAGGATTTGATTTTTATGCTGACAGAGCAGTTTCAATACCTCATTTTCGGTTTCGGTGAGGCGCCATGTTTCGTTTTGGTAGGTAAGTTCTTGACGCGAATAATCAAACAGGTAATAGCCAAGTTCAAAACGTTGAATGGAGGTTGTCGCTGGGGGCATAGTGGCTAGTTGGCGTCGTAAAAGCACTTTGATGCGGCACAACAATTCGTCTTCGTCAAAAGGCTTGGTAATGAAATCTTCGGCACCAAGGGCAAACCCCTTCAATTTGTCATCTTTGAGTGAACGAGCCGTTAAAAACAAAAACGGCGTTTGACTATCTTGAAGTTGACAGTGCTGTGCCAGCGTAAAGCCATCCATTTTGGGCATCATAACGTCAAAAATACAGAGGTCAAACGGATGCCGTTGAAGCGCAGTAAAACCACTTTCACCATCCCGACAAAGTTTAACTTCAAAGCCGTTGTCCTCCAAAAACTCCGTGAGCAAAAAGCCCATGCTTAAATCATCTTCGACCAACAAAATTTTGGGTTTTTGTTCCATGGTTAAGCGGTTAGGTTGTTACAGAGGCAAACCTGTGTTTAGTACCGTAGGAAGATAGACTTCAAATTTACTTCCGCGATTTTCTTCGCTGCTAACCCGTACAAAACCTTTGTGCAGCTCAATCATGCGTTTGACATACGCAAGGCCCAACCCGAACCCTTTGGCGGAGTGTTGGTCGCCTTGGTGAATGCGTTGAAATTTCTCGAAAATTATTTCGCGCTGGTGGGACGGAATTCCAATTCCGTTGTCTTGAATGGCTACAATGACGCCTTGTTCGTCGGTTTTGGCCGAAATGTGAATCAACGGGCGTTCTTTGGTGTACTTGAGTGCGTTGTCGAGAAGGTTGCGAAAGACGTTGGTTAAGTGCTGTTTATCTCCCCAAATGTATAAGTCGTGAGGGATGTCTTCTAGCGACACATTCGCTTGGCGCTCGGTAATGGGCATGACCAAACTATCGACGGCCGTTTGGAGTAAGTGTTCGACCGATAGCTGTTCTTTTTCGAGGGCATAGTCGCCATTTTCTACTTTGGCCAAATGGAGCACACGCTCCACTTCTTGTAATAATTTTTTGTTTTCACGACGAATCACTTCTACCAGTTGGTTGTCTTTCAGTTCGGTGTGTTTTTTTGATAACATGCTCACGGCCAGTCCAATATTGCTGAGTGGAGTTCGGAACTCGTGCGCCATGTTATTAAAGAAGTCAACGTTGGTTTGTAACAAACGTTTTTGTTTCATCAACGACCAGTTGACGAGTAGTAATACTACCGTCACAAAAATAAGAATCACCACTGTGGCGAGCATCATCACGTTCATACTACGTAGGATGAAGCTTTTTTTGTTGGGAAAACTCATGCGCAAGTAAGCTTCTTTGCCATTCAATGTGGGCAATGAAACGGCCGTTTGATATACATCGGGCTGGCATTTTTTGGTGGAAGAAAGGCTCAACTGGTAGTCTAAATCAATTTGATAAAAAGCCAATGTTTTGTTCAACTCGGCCCGAAAATCAGGTTTATCAACCAATCCCGCAGGTAAGTGACTGACGTTGGTCATGACAAGCGTTTCCGAATTTTTTGAAATGGAACAGTGACTACCCGCGCACAATGCCCCGCCTTTATAAGTTTCGATGGTAGCACAAAGCGCCATAGAGACGCGTTGGTTAAAAATTTCTTCAGCGAGCTGCCACGAGTGCCGCATCCAAATCAATTGGATGACCACCAGCGCAATGCCCCCCAACGCCGATGCAATAAGGATGACGGATATGTTGTTTCGTTGGATTTTCATACAACAAATGTACGACCCAATTCCAGAATACAGACTGAAAATAACAACTTGATAACAAGTGGGTAACAGCCCGATGACATCAAGCAATGGGTAGGCCGCCGTACCTTTGTAGGGTCAAAACAGTCCAATTAATTTATCACTCTTTAACGTATTTCAAGTATGAAAAAAGTCCTTTTGTCCGCGTTGTTTTTGGTAGCCGTAGCCTCGGCAGAAGTTGCTGCTCAATCAACTCCTAACTGCTGCGATAAGTCGAAGTGTTGCAAAACTGCCCGCTGCGACAAAGAAGAAACGGCGGCTAAAAACAAAGAATGCCAAACTTCATGCACAAAAACGGCTTCTGCCAAAACAGGAAAATTGGCAAAATCGAAGGCCATCGCGAAGTTGTAATTTAACTTTGAATGGCGCGGATTGATTCGCACTTATTTAAAAAAACGCCATCTTGTGGGGAATCCGTAAGATGGCGTTTGGGTTATAAAGAAATGGTTATTATCGTCTCAATAGCTTAAAACCAACCTCGCGACCTTGGCCTTTGAACATGGCAAGGTTGATCCAGAAAAACGCAAACTGTTCCATGAGTTGAAATTTATCATTTCCACCTACGTCATAACAAGCGCCAAAACCTGCATCCAGCGCCAATTGAGAAGCGATGGCTTTCCCTTTTTCGGAGTCTCCCGCTACAAATGCGTCGATGGCATGTTCTCCGTAGTGCGGGTCAAGCATATTGTTAAAACCTGTGGTATTAAAACACTTCACTACGTCGGTAGCGGTGGTGTTGGCCAAAATGGCATCGGATGTGCTGTTGAAGCCCACAGGCCCGCGTCCCATCACGATGTTCATGGTGTCAATGATGACCTTGCCCGTAGTATCGCCCAGCGATTGAGCTACTTCTACGGCCAAAGGAGCAGGCGTGGCAAGCACAATGACATCGCATTGCTGCACGGCGCTTTCAATACTTGTAAAACGGTCTTCACCGATTTTGGTGGCGAGCTTGATTGACTTGTCGCTCAACGGGAATTTGGCACCCATTAAGACAGTATGACCCGCGCCGATAAATTTTTGAGCCAATGCCCCGCCGACATTGCCCGAACCGATAATTGCTATTTTCATATTTTAATTAGTAGTTTCATTAGTATAAAAATCCATTTTCGGGCTCAACTTTAGGAGGTAAGTTACGTTCTTCTAACATCTCTTTCAAGTCTCGCTCAATCGTATTGCAAATAGAGGTCATCGGAACGTCCGTAATTCTATTTTCAAACGGGTCTTCGTTGACCTCACCCACTTTACCCATTACCCCAAATACAAACGAAACGAGCATACTCACTGGAATCATTAGCTCAGGAATACCCATTTTGTTGAAATCACCAATCAAAGAAAACGGAAGAATCGCCATAAATACCACCATGAATAATTTCGTAAAAAAGTGGTATTGGCGCAAAAGAGGTGTGTTTTTAATGCGTTCGCAAGCCCCTTGGAAATTGTTGAAGCCTGCCAGCGTAGGTTCGAGACTAATGTTGTCAAAAGCCCCCAAAAGCTCCGAGCGCATTCCCTCTTTGATACGAATGCCCTGATTTTGAAGCAAATAATTGGGTTTGTTTAACTTGTTGGAAAGGGTTTCTATTTCTTTTGGAGAAAGCAACGATGAAAGCTCTTCCCAGCTAGTTTGTCGACGAAGATGTAAACGCAGCGCATGGGCAAAGGCTATCTGACGGTAAATCAATTCTTTTTTGTAGTTATCAGCTAAAACCTGAGATGCCTTGCCAATGGCCACGGCGTTGTCGGCATTGGCGATGATTTGGCGCGCAAAAATGCGGCTATTGTTGATAATATTTCCCCAAATCGTACGGGCTTCCCACCAGCGGCTGTAGGAGTTGTTGTTGCGAAAAGCCAAAAAAATGGCCAAAGCGCTTCCTAAAATGGCCGCGACGGAAAAGGGTAAAACTACTTTTTCGAGCTGCTGGTTGTGGTACAAAAAATAAACAGCGATAGAAAGACCTGCCGAAGCAAGCAATTCGGTACGCATGTAACGAGCAACGGCAATTGGGTTAAAAACTTTGCGAAGAATCATGGTGTTTAAAATTAAATTCGTAGGAAAATTCCTGTTTTACGGGTGATTCTAAATTTCTTTCTTCCTATTTGGTTAAAGTGAATCAACGCTTCTAATCGGAGTTACCTTCTTATTTTAAGCCAGTCATAAGCTAACCAAAACATTGACAATAATGACTGAAAATGATATTTCATATAGAATACGAGGCTGCATTTTCAAAGTCTATAAAAATTTAGGACCTGGGCTTTTAGAAAGTGCTTATGAAGTCGCTTTAGCACATGAGCTTCGTAAGGACGGTTTGACGGTTAGTAACCAAGTGACTCTTCCAATGATTTATGAAGACGTAAAGGTGGACATTGCTTATCGCTTAGATATTGTGGTTGAAAATAAGGTTATTATCGAACTCAAATCCGTTGAGAATCTTTTGGATGTACACCACAAACAGGTTATTACCTACTTAAAGCTTTCTGGAATGAAACTCGGTATATTGGTGAATTTCAATACCGATGAAATTTCAAAGAGTATTTTTCGAAAAGTCAATGGTTTGTAATCTTAGCTCGCAGATATACACTGACAGGTTCTGCGCGGTTCAGCGGGTTAAGTTTTTTGCCCGCAGACTTACGCTGATTTTTTTCGCAGATATACGCTGACAGGTTCTGCGTGGTTCAGTGGGTATTCCTTCTGCGTAATCAGCGGGTTAAGTTTTTTTTGCCCGCAGACTTACGCTGATTTTTTCGCAGATATACGCTGACAGGTTTTGCGTGGTTCAGCGGGTATTCCTTCTGCGTAATCAGCGGGTTAAGTTTTTTGCCCGCAGACTTACGCTGATTTTTTTCGCAGATATACGCTGACAGGTTCTGCGTGGTTCAGCGGGTTAAGTTTTTTTGCCCGCAGACTTACGCTGACAGGTTTTGCTCGGTTCAGCGGGTTACACTTTTTTTTCCAACGCTTTCACGACTAACTCAGCTGCCGCCGCACCCGAATTTTGTTGTTGACCCGTAATCAAATTTCCGTCTTGGATAGCGTACGAAGAGAAAGGAGCGGCAACTTTGAAGGTCGTTCCTGCCAATTTTTGAGCTTCTGTCTCGATGCGGTAGGGCTGAATTTTCATGCCAACGGCTTGGTCCGCAAATTCTTCTTCAGCATCGGCAAAACCTGTCCACGTTTTTCCTGCGACAATCAGTTCTCCGTTCGATTTTTTAGCTTCGAGCAACAACGTCGTTGAGTGACAAACGGCGGCACTTGGTTTGCCCGCTTCATAGAAATCAGCAAAAAGTTTCTCTAGTTCATGGTTGCCTCGGTAGGTGTACATCGGGCCTTGTCCGCCTACCAAAAAGATAGCATCGTACTCGTCTGCCTTTACTTCGGTTAGTTTTTTGGTGTTGGTGAGCATTTCATTAAACCACGACTGCTGCATGTAGCCGAGCGAAATCACGTCGTGAGCAGAATACCCACTGGTATCGGTTGGATTGGAATACGTATCCATCTCCAATTTGCCACCTTCGGTCGATACCAATTCTACTTCGTAGCCTGCTTCCTGAAATACACGAAGAGGGTGGGTGAGCTCGGCTACCCAGAAGCCAATCGGCCAACCTGTTTGTTGTGAGACACTTGGCGAACTGGCCACCATTAAAATTTTGCCCTTGGTAGGCGCGCCGTGGAAATGTACGTAGCTGTTAATTTCTGTAATCATTGTGATGTGTTTTGGTTGTTTATGGGGCAAAATTGTTTCCTCAAACACTCAAAACCATGTGTACCACTTTTTTGTACGATACGCACTAAAAAGTATGTATAGAATTATGAGGAGGTATATGTATCTTTGAAGATAGGTTTACTAACTACGTGATACAATTTCAAAATGGGAGATTTTAGATACAATGGCAAAATGTACTACAATCCTGTAGAGTTTGCGATGGACCGCATTGGCGGGACGTGGAAAATGCCAATTTTGTGGCGCTTAAAAGACCGAGTGATGCGGTACAGTGAATTGCAGAAAGACATTCCTCACATTTCGCAGAAGATGCTCACCACCCAGCTTCGTGAGTTGGAAGAAGATGGGTTTGTTACTCGCAAAGTATATCCAGTAGTTCCACCAAAAACTGAATACACGATTTCGGAGAGAGGGTTACGAGCCATCGAGGTCGTTAATACGATTCGGAACTATGGCCTAGAATTGATGAAGGAAATGGGAATTACCGACAAATAACCCGCATTAGCTTAGAGCTGTTGGTTAAAAAATAGCAGCGTATCTGCGATGTGTTCCTCCCAGTACTCCCACGAATGTTGCCCTTCAAATTCTTGGTAAATGTGCGGTAAATTGTTGTCTGTTAGGGTTTTGTGGAGTTCTCGGTTGTGCTCAATCAGAACATCTTCGCGGCCACAATCAAAGCGGAAAGGAGGAAGGCTATCTTTGTTTTGAAGTAAGTACTCCCCAACCCCATCTTGCTCCAAGGCATCGGCCTTTAGTTGGTCGAAATCAGCCACAAATTCGGCGAGTTGATTAAAGTGAGTAATGCTTGACAGACCCGAAAACGCCCGAAACAACGAGGAATACTTTGCCCCCAAACGCAATGCCCCGAAACCACCCATCGAAAGACCCGTAATAAAAACAGGGCTATCGTCGGTAGCTTGGGGGAATTGCTCTTTGACTACTTGAATCACATCTTCGACAATCCAGCGCTCATAATCGGCGGTTTGGTGCGGCACGTAGCCACTCCCATCACCGTAGAGTCCATCGGAGGGCATGGCCAAAATCATGGGTTTGATTTGGCCGCTATCCATGAGTTTTTGTGCTGTTTCGTGTACTTTTCCTTTCATTGTCCATGCCCAATGACTACCGTAAACCCCGTGTAACAAAATGACGATGGGCAATACGCCTTCGGCACTTGTGGGGGTATAAACCGTCAAGTCTGCTCTCTTTTTCAGCGCATTACTTTTTACCGTTAGGAAGTGCAAGCCTTGAAAAAAAGCATGTTCGGTAGTGAAGAAAGAACTCATAAAGCCGATGGGTTAAAAGACAATGACTCCTTTGGCATTTACCCCTGCGTGCATATCCGCAAACGCCTGCGACAAGCTACTGAGGGGGTACGTGCGGGTGACCATTTTATCCAAAATCAAATCGCCTTTGGCGTAGAGATCTTGTAAAATAGGAAAGTCGATTTGTGGGCGGGTTTTACCGTACAACGGGTTGATGTATAGTTTGTCCCATTCAAACAAGTTCATGTCAATGACAATTTCCTGCTCGATACCGCTGACTTGCACCGCCATGCCTGCATTGCGAACCATGGCTAAAGGCGCAGCCCCCAGGGCAGGAATGGCGGTACATTCAAACGCGTAGTCAGCGCCTCGCCCGTTGGTCATGGTTTTGACCACTTTGGCCGCATTTAGCAAACCGTTGTCGGTTTTTTCGGCTAAAACAGTGTGCGTAGCCCCGTATTCTTTGGCCATTTCGAGGCGCAAAGGGTTGATATCGACGGCAATGATTTTACCCGCTCCAGCGATGCGCGCCCCTTGAATGACGTTTAAACCCACTCCTCCCGTTCCTAATACGACCACCGAGGTGCCAGGTTTTACCTTAGCCGCATTGACGACCGAACCGTAGCCTGTCATCACCCCACAACCAACGATAGCTGCCGATGAAAAGGGCATTTCAACGTGCATTTTAACGCAAGCGGCTTCTCGTACAAGGGTGTACTCCGACATGGTTCCGAGGCTAAATGCCCGTTCAATAGGCACACTGTTGTAAGTAGTAGAACTAAACGTGGCGTGCCCTTCGCTCAATTTATTGCCCGCCGTTACGGCTGAGTTGCGTTCGCAGATGTGTTGGTTGCCTTCTTGGCATTGGAAACATTCGTAGCACGGAATGGCCCAATTGAGCATTACTTTATCGCCTACTTGCAGGGATTTGACCCGATTTCCTATTTTTTTTATAATCCCAGCCCCTTCGTGCCCCATCACCAATGGTTTCCCCCACGACTGCGAATCCCAATCGGTATGGCATACGCCTGCGGCTTTGATTTCTACCAAGACTTCATCGCCTTGCGGGTCGGCTACGGCGATGGTTTGAATCGAAAATTGCCCGTTACCATCAGCAACGGCGGCTTTGGAGTGTAACATGGGTTTAGGCTTATAAATGTTAAGTGCTCATTTACTTGAATTAGTGGGCTTTCAGCGCTTCGCCCTCAAACTGAATGCCGTCCCATCCGTAGTTGATAAAGTTACGAATGTTTTGGTGGTCGGTGCCATCAGGGTTGCCGAGGACGTCTTTTCGGTAAAAATCCCCGAAACAATAGAGTGTTTCTTGAGCGCTTAACCCCGAAAGTTTAGCGAAAGAAAATACTTTGCAAGACCCCGAATTTTGGCCTGCTTCGTTGTAGGTATTACCGTTTTTGAAGGCGGTTGGGGTAAAGTCAAAATTTGCTTCGATATGGGCAATAACCTCTTGGAAACTTACTTCGTTGGCTTTAATTTTCTCTAGTAGCATGAATCGTTTTTGCGCCAAAGTTAGGGAAGAAATTAGAAATTATACCGTTAAAAGTTCCATCAAATCACGTTTGTTACCTGATTTTAGCTCAATAACCTCAAAGCGCTTGGCGGAGGTGTACGACCCCATATCGGTATCACTATTGATGAGAACTGCCCCCATCAAAATCACGTATTTGCAGTTGTACGTAGTTTTGGCAACTAGTTCGCAAATGCGGGCATCGATGGCTTCGTAAATTACTTCGGTAGCTTCAAAAAGTGGGGTTTTGGCAGAAATAATGCGTTCTTTTTGTTTCAGTAAAATTTGCTCAATCGTATTCATTTGGTAGTCCAAATCCGTAACATTCCCTTCGATGATTTGGTCGTTCATTAATTTGGCCAAGGCTCCCTTAGCAGCTCCGCAGCAGCCGCTATTTTTGTGCTGACCAAATCGGTGAATTTCTCCAATGGTTCCCGTTTTGGTAATCCCGATGTGCGGCCCGTAGTAGATAAACACGGCGCCGTTGTCGGGAACGTGGCTGGCAAAAGCGCCCATGCCCGTCAGTCCTGTAAAAGGAAATCCGTCTAGGCCACCCATTTTAAAAGGACCAAGTAATTCTTTCGTACGCGCGGGATACTGAATACTGTTGACGTCGTCGCTACAAACGCTGTCGGCAAGCATCACTTGCTCGGGTTCGAGGTCAAGGTGTTCTTCAATAAAATCAATCAACCGATTGACGCTGTCGATGGTCGTAATGGCGTTGGGGTACCACTGACGAATAATTTTTAATTTCTCTTTCTTAAGCATGATTTTTGCGAATTTGAGTTATAAAACAATGTTATTTTGGGGTTGAATGGCGGGCGGAAGGTCGGTTTCGCCGAGCATTTCACGCATGTCAATTTCAATCGTGCGGCTCATTTGGGAAATAGGGACATCGTTGGGGCTACCTTCAAACGGGTTTTCGGTACTTTCGCCCACTTGGTCGAGGGTGGTGTACATCCAGCAAATCAGGATACTAAAAGGAACGACAAACCAAATCATGTGCCCTTGCAACACGCCCGAAATACTCTCGTTGAGTTTGTCAAAATCTTTGAGCATTCCGTAGGGGAGTAAAATGCAGAAAATGCGAATAAAAACGGTGTTGATGGTCGCAAACTGACGTGGGTAAGGAAAGTTCTTGATGCGCTCACTTCGGCCTTGTTGGTCGTATAAATCCTTGATGGCGCGTTGCATTTCGACAAATTGAATGCTGTCAATTTGGTTGCTTTTGTAAAGCTCCTTGATGGTTTTGCTTTGTAAACTTAGTATTTGAGCCGCCTTGTTTTTGGTACCCATAATATACGAAAGCTCCTCCTTCGAAAGGTATTTTTCCAGCTCGCTGTCCAACGAACTCTGCTTTTCTGGAATAGTGTAATGCCTGTTTTGGTAGTCTTGATTGTGCTGGAGGGCTTGTGCTTCCCACGAGCGACTATCGCGCATGGCATAACGCAGGGCGGTCAGCCACGCAAAATGCCGATAGACGAGCTGTTGGGTTTGGGCAGGATTGTCCAAAAAATCGCGCGCCATGACGCCCCAAGCGCGGCTACTGTTCAAAATGCCACCCCAGATTTGGCGCGCTTCCCACGTACGGTTGTAGGTTTGGGTATTTTTAAACCCGACAATAAACGCAGTAGCTGTACCTAACAACGCCACTACAGTCCATGGCAGCGCCAGCCAGTCTAAGCCCAAGTATTCGTACAAAATGACGGGAATTGCGCCCAAAAAGAAAAATTTGATGATGTTGGAACGAGTCCAGACGAGAAGTTCTGCGGTTGTGTATCTTTTTCCTGCGTGCATGAGTTTAAGGTTGGTTTGAGGTAAATTTACTAATGATAATCCCTACTAAAACAACTGAGTAAAATTGCCCCATCACCCCAAAAAGTGAAGTAATAAGCTTGGTAAAATGAGTGTTGGGGGTGATGTCGCCGAAGCCAATGCTTGTGATAGTGATGGTGCTGAAATACACTAGATCAGTAAATATTGTAGCAGAATGCTCAATACTAAATACGTTGTCGATGCCCTTAAAAGAAGAAGGATTACTGTAATAGAAGCCCTGAAGTAAAAATACCATGATTTCAATCATGAGAAAATACCCGCAAGCACTTCCCACCATAACGTCTTGGTTGATATAACTGGGGCGTACTAAAAAACGAAGGACTTCCCAAAGAATAAAACTATAGAACAGGCAAAACGAGCCATTGAGTAAAAGCATGTATGTGGGATTGTTACCAAAAATGGGAACACTCAGCGGAAAAAAGATAACTAATGTGCTCAGAATGTTTTTAATGGTTTTTTTCCAAATCCCTTTTTCGATAAAAACACCTGTACTTGCAATCCCCAAAATAATCATGTTAACAGGAAATAAAAAGCGAGTGTACAGCTCCATGTCCTGCACAAAAATTCCTATGTACAAGTGCTGTAACAGGGCAATTAGAAGAATAACATACTTGTGTTTTTGGAAAAACCAGCGAAAGTTCATGGTGGAATAGTAGATACGAATGTATGCCTCAAAAAGTGATTTAGCGGTTTGATAAAGCAGGATACTTGAACAACTCACTAGGGCTTTCTGCCTGTTTAACGAGGAAGTCAGCCACGTCGGCACGATTGATACCCCCAATGTTGATGCCCACATAGAGCCTAGTTTCTACCCGATAGGTTTCACTAAGGGGCTTATCTTTAAGAAGTCCAGGGCGTACTATTACCCACTTGAGAGGAGATGCGGCAATGATTTCCTCCATCTTGGTTTTGTCGGCGTATACGTCTTTGAGCATGAATCGAAAAAATAAACGCATCAAAAAGGTGTTGAAAGGTCCACTGTCTCCAGCGCCAAAACCCGTTAGAACAATGAACGGAATCGGGCGTGAATGCTCTTTTTGAATTTCTACCAATAGTTTGGCAAAATCTGAGTACAATGTGGTGGCCTTCATGCTATTGCCAGTTCCTAACGCCACAATCACCGCATCGGCGTGTACGAGGGCTTTACTCACATCAGCCTTGTTGGTAGCACTGCCTTTAATTTTGAGTAAATGGGACGATGAAGGCAGCGGAATGTCGGAGCGTGACAAAGTTGTGACGGTGTGTTGGCGCGCTAGAGCACGTTTTACTGTTTCTAAACCAACACCTGCTGAAGCACCAATAATTGTGATATTCATAAGTAGTAAAATCTTTTGAGCAAATATAGAGAAGTGGTATCTCATGGATACTATTTTTGCAAAAAATACCGCTATCTTTTAGGATACTGAATAAGTAAGAATAAGTCACTTATTGATTGATATGAAAAACAAACAAAAGCAAAGTCAATTGCGAGATGTTCAAGATGTACTTGAGGTGATTGGGGGACGTTGGCGAGGGGCAATCCTGGCGAGTTTGTGCGATAAAAGAAAGAGATTCAATGAATTGAAGCGAGATTTGGGCGAAATTACCCCTCGAACTTTAATCAAAGAATTAAAGTATTTGGAAATGAACAAACTAGTGACACGCCCCCCTAGCTTGGAGGTGGGTCAGATAGTGGTGTATGAATTGACAGAGCACGGGCATTCGTTAAAACCGCTTATTGAAGCGATTGTTAGTTGGGGACAAAAACACCGTAGGGTTGTGGTTGATGAATGACGGTATAAAGCAAATTAAACAAGAGCAGTTGCAACAAAAAGTTAAGTATTGGTAAACACCTTAAAAGCTATTATTTTTGTTGAATACCGACCCAAAATACCTTTTATGAAGAAAGTTTTACTGTTGCTTTTTACAGGATTTACCCCTTGGTTTATCCATGCTCAACATTATGCTCACGTAGGCTCATGGTCGCGGTTAGCACTAAATGCCAAACTAACTCCTAAACTAGGCGTAACAGCTGAAGTGGGAATGCGGCGCCAAAACAGCCTTATTCATCTCAACCCTATTGAAAAACCGCAGACCAACAACGTTAAATTAACCCTTGCCTATTCTCTCAAACGCCTCAATCTAATTCTCTCTCCCGTTGAAAATATTTACTCGGAGGCATTATTGGGAAAAGAGTCTGATTTGAACACCCCGCGCGTTCATGAATTTCGGGTATCGGGTGGGGTTGAATACCTAAAGCCTGTGGCTAAGCGCCGTTTTCAGGTTCGTAGCATCTATGAATACCGCAATTTCGATGGTTTTAAACGCGGAAGGGTTCGTACGCGGGTAATGAATCGGTGGACGATAAGCCCCGCCAACACCCTGACCTTGTACGATGAATTTTTTGTAAATACCCATCCTCATCCCCAACCCAATTGGTTTAATCAGAATCGGATGTCTTGCACTTATACTCGCTCCTTGACTCGTTTTTTAGATCTAGAACTTGGCTACATTTATGTCCTCTCAGAACGGTCTACGCTGTCAGAATTTGACCATACCCACGCGCTGATTACGTACCTTACCGTTAAGATTTGAAAGGGTGATTTGAATCATCTTTTTAGCTGACGATTGTGCCTGTTTGGAGAGAAAAAGTTGTCTACTTTGGAGTGTCTTACCAAACATTACACGCATGAAAGTCGTAGTTGTAGGCGGAAACTTTGCAGGGGCAACGGCCGCCTTAGAGATTAAACGTAAACTGAAAAACAACGTTGATGTTACGCTCATCGACCGTAACGAAAACTTTATATACATTCCGTCGCTCATTTGGGTACCTACTAAGCGTCGTGAGATTTCCGAAATTGTAGTTCCGAGAAAACAAGTGCTCGAAAAGCGCGGAGTAAAGTTTGTCCTCGACACGGCCCTCAAAGTAGTGCCTTCTGCAAATAAGGTTATTACCGAAAAAGGTGAATACAGCTACGATCACTTGGTGATAGCGACGGGTCCCAAAGTGAAATTTGACATTGCGCCAGGGATTAAGGAGCACACTTGCTACATTGGTACGCCACCAGGGGCAATGGATACCAGAGCTAAACTAGAAGAGTTTAAGAAAAACCCAGGCCCCATCGTGATTGGAGCTACCCAAGGGGCGGGGTGTATGGGAGCCGCGTATGAGTTTTTGTTTAACGTCGAAAAATGGCTCCGTGAAGAGCAGATTCGTGAAAAAGTAGACTTGTACTGGGTAACTCCCGAACCGTTTTTGGGACACTTTGGAATCGAAGGTATGCCGCTGGGTGAGGAAATGCTCAAGAAGTTTATGGAGATGTTCAATATCCATTATCGCACGGGGGTAGGGGTGAAAGAAGTAACCGAAAAATTGGTGATTTTGAGCTCAGGAGAAGAAATTGGTTCTCAGTTCAATATGTTTATGCCTCCGTTTATCGGAGTTGATTTTATTGCCAACTCACCCGAATTGAATACGCCAGCCAACCATTTTATTCCAGTGTTGCCTTCGTACCGTCACGAAACGATTCCGAATATTTGGGCAGCGGGGTTGACCGTAGACGTCAAACCTCCATTTGAACAAGGGGCGGTGCCATTCTCGGTTCCTAAAACGGGCTATCCAAGCGACGTTTCGGGCAAAATCGTGGCCAACAACATTGTAAAAACCGTTAAAGGGGACTCAAAAATGCAAGAATTGCCATGGGGGAAAATCACAGGTTTGTGTATCATGGATGCGGGCGAAAAAGAAGTAATTATCTTCAGCAATACGCTTTTCAAGCCACGGAAATTTGCTATCATGATTCCAAACGTTATCTACGATTTTGGGAAAGTGCTACTTGAAAAATATTTTATGTGGAAACTCAGACGTGGCCTCTCGTACTTGCCTTAGTGCATTTTTAGACCTCCTTGTAAACGATTCTCACTGATAGCTTGCGCTGCAAGCGGTCAGTGAGAATCTTTATTTAAAGCCGATTGTCTTAAACCCGACTGACATTCTTTAATTTTACAGCCAATATCAAACCTAGTTCTGTTTTGCTGTTTAGAGATATTATCGGTCACGACGAAACCAAGCGCGCACTGCTTCGTTCGGTACAAACCAACCACGTAGCCCATGCGCAGCTTTTTGATGGGCCTGTGGGAGGCGCAGGGGTGGCGTTGGCGTGGGCGTTTGCCACTTACGTCAACTGCGAAGACCGACAGCCCGACGATGCCTGCGGGCGCTGTCCTTCGTGCGTCAAAATGCGTAAACTCGTCCATCCTGACGTATATCACATCTTTCCGCTGCCTCGCACACCCAAAGACGGCGAGGATTTATTGGCCGAGCTTACTCCCAAATGGCGCGCTTTTTTGGAAGAACAGCCCTACCGAACGCTGTCCGACTGGTTGGCGTATATCAATGCCACGGGCAACCAACAGGGTATTATTCCTATTCGAGAATCCCGCGGAATTATCAATAAGCTTTCGCTCAAAGCGTTTGAGGGAGAGTACAAAATCATGTTGTTTTGGCAACCTGAATTGCTCAATATTGCCGCCGCCAATGCACTTTTGAAAATCTTGGAAGAACCTCCCGAAAAAACGTTGTTTGTGCTGGTATCAAGTCAATCGGATAAACTGTTGACGACCATTATTTCGCGGACGCAACGGGTAGCTGTTCGGGCTTTTGACGACGACGAAGTGACGCAGTTTTTGACCCAAAAAAAGGGTGTAGATGAGCGTCGGGCACGGCAAATTGCGTTTTTGTGCGAAGGCAACTTGTCGGAAGCAGTGCGATTGACCCACGAAACCGAAGACGACCGTCACGCGTGGTTTGCCAATTGGATGCGGAAGTGTTACTCGCGCGATTTTGCGGCTTTGGTTAAGTTGGCGGATGAGTTTGATGGTTTGGGCAAAGAAAAGCAAAAAGGTATTTTTGATTATACCCTCAACTTATTTCGGGATTTGTTTTTGTGGCAAAACGGTGTGGAGGATTTATTGCGACTGCAAGATGAAGAACTGAGTTTTGTGCAAAAATTCGGGAAAGCTGTGGCACCTGCAGCCATAGAGCTACTCATTCAAGAAATTACCGACGGGTATTATCACCTTGAGCGTAATGCCCGTGCTAAAGTGCTTTTTTTGGATATTTCATTGACCGCCGCCCGCAGTTTAAGGGGGTAGAAGACAAAAAACGCCTTCTAAAATGATAGAAGGCGTTCGGTTCAAGAGGGTCAAAAGTGTAATTATTAATTGCATCTGTATGAAAGATGTTGAGTACAAAAGACGGTAATTTCGTTGGGGGACTGTTAGAACAAACTGGACAGCGACTGTCCGATTTGTTTTAATAGGCTATTTAAGGTCTTTCATTTGCTTAATTTAGTCGAGCATCCATTTTTTATTGTTGTAAATACTTTCAAAATCATGTTCAGACGACTCGTTGTACTCGCTTGGATTGTTGCCCTAAAATCAGTAGCGCAAGCCCCTTATCTGATACCAAAAGATTTTAAAAGGAGTAGTATCAGTAGCTTTGAAAATATCAATGGGCTAAAATCAAACGGCGGAAGAAGTAATAAAACGGCGAAAGGTCATGCGTTTGAAGAGTTAAAAGCGGGACAAACAAAAATATTGTTGGACATCAAAGGGGCGGGCGTGATTCAACGTATGTGGTTTACTGTGCGGGACAGGTCTCCCGAAATGCTACGCTCAATGCGACTACGGATGTACTGGGATGGAAGTTCGAAACCCGCGGTAGATGTCCCTTTCGGCGATTTTTTTGGATTTGGGTTGGCCAAAGCGGTCAAATTTGAATCTGCTTTGTTTTCAAATCCCGAAGGGCGTTCTTTTAACTGTTTTATTCAAATGCCGTTTAAAACGGGAGCCAAAATTGAGTTGAGCAACGAAGGGACGAAGTACCAAGAAATGCTCTTTTTTGACATTGATTTTATGCTGCTTGAAAAGCCACAGGCCGACGCTCTTTATTTTCATGCTTATTGGTCACGTCAGAAAAACGGTGAACTGGGAAAAGACTTCGAGTTTTTACCCGAAATCAAAGGGAAAGGACGTTACCTTGGCTTGAATATGGGCATCAACACCCACAAGCACTACGAAAGTACGGGTTGGTGCGAAGGAGAGGTGAAGCTATACATTGATGGGGATAAAGAGTTTCCGACGATCAACGGAACGGGAGCCGAAGATTACATCGGAACGGCTTGGGGCACGGGTGAATTCAGCACGATGTACCAAGGTTGTACCGTTGCTAACGATACTAATCGCCAATATGCGTTCTACCGCTTTCATGTTCCAGACCAAATCTTTTTTCTAGAAAGCTTCCGAGGTACCATCCAACAAATGGGGGGTGAAATGAGAGATTATATCCGAAGTTTACTCAAAAAAGGAGCCCCGTTAGAACCTATCATGGTGTTAGCGGGCGAAAAGACCATTCGATTGCGAGAAACTCCCAAGGATATTTTTGACAATGATTTCCCCGATGGGTGGGTTAATTTTTACCGCGTTGATGATTATTCGGCGACTTCGTATTTTTATTTAGATCAACCCACCACTGCGCTGCCGTCTCTGTCCAACGTGGCGGTACGGATAGAATAAAGGGGTTAATTATCCCCCTTATAGCTAAAATGGAGTTTGTGTGCGGTTGAAAAAATGTCCAAAATGAGAGGCTCGCCCGTTTTGTTAGAATCATCCAACAGTCGACTGCGCGGGACCAATTTCAATAAATCTAGAAATTCGGGGTTGTCTTGGTAGGCGTCCCTGATTTTTTTTATTGAAAACCAAATTAGTTCATCTTTCGGGTTTTTGCTAAAAAAATAGGTATGAGTCGAGCCGCTTTCTGCCCACTCCTGCCGCGAAAAAAGCCATAACCCTTCTTGGCTAAGGGAGTTGGCGGCTTTGTGTCCCATGATTTCGACTAAATAACCTTCTTTATAACACCAATCGACTCCGTCTTCGCGATACCCAAAGATTTGTTCCAAACTGTAGGTGTAAGTAGAATCGGGGGTAACCAATTTTAACCGACTCATCCGAGGGAGTCGAAAATGGTAGCCTTTGGTACTGGACGAAAACGGGTGTAACAAACGATGGTGCAAATAGTCGTCTAAGGTCAGGTAAATGCCATTTTTATTGGTCATTTGGGCCTTATTCTGCGCTAAAGAAACGTGGAAATTGAGTAAAATTATGCCAATTCCCCAAAGCAATCGGTAACTACTGGTAAGTTGTTTCATTAAAGCTTGGTCCCTTCTTTGATGTCTTCTCGTGCATTGACAATGATCTGATTTTCAGGAGTCAGTTGTCCAAATACTTCAGTTTTTTCGTCCGATTGTTGTCCGCGTTTAACGTCGACGAACCGAGTTAGCCCGTTTTCGACGCAGATGATGTATTGGCGCTCCGTGGAAGTAATAATGGCCGAAGTCGGTACTGCCAATGCCCCTGGTGTGCCATGTGAGGCTAAAATCACTTCGGAAAACATCCCAGGCTTGAATTTTCCACTTGCATTTGGAATGTCGATTTCAACGGTTTCGGATCTAAACTGTTCGTTCAAATCATCTGAGCGCCGACTGATTTTTCCCTGAAACGTTTGACCTGGGAACGCAGAAACGGTGTAGCTTACGTTGTCATTTTGCCCTAGGCCTACACTGTATGATTCGGGAATGTCAACGACTAGTCTCAAACGGTTGTGTTGTTGCAAGACCAACATGGGTCTTTCCATTTTTGCGCCTGCCCCCACCAAGGTTCCAGGGTGAACATTGCGCTCGGTAATCACCCCATCAAAAGGCGCTCGCACCGTCAAGTACTCCCTGATTTTGGATAGTGCCCGAAAATTGGCCTCTTCGCCCATTGCATAGGCACTGTCGGCCATCATGCGAGCGCGAGCCGTTTCGAGCTCTAGGGCTGAGACCGAACCTGTTACTTTACTGCTGGCCTTTAGGCGCAAATAATGTTCTCGGCTCGCGATAAGCAATGCGTTGGCTTTTAGGGTATTGGAGCGGGCTGAGACTAGCTTTTCTTCTGATTCTGGCGAATCCAACACCATTAAAATTTGCCCCTTGTGTACCAAAGAACCTCGGTCTACCAATACTTTTTCGACAAACCCATCTGCTTTGGGAAAAATATTGACGGCTTGGTACGCCCTAAACTCGGCAGGCAATTGAATCACCTCACCGACTTTCTCTTGCGAAACTTTTCCTAGAATGTAGCTTTGTTTTGTCTTGTACTTGGGTGCTTTGCTTTTGGTCATCGCGGTAGGCTTTTGCGACGACAAAAGGACGTAGCCGATAAAAAGGAGAAATACAGCTAGGCAGCTTAGTATGATGGTCTTCATGAGATTACTGGGCTAAAGGGTGATGAACAACGGGGGACAATTGGGGGTTTTTGGATGAATAATCCGCCTCATTTTCGGGTAACAATGACGGATTCTCGAACGACGAAGTACGTTGAATACGTAAGTACACTTGAGGTACGATGTACAGTGCCGCCAACGTCGAGGCAATTAAACCGCCAATGACTGCGCGACCCAATGGGGCCACCTGCTCGCCAGCTTCGCCTGTGCCCAGCGCCATCGGAATCATCCCTGCAATCATCGCAAAACTTGTCATAAGCACGGGGCGGAGGCGAATCCCTACGCTGTCGATGGCGGCCTGTTTGGCATCTCGGTAGGCTTCACGAAGCTGCTCGGCGTTGGTGACAATCAAAATGGCGTTGGCCACCGAAATGCCGACCGACATGATGATTCCCATGTACGATTGTAGGTTGAGAGTACTTCCCGTTAAAAGCAAGAGCCCAATCGCTCCCACCAACACTGCGGGGATGGTTGACAACACCACGAAGGAAAGTTTAAATGACTGGTAATTGGCGGCTAACAATAAGAAAATTACCAAAATAGCAATGGCTAGGCCCTGTTGTAGACTTTGGAGAGTTTCGGTAAGCAGCGACGACATTCCTTTCACTTCGGTCAGGAGGCCTTTGGGCGGGGCACCTAGCGTTGCAATTGCTTTTTCGACGGCCGTTGTTGCGTTGCCCAAGTCTTTGTGGTGGATGTTGGCCGATACCGTCACAAATCTCCGTGGCCCTGTTCGGGCATATTCTCCAGGGAGGGTATCCAACGAAAACACAGCTACGTCCGACAATACGGGGCGAACTTGCCTAGCCACCAACGGGATTTCTTTGAGCTGGGTGAGGTTGCTCATGGCGTATTCGGGAATCTGAACTTGTACCTGATACGTGTAGGCTGATTGCTTATCAAGCCATTGGTTTTTTTCGGTAAAACGGCTGGAGGACGTAGAGGCCGTGACCGAACGAGTAACGTCTTGGAGCCGTAGCCCCATCATGGCTAATTTTCGGCGGTCTAATCGGATATTAATGACGGGAAATTTGAGCGGTTGAATGATGCGAACATCTCGCAAAAAAGGAAGGCTGTCGAGCTTAGTGACCAAGGTATTGGCGTACTTTTCAATCTGCTTCATTTCCCGACCTGCTACCTGTACTTCAATCGGGGTGTACGCCCCTTGGCTCATCAACTTTTCGGTTAGGTCGGCAGGCTCAAATGAGAGGGTGACGTCGGGAAGTTGTTCGTTGACGGTTTCTCGTAAACGTTCCTTAAAGTCCTGCATATTGGTGTGGTATTCCTTGTTGAGCGCTACTTTGATAACGGCATCGTTGGAACCACTTGTACTTACGTAGAGGTTGGTGGTGGCGTAGTTGGTCGGAACAACACCCACGTAGGCCGAAGAAACCTCTAGGTTTCCTTCTGAAACTTCATCTACTACATCGAGCAGTTGTTTTACACGTTCTTCGGTGCGTTCGAGGCGGGTGCCGTCGGGGGTTTTCATCCGAATCACCAATTGTCCCGAATTGATTTGGGGCAACATATCTTTTCCAATCCATACAAACCCCAACGCTGCTAGAATCAGTACTAAAACCACGTAAATGGCCACAACTGCCCCGTTAAACTTCATTAGGTACTGGGTTTGTAGGATAAAAGCGTTTCGAACGGTTTCAAAAAAGGTGGGCTTAGCTTCGAATTCGTTGGTCGAGGAGGCGGAGTGATTGGTCTTTATCAGACGATTGGCTAAGATAGGTACTAGGCTTTGGGCCAAAAAATAAGATACCGTCATGGCAAAACCAATGGAGAGAGACAACGGCAAAAACATGGCTTTGGGTACCCCCGACATCAAAAATGAGGGGGCAAAAACGGCCAAAATACACAGTAAAATCAACAACAATGGAAGGGCCACTTCTTTACACGCCTCAAAAACGGCTTGTTTTTTTGGTTTACCCATTTCCAAATGTTGGTGAATATTTTCAATGGTGACGGTGGCTTGGTCTACCAAAATACCTATGGCTAAAGACAGGCCAGACAGCGTCATGATATTGATGGTCTGGCCTGCCAAATTCAACAAGAAAACAGAAATGGTTATGGATACAGGAATAGTTAAAATAACAATCAATGAACTGCGCCAATCGCCTAAAAAAAGTAAGACCATAAGCCCCGTCAAAACGGCGCCGAGTCCTCCTTCAAACAAGAGGCTTTTCACGGCATTAATTACAAATACGGATTGGTCAAATTCATACGAGACTTCGATATCGTCGGGCAGTAAACTTCTCATTTCGGGCAATTTCGCCTTCAACTTCGTTACCACGTCCCACGTAGAAGCATCTGCGGTTTTGACAACAGGAATGTATGACGAACGACTACCGTTGACGAGTGCATAGCCTGCCGTAACATCCGACCCGTCCGAAACCGTCGCTAAGTCCCTCAAAAACACGGTACGGTGACCTTTGGTGACAATTGAGATTTGATTAAAATCTTCTACTTTGTCTTCCAGCGAGTTTAGGGTCGTGATGTACGTCTTGTTTTCAACGCGGATATTGCCCGAGGGAGTCATAACGTTATTGGCGGCCATAGCATCCACCACTTCATCGGGCGAGACGTTTAGGCTGCGAATCTTCTCGGGGTCTAAGTTGATAACGATTGTTCGAGAGTTGGTGCCAATGGGTGGAGGAGCTGAAAGCCCAGGAATGGTTGAAAACAGGGGTCGCACGCGGGTTACGGCCAATTCGTGAATTTCTTTTAAGGCCCGCGTTTTGCTACTAAACACCAAGTCGCCAATGGGGACAGAAGACGCGTCGTACCGAACTACTTGGGGAGGTAAGGCGCCAGGCGGAAAAAACTTCATGGCTCGATTGACCTGAATCGCTACTTCGGCGGCGGCTTGTGCCATATCGGTTCCCTCATAAAAAGCTAACTTTACGATGGTCAAACCTTGAACACTACGGCTCTGGATTTCCCTTATTCCCGAAACGTACAAAAACTGGTCTTGCATCCTCGTGGCAAAGAAGCCTTCCATTTGGGCAGGCGACATCCCTCCGTAAGGCTCAATGACATAGATGACGGGGGAGTTGAGTTTGGGGAAAATATCTATGGGGATTTTTGTGGAGGCTAAAATCGAAAAGACCAATACCCCGCCAATCAGTACGAGCGCGGACAATGGGCGTTTTAATGAGGTGGATAAGAGAGACATACCGTAGGTGTTTGGGAGTAAATGGTGCTATCAGTGCCTAAAAAGCTTGAAAAATGCCTCAAAGTCGTTGGTGGCGTAGGCTTTTTGCAAAAGTGTCGCGACCGAATGGTGCTGGGTTATGAGGTACTCTTTTTCGATGGAGGTAAGTAATTGCAGGGCGTCCGTCAAGCCAATGATGTTTTCCAAGCCATTTTGGTAGCGCGATAGTCGTTGTTGATAGACATCAGAAGCTGAGCGGAGGGCAATGCTAAAATCAACGAGTTCGTGCTGTAAAACCATCAGAATGGAATCGGAGGCCGTCGAGATGTTTTGGAGCTGGATTTGGTCAGCGGCCAGCTGAAACGCTGCCTCTTGAACGCGGTATTGCTGCATTCGAATCCGATTGGACATGCGGCGGAAGTCCATCAGGTTAACAGTGATGGCTAGCCCGGTCAGTACATTGGCCCTGCTGTATACTAAGCCAGAGGCCAAAGGACCATAGTTGTTTTCAACGTTGATACTAGACCCCCTCGCCCACGTAGCCGCCAAAAGCGATATCCGTGGAAGCGCCGACTTTCGAATCACTTCCAATTCGGCTGATTGACGTTGGGTTACACTTTCTAAGCTATGCGTCAAGGGGTGGTTGGCGGGCACATCTGTTCGGGTCACTAATGCCGATGGGGGCTGAAACGTTAACGTAGTATCGATGGTCAGGGCAGCGAGGTTTTTTCCCGTGAGGGTCGCGAGTCGAACGTGCGCTTGGTAATAATTTTCAAGTAGCTGACGGTACGTTGTTTGGGCTTTGGCCACCTGCACCCGTACCAGCGATGAGTCTAACCCAGGTTTGATGCCGTTGGAAACAAGGTTAGCAATCATTTTACGTACGGTATCAATGCGCGCAATGTTTTGGTTTTCGATGCGTAGCTGGTGCTTGTACCTTAGTAGGTCTAAATAAGTACTAATCACTACCTGCTGAAGCTGAAAACGCTCCCTTTCTACACCTGCTTCGCCAACCAGCATTTCGGTACGGGCAAGTTTATTCTCAGCCTTGTACCGCCCAAAATTGTAGATTTCCCAGTCTATACTCGCCAATGCAATGTTGCCAGAGGCTAAATCCATCCGATTGCCGTCGCGTCGAGCCCCTGAGGTAGGGACAATAAGCCCCAGCGAAAAGTATGAGCCAGATAGACCATTGGCAGTACCGACATCTATCTGGTCGTGCAGTCGGACGTTGGGTAGGCGGTTGTCGTGCTGAACGGCCGCGTTGGTTCGAATCGCCTCCAAGGCAGCACGTTTGGCGGCCACGGTAGGGTAGTGCGATAGCGTAATCTCAATGGCCTGCTCCAAGGTGAGTACTTGAGCGTATAGCGCCGATGCTACCGAAAATAGGAGCAAAAAAATGAGGAGCGAATAACGACGAACGGGCATCATGAGTTGGCTAACAAGTAAATGGTGCTGAGATTTTGTGCGCTTACATTGGTTTGTCAAAGTACGTACCCATCCGATTAGAGGCTAATTAGACAATTATTAGAATTTGATTAAAAACCTTTTTGAGGGTATAAAATGGTTACTTTAGCGCTGTTATTCGTCTTGAAAACCATGCCATTTGCACAACTATGAATGTATTACTCGTGGAAGACGACGTCGAGTTGGCCCAATTTATTCAGAAGGGTTTGCACTCAGAAGGCAACTCTGTGACGTTGGCGTTTGATGGAAGCATCGGGCGTACTTTTATCAACGATCACAGCTTTGATGTCGTGGTGTTGGACGTAAATATCCCTGGTATCAACGGCTATGATTTATGCCACTATGTAAAACAAAACTGGCCCGCTATTCCTGTGTTATTGCTCACGGCATTGGGAAGTTTGGACAACAAAGTGACGGGCTTTGAAGCGGGTGCCGACGATTATTTGACAAAACCGTTTGCTTTCAAAGAGCTTCTTTTTCGGTTAAAAGCGTTGGCGCGTCGTCACTCTTCACAACCCATGCTACCCAAGCGGCTTGAGGTGGCTGATCTGGTGCTTGATACCCATTCCCACCAAGTGTGGCGAGGAGGAAAACGAGTTATTCTAACGGCTCGCGAATATGCGTTGTTGGAATACCTGTTGGTCAATCAGGGGCGGGTGATGAGTCGGGTGAATATTCAAGAAAATGTTTGGGATATTCATTTCAATACAAATACCAATGTCGTTGATGTGTACATCAACTATTTACGACGGAAAATTGATACGACTGAGCCCAAATTGGTGCATACCGTATTTGGAGTAGGATACATGATTGGTCTTGAGCCATGAGAATCAAACAGCGCATCACAGTCGCCTTTGGGTTGTTGGTAGCGACCCTACTTATTCTGTTTTCAATTTTTATCTATCAAGCGTACGAGTCTCATCGACGCGCCCTGATGCGCTCAAGGCTGCAACGCCGTGCGTTGGCAATTCAGTCCTTTTTTAGCAATAAAAGCGAATTTCGACAAGCAAGCTATTTGACATTGCTTGATCAACATGAGCTTTTACTAAACGCCAACAACAAGCTGGTGTATTCGACCTCCGAAGATTATGTACCCACCGCCGATGTGCTGCAAGAGGCGCGCCACGGTGAAGTGTATTTTACGTACAAAACCCCAACGTGGGAGTACCCGAAAGAGGGCGTCGCTTTGTCTTTTATCAACAAAAAAGAACGTTATGTTGCCGTTGTTACGGCCTACGATTTGGACGGAAGGCAAACGGGCGATAACCTCATTTTGACCCTTATCGCGGGGAATAACATTGCCTTGGTAATCATTGTTTTTGTCGGATTTTTGTTTGCCCAAAGAGCTATGCAACCCTTTGACCGCCTGATTAGGCAGATTAACGGTGCGAATGTCAACGACTTTTCATTTCGTTTGCAGTACGACAACGCCAAACCTGATGAAGCCAGTTATTTAGCCGATTCGTTCAACCACTTACTGAGCAGGCTCCAGCAATCAATGCTTAGTCACGAACATTTTATACGGTACGCTTCGCACGAAATACGAACCCCATTGACGGTGGTGAAAGGAATGCTTGAAACGAGTTTGGCCTACGATAAAACGTTGCCAACTACCCAAGAAAGTATTGAGAAAGCCTTGCATCGGTTGGAGGGTGCCATTGAGTTGGCAACGACCTTGTTACAACTTACCGAAGTAGAAGGTCTGAATCCTATTCGGTTGCAAGAAGACATCAACTTGGTCGATACTATTTTGGATACTATCGGTTATTTTCAAGAAAAGTACCCTAACCAAAAAATAGAATTAACCCTGAGTGACTATTTTATTGAGCATAGTTCAAGTATTAAAGTGTTGGGAAACAATAGCTTACTACGAACGGTGTTAATCAACATTATTGACAATGCTTGTAAATATTCGGCACATCAGCTCGTGGAAGTTCAGTTGGCTTACCAGCCCCTATGGGTCACAATCATCGTTATTGACCGTGGGATTGGTATTCCCAAAGAGCAACTTTCAGAAGTTTTTTTACCAATGATGCGTGCCGAAAACGTAGGGGAAGTCAAAGGGTTTGGGCTAGGGCTTACCTTGGCGGAGAAAGTAATCTCTATCCACCAAGGGACACTTACCCTTCAATCGGTTTGTGATAAAGGCACTATCGTCTCGATTCGACTCCCAGCTACTACTTTTGTAGCCTAAAGCTTAGTCTTGAACCAAGGTGATGACGCTGTTGGCCTTGATAAGTAGCGTTGAGCCCGAGACGGTACTAGGAGTTAAATCTTCGCTGCTCGAAGTGGTGAATTGCTGCCAACGTACTTGTTTTTTATTGCCGACGGTGAGACTGATTCTTTGAGACTGACTGCGTTGATTAACGATAACTACGACCAGTTGCTGATTCGAGTTTTTGTACGCAGAGACCAACAATTCATCCTTTGCCGAGTCTACTTCCGCATGGATACGAGTAGCTCCTGGCTGAACAAAGCGGCTATAATTCCCGAGAGCCCATAGCATTTTTGAGGCTTGGTAATTGCCGTCGTTTTTGTTTTTGTCGATGTAAATCAGCCCGTCTTTGTAATTGTAAGGAGAAATCGCTAACCACCAGTGCCAGGCCGTCGCATTGGCATTGACTAAGTCATTGTGAATGAGCTTGGCTACGTACAACGCCGACGACATTCCGAGGTCTTTTCCTGAGCCGTTGATTTCTCCGTTGTTATCGCCCAAAATACAATATTCCGACATCCAGTATTTTAGCCCTGCGTACTTGCTGACTTCGCTGGCCACTTGTTTACGCACGTTGACTGCCTTGGGATAAGGCGATGACGTAAAATAGCTGTGCCCCGAAATCGCCCGTGTCAAATTGGGAAGGTTGGCGAGGTAATCGGATGAATTTTTGTCAAAAAACGCTTGAATTTGATTTCCCTTTCCAGGCCGCCCGTGTTCGCTATACAAAAACTCCAATTGACCCGCTTCGGCGAGGTTGATTTGGGTGGTCAACGTTGCTTTTAACAAAGCCGAACTCAACGAACGACATATACCTGCAATTTGGTGATTGTAAAAGGGCGTTCCTTCCTGATTTCCATCGCTCCAATCCCATTGTGGTTCGTTGACAGGGCTGATGTAATCAAATTTTACCCCCGTTTTCGTTTGAATTCCTTGAAGGGTTTTTGCTAAAAAATCGGCAAATGGCTGGTAGTTTTCTGGAACAAGGTTGGGCACTTTGTTGGTCGCAAAGCCTTTGCCATTGGCCGTGAATTGCACGGGTGGACTGTTGGGAAAGGCCAAAAAATGGGCAACGCCTCTCTGTTTGGCAGCTTTTAAAAACCATATTTGCCCCGCTTGTTTGTCCCAGTTGTACGTACCATCTTCGTTCAAAAACGACTCAGCTCGCCGCCATTCGTCTTTGATACCGCTATTGCTCCCTTGCTCGGCGGTACCTGCGCCAATGTTAAAACGCCAGAGCGATAGGCCAATTCCTTTGGGTTGACCGTTGGGGAACGTCGTGCGACTAAAGAGTAAATCGGCAATGGCATTGCGTTTGGCATCAGGCCACTGACCCACAAATTGACATGACCACGCATCCGAGGCTCCAAAATGTTCAATGGTTTGATGGGTAAGCTCAGGATGGAGGCGTATGGGAAGGAGGGAATCCGTGAGCGCCGATGATTGGCTATGTGCATCGCTGTAACCAAAGCACAGCAGTAACGAAAGCACAAATACTAGTTTTTTCAAGAACATGAGAGACAAGATGATAGTGAGTTTATAAGGTCTATAACTTTACATTGAAACGCCCTTTACGAAAATGAAGTTGGTCGCCTTTTTTATTGACCAGATGTAGCTCAAACTTCCCTTTAACCTGACCGCTAGTGGTGTCATACTTTGTGATATGTAACCAGCTGTCACCTACCGTTTCAAAGTCATTAATAACGCTCACATTCTCTCCTTTAATGATATGAGCACCGTCGGGATTACTTTTAAAATGGATAAGCCTTGCTTTTGAAGCGAGGGTCGGTAAACAAGCGTCATTTATCACTAAATCATATTTACCTTCTTTCAGCGGAATCGTATAAAAATCAATGTGTTGTTTGGGGTGGCAGTTGGTGGAGCAGCCCGTTATTTTTGAAGTCTTAGTCCCGTCAAAAGGAATATCGGTAGTAGCTCCAAAACCAAATCGTTGAACGTCACAATTGGGCAATCTTTCGGGAGGAATGATGCCTCCTTGCCCTGCCCCGTACCAGCGATGGGCATTCACTTTCCCCGAAATTGTAAAAGAACGGGTACAACAGCTACACGCAAAGAGCAGGAATAAGTAACAAAAGAGAGAAACAGCAGGCGTTTTCATGCGTTTTTTAGGAATAAATGGTTGGATAAAATGGATACGTTTAAAACAACACTACGCTCCAATTTTACCCAAATCAATTTATCCTACGGCCGCTAGCGCGAGGCTCTGCCTTGTGTTCATTATCGAAAGGCTTCCAGCCGTTTTACCCTAGCTAGGCTGGAAGCCTCTGAATTCTTAGCACGAACGGGACATTCGCGCTATCTAAGCACGCCCCGAACTACGAACTACGATTCGGGGCGCACATGGACTCACGTCTCTGACGTGCCTTAATTGCTCTTATACGAAACAACGCCCTGCTGATTAATCCCAAAAAAGAGGTAATTGTTGACCGAAATGGCACTTCGTACTTCGCCTTGTAACATAAAGCCCGAACGCGCTTGCGGGACATAACTGAACTTACCTTGGCCGTTGTTGTGTAACAGTACGCCAAAATTGGCATCGTAGTGGCCAAAGCGCAGACGAGTATGAAGCTGATTTCCGCAGAACAATAAGTCTTTTTTACCGTCTTTGTCGTAATCCAAAGCCACCAACGCATGAACAGGCGACGCTTGGACTTCGAGCGGAAGGGCTTGTGGGGTAAATTTCCCATCGGTACCACGGATAAATAGCGTCGTTGAGAGGTGATTGGCTTCCAAATGCCCCGCACCATTCAATTCAGAACCGTCAAAAATATCTTGAAGCGTCGCATCGGCGTACGTTTTGTAGTCGGTATAGCGTTTTCCCATAATTGGCAATTGGCCAATCAACTCATCACGCGTGACGTACGGGTAGCTTTTTCCTTGAATGTACGTACACAAAATAGGGTCAATTCGGCCGTTTTGGTCAAAGTCTTTGAAGTACAATTCGGCGGGTTGTTCTTTCGAGGCTTTCACTTGCGAGTTTAAGCCCAAATTCCCCACAACTAAGTCCATTTTGCCATCGCCGTTGAAATCGTCCACTAGTAGTTTATTCCACCAGCCGCTGTATTTTTGGGCAAAATAGTTGTCCGTTTTTTCTTCCAGTTTACCATTGACGTTTTCAAACACCGTTACGGGCATCCATTCCCCCACGACGATTAACTCAGGCTTTTTATCGCCGTTGAGGTCAAGCCAAGCAGCATCCGTGACCATGCCAAGTCCAGTTCCCCAGCCCGCAACGGGGGAATATTTTACTCCCCCTGAGGGGCTATTGAGTAAGAGGTAACTTTGCGGAGTCTCGGGATAACTTCCGGGCACTACTCGCCCACCCACAAACAAATCAGGTTTACCGTCACCGTTCACGTCAGCTACCCGAACGCAGCTGCTACTAACGGGCATAGAAGGAAGTGCGGCGACATTTTTGGTGAAGTTTCCTTGACCGTCGTTCAGGTAAAGCGCATCTTGCAAAAGCGGGTCATTGGCTTGAAAATTGGCGTAGCCACCGTGACACACGTACAAATCAAGGTCTTTATCGCCATCGGCATCAAAAAACACTGCATCGGAAGCGTCGCTTTTGGCATCGGCCTCAAACGCAGGTTGGGCTTTTTTGACAAATTGAGGGGCTGAACCGCTTCCGCCTTTTTGCTGGATAAACAAAGCCCCCGCTTGGCCATTGCCCCCGCCGACAAAAACATCTTCCAACCCATCAGCGTTAACGTCGCCTTTGGTGAGGCAAGGGCCTACGTAAGACTGTGGATTGACCATCAAAATCTGACGTTTGAAGTCATTGTAAGCCGTCGAAGGTTGTTGGTACGCGATGGGCGAGGAGGTAGGTTGAAAAAGCGGCGCGGGAGAGGTAGCCTTGAAAGGATTCGACGTCGCGTCTTTCTCATTGAGCGTTAGCCATTGATCACCTTTAAGATTGGCAAGGCGTTGCTGCTTGCCGTTGGGCCAAGTGACGTGTAGCGAATCGACGGTCGTAGCCGCCCCCAACCCAAAATGAAGAATACCCGATACGCTCGACTGGTAGCCACGCATGGGCATTTGTTCGAGGTATTGAGTTTGGCCTTTTTGGAAAATAGTCACTTTTGTTCCAATCCCAAATCGGTTGTTATCGGAGCCAACCAAACTGATTTTGAGGTAATGGTTTTGGAGTTTTTTGTTGGCATCGTTTTGGTAAATAAAGGCAGGCGCATTGATGTTGTTGACCACCAAATCCAAATCTCCGTCGTTGTCCAAGTCGGCATAAACGGCCCCGTTGCTATTGGAGTTTTGCGCTAGTCCCCAAGCACTGCCTACGTTTTTGAACGTCAGGTCTTTATTGTTTTTATAGGCGTAATTGACCACGTTCGAGGCAGGCATTTGTTGCACGAGTTTCATGACGTCGTCGCGGGTTACGTTGGTCGCATTTTGCTGAAACTCGTTCATGTATTTCAGAAAATCGAGGTTGGTATAGTCGCGGAGGTAGCCATTGGTAATGTAAAGGTCCTTCCAGCCGTCGTTGTCATAGTCAGCAAATAAGGCCGCCCAGCTCCAATCGGTGTTGGAAATGCCCGCCATTTGGCCGATTTCGGAAAACCTCACCCCCTGTCCCCCTCTCCTTTCAGGAGAAGGGGTATTGAACCCTCGCCTGGAAGGAGAGGGCAGGGTGAGGTTAAGTTGCAGCATATTCCGCATAAACTGCTTATAGAAACCCGACCGCACGGTCATGTCAAACTTCTCGTAGTTGTCGGGAGCCATGAGCAATTTTTGACGGCGGTTTTCTTCAGGGAGCATATCGAGGGTGAAAATATCAGGCAAGGCGTCGTTGTTGATGTCGGCTACGTCATTTCCCATCGAAAACTGCGAAATATGCCCAATTGATTGCCCAAGTTGGTCAGTAAATCCTCCCTTTTGATTGTTGATGTACAAACGGTCGGGAATGGTATAGTCATTACTCACGTAAATATCTGGCCAGCCGTCTTGGTTAAAGTCGGCGATACCCGCTCCCAAACCGTACGAAAGGGGCGAACTATTGATACCCGATTGAGTGGTGACGTCGGTAAATTTTTTAGTATCATTTCTAAAAAGCCGAGAACCGCTTACGTCATCGTTCATTTTTATCCACTCCGCACTGTTCGACTCGTTTAGAACGGGCAAAGATTTGATGTTGTGGTTGAGCAAAAACAAATCCAAATCGCCATCGCGGTCGTAGTCAAAAAAGTAGGCGTTAGTGCTCGATGCCATGCTATTGAGACCGTATTCAGCGGCTTGCTCTACGAACGTTGGAATGCCTTGGGCGTTGTTCCCTTGGTTGATAAATAGCTCGTTGGCCTTCTTTTCGGGCATTAAGTTTCCCGAATGGCACACATAGATATCCAAGCGACCATCGCCGTTGACGTCGGCCATGGTTACGCCTGTTTTCCAAGGCCCTGGCCGACCTCCCGCTCCCGACGGAAGCGTAATGTCCTCAAATTTCATGTTGCCACGGTTGAGGTACAGTTTATTATCGCTCATGTTGGCCGTAAAATACAGGTCTTCGAGCTTGTCGCCGTTGAGGTCACCTACGGCCACGCCCCCGCCGTTGTAGAAATACTCGTACATCAATACGTTGGTATTGAGGCCTTCGTTGATGATATTTTGAAAATCAACGCCTGTTTGTTCGGCGGTTAGCTGCGTAAAAAGTGTGGGTTCGCTGGATGCTTGTTCGCCTTGGTCGTTGGACGTGTTGGTACAGCTGGCAAGAAAAAAGGTAAAACAAGCAATATAAAGAGTAGATGTTAGCTTCATAAAGTGAAAAGATGGATGGGAAGCAAAGGTGAATTAGGTAAACTGTCGACAAAATTGAATAATATCTTTTAGGTCTTTTTCATTTCTAAAGTCGGGTCTGTTTTCTTGTAAGTAATTCGTAATCTGTTTTTTATACTTAGGGAGTATTTTGAAAAGCGATGATTTTGCCGCTTTATAGCAGCTGTTGTTTTTGTCAATAAAGTAATAAGTAGTGTTTTTACTAAAGACAACATCACCTTTGGGGTCAAGCATTTGGACTGAGCCATTGCCGTTGGAAAAAACGGTAAATGTTCGAATAGATGAGGCTCCTGTTGATTGTTGATATGCCCCAATTTTTTCCAGATTAGCTAGCCTAAATTGCTGTTTTAGGCCAAGCCGAACGGACGAAGAATCGTTGGTTTCAATAAGCAAGTAACCATATTTGGGTGCAAAAATAAAAGGTTGTTTCCCTACAACAATCATTTTAATCAGTTGCTCATTGGCAAGTGACAGCGTGTCTTTTTGTGCTCCTACGAAATGAATTTCTCCCAAAAGCAAGTTATAGTTAAGCTGGGCGTTTGTGGTATGCCCATTATAAAAAATAACCTTTCCTGGTTGAAATTGGGGGTAAAAGTATTGCACAGCGGCGGGAATGGCTTTTTTGGGGTCTTCTCCTGCCTTTACCTTAAAAAACTCTTGTGCCTTCATTGGATGAATGAAGAACAGCATTATTAAGAATAAACTAACTGCCTTCATGGTCATGGTTATTTTATTTTTCGTAAAATACTTCTTAGCACAATCAAAACGTGATTCCAGAGGGTCGGAAGAAAGCCAAAGTGTTTGGCTAATACTTTGAACCTATCTTGGAGTGATTGACGGTGTTTCTGCACTGATACTCCTCCCGTGAGGTAATTGCACAATAAAAAATCGAGGTAATAATTTCGAGTTGATTTTTTTAAGATTTCTATTTCCCAACCAATATCAGCACTAAGATTTTTTACATCGTACAGCGGAGCCAAGGCTCGTTTGGCAATAAAGGCTTGGTGACACACTTTCATTCCCATTGCCATGTCTTGCCAAGTAAGCTGCTGTGGAAGCCGATGCGGAGTGACTTGCGAGCGTAGTCCTACTTCGGTACCGTCGTCATTGACAAACATGGCATCACTGTAATACACATCTGCTTTTTGAGCCAATAAGGGTAACAATTTTGAAATCACCTTACTGTCTCGAATTTCATCCCCCGCATTCATAAACCAAACATAGTCTCCCGTGGCGTGCTGTAAGCCTTTATTCATTGCATCATACAACCCTTGGTCGCGTTCCGAAACAAGTTTATTAATCATGGCATGGTACGGTTGTGCGATGGCTAATGTATTGTCTTTGGAAGCTCCATCAATAATGATGTATTCAATGAGGGAGCGCTGAGAGTCGCTGATAGAAGCCAGATTTGCTGAAATACTTTCAAGGGTTCTTCCCAAAAAAGCCTCGGCGTTGTACGTAATTGTAATGATGGTTAATACAGGAGACATGAAATGATTTTTTCAAAAACGATGCAGTTTAGGAAAAAAGCGAATGTGTTGCCCCAATCAAAAGAAAAAATCTACCTCCCAAGAAGAGGTAGATTTTTTCAAATAGATAACTGCTGTGAAACGGCTTAGTTGGTGTAACCAGGGTTTTGAAGCAACTTGCTGTTACGGTTCATTTCATCGCGGTGAATTGGCAAATAATACATTTTATCCAACCAAGCGCGGTTTTCCTTACCAGGGTCGATTTCAAATACTTTGTAAGTATAATCGTAGCTAGTTGGGTCGTACTTGTAAAGCGTAACTGTTTTACCTGCTTTGAGCGTACCCGTTACGTTGATACCGTTGGCTTTACGTCCGAGGGTTGTTGGAGCAATCATCCAACGACGAGTATCGTGGTAGCGTTGCTCTTCCAAGTACATTTCAACGCGTTTTTCGTTGCGTAAACGCTGACGAAGCGCATCGCCTGACTCAGTGAGTGCTGGCATACCCGAACGGAAACGGATTTTGTTAAGCCATGTACGAGCTTCGGCGTCTTGTCCAAGTTCGATACACGCTTCCGCATAGTTGAATACCGCTTCGGTGTAGCGCAATACTGGCCAAGGAATTTGCTGCCATGTGTTTTGGTCAACAATTGCTGGGCTAGGATCCACAAACTTACGAGCGTAGTAACCAGTGTAGCTACCGTTCCAGTCTTCTACCGAAGACTTACGAGTGTCAAGTCCAAAAACAGGTACTTTAGAGCTTCCACTTGTGATTTCGTACGTTCCTGTTTGGATTTGGTTGACAGGATCTTTCGCTGCTACGTCGGCTGTACGTGGTTTCCAGTTGGCGCCATCATAAAGAATAGAAGCGTAGAAACGTGGGTCACGATTATCGTAAGGCTTAGAAGCGTGTTCTGGTTTGCTCCAGTCAAACTTGCTACCATCCATCATTTCGTAGTCGTCCACCATCAACTGAATAGGTGTATTACCTGCCCAGTTGTGATAACCGTTAGGACCGTTAAAAAGACCTTGACGGCCACCGTCTTCTTGCTTGGCGTTAATAAAATAACGTGCCATCAAAAGTTCTTTTTCACCACCGTTTCTACCCATTGAAATATTGTGGTAGTTGGTGAAACCTTCGTCTTTTGTAGCAGGTGCTGATAACGTTAGTGCATAACCATATCCAGACAAATCCAATACTGCTTTAGCCGCATCTTTTGCTTTTTGCCAACGGTCAGCTTGGCTTCCACTTGTATAACCAAGGAGTTCTGGTTTTGAGAAGCTTGCTAATACCGTTGATTTTGCTTTTGCCTTAGTCATATCGTGCAAATCACTGGCAGCATACGTAAGGATACGCGCTTTGAGAGCAAGAGCCGCGGCGCGGTTGGCGCGGCCAGCTGCAAGTGACTTACCGTTCAACAAAGTAGCTGCCTCATCACAATCTTTTACGATTGCGTTTACGCATTGCTCAAATGTGCTACGCTCAGCTAGGTAATCTGCTTCCCCCAATTCGTAAGCGCGTTCTACTACAGGGAAACCTCCATAGTAACGTACCAATTGGTGGTTGTAGTAAGCACGCATAAACTTCACCTCACCTTTCAAACGTTCTACGAGAGTAGCATCGTTGAATTGAGGTTTTTCGAGTTTGCTAAGTGCCAAGTTACAAGCACGAATACGAAGGTACATTTGCTGCCAGCTAAGCGTACCGTTTACCCAACCAATATCGGCTGGGTTTGAACGCGACTCCGTGATGGTTGTAATACCCCGCCCTGGGTGCGTAAACATTGTCTCGTCAGTAAGCGAAGCAAGCATTTGTTCATTGAAGCCACCCTGGCCGAGTCCAGCATAGATTTCGGTTACAAAGGCTTCACTTAAAGCCGCGTCAGTCCATACAGTTGACTCAGAAAGCTGGTCAAGTGGTTTGGTATTGACAAAGTCACCATTACAGCCCGAAAAAAGTAGCGTGGCTGAAACGGCAGTGATAGATAAATATTTGAATCCTTTCATGATGTTTCTGTCAAAGAAATTAGAATGTAACTGTTAAACCAGCGTTGACAATACGTTGTTGTGGATAGTACTGTCCAGTTGATGAGTCTGATTCTGGGTCAAATTCTTTAAACTTAGTAATCGTGAATAAGTTAAGACCATTAACGTACAAACGAAGATTTGTCATTCCCAATTTGCTGATGATGCTTGACGGAACGGCGTATCCAAGTTCGAAGTTTTTCAAACGGATGTAGTCACGGTTCTTGAACCAGTAAGTGTTACCTCCTGAGAAGTACTGGTCGCTACGGTTAGCAATACGTGGGTGAACGCTGCTTGGGTTTTCTACTGTCCAACGGTCAGTATACATGCTCAAAAGGTAGTTACCGATGTTACCCATTTCACCTGGGCTAACGTATTGTTTTGCACCCGTAGAACCTTGGAATAAGATGTTTACATCAAATCCTTTGTAGCTACCCATCAAGCTAATACCTCCTTGGAATTTAGGAATGTTGTTGAACGTAGTACGTACTTGGTCATCAGGAGTGATTCTACCGTCACCGTTGTAATCTACATACTTCATGTCACCTGGACGAAGTGTGTTTACGAGTGCAGTGTAATTAATTTTATTTTCATTGATTTCCTGTTGATCCTTGAACACTCCGTCGTAGATGTAGGCTTGTACAGTGTTCATTGGCTTGCCAGTAGTACGTTGCCAATCAGGAGCTCCTGGAGCTTCGTCCCAGAACAAGATTTTGTTTTGAGCATAACCACCGTTTACGCTTACATTGTACTTAAATGCGCCAGCTTGGTTACGGTAACCAACATTAAACTCCCATCCTTTGTTAGATACTTCACCGATGTTTTGTGCTGGCAAAGTCAAACCTGTTGATTGAGGAACAGAAGCGTTTTTGTACCACAAGATGTTAGTACGCTTGTTGGAGAATACGTCAAACTCGAAGTTGATTTTTCCGCCAAGTAGTTGTCCTTCCAAACCAAGGTCGGCATTGTTTGCCACTTCCCACGTGATGGTGTTGTTAGGTACACGCGTTTCGTATAATGTCTTTGTTTCCGTATTGTTAATAATGTAGCTGCGGAAACCGTAGGTTGCTAAGTACTGATACGTAGCAAGGGTAGTTGTTCCAGGAAGATATACTTGGTCGTTACCCATTTGTCCGTAAGAAGCACGGAGTTTCAAGTAATTGAATACGGGAAGTGATTTTTTGATAAACTCTTCTTCCGAAAGTACCCAGCCCACCATGGCTCCAGGGAAGAAACCATAACGAGTAGCTTCTGGGAACATGTCCGAGCCATCGTAACGCCACAAGAACTCAGCCAAGTATTTTTCTTTGTAGTTGTAAGCCACCCGACCGAAGTAGTTCAAACGAGCACGCTCGAAAGCACCACCACCGTTGTTTTTCTCCAAGTCACCACCCGCAAAGATTTGATCAAGTGCTCCTGAAAGGAAGTAACGACGGTAGGCATTGAAGTTATCACCTTGGATTGTTTCTTTGTTTGTACCTGCCAAAACAGTAACCCCATGACCTCCGAAGTTGCGCTCATACGAGAGAACTCCTCCCAATAAAATGTTCAATTGGTTGTTGTTACCAAGTGTCAAACGTGGTTCTGCAGGTCCACGCTTACTAGCTACCAATTTTGGAGTTACTCCGTCTGCTTCAAAACCTGTTCCTCTTTCGTACAAGGTCCATGGGGTTTCCCAACGACGAGTGTTTTGTGAAAGAAGGTCAAGAGAAGCAGTTCCTGTAAACTTCAATCCTTCAACGCCAGGAATTTTGATATCCAACTGACCGTTTGTTTGAAGGTAGTTACGCTTGTCTTTGTCATAACCTGTCGCATTGGTTGTGATGGTTACAGGGTTTTCACCGTTTTCGATGTCAGGACCTGGAAGACCGTTTGGCCAGTAAGCAGGTTGGTTTGGCTTACCACGCATCAACATACGGAAAATGGCGCCCGCACCTTTGGTAGGGAAGAAACGGTATTCTTGGCGACCCGTTACCCCCATGTTTACGTTGATAAACTTATTAACTTTTGCGTCGAGGTTGATACGGAAATCGTATTGCTTATAGCCTGTAGCTGAGTTAATATAGTTACCATCTTGGTTTTGGTAACCTAGTGATGCTAAGTATTTTACGTTTTCGCTACCACCGTTCAATTGTACGTTGTGACGTACTTGTGGTGACCATGTTTTGAGGGTAGCACCGTACCAATCTGTATTAGGGTGTCCCCATGGGTCCGAGCCATCCAAGTACTTCTTGAAATCATCTGGCTGATAAGGAGCCTTACGTTGTGCACCAGCAGCGGTTGTATAAACTCCTGATGACTTGTAAGCCGCCGTTGCAGCAGCCCATTCATTGGCAGGTAATCCGTAGATATCCAAGTCGTTCAACATTTCAGAATATTGAGCGGCATTTGCCAATGCAGGAAGCTTTGTAGCTTGTGCCCAACCTTGGTTAAACGAGTACGAAAGCTCAGGTTTTCCTGATTTTCCGCGCTTTGTTGTAATCAAGATTACCCCGTTGGCCGCACGTGCACCGTAAATAGCTGCCGAAGCATCCTTCAATACGGAGATACTTTCAATGTCATTCGGGTTGATACGGTCCAAACCACCCGCACGACCAGGAATACCGTCAATAACGATAAGGGCGTCGTTGTTTCCTAAGGTGTTTGAACCACGAATACGAATACCAGCGCCGTCATAACCAGGCTCACCACTACGGTTAGTAGCTACAACCCCTGGCAAGCGACCTGCAAGTGACTGCGAAAGGTTAACGGCTGGTGATTTTACCAAGTCGCCTCCTTTTACACTTACTACAGAACCTGTTACGGTTTCTTTCTTTTGAACCCCGTAACCAACGACCACTACTTCATTGAGGGATTTTACGTCAACTGCCAACGTAATGTTGACATTTGAACGGCTACTTACAGGAACTTCTTGTGAAAGATACCCGATAAAGGAGAACACGAGTACGGCACTTTTTTCATCCGTAACGTTGATTGAGTAAGCCCCGTTAATGTCACTAGAAGTACCAATTGAGGTACCTTTGACAACAACACTTACCCCAGGCAAAGGCTGCCCTTGCTCATCTGAGATTTTACCTTTGACGGTAATCGCCAGATTCCCTGAGTTGCGTTCAGGTTGGAGTTTAGCAAATACCACCGATTTGCTTTCTTGACGTGCTTGCCACCGAGTTGCTTCTTGGGCATAACTACTAACCGTGTGGCCCACGAGTAGCATAGCCAGAGGCATTCTTAGCAAACTGAGTTTGTAGCTCACTTTTGTCATAAGAAATTGGGATTATGATTGATAGATAAACGAAAAAAAAACGGCTTTAGAAAAAACTAATGCAAAGAAAACCTAGTAACAAGGTTATAGTAACCTTGAAAAACAAAAAGTAAAAAGGCTTATTGTTGAGTTGAAAGACCTTTAAAAAGCTCTCTTCAAGAAGTTGAGTATTAGTGAATCATAGAGTGTGTTTAAAGTGATAGATAGGTACGAGAATACAAAGGCATTTTTATGGTTAATCTAATATACAAATTTATAGTGTAATAGTGCAAAAAGCTAGGCCTAATTTTGCAAACAATGACTCTATTTTGATTTTAAAAATTGTTTAATGTTGTTTTTTTAATAAAATAAACTTAGTTTAAATATAAATAAATATTGTATATATAAATAAAATAAATATTTATATTGGTCTTTAATTCTAAGCCAATAAAAGTGTGTATATACGTCAGAGCAGGTGTTTTTGAACCGTGTTTGAAAAGGGGAGCTTCTTAAAATTCAACTTTGAAAATAGTATGCATGAATAATAATAATTTAGATTCTATTGTATCTTTTAATGTGCAAATTAAACATGATTTAATACTATTGGAATAGATGATTTTACCAAAAATATAAGGGATTTTAACATTCCTTTTTTAACGATAACCCAACGCTTTGAAGGCCTTTATTTATATTTATGGTACCTTCGCATTTTATTGAAGTAGAGAAAGGAGCAATATCAGTTGTATAGTTACCTAGATGGCAGTCAAAAAGAAAAAAAAGCGAAAAAAGCCCGATAAATGGGTCATTGGCCGTAATGATATTATTGACTTTCCCGAGTTAGGGCTAAAACATGTACGCGTCAAAATTGATACAGGAGCCTACACATCGTCTATTCACTGTTTCAAAGTAACCTTAGAAGATGGGCTGCTTACATTTTTTCTGCCCGCGCATCGTAGTGAGCGTCATCAGCAGTTTTCCACTACTCAATTTGAACACAAAGCGGTCAAAAACTCATTTGGACAAACCGAAATGCGGTACGTCATCAAGACAAAAGTGGTGCTTTTCGGGAAAGCAATCAAGACGGAGTTTTCGTTGGCCGACCGTTCACAAATGCGTTTCCCTGTGTTGTTGGGAAGAAAACTGCTGAGAAATAAGTTTCTGGTGGATGTCTCCCGCGAAAATTTATCCTATGAGTTTATGCAACAAAATACGGGTGAAAATGCGTAGTTAACAAAAACGTAATATTATCTCAACGTACTTCCTTATAAATTTGTCACGTAGGAGCTTTGAGAGGTAGTCGATTAAGAATACCCCTTGTAGGTAGCTTCCTTGTTTGTTTATCCAATTATGAAAATTGCGGTTCTATCAACCAATGCTAAATTATACTCTACTCGAAAGCTAGTCGAGGCCATTGAGAGTCGAGGCCACGAAGCGGTGGTGATTAACCATGCTTTATGCCACGTACTCATTGAAGAAGAGAAACCTGTTATTTTGTATAAAAATACAGAAATTGAAGGGATAGATGCGGTTATTCCTCGAATAGGGGCATCCGTGACCGACTACGGGAGTGCTGTCGTACGCCAGTTTGAAATGATGAAAGTCTTCACGACGGTGAAATCACAGGCAATTATGCGTTCTCGAAACAAGCTACGTAGCCTTCAAATTCTTTCAAAAGCAGGCGTGCAGATTCCAAAGACGGTGTTTGCCAACCAAGCTAAAGACATAGATGGGCTCATTCGAGCGGTGGGTGGCCCTCCTGTCATTATAAAACTGCTCGAAGGAACGCAAGGGGTAGGGGTAGTGTTGGCCGAGTCAAACAAAGCAGCCAAATCGACAATCGAGGCCTTTTATGGACTAAAAACCAACGTGCTGATTCAGGAATACATTGCCGAAGCTAACGGGGCGGACATTCGGGCATTTGTGGTTGGAAACAAAGTCGTTGCGGCCATGAAGCGGCAAGGTACGACGGGCGAGTTCCGCTCAAACTTGCATCGTGGTGGGAAAGCAGAGGCATTACAACTTTCGCACGAAGAAGAAAAGGCCGCATTGCAAGCCTCAAAAGCCCTTGGAGTACGGGTAGCAGGGGTAGACATGATTCGCTCGAATCGAGGCCCGATGATTATGGAAGTCAACTCGTCGCCAGGGCTAGAAGGTATTGAAACAGTGACGGGGGTGAACGTAGCCGACTTAATAATCGGGTATATCGAAGAAAAAAAACTGATAGACGAGGGGGATACGATTGGGGTATAGGTAAAAAGTACTATTTTTCGACTTTGAACTTATGATGAAAAAAGTACTCTATGCTCGATAAAGCATCCTACAGTAGACAAACTAAATACCTTGTTGCGCTTGATTCCATCATTTTTGGCTTTGATGGCAACCAACTGAACATCCTTCTGGTAAAACGCGGACCCGATTCAACCATCGACACTTGGTCGCTGATGGGGGGCTGGTTAGCAGAAAATGAAAACCTCGAACAATCGGCGGAGCGGATTTTATACGAATTGACAGGGCTGAAAGAAGTCTATTTGGAACAATTATACACGTTTGGGGATATTCTTCGGGACCCTATCGCGCGTACGGTTTCGGTCGCGTATTTTGCGCTCATCAATGTCGAACACTACGATTCGAGCGTTTCGGAAGTGCATCATGCTCAGTGGTTTCCCGTCAGTGAGATGCCCGATGAAATCTTGTTTGATCACCGCCAAATGATTGACTTGGCCATTCAAAAACTGCGTTATAAGGCAGCGCTACACCCGTTAGGTTTTGAATTACTCCCCGAAAAGTTTACGATTCCTCAGTTGCAAAAACTTTACGAAGCTATTTTTCAAACCACCTTTGACAAACGAAACTTTAGCCGTAAAATTCTTTCGACGCATTTATTGGTGAAGTTGAAAGAAAAGCAAAAGTCGTCGAAAAAAGGAGCATACTTGTACCAAGTCAACGAAGAAAAGTACAAAACATACAGTAATTCTTTTTTGAACTTTGTCTCAAATCCTGAGTTTTAGAGGTGTATTACCAAAACTATGGACTTCATTAACCCCAGCCTAGAGGTGTGAGGCTAAAATAGAAATCACAACAATGCCGTCACCTTTGGGCGACGGCATTGTTGTGATTTCTATACTCTCTCAACTGACTGCCGATTTAAGCTGTCTGGGCTTCGCGGTGAATGATGGCTTCACGGTCTGGGCCCGTTGAAATAAAGCTAATGGGAAGTTTGAGTTCTGCTTCCAAAAATTCAATGTAGGCAGCAAGCTCAGCAGGAATTTCGTCGTACGTATGAAGATTTTCCAAGGATGTTGCCCAGCCTTTAAATGATTTATAGACAGGAGTTACCTCTTCATCACAAAGGTCGTACGGTAACTGGTCGGTAATGGTACCATCGGCCAATTTATAATGAGTACATATCTGGATTTCGTCGAAAATATTCAATACATCGACTTTCATCATCACCAACTGCGTCACGCCATTGATCATGATGGCATACTTAAGCGCAGGAAGATCCATCCAGCCACAACGACGAGGGCGCCCCGTTGTTGATCCAAACTCACGGCCTTCTTGGCGCATACGCTCGCCCACTTCGTCCAACAATTCGGTAGGGAAAGGCCCACTTCCAACGCGCGTACAGTAGGCTTTAAAAATACCGTATACTTCACCGATGTGTTTTGGAGCAATTCCTAAACCTGTACAAGCACCAGCAGTGGTGGTCGTAGAGCTTGTTACAAACGGATAAGAACCAAAATCAATGTCTAGCAACGAACCTTGCGCTCCTTCGGCCAAAACCGTCTGGCCTGCTTCGAGCGCTTCGTTGACAACGTATTCGCTATCGACAAATTGGAACTGTTTGAGGAAGTCGATTGCTTCAAAGAATGCTTGTTCAGCTTCGGCGAGTGAGGTTTCAAACTCATAGTTATAAAACTTGAGGATGACCTTGTGCTGATCGACTAGGTGGCTGTACTTTTCTTTGAAATTTGGAGAAAGAATGTCACCCATTCGTAACCCCATCCGTGCTACTTTGTCTTGGTAAGTAGGTCCAATACCACGCAATGTAGAGCCAATTTTGGCAGCGCCCTTGGCTTGCTCATACGCTGCGTCAAGCAAACGGTGGGTAGGGATAATGATGGCCGCTTTTTTAGAGATATAAAGGTTTTTATCAAGAGGGAGATTGAACTTGGCTAAACCATCGATTTCTTTTTTGAGGACGATGGGGTCAAGTACGAGTCCGTTTCCGATAACGTTTTTGATTTCTGGACGGAAAATACCCGACGGGATTTGGTGCAAAACGTGCTTAAATCCGTCGAATTCGAGGGTATGACCCGCATTAGGCCCACCTTGGAAGCGTGCCACCACTTGGTATTGCGGTGCCAAAACGTCCACTATTTTTCCTTTTCCTTCGTCGCCCCACTGGAGGCCGAGTAATACATCAACTTTCATTAGAAATTATACCCCCCTAACCCTGGAGAGGAATGTTTATTGGATGTGATACATGCCCATAGGGTTGGGATAGGGCACGGTGGATGTTGGGTGAATAGCCCCAACCACACTATTCAACTTCTACTCTTTTAGGTCGTTCAACGATAGCTTTGGTTTTATTTTCACAGTTTTCGCGTTGGCAATTACCGTAAAAAATTAACGAGTGATGAAGTACGTTAAATTTAAGAAGTTCGCCTACCATGTTTTGAATATTCTGGACACGAGGGTCGCAAAATTCCATCACTTGGTGGCAGTCCATGCAAATTAGGTGGTCGTGCTGACGGGAGCCGTAGGCCTTTTCGTACTGAGCTAAATTTTTGCCAAACTGATGTTTCGTGACCAGATCGCAGTCAACGAGTACATCCAATGTATTATAAACAGTTGCCCTACTTACGCGATATTTTTTGTTTTTCATTGAAATATACAACTCATCGACATCGAAGTGGTCTTCGCGAGTATATATTTCTTCCAATATCGCAAATCGCTCTGGGGTTTTGCGAAGTCCCTTGCGTTCTAGGTAAGCAGTAAGGATGCGTTTCGCAGCTTCTAAATTTTCGTGCTTGGCCTGTGGCATGATTACAATTTGTAAAAATTGAAAATTTGAAAATGAACCATCTGCAAGAGGGGACATTTTCAAATTTTCCAATTAGAATAACAAAAGTACTAATTTTTCAATCAAACCGCGCTACTTTGAATACTCCATCTACCTTTTCGATTTTTCGGATGAGTTCTTCTAAGTGTCGGGTGTCGTATACATACAGTTTTATATGTCCTTCAAAAAGTCCTTCCTCTGTCTCAACCGAAATCGACCGAATGTTGATGTGAAGCTCGTTGGAGATGATTCGGGTCAGATCATTGACCAAGCCCACACGGTCGGTACCATCAATTCGAAGCCCTGCCAAAAACGCAATTTTTTGTTGCGAAGTCCATTTCGCCTTAATGACCCGATTACCGTGGTTCGATAAAAGCTCAGGAGCGTTGGGGCAGGTAGTTCGGTGAATTTTGATGCCTTCGTTGACCGTCACAAAGCCAAACACGTCGTCTCCTGGGATTGGATTGCAGCATTGGGCCAAGATGTAGTCGATTTTGTCCATATCTTCTCCAATAAGCAATGCGTCGGCGTCGGTGCGTTCGCCGTGCATTTTTTTGAGCTCTTTGGTAAACTGCTTCCCGTCCTGAAGGTCGTCGGTGTTAATCTTCGCTTGGAGATTTTGTTTTGCTTCTTTCTCCTGCTTGAATTTCTTGATTTCGTCGGGTTGAATGTAGGCTTTACCAAAGCGATAATACAGGTCGCTGGGGGTTTTACAGTTGAAGTAAGCCCGTAGCTGATTGATAAGCTCAAGGGTAACGTCCAGGTGTAAGATTTTACATTTTTTTTCAATAATATTTCGCCCATCGCTGATGTACTGCTTGTTTTCTTCTTTGATAAGCTCCTTAATACGGGCTTTAGCTTTTGAAGTAACAACAAATTTAAGCCAGTCTTCGCTCGGTTTTTGGCGTTTGGCTGTAATGATTTCAACTTGGTCGCCGTTGTTGAGCGGTTGGCTAATGGGTACCAATGTATTATTGACTTTAGCAGCGATACACCGAGCCCCTACTTCCGAGTGAATGTCGAAGGCAAAATCAAGAGCCGTTGCGCCCCGTTGGAGTACGCGGAGTTCTCCTTTGGGCGTAAAAACGAATACTTCTTCGGCAAAAAGATTGCTACGAAAATCGTCCAAAAACTCCAAGGCGGCCGATTTACTGTCTTTGGTAGCTTCGAGCATTTCCCGAACTTGGTTAATCCATTGGTCAATGCCTTGGCCCGTACGGGTGTCATTCCCTTTGTATTTCCAGTGGGCTGCTACCCCTTTTTCGGCAATTTCGTCCATCCGTTTCGAACGAATTTGCACTTCCACCCACTGTCCTTTGTCAGCCCCCTCGGGGCGGTACATCACCGTGATGTGCAACGATTCGTAGCCGTTGGCTCGCGGAGTCGCTAGCCAGTCTTTTAAGCGGTCGATGTTGGGCGTGTAGTGATCGGTCACAATCGAGTAGGCGTGCCAGCAGTCCGATTTTTCTGCTTTTATGTCGGCTGAGTTCATAATAATACGAACGGCAAACAAATCGTAAATTTCTTCGAACGGCTTTTTTTGCTTTCTCATTTTGTTCCAAATCGAATAAATCGACTTGGGGCGCCCCTTGATGGCAAACTCGTACCCTTGTTCTTTTAAATCGACCTCGATGGGGTCAATAAACTTATTAATAAACTTATCACGAGCAGTTTTGGTAGCTCTTAGTTTATTCTTGATGTCTTCATAGCTTTCGGGTTCGGTATATTTGAGGTAGAGGTCTTCTAGGTCAGTTTTAATTGAATGTAACCCCAAACGGTGCGCAAGCGGTGCGTAAACAAAAATAGTTTCGGAGGCGATTTTCAACTGCTTGTCGCGGGCCATGCTGTCGAGGGTACGCATGTTGTGCAAGCGGTCGGCGAGTTTAATCATGATGACCCGAATATCATCCGAAAGCGTCAACAGCATTTTACGGAAGTTTTCGGCTTGCTGCGATGTTCCAAATTCAAATTGACCTGAAATTTTGGTCAAACCGTCAATGATTTGAGCCACCTTAGTTCCAAATTGGTGCTCAATATCTTTGAGTGTGTAGTCGGTGTCTTCTACAACATCGTGCAGCAAGGCACATATAATAGAGGTAGTGCCGAGTCCAATTTCCTCGACACAAATTTGGGCAACGGCAATGGGGTGATAAATGTACGGCTCCCCCGACTTTCGGCGCATGTCTTTGTGCGCTTCTACTGATAAGTTAAACGCTTTCTTAATCAGCTTGGCGTCACCGTCTTTTAGGAAGGGCTTGGAGGCACGCAGTAATTTTCGGTATCGTTTAAGAATTTCTAAGCGCTCCAATTCCAAATCAATTTCTACTTCGATGGGCATGTTATTGGTGTTCGGTCATCCGAAATTTGTTGTACTCAATACGACTAAGGTAATAAATCGTTATGTTTTTAACAAGTTTTTTATGATTGGTGAATTTTTTTTTGGGTTTTTTTGTGGGGGTAAGTGCTTGATAAATAGTCGATAGGTAAGGGTAGGGATAAGTTTCCAATTTTAAGAATGTAAAAAAAAGTAGGAAAAAGCTTGCATCTTGTTGTAGGTATGTCTAGTTTTGCATCCCCAAACACACACGCTGCGGGCGTGGTGAAATTGGTAGACATACCAGACTTAGGATCTGGCGCCGCAAGGCATGGGGGTTCGAGTCCCTCCGCCCGCACTATCTGGTTTTATAAATGAGTGATTTAGTGACTTAGTGATTCAGTGGTTTCTTTTACACTTTTTCACTAACCTAATTCACTCATTTTCTTTTTATAGCACATTTTCAAATTCCCAATTCAGAAATTTAAACATATATCATGGAGGTTCTGTTAGAAAAAAGCACACCCACCAATGCCACGCTAACTATCAAACTAGCGAAAGAGGATTATCAACCTAAAGTAGATAAAACAATCAAAGATTACAGCAAGCGTGTGGCTTTGAAAGGCTTTCGTCCTGGAAAAGTTCCTGCGAACGTAATCCAAAGAATGTACGGCAAAAGCATTGTTATCGACGAAGTAAATAACTTGCTTTCAGAAACCGTAAGTAGCTATATCCGTGACAATAAACTTGCTGTGGTAGGTGACCCACAAATTAGTCGTGAAAAAGCGGATGCAGTAAATTGGGATAAGCAAACAGAATTTGAATTTAGCTATGAGCTAGGTCTAGCATCTGATTTTGAGGTGACTATCAGCGCGTTGCCTGCGGTTGCTACTTATACGATTGAGGCAGGCGAAAAAGAACTTAACGACACCATCGAGAATCTTCGTACCCAGTTCTCTGGTCAAATCAACCCTGAAACGTCGGAAGCTGGAGATATGCTTTACGGTGAGTTGAAGCAGGTAGGTGGTGAATTCACGACTAAAACAGCGATTCCTTCGAAGCAAATCAAAGAAGATGCGCAGGCAAAATTTGTAGGTTTAACGAAAGGAAGCGAAGTGACGTTTGATATTCGTGACACGTTTGTGGACGATAAGGCTATCGCTCTTTTGACGGGTAAGAAAGAAGACGAAATTGCCGAATTTTCAGGTGAGTTTGCGTTTGTGGTAGAAGACGTTACGCGTCAGGCGCCTTCAGAAATCAACCAAGAGTTTTTTGACAAAGTGTTGGGGGTTGGCAAAGCTGAAGACGAAGAGTCGTTCCGTTCACAAGTTGCTGAAATCATTCAACGCAACTATGCGCGTGAAGCTAATTCATTGTTGCGTCGTGACATCGATCAATTGTTATTGGATAACATTCAAATCGACCTTCCAGAGGCATTTTTGAAAGATTGGTTGTTCCAGTTGAATGAAGGTAAGTTTACGGCAGAACAAATCGACGCAGACTACCCTCAATTCACAAAATCTTTGAAGTTGTCGTTGATTAAAAACAAATTGGCCGAGCAAACTGAAATCAAAGTAGAGCAAGCAGAAGTCATTGCTCGTGCTGAGGATATGGTTCGTGAGCAGTTTGGTATTTACGGTGATTCATTGGGCGACCAGATGGAAGAAACCATCCGCAAAATTGCGATGAATTACCTCACTACTGAGAAAGAGAACAACTACTCGAAGATGTTCAACTTAGTATTTGATGATAAAGTGTTTGAGTACTTGAGCGGACAAGTAACGCTTGAGGCAAAAACAATTGACGTAGAGCAATTCAAAGAAATTGTGAACGCGTTGAGCTAATCACATTTCTGAGTTTTATATTGGGAGGTCGCTATCTGATAGCGACCTCTTTTGTTTTATGGCTTCTTCACCAGTACAATAACGCCCGAAGCCCACGTCATTTTTACCATCTGAAAGCGGGAGTCATTTTCGAGGGTTTGAATGAGGTTTTCCACTTTTTTATCGTGTCCATCGGGCCAATTGGGCTGTGGTAACATATCGTCGATGATATAAAAACCGCCATCTTTGACCAAAGCCAAAGTTTCTTCCAAGTGGTTGTATTTCCCAGGCCAGGTATCAGCAAAAATCAGGTCAAAATGATTCTGCGGGAGTTTCACAATGACATCTTCCCCTAAACTGTGAATGAGTTCTAACCTTGCATCCGAACCAAGGTATTTTTGGGCAATTTGGATGAGTGCCTCGTCTGATTCTACGGAAATAAGGTGAGCGTCGGGTGTCATCCCTTCGAGCATCCAGGCCGTTGCTCGTCCTGCGCCCGTACCAAGTTCAAGAAATTTTCCTGCGGGTTTGCTGGCAACAAACGTCCGAAGAAATGCCCCAGTGAGGTCGTCGGAAGGTTGTCCAAAGCTAATGGCTGCGGCATCGGCGTCGATGGCGGCTAGGAGGGTAGGTTTTTGAGGGATGGGTAAGTCGGTCATCATTAATTTCTGTCTATCTTTGTTCAAAGAAAGCGAGAAACGATGCAAAAATATCCGATAGGAATCCAGAATTTTCAGAAACTACGGGAAGGTGGATATATATATGTGGACAAAACAGCCTTTATTTATCGGCTTACCCAACAAGCAGGTTATTATTTTCTATCGCGCCCTCGTCGTTTTGGGAAGTCGTTGCTGGTGAGTACGTTGCAGGCGTTGTACGAAGGTAAGCAGGAGCTTTTTGTAGGTTTGTACATTGGTGATAAATGGGATTTTAGCCAGACGAATCCCACGCTTGTGATTTATTTTAATCAGATGAGTTTGCGTGATGTGGGTTTGGAGCAATCGCTGATAACGACGTTGCGTAACGAAGCCCGCCGCCATGATTTAGTTTTGGAGAGTGAAGGGGTAGGCTTTATGTTTCAAGAGCTTATCGAGAAACTGCACGTCAAGACGGGTCGAAAAGTGGTGGTGTTGGTGGATGAATACGACAAGCCGATAGTGGATTATTTGGAAGAACTACCCATTGCGCACTTGAACCGTCAGTTGTTGAAATCGTTTTATGGGATACTGAAACCTTCGGACGAACATTTGGAGTTTGTGTTACTGACAGGTGTGAGCAAGTTTGCGAAAGTGAGTGTGTTTTCGGATTTGAATAATCTCAATGACATAAGTTTAGATGACGATTACGCTAATTTGGTAGGGATAAGTCAACCAGAATTGGAAGCTAGTTTTGAGGAAGAGATTAGGGCTTTTGCGCTAAAACAAGAAATTTCCAGAGAAGCGTTTTTGGAGAAAGTGAAAGAGTGGTACAATGGGTATTCTTGGAACGGGGTTGACAGGGTTTATAATCCTTTTTCGTTGTTAAACTTCTTTTCTAAAAAAGGGAGTTTTCAAAATTACTGGTTCAGTACAGGGACACCGACGTGGTTAATTGGCTTGTTGCGTAGCCAAGGGATTTATCAGATAGAGGGGCAGGAGGTATCGGCTATTAGTTTAGATACCTTTGATATTGAACGGTTAGAAGTTTATCCTATCTTATTTCAGACGGGCTATTTGACGATACGTTCAGAGGAAGATGGGATTTATGTGTTGGATTATCCTAACCAAGAAGTGAAGCAATCGTTTTTACAATATTTGTTGCAAGGTTATCGTCAAGGTTCATTGGGAGAGGGCTTGCCTTTAGTAGTACATCTTCGGAATGCTTTGCAAAACAATGACTTAGCGAAAGCGATGGAGGTGATGAATACCGTATTTTCGTCATTGCCTTATGACTTGTGGCAAAAAGAGAATGAGCGTTTTTATCACGCGCTTATTCATCTTACCTTTACTTTGCTTGGGGTATATGTGCAGTCGGAGGTACATACGTCGCGTGGCCGTTGTGATGCGTTGGTACACACACACACGTATATTTATGCATTTGAGTTTAAGCTGGATAAAACAGCAGAGGAAGCGCTGGCACAGATACTAGATAAGGGGTATTTGTCGGCTTATAAGCACCTTGGTAAGGAGCGTATTGCGGTAGGAGTTAATTTTTCGACTGCGAAAAAAGCAGTCGATAGCTGGCAAATTCAAGTGGTCAACGACTAGCTTACTACTGCTGGTTGCTGACCACTTTCTACAATTTCGTTCGTTATTTGGCTTGTGGGTACTGACTTAGGTCGGGACGGTTGAAATCAGTGAAGATGTTTTCAGGGAGTTTATCAAACACCATGATGTCGGTAAGGTCACGGTCGCCACGCTCACCCGAAAGAAGTATTTTTCCGTGTTTCTTATAATCAATCCACGGGCGAATGAAGCCAGGTTTTTCGGCATCAAATTTGGGGTAATACGCCCACTGCCACACCAAATGATTAGCTTTGTTGAGCCACACTTTGTACTTGTTGTCAGGCGTATTTCCGACGTTCTTGAATGTGAGTTGGATGACGTCAGCATCGGCGCCGTCTTGCGTTTTTTCTTCCCCAAGGTATTTTAAAGTAACGCCTGAGTCTTTGAGTTTGAAGGGCATGGTAAGCCAATACCCGTCATTTATCCAAGCGCCTTTCCCTTGTTTTAAATACTTAGCCAACGAGTCAGGATGGGTTTGTTCTTGTCCATATTTGAAAACCCGCCCTTTGCCGTCGTTGATGTTTAATAAAATGGTTTGGTCATTGTTTACGTTGTCCACCCGAACATTCCCAGTCCATTTGTCCCAAATCAATTTTCGGTTTCCGAAGAAGTTCCATGCAATAAAATGGGTTTTGTCCCAATTTTTACGCCCTCCCATTGCTTCCATTGCCTTGTCGGCGAGTTCGATGGCCTTCGAATCGGAGCCAGCTTGGTCAAAACCTGTAGCTGCTGGGTTATTTTGGGCAAAAAGGCAGGTGGAAATTGCCAAATAAAGAAAAAATCCGAGGATAAAATGTTGTTTCATACAAGTGGTTTTTGAGTTAAAATCCGTAAAAAGGGCGCTTCTACTGGCTTAATTGATGATAGTCATCAAGATAACTGATTTTTGTCATACATTTTTACGTTTAATAGAGAGAATTTTACATCGTTCAATTCAACCACACACGACGATGAGAGCCATATTAGTTCCGATAGATTTTTCCGAAAATTCACAACGAGCGTTGGAGTTTGCGCAGGAAATAGCCGAACGTTACGACGCAGGTATATCGTTGGTGCACGCTTTTCATCCGCCCGTTGTGGATCCCAACCTGCCTGCCGAAACGCTGGTAGCGCTGGCCGAACAAACCGAAAAACTCAACCAAGAAACACTCTTGAAGTGGGAAAGTGACTGTCGAGCAGATGGTTTTGCGTGCCAAAGTAAACTCGTTTACGGCGCCGCTGCGGAAGTAGTTTTGGACGAAATTAAAGCCCAAAAGCCAATTTTAGTGGTGATGGGAAGAACAGGAAAAGGGGGGTGGTTGGATAAAATTATTGGCAGTGTAGCGGCTGGCGTAGCAGGAAAAGCAAGTTGTCCTGTGTTGGTTTTACCGCCCCAAACAGAAACTCGTACGATTCGAAAAATAGTGTATGCGACCGAACTCGAACGCCCCGAAGAAAATGCCCTTGGGTTTGCATTCAACCTCGCCGAGCACTTTAAAGCGGAATTGGATTTGGTAAAAGTAAAAGCACCTTTTGAGGTAGATGTCTTTGACGATGCGCAGTTTGTGCAGGATATTTCGGAGGTGTTAGGCAGTAAAAAGTACACCTTACAAGTGATAGAATCTGACTCGGTCGTAGGAGGATTACAGAAATACGCCGACGAACAACACGCGGACTTGATCGTGATGGCAACGCGCAAACGCGATTGGTTGTCAGGGATTATCAATCCAAGCGTGTCAAAAAAAATGGTACTTGCTACGCATATTCCTGTGCTGGTGTGCCACTTAGAATTGTCTGAATTAATTGACATTTAGAGGCTGACAAAGCATTGAATATAATCTTGCGAGAATGGGTTGTTTATAGCACACCTAGGTTCGGTTTGAGCCTAGGTGTCTTTGTTTTTAGAAGTCGCCAGTGTAAAATGGACTAACGACATAATGGCTAGAGTCGCGCTGCAAGCGATTGGACGCGCGTTCAATCCAAACTACATAGTCGGTTTGGCCTTTTAGTCGGTTGAGAATACCTGAAAAATCTTCCTTCGCCTGACGTTTATGTGCATAGACCTTGGCGACCTGCCGAATATGCACTTTATGAAGTTCTTGGAGCGTCATTTCTTTGCCATCAACAAACAGGGTGACGTTGTCTTGGTATTTTGGATAGATGTCTAAGTATTTGTCGGGGCGGACATAGACCATCGTTCCCTGGCGTTTGAAGAAACTTGCTTCCAACAATTGATTCATGTTGCCCGACCAAGTTCTTTCCATTTTTTCGCGAGTTTCGGCGGGATTGGTTTGAACGCCTCTCACTTTATCTTTGAAAGAAACGTCGTATAAATATTGTTTGAAGGCGCTGTTGTGGGTAAACAAACCTTCTTGCGTTAAGACCTGAGAAAGCACATTGGGGTAGTCAGACGGGGGAATGTTGGGATAGCAACCCACTTCTGGGTCGTAACAAAAATCAAAAAAGGCCATTTTGTATCCTTCTGATGTCTCGTCTCTTCGTCTGATAATTTTCATGGTCTCGATGCCATAGTCGCCCAAAATCACGTTTTTGATGTCTGAAATGCGCCCTTCCGCGTCACGTTCGATGCCTTGAAGTTCAAAGGCAACTCCGTGGTTTTTTAGTGCTTTATGAATGGCAGCAATGTCTTTATCAGTGGCGTATGGGGTAATAACGCCATAAAGTTTTCCCTTTTTGGCGACCAAATAACGGGTTCCGAACTCGGAGGGACTCAACGAAGTACGTTGGGCGGGTGAGTAGGATTGCAAACACATTAAAATAACGCCTATGGCCACCACAAACGAGGCATATCGCCAGCTGCTTCGCCACGTTGGGGTTCGATTCATCATCTTAATGCGGTTTTTGAGCAGCGATTGGTTGAAGTGATTGGTAAACGTAAAATGTTCGGGGGAGGTGAGGGTTTTCATGGCTTTATAGGTGACTGAGTGGTAAAAATGGCAAAAGTTCGCTTGATAATTTGAGGGTTTTCGTCATCGTACCAAGCATAACAATGCACGGCGTATAAGTGATGAATTGTTAGCTTTTCGGCGTCTTCGAGGGTAGAGGTTTGGTTGTCGATGATAAACAGGGCATCTCGGTAAAAACGCTCAATTTGTAGTTGCTTATCTGAATTAAAATAAATTTGATTTCGCGCTCCTGTTTGGCACAAGTAGTTCAATCCACTTTCTTTAAATTCGGAAAAACTTACCTTTTTTTCTTGGTTAGGGGTCTTTAGGCGCGCTTGGTATTCTCTTTTTAGGAGCTCATAGCGGTGGTCATCAAGCCAATGGTTTATGTCTTGTTCATCTTTTTGGGCAAGTTCAGCGAGCGAGGTAATGGCAGTATAGGTACGGCCTGCGCTACAGTAGTTTCTGGCAATTTCTATGGAACCGCCCGTGAGTGCAATCGGTTTTTTAGTTTCATCGATTCTGCTTTGGCATTGGCTTTTTCTATCATTTTTTGCCCAAGCGGTTGTTAGGTCAATGGCGCTAATAAAGTGGCTAAATGGGTCAAATTTGATTTGGTCAACCAAAAAATTCCACCCAATTTTTCGAAATTCGTCTTGAATATTGGCTAAATCCTGCAAAGTACATTTGGGCGTGACAAGCCAGTAAAGCCGATTGTTCTGAAATACGACGTAAGGAGTTTTTGATACAAGGGTGTCAGAAAAGGCTATTGATGTAACTTCGGGGGTTGCGATAGGCGCAGGTGCTAGTTCAAAATCATTGAAATGAGGGTTTGGAGGGGGTTGATGCGAGGTTAGAACGTCCTTCAACTCAGGCACTTTCTGTACAATTATCTTTTGAACCTTCTCTCGATAAGGCTTCGTAAACGCTGCACACACCCAAATCGAGGCAATAAACAGTCCGTATTTCCCCACGGCTTTCCAGCTGGATTTTCGTTTGTTCATCATCGCAATCCGACTTTTTAGCAGCGATTGGTTGAAGTGGTTGGTAAACGTAAAATGTTCGGGGGAGGTGAGGGTTTTCATGGCTTTAGTGGTAAGTAAAGATTAAAATATGGGCTTTTTTATCTTTGAAGGCATCCTTGAAACGGGCTAAGTACAAATCTTGAAATGAGATTTTTTCAATTTCTTCAATGCTCGAAACTCTGCCATTCAAATACACTATGTTGCTGCGGTACTCTTCTCCAATTCTGATATAGTTGTCACTTGATAAATTGATTCTAGTAGAAGTTTTATTTTGGGATTTTAAATACTCCAAAGATGCTTTGGAATAATCACGATTACCTCCTCCTCCTACTTTTCTGTCTGTTTCGATAACAAGGTAGTCGAGGTGATGGGCGCGTAAATCCTCAAGAGATGCGCGGTAATCGTCCTCTGCCAGTTTTTTGAATTCGGGTAAAGAAGGCTCTAGTTCACTAATTCCCATCATTCCCTTTTTATTAATCGTCGCAAAACCTGAAATGGATTGACAAGGTACGAACAACTCTGCGTCCCCAATGGCCGAGGAGGTACTTCCTGCGCCTTTATTCAGACATATCACGCCGATACGTTGGTTAAACAACCGTAGTGGATCAAGTTTAAATTCGGTAGTCTCAAATTCGAGCCCATATTTATTAAGCTCTTGCTGAATGGCATTTAGGTCCGAAAGTTTTGATTTTGAGGTAACTAGCCAATAGACTGTGCTGTCTCTATAAATCAAGTATTTTGTAGAAGTGATAGGTTCTGAAGTAGGGACAAATTTGGGCTCAGTAGAGATGGAATGAGAGTCTAAAAGGGTGATAGGAGCGGGGCTTTTCCATTCAAAATCTCGTAAATTTTCTTTGGGAATGCTGGCTGAGACCTGCAAAACGGGTTGAAGCTCAGGCATCTTTTTTACGAGAGTCGCTTTTACTATTTCCCGATAAGGCTTAGTAAACGCCGCGCATACCCAAAGCGAGGCAATAAACAGTCCATATTTACCAAAGGCTTTCCAACTAGACTTGCGTTTGTTCATCATCGCAATTCGACTTTTTAGTAGCGCTTGGTTGAAGTGATTAGCGAAGGTTTGTTGGGAGGTATTGAGGGTACTTCGTAACAAATGAAATTGATACGATTTCTTTTCAACACCCGTGTTAAGCACGGCGCGGTCGGTGATGTATTCGAGGGTTTCTTGCACCAAACGCTGGTGCCACCACGCAAAAGGGTTGAACCAAAAGACACACTTTAGCAGTTCAGAACTGAGCATATCGAGGCTGTGGTACTGCTGGGCGTGGATGCACTCGTGCGTCCATACCTGTTCCCATTCGTCGGTGGTGTGTTGGTGAGGGTTGTAAAAAATCCAGTGAAAAAACGAAAAAGGGGCTGTAAGGGTTGTATTTTCTACCAATACTACGTTAAAATCGGTGGCGTAGAGCGTGCTTTTTTGCTTGAGCCGCCAGAGGGAAGCCAATTGTACCAAAAATTTTGCCCCCAATATCCCCACACCTAGCCAATAGACCAACGCAATCCAAGAAAAGAGTGTCCACGTTTTTTGTGGGGATGCCACAGTACTGACTGCCTTGGACTGGCTTTCTTCCTTCACTATTGTTGCAGCAGTGCGCGGTGACGACCCCTGAGTCGTTACGAAGGGCTGCTTTGGCGCTTTTTCCTTGGTCCAAGAAGCCGCTTGGTTGACGATTTGAGCGGGCGTGTCGGGTACCCATTCCCAATCGGGGACGGGGACGATGGGCAACACCAAGGTCGCGGCAACATTGAGCCACAACAACCATCGATTCACCTGCAAAAAAGTTTCGCGTTTGACGAGCCAAGCGTAGGCGCCCGTCAAAATAGCCATCACCAAACTGGCTTTCAGTAGATAGGAGAGGAGTTCGAAGTTCACGGTTTAGTCGAGGTTAAGAGGTGAAAAAATGGTTGAGTGGGAATGATTAAGCTTCGCTTCCTCCTTCAATCATGCGCAGAATTTCGCGCAGCTCATCGGCGGAAACTTTGTCGTTTTGGGCAAAATACGACACCAAATTTTTGTACGAATTATCAAAATAATTGTCAACCAACTTGCTGATAACGAATTGGTTTTGGTAAGACTCTTTTGACACCAGCGGATAATATTCGTAGGTGTTTCCATAAGTTCGATGCCCGATGTAGCCTTTTTCTTCGAGATTTCGAATAATGGTTGACACGGTATTGTAGTGCAATGGTGGGTTGGTGAAAAACGGCATAAGGTCTTTCACAAAAGCACGTTCGGCTTTCCAGAGAGCGTGCATAATTTCTTCTTCTTTGTTTGTTAGCTTTTCCATGTCACAAATATGCTACTATATTTGTAGTTTACAAACTATTTTTGTAGTATTTTTTTAATGAGCTTTTTCAAACCATTTTTGGCATTTTTGGTTTGACAATATGTGTATCAACCTATATCACTGTTTAACTCATTCACAAAATGAAAAAATTGATTCTTGTTGGGGCGATGTTTGCCATGCAGGCATTTATTCAACGCCCAGTCGAAACCCCGATTCCATTATGCCAAACCTCACACGACATGGCTGCGTGGGCGGCTGATGCCAATTTTATGGCGATGCACGATGCGCCCGAAGCATATCACTACGCGGGCAAAGGAGAAACCATTACGTTTGCCACTCCTGATGGTAAAGACGCATCAGGCTTTTTGATCAAAGCTCCGAAGAAGTCAGACAAGTGGCTCTTTGTCTATCAAGAATGGTGGGGACTTAATGACCACATCAAGCACGAAGCCGAAACGTTTTACAACGATTTGGGCGACGTAAACGTGTTGGCCTTAGATATGTACGACGGCCAAGTGGGTACAACGCCGCAAGAAGCGGGTAAAATCATGCAGTCCGTACCAAAAGAGCGTCTGACGGCCATCATGCAAGGTGCCTTAAATCACGTAGGCAAGAAAGCGAAGATTGCAAGTGTGGGCTGGTGTTTTGGTGGTATGTTGTCGTTGCAGTCGGCGCTGTTAGAAGGAAAGCAAGCAGTGGGCTGTGTGATGTATTACGGTCGTCCAGAGCAGGATGTTGAAAAACTTAAAACGTTGAACGTAGACGTGTTGGGTGTTTTTGGAAAACAAGATAAGGCTCCTTCGCCTGAAATGGTAGAGCAGTTTGAGCAAAATATGAAAGCTGCGGGCAAACAAGTAACCGTGAAAATGTACGATGCGGTGCATGGTTTTGCCAACCCAAGCAACCCTAAACACGACGCAACGGCTACGGCAGATGCGTACAAGCATTCCATTGAGTATTTGAAAAAGAAGTTTAGCTAATAAAAATTGTTTGCTCTGATGCGAGTGCAAGGCGTTAGAATTGTTATTTAGCAAAGTCTTGAAATACCTTAGTACAGAAAGTCGGTTAGAAATAGCCGACTTTTTGCTTATTTTGCCAAAAAACTAATTTATATGGGAGAACTACAAATAACAGAGATAGCGTGTGAGACAGCATATGAATTTGTTGACTATCTGAGATTAAGTAAGGAACATTGGGGGGATTTGAAGTCCTCACAACGTCCTTGGATATTCCGAGGCCAATTAGACTCAATGTGGGATATTAAACCATCACTTTTTAGAAAAAGAGAGTTTGATAAATCGAATTTAATATATATACTAAAAGAAAAAGAATTGTCTTTATTGATGGAAAAAAGTGGGAAAAGAAATTTCTTAAGTAATCCAGCTATTAGAGCAATAAGTGAAAATAATTACACCTCACCTAATATAAAAGAATGTATTTTGTATTACTTTTTAGAGAAACGATTGATACGAGAATTTATCTTGGCGGCAGATTATCATGCTTTTGATATTCTTATTGATGAGGATTTTACAAGTTTGGATAATCTTACCATTGACGATTCTTTAAAGCTGCTACATGAATCTATTCCTCTAGATTTTACAGAGTTAGAACCGCAATTGCAATTTGATTATTTGAAGAATAAGAAATTTATACCTAAAAGTTATATTGGGCTTGCTCAACATCATGGAATTTATACACGTTTCATAGATTTTACTTATAATCCCCTTACTGCAGCTTATTTTTCAAGCTGCAGTTTTAAACCTGATTTTACTGATTTTGGAAAAAAAATAGTGGTTTGGGCCGTTAATAAGCATGTATTTAGCCCTAACTTGCGAGCCTATATTAATAAAGGTTCAAGTTTAGCAAGTTATCAACTCTATGAATCAAGTCGAAATAGTAATACCTATTTACAAAGGCAAGAAGGATTATTTATATATCCTGAGTTTCCGTATGAATATTATGCTAAATATGGGTCATTCCCTGCCTTTGAAGAGTATTTGAAATGTCTCCCTCATACATATTTAGATTATAATGTTAAAAAAATAACTTTACCATATAGTAAGGTTTTTGAGTTAATTTTGATACTTCAACGTGAAAATGTTCATCTAATAAATATGATGCCGACGTTAGATAATGTAGCGGAATCATTGCGATTAAAGTGGAAATGGGAAACGTGGACGGATAATAGTGTTTCTTAGGACTGAATTATTTTAGAAAATACATTTTTGAATTCCAGACTTTATTTGGAATCTCTATTATACCAAACCTATAAGGTTTCAAAAACCTTACAGGTGTAAGAATACAGTAAACTAAGAAACGCTACTTGGAAGTTCAAGTAGCGTTTTCTGTCATCAATTAGACCATTGAAGTTACTATTGTTTCAATAATTGTTTGCGCTTTTCGCGGCTGCTGTAAATCCATTCATAGACCGTAGGAAGGATAAGCAGCGATAATAAGGTAGCCGTGATAAGTCCTCCGATGACCACAATTGCCAGTGGTTTTTGCGTCTCAGAGCCAATCCCCGTCGATATAGCGGCAGGTAACAAACCGAGTGACGCCATCAAAGCGGTCATCACAATAGGGCGGAGCATGGCTTTCGAACCATCTTTAATCGCCTCAATCAGCGGCATTCCTGCTTTCAGATTTTTGTGGTAATTGTTGATAAGAATAACCCCATTTTGGGTAGCAATCCCAAACAGGGCGATAAAGCCTACCCCCGCCGAGATACTAAAGTTGACTCCCGTCAGCAACAGGGCCGCAATTCCTCCAATGAGGGCAAATGGCACGTTGAGCAGCACCAAAATAGAGTCGAGGGCATTGCCAAAGGAAACAAACAAGATAAAGAAAATCAGGATTAAGCTGATGGGTACCACCAAGGCCAAGCGGTTTTGGGCGCGTTGTTGGTTTTCAAACTCCCCATTCCACTTCATTTCGTAGCCTTTGGGCAATTTCACAGCGGCGTTCACTTTCGATTGAGCCTCGGCAATGGTGCTACCTAAGTCGCGGCCGCGTACCGAAAACTTCACGGCGATAAAACGAGCGTTGTCTTCGCGGTAGATGAACGCAGGCCCCGCCACGTTTTCAATGCTTGCAATTTGTTTCAAAGGTATTTTACCACCGTTGAGAGTAGGTACTTGGAGCTGACCAATTTGTTCAATCGACGAACGGAACGGCTGGTCGTAGCGGAGACGCAAGTCAAATTTCTTTTCGCCTTCATAGACTTGACTCACGGCCTTTCCACCAATGGCCATTTCGATGACGGCGTTGGCGTCGGCGGCATCAATGCCATACTGGGCCATTTTATCGGGATTGAGCGTAATGCGAAGTTCGGGTTGACCCAAGTTACGGAACACGCCTAAATCTTCCACTCCCTGTACTTTTTTGAGGACGTTGAACACTTCTGTGATTTTTTTGTCCAAGATATTCAAATCGTCGCCCTGAATTTTTACGGCAATAGAGCCTTTTACCCCCGAAACTGCCTCGGCGACGTTGTCCGAAATAGGTTGTGAAAATCCAAAGTCCACTCCTTTGAAGCCTGCTAATTTCGCCTGCATTTCGGCCACCAGTTGGTCTTTGGTGATGTCGCGTTTCCATTCGTTGGCAGGGTACAAGTCCACAAAAAACTCTTGGTTAAAAAAGCCTGTGGGGTCAGTACCGTCGTTGGGGCGACCTGTTTGGCTAATGACTCCTCGTACTTCTGGGAATTGCTCAAACACCTGACGGAATTTACGGGTAAAGTGGTAGCTATCTTCGAGGCTGATACTGAGCGGCATACTCGCCCGAACGTAAATTGAGCCTTCGTTGAGCTGAGGTAAAAACTCGGAACCTACAAAATGAAACGCTCCAAGGGCCAAACCAAGTGCCGTTACCCCCGCTACCATAGCTCGTTTGGGGTGACTCATGACGGCATCAAGTAGGGGCGCATACGCTTTGTTGAGTCCCGATATGATGGGGTTATGACGCTCACGAACGTTTTTGTTCAATAAAATGCTACTCAATACGGGCACAAACGTCAACGCCAGTAACAACGCCCCCAACAAGGCAAAGCCAATCGTAAATGCCAAGGGACTGAACAGCTTTCCTTCTACTTTTTGGAATGAAAAAATAGGTAGCAAAGCGGTGATAATGATGAGCTTAGACGTAAAAATGGATTTCCCCATTTCTACGGCCGTTTTGAGTATTCGGCTGAGTTTAGCACGTTTGTTAAAGCGCTCCATTCCCTCTTTTTCCGCCCAATGCGCCAGCATTACAAACAGTCCTTCGACCATCACCACGGCTCCGTCGATGATAATCCCGAAGTCAATCGCGCCAATGGAAAGTAGGTTGGCCGTCATGCCTTTGACCCGCATTAAGATAAAGGCAAACAATAACGCCAACGGAATGATGAGGGCTACTGTAACCGTCGTACGCCAATCGGCCAAGAATATCAACAAGATGACCGTCACCAGCGTAATCCCCAAGGCCACGTTTTCGCCTACGGTGTGCATGGTGTGATTGTTGAGTTCAGTACGGTCGTAAAAAACCTTGATTTTAACGTCTTGCGGCAATACCGTTGAGTTGAGGTAGGCTACTTTTTCTTTCAATTTGGGCAAAACTTCGCCTGGGTTTTCACCTTTCCGCATCAACACAATTCCCTCTACGACGTCGTCGTGAAAATCGCGGCCAACGATGCCTAGCTGAGGAAGGTTAGAAGGACGAACGGTACTGATGTTTGAAATCCGAACGGGAACACCGTTGATGTTTTTGACGATGATTTTTTCGATGTCAGGTACGTCTTTTACGATACCAATTCCGCGCACTACAAAGGCTTGCTGGCCTTCTCGTACGATGTCCCCCCCTACGTTGACGTTGGCGCGTTGGAGCGCACCATAGACGTCGAGTGCGGTGAGGTTGTATTTGGTGAGCAAATTGGGGTTAACACTTACTTCAAAAGTGCGAACTCGTCCACCAAAACTTACTACGTCGGCTACGCCTTGGACGGCTTTGATGTTTTTCTGAATCACCCAATCTTGGATGGTTTTAAGTTCAGTCACCGATTTGGTCGGCGACGTAAGCGTGTAGCGGTAAATCTCGCCCGTAGGGCCTGCGGGAGGCTGAATTTCGGCATTTACACCTTCTGGAAGGTCAACGTTAGACAATTTCTGACTCGCTTCCATGCGGGCGTTGAAGTTGTCAACACCGTCTTCAAAGATGATTTTGATAAACGACAACCCAAACAAATTGACGCTACGAATCGCGGTACGGCGGCTGATGGAGTTCATTTCGGTTTCAATCGGAATCGAAATAAAACGTTCTACTTCTTCGGCACTCCGACCAGGCCATTGGGAGATAATGACCACTTCGGTATTGGTAACGTCGGGATAGGCTTCAACGGGGGTATTGTAAAAACTTACGGCCCCTGCAATCACTACCAACAAGGTGACAAAAAAGACGATTCCCTTGTTTTTGAGTGAAAAGCCAATGATATTTTTGATGAATTTATTCATGACTTAGTCGGTTAATTCATTGAATAACAAAAGCGCACCTTCAGTTACGACGCGGTCGCCGTCGCGGAGATTGGCTTTGATATAGCTGTATTTGGAAGTACTTTTAATGACTTCTACTGGAACCGATTGGTAATTTCCTTTGCCTTTGTCGAGAATGACGAAGTAGCGATCTTCGCTAAAAATGACCGATTTGGGGTTGACTGCCAACAATTTTTCGGGCTTTTCGATGTGAAGTTTTACCGTACAAAACATATCGGGCTTGAGCAAGCCTCCTGGGTTTTGAAGCACTACGCGCGCTTGCAATACTTTGCTATCGTTGTCGATGACCTGACTGATGTTGTCGATGCGGCCTTGGAACACGCGGTCGGGATAGGCAAGGGTGTTGATGTTGACTTCTTGTCCTATTTTAACAGCCTGAATGTCAGACTCATAAATATTGATAAGCACCCATACATCCGAAAGATTTGAAATCGTAAACAAGCTGTTTCCGTTGTCGGGGCGGATTTGCATATTGGGGTTAATGTTCCGCTCTACGATGTAGCCACTTACGGGTGCCGAAACGGTAAAAATAGGCTGGCTGTTGGCCGAAGTTCCGCCGTACATTTTTAGCACTTGGCTAGAACGTTCCAATTCAGAAGAGGCGATTTCGAGTTGTTTGCGGGCGTTCACCAAATCGTTTTCAGACGAAAATTTGGTTTTATACAACTGCTCTACGTTGTCAGCGTTGCGTTTGGCGATGTCATAGTTCGATTTGGCCGTGTTGTAATCCTTGACAAATTGGCTAACATCGGCGCTTTGAAGTTTGGCCAGCACTTGTCCTTTTTTGACAAAAGCTCCTAGTTCAGCATTGACATCCAGCACATTGCCGCTAACCATCGGATAGACGCGGTCCACTTGTTTTTGGTCAAACGACACTTGACCTGTAAACTGCAACTCCTGTTCGTAGTTACGGAGTTGAACGGTATCGGTGCGAAACGCCGAACCCATATCTTTGGTCTTTGGCTCTTCGTTTTTTTGTTCGCTTTGGCACGAGACGAGAACGATAGCGGGTAGGCAGAGTACCCACAATAGTAACTTGGTTTTCATTGGATGGCAGAATTGAGAGTTAAAACACCTTCGCGTTGGTGACGTAGTTAAGTTGTTGTTGGGCTTGATACAGGCGATTGGCGCTGTCGATGAGCATCAATTGTGCGTCTTTGTAGGCCCTAATTTTATCAATAAAGCTGACCAAATCAATCACCCGACGGGTGTAGTCTTCGGTGGCATTTTTAGAAATATCTTGGATACTTTGGAGATACTCTGGCGTTATTTTGGCCTGTAACTGAGTCGCTTGCGTATATTGTTGGTAGGCATTTACGACTTCTTGTTCCACTTGAATCCCCACTGCGTTGCGCCCTTCTTTTGCTTGGTCAATTCCCCAGCGGGCAGCCTGAATATTTCCTTGGTTTTTGTTCCGAATGGGTAAGTCTATCAAAGCTTGTACTCCCAAGTAGTGCGGAAAAGCAGCACCTACCCGTTGATAATCAGCACCCAACGTAAGGTTAGGAGTGGCAAGTGCCTTTTGGTAGGTAAGGTTTTGTTGATTATAGCTAATTTGTTGGTCGGCCAAACGCAAATCGGGGCGTAAAGTAAGGGCTTGGCTGACCAAATCGTTCAACGCCCCCGCAGTTTTAGGGGTAGAAACTTCATTGACGGGAGTAATATACGTTGTACCGTTGATGGACAACAACGTCCGCAATGTCGCTTCGTCTTGGCTGATTTGGGCGTTTAAGTCAGTGAGGTCGCTTTCCCAGTTTTTTTGTTCCAATTCAAGACGCGTTACTTCGTAAGGGGCAATGACACCTAGTTTTAGTTGCGCCCGAAACGCTTCCAACAAGGATGCTAGTTGCTTGCCTTGCAATTGGAGCATGGTTAGTTTTTGTTGGTTGGTAGCCAAATTTCCAAATGCCTGTGCCAACTGAAAACGAACATTCCGCATGAGGTCTTGAAAAGCAGACTGCTGTAGCGCCACGTTGGTTTCGGCCAACTGAACAAGTTTACTTCTTAATTTGACCAAACTCACGATTTGCTGAACTTGAATGTTGATGACGCCGCCCGTTGGATTGTACAAATCAGCGTTGTGGCCATAAGGAAGCAGTTTGTTGCTGTACCCGTTGTAGAGGTTGGTTTCTACAAATAAGTTGGGATTGTACCAAAGCTTGGCTTGTTCTTTGGCAGCTTCGGCTACGTTGACGTTGTATTTTTGAGCCAACAAAACAAAGTTTTTTTGGATAAATTGCTGTTCGGCCTGAGGAAGCGTAAGCGCTAGAGAGTCAGTTTGAGCGTGAACGAGGCGCGTGCTTAAAGTCACCATCCAGATGGCAAAAAGCAATGGATGAATACGCATAGCTAGATATAGTGAGAATGAGAGATAGAGCGGTTAGGCTGTTAATAAGTTGACAGTACAAATGTCGGTGGGTGTTATTAAAGGCGCTTAAAAGTCAGATTAAAACACTGTTAAATAGCTTCTCGAAAGTATCGTGCTTTCGAGAAGCAGAAGATGGGTTATTTGGTGGCCATGACGCGAAGCACGTCGGTACTATCGCTTTTGATTACTTCTTCTATTTGCTCAACGTGCGTGGCTTTGAAAGCCATGAGCATTTTCTTTTGATCGAGGGTGAGTTGATTTACTTTAAGGGCTTCGTCGGTTTCAATCCAGTGCCCATCGGCTCGGTAAAATAGCGCCATTCCCTGCTGTCCATTTTCGGTGAAATAAGCAAAGTAATAGTCAGGGTTTTCTTCCCACTCTACTTGGCGTGCTTTGGGGACGTGTTGGGCAAAACGGGTACGTACCTCGGTTGGAATTTGCTCCGCACTGATACGATGTTTGCAGGCCTGTATACTTAATATGAATAAAGCCGTGCTGAGAATGATTAACTTCTTCATGGCGTTGTTAAAATTTGTGGATGGAATCTTCTATGCTTGTTTTGGTACAAAAAATGTAAAAAGGAGAGTAAAGTGTTTACTAAGCTTTCCTGCTTAGCTTATGGATGGGTATTTTTTGAACATACGGTGGATGCCCGTGTGGAGCTCCCGATTAATACCATTGGAAGTGGAGTTGACTTGGCCTTGTGCCACGCCCCGCCAAATGAGCTGTTGGGTATGGGCATCGACTACGTCAACAATAAGTGTGCCTTCGGTGTAATTGACGGTGCGGAAACCAGCGTTCCATTGGTAGGGCCAGTTGGCGTAGCCCCAAGGCATGTACGCCCAACCCGACACAAATCCTCGGGGAAAACGTAAAAGGGTGGGAGCAAGGTAAGGAGTGGCCATGGGAGCATTAGGAACTTGTTCTTTACGCGCTTCGGTGTAGGTATGGAAGCTGACGAGTAAGTCTGGATGCTGTTCGTCGTATGCTAGTCCCTTTTTGGCAAGTTCTACATCCACGTCGTGTTTGACATGATTTGAAATAAGACCACTGTTGTACAATGGATTAGGACCCACTTTGATGTCGGGCGAGAGCCACGCGTATGATTTGAATTGTTTAAGGTTGACATTTTGGTCAACGTCGACACTTACTTGTGCTTGCGATGCTACGGAGAGGGCCATCGTTGCAAATACCGCTACTCCAATTTTCCAAAGTGCTTTCATGGTGATTCTCTTGTTGCAAATGGATGTGTTGAATGAACGCATCAAAAGTGCAACAAGAGAATTAAAGCCATTTTAAAGGCGTATTAAAAGCGAGTTAAAGTGCTTTTTTCTTTTTGGCGCGCCCTTCTATCCATTGATAAAGGGGAGGCAAAAGCAATGGAGTGAATAATAACGTGCTCGTAAGACCTCCAATAATAACGGTCGCCAAGGGGCGCTGCACGTCCGAGCCAATCCCAGTAGAAGTAGCTGCGGGAATTAAGCCGACAATGGCTACGACCAAAATAGAAAGTAACGGACGAAGCTGACGGACGGAGATTTGGAGGGTTTTTTCGTTGAGCGATTGGGTGTCAAGGTCAGGGGCGCGGTTAAACGCAGAGACAAGTACAATGCCTGCCATGACCGAAATCCCAAAAATAGACACAAAACCTACCCCTGCCGAAACGTTGAAGTGGTAGTCGCGAATGAGTAACGCGATGATGCCTCCCGCCAACGCAAAGAGAATGCACGTAAACGTTACGGCGGTGTGACGGAGGTTCCCAAACAGCATAAATAACACCAAGAACACCAGCACAATCGTGAGCGGAATGGTCAGTAGAAGCCCCTTTCCTGCACGGGCAAGGTTTTCGTATTGTCCTCCGTAGATGACTTGGTAGCCTTTAGGAATACTCAATTCTTTGTTGATACGTTGGCTAATTTCTTCCACAAAACTCCCTTGGTCGCGGCCACGGATGTTGGTTCGAACCGTAATCATTCGTTTTCCATTAATGCGGTAAATGTTGGTTTGACCGTCGGTAAAACGGACATCGGCCAGCTGACGCATCGGAATGAGCGCACCACTCGGCGCGGGTACTTGCAGGTTTTGAATGGCTTCAATCGAGTTTCGATTTTCGGGCAGGTAGCGCACCAATACGTCGTACCGACGGTTGGAGTCATAAAGCGTCGTGACTACTTTTCCGCCAATCGCGGCTTCAATCATGGTTTCGATTTGGGTAATATTAATGCCAAAACGAGCAGCTTGTTCGCGGTTGATTTGAATGGTAAGTTGAGCTTGGGGGCCTTCTTGTTCGAGATTGACCGAGACTGACCCGCTCGTTTCACGAACGATTTTGGCAATACTATCGGCTTTGGAGCGCATGAGGTTGAGGTCATTGCCCACAATCGAGACCGCGAGGTCGGCGGCACTTCCCGTCACAATTTCCATGACTTGGTCAATGATCGGTTGCCCAGAGGAGAAAAATACACCAGGAAATTGCCGTTGAAGGTCGGTTTGAATGGTACGAATCAAGTCTTTTTTCGAAATCGAATCCGACCATTCGTGGTAGTCATTCAGTGCGACCAAAATTTCCATGCGGTTGGCAGGAAAGGGATCGGTGCCGTCGTCGTTCCGCCCCGCTTGGGTAATCACCGATTTAACGGGCTTGTTTTTTGCGATGGTTTCGCGAACCGCGGGCATCAGCGAAGTCGTTTTTTGAATAGTTACCCCCGAAGGTAAAAAGGCCCGCATGAAAATAGAGCCTTCGTCCAACTCAGGTAAAAACTCAGTGCCGAGCTTTCCGCCAAACGAAATAAGCAAGAGCACAGTGGCGATACCGATGACCACGGAGGCTTTGTATTTTTTGAGCAAAACGTTTTTCAATAGCCACTCGTACCCGCGATCCAAGGCATCCAAAACTACGTTGTGGTGCTCTTTGATTTTGTTTTGTTGGTATGCTTTCTTAAAAACAAAACTCATCAAAACGGGAATAATGGTAAGCGCCCCTAACAAGGAGCCAACCACGGCAAACGATAACGTAAGCGCCATGGGCGAAAACAATTTTCCCTCGACGCGGGTCATGAGCAAAATAGGCATGTAGGCCAAAATGATAATCCCTACCGAGAAGAAAATTTCTTTGACAACTTCACGCGCTGCTCCCAGCGTAAAAGGTGCAATGCCACGGCTACGGTCGAGATCGTTGGCGGAGCGGTAGCGGCTCATCAAGTGCTCGACCATCACGCAAGCGCCGTCCACAATGATACCAAAGTCAATGGCTCCCAGTGATAAAAGGTTGGCAGGAATACCCGCCATTTTCATCAAAATAAAAGCAAAAAGGAGCGAAAAAGGAATCATCACCGTCACGACCAAGGCCGAACGAAGGCTGCCCAGTAGCAGCACGAGGATAATCATCACAATGGATATACCTTCAAAAAGAGTGTGAGCAACGGTTTCGAGCGAGTGGTCAATTAAGAAACTACGGTCATAAAGCACGCGTAAGTGTACCCCTTGCGGAAGTTCGTTGGCTTCGAGTTGCTTGATTTGCTCTTTGAGTAACCCCAATACCTCACTCGGGTTTTCACCGCGTCGAAGCAAAATAATTCCTTCGGTAGCGCTTGCAACATTGGTTTTGGCACTTGGAATGGTATACCCCAATACGCCCGAAGGCGGCGGGGGGGCGACTTCAACCGAGGCAACATCCCGTAAAAAAACAGGAATCCCGTTGACGGCTGTTAAGACAATGTTCTGAATGTCTTCTAAGTGTTTAATCGCCCCGAGTCCGCGTACGGCAAACCCCTGTTCGCCTCGTTCCACGATGTTCCCGCCCGTGTTTTGGTTGTTTTGTTCTACGGCCTCCATCACATCGCGTAGGGTCAGATTGTACTTACGGAGTTTTTCGGGCGAAGTCAAGACGTGGTATTCTTTTTTTGGGCCACCAAAAGTAGTAATGTCAGCAATACCAGGAACTTGCAATAAATAAGGAACAATGACCCAGTCTTGCAAATCCCGAAGCTGCATGGGGGTGTAGGTAGGAGGCGCTTCTACCACATAACGATAGATTTCCCCAACGGCCGTTGTAAGCGGGGCGAGTTCGGGGGCTACTCCTTCAGGCAAATTGGCGGAAGAAAGGCGTTCAATGACTTGTTGGCGGGCAAAATAGTCGTCGGTCCCGTCTTGAAACGTTAGCTGAACGACAGAAAGACCAAAAATAGTCCGTGACCGACGGTCTATGACCCGAGGCATGTTGTTCAGCACCCGTTCAATTGGAATCGTCACTTGTTGTTCGACTTCTTCGGCGGCGCGCCCATCGTATTTTGAAATGATGATTACGTTGGCGTCGGCAATATCGGGATACGCTTCAATTTTGAGTAAGGTAAAGCACCAATAGCCAATGCCCATCAAAACCGCCGCCGTAGCGACTACCGCCCAGCGGTTTCGGAGCGAGAAAGTAAGTAAGTAGTTGAGCATAATTAATAACCGAAGCTAAGTCCTTTCAATTGCATGGCACCTTGTGATACGACTTGGTCGTTGGGGCGAAGGCCCGAAAAAATAACCGTCGCATTTTCGACGGGTTGTCCTGCCATCACCTCACGGCGTTCAAACGTCCGTTCTTTGGTTTTGACAAATACATATTGTTTTCCTTGCACTACCACGAGGGCCTCGCGCGGAACGGTCATAAAATCGCCTTCGGCTACGCCAAAATGGACACTCCCAAACATCCCCGCCTTCAGGACGTTGCTGGGGTTAATAACCGCCACCCGCAACTTGACAAGGCGCGTTAGGTTGTCGACCACTTCGCCCACTTCTTCGATTTTACCCATAAATTTTTGGTCAATAAAGGCAGGAAACTGAATAGCGCACTGTTGCCCTTGGGTCACTTTTTGAAACTGTGTTTCAGGAAGTTCACAGATAACCCAAGTAGCATTTTGTTTGGCGTTTACAAGCGATTTTGGGTCAAAGCCTGCAAGTTTCAAACGCGTTTCGTGTTCCAACAGCGACGTTTTTTCGTTTTCCAAGGCGGTTACTTCTTGGGCTACTTCAGTTTCGGCATTGGTTACTTCGATTTGGGCATTGGTCAAATCTTGCCCCGTGGCAGCCTGATTGTCGGCTAGGTCTTTGACCCGGGACAATTGTACCTTTTTTTGTTGGAGAATGACCTTCTTTTGGGCAATAATCCCTTTTTGTTTATTGATATTGATGAGGTGCTGAAGCATCTCGGTGTAATTGTACGTAAGGTCGGGATTGTCGAAAAGTACTAAATTTTGTCCCATTGCGTCCGATGACTTCACCACTTCGGCGACCACCCGCCCTGGCGCAACGAGGTCGGTACGGATAGAGTTTTTGGCTACCGTGTGGTACAAAAAGCCACCGATGCCAATCGTATCGGCAAAAGATATTTGAACGCCGTCCGCCGAAATGCTAGGCTTGGAAACGGAGGTGGTTTGAAGAGAATTTTCTTCTTTTTTACAGCCCCAGCATAGTAAAATAGCGCTTACCCAAGCACAGTGAATGAAATGACGCATAAGAAGTTGAGATAGATTTTTGATTGAGATACTTGGTTGTTAGTGCGTAGAGGGAGCTTATTTTTTCTCCAAAATCAACCCCGTTGAATACAGAAGCTCTACGTAGCTTCTGCGGTATTCTAGCAGCACATCGTTATACGCAATTTGGGTATCATACCACGTACGCTGGGCCTCTAAAAAGTCGACAATGGTGGTGCCACCTCGCAGATAAGCGTACCGAATGGTGTTGAGCACTCCTTCTGACTGTTTGATGATAGCACTCCAGCGCGTTAGGTTCTGTTTTTGAGTAAGGTAGCTGTCGTACGCAATCTGTACTTCGGTGTTTATCTGCGTTTGAGCTGTGACGATGGCCTGTTTTACTTGTTCTTTTACAACTGCTGCTTTTTGAATTTCACCTTGGTTTCGGGAAAAAATGGGTAGAGGAAGGGTTCCGTAAAAACCAATGTAAGGCGCTTTGTTTTGGGGGTTATAAATCAGTCCAACCTCGGGGATAGGTTTGGCAATGGCTTTTTGCAAATTTGTATTTACTTCGGCCATTCGATGTTGTTGTTGGGTGGCTTTGAGGTCAGGGCGTAGTCGGTAAGCTTCGTCGGTAAGGAACGCTATATTTTGTGAAATATCCTGCCAATCGGAGCTATCGGTGGCCATTAACGCCACGGGAACCTCGTTACCTACCAAAAAAGTAAGCTGTTTCAGTTGGTTTTGATAATCTTTTTCGAGGGTTTTGAGTCGAATGGCATATTGGTCATAGAGGAGCTGAGTTCGAGTCACTTCTGTGGAGGTGGTAAACTGATTTTTGAGCCGAAGTCGATTGATAATCAACAAAGAATCAATGTTTGACATTGCCGCTTTCAACAAGTTGATATGCACTCCAACCGACCACGTACTGAGCCATTGGTTAGCTACGTCATACAAGACCCCCCGTTTGATTTCGCGGAACTGTTCTCCCGCCAACGTCACTCCTTCCTGCGCCAATGCGATGCGATTTTGGCGCAAAGCAGGAGATAGAATTGGTTTGGTCAATTGGTACCAAATCTGACGATTACTTTTGCCTCCAAAATGCGTGTTGTCAGGATAAAACTGAGAATTAGCCGAAAACAGGCTTTGGTTGTTTAATACAGGATTGGGGCGTAACCGAGCCGTGGTTACTTCTCCTTCTGCGATACGAACGCCGTGGGATTCGACTTTTAGGAACGGACTATTTTCACCCGCTAACGCCAGAGAGCCTGCCAACGTTAGGCTTTTAGGAGGAGGCGATTGGGCAAAGATAACCGCATAGCAGCTGCCCCACAAGACTAGACTGAATAGTATGTTTTTCACAAGCACGGATGGTTCAAAAGAGGATTTTTGAGAGTCAAGATGGAAGATTTATTGAGGAACCTAATACATTGGACAAAGGTCTGTGCAGAATATTAAAGAAGCTTTAAACAAATATTAAATTGCTGTTAAAAGAAGTAGCCCAATAGAAAGTGAAAAATGTTTTGCACTTCCTCTAACTTTTCCTGAGTTAGAATTGTTACTCAAACACAAGGGTTTATGGACTCTTTGTTGTAATTTTGCAGACTTTTTCGGATGTATTACGGGATATTTTCCCGTCCTTACCTAGATAACAAACACGTATTATGCTTACAATCACGGATTTACAAGCGTCGGTTGACGACAAGGCGATTTTGAAAGGAATCAATTTGGAAATCAAAGCTGGCGAAGTCCATGCGATAATGGGGCCAAACGGCTCTGGTAAAAGTACCTTAGCTTCGGTTTTGGCGGGGCGGGAAGAATATGAAGTAACAGGCGGTAGCGTTGATTTTGATGGAGAAGACTTGCTCGAAATGTCACCAGAAGAAAGAGCTGCTGCGGGTATTTTCTTGGCGTTTCAATATCCAGTAGAAATTCCAGGGGTTACGACCATCAACTTCCTTAAAACTGCTCTCAACGAAATCCGCAAGTCGCGCGGACAAGAGCCATTGGATGCAGCGCAATTTTTGAAATTGATGCGTGAAAAAGCCAAATTGGTTAACATCGACGACTCATTGTTGAAGCGTTCGTTGAACGAAGGTTTCTCAGGTGGTGAGAAAAAGCGTAACGAAATCTTCCAAATGGCGATGTTGGAGCCTAAATTGGCGATTTTGGACGAGACCGATTCAGGTTTGGACATTGACGCGCTTCGTATCGTGGCCGAAGGTGTAAACAAGTTACGCTCTCCAGAAAACGCCGTCATCGTAGTGACGCACTACCAGCGTTTGCTCGACTACATTGTGCCTGATTACGTACACGTATTGTACAAAGGCCGTATCGTAAAATCAGGGCCAAAAGAATTGGCGCTTGAACTAGAAGAAAAAGGATACGACTGGATTAAGGCAGAAGTAGCGGCTACGATGTAAATGAGTTACTAGTTAATGGTTAATTGGTTATTGGTTTAGCTAATTAACGGTTGACAATTTTACAAAAACACTAATGAGCAATACCCTCAATAACGATTTAAAAGAACAACTCGTTGCCAATTTTCAAGCTACTGAAGGACGCCTCAATGGTGAAACTAAGTCAGCGGTGCACCAGACGCGTCGGGCGGCTATGCAAAACTTTGAGACGTTGGGTTTCCCAACTATCAAGCACGAGGAGTGGAAATATAGCAACGTCAGCAATTTAGTAAAGCAGGCGTTCGACTTTAATATAAAGACGGAGTTTGGGGAAAACGAACTCGCTACGCTTTCAATTCCAAATTTGGAAGGTAACGTCTTGTATTTTATCAATGGCATCTACAACGCGGAGTTGTCGAAAATTGTTTCGCCTGAGAGCCAACTGCAAATTTTGAACTTTGGCCAAGCGGTAAAAGAAAACCCTGCTTTGTTGGAGACGTATTTCGCAAAGTACGCTAACTACCAAAACGAAGCTTTCACTGCCCTCAATACAGCCTTTGCCCACGACGGGGTGGTTGTCAACGTGCCTGCGGGGCAAGTAGTGGAGCAGCCTATCATCTTACGATTTATCACTGATGCTCGTACGATGAACGTTGCTTCTCAGCCTCGTAACTTGGTAGTAGTTGGTAAAAACGCCGAAGTGAAAATCGCCGAAGCGTTCCGTACAATGGGTGAAAACGGGGCATTTACCAACACCGTGACGGAAATCGTGGTGGAAGAAAATGCCAACGTCCAGTACTACAAAGTACAAAACGATACCGAAAAGTCGTACCATATTGGAACAACGCAAGTATGCCAAAAACAAAATAGCCATTTCTACGCCGTAACGGTGACGATTAATGGTGGTTTTGTTAGAAACAACCTCAATATTGTGTTGGATGGCCAAAACTGCGAAGCCTTTATGTACGGTTTATACTTCCCGAATGGTAAACAACACGTTGATAACCATACACTTGTAGACCATGCACAGCCAAATTCGTATAGCAACGAATTGTACAAAGGGATTTTGAAAGATAAAGCGACGGGCGTATTCAACGGTAAGATTTTTGTACGGGATGGGGCAAGCAAAACCAACGCGTACCAGTCGTGCCGCAATGTCGTACTTTCGGATGAAGCTACCATGAATACGAAGCCACAGTTGGAGATTTATAACGACGATGTGAAGTGTTCGCACGGAACTACGACGGGTAAACTCAACGATGAGGCGTTGTTTTACATGCGCTCACGCGGTATTCCCAAGGCAGAGGCACAGACTTTGTTGATGTACGCTTTCTGTGAAGATGTCATCAGTCAAATCAAAATTGATTCGATTAAAGAATATCTGGAAGGTCTAATTGCTGATAAATTGGCTCAGTAGTCAAGGTTTAGACAATAAACTAATTCCCAAAAAACCCTGCCTTCTGGCAGGGTTTTTTGTTGCTAGGTAAAATAATAAGCAGTCCTTATTTATTGCTCCAGAGGAGCTACATATTAGTAGAAATAATGAATTAGTTCAGAAACGAAGCCCCATCGGGGTGATATCTTTCACCGAGCGTTGGTCGCCCCGATGAATAACATTGCAAAAAATCCCTGTTTACCAACAGGGATTTTTTGTTGAATTGAGATTATGTAAGCTTCGGTGAATGCTTTAATAGATAAGCAATGTTTTTAAAGCAAAACGTTAACCATAACTACACCCCGTGAAAATCGTTTTTTTAGATGCCCGCACACTAGGAGATATTCCTAACCTTGTTAAATTGTCTGAGCTAGGAGAAGTTGTTTTTTACCCCGATACCCAACTCGATGAAGTTGCCTCGCGGATAGAGGGGGCTGAAGTTGTGATTACCAACAAAGTCAAAGTGGTTCGTCAAACGATGGAGAACTCGCCGTCGTTGAAGCTCATTTGTGTGGCGGCAACGGGAATGAACAACGTCGATTTGGCCGCAGCCAAGGAGCTGGGGATACAAGTAAAGAACGTAAAAGGATACTCAACTGACAGCGTAGCCCAAGAAACTATGGCGTTGTTGTTGGCATTGCTCAACTCGACAGCCTATTACGATATGTATGTTAAAACGGGAGAATATTCGAAAGAACGAATGTTTACGCACCTTGGTCGTCCTTATTGGGAGCTTCGAGGAAAACGTTTCGGAATTTTGGGGCTGGGCGAAATTGGTCGCCAAGTGGCGCAGATTGCCTCCGCTTTTGGTTGCGAAGTGGTGTATTATTCGGCTTCGGGACAAACGTATGATGTACCTTATTCTTCGCTACGACTGGACGAGTTTTTGGCAGCTTGTGATGTCATTTCAATCCACGCGCCGCTCAACGAATATACGGACAATTTGATCACCTACGAGCGCATAGCCCAAATGAAACCTACGGCTTTGTTGCTCAATACAAGTCGGGGAGGTATTGTAAATGAAGCAGATTTAGTACGGGCTCTCGATGATGATTTGATTGCGGGCGCGGCTATTGATGTATTTACGCAGGAGCCTATTCCTGCGAGCCATCCTTATTTACAACTTAAAAATTCCGAAAAACTGCTGCTCGCTCCTCACGTAGCTTGGTCGAGTATTGAAGCGCGAATTCGATTGATGGATAAAGTCTCAGAGAATATTCAGACGTATTTGGCGGGGAAATGAGGCAACCGTGCTTAGAGGAGCAAATTATTGCTCCAGAGGAGCTGCATCTTAATAGAAAGAATTAAGCAAATATGAAAAAAAGCCCCATCGGGGTGACATACACTCAGTGGAAGATGTCACCCCGATGGGGCTTTTTTTGGCAGATAATCTTTGCTTCTACAAAGGTTTCGCCTCTACCGAGGCTACTTTGAATTCCTTAAAAACATTTGATTAAATGCTTAACAGTGTGTTTAACCTGATAAATATACCAACTTTACTTAATTCCCAATCCATCATACACCACTTGCATAATGGCCGTGCGGACATTGAGAGATGAAAGCTTATTGTTGTCGCGGGTAGGGTAAACGCGGTTCGATAAAAAGACGTAATTGAGGTTATACGCAGGGTCGTTCCAAATCATAATGCCCGTAAAACCTGTATGTCCGTAGCTTTGAGGGCTGGCGCTTTTGGGAGCGTTTCCATTGTACACTCGGCTAGGTTTGTCGAAGCCAATTCCTCGGCGAGACTCTGGGAATTGGTAGCGGGTAAATTCGTTCATGGTGTTTTCTGAAATGAACGATTCGCCGCCGTAGCTGCCTTTTTGAAGGAAAAGCTGCGTTACTTTCATCAAATCATTGGCGTTGCCAAAAAGCCCCGCGTGGCCGCTGACCCCATTGAGCATCGCGGCCGCCTCGTCGTGTACGCGCCCGTGAACCAATGTTTTACGGAAAAAGGTGTCACGCTCGGTAGGCGCAATTTGAGACAAACTAGCAAAACGAAGCGGGTTGAACGTGAGTGAATTTGCCCCAATTTTCTGATAAAACGTTGTTTTTAAGAACTCTTCAAACTCTATTCCTGTCAAGTTTTTAACCACTTGAGGGTAAAGCATAAACGACAAATCGGAATAGACGTATTCTTTTTTCTCGTTGAGTGGAGAATCTTTAAGCGAAGCAAAAAGTTTTTTGTAGTATTTTTTGTGCAACCAAAGACTGTCCGTAATCTGTACCGTATAGGCTCCGTGGGCTTCTTTTCCCCAGCGGAACGTGCGGCGTTTCCACGTACCATCAGCATTGCGACAATCACGCCAGAAGTTGATAAATGCTTTAAGCCCTGCTTGATGGGTAAGTACTTGACGCCATACCAAATCCGCTTTATTTGATTTTTTCAAAAACGGTAAATAGTCTTTCATCGTCCCGTCCAAATTGAATTTACCTTCGCTGTGTAACTTGGCTAACGCAAGGGTGGAAGCGGCAATTTTGGTAACCGAAGCAAAGTCATAAAGCCCTTCAACCCCCGATGGAGGAGCTACAAATTCTTTCCCATAGAGCGTTGGAGAACTATAGCTTTTTCTATAAAAAACTTTACCATCTTTGGCCAGCTGTACCACGATACTTGGGGCTGCTTTTTGGGCGATGGCATTGTTGGCAATGGAGTCGATTTTGAACGAAAGCCATTTGCTATCCAGCCCCACTTCTTCGGGAATGGTGTATTTCAAGCGCCCAATGGCAGGTGTCTCAATGCCCGAACCGTAGGGAAATGTTGCGTTGACTGACACAGGAAGTTTACCTTTGGCGGGAATCGCTCCAAAAATCAACTGAGCCGAAAGTTCTTCCGTAAAGGGGGTAAGTTGGTAAGCCATCACCAAGCCCTTGGCCTTGGCTATATCTTCCAGTTTATTGAGGGCATACGCATTTCCGAACACTGTAATGACCGAATTGCCGTTATTGGCGAGTTCTTTCACCCAGCTCGCGGTGGTAGGCGTGATTCCGTAGTTTGTACCAGGGCGAATGTTGTTCAGATGCGCTCCTACAAGTACAATATCATAGCTTTTGAGGGCGGCCCGAAGGCGGTTTTGAAGGCTATCAGGGGTTTTGGGGTGAACCACGTAGTGGTCGATATTGGTATAAAGTGAAAGCGTTTTTTGGAAAGTTGTCAATTCTCCCGTGAATGCGGTTTCGTTGCGGGTGCCGAGGGCAATCACCCCATCTTTGGTAACGGTAGTGATGGCTGGGGCGTCGGTCAATGATATAGAGGCAATACTTACTTTGTCTAAGTCTTTGATTGGTAGAATGTTGCCGTTGCTTTTGAGAACGGTTAGGGCATTCTCAGTCAATTGGCGATTGATAAGTTCTGATTGCTTGTCGTTGATGTCTTCAATCAGATTTTTGGTATCAATGGGTTTAAATGAATCTAATCCGACCCATGCTTTCGCCGCCAATACTTTCTTTACACGAGCGTCGATATCGGCTTGCGAGATTCGCCCCTCGGCAACGGCTTTTTTGATTTCAGCAATAGCCGCAGGTACATTGGGGCTAAACTCCAGCACGTCCATACCCGCTTCTAGCCCTTTGGCATCGCCTAGTCCGTTGGGAAAATACTTGGTGAGCCCTTTCATATTCATTGCATCCGAATAAATAAGGCCATTGAATTTGAGTTGGTCGCGGAGTACACCCGTTACAATAGGTTTAGAAAGAGTGGATGGGACGTTTTTAGCCGTATCCAGTACAGGAATCGCCAAGTGAGCCATCATTACTCCATCTGCGCCTTGTTGAATTAGCTTTCGGAAGGGATACAACTCAACCGAGTCAAGGCGAGCGCGACTGTGAGGAATAACAGGAAGGTCATAGTGAGAGTCGGTGCCCGTATCACCGTGGCCAGGAAAGTGTTTGAGTGAGCTCAAAATACCACCATCTTGCATTCCTTTCATGTAGGCATAGCCTTTTTCGTATACTTTTTGCGGATTTTCACCAAACGAGCGAAAGTTAATCACAGGGTTGCTGGCGTTGTTGTTAACATCTACCGAAGGAGCAAAATTGATATGAACTCCTATGCGGCGCTTTTGGGCGGCCAAAAGCTTACCCATTTTATAAATCAACTCGTCGTTGCCTTGGATGGCTCCCAGCGTCATTTGGTAGGGAAAACGTACTGCACTGTCGAGGCGCATAGCCAGTCCCCATTCCGAATCCATCGCTACAAGCAAGGGTACTTTCGATATAGACTGGTAGTAATTAGTCAGTTGGGCTTGCTGAACGGGCCCGCCTTGGAAAAATATAACTCCACCCACTTTATAATCGCGGATGTATTGAGCTACTACTCGGGGATTGGTGAACGTTGTATCAATAATAACTCGTTTCGGATTGGTAGGATACCCATGAGCAGCTACCATGATGAGCTGGGAAATTCGCTCATCGGGAGTAAGGCTATTGAAAACCGAATCGACCCAGTGTTGATTGGGGTGTTGAAGAAAAGGAGGGGTAGTTTGTTGGGCAAAACTGGATTGAACCCATAAAAATGCTAGAAAGACTAGGAACAGCGGGCGTCTCATGTGTGAAGTGCGTATTTTTTAGCAAAGGTATGGAAAAGGCCGAAATACTTTTACAGCGGGGAAGTACGCAGTGTGTAAATAAAAATTATAAAAAACACCAATGGTTATTTTTATAATTCGAGTTGGTGAGTACCTTTGTGGTAGTTAGTTTTAACTCCTTCCACTTCATCAACTTAACTATTCAAATGACTGCAATACTTGAACGCGCCTTCGTCGCTCATGACGAAGTTCGTGACTCGTTAGGGCTACAACGAGTCAAAAATTTCCATTTCAATTTACCCCCTGCTATGTTGGTCGAGCAAGCTATTCTCAACGAAGAAGGGCAACTTACCGATACAGGTGCATTGATGGCTGATACAGGGGCATTTACGGGGCGTTCGCCGCAAGACCGTTATATTGTAAACGATGAAAAAACGTTGCACTCCGTTTGGTGGAGTGAAATTAATACACCGTTTGATGCCGTAAAATTTGATGCCTTGCACCGAAAAATGCTTGATTTCTTGGAAGATAAGACGGTGTATGTTCGTCATGGTTACGTATGCGACCATCCCGACTATCGCCTCAATCTGACGGTTGTCAATACGTGGGCGTGGCATAATTTGTTTTGCCATAACATGTTTTTACGCCTTTCGGATGAAGAACTACATGGCTTTGAGGCTGATTTTACGATTATTAACATCCCAGAATTTAAGGCAGATCCTGAAACTGATGGAACACGTAGTGAAAACTTTGCGATTCTTAACCTTACAAAAAACATCATTTTGATTGGGGGAACGGGCTACGCGGGCGAAATGAAAAAAGGAGTGTTTTCGGTGCTCAACTATAAACTTCCCCACGAACGCGGTACGCTGTCGATGCACTGCTCTGCCAACGTAGGGAAGCATGGAGACACTGCCGTATTTTTTGGGCTATCAGGTACGGGAAAAACAACACTTTCTGCCGACCCTAACCGTTCATTGATAGGAGATGATGAGCACGGCTGGACGGGCGATACCGTGTTTAATTTTGAAGGTGGGTGTTATGCCAAAGTGGTTAATCTTACACACGAGCGCGAACCTGAGATTTTTGATGCCATTACGTTTGGGACGATTGTCGAAAATACGCGTTTTTATGCAGGGACAAGGACGGTCGATTATACCGATGTGTCGGTGACGCAGAATACCCGTACCGCGTACCCCATTTATCACATTCCCAACATCATGCAGCCTTCACGCGGTGATGCGCCCAAAAACATTTTCTTTTTGACGACTGACTCGTTTGGGGTACTGCCACCGATTGCCAAACTGACGACGGGACAGGCCATGTATCACTTTATTTCGGGATATACTGCCAAAATTGCAGGTACCGAAATGGGCATAAAAGAGCCACAAGCTACGTTTTCGGCCTGCTTTGGGGCGGCTTTTTTACCCCTTCACCCAACTCGTTATGCCGATTTGTTGGGTAAAAAAATTAACGAACACCAAGTAAACGTTTGGCTCATTAACACAGGCTGGACGGGAGGGGCATACGGTGTGGGCGAACGCATGAAACTTGCTCATACGCGGGCAATGATTACGGCGGCGCTTAACGGTGAATTAGAGGACGTTGAATACTTAAAACACCCCATTTTTGGCTTTGAAATGCCGCAACGTTGTCCAAATGTGCCTAGCGAATTGCTCAACCCGCGCAATACTTGGGAAGATGCCGAGGCTTACGACCACGCGGCTTTGCACTTGTCGGAGTTGTTCCGTAGCAATTTTGCGAAGTACAGCGATTACGCAAGCCCTCAAATGGTAGCAGGTGCCCCGTTGGCATAACTACGAAAAATTTATATGACAAAGCCCTCAGAAACGATCTGAGGGCTTTTTTGTGGTACGAGAATTGTACTATCATTGTACAGAACTTTATACCTAAGAGAAAAGAATGTTTGTTGAAGCCATCGAACGTGCCAGTGAATTTACCCGACCTATTCACATTATCACCCGCCTGTATAACCAAGCTGAAATAAGACCAGGAGCAGCCACTTTGTTTTTTATCAATGAAAACGGAGATGCCATTACCTGCAAACACGTCGCAGATTTGATTGTGAATGTCAATGCGATGCAGCAAAATTACACTCGATTTATGGCTGAACACCGAAAGATTGTGCGTGATCCGCAGTATCAACTTTTGAATCAACGGCTGGAAAACCAGTTCAATATATCATTAGGGTCGGTGATTGGGCAAAAATTTGATTTTGTTAATTGTTTTGAAACGCTGTCCCAAATTCACGTAACCTACCATACGAAGTACGATTTGGCGCTATTGCGTTTTGATGGTACGGGAAAAAAATATTTCCAGCGTCCTGCCGAGTTTGTGGCTGATGGTGACGGAGCTAAGCCAGGGAAATCACTTTGCCGCTTAGGATACCCGTTTGCCGAATTTACCAACTTTCGTTATAATCCCGATTTAGACGATATTGAGTGGGTGCGAACGCACAACCAAGTGACTCCGTCGTTCCCCATCGACGGCATCGTAACGCGTTTCATCGGTGATGATCAAGGTATCCCTTTTGCCATCGAGATGAGTACGCCAGGCCTTGTTGGACAAAGCGGTGGTCCATTGTTTGATACGCGTGGGGTTGTGTACGGGATGCAGCAGTCAACCCGACATTTACACATGGGATTTGATATGATTAACCACGACGTTTGGGTCGGGGGAACGCATCGCGCTAAGATTTCTAATCACCCCTTTTTACACGTAGGTGTTTGCATTAGCGCCGATATCATCAAGGAGTTCCTTCGCCAACACAATGTGAAGTTTTATATGAAAAAAGGGTAGAAGGAGAGTTTGAATTAGGAATTACGAATGGTAGGCCAGAGAGGATACAATAAATAAGTTGTTGGTAAGCAGAAAATGAGTATGTTCATTTTCTGCTTTTGGTATACTAACTAAAGAGTTTCGCTAATTGGTTATATATTTGTGTTAATAACTTGAGAGTTGTGCTTTTGCAACAGCAAGTAAACACACCAACAGCCGTTTCTATTATGAAAAATGTGTTACTATTATTGCTCGTGATAGTGACCTTGCAGAATATCAAGGCACAAGCCCCTATTATTACCACCTTTTCACCTGCTTCTGGCCCCATTGGTACAAGTGTTACGATTACGGGTTCAGGTTTTGATATGACCCCTGCCAATAATGTTGTATTTTTTGGTGCAACAAAAGCCAACGTTTTGGTTGCGAGTCCCAACAGTTTAACTGTCAGCGTGCCAAAGGGAGCTACTTATCAGAATATAACCGTCACTAATTTAATCAGTAACCTAACAGCATACTCTACCAAGCCTTTCATTATTACTTTTGCAGGTGCAATTGCTTTTGATACCAAACAAGATGTTGTGACGGGAACAAGCCCTTCATCAGTTTATATAAGTGATTTAGATGACGATGGAAAGCCTGATTTAGTTGTAGTAGATACTGAAAGCAGTAGTATATCAATATTTCGTAATACGGGTTTTTTAGGCACGATTAGTTTTGCTCCTAAAATTGATTTAAAGTTCGAATTAAAATATAATTTTCTGAAAATTGGAGACATAGATGGCGATGGAAAGCCAGATTTCGTGATTTCGCACGGGAGTGAGAGCTATATATCAATCTTGAGAAATACCTCCGTTGCTAATATGATAAGCTTTGCTCCAAAAATAGATATCGCTACAGCGCCATATCCTTATATTGGCCCAATAAGTGATGTAGATGGTGACGGGAAACCAGATTTATCTATATCATTTGGTGAATATTTCACGGGTACAGCTGGACCAGCCTGCCTTAGTTCAATATTACATAATATTTCTACACAAGGCACCATCAAGTTTGCATCAAAAATTGATTTTACAATAAGTATTTCTGAATTTGGGGATTTAGATGGCGATGGCAAACCTGATTTAATTTCGGGGGAACAAGCAATGCGTAATACCTCTGTTCCAGGTGTATTTAGTTTTGAAAAGGGAGTGCCTTATCAAACAGGGCCAATTAGAGCGGGAGGGCCTGTAACTTCAACTGATATTGACGGCGATGGTAAGCGCGACTTGATTGCCGTAAATGAGACTTATCAGGGAGGTGCGCTATCCATTTATCGAAATACTTCTGTGTCAAACACCCTTAGTTTTGCCTTTGGAGAAATTTTTTACACTGGTATCTCGCCGCAATCCGTTGCAATCAGTGATATTAATGGTGACGGGAAACCCGATTTCGTAGTTGTTAACCGTTTGAGTAATACCGTTTCAATTTTTCGTAACCTATCTACCCCTGGCACAGTCAATTTAGCTACCAAAGTGGATTTTTCCACGTTAGCGCACCCGAACTCTCAATGGAGTTTTTCTATTCGGTCAGCCATTGGAGATTTAGATGGTGATGGTAAACCAGATTTAGTAGTGTCGAATAGTAAGACGGATGATATATCAATATATAAACAAACAATACCCCAAGGTGGTTTGTCGGCCAATGGCCCTCTTTGTGAATCACAAATAGGCAAATTAACTTGGACTTCCAATGCAGGCTCTGGTCCCTATACAATCATCTATAATGACGGAGCCGCTAATCGAACGGTTACTGATGTTGCAAATGGGATTCCTTTTAATGTATTTACTAATCCTGTTCCCCCTACAAATACTTACAGTTTAGTATCAGTTACTTATCCCGACAATTCGGTTCAAACAACTGGTTTTTCTAAGGGGATAGTGAACATAATGGTCAATCCAGCGCCAAAAGCTAGTATCTCTGGTACCACGATGGTCTGTAAAGGAGATCCTGCTCCTAAGGTTGTTTATACGGCGAGTGGTGGCACTCCCCCTTATACATTCACGTACGGGACAGGTGAATGGGGCAATATAAAAATGACAACTACTGGCATGGATACTTCTATTAGTATTTCCCATAACACTGAAACTTCGGGAACTTTCAGATATACGCTTGATGGTGTTAGTGACGCGAATGGCTGTAGTCGAAAACTATCAGAAAATGTTAGTATCTCGGTAGCTGGGCAACCAAAACTAGATATTGAGAATTATTCTATATCACAAGAAACAGTATATCAAGCGGGCAAAGTTTCTATTATTAGTAAAATTTCTAACACTAATGTGAGGATTAAAGCCGAACAGTCCGTAATTCTCAAACCAGGGTTTTCGGCTACTGGTAACGTATTTGAGGCATATATTGGAGGCTGTAATTCCAAATAGATAGCTCTCAAGTTTCCTTTTTTGAAGAAGTATTTAAAACGTCTTTGTCTTTATTTTAACTGTGCTATATAGCGATTAAAATTATTTCAAAAATAGGCCAAGGCCCGCCAAGATTATTATAACTCGTTATTTTCTCATTCGTCATCATTTGAGGGAATGACTAATGGTGGGCAGAGATAGAGCGTATATTCGACATTCGTAACTCGTTCATTCGTCATTCTACATCATTTCATGCCATAATTTTGTCGAAGTAAATACTCAAAAATTCGACTCGGTAAAAAGCGCTTGAGCAATAGCGAAGCACGTTGGAGAAAAGGGCCTGCTACGTAATAAATATTGGGCGACTTTGCGTTGATTACTTTCTCAATCGTTTTGGCAATGTACATCGGTTCGGCGGCCTCGCTTACTTCGGCGTTTACTTTGGCATTCATGTCGTCTACGAAGGCGCGGTAAGGCGAATTGGCAGGGCTGTGTGCTACCAAACGATTGGCGTTGATGTTGGTACGGACGTCGCCTGGCAACACGCTACAGGCTTCAATACCAAAAGGTTTGAGTTCAATACTGAGAGTTTCGGTCAAAATTTCGACGGCTGCCTTGCTCGCACTGTATATGCCACGGAAAGGCAAACCCATACGGCCTGCTATGGAGCCTACGTTGATAATGAGCCCTTTGTGACGCTGTCGCATGGCAGGTAAAACCGCACGGCATACGCGCAAAAGCCCCCAAACATTGGTGTCAAAAACCCGTTGAATCATTTCTTCGGGAACCTCTTCGAGGGCGCCAATTATTCCCAAACCTGCGTTGTTGATGAGGACATCAATTTGCTGTTCGCGTTGGAGAACGTGAGCAACGGCATTTTGTACCGAAGCATCGTCCGTTACATCCATAATGACGGGCTGAAAAGAAATGACTTCTTTGAAAGGTTTTCGACTGGTGCCGTACACGCGATGTCCTAGTTGCGTTAAATACTCGGCGGTAGTGCGACCTATCCCCGTCGAAGCTCCAGTAATGAGAATGACTTTAGACATGTATTAACAACCCATCTACTTCTTAATTTGGTTCAGTTCTTCGTGCATTTGATTGACTAAATACCGAAGGTGGTCAAGTGACACGGTAGGCTCGGGTAAAACAGTGCTAAAAAATGCCTTGATTTCCCACACTTCTAATACATCCTTGATGGGAACCTCAAAGGTAGGAATATTAACTTTATCAGAGCTAAGTAAAAGCGTTCCTTTAATTTTAACTTGGTTGTATACCCTACGGCAAACCACGCCTAAATTACGAGCGACCAGAACGTACATTTTGCTGTCGGCAATATCGTACCAATTGCTGATTTGTTGGCCAATCAAAAAGGCACTTGCGTACGAAAAGTCATCGCCTGCTTCAAAAGCGCGGTAATTGGCTTTGGGCAACAGCGGAAATTCAAACGACGGGAGCCGTTTGATGTAGTCATTTTGCTGAAACTTTTCGATGTATTCTTTCATCTGTGGCTGCCTAATGTATGGAATCGCCTGCGGACTGGGGTTGTCGTAGGCGCTAGGCGTTTGCACGATGGTGGCTGTCCCGTTATCATAGTTGTTGTTAAACGACATACTAGAAGGCGGTGTATAACTTGGCGGTGCGGGAGCCACAGGAGGGGCCGCAACGGGAGCCGAATACGCGGGCGGGCTGGGGGGCTTTGGTGCCTCAATTACAGGAGGAACAACGGCGTTGGGTACGTTCACAGGGGCTGGCTGCGGGCGGGCGGGCGTGGAAGTAGGCGGCACATAAAACTGGTCAAAGATGCTCGAAAGCGTCTGTGGCTCATTTTCTTGCGGTTCTGCTACCAGCGCCGAAGCCGTCGGCTTGTCCATCGGAATAAGGCTAGGTGTTTCACGGATTTTCCGAAGGTCTTTTTTTAGCAAATCGTCCACTGAAACATGAAATAACTTCGACATTGTTTTCAAAACATCAATGTTTGGGTTAGCCCGTTGTTCCTCATAAGCTCCCACAGAAGCTCGTTTTATGCCAATTCTGCGGGCAAATTGGTCCTGCGTCATTCCGTGTAACTTTCGCAGGTATTTCATATTGTCACTGACAATGCTCATGGCGATTTTGATAAAAATTTTAGTAAAAATAGATAATTTTCTGTTTTACTAAAAATAGGTAATTATCCCGACAGAAAATTGTATTTTTGTTTTTATCTAACCTTGAATAAACCTAACCTTTTTGACCTAACCTTATGATGACCCAAGAGACAACAATCTACGCTGATTGTAAGCGTATTTTTGAAACGCAGCGACGCAAAGCGGCCTACATTGCCCTGACCGGTGCCAAAGAACGGAAAGAAAAGCTCAAGAAAATACAGACGTATTTGCTCGAACATCAAACTGAAATAGAGCAGGTTATGTATAAAGATTTTCGCAAGCCTGCTTCCGAAGTATTGTTGGGAGAAGTTTACAGTATTACATCGGAAATAAAATTTGCTTGCAAAAACCTCACCCGCTGGATGGCCCCGCAGCGCCTGTCTACTCCCTTAGGAATGATTGGAACGGTGAGCTACATCAAGCACGAACCCAAGGGAAATGTCCTCATTATTTCGCCGTGGAACTATCCGCTTTCGTTGGCGATTAAGCCTTTGGTTTCGGCCATAGCGGCAGGCAACGTCGCTATCATCAAGCCTTCTGAAATGACACCCAATACGTCGGGGTTTATCAAAAAAATGATAGACGAGTTGTTTGACGAAAGTGAAGTGGCAGTAGTAGAAGGAGATGCAAACATTGCTTCGGAGTTGCTCAAACTTCCTTTTAACCATATATTCTTTACGGGGGCACCTTCCATTGGTAAAATCGTGATGCGGGCGGCGGCGGAGCACTTGGCGTCGGTGACGCTGGAGTTAGGAGGGAAATCGCCCAATATCATCGACGAAACGGCTGATATTCAGAAAGTAGCGGAGATGACCGCTTGGAGTAAATGTTTGAACAATGGTCAAACGTGTATTGCGGCCGATTATGTCATGATTCATGAGTCGAAAAAGGAGGCCTTTGTCAATGCCTATCGGGATGTAGTCAAAAAAATGTATTCTTCCGAAGGCCAGAAGGTCGAAGATTCCGACAGCTACGCGCGTATTGTGAACCAACGCCATTTCCAACGCATCAAGGGATATTTGAAAGATGCGTTAGACAAAGGGGCGAAAATTGAAGTAGGGGGAGCAACCATTGCGGAAGAAAATTTCATTGAACCTACTCTGCTTACCCATGTCAACGATAGCATGAAAATAATGCAGGAAGAGATTTTTGGGCCTGTATTGCCCGTGTTGACGTACCGCGACAAGGAGGAGGCGATTGGGTACATCAATAGTAAAGAAAAGCCATTGGCGTTGTACATTCATAGTAAAAGCCAACGCAGTATTGATTATTTTCTGAACAATACCACGGCGGGCGATACGGTTATTAACGACATGATGCTGCAATTTAGCAACGCCGAAATTCCGTTTGGGGGGGTAAACAACAGCGGTATCGGTAAATCCAACGGCTTCTTTGGCTTTCAGGAGATGAGTAATATTCGGGGCGTTACGAAACGGCAATTTGGAACGATGAGATTCATCTATCCTCCGTATACCGATAAAGTTAAAAAGCTTATTGAGTTGTTTATCAAGTATTTTTAAGGGCTAGATCGCCTTCATTGGTACGTTAAATAAATAGATGCCCCTTTTTGGGGCATTTTGCGTATGTACCATACGTAATGTCTCGGTGCGTTTTGGTAATTTTGACAGGTTAGAAAGCACTCAAAGGGATAGAAAAACCGAATGAAAAAAGTAGCATGGATTGGAATGGTAGTATTTTGGAGGCTCTGTGGCTATTCCCAAACCGCCGTTTCGTACCAGGGAGATGCGTGGAAAGAGGTACTTCATCATAAACGAGGGACTATAACCTCCCTTTGGAATGGCATTGAGCCGTTTGTATACAAAGCTTCAGACGGCCGACTGATGGGCGTAGAGTATGAAGTAATGCAAGCGTTTGTCCGTTTTACCGAAGAAAAATACAATGTCAAAATAGACGTTAACTGGGTTGAACATGCTGATTTTCAGCAGATGATTGGCGCGGTGAAAGAAAGTAGGCACGCGGGACTCTTTGCGTGGGGATACATTTCTATTACTTCCGAACGCGCCCGTTACCTTCGCTTTATGCCCCCCTACATGCCTGATCTCAACGTACTGGTTACCAACGCCAATCGGGGCTTGTTTAAGTCGCCCGACGCATTTTTGGAGAGTGCCAAAGCCATGCACAGTTTTGCCATGAAAAACACCACCATGGCCGAAGACCTTGCACAACTTCATACGCACTTTCAAAAGCCGAATACGACCTACAAAAGCAACGACTACGAGATTGCAGAAGCGATTTCGAACGATGAAAAAGCGTATGGTTATTTGCCTTTGTCGATTTACATAGTGGCGTTACAGCGGGGGCTTCAAGTAAAGCGGCAACCCGTTTGGGCCGTAAAACGACCTGGTTTTGCGGGAATTTATCCTCTTAAAAGCGACTGGAATATACCCGTAGAAGCCTACTTTGAAAGCCCTGATTTCCAGCGAGACTTTGAGGAGATTGCCCGTAAGTACTTGGGGGCGCACATGTGGAAACTGGTTTTTCTGAACGTGATGAACGATTCGATGCGAAATCAAAACGATTTGGAGTTGTTGCAAATTGAAAAAGACCTGTTTGCGGCACGCGTCATCGAAGCCGCTCAGGAGTCAGAATTTCAGCGTGACGTTCGGAATATTCTTCTGCTGACGGGTGTGTTTGCGATGGTATTGATGTTGTTTTTTTACCTTCGTTATCGCAGCAAAAAGCAATATTCGGAAGTGCTGAGAACGCAAAACGAGTTGATTTTGGCCCAAAAAAGTGAGATAGAACGCATCAATCGGGATTTGCAGCTACGGGTGTTGCAGTCGCAAACAACCCCTCATTTTGTTTTCAATGCACTGCACACATTTCGGTATTTTGTAAGCCTCAACGAACGAAAAAGTACGCTTGCGTACCTGACGGCGCTGTCGGAATGTATGAATAGTTTGTTGCAACAGTCCGAAACAACTTTTTGTACGATAGAGGACGAATGTCAGTTGTTAACGCAGTGTTTGCAATTGGAAAAAATCCGTTATGCCGACAAATTTGGCTTTGAAGTGCAGTATGACCAAGCCGTCAAAGATTGGCAGATTCCGACGTTGTTGATATACCCATTGATTGAAACTGCCTTGCACCGAGGTATTTTGGTTAGAAAAGACAACGATGGTTTTCTGCAAGTTGGGTTTGATTATAAGAATGGGTACATTGTGGGGAGCATTGAAGTAAATGCGCCAACGGGAGAGCCTTTATTGGGAATCAACAATAAATCAGAGACGGACAACGCTTCATTGAACCTGATGTGGCAACGGATGGAGCTTTACAACGCAGCCCAAGCAGGTACGATTACGGTTTCGACGTCTGTCCCTAACTGTTACGAAATCCGTTATCGTGTTTTAAAATCATAACGTATGTTGAAAGCGCTTTCGGAATCGTTAAATGCCAAGAAAAATGCCTTCTCACAGACCTTGGTCCGTTGGGTTCGCCCCTTATGGAGTTGGGTGTCGAGACAAGGCATTACCGACGCGCTTTCCGAAGAACGTAGAAACAAAGTGAAACTGACCAACCGCCTGGCGGCAACAGTTAGTTTGATGCTCATCGCGCCGTTGTTCAACTACGTTCAAGTACTTGATGTCTTCATTCTGCATTTTTTAGCGATTCTGAGCTATTTGATACCCATTTTTATCAACCGATTGGGGTGGTACTCGACGGCGCGGTGGTGGTTTGTGCTCACGCCGCCTGTGTTCAATTTGATAGGCGCTGGATTGCTAACCGAAGGGCCTGCTTCGGCGGCCAAAATTTCGTTTATGGCCATGATTATCCTGCCTATTTTGCTTTTTCAAATCACCGAGTGGCTGCAAATGCTGCTTGGGCTTGGATGGGTATTTCTGACGGTGCTGTCGTTTGATTACGTGACAGACTTAATTCCTCGGTCGGCCTGGATTGCCAACGACGCCCACTACGACAACCCGCAGGTAGCGCACATGAGCATCATTCAGGGTATGGTTATGCTGACGGTGGCCTTTATTTACCTTCAACTGGTCAACCGTGGCAATCAGCAAAAGTTGACAAAGGCTTTGGACGAAACCGACCGTCAGCGAGCAGTGCTTGACGATACCAATGCGTTGCTTCGCCAACAAAACGAGGAAATTGAGCGTCAACGTTTGGACATTGAGCACATCAACCACGATTTGCGCCTACAGGCATTGAAAGCCCAAATGGATCCGCATTTTTTGTTCAATGCGCTGGGGTCGATTCAACATTTTATCCTCAAACAAGAAACCAAAGAGTCGCTGAATTATTTGGCAAAATTCTCAAAACTGATTCGTCAGATGCTGGAAAACTCGGTGAACGATCGCGTAGCGCTGGCCGACGAAACGCGGGCATTGTCGTATTATATTGATTTAGAGCGGCTTCGATTTGAGAATAAATTTGAGTACCACATCGACATCGACGAAACCATTGATGCCGAGCGGACGGAGATTCCGCCGATGTTGCTCCAACCCTACATCGAAAATGCCATCTTACACGGGCTTCGTCCGAAAGAAGAAGGTGGAGGGCAGCTTAAAGTGGTTATTCTGAGACAGTTTGATGATTTGTTGTGCGTCATTGAAGACAACGGTATTGGCCGCGAGGCTGCTGCGTACATCAACTCCCACCGTCGTCGCTCGCATATTTCGCGCGGTACTTCCTTTACCGATAGTCGGATTCGCCTCCTCAATGCCAACCGTACCCAGGCCGTTAGTGCCATTACCATCGACTTGATGGATGAGCAGGGGAACCCCCGAGGCACGCGCGTGGAACTTAAAATTCCGCTCTGATTGCAGTATCATTTGGCCAAAAATGCCTTCTTATGGTAAATATTAATCTAAGAAAGCATGAAAGTAAAATGTTTGTTGGCTTCTTTATTGTTCTGTACTTCACTCTCGTACGCCCAATCTGAAGACAATACCCTGACGAAAAAGGAGAAAACCGAAGGATGGAAACTCCTTTGGGACGGAAAAACTAATGCTGGCTGGAAAAGCACAAAAGCCGACGGTTTTCCTGCCACAGGTTGGTCAACGGAAGGTGGTGTGTTGAAAGTCTTGAAAAGTGCCCGAGGAGGCGATATTATTACGACGAATAAGTACAAAAACTTTGTCCTAAAAATAGACTTCAAATTGACCGAAGGTGCCAACAGCGGCATCAAGTACTTCGTAAATTCATCAGGGATTGGTTGCGAATATCAAGTGTTGGACGACGACAAACACCCTGACGCCAAAGCGGGAGTTGAAGGTAACCGAACGCTAGGCTCGCTTTATGATTTGATTACGGCTGATCCCAAAAAACCACTTAAGAAGGACGACTTCAATACGGCCATGATTGTGGTAAATAACAACCACGTAGAACACTGGCTCAATGGTGTGAAAATAGTAGAATACGACCGCAACAACCAGATGTGGCGGGCGTTGGTCAACTACAGCAAATACAAAAAGTACGCCGATTTTGGCAATGCGACCGAAGCTCCGATTTTACTCCAAGACCACGGAGATGAGGTGTGGTTTAAAAACATTAAGATTTTAGAAAAAAAATAATCGTTATATGGTGCGTCGGGTTGCTCACAACCTGACTGCATATTGTGTTGAGGGTTGCTCACAACCCGACCGCTCTCGAATATTATTGTGCGTTGGGTTGCTCACAACCCGACTACCCTCGACGATAACCAGCAAATAAGATTTTTAAAGTTTTAACATAATCGTTACCAAATGACAACTAGAAGGGATTTTATAAAAAAAGCAGGGGTTGCGGGTTCGGGCCTAGCTTTGGGGCAGTTGAGCCCAAGTATTATGACAAATCCAGCACGAAAAGGCGAAAAAGTTAAATTGGCGTGTATTGGGATTGGTTTCCGTGGCGGTGAAATCATCAAAGAACTCAACAAAACGGGCTTGGCCGAGATTGTGGCGCTTTGTGACATTGATATGGGAGCGAAGCACACGCAAGAAATTGCGGCGATGTTCCCCAATGCCAAACAATTCCAAGATTTCCGTAAGATGTTTGACAGCATGGGAAATCAGATTGAGGCGGTTTCTATCGGAATTCCAGATTTTGCCCACTACGTAGTGGCCGTCCATGCGATGTCTTTGGGTAAACACGTCTATGTTGAAAAACCAATGGCTCGTACGTTTCATGAGTCGGAGTTGTTGATGAAATTAGCGAAGAAAAACCCAAAAGTGGTGACCCAAATGGGAAACCAAGGGCACTCAGAGGCTAACTACTTCCAATTTAAAGCGTGGAAGGATGCGGGTATCATCAAAGACGTAACCAAAATTACGGCCCACATGAACTCGGCCCGCAGATGGCACGGTTGGGATCCCAAGATTTCAAAATACCCAGAGGCCCAACCCATTCCGTCAACGTTGGATTGGGAGACATGGCATTTGAATACCATGTACCACGATTTCAACGAAAAATACCACTACGGCAACTGGCGCTGCTGGTACGATTTCGGCATGGGTGCTTTGGGCGACTGGGGCGCGCACATTTTGGATACGGCGCACCAATTCCTCGACCTCGGGTTGCCAAACGAAGTGACTGCGGTGAAGTTGGATGGACACAATGATTATTTCTTCCCAATGTCATCGACGCTTTTGTTCCGTTTCCCAGAGCGCAAAGGAATGCCAGCCGTGGACATTACGTGGTACGACGGGGTAAACAACCAACCACCGCTGCCAGATGGATACGGTTTGTCAGAACTTGACCCTAATATCCCCGTGGTAGCAGGCCAGAAAATCAAGGCAGCGACCTTAAATCCAGGTAAGATTATCTACTCGAAAGACCTCATTTTCAAGGGCGGTTCGCACGGAAGTACGTTGAGTATTATTCCAAAAGAAAAAGCGTTGGAAATGCAGTCGAAACTGCCAGTGGTGCCTGCAAGCCCGTCCAACCACTTCAAAAACTTCTTGTTGGCGTGCCAAGGAGAAGAAAAAACGCGCTCACCGTTTGAAATCGCGGGGCCGTTGTGTCAAGTATTTTCGTTGGGGGTAATGGCGCAACGTTTGAACACCAAATTGTTATTTGACCGTACGACAAAAACCATCACCAACCATCCTTTTGCCAACGCCATGCTCACGGGTATTCCGCCGCGCAAAGGCTGGGAAGATTATTATCGTATATAAATGTGAGTCGGGTGACCTTTATTACCTTCCCGAAAGCTTCAAACTTTCGGGAAGATATTACCGTATCTTAGGGCAGTTGGTTCGACCACGTTGTTTGCGCGAAGCGGGACGAAATTGAAGTTGATTTTTTGTGACCAAATACCCTCCTTTTCCGTTTCGCGTCCTAATTTCTCCTCCTTCTTTCATCGGAATAAAATCCAACGATGGCAAAAACGCAAAGTCATTAATCGGCTGAGGATGAATGTCGAACAGCGGGTCGCCAGGAAAATGGTACGTCTCAAATTCGTAGTCAAACAAGAAAATTGTAATAAACCCATCGGGGCTGTATTTGAGGCTGATGTCTTGGGTAGGTTTCAGTTTAAACGCTTGCTGTAAATCGGCTCGGCGGAAAAACTGGTCTTTAAAATGATCGTGGTGAAGTTTGGCGCGATTGTACAAATAAATCGTGTTTGACGAATCGTAGGTAATCGCAATGTCGATGTAGTGCTTCGAAAAGTCTTTGCGGGTATCTTTGGCAAACAAAACGCCCATGTTATTGATGGCGTTTTTACTTAAATACAATTGATAATGCTCAATGGCTGCCGTTTCTTCGTGGCGGTTTTTGAAGACATTCCCAATGTTGACATTGTACGCCTTTTTGGTAGAATCAATTTCCAAACCTTTTTCAAAATCTTTGAGCGATAAGTCGGAAAACTTGGCTTCTTCGGCTTGGTCGCGGTTGTGGCGTTCACGCAATGACATATACGACTGAACAATCCCACGGTTGTTGTACAGCATCGGCAATTGCTTTTTACGCAAAAGGCTATCGTAGAGTACCTTCGCGCGGTCGATGTCGTCGATGTTGAGGTACGAAACGCCTAACCCATTGCTCGCGTTGATATTGCTCGGGTCGAGGGCGTGGGCTTGGGTGAAGTCGTCGAGAGCTTGCTGGTATTCGTTGCATTTGAGGTAAATATTCCCTCGATTGACGAGCATCCGAACGCTGATTTCGGGGTTGGCCCGAATGGCCCTTTCCAACCATTTGAGGGAGGTTAAAAAATACCCTTCGATGCGGCAATACTCGCTCATGGCTAAGCATGGCAGTAACCCTTTTCCCGAAAGCTGCACCGCCGTCTGAACGTCATCTTTTGCCAGCGCGGTTTGGTGAGAATATAGCCGACAAAATGCCCGTGCGGCAAAAAAATCGGCATGGTGCGGGTTTTTGGCATTCAAAATTTCACCCGCTTGGTCAAAGCAACAAACGGCTTCCCCGTAGTTTTGAAGCCGATAATAAATAATACCCAAGCCAAGCCACGCGTGTTTTTGGGTAGAATCTAAATCCAACGCCCGTTCGTAGGCTTTTTGGGCTTGGCGCTGACCGTTGGTACCGACGTACGCATTGCCCAAACTTAGCCACGCTTCGGCCGAAAAATCGTTGAGCCGACAAGCCGCGTCGTACTCCAAAACGGCCTCTTGGTACTTGCGTTGCCGATAAAGTGCGTGCCCTAAACCCAGCCTCGCCGCAAAGCGATAATAAGGGTCTTTGGTGGCAAGGTATTCGCGGTAAAGTGCCTCCGCCGCTGTATATTCGGCCAAGGCTAGGGAGCTGTTTCCGCGTTGTACCAAAAAGCGTGGCCCGCTTGGGTGCTTGCCCACGCGCGTTGCGAGTTTGTCGGCTTTTTCGTAGAGGCGTTCGGCTTGCTTAAAATCTCCCAATTTAAAATGAACATTGGCGGCCAATTCGTGAAACTCGGCCGCTTTGGCAAACCCAATTCGTTTGCTCCAATCTTGCGACTGCTGCAAATCACCCAATTTGTAATGGGCCAAAGCGATGTTAAAAATGAGCGTATCGCTAGGAGGGGCGTGCTCCCACGTGGCCAAGCCCTGCTGAATATTGCCCTTTTGAGCTTCCCAAACGCCCTTATTGTGCAAATAACGCTGTCCAGCTCCTGTCTGAGTCAGAAGTTGTAGGGCGGTGTCGTATTCTTTCAACACACCCGTGACAAGCGAGAGATTATACAGTAGGGTATCGTTGTTGGCATCGTATTCTTGGGCCTGTAGAAACATCGACTGCGCACTTTGGTACCGCTGATTGTAAGCGTACTGAATGCCACCGTTGTTGAGTTGAGGAAACCGCTTGGGGTTCTGAGGGATGTTTTTTTTGGGAGGAACTACCGCAATTTTCTTGGTTGAATTCGCTGACGACCCCGTATTAGAAGAATCTACCACGCACGCTTGAGACCGTGTGCCAAGTACAAATTCAACTATAAAAAGGAGTAAAGTAAACCTAAAAGTCAGCATCTCCATACCAATCGTCAATGTAACTAACTTAATTTCATTTACACGAACCATGCCATGATTAGCCACTTGAGGGGAAAAAATGAGCAATAAGGCGTCGAAAACAGCTGTTTTGGCCTTTGGGTGTAGAATGTGTAAGTAAAGTTAACGCTAAGTTTTGACTTTAGCGCCTGTTTAGTTACATCGACGATGAAAAAAGACGCAACAATAATTCAATTCGGCATAATTAAAAATGCCGATTTCCCTTTCTGAGGTAATGCTTTGTGCGAAAGAATAAGCCGCCGCACGGGGCGATTGTCCCATTTGGTTTTGAAACTAACGTACTCCATCCCGTCGGTAGAAGGAAGGTCAGTTGATACATCCCAGAGTTTACTATCGTATTGAATAACAAAGGTTTGTCCTTTGGTGGTGGTCAATTTAATTTTGCCAAGAGTGGTTAAATCCGTATCGCAAACAGTCATAAAAATTTGCTGGAGTGAAGTGGGTTTTTGAGCCAACGTAAAATCATCGTTTATTTCAACAACATTTTTTACGCGATTGAGCTTCACCGAACGATTCCATGCTTGGATTCCTGCTTCTTTGGCGTAGCTAGGCGCAATGTCCATCGACAACGTTGCTTCTTTTTCGTTGATGGTACTTTTGACGTTATGCGCTTCGTAGGTTCGCCCCGCAAGTTGTCCTAGTCCGTTGACAATTGGCAAATTATGGTATTGAGATTGGGTAAACCAAAGCTCGTACCGCTTAGATGAAAAAGTACGAGCGGTGTAGTTGCCGCGACCTGCGTCGATGATAACAGGCTCGCCGTTGGCATAAAGTAGAAAATCGCCTACGTCGTTGTGATTGTGGCTTTCGGCGTTGTGCCCGCCGTGGGTAGCCAAGTACAAACCATTGCTACTCCGAGCCGTTAGTACTTGAATATCGCCGAGCCAAGCGTCTTTTACGGGTTGGTACGTGGTTTTGGTGGAAGGTAATTCTTGGATGGTGAGTAAGTTCTGGATGCGACGCATACGGTGGAAGCCGTTGTTGGACACCGCCAAGGGATATTTTTCGGTTGCCCATAATCCAAATTGCATGAGTTGGGCATCGTTGATTTTTTTGCCAAAACGATACAACATAATACCGTCGGGCTTGAGTTTGGGGTCGGCATCGGCAAAGTTGACAAAGTAATCGTCCGCAATGTGGGTTTTAAAAACATACGAAGCCATTTTTTGAATGAGCGGCTGTTGGTAAGCACGTACTTTGTTTTGAGTAGCAGCTTCTAGCAATTCCAAACAATCAAATACGCACGCCCCCGCCGCAAACCAGTAGCTTGGCCCTTCGTCGCAGCCCCCATCTTCTCCCAGTCCGTTGAGGTACAAATCCAAACCGAGCATAGCGGCGTGTAGTTGCTCTGCGCGACGTTTTTCGTCTTTTTCCAGCAAAAGGGTTGCCGTCATCCAGTTGGACATAATCCACGGATTCCAGTTGTTGACCGCATTTTTTTTACTCATCCATCCGTAGCGGTCGGGGTTTTGAATCATTGGAACAAACAACCGACGATTGGTTTCAAAGTAAATTCGTTTGCGGATGAGTTTGTTGATTTTATCTAATTTTTCACCCACAAAATAGTCGGCAAAAGAAAGTACGGCAGCGGTTTCGGCGGCAAACAAATCCACGACGGGGTCTTCGACGTTGGGCAGACCTGTACCGCTAATGTGGGCAGGAACGCCCCAAAAACTTTCTTCACAAATCGACCAAACTCCGTTGAAAATGGCTTCCGTAAAACGGCCTTTGTCCTCCACGCTTTCTGCCAAAATAAGGTCAATGAGTGCGTTTCGCTTTCCGTACGAAAGTTTACCGTGGCGCTCGCGGTCGCCTGAGCGTACAAAATCCATCGAAACGCTGCCTGGAATGGCTTCAAATTTGTAGTTCAACACGGCTTCTCCCGCTTTTATGACCCGTGTCACCACGCTATCGGGCAGTTGGGACTGCCATTCGACGGCGGTTTTGGGGTAGGGTTTAAACTGTGCTTGGGGAATGAGCACCTGCCGAACGGCATCAAGCGAATAGGTGTTGCCGAGGAGGTTTCGTTGAGTCGGTTGGGCGCTGGCGATGGCTGCCCAACCGATTAAGAGGGTTGTGAAAAGGTGTTTCATTGGTCTTTTGATTGTAGATGGCAAAAAAAACCTTTCCATACTGACCAGGGAAAATAAATTTGTTTCGTTATCGTCGCATTGCGTGGAGACGTTGCATTGCAACGTCTCTACACCATAACAATAAATTAATTCCAACCCCCGCCTAGGGCGCGGTAAATATTGACCACGGCATTCATCTGTTGCATTTTGGTTTCGACAAGGTCGAACCGCGCTTCGATGGCGTCGCGTTGGGTCAACAATACCTCCATGTAGTCGGCACGGGCCGAACTAAACAGGTTATTAGAAATCGTAATCGACTGTGTAAGGGCCTGAACTTCCTTCGATTTGGTGTCGTACGTTTTTTCCAAATTACCGATTTTAGCCATTTGGTTAGCTACTTCGATGTAGGCATTCAACAACGTTCGTTCGTAATTATACACCGCCTGAATCTGCTTGGCATTGGCATTGAAATAAGAAGCCTTAATGGCGTTTTTGTTGACCAACGGTGCCGTCAAATCTCCCGCCAACGAAAGAATGAGCGATTGAGGGGTTTTTAACAAATACAAAGGATTGAAAGCCTGATAACCCAAACCTGCCGAAATGCCAAGAGAAGGGTAAAAACGGGCTTTGGCAACCTGCACGTCTAGTTTGTTGGCGGCCAACTCCTGCTCTGCCTGACGAATGTCGGGGCGATTGGCCAGCAACTGCGAAGGTAAGCCCGTATGAATGTTGGCTGGGACCAAATTACCAAAATCTTGCGAACTACGAGCGACGGTTTGGGGATAGCGTCCCACCAAAAAATTGATGCGGTTTTCGATTTCAATGATTCGTTGCTGGATGTTGTACTGCAAACTTTGGGTGTTCAATACCTGGGCTTCAAACCGCCGTACGGCCAATTCGGTCACTTTGGTAGCTTCCTTTTGAAGGCGCACAATCCGAAGGGCATTGTTCTGAATATCAATGTTTTGGTGGATGATAGCCAATTGATTGTCAAGGGCCAACAACTCGTAGTACGAAGTAGCAATTTCGGCAATTAAGTTGGTCACCATGAAATTTCTCCCTTCACCGCTCGCCAAATACCGATGCACGGCGGCATCTTTGGCATTGCGCAATTTGTGCCAAATGTCGATTTCCCACGTGGCAAACAGACCGCCCAAAAAATTGGGAAGAGGTTCGGGGGTTTCTCGGCCAGGTTTGATGTCGGTGGTCGCTTCGCTGGCGCCGATGTTGGTATAACGCCCTACTTTATCCACGCCAGCACTTCCACGGACACCCACAAAAGGTTTGTATTCCCCTTGGCGAGCCATGATTTCGTTGCGCGAGATTTCGATTTCTTGCATCGTAATGTTTAGCTCCTGATTGTTTTGCAAGGCGCTGTCAATCAGGGCTGTTAGGTAGGGGTCTGTGAAAAACTCCTTCCATCGAATCGTGGCGCTGTTGGTCGAGTCCTGCGAGTTATTAAAACTCGCAGGTAACGTATTTCTTTCGGTTTTGGTGACCAACGCAGGGGTTTTGCAGCCCGAAATGGCTAGCGTTAACCCCACGACTCCTATACCGAGTGTGATGATTTTCTTAAACATTAGTGCTCAATTTCTTCGGTTAACGGATTCTCTTTTTCACCTTTAATCAACTGACGACCTTCGGCGATTTTCCCGAAAATAAAGTACAGCCCTGGGACGATAATGACTCCGAATACAGTCCCGAAAAGCATTCCTCCTAGGGCCGACGAACCAATCGTACGGTTGCCAATGGCACCTGCACCTGTGGCAAGTACGAGCGGAATCAACCCCGCAATGAAGGCAAAAGACGTCATGAGGATAGGGCGGAAACGTACCTTGGCACCTTCGATGGCCGCGTTTAAGACGGTGAAGCCTTCTTTGTGTTTCTGAACGGCAAATTCCACAATCAAAACGGCGTTTTTCCCCAACAACCCGACCAACATGACTAACCCGACTTGGGCATAAATGTCGTTGGCCAAGCCCATCACTTTGATGAGTAGGAACGAACCAAAGACCCCCGCAGGCAGCGAGAATACCACCGCCAACGGTAGAATAAAGCTCTCGTACTGGGCAGCAAGCACAAAATAGACAAAGGCCAATACGATGAGGAAGATGTAAAGTGCCTCGTTGCCGCGCATTACTTCGTCTTTCGACAACCCACCCCAGTCGATGTCGTAGCCTCTTGGGAGCGTTTCCTTAGCTACTTCTTGAATCACTTTGATGGCCTCCCCACTACTGTACCCTTTGGCAGGCGCTCCACGGAAAGCCGCAGTGGTGTACATGTTATAGCGGTTGATTTCGTTGGCGCCCTGCGATTTTTTGATGCGCATAAAGGCCGAGAAAGGCACCATTTCGTCGTACTTGTTCTTGACGTACAAGTTCATGACGTCATCAGGAAGTCGGCGGTATTCGGGCGATGCTTGCACAAACACCTTAAAGAAACGCTGGAACTTAATAAAACCGAGTTCGTACGTACTACCAATCAGAATCGAGAGCGTATTCATGGCGTTGCCAATCGAAACACCCTTTTGCATGGCCAATTTATTGTCGATTTCGAGCTCGTATTGGGGGTAATTGGCACTGTAAAAGGTGAACAAGCCCGTCAGTTCTTTCCGTTTTTTGAGTTCATTCATAAAATCAGAGCTGACTTTTTCGAGTTGTTTGTAGTCACCCGTGTTGGTTTTGTCCAACAATTGCAGCGCGAAACCACCCGCAGCTCCGTACCCTGGTACGGCTGGTGGGTCAAAAAATTCGATGGTTGCCCCTGGGATAACTTTGGCCCTTTCCTCTAATTCATAAATAATCTCATTGACGGTGTGTTTACGTTCGTCCCAAGGTTTAAGGTTAATCAAACACGTACCTGCGTTTGAACCCCGTCCTTCAGTAAGTACTTCGTATCCCGCAAGGGCCGAAACCGACTGAATACCCTCTACTTTTTCGGCAATCGCTTGGAGTTTGCGGGTAATGTCGTTGGTACGTTCCAAGGTTGAGCCTGGAGGCGTTTGTACGATGGCGTAAATCATCCCTTGGTCTTCACTTGGAATAAAGCCCGAAGGGAGTTTGGCCGTAATTCCGAAAATTCCGACGCCAAAAGCCAACAAGATTCCCCAAGTCACCACGCGGCGGTTGACGATAAGGCGCAAAAGTCCCACGTACCGCCCCGTTAGTTTTTCAAAACCTCGGTTGAAGGCATCAATAAAGCGGTCGATGATGGTTTTCTTGCGTTTGTGGCCGTGGTGATTTTTCAAAATCATCGCACAAAGTACGGGGGTTAGGGTAAGTGCTACCAGCCCCGAGATGACGATAGACGTAGCCATTGTAATCGAAAACTGACGGTAGAAAATCCCCACGGGACCTGTCATAAAGGCCACAGGCACAAACACGGCGGTCATCAACAACGTAATGGCAATAACGGCACCGCTGATTTCTCGAAGTACTTTTTTGACGGCTTTGTAAGGCGTAAGGTGAGGCTCTTCTTCCATTTTGGCATGGACGGCCTCGACGACCACAATGGCGTCATCCACCACGATACCAATCGCCAGTACCAACGCAAAGAGCGTAATCATGTTGATGGTTAGCCCAAACAACTGCATGAAAATGAACGCCCCAATCAGCGAAACTGGTACCGCCAGCGTAGGGATGAGCGTAGAGCGCCAGTCGCCCAAGAAGATAAACACCACCAACGCCACCAAAATAAAGGCATCGCGCAGGGTATGAATTACGTTTTCGATGGAAGCATCCAAGAAGTGCGAAACGTCGTAGCTAATTTCGTAGTCCATCCCTGGAGGGAATGAGGTTTTCTTCATTTCGTCCAGTTTGGCTTTTACGCTCTTGATAACATCGCTGGCGTTGCTTCCGTACGTCTGCTTGAGCATAATCGCCGCCGACGGATAGCCGTTGAGGTTGGAATAAATGTCATAATATTCGCTTCCAAGCTCAACCTCAGCAATGTCTTTCAGTTTGAGCAACTCACCGTTAGAGTTGGCTCTCACAATTACATTTTTGTATTGTTCAACGTCGTTAAAACGCCCTTGGTAAGTCAGTACATATTCCAAGGCTTCGGCGCGTTTTCCGTCGCTTCGGCCAATCCGTCCAGGCGACCCAATCACACTTTGGTCGTTCAACGCTTCCATGACTTCGTCGGCGGAGATATTGTAGGCCCTCATGCGGTCGGGTTTGAGCCAAATCCGCATGGCGTACTGGCGGCTACCCAAGATGCTGGCTTGTCCAATCCCCGTAATCCGCTGAAGTTCAGGCAACATGTTTACTCCTGCAAAGTTGAAGAGAAACTTCATGTTGGCTTTGGGGTCTTTGCTGTACAAGTTGACGTACATCAACATGTTGGGGACGATACGGTTTACGATGACCCCTTCGCGCTGTACCAAGATGGGCAAACGGTTGAGAACCTGCGCAATACGCGTATTGACGTTGACGACGGCTTGGTCGGGGTCAGTACCGAGGTTAAAGACAATCTGAATGTTGGCTTCCCCCGCACTGGTGGCGTCAGAAGTCATGTATTTCATGCCTGGCACCCCGTTGATGGCCTGTTCCATCGGAATCAATACCGACTCGGTAAGTACCTTGGCACTAGCTCCAGGGTACGAAGCCCGTACGATAACCATTGGGGGCGAAATTTCGGGAAACTGTGAAATGGGTAAGCTAGTGATAGCCAATATCCCCATAAAAATGATGACCAGCGAGATGACGATAGCAAGTACTGGCCGATGTATGAATTTACTAAACATATTCGTGCGATGTTTTGGGGAGAACAGCTATTACTCAGTATATACTTTAAGATTGGCCAACACTTTGTGCGGATCTTGGTAGTCAAAGTGAATTTTCTCGTTGTCGTGTACTTTACGGATACCTTCGAGTAGAATGCGTTCGTCGGCCGCCAAACCATCTTTTACCACGTACAAATCGGGCATTTCGGCTGCAATATTAATCTCACGTGATCGTACGACGTTGTCTTTACCTACTACATAAACATACTTTTTCTCAAGAATCTCGAATGTGGCTTTTTGAGGAATGATGATGGCGTTGCGAAGCGGTACGACCATCTGAATATTGCCTGTTTCACCGTGACGAAGCAGCCCTTTAGGGTTAGGGAAAGTAGCCCGAAAGGCAATGTTACCCGTTTCGTTGTTGAAGTCGGCTTCAATCGTTTCAACAATGCCCGAATGACCAAAAAGCTGATTGTTAGCCATCACTAAGTTAACCGACATCTTTTTGCCGTCTTGTGCCTTGCTTTTAAAATCGAGGTATTCGGCTTCGGGTACGTTGAAATATACCCACATTTTGCTATTGTCTGAGAGCGTAGTAAGCAAATCACCTTCGTCCACCAAACTTCCTGGACGTACTTGAAAATGGTCCATGATGCCCGAAAATGGCGCTTTGATTTTGGTAAAACCTAAGTGTACTTGGGCCAAGGCAAGTTCGGCTTTGGCTTTGTCCCATTTGGCATTGACCATCGCTAATTCGTTGGGGGCTACGATGTTGCTATCGGCAAGGCGTTTGGTGTTTCGGTATTCGATGCTGACAAACTTAGCTTCGGCTTCGGCTTTTTGCACTTCGGCTTCGTACAGTTTGGGCATGATTTGAAACATCAATTGGCCTTCTTTGATAAACTGCCCTTCGTCCACGTAGATGTTTTGGAGGTAGCCTCGCTGCTGAGCGCGCAGCTCAATATGACGAAAAGCGTGAATCTGGCAGACGTAGTCTTTCGTAATGGTAGTGTCTTTTTTGAGGGGGGTAGTTACCAAAAACTTGGTAGCTTCTTCCTTCTCTTCTTCTTTTTCTGAGCAACTTGTACACCACAACAAAGCACAGAAACTTGCGAGCATGAGGGTCTTATTCATACTAAATTCACTTTTTGTGTAGGGAGAATGGGGAAAATAATGTGAGTGGATTTATTTTTTTGAATGGGCGTTCGTTTTGGTCAATGGGGGAGCGTTGGGGTGTTGCACCCATTCCCGTAGCAGGCTATCTTTTTCTTGGTTGTTACGAATACATTCCGAAAGTTGCTGCCGACAATACACATTATCGACATTGCTAGCCACGCTGGCTAGCTCAAATTCATAGAGGCTCCGTTGGCGGGTTTGTTGGTAAAGTAAAAAGCCGTTGAAGCCTAGTGAGAGGGCCAACGTGAGCCCCAAACCGTAAAGCAAAATCGATGGAAAATAATGGCGTCGCATAGAGTGGATAGCTATGTTGATTGACAAAACAAAGCAACCACTTAGGGGTTAAAACGAAGTGAGAAGGAAATTAGAAAACATTAGAAAAATCTAAATGGCTCGAAGGGGTTATGCGCGTATAGAGAGGTAAAAAAGCCTATTATGGCTCATTTTGAGTCTTTGAAACCGTGGGTAAATAGGTGATAAGTTGAGGTAAAATAGGAATTGTACAATTATTTGTTTTTAGGGGACAAATTTAAAGACATTAGAAAAAAGGGGCAATTTTCTAATGTTGAGCTGAGAATCGACCCTAAAAAAGATTAATTTAAACTGGGAAATGAGATGGAAACGGTGGTGCCTTCGTTGATTTTAGAATTCAAATGAAGAAAACCTTGGTGCAGCTCAATGATTTTTTGCGTCATGGCCAAGCCAATGCCAAATCCAGGAACACCATCAACGTTTTGGCCACGGTAGAGCGGGTCAAAAATGTGGGCCACATCGACTTCGGAAATGCCTCTTCCGTGGTCTTTGATGATGACCAAAATTTTATCAGAAGTCGTCTGAAGATGTACCGCAACGGCCTCGGTGGAGTACTTACAGGCATTGTCGAGGAGATTTAAAAAGGCAGTGGTCAGCAAAGTCGCATTTCCTTTGACGGTCAACGAGTGGTCGTCGGTTGCAAACTGAATGGGCAAACTTCGGTGCGGATATTTGGCATGAATTTGTCCCAATGCCGTCAGTAAACAATCGTCAACTTGTACGCTTTGGAGGGTAAGAGCACCATCGGTAACGCGCGCCAATCCTAGCAAGCTATTGGTGAGCGAAATAACCTTTTTTAATTCTTCCACGGCTACTTCCATGCTGTCGCGCCAGTCGTTGGGGTTTTGGTCGTAGCGGAGCGAGGTTTCCAAAGTACCCAAGGTATTGGTGAGCGGAGTACGAAGCTCGTGAGAGGCGTGGGCCACAAAACTCCGTTGGGAAACAAACGCATCTTCGAGCCGAAAGAGCATTTGGTTGAAGGTCATGGCAAGCTGCGCAATTTCGTCGCGGCGGTTGCCTTCATTGACGCGTTTGTGCAAGTCTTTGGCGGTAATTTGTTCGACTTCGTCCACAATTTGCGAAATGGGTTTCAACACCCTTCCCGAAAAATACCAACCCGCCAGTACAATCAACGCAAAGCCTAACATATTGGCCAACAGTAGGATTTGTTGTAAAGTGCCAAGTTTGGCAAAACCTATGCGGTCGTAGCCTGAGGCGAAAATGAAAAAGCGCTGCCCTTGGTCATTGAAAGGAATTAAAATGGATTCAAGGTGCCCGGTACGAAACTCAAAAATAGCGTCAGAAGAGGGGAGATGCGGGATTTTTTCTTTGTAATAATCCGATTCTTTGAGGGTACGGTTGGTAAAAACCAACTTATGTTGTTGGTCAAAAATACTGATTTGTTCCTCCACAATGGTAAGCAAATCGGTGCGAACCATGTTTTTGAAAAAATCATCGTGTAAATGCCGTCTCGAAATCAATACCCTTCCTGCGACTCGCGCTTTCCCCTCCAATCGGCTATAAAATTCTTCTTGGCGGTATAGCGAATAAAAATACCAAACCAACAAGGACAACGTAACTTGAATGGCCGTAGCGAGTAGGGTAAATATGATGGTAAGTCGATTTCGAATGAGCATAAACTTAACTTTCGCGTAGTACGTACCCCATACCTACGATGGTATGGAGGAGTTTTTCGGAAAAACCTTTATCAATTTTTTTTCGCAAATAACTGACATAGACGTCGATAACGTTGGTGTTGCTATCGAAGTCTAAGTTCCAAACGCGCTCACTAATATCAACCCGAGAAATGATTTTTCCCTTGTTCAGCATGAGGTATTCCATGAGTGAATACTCGCGGGTAGTAAGGTCGATGCGTTGCCCAGCGCGGGTTACCGTTTTGCTGTCGAGGTTGAGCTCCAAATCGGCCAAACGCAAAATTTGTTTTTGTTTCGTACCGTTGCGCCGAGTGAGTGCTCGTAGCCGTAAAAGAAGCTCCTGAAACTCAAAAGGTTTGGCTAGGTAGTCGTCCGCACCTGCATTGAAGCCATCTGCTTTGTCGGTCAAGCTATCGAGGGCCGTCAGCATGAGTACAGGAATGTTTTCATTGTCAGAACGAATAAGTTGGCATAGCTCAAATCCATTGAGGTGGGGGAGGTTGACATCGAGTAAAATGATGTCGTAATTATTTTTTCGAAACAGCGACAGACCCATGCGTCCGTCGTAAGCAACGTCGACTTCATAGCCTTCAGCCGAAATCCCCTTTCGGATAAAAGAAGCGAGACGGTCCTCGTCTTCAACTAATAAGATTTTCATACAAACGATGTGGGTTGCGAGTGGTTCAATGTGTTCGTTTTCACCCCTTTAGAGGTAGTGCTGTTGCTGCAAATATATACGCCGACCTTATTGGATAGACATAAGAACAATTCACTATTAGCGATTTTAATCCTTTTTTCATGCCCGTTTCTAGGAATTTAGCCTCACAATTTGACATAAAAAAAGAAGGTTTTCGTACCTCCTAAGCATCGCTTTGTCCAAGGTTTTATGATAGAAAATGACTTTTTGGATTGAAGGAGAAAGGGGAAGCTAGGTTTGCTTCCAAAAATTAGGCATAGAAGTAAGTAAAAAGGAGTAATTCGTAGTTTTATCTAATTTTAAGTATCTCTCTAACAAAAGTTTGATTAACCCATGCGTCTTAAAAAACAGTCAAAACTGCAACTTTTGGCGGCAATCGGGACGGCTTGTTTGGTAGTTTCGTGTATGAAAACGCCCCGTACTAGCCAGCCTGTTGTCATCAAAGAAGATCCCTCTAAAGCCATTGCCAGGGCTAAGGAGATTCGCGAAAAAACACCCATTAAACTGGCAGAAGGGCTTCAAATGACTCTTTGGGCATCCGATTCGCTAGCGCCAGACCCCGTAGCAATGGCCATCGACGACCAAGGACGGGTGTACATCAACCGAACAAACCGTCAGAAAAACTCGGAATTTGACATTCGTGGACACCGTGATTGGATGACGGAGTCAATCGGTTTGCAAACGGTAGAAGATCGCCGTGCGTTTTTACGCAAAACGTTTTCGCCCGAGAAAAGTAAAGCCAACGAATGGCTTGCTGACCTCAACGAAGATGGTGTACACGACTGGAAAGACTTGGCGGTAGAAAAAGATGAAATATGGCGCTTAGAAGATACCAACAACGATGGTATCGCCGACGTTTCGCTGCGGGTCTTGGAAGATTTTTTTGATGAAGTCACCGACGTGGCAGGAGGTATGCTGGTACGGGCAGGGGAGATTTTTGTCGGAATTGCCCCTGACTTATGGCGTCTGAAAGACATCAACGGCGACGGTATTATGGATAAAAAGACATCTATCAGCCACGGATACGGCGTACATATTGGATTTAGTGGCCACGGTATGTCGGGGGTAACTGAGGGGCCTGACGGACGTATTTACTGGAATATTGGAGACATTGGTGCCAACATTACGGCACCCGACGGCAAAAAATGGGAGAACCCCAACTCAGGTATCATTGCTCGCTCCAATCCCGATGGCTCCGATTTTGAGATTTTTGCTTCTGGCCTTCGCAATACCCACGAATTTGTCTTTGACGAATATGGCAACCTCATTTCGTCGGATAACGACGGCGACCATCCTGGCGAAAGCGAGCGTCTGGTGCACGTGGTACAAGGACATGACGCGGGTTGGCGTTCGAACTGGCAGTACGGAAAATACACCGACCCCCGCAACAATAGATACAATGTGTGGATGAACGAAAAACTGTTCAAACCGCGCTGGGAAGGCCAAGCTGCTTATATTTTGCCTCCTATTATGAACTATCACAACGGCCCCACGGGGATGGAATACAACCCAGGTACGGCGCTAGGGTCTGAGTGGAAGAACAAGTTTTTCTTAGTAGAATTTGTCGGAACACCCTCTCGCTCTCACATCTGGTCATTTGGGCTTAAACCAAAAGGGGCAACGTTTGACCTCGACGGTGAAAAAGACATAGTAAGTGGTATTTTGCCAACGGGTATTAAGTTTGGCCCTGATGGCGCGCTTTACGTGGCTGACTGGATCAATGGTTGGGATACGAAAAACTATGGACGCGTGTGGAAACTTGACGTTACCAAAGATAAAAATGATTTGGCTGCCGTACGGGAAGAAACAAAACGCATGATTCAGCTTAACTATGCAGCTCAAACCGAAGATAAATTGTACGCATTACTGGCGTACGGCGATATGCGGGTTCGTCAAAAAGCCCAATTCGAGTTGGTGAATCGCGGTAAAAAAGGACTTCCGCAGTTGATAAAAGCAGCGGAACAAACGCAGAACCAATTGGCGCGTATTCACGGAATTTGGGGAATTGGACAGTTGACGCGCATCGACCAAGCCAACGCTGGAACGTTAATGTCGTTGTTGAATGACAAAGACCCTGAGATTATGACCCAAGCGGCCAAAATGCTAGGAGATGCACGCATTGCCAATGCAGGAAGTGCGCTGGTGCCTTTGTTGAAAAACACCAACCCTCGCGTTCGTTTTTATGCTGCCGAAGCATTGGGGCGCATTGCTTATGCCGATGCAGTAACCCCGTTGATTGAAATGATTGGGGCCAACAACGACGAAGACCTTTACCTGCGCCACGCGGGGGTATTGGCATTGTCACGCATTGGAAAAGTAGAGCCAATGGTAGCCTTGGCCAGCAGTCCAAGCAAAGCGCTGCGTACGGCAGCGGTGTTGGTATTGAGACGCTTACGCAATGAAAATGTAGCTATTTTCTTGAACGATAAAGACGAATACATCGTAGCCGAAGCAGCCCGCGCCATCAACGATGACCTGTCGATTGTAGGAGCGTTACCAGCATTGGCGGCGACTCTCAAAGAAACTCGTTTTACGTCTGAGGTGATTGTCCGCCGTGCCATCAACGCGGCATTGCGCGTGGGAGGAGATAAAGAGCTTCAGTTGTTACTTGATTTTGCCCGCCGCACCGATTTGAAAGAAGACATCAAGGCAGAAGCATTGGCAGCTCTTGGAACTTGGGCAAACCCTTCGTACACCGACCGTGTAGACGGACGTTACCGTGGTAAGATTGAGCGAGATCCTGCGGCTGTAAAAGCCAAAGTGTTGCCGTTTATCAATGAGTTTTTGAAAGAGAAAAACCCCGAGCCTTTGGCGGCGATTGTGGGTTTAATTGCGGATGTAAAAATCACGGAAGCCAACGATCAATTGGTATCAATTTTTGAAAGTAGCGAAAGTCCGCGCGTCAAAGGAGCTATTTTGACGGCACTCAATCAGCTAAGCTACCCGCAAATCGACGCCATCATTAAGAAAGGAATGGACGACAAAGAGGAGAGTGTACGTACCGTAGCGCTAGGAATGTTGAACAACAACAACGTGACAAAAGCGAGCTTGCCTCTGATTGTGAATTCTATTTTTACCAAAGGCTCAACGCGCGAGCAGCAAAAAATGCTCGAAGTATTGGGGAAAATGGAAGCCGACAAAACTCAGGTGATTTTGAGTGATTTGATTGACCAATTGAAGGCTAAAAAGTTATCTCCTAACTTGTCGTTGGAACTAAAAGAGGCCGTAGAAGCGTCGGGAGTGGCGGCGTTGAAAGAAAAAATGGCGTCGATAAAACCAGGGGCTTCGATGTTGGATGAGTATGCCGAAGCACTTTTTGGCGGAAATCGCATGGCGGGTCGTAACATATTCAACAACAACTCGGCGGCCCAGTGCGTGCGTTGTCATGCCATTGGTGGTACGGGCGGAGCCGTAGGGCCATCGTTGACGCATATTGGCGACGTGCTCACCCGCGAGCAATTGTTGCAAGCATTGATTGAACCAAGTGCCCGTTTAGCACCAGGATTTGGGATGGTATCGCTGACCTTGAAAGACGGTCAAGTAGTGAACGGAACGTTGGCCAAAGAAACGGCGGAAGAATTAACCATTACTACTTCGGACGCCGAGCCGTTGGTAATTCCTGTGGCACGTATCGGTAAGCGCGAAAACATGCCATCGGGAATGCCACCGATGGGCAGTATTTTGTCAAAACGCGAAATTCGTGATTTGGTAGAGTATCTGACGAATTTGAAGAAGTAAAACTAAACCTTCCCGAAAGTTCTGAAACTTTCGGGAAGGCCTTCATAAAACTTTTCGACAAAGGTCATTGCAGGTCGGGAAAATCCTTTTTAAGTTTAGAAGCGAATATTCCTAATTACTTTAATTCCTTAAATCATGTCGGAAAAACAACACAAAATCTTACTCACGGAAGACGAAATTCCAAGACATTGGTATAACATTCAGGCAGATATGCCCAACAAGCCGCTGCCTCCTTTGCACCCTGCTACCAAGCAGCCCGTAGGACCTGGCGACTTGGCTCCGTTGTTTCCGATGGAACTGATTAAGCAAGAAGTATCCCAAGAAAGATACATCGAAATTCCAGAAGAAGTACGGGAGATTTATAAACTGTGGCGGCCGACCCCAATGTTTCGCGCGCACCGTTTAGAAAAGATGTTGGATACCCCCGCCAAAATCTACTACAAGTACGAAGGCGTAAGCCCATCGGGTAGCCACAAAACCAACACTGCGGTGGCGCAGGCGTACTACAATAAAATGGAAGGGGTAAAACGCATTACTACCGAAACGGGAGCGGGACAATGGGGAACGGCCTTGGCCATTGCGTGCCAAATGTTTGACATTGAGTGTGAAGTGTTTCAGGTACGTATCAGCTACAACCAAAAGCCGTACCGTAAAGCCCTCATCGAATCGTTTGGCGCTAAAATTTTCCCATCTCCTTCCGAATTGACGCAGTCGGGACGGAAGATTTTGGAACAATACCCTGATACCCCAGGCAGTTTGGGCATTGCCATCTCAGAAGCCATTGAATGCGCCGTTCAGGATGAAAACTGCAAATATGCCCTCGGAAGTGTACTTAACCACGTACTGATGCACCAGACAATTATCGGGCAGGAGTGTTTGGTACAAATGGAAAAAGCAGGTGATTATCCTGACATCGTCATTGCACCGCTAGGTGGAGGTTCCAACTTCGCAGGGATTTCTTTCCCATTCCTACACAAAAACATTACCGAAGGCAAAAACGTACGCGCCATTGCCGTAGAACCTGCTTCGTGTCCAAAACTTACCAAAGGAGAGTTTCGTTACGATTTTGGCGACTCGGCTGGTTTTACTCCGTTGTTGCCAATGTATACGCTAGGGCACAATTTCCGTCCTGCGGCCATTCACGCGGGAGGCTTGCGTTACCATGGGGCGTCGGTATTGTGCTCACAGTTGTTGAAAGATGGCCTTATCGAAGCCAATGCGATTCAGCAGCTAGAGTGTTTTGAAGCGGGTGTCGCTTTCGCCAAAGCAGAAGGAATTATCCCCGCGCCCGAAGCGACGCACGGCATTGCGCAGGTGTTTAGAGAGGCGCAGCGTTGCAAAGAAGAAGGAAAATCAGAAACGATTTTGTTTAACCTCTGTGGGCACGGTTTCTTAGATATGCAGGCTTACATGGATTACTTCGATGGCAAACTCTCTGACCACTTCTTGACCGACGACGAACTCAAATCGGGTTTGAAAGAATTGGAGGGGTATCCTATGGCGTAAACCTTATTTTATCGCCGCCACGTAGCTCAATGTGCGTGGCGGCTGTTTTTTAGTGAAAATAAAAATGGAAAAAATATAAATAAATCTTACCTTTGAAAGTAGATAGTAGAACTATTGTATTGATAGTCAAAATGTTTAAGTAGCTCTTCTCAAAGCCCAACATTGCTAGCAATCAGTAACAAATTACCTTAAAATGGCAAAAAATCGCAGTGTTGGGAAAGGTCAAAAAGAAGCTTCTCGGCTCATTACGTGCCTTGTAGCAGACCCAGTTAAAAGTTACGCTATCACTTTTGATATCGATTTACTTCCTCAAAAAAGAGAAAAGTACGGAAATCGGCTTATTCTCCCATCTGACGACCAGCTTGGATAATGCTGGCGGATAATCTTCGTTATTAACCAATAATTACTAATTTATAATTGTGCGCAAGCACCTAAACCTACGAATGAAGGACAAAGTAAAGTTTGTGGCTCCAGAGAAGAGCCTGTTTTTTTCGGTATTGAAGAAGAGAGTAGACCAGTATTTTATTGATAATCAGCTGTCACGGTATGCAACGAAAGGCATGGTCGTCAAAACAATCGTTTTATTGAGCTTATATTTTCTTCCATTTTTTGCGATTTTAGTATTTCAACCTTCGTTTACCGTAAGTCTCTTTCTGTGGTTCCTAATGGGTTTTGGCGTGTCTGGAATCGGAATGAGCATCATGCACGATGCCAACCACGGGGCGTATTCTAAAAATCCGAAAATTAATAAGTGGCTGGGGTATACCATTTACTTTGCAGGAGGAGGAGTCTCCAACTGGAAATGGCAACATAATTTACTTCACCACACGTACACCAACGTAGTACCTATGGATGAAGACATTCGGGATAGGGGGGTGGTAAAACTTTCTCCGCACGTAGTAGCCCGTTTCGTACATCAGTTTCAGTGGATATATGCGTTCTTTTTTTATAGTTTAATGACCCTTTATTGGGTGATTTTTAAGGATTTTAGCCAATATTTTTCTTTTATTGGCTCGGGAATAAATTCACAATCGAAAGCGGAAAATCGCTCGATGTTTGTCCAGCTTATTTTGTTGAAGGTGGTTTACTTTGGTATATTGCTGGGGCTTCCCATTCTTGTATTTGGCTTACCTGCTCAACAAATAATCATTGGATTTTTGGTAATGCACTTTACTTCAGGGCTTTTATTGACTGTTATCTTTCAGTTGGCTCATACAGTCGAGGGTACGCAACATCCTTTAGTGGAAGAAAATAATACGATTGCGAAAGACTGGGCTATTCATCAGTTGGAGACTACGGTCAATTTTTCGCCCAACAATCGATGGCTATCTTGGTATATTGGGGGACTTAATTACCAAATTGAGCACCACCTTTTTCCTAAAATATGCCATGTTCATTACCCTAAGATTGCGCCTATCGTCAAACAGACGGCAGCCGAATTTGGGATTGCTTATTTAGAGAATCCATCGTTTGAGAAGGCACTAAAGTCGCACGTTTCGGCACTTAAGCGTTTTGGGCGCCTTCCGAGCCCTGTTGAAGCAATTGGATAATCGTATTAATCGAAGACAGACCTATAAGGTTTTTAAAAACCTTATAGGTCTAAAATTTAACCTAACTTCTTAACATTGATAGCGTTTAGCCCCTTTGGGGTCGACTCTACGTTGAATTGTACTTTATCTCCTTGAATAACAGGTTCTTTCAAGGCATGAATATGGACGAAAATACTCTTTTTCGTTTTCTTATCGGTGATGAAACCGTATCCTTTTTGCTCATTAAAGAAATTAATAACTCCCTCGTTAATGGAAAGAGTAGGAGTGGTTTGATTATCCTCTAATTCATTTTGATGCACATGTACTCTAGAGGGCTTTCGTTCTGACATGGGTACGGGAGGTACATTAGAAAGATTTCCGAACTCATCCACGTAGACAATCATGTCGTCAAGGCTTTTTCCTTTGTCGGAGTTGGCCTTACGCTCTTCTTTTTTGTCTTCCTTGTCCTGGCGCTTTTTTAATTTTTTCTTTTCTCGTTCTTTTTTGCCAAAAGTTATTTTGGAACTGCTCATAGATGACTTGAGGTAATTTTGGTAGTGTTAAAATGAAAAATATTGTAATGAAAATGTGGGGCCTACCAATGAATTAACGTAAAACGATGCTGCGGCTTAGATTAATTGTCTAGAACAATTGTAAGAGGTGAAGTTACAAAAACAATAGATGTCGGTATGCTGATTGTAAAACTAGCATTAAATATTGGTTTTTCCCGCTTTGTGGCTGCTTTTTTGGAGGGGACTATGCTGCCTAGGATGAGTACAGTGGCTCGGAAGGTGTGATTTTTAATGGAGATTTAAGCCGAATTGGCCTAAAATCGGCGTAAATAGTAGTGTAAAATTTGTTACAGTCGATAAACGACTTATTCTGATGAGGGGCTCTCTTTTACTTCACTTCTTGGTATGTGGCTGTTTGGTAGGTCCAAACTTCGCACACGCACAGTCCAGCTATGCAGGTCAAAAAGACCTCCCCGATATTTTCCGAGAGTGGTTTCCCAAACTCAAACCTCGCAAGACCGATTCAACGAGTTTGAACGCAGGGCAGCGGTTTGTTACGTTGATTCCAAATATTGGCTATACGCCCCAAAGTAATTTGCTGCTCCAGACCAACTTAAATATCGCCTTCAGAAACCCTGGTGCCAACGTGACGGTAGGGCTGTTGGGAGCAACGTATACCCAAAACAACCAAGCTATTTTGCAAGGAATGTTTAATTATTTTTCGAAAGAAAATCGCTGGTTTTTTTCGTCAGATTGGCGTTTTATGCACTACCCACAAGCTACTTACGGCCTTGGCATGAACACGGACGCTGATAGCACAATCAGTATGGATTATCAATACTTGCGTCTCTACCAGACAGCCATGCGGAGAGTGTTACCCAACTTGTACGTGGGGGTAGGGTACGAACTGGATATACACAGCAATATAGAAAGCTGGAACGCTACACGCGAACTTCACCGAATCTCACATTATCGTTATGGGGTGCAAGGGAAATCGGTGTCGTCGGGGATGTCATTAAATGTGTTGTATGATAACCGAACCAATGCGCTAAACTCTACGCAGGGATTTTATGCTAACTTGATGTGGCGTCAAAACCTTACGCTGCTAGGGAGCGACCGCAGTTATCGCGCTTTTCAGGTAGACATGCGCAAGTACGTGAGGCTACCGACGCATTACACCAACGTACTGGCGTTTTGGGGATATGGAGTATTTACCAATGGTACACCTCCCTTTTTAGATTTGCCTAGTACAGGTTGGGATACTTTCTCTAATTCGGGAAGAGGGTTTATTCAGGGGCGTTTTAGGGGGAAAAGTTTGCTGTATTTCGAGGTTGAATACCGTTTTCAAATTAGCCAAAACCAGCTTTTTGGAGGCGTACTTTTTACCAATTGGCAAGGAGTAAGCGAAACACGAACCAACCAATTTACGAAGTTTGTACCCGCCTTTGGCGGCGGCCTGCGGATACGAATCAATAAATATACCCGTTCCAACCTTGCCATCGACTATGGCATTGGTGCTGATGGTTCGCACAATATCTATTTCAACGTCGGTGAGGTATTTTAGAAAAAACATAAAAAAACTCCTACCAAGTGCCCGTTTTGGGTACCCTGGTAGGAGTTGATGTGTAAGGAGCGTTTTCGGCTACGAAATAGACGCGCCCGACCACACTTCTTTGTGAGGTTGGAGCAATGAAAGACTACCGTCGCGGTCTTCGGCCATGAGAATCATTCCGTTAGACTCTTGTCCCATGATTTTGCGAGGGGCAAGGTTAGCAATAAACGTCACCTGACGCCCAATCATTTCTTCGGGGGTAAAGTGTTTGGCAATACCACTTAGGATAGTACGTTTTTCGAAACCATCATCCACCAAAAACTTCAATAATTTATCGCTTTTAGGTACGCGTTCGGCCTCCAAAATGGTACCGATGCGGAGGTCTAGTTTGGCAAAATCGTCAAACTGTATCGTTGGTTTTAACTCAGGGACTGTTTTGGTTGCTAATTCGTTCATTTTCTTTGCGTCGTGCAGTTTTTGTACTTGTTTTTCGATGACAACGTCTTCGATTTTTTCAAACAATAAGAACGCTTCACCAATCGCCTGACCTACCGACAGTAAATCACTTTTGCCCGCATCGCTCCATTGCTGGGAAGTAAGCGAGAGTTGATTGCGTAGTTTTTCGGCCGTGAAAGGTAAGAAAGGCTCACTCACGATGGCCAAGTTAGCCGCAATTTGAAGGGCAATGTGCATGATGGTGTTGACGCGCTCGGCATCGGTCTTGATGACCTGCCAAGGCTGAGTTTCGGCCAAGTATTTGTTGCCCAAACGTGCCAAATCCATCAACAATGCCAGTCCTTCGCGGAAGCGGTAGTTTTCGAGGGATTCGCCAATTTTGACTGGTAATTCGGCCAACGACGCCAAGGTTTCGCGGTCAAACTCGGTCAATTCGCCCAAAGCAGGTACACTTCCGTTGCAGTATTTGTGCGTCAACACGACTGCACGGTTAACGAAGTTTCCGTAAATAGCCACCAACTCGCTGTTGTTGCGGGTTTGGAAGTCTTTCCACGTAAATTCGCTGTCCTTGGTTTCGGGGGCATTGGCCGTCAACACGTACCGAAGGACATCCTGCTTTCCAGGAAGTTCTTCCAGATACTCGTGCAACCACACCGCCCAGTTGCGCGATGTAGATATTTTGTCGCCTTCCAAGTTCATAAATTCGTTGGCAGGGACATTGTTCGGCAGCAAGTACTCACTTCCCATGGCCATGAGCGTGGCAGGGAAAATGATGCAGTGAAAAACAATGTTGTCTTTGCCAATGAAGTGAATCAATTGGGTGTCGTCATTTTCTGATTTCTTCCACCATGACTCCCAGCCTGCGTCGGTGCCATTTTTTTGAATCAACCAATCTTTAGTGGCCGAAATATACCCAATGGGAGCCTCAAACCATACGTAAAGTACTTTTCCGTCGGTATCGGGCAGAGGTACTTTGATACCCCAGTCCAAATCGCGGGTCATGGCGCGGGGTTTTAGTCCTTCTTTCAACCACGATTGGCATTGTCCAGCCACGTTGGTTTTCCATTCGGTATGGCTGCCCACGTATTTTTCTACGTCGGGCTGCATTTTGTCGAGTGGCAAATACCAGTTTTTGGTTGATTTCAAAACTGGTTTTGAGCCAGATAACGTCGAATGCGGCTCTTTTAATTCCAGTGGACTGAGGGCCGTGCCGCAGCGTTCACATTGGTCGCCGTAGGCATTAGGATTAGCGCACACGGGGCAAGTACCAACGATGTAGCGGTCGGCCAAAAATTGCTGAGCTACTTCGTCGTAGTACTGTTCGCTGGTTTCTTCAATGAAGCCATCGTTATCGTAAATCTTTTTGAAAAACTCTTGCGAGGTGTCGTGGTGAACAGGCAAGCTCGTCCGCGAATACACATCAAACGAAATCCCAAAATCGGCAAACGATTGTTTGATTTGGGCATAGTATTTATCAACTACTTCTTGAGGGGTAATCCCTTCTTTTTTAGCACGGATGGTAATGGGCACGCCGTGTTCGTCGGTACCGCTGACAAAAGCGACGTTGGCGCCTTTGGCACGTAAGTACCGCACAAAAATGTCGGCAGGGACGTAGCAGCCTGCTAAGTGACCGATATGGATGGGACCGTTGGCGTAAATGAGGGCCGCCGTGACGGTGTATTTCTTACTCATGGTATCTAATATCAAATTTGAGGGTGCAAAAATAGTAAAATAGCGTGGGAATGGAGAATTGTTTAACTTTGACGCAGTCCATATTTCTACTCAGGCATGGAAAATTTTATCAAACATCTCGAAATAAAGAACTTCAAATCGATCAAACACCTCTCGCTTGACTGTAAGAGGGTTAACGTGTTCATTGGCAAACCTAATGTGGGTAAGTCGAATATTTTGGAGGCGATGGGGTTGTTTTCAATGGCACGTTTAGACACTTTGTCGAGGGTAGTAAGATTTGAAAGTTTTCGTGATTTGTTTTTAGATAACGATTTACTAAATACAATTGAGATACATTTGAACAAAGTTCTTGGTTTAGAAGTCTCTTTTGAAACGACTGCTAAAGGACATTTTAGGGGTATTGCTTACAACAAAGATTTTCCTACTAACCTCCCTTTATTTGATTTGACAATAACTCGTGATGGGAAAATAGCGTGGGGAGACGATAATTCTATCAATTTTTCATTCCCTAGGTATTATCAGTATGAGGTAAATATCAATGATAGTTGGCAAGTAGCAAATTATCTTGTGCCGCCTAATGGGGAAAATCTTTTTGAAATAGTTAACAGATACCCAGAAATTCGTATCAGAATTGTTGAAATGTTAAAAGAACAGAATTTGAATTTTACTAGCTTAATAGAAGAACGGAAATTCAAATTACAAAAAAATTTAGATGGATTTATTATTCAATACCCCTATTCCAGCATAGCTGATACCTTCCAACGCTTCATATTCTACTTGGCTGCGATTGAGTCCAACAGCGATTCTGTACTGATATTTGAAGAGCCTGAGGTTCATTCGTTTCCCCCTTACGTGAAAGAATTGGCTGAAAGAATGGTGTTAAAAGATGATAATCAGTATTTTGTTTCTACCCACAGTCCTTATTTACTCCAAACGTTTATTGATAGCCTTGACGACTCGCAACTGAACGTGTATCTGACCTATTACAAAGATTATCAAACACACGTAAAAGCATTGAGTTCAGAGGAGCTGCGTGATATTCAGGATTTTGGGTACGATGTGTTTTTTAACCTACGTAAGTTTGAGCCTAATGCCTAAGCCAACGTTTCGTATTATTCCAGAATGTCATGCAGATACAGCCTTAGCGCGGTTATTCATTGCGGATGTGAAACGAGAAGACCATGCCAATGGGAGTTCTGCCGTAGCGGTCGAAATGAAAAAAGAAACATCGCTTGATGTGGTATTAATTGGCCTTATCGACAATGATAAACTCAGGCACATGCCCCGTTATTTCGACGATTTTAAGGAGTTTGATCGAGGAGAAAAGGTGATGTTTCGGCAAAAAGAAGACGTTCGTTGTGAGCATTATTTAATCATTCTAGACCGTGCTATTGAAACCTTTCTACTACACAATGCGGCTCAAGTGGGACTGAGGGTTTCAGAGTTTGGATTTTCAGATGACCAAAAACAGTTTCAAAAAGCGCTTAAAAGTCAGCAGATTGAAGATGACCCGCGTTATCTGAGCTTACTAAGAACGTTATTGGAGCGTCAAGCACCTGACTTTAGTAAAATAGCGTCATTTCTACGGAGTTTATTTCCTGATGGAACGTATTAAAAGATAAAATGATTACTCGTTGTTCCCAAATAGTCACATCTTAATAAAGAGAATGCAGTAGGCTCAAAATGAGGCGGTTTATTGCGGCTTCATGGGACTTTAGAGCGATTTTATTTTTCTTTTTTTCAAGATTTAGCCTCGCTGAGGTTACTTTACCTAATGCGTTGAACCAGGTTTTAGCATTTTGAGTAAAAGGTGGAAATCCTAATTATACACAGAAAAATACTTTCCAAGTTTGGGAGTTATTCCTCTCCGCGGCCTCGTTTGAGGTCGCGTTCTTTGATGGAGTCGCGCTTGTCGTAGAGCTTTTTCCCTTTGGCTAGGGCAATCTCCATTTTACAAAGACCATTTTCGTTGATGAAAAGTCGCGTCGGAATAATCGTCAAGCCTTGGTCTTTGAGTTTCGCGGCCAGTTTTTTAAGCTCTCTTTTTTGTAATAACAACTTACGATCGCGAACGGGATTATGATTGGCGTAGGTTCCTTTTTCGTACGGCGAAATGTGCAAATGATGCACGTAAAGTTCATTGTCCAAAAAAATACAATACGCGTCGGTAAGGTTGGCTTTGCCGTCGCGGATAGATTTAATTTCGGTACCTGTCAGCACAATCCCAGCGGTATATGTTTCGAGGAAAAAATACTCGAAGGACGCGCGGCGATTGCTTATATCTATGGTTCTGCTCATTTTCTAAGGCTAAAATCTTTTCAATAATTTCGAACGAAAAGGCTGCGAAGTTAACAATTTCCTTTGGTTAAACCTTGCCGAAAGCCCGTTCGTCGCTAATTCCGAACAAATCACCGATTCCTGTGCTATCTTTGATACCCATACAAATTCATCCATTTTATAATCTAACTTTTATGAAAAAAATCTCCGTATTGCTAGGGGTTTTGCTTAGTACGTTGGCCTTTGCCCAACCTAAGCCCAAGCCCGCGATGGGATGGAAAGACGTGCTGAATTGGAAAGCGATTCCTTCCTTTGGCGGCACCCAACTTTCTCCCGACGGCCAATGGTACGCGTATGTACTTGCTACCTACGAAGGCGACGCTGAGTTAATCATCCAAAAAACGTCGGATACGACCAAATACGTATATCCGATTGGTACACCTTCTTTTCCGCAGATGAGTTTCTCGGACAACAGCAAGTGGCTAGCTTTTAAGGTTTTTGCCAAAAATAAAGACAAGAAAGCCGCCGCTAAACCAGGCGGAAAACCGATTCCCGACAAAGTGTTTTTGGTAGAACTAGCGTCCAATAAAAAGACCGAGTTTGACCGCGTAAGAAGTTTTGCCTTCAACGGGGAAAAAGCCTCACATCTAGCATTTTTGCTCACTGCCGCTGGCGGAGGAGGAGCGCCTGCGCCTGGAGGTGGTGCTTCAGATGCTGCCAAAGGTTCAGATTTGTTGCTTTACGATTTGAGTTCTAGTAAAACCCAAAACGTAGGAAACGTGGCCGAAATGGCGTTTGATAAAGCGGGAAATTGGTTAGCAATGACCATCGACGCCAACGAAAAAGCAGGAAATGGCGTCCAATTGCGCAACATGACTACGGGTGTGACGCTGACGATGGACAATGACAAAGCGCGTTACCAGTCGTTGAACTGGACCGAAAAAGGCGATGGGTTGGCGTTGTTGAAAAGCGTCAAAGACGAAAAGTACAAAAACGACCGCGTGGGCGTATTGGGAATTAAGAATTTTGGGACGATGCCAGAACTCGTTACCTACGACCCCAAAAGCGATAGCCTCAGTTTGCCCAAAGGTATGACCGTGAGCCCTAACCGTACGCCTTATTGGTCGGATGATTTGGGCCGCTTGTTTTTCGGAATCCATAAATTAGAGTTGGTCAAAAAAGAGGACAAAAAGCCCGCCACTGCTGCGAAGGATACGACCAAAAAAGTATCCGACGCGGAAAAATTGGCTAAAATAAAGGCCGATACAACCCTCAAGACGTTGGACGATTTGCAAAAAGCACTAGCGAAAGTCAAATCAGATTCGACCAAATCGGTGGCAAGTGCCGAAAAGAAAGACGATACCGAAAAACCCGAAGTGACGATTTGGAACTGGCAAGATAAGCGCCTCCAGTCGCGGCAACAGATTCAGGAAACGCAAGATAAAAACCAAAATTACCTGTCGATGTACGATGTCGCAGGTAAAAAATTTGTACAGCTTGCGGATAGCGTGGTGAAAAACGTAAACATTGCCCCTAAACAACTATACGGGCTTGGTACCGATAATAGTGAGTACGAGCTAGAAAGTAGCTTGGATGGCCGCAACTACGTGGATTTGTACGTTACCGAACTCAAAACGGGTAAGCGTGAAAAAGTAAGAACGAAGCATTATTTGCCTAATTTTTGGTCAGGTGCGCAGACCTCTCCCGACGGTACAAAGTTTATCTATTGGGAAGGAACAAACTACTGGGTATATGACATGACTACGAAAGCGAGTCGTAATTTGACCGAAAAAGTGCCTACTTCGTTTGTCGATGTGGACGATGACCATAACCAACAAACGCCGCCTCAAAGCGCGATAGGTTGGGCGAGCGATAGTAAATCGGTGTTGCTGTCGGATGGATGGGATATTTGGCAAGTTCCTACCGACGAAAAAGATGCCAAAGGCAAAGCGTTGGTAGCGGTTAATTTGACCCAAAACGGTAAAAAAGACAAGATTCGCTACGACCAACGTTACCAACTCGACCCCGAAGAAAAAGGGATTGATTTGAAAAAGCCGTTGTACTTACATACGTACGGTGAGTGGACGAAAAAAAGCGGTCTAGCCCGTTTGGACATTGGGAAGACCATCACGGTGAAGCCTTTGCTATGGCAAGATGCGGCCGTTGGTAGTTTGTCCAAAGCCAAAAAAGCCGATGCTTTTGTGTTTGCCAAAGAAACATTTACCCAGCCGCGTCAGTACTTTTTGACAACGAGTGCCGACCTTAGTTCGGAGAAACAATTGACCAAAAACGCTCCTTTGATTGATAAATTTGCGTGGTCAACGGGCACCCGCTTGGTCGATTACGTAAGCGATAAAGGAGATACCTTGCAAGGGGCGTTGTTTTTACCAGCAGGTTATGAGTCGGGTAAAAAATATCCTACGATTGTATATTACTACGAAAAGCTATCGCAAACACTCCATAATTTCGCCAATCCAGGATACTCGGGTACGGGTTGGAGCCCGTCTATTTATACGTCAAATGGGTATGCTGTGTTTATTCCAGATATTGTTTATAAGCTTAATGACCCAGGTATGTCGGCGGTTTGGTGCGTATTGCCAGCCGTAAAAGCGGCGCTCAAAACGGGCATTATTGACGAAACCAAAATAGGTATCCACGGACACTCATGGGGCGGTTATCAAACCAGCTTTTTGATTACCCAAACAAATATGTTTAAGGCGGCTGCCGCAGGTGCACCGCTGACCGACATGGTTTCGATGTATAACTTGATTTATAAAAACTCGGGTACGAGCAACGGACAGATTTTTGAAGGGTCGCAAGGGCGCTTAGTCGCTCCGTGGGAAAACTGGGAGGCGTACAACCGCAACTCACCCATTTACAACGTCAAAAAAGTACAGACTCCGCTCTTGATGTTGCACAACGACGCCGACGGTGCCGTTGATTTTACCCAAGGAGTAGAGTACTATACGGCGCTACGTCGCTTGAAAAAACCAGTGGTCATGGTGCAGTACAAAGGCGAAAATCACGGATTGGCCAAACAACCTAACCGTAAAGATTATTCGGTACGGATGATGGAGTTTTTTGACCATTTCTTGAAAGGAAAACCTGCGCCAGAATGGTGGTCGAAAGGCGTACCACGTTTAGATATTGACAAACATATTGAAGGACGTGTGTTTGAAAACTAGGTAGTTGTATGGTGGAGGTTATAATTTAACCTCCACTACTTTAATGTGTAGGGAGGTTAATCATAACCTCCCTATTTTATTTTTTGGCTTCCCGAAAGCGCACGTACAAATGCTCGTCGATGAAGGTATTTTCTTTGTAGATAGATTTTTTCAAAATAGCCTCCAACTCAAAGCCTGCTTTTTCAAGGACTTTCATGGAGGCAGGATTATGGGCCATTACCCCCGCGTAAAGTCGGTGAATATCAAACGTTCGGAAGGCATACTCAACTACTTCGCTGACGGCTGCTGTAATGATTCCTTTGCCCCAAAACGGCTCCCCAAGCCAATAGCCAATTTCGGCGTTTTTACAGAAAATATCTTTTTGTAAAACAATTCCCACGCAACCCACTGCCTCACCGTCAACTTCAATGGCGAAGACAGAAGGGATTTTCTCCGATTCACACATACTAATCCAATGGAGCGCGTCCTCAAAGGTATAAGGATGAGGAAAGGCATCTCGCACGTTGCGCCAAATGTGGTAGTTGTTGGCATAGCGAACGAGTGCGAGTTCGTCACCTTTTTGCCAGCGACGTAAATGATACGAATTATCCATATTAGCCAGTAAAATCAAGTTCTTTCAATAACGAAGAAAGCTCTTGAGAGGTTATATTTTCTTTTTCTGACTTATCATAAATAGTGAGTAAGAAGAGCTGCTCATCTATAATTTTTACGCAAGTAATCACTCTTGCCCCACCACTTTTACCTTGGTTTTTGGTAGAAATGGCAAGCCTGATTTTGTAGCAATTTTGGCCCAGTGGTGTTCCTTGTGTAGGATTTTTCTGGAGAAGCTCTAGTAGCTTGACAAGATCAGATCCTAGTGAACCATATTTCTTCGCCAATTTTTTAAAATCACGGTTGAAAGTTTTGCCAACTATGATTTTCATAAATAGCCTTCTTGTTTAAGTTCTTTCAAGAAATTATCCGCAGTTTGAAGCTCAATTTTGCCTTCACGGTATAATTTTACTTCTTCTACTGCTTCTTTTAGACTTGTTAGTACTTCTTTTTTAGTAAAAACAGGAGCTTCGGACTCTTGCTTAGCTTCAAGCAAATTGAGCGCTTTTTGGTATTTTTCCCATTCTTTAATGGGGATAATGACGGCTTTTTTATGCCCCTTCTTGTCAGTTATGTATTGAAGAGATGCCATGAGGTTCTTTTTTACAAATCTACAAAACAAAAACTTCAATCGCTATTGCGGCACATTCATCTGTTCATATTGCCATTAGTCCCAAAAGTGGTACATCGAATGGGCTTTTTTTTATTTTCGCACAAACCTTAAAACCTAAAATCCGTTTTTCCATGCAGCTAACAATTACTAACCTTTCCAAAACGTACTCCAATGGCGTACAAGCTTTGAAAGATGTTTCATTGACGATTCCACAGGGAATGTTTGGTCTGTTGGGACCCAATGGGGCGGGGAAAAGTTCGTTGATGCGGACCATCGCTACCCTACAAGAAGCCGATAGTGGCAGTATTACGCTCGACGACCTTGATGTCCTTCACCAAAAAGAGGACGTGCGCAAAATTTTAGGCTATTTACCGCAGGAGTTTGGGGTGTATCCGCGCGTAAGTGCCGAAACAATGCTCGACCACATCGCAGACTTGAAAGGAATTTCGAACCGTGGTGAGCGTAAAGACATCGTTACGGCGCTTCTTCAAAAAGTAAACCTCTACGAAGCTCGTAAGAAAAATTTGGGCACGTACTCGGGAGGGATGAAGCAACGATTTGGTATTGCACAGGCGCTTATTGGGAATCCTAAACTCATCATTGTCGATGAACCTACGGCGGGACTTGACCCTGCCGAGCGCAACCGTTTTCACAACTTGCTTTCCGAAATTGGAGAGAATACGATTGTGATTCTTTCAACGCACATTGTGGAAGATGTTACCAACCTTTGTTCTCACATGGCCATTATCTGTTTGGGGGAAGTGGTCGCCAAAGGAAACCCGAACGAATTGGTGAAAAGCCTTGAAGGAAAGGTGTTTAAGAAGAGTATTGAAAAACATGAGCTGAACGACTATCGCGAAAATTACCAAGTGATTTCTACTTCGCTGAAAATGGGTAAAACTCAAATTAGGGTTGTTGCTGACGAGCCATTGGAAGGGTTTGAAGTTGCTACCCCCGACTTGGAGGATGTTTATTTCTCAGAAATTACAGTTCGACAAGGACTTGCCGTGTGATTTGTCATTCTGCGCCTTTTGTCATTCCGACGATAGGAGGAATCAAAATCCTTGTCCCCTTTTATCGTTCAAAAACCATGAAAGATCACAGCTATTGCGTGTATATTCTGACCAATTATACCAAAACTGTACTTTATGTAGGTGTAACAAATGATTTGGTGCGACGATTGGAGGAGCATAAACAGGGAGTAAGCGGATTTACCGCGAAGTACAATTGCTTCTATCTCCTCTATTGGGAGCATCACAAGTATGTTTTAAACGCTATTGAACGTGAAAAAGAAATCAAGGGCTGGAGACGGTCAAAGAAAGAGGCTCTCATCAAGGAGTTTAATCCTGATTGGAAATTCTTGAATGACGAAATTCAAGACTGACGAAAAAACTTTTGTCATTCCGACGGTAGGAGGAATCAAAATCGATGGAAAGTACGCGGTGGTAGACCCCTCCTTCGTCGGGGTGACAAGGAATAAGTTGGGGTGACAAAAGAATAAGTCGGGGTGACAAAGGAGTTTCCTGTCATTCTGGTTTTTTGTCATTCCGACGGTAGGAGGAATCAAAATCGACGATTAGTATGCGGTGATAGACCCCTCCTTCGTCGGGGTGACAAGGAATAAGTTGGGGTGACAAAAGAATAAGTCGGGGTGAGAAAGGCGTTTCCTGTCATTCTGGTTTTTTGTCATTCCGACGATAGGAGGAATCAAAATCGACGATTAGTACGCGGTGGTAGACCCCTCCTTCGTCGGGGTGACAAAAGAATGTGTCGGGGTGACAAAGGGGTGAGTCATTTGACAAAGAAGTAGATAAACCAAAAAATTGTAAACTCAGCTAAATGTATGTTTTCTAAAATACTCTCTTTTGAATTAAAATACCGCTTCAAGCGACCCGCAACTTGGGGGTATTGGGCGGTGATGTTTTTGTTTTCATTGGTGCTGGCGCTGTTTGGTTCGGTGAGCATCAGCGGAGGTTCGTCCGAAAAAGTATTCATCAACGGCCCCGCGATTGCGGGCGTTTTTATTGCGGTGATGAGCGTATTCGGTATCATGCTTGCAACGGCCGTGATGGGCGTGCCCGTTTATCGAGACATTGAACACAAAACCCAAAATTATTATTTCAGCTATCCCATTTCAGAAAAAGGCTACCTTATGGGGCGCTTTATGGGGTCGTTCCTGACGCTGTTGTTTATTGGGTCGGGGATGATTGTGGGGCACTTGTTTGGCTGTGTGATCGGTAAAACCTTCGAGGTCGGAGATAACGTCGAACGCATTGGCCCCTACAATTTACTCAATTACTTATGGCCTTATTTGGTGGTTGGCGTTCCCAATTTATTCTTTGCGGGAAGCCTCTTTTTTAGCTTGGTGGCCTTGACAAAACGCGTGTTTGTTACCTACGCAGGTGGGGTAGTATTGCTGGTAACTTACCTCGTCGCGTCATCGCTGATGACGGATTTGGACAACAAAAGTTTGGCGGCTATTCTAGATCCTTTCGCGCTGGGAGCGCTTGACGACTTGACGCGCTACTGGACGGTGTCCGAACAAAATACGCGCTTTTTTCCGTTGGAAGGTAATTTCCTCTGGAACCGTTTATTGTGGACGGGAGTAGGGTTGTTACCGTTGCTGTACCTGTTGTTTCGTTTTGATTTTCAGCGGTTTATCGCGCCAAAAGCCCAAAAGCTTAAAAAATCGAAAACTGATAAAACGGTCGTGCCTCGCGCGTTGGCCGATTTGCCAGTGGCAGCCAAAGCCTATACCACGAGCCGCTACATTCGCCAGATGGTGAGTATGGCCAACGTTGAATTTAGAAACATTATCCGTGACCCATTCTTTATTGCCATTTTGTTGGCGGCGGCGTTGTTTTTGTTTTTAGACAACCAGTATGCGGGAATGATGTACGGAACCGACTCATTGCCAACGACCTATTTGATGCTGGAGTCGAAAGACAGCACATTTTATTTTGTGGTAATTATCCTCATTATTTTCATTACGGGCGAAGTCGTTCATCGCGACCGAACTGTTAATTTTCACCTCATCGGTGATGCTTTGCCGTTGCCCAACTGGTTGGTGTATGGCTCCAAGTTTTTGGCCATGATTGGGGTGATGCTGTTCATTCCTGTCGTGGGGATTTTGTGCGGCGTTATCTGGCAGACCATCAAAGGATACTTCGATTACAACTTGGCGCTGTACCTGCAAGGCTACGTAGTGCCTATTTTGCAGTGGACGTTCCTGACCATGATTACGTTTTTGATTCATACCTTGGTCAATAACAAAATGACGGGGCATGTGGTCAATATTGCTTTTTGGGCGGTGTTGTACGGCACGCGGGCTTTTTCGGAGTATAAATACATGTTGCTGTACTTCAACGCCGTTCCTACTTCGACTTATTCAGACATGAACGGGTTTGGTTTTACCGAAAATACGATGTGGTATTTATTATGCTGGGGCGGATTGGCGGCAGTATTTTTGGTGATTGGCAACCTGTTTTGGTCGCGCGGTACCGAAACCAACTTCAAAAATCGTTGGCGGTTGGCCATGCAGCGTTTTACTCCCGCCACGGGAGCGTTGCTTTCAGCATTTACCTTGGTTTGGCTGGGTTCGGCGGGCTTTATTTATTACAACCAAAGTGTGTTAAACAAGTACCGCACGGCCGAGGAAGGCCGCAAGCGGAGTGCAGAGTACGAAGAAAAATACCGCAAATTGTACCTTAAACCCCAACCTAAAGTAACGTCGGTGAAGGTAGAGGTAGATTTGTTTCCTAAAAAACGAATGATAGATGCGCGTGGTCGATTTGTGATAAAAAATAAGCACAACCATCCGCTGGATTCGTTGATTTTGAACGTGGGAGGCGGTTTCCCTCATTACCGAATGAGCCTAAAAATCGACGGAGTGGAGCCTAAAAAATTGTTGAACGATACAATTCAACGTTTTTATATTTACCAATTGCCTAAAAAGCTGATGCCCAACGACTCGGCGGTGCTTGAAATCGTTTCGCACGGCGAATTTAGAGGCTTTCGCAATGGGGGAGAAGAGCAGTTTACGATTACGGACAACGGTACTTTTGTGAACCAAGGCGATTTGTTTCCGAGCATTGGATACAGTCAGCAAGCCGAACTTTCGTCGGAGCGGTATCGGAAAAAATACAAACTTCCGATTCGGGAGTTTGATATGCCTAAACGCACCGATTCTACGGGGCTAAAAAATTTCTTGTTTACCCAAGAAGGCGACTGGATTACGTTTGAAGGCACGGTCAGTACCGAACCCGACCAAATTGCGATTATGCCTGGGTATTTGCAAAAAGAATGGATGCAGAACGATCGCAAGTACTTCCATTACCAGCAAAACGAGTTCATGGATTTGTTTTTCAACGTAGCGTCGGCGCGTTATGCCGTTCACCGCGAAACGGTTAAAAACTCGGATGGACAGGATATTAAAGTGGAAATTTTCCATCATCCTACGCATAATAAAAACATTACCCACTTTATGAATGGCTTGAAAGATGCGTTGCGGTATTGCTCGTCCAATTTCCGTCCGTACCAGTTCCGCCAAATGCGTATTCTGGAGTTTCCGCGTTATCAGACCTTTGCGCAGTCATTTCCGAACACGATTATGTACTCCGAAAACTTTGGCTTCTTGGCCGATTTTTCGGATCCTAACAAAACCGATTATGCGTATTACGTGACGGCGCACGAAGTGGCGCACCAGTGGTGGGGACACCAAGTGATGCCGAGCTTTACGCGAGGAGCCAATAACATCGCGGAGGCATTGGCGGAGTATAGTTCGCACATGGTACTGCACCACGCCTACGGCCCTGATGTGATGCAAGAGCGCCTCAAGTACGCCCTCGACCAGTATTTGCGCGGGCGTGGTACGGAAAACAAAGGCGAACAGCCGCTCATGGACAACGAAAATGGGGCGTACATTTGGTACGGAAAAGGGACGTTGACGTTTTATGCCTTGCAAGACATGGTGGGCGAAAAACGACTCAATACGTGGTTGAAAGACTACGCCGAACGCACAGCTTTCCGTCAGCAAGCTCCTTTTACGACAACTGACGAATGGTACAACAGTATTTACTCCCAAACTCCCGACTCGTTGAAGTATTTTGTGGAGGACTGCATCAAAAAAATTACGTTGTACGAAAACAAGGTGACGGGTGTAGAAGCAACACTGTTGAAGGGCGACCAGTACAAAGTAAAACTGACGGTAGAAACCAAGAAGTTGTATTTTGATAAAACTGGGAAGGAAATTGCCCAAGGTAAAGTCGCCAATTACGTGGACATTGGGGTGTTTACGGAGGAAACCAAAAACAAACTCGGCATGAAACAAAAAGTGCCGTTGTACCTCAAAAAGCATAAACTAGCTCCAGGCAAACACACGATTGAGTTGGTGGTAAAAGGCAAGCCCGTCAAAGGCGGCATCGACCCTTATAACAAACTCATTGACCGTATTTCCGACGATAATGTGATGAAAGCGGAGGTGCTTTAAAAGCTTTCCCCTCCCGAAAGTCTAAAGCTTTCGGGAGGGGGTTTATATCAGTACTCCTTCTACACTTCTACTAGTCTCCTCCCCCAAAAAGATAGACAACGCTTTGGTTATAAAACTATTAAAGCGTTTTGCGTGAGAAGTTGACGAAATAAATTATATTCGTCCAGATAATTTCTGCCCTAGAAATTTCTCCATTTACCTACGCTCTTTGACATTCTCTTTCTTCTTCAATACGTTGAAAATTTCCCGTGTTGCGCCTCAAAACCTACTCCCTTAGGAGCTTAACCTTTACCTTACCCTACTATGAAAAATCTATTTCAACCTATTTTTTCGAATCAACCCGAACCTGGACATCATGCCAGAAATGTACTTACTATTGAAGACTTTATCCGTTTATTGAAGGAAGAAGAGGATTATTGGGCACCAGAGCAAAACAATACCAAGCAAATGATGACCCGTTTGCGTAAAATCTTTTACGACCAATGGGGGTGGAATAGTGAACTGATACGTGGGGCGGCAGCGACAGAAAGCCGTTTTGGGACAGCCCTCAATGACTCTCCCGTGAATCATGGGAAGGAAGTGGTTCGGTATAAAAAACTGGTGTATATGCCTGTGTATCGAGTCGTGACGTATACCGACCACGATAGGGTTTTTGGCAATACTAGGGCGGGAAAAGTGCCTTTTATTTACGAAGACGACCACCAAGATGTGTTGTTGCCCGAAGGGTATTTCTGCGACGTTGCGCACACGTTGGCGGGCTTAGATGCCATCAATTACAAGCAGGTGGTCAGTCCGTTACCTTCGTTTTTATCATTTCTTAATCCATTGGTTCCGCACGTTGATTCCAATGTGGATGTCGTGACTTGGCTGGGTGACATAGCAAGTAGTTCGGCCGATTTCCTTTTCAATTACCTGAAAAACAAAGGGAAATCGGTGAGTGGCAGCGACGCGCAAGAGGTAATAAACGTAGATGCGTCGGCTTCGGATATGTTGGGGGATATTGATGCGTACGTCATTGCACATCATTACGATATTGGAAGCTCGAACGGTATGCGGTGTACCGAGTTGTTGACTGACTATTACCTCGGTGACAATGGCTACCGCGCGCGGCGGTTTTCTACGTTTTGCTCAGTTATAGGGCTTGAAAAATGGAATGGACGGGAGTTCGCCAATGAAAAGCAGTGGTTAGCGTATTATCGAAAGCAGCTCAGAGATGCTACGTCTTTTGTGACGTATAGTGTCAATGAGAAGACGCTTTCGGGCGTGTTACTACCGCTTAAAATATGGTTTCATTGGTACGACGACGTCCTAAAGTTGGACTTACTTCTGACTATTTTTTTGAAAGCCCTTAAACATAACCTTACAACTGAAAAATAATGCCGTATGGAAACCTCCAAAAAAGTGTTGTGGATTATTGCCTCGTTGGTACTACTTTTCGTTTTGCCCTATCTCGGGGCTATTATTGCGTTTAATGGCGATTTTCCTCCCAGTTTGTTTACGTATCCAGCTATTGTCCCCCAAGCCAAATCGCATTTCAATGGGTATATATTTGCCACTATTTCTGTCTTTTTTGTGGCTACCGCGTTGTTGTACATTTATCCACCACTTTTTGGTTTTAAAAGAGTGGTGGTGTTTGTTTCGGTCAAGAAAAAAGCCCACTTACCTCCTTGGTTTTGGATTTCATTGGTGGTCTGGTGTGGGTGTCTTATTTTACTTTGGGGAAAATTTCAGGGCATTCGGTGGTTTCTCAAATTCATTGATATTTTGCTTTGGTGGAGTTTTACGCTGATGATTGATGGCGTGGTATATGCCCGAAACAACGGTCGGTCGCTGTTGACGATACGCCATCGAGAATTGGTGGGTATCGCTTTTGCTTCGATTTTAGGCTGGATGTTTTTTGAGTATTTCAACTTCTTTGTGGATGATAATTGGTACTACCCTCAAGGTGGACAAATACCGTCAGCCGAATTTTTGAGTTACTCTATGCTCGCTTCTACCGCTGTCTTTCCCATTGCTTTCGAATGGTATAGTTTATTCAATACGTTTGAATCTTTCAAAGCCAAGTATTCCAAAGGGCTTAAACTAGTCTTGCCCAAGTGGGTAAAAATGACGCTATTGGCGCTAAGCTTTGGCGTAATGTTTTCAATTAGTTTCTTTCCTGATAAGCTATTTTTTGCGGTATGGTTGAGTCCGTTGGTAATATTGTCCATTTTGTTGTCCGAAATGAAAATATGGTCGCCTTTTACGCCCATTAAAGACGGAAACTGGTCGCCACTGTTGCTCATTGCGCTTTCGTGGGTTATCTCGGGCGTATGTGTTGAGTGTTGGAACTATTTTAGTGCCGACCACATCAATGGTCAAATAATTACCGAAAACACCCTCTATTGGGCCTACAGCGTGCCGTACGTAGATGCCTATCATTTGTTCGAAATGCCAATCTTAGGGTATCTGGGGTATTTGCCTTACGGGATATATGCAGGGGTGTGGTGGATTACTTTTGCCTTTCTGCTAAACATCCCTACGCAGTTCTCGGAAACAGGGCATGACAACGTGTAAGCAACAGTTGGTGGGTCAATGATGAATCAAACGCAATGGCATAGTATGAAAAGGTTTGTACAATTACTTTGGCAACGGGCGAGGCTAACTAACCACAGCACGAGCAGGTTAGTTGCGATATTATGCTTTTGTTGGGGGACTGTATTAGGGCAAAATCCTGTTATCAACTGGGATGGAAAACAAAAAGTAGTCGACATCGCCGAACAAGCGTTGATTTTGAAAGACACAAGTGGCCGTTTGAAAATAGCTGAGGTTGCTTCGCCAACATTTGCGGATTGGTTTACCCAATCAACGCAGAAGGTGTTGAGTTTCAATGATGAAGACTATTATTGGGTAAAGGTTCAAGTTAGGAATGCAACCCAAAAACAAGTGCTGCTTGAAATCGCGCAACCTATTTTATCGAGGGTCGATTTTTATTACCAAGAACCTGCCACCCAAAAATGGCACGTAGTGCAAGAGGGGTTTATGAAGCCCATCCAACAGAAAGCATTTAAGCACCAATACCAACTGTTTCTGCTGCCGCCAACCGTCCAGACGTATTACTTACGGTTCCAGTCATTAGGGCTTGCGGTGCCACTTCGGCTTTGGAATGAAGATGTGTATGAAGAAAAAATAGGTATTCAGCGCATTGTTTTTGGCATTTTTACGGGTATCATGGGTTTTGTGGTCATCCTAAACTTTTTTTTCTTTTTCTCCCTTCAAAAGCCTGCTTACGCCCACTATGCTGTTTTGGTATTTATTTATTACCTAACGGCCTCCAACGTTGAAGGCTTTCTGTTGTACGTGTACCCAAAGGCAGATTTATTCTACGGAATGTTCATTACGTCGATTTTCAATATGCCGATTGGAGTCTCTTTCGTGCTGTTCTTTTTGGAGATAAAAAAAGTAAGTACTCGACTGTATACCATTGGGTGGGGGTTCTTTATTTACTACCTGACGTTTATCTTCTGGCATCGGTTTTTGTCGCCACTCACTCTTGCATACGTGACTAATTTTCATGGCCTGATGGTGGTGTTAATCATGGCTACTTTCGGAATCCAGGCGGGAAGAAAAGGCAACCGAATCGGGTACTACTTTTTTGTCTCGTATCTACTTTTCTTCTTATTGGCGGCTCTCGATACCAAAAGCAAATTGACAGGAACGCCCGCGTACATTTTTGATTTGTCGTACGTGTCATTAGGCTTTCTTACTGAGGCAATTACTCTCTCTTATCTGCTGACCAAACGCTTCGAATGGGAAGGGCAAGCTGTGGCGCAAGAAAGGTTAAAATCACAGGAGCTTCTGCTGGCACAAACAAGGGAAAATGAGCGGATTGTACGCGAACAAAACGTCATTTTGGAGCAAAAAGTAGCGGAGCGAACCCGTGAATTGGTCGTGGAAAAGAAAAAATCAGACGATTTACTGTTGAATATTTTGCCGTCGGACATCGCTGATGAATTAAAAGCGACGGGAAGAGCTAAAGCCCGAAAGTACGAGTCAGCTTCGGTACTTTTTGCTGATTTTAAGGATTTTACCTTGTTTAGCCAAAACCAAAGCGCCGAAAAAGTAGTCGCCGAAATAGACCATTGTTTTAGGGCATTTGACATTATTGTTAAAAACTACGGACTCGAAAAAATTAAAACAATCGGGGATGCCTACATGTGTGCAGGGGGCTTGCCCACCCCCAACGATCACCACGCCCAAGACATCGTACGGGCGGCCTTGGAAATATGCGCTTTTATGAAACAACTAAAAGCAGAAAAAATCAAGGCAGGAGAGCTTTACTTTGAGGTTCGGGTGGGGATTTGTTCGGGGCCAGTGGTAGCTGGTATCGTCGGGATTAATAAATTTGCGTACGATATATGGGGAGATACCGTAAATACGGCTGCCCGAATGGAGCAGCACAGCGAACCAGGAAAAGTAAACGTGAGTGGTTCGACGTACGAATTGATTAAAGAGGCGTATAATTGTATACCAAGAGGAAAGATTGCCGCCAAAAATAAAGGAGAAATAGAGATGTACTTTGTGGAGTAGTCTTATTTCGTAGGCGCAGTTGTAGGAAACATAAGTAACTGATAAAAAACACATCAAAACATGCTTAAACTTGGATTTGTGAGTGCCATTTTGGCCGATTTTGGGTACGAACACGTGATAGATTTTGCCGCCAATCATGGCTTTTCGTGTGTAGAAATGATGTGCTGGCCCTCTGATAATGCCGACGCGCGCCGCTATGCGGGGGTGACGCACATCAACGCCGAGCGGGTGCTGACCGACAGCGCCTACGCCCAAAACTTAGTGTATTATGCCAAAGAAAAAGGGATAACGATTTCGGGATTGGGCTATTATCCTAACCCAATGGACCCCGACATTGAAAAAGCGGTATTCTATCGCGAACACATCAAAACGCTCATCAAGGCCGCCGCGAAGCTAGGATTGCAGAATGTGAATACGTTTATCGGCCGCGACCCGTCAAAAAACGTGACCGAAAACCTCAAGCTGTTTGGCGAAGTATGGCCCGAAATTGTGAAAGTAGCCGAAGAGCATAATGTCAAAATAGGGATTGAAAATTGCCCCATGTTTTTTACCAACGACGAATGGCCTGGGGGGAAAAATTTAGCTACGACGCCCGCCATTTGGGACCGCATGTTTGAAATTATTCCTAGCCCGATTTTGGGACTTAACTACGACCCGTCGCACATGATTTGGCAAATGATGGACGAGGCCAAGCCGATTTACGATTACAAAGACCGCTTGCATCATATTCACCTCAAAGACGCCAAAGTCTATAAAGACAAACTCGACCGCGTGGGTATCATGGCCAATCCGCTCGAATACCATAGCCCCAAACTGCCTGGGCTAGGCGACGTCAACTGGCGGAAGTTTTTTGCCGCCCTCACCGACGTGCGCTACCGTGGGCCTGTCTGCATCGAGGTAGAAGACAAAGCGTATGAAGGAAGCATCGAAGATGTGAAGTCCGCGATTTTGACCAGCCGAAACTATTTGCGACAGTTTTTGGGTTGATATAGCAAACCTTTGAGGTAGCTTGTAAAAGAGGTACCTCAAAGGTTTTTTAAAATAAACCGATAATGGTTTAACAACCACTCCATGAATCGCAACCTACAAGATGGGCTTAATTTTTTCTCTAAACTCACCCGCAAGCGCGTTTGGAACGCCCTAAAAGTTATTTATAGTTTTTACGAATCGAAGGCAACGGGAAAAGCATTGCACCGTGGCCTGCCGATGAGTATCTCGTTTGAGCCGACTACTTCCTGCAATTTACGCTGTCCCGAATGCCCCAGTGGTTTGCGGTCGTTTACGCGACCTACGGGGATGCTGGAGGGGGATTTGTTCAAACGCACCATCGACGAGCTTTCGGAAACCTTGCTGTACCTGATATTCTATTTTCAAGGAGAGCCTTATTTGCACCCTAAGTTTTTGGAGTTGGTTAAATATGCTTCTCAAAAAGGAATTTACACCGCTACTTCCACCAACGCGCATTATTTGACCGACGCTGCTGCTCGCCGCACGGTAGAAAGCGGCCTCGACCGTTTGATTGTGTCCATCGACGGCACAACGCAGGAAGTGTATCAACAGTACCGAGTAGGAGGGAAGCTTGAAAAAGTGTTGGAAGGTACGCGCACTATTTTGAAATGGAAAAAGCAACTCCGCTCGAAAACGCCACACGTTGTTTTTCAGTTTTTGGTGGTACGTCCCAACGAACACCAAATTGAAGATGCCAAGCGCTTAGCCAAGGAAATTGGCGTAGATGAAATAGGCTTCAAAACGGCTCAAATTTACGACTACGAGCACGGAGACCCGCTTATTCCGACGCTAGATAAGTATTCTCGCTATGCCGAAAACAACGACGGCACGTACCGAATCAAAAATAGCCTAGATGGTCACTGCTGGAAAATGTGGCATTCGTGCGTCATTACGTGGGATGGAAAAGTGGTGCCTTGCTGCTTCGACAAAGATGCCCATTACCGCCTTGGCGACGTGTCTGAAACTTCTTTTCAAACCCTTTGGCAAAGCAAAGCCTATACCGATTTTCGCCAAGCCCTGATTCGCTCCCGCTCTGAAATTGAAATGTGTAAAAATTGCACCGAAGGAACGCAAGTGTGGGCATAAAGGCAGAGATGTTTGTCATGCTGACGGCAGGAAGCATCTCTACCTTTTTCTAGCGCTATTTCTTCAAAAACCCGTTCACCTCTTTCCAGACGTTTTCCAGTACAGGAATTCCCTGTTGACGGTTTTTGAGTCGGGTGGCTAGTACTCGCTCGCTGGGGTAGCTTACGTTGCCTTGCTCTTTGATAGGAACGGAGGTTTTATAGTCTTCAATAATGGCGTCAATGGTCGAAGAAATACTTGAAAAGTTGCTTAGCTTCGACAAATCAAGCGCAATGAAAATCTGAGAAGAAGCCATTTCGGCGGGTTTCTGCGTGATTTGGTGCGTGGCTAATCCATTGGCTAAGGTAGCGGCTAAGACATCCAACAAAAAGGAAAGACCCGCTCCCTTCCAAAAACCGACTGGCAGAGACCGCCACGACTCCAAAATCTTATCAGGTTCATCGGTGAGATTGCCGTCTTTATCGTAACCACCCACTACCGAAAGTTTTTCATTTTTCATTACGGCCAATTCCATTGCCCCAAACGAATACTGCGACATGGCCATGTCGAGCACGATGGCTTCGTCGCCGTAAGGGGCGGCAAAAACGAGGGGATTATTGCCTAATTTAGGGTTGGTGGCTCCCCAAGCGGGCATGTTGGCGGTGGTGTTGGTCCAGCCGATGAACGCAAAACCAGCTTTTGCCGCTTGCCAACCGTACGCCCCGCCGCGCATCCAGTGGTTGGTATAAGCCAGCGCAACGCACCCAATTCCGTGTTTTTGGGCTAATTTCATGGCGCGTTCTGTGGCAAAAATAGCGTTAGAAGGACCTGCACCTAAGTTGCCGTTCCATTGCTCAATACCTCCAAAACGATGCACAATCGTAGGTTTCGCATCGGGGACGATGTAGCCTTTTTGAATATATTGAACAAAACGCGGGAAACGATTGATTCCGTGGGTGTAAATACCATCAACGCTATTTTGGGTAAATACCGTGGCACATTCCTCCGCTCTCTTGTTGGGGAACTGGTGCTGAAGAAGAATCTTTTTCAAGGTTTTCTTCATCTTATCCGCCGAGATAGTGAGGAGTTTTGGGGTTGACATAGTGGGTTAAATTTTTGCGGTTTGGGTTTCCTTAAACGTCTAAAATATACTTGCCTTTTTCTCCAATGCGCTGGAGGGTAGCCTTGGTAATGTACTTTTTCTGGTCTATTTGCTGCGGTTGTTCTCTCGTGCAGAAATAGCTATGAATACTGCGGCGGTCGTGGTCGGTTTGATTGGTAGTGCCGCCGTGCCAAACGTGAGAGTTAAAGATAAACACCGAGCCCGCAGGCGCAATGATACGAATCTCATCGGGGTGTTTATCGTTGGGGTCGGTCATGGCTTCGTCGGGCAAAAGGCTTGATTTGTGCGTTTTCGGGACAATACGAGTAGAGCCGTTGGAAGGTGTAAAGTCGTCTAATAACCAAATGCTATTACAAACTTTATAAGCGCCTCCCGCGACGGAATTGCGCCAATCGACGTGAAGTTTTTGGTGTCCCTTGCCAGGCTTGGCCGCTCGGTAGTTCAGCGACGACAACTTGATTTCCTGCCCTAGAACGGCTTCAATCCCTGCCAAAACGCGCGGATGCGTGTAAAAAACGTCAAATACTTCTCCTTTGTTGACCAAATCAGCGAGACGGTCGGCGCCTTCTTCTTTGGGATGGCGAATGTACTTTGACTCGGCCAATTCGGCCCCTGCATTTTCGCCTTCGGTCTCCATCAACTCGGCCAGGCGGTCGTTGACTTGTTTCACTTGCTCAGGCGATAACAGTTGCCCCAAATTGAGATAGCCGTTGGTCTCCAAAAACTCAATTTCTTCCGTAGTAAGCATCATTTTTGGCGTTAAGAGGTGAATCTGATATAGAATACAAAAGCAAAAATGAGCCAATTTTACTCTAATTTGGTTTGTGAAGCAGATTGCTCTCAACCCGCCGCTTGCGTCGAAAGGTCAGGATATGAGTACCCTGACGCACGGCTTGTGAAGCGGGTTGCTCCCAACCCGCCGTCTGCGTCGAATGGTCAGGGTATGAGTACCCTGACACACCGTGAAGCGGCTTGCTCCCAACCCGCCGCTTGCGTCGAAAGGTCAGGGTATAAGTACCCTGACGCACTGTGGAGCGGGTTGCTCCCAACCCGCCGCCTGCGTCGAAAGGTCAGGGTATGAGTACCCTGACGCACGGCTTGTGGAGCGGGTTGCTCCCAACCCGCCGCTTGCGTCGAAAGGTCAGGGTATGAGTACCCTGACGCACGGTGAAGCGGGTTGCTCCCAACCCGCCGCTTGCGTCGAAAGGTCAGGGTATGAGTACCCTGACACACCGTGAAGCGGGTTGCTTCCAACCCGCCGTTTGCGCCGACAAGGTCAGGGTATGAGTACCCTGACGCACGCTATTCTCCCCCCATTGGATTGGGCGTAGTAATATTAGCTCCGAAAAACAGCGCGTTGAAAAACATCTTTTCAGTACCGTACCAAATACCTCGGAAACTTGGGTTATCGGAGAAAAGAATGACGCGCCCGCTGCCTTCAGGAGCTACAACAACGGCGGCGGAACTGCTGATTTTTTTCAACGATTGAGGATGTACATAGCCAGTCAAATACGGTTTGTCGGAATATTGAACAACGGTATTGTAAGGACTCGCCGAGGGTTCTAAAAAGGTATTATTGTTGCGGTAAAGGGCAATTTTACGGTTTTTATACCCAAAGCCAATGGGGTGTGTAATGTCCAAATCAGCTTCAAAAATAGTTCCTCCTGTATTTTTTGAGCCTTCAGCCGCAGCGGCATCTTCGTAGTTGATGCGACCGCGTTTGGCAAGAGCGGCGGAGTCAGCTTTGCTGTTTACTCGTAGTTTTTCCTTGACAATGTCGCTCCGAATCGCCCACTCGGTAGCTGTTTTGAGCGTAATGAGTGTGCCGCCGTTGGCCACCCACTGCTTGATTTTCGGGGCAAGAGCGCGGTCGTATTGTCCTGAAACCAGCACAATGACGTTGTACTTGCTGAGGTTTAGCCGTGGAAGCGTACCGACGTCCACTTTTGTAATGGGCATCCCAACGTGTGTATCTAGCCAATACCATACTTCACCCACTTCGTTACCGTTTACGCCCTGTCCAACGGCGATAAGTGCCTCGGGTTTGGTGACTTTTTGGAAAGTATTACTCCCCAAATCGACCCCCATTTGGCTGTAACCCGTTGGTACACCTACGAACGAAACGCCTGCTTCCTGTCCTGCGGCTTTTACGGCTTCGTAAAGCGCATCGGGCGAAATACCCTGCTGGGTTTCTACGGGAATCATCAGCGCTCCGTGTGAATAGCTCTTGTCGCCAATCTTAAACGATTTGGTAGCTACTTTTACCGAAATGCCTTGGCTGATAAGGCGATACAGTGCCTTGGTGGCCATAAAGTCGGAGTAGTCGAGCAGGTAGGCGTAGGGTGATTTAGTAGGAGCAATGACCGTGCTTTTTACAAATTCATCCCCAATGCGAGCTCCTTTAGTAAGTGGTGTACGGACTTCTCCTTGGGCCAATCCAAACGCCAACGGTAAATTCCACGCAGATGCGTCATAAAAAAGGCTGTCGGCAAATTTGGTTGGTTTTTCAAACACACTTTGCACGAGGCGGTATTGGGGTTGAGCTGTAGGAACAAAGAGAGCTTTCCCTTTTTCATACACTTTTCCATCAATGGTAAGGTTGTCGGTAAGCTGGTAGCATTCGATGCGGTGATGCAACAGCGTTTGCGTAAAACGTCGCAGGCGCGTTGCGTCCACACTTTCACCTACTACGTAGCCTTTGATGGGATTTTTATTGCCTTCTGAAATGGCGGAAGCAAAAAACTCGCGTTGAAATTTAAGTAAATTTTGGCGTTCGTCCACCGAAGCTTGGCAGGTAGCCAAAGCACACACGAGTTGGTTACGTACCGTAAACGCGAAGGTAACAGGGCCGTTGGGGCTGTCTTGCACAAATCCCCGCGAACTTGCCTGTTCAAACAATAATCCAAGTCCTCCTTGGATGTCGGGGTAGCTAGAGCCATAACCTGGGTATAAATTATCAAACGACTCTTTGGTATAATAAAATGACCCAATGGCGTTCAACGCTTTTTCGTAGTATTTGGCAAATTTCCCGTTGAGGGTTTTATAAACGTACTGCGGCACGAGCGGGTTTTCGGCGTTTTCTTTGGTAGGTTCAAAGAAAAAGGTCGAACCCGTGCCCATTTCGTGGTGGTCGGTGACGACGTTGGGCAGCCACTGGTGGTAAAACTTCAAGCGATTCTGACTTTCGACGTGGACGGCCAAATACCAGTCGCGGTTGAGGTCAAACCAATAGTGGTTGGTGCGGCCGCCTGGCCATACTTCGAGGTGTTCGCGGTCGTTGTTGTCCGACACCAAAGGCGTACCGCGATGTTGGTTCACCCAACTCACAAAACGGTCGCGACCGTCGGGGTTGAGCACGGGTTCAATTAAAACTACCGATTCGTCCAACATCTTTTTGGCATCTTCGTCTTCGCAAGCGGCGAAATAATACGCCGCCAAAATCATGGCTTCTCCTCCCGATGTTTCGTTGCCGTGTACGTTGGCGCCAAGCTGCACAAAAACGGGCATTTTGGCCACGTCAGGCAGGGGAGCGTTGGGGTCGGTGAGTTTTAAGTGCTCGTTTTGTAATTCGGGTAACTTGGCCATGTTGGCGGGCGACGAGAAAAACACCACCAAATGAGGCCGCTTTTCGTAAGTTTCTCCAATGACTTTCACCTGCACGCGCTCCGACAGACGGTCGAGTTCGTACATATAAGCCACCAAGCGGTCGTAGCGGGTTTGGTAATCGCCAATCGCGTGTCCCAAAAATTGTTCGGGGGTGGGTATCGAAGGATTAAATTTTTTGTTGGGAAAAAAGTAACCGTTTTGGGCATGAAGGCACAGGGTCGCGCCCATAAAAAAGGCAAGCAAAAGTTGTCTCATACGAGTAAGTAAATGGTTTGAAGTGAAGTTAGAAGGGCAATAGACAAATATACGTATTTCAGGTTATTGAAAACTTTTTTAAATAAAACTGATAAAACAGTTGTATAACTGAAAAATCAGGTGTAAGTTTGAGCCATGGAAGAACTAACACGCACAGAAGAGCGCATCATGCAAATCATTTGGGATTTGGAACGATGCTTTGTCAAAGACATTATTGAGCGACTCGACGACGAGCCTAAGCCACCTTACAACACGATTTCTTCGGTCGTTCGTATTTTGGAGAAAAAAGGATTTGTTGGGTTCAAAGCCTACGGAAAGACGTACGAATATTTTCCCATTATCCCCAAAGAGTCGTACGGAAAACAAACCTTTCACAAGGTATTGGCCAATTATTTTGACAACTCACCCGCCAGTTTGTTGTCGTTTATGGTCAATGACAAAACGTTGGATGCGGCCGAAATTGAACGACTTCGCCAATTTATAAACAACCAGTAAGATGCTACTCTTGCTCTATTTGCTCAAAGTGTCGGCCTGTTTGGGGCTGTTTTATGGATTGTACTATTTTCTACTCCGACGGTTTACTTTTCATCGCCTCAATCGGATTTACCTGCTGCTGACTTTAGGGTTGAGTTTTATGATTCCGTGGGTAGAAATAGAGCAAAAGCGAATCGTAGAGGTCATTCCCGTGGCGGAAGAACCTGTCACTTCACCACAAAGTGAGGTTTTTGAGCAAAGCGCCCAATCGTTGGGTGTGGAGTCTAGTCGTCTGATTAACAGTAAAATAAGAGAGGTGGAGCCTATCCCTGAAAAGAAGGATTGGTTAGCGATGCTGACGTGGGAACAAGGGAGTATAGGGGGGTACGTTATGGGCCTTTTGGTATCCTTGTTGGCATTAGCACGACGACTTTGGGAGATAGTACGTTTGAGCAGAAAACAACAAAACGCCTCCCACAAAGACTGGGTAGAAGTGTCGGAATCATTTACGGCGGCCTCGTTTTTCGGGATTATTTTTATGAATTCAGAAGCATTGAGCGACGACGAAGCCAAACAAGTGTTGTTGCATGAGCAAACCCATGCTCGGCTATTTCATTCAGTAGATGTGCTGCTGATTGAGCTCTGCAAAGTGATTTTATGGTTCAATCCCGTTGTGTATTTCTACAAAAAATCACTTGCCGAAGTTCATGAATATGAGGTAGATGAACAGTTGGTAAACTACGTTGGTGCCAAAACCTACGCTCATTTGATTTTGAAACTAGCGACCCAATCTTCGCATCCACTGGTCCATTCTTTTGGAAAACATCCTGTTACAAATCGTATTCACTTTTTATTTCAAAAACCAACTTCTGCCATGAAAAAACTATTGTATGCTTTTGGATTACCGCTGGGAGTAGCGGGAGTTTTGGCCTTTGCGCCGCGAAAAGAAGTACTTGTGTACAACGAAAAGCCTGAAGCGCCTAAAAAGGTAAAAGAAATGCCAGTGAAGACGTATCCGTTGAGGGTGCATGACAAACATGTGTGGTGGTATTTTAAGCAACAAAAGATGGAATCAATGGAGACTTTCGGTGAAAGTAATCTGACATTGAATGATTTATGTATGTTGGAATCAGGCGGGGTATATTACGTTGTGAACCCTAATTCTATGAATCTCAAAGATATTGCTGAAGTCAATCGTTTGATTGGTAATCGGTGGAAGGTAAAAGTTGAAGTGCTAGAACATTCTTTTGATTCGAATGGTAAACTAGATAAAATTAGTTTAGCCGTTAAAAATCTAAAAACTAACCAATCTACCAAGCCCGAAGTGATTGATATGGTCAAAGCAAGAGAATTGGGTAAACAAGGTGGTTATTTGGAGATTAGTCTAAGAAATCCATATTGGAAACCACAAGTAGCATTGATTTATGGGGATAAATCTCTCAAAATCAGTCAATGTTCTAAGAAGGCTGAGGAGCATGAGGCTGGTGGAGTAGCTGGGGAGATGTCAATGTTAAAACTTAGCCAAGACCAAATTAAATACACGGTCTATCCTGACAAAATTTCTATTCCCACTCTTCAAAAAGTACAAAAGTATTTCAAAGAAGCAGGGTTTGAATTAAGAATTAGAAATGAAAAATACACAAAAGAAGGAAAGCTGGCTTCGTTGATGTTAGACCTGTACAACGAAAATGGAGGAAGCGCGTCTTATGAAGTGGTATTGGATGATCTGCGCCATTTTCTTTCTTGGAATAGTGATAAAGAAAAAAAATACAGATTTGATGAAGCGCTGATACTTGAGATAGATAAGATAACAGGCGAAGCAAATATTGAAATCGGCCCAGATTGGACTGAAGCGATGAAAAAACATGGACGTTTAACGCCTTTTGCTCCTCAAGAAACGGCTCAAAAAGAAACGCTTCCTGATGAAAATTCATTTGAAGAATTTAACAAGATTGTGCAAGAGATGCGCTCAAAGGATATGTTCTTCAAACGAGCTGAAATCACATCAAAAGCAGAAGGGCCAAAAGAAATGTTGGTTTTTGCCCGAGGTGGTGAGGGCACAGCAGCCACGGGTTTGGTAGTGGGAATGGGTAAATTCCCGATTTATTATTTGGATGGCATAAAAGTACAAGAGGATGTGGTAAAGTCGCTGAAGCCATCTCACATAAAAAAAGTAGATATACTTGAGCCTGAGTATAATAGATATTCTGCGTTTGTAAAGAAACACAAACTAGAGGTGAAAAATGAAAAAATTGTGTGGATAGAGAAAAAAGCGTTTGATTTCAAAAAAGTTCCAGCTCCTAACCTTCATCGGTCAACGAAAAAATTTCGAGAAGAAATTGATAAGCTGTTATCTCAACAATCATAGTAGGTTGAACGCATTAAAATATAAAGCCCTATTCATTTTGAAGGATACGACGGGGGAATTGCGCTAAAAACAACCCGCTAAAAATTACTTTTAAGGGCAAAATAGGCCAAAATGAGCGTTTTTTCCTACATTTGGGTAAGTTACACTTTTTCTTAACCCAAACTATGAAAAAAACGCTCTATACCGCAGTGCTTTTGGTGGGATTAGGCATGGCTAGTTTTGCCCAATCCAAAAAAGCACCCAAGCTCACCCCCGAACAGGCTCGCCTCGAAAAACTCAAACAAGAAGCCGTTTCAGGCGTTGAAAAACGTGCTGAATTGGGACAACAAATCAACGACATGTTGTTTAGCTTCTCTGAACTGGGATTTCAAGAGGTCGAAAGTGCGCGTTATTTGACCGAACTGCTTCAAAAAAATGGATTTACCATTGAGCGGGGTATTGCCAATATGCCTACGGCTTGGCTGGCAAAATGGGGCAGTGGTAAGCCCATTATCGCGATTGGCTCGGACGTTGACTGCATTCCCAAAGCCTCCCAAAAACCTGGGGTAGCTTATCAAGATCCCATCGTGGTCGGGGCACCAGGCCACGGGGAAGGGCACAACTCGGGGCAGGCGCTCAATATCATTTCGGCGTTGGCCGTGAAAGAAATCATGGAACGTGAGAAAATCCCAGGCACGTTGGTGTTGTGGCCTGGCGTCGCCGAAGAGCTAGTGGGTGCCAAAGCCTTTTACATCCGCGATGGGTATTTTAAGGACGTCGATGCGTGTATTTTTACCCACGTGGGCGATAACCTTGGGGTTGGCTACGGCGACGCGGGCAACAATGGCCTTGTTTCGGTACGATTCAATTTTGAAGGAGCAGCAGCGCACGCGGCGGGAGCCCCTTGGCGCGGCCGAAGTGCGTTGGATGCGGTTGAATTGATGAACGTCGGCTGGAATTTTCGCCGTGAACACCTAGAAGTGACGCAACGCTCGCACTACGTGATTTCGGACGGAGGCGACCAACCTAACGTTGTACCTTCTAAAGCGGCCGTATGGTATTACTTCCGTGAACGTACCTACCCGAAAATCAAGAAGTTGTTTGACATCGGGGTGAAAATTGCGGAAGGGGCTGCTTTGATGACCGATACGAAGTTTACTTACGAAATTTTGGGTTCGGCGTGGCCTGGGCACTTCAACAAACCCATCGCCGAAGCTATGTACCAGAATATCAGAAAAGTGGGACTGCCGACGTGGTCAGAAGATGATCAAATGTTGGCCAAAGCTTCGCAAAAAGAACTCCAAGCTCCCAAAATTTCGGGTTTAGCGACCAAACTCGATACCATTAGCTTGCCCGTAGCATCGGCGCCAACTCGGATGATGGGCGGCCAGATGATGTCCATCGGTGGTGGCTCCGATGACATTGCGGATATTTCGTGGTCATTACCTACGATTGTTTTGCGTTACCCTTCCAATATCCCTGGTCTACCAGGACACCACTGGGCCAATGCTATTTCGATGGCGACGCCGATTGCCCACAAAGGCGTAGTGTATGGTGCCAAAGCCGAAGCAATGACCTTGATTGATATGTTGCTGAAACCCGAAATTATTAAGGAAGCGTGGGAATATTATCGCACTGAGCAGACGAAAGAACAAAAGTATGAACCACTGATTTCGCCCAAAGAAGTGCCCGCGATTTATCTCAATCGCAACATCATGGAGAAATTCAAACCTGAGTTGTCGAAGTATTATTATGACCCTACCAAGTACAAGACGTATTTGGAACAATTGGGCATCAAATACCCTACGTTGCGCGATGACCAGAAGGAGGATTTGAAAAAAATGAAAGAAAGTGAAAAATAATTGAAAATGATTCCAACCTTTTCCTCAGTAGGTGCGTCTTTAGGACGGTAGCTACCTATTAACGCTGATATTCCCGTTTGAATATAAGACATCTATTGGGGTAAACAATAGAAATTAGTGAAAAAGAGCGTGACCTATGGCCACGCTCTTTTTGCTTTACAGTAAGTAAATTCCGTCGTCTTTTAGCTCAATTTTACGTTCTTTGAGCAATCCACCCACGGCTTTTTTGAAGTCTTTTTTCGACATTCCAAAGGTTTTATAAATCAGTTCGGGAGCTGATTTGTCCGTAAAAGGCAAAAAACCTTGGGCTTCTTGGAGCATACTGTACAAATCATTTTTGCTGCCTTCGATACGGCCATACGACTGTTCTACGAGAGCTAAATCAATTTTTTGGTCTTCCCTGATTTTTTTGATGTAGCCTACCGTAGGTTTTCCTAATTCGATGTTTTTGAAAACCTCGTCGCGGTACAGCACTCCCAAGTGCCGCTGATTGATGAGGGCTTTGATACCCATGTCGGTGTATTCGTAGGGCAAAAGATCGACTTGCATCCCTTCCGAAAGTTCCGAAATATCTTCGTCTAAAAAGCGTTCAATCTTGGCTGACCCCACAATACGGTCGGTCTTGGTATCGAGGTGGATAAAAATCAAGAAACTTTTACCCACGAGCATATTATCCCGTTGTTGTTTGAACGGAATAAAAAGGTCTTTAGGAAGCCCCCAATCCATAAAAACGCCCAACGAAGTGACCATTGTAACCGTCAAATACACAAACTCGCCTACCGTTCCGTAGGGCTCAAGTGTAGTACCAATGGCACGGTCTTCGGAGTCACGATAGATAAAGACATCCAAAAAATCCCCGATTTGTATATCGGCTGGAACGTACTGTTTAGGAACCAAAATCTCATCTTCGTAGCCATCGAGATAAATTCCAAAATCCAACTGCTTAATAACCTTCAAGCGGTTGTACTGTCCCATTCGCAAACGACGATTTCCCATAGTTATGATTACTTTTTTCTAGTTTCTTTTATCATTTCGAGGAATCTAAGGCTATAGACCCCTCCCAGCGTCGGGGTGACAGTATGTCCTCGTCGGGTTGTGAGCAACCCTCTTCACATTCTCCTCACGAGAACAATTCTCCCCACATTCGACCCTCTACCTTCTGCACTCGACATTTCGCAGCGCTCGTCGGGTTGTGAGCAACCCTCTTCACATTCTCCCCACGAGAGTAATTCCCCCCACATTCGACATTCTACCTTCTGCACTCGACATTCGCAGCATTCGTCGGGTTGTGAGCAACCCTCTTCACATTCTCCCCACATTCGACATCGCTCGGGCGACCCCGTCTGCACTCGACCCTCGACACTCCCTATTACAGTCCTTCGATTTTCAAAATAAGATTCGGATTGGGACAAAGTTGCAAAAACTTTTCTCGTTCTGCCAATGAACATACGCCAGGAAAGTCGCCTTTGAGACCAAGCATAGCTGTCATCAGCTGAAAATGAAGGTGAGGCGGCCAGTCGCCGTTGATAGGATAATTGCCAAAACTGGCAAAACGTTCCCCTTCTTCAATGACCTTGCCTTCATACAGCCCTCGTAACGACTCTTCGCTGAGGTGGCCGTACAACGAATAGAAAGTTGTTCCTTCAAGTTGATGCTCCAAAATAATTGTTGGGCCATAGTCGCCAAAGTTATCATTATTGGCAAAACTATGCACCTTGCCGTCAAGCGGAGCAAAAACGGGTGTACCAGCCGAGGCCCAAATATCAATGCCCAAATGAATACAACGCGGTTCGTCGGTTTGTTGGAAATGCGCACTGCGACGGTAAATCGTACGGTGTTCGTTGTAGCCACCTACTCCTACGACCACTTTGGCTTGTTGAAGCTTTTCAAAAACATAGTCCGAAAACGTCTCGCTCGACTGTAAATCAAGCGTGGCTAGGTCGGGGTTTTGGTCCGTAAAATCGAGAATGAGGTAATTCCCTTGTTTCCACTGAAAAGGGACAACAGGGGCGTAGTCGTGGCGAAGAAGAAGTTGCTCAATCAAAACAAATTGAAAATTAAAAGTACGACCGTTGACAAAAAGAATTGATACAACAAAAGTAGTAATAACCCCCTGACATCCTTATACAGTTTTAAACCTTTATATCCATAACACAGATGAAAAAAACGTTGAGTCTCGTCGTGCTTCTTATCTGGGCGACGGTTGGATTTGCCCAAAAAGTAAAAACAGGAAAATGGATTTCACTCTTTGACGGTAAATCGTTGGCGGGGTGGAAAGTAGGAGAAAATGCAAGTTCGTTTAAGGTAGAAGACGGTGCTATCGTGGTCAATGGTCCGCGCGGGCATTTGTTTTACGATGGCGAAATTATGAACCATGATTTTAAAAACTTCGAATACAAGGCGCAAGTCATGACCTTTCCTAGGGCCAATTCGGGCATGTATATTCATACAAAATACCAAGAAAAAGGCTGGCCTTCAAAAGGATACGAAATACAAGTCAACAACTCTCACACTGACTGGCGTCGTACGGGAAGTGTGTATGGAATTCAAGATTTGAAAGATGTATTTGTCAACGATAATGAATGGTACACTGAGCACATTATCGTCGAGGGCAAACGGATTCGGGTCAAAATCAATGACAAGACGGTGATGGATTATACCGAACCCGATGAAGTAGGACAGAAAATCGAGGAAGGGCGTAAGATTAGCAGTGGTACCTTTGCGCTCCAAGCCCACGATCCCAAAAGTAAAGTGATGTACAAAGATATTATGGTGAAAGTTTTGCCTGACTAGTATATTGGAATCATAACTTAGCACAAAAAAGCCGACGAAAGTCGGCTTTTTTGTGGGTGAGCGAATGGTTAAATTTTCTTAAATCACCTACTGAAACGCATTGAGCGGAAACTTATGTTAACTTTGCGGTGTGAAAAAGTGGTTATTCATCATCGTTTGTAGCATTTGGTCGGCAGTAAGCTATGGCCAAATTCGTATGCCAGGAAATGGGTCGTTTGGCGGCGGCGGGGGAGGTGGCTTAGGTCAAGGTGGACAAGTCAAACTCGACGATTCGACCAAAATGATTTATGGGCCGCATACGTCGCGTTATTTTTTGGAAGAAGATGTCTTCAACAATCGGAAGACACTTTATGCCATTGATACGTCGTACGACGGTTTTCATCGCTATAATTTTATCCAACGCTCCGACTACCAGCTTGTCGACTTGGGTAACTTAGGAACGGCTACGCGTTCACTTTTTTACCGACCTGTTGACCAAATTGGAGCGCAGTTTGGGTACGAAGCATACACTCCTTATGCCTACGCCACGCAAGACGTAAAGTACTTCGACACCAAATCGCCGTACACTAATTTGTACTTGGCTTTGGGGGGATTAGGGCAAAATATCGCCCGTTTTGACCACAGCCAAAACATTACACCTCGCCTCAACTTAGGGATAAATGCTCAACGTTTTACGACCAACAAGTACTTCGGTACTAGTGGAACGAGTGATTCTCAAAACAACTTGACCCAAAACTGGGCGTTTGTTTTTCACGGAAATTATCGCTCAAAAAACGATAAGTATTTGTTGATGGGACAGTTTAATCATCTGAATCACAGTGCGTACGAGCAAGGAGGGATGTCTCCTGACTCGTTAAATTTTAGGTCAGATGGAAGCATAGAATACAATAACCCGTCGGCGATTTTGAAAACAGCGCAGTCGTGGGAACGACGAAACAACTGGCATATCTATCAGCAGTACGTGCTGGCGCAGGGGTTTCAGGTATATCATGTGTTTGATTACAAGCGGACCATTGACCAGTACGTTGATGCTAACTTGACGCAAGCTCAAACCTATAATTTTTACCCTAATTATTACTATAGCAATACAAATACGCTTCAAAAGGTGAGATTTAGGTTGTTCGAAAATAAGTTTGGTATCAAGGGGCGTTACCAAGGGTTCAATTACCGAGCGCATTATCGTCAGCGAATTTTGTCGATGAATGGCACGTATAACTTGGCCGATTCTACGAACGGAACGTACAAGTTGAATCGATTTGAAAATTTTGTAGGGTTATGGTTAGCGTATTATCTCAAAGACAGTACCCAGCGAGCTACGGCAGAATTTGAGTATTCGTTGGGGCGTGATTTCAAAATAAAAGGCGAGATTGTCAGTAAGTGGTTTACGGCGGGCTATTATTCGGTGCTTTCGTCGCCGACGATGCTTCAATTGCTGTACACCAGCAATCACTTAAAATGGGAAAACACGTCGAGATTAGTCAATTCTAACAATATTTATGGTCAACTTAACCTAGCGGCTAAAAAAGTGCGGTTTAGCCCTCGACTTGACTATCACCTTATTACCAATTATTTCTATTATGACACGGCGGCGGTGGCACGACAATTTACGTCGCCTTTTAGCGTCGTCAGGGTAGGGGCATTGGCCGAATGGAAACCTCGTAAGTTTCAGTTTTTGACTCAAACGCACTATACGCTTGTTTCCAACGGCGATATTTTACGGATTCCTCGTTTTGTAGCTAACTTCAGGGCAACCTTTGATTTTGTTTACTACAAAGTACTCTTTTTGCAATTAGGGGCTGAATTGCACTACAAATCAGCATATTACGCGGATGCGTACATGCCACTAACGCAGCAATTCCACCTGCAAAACTCGACCAAAGCGGAAGGAGTAGTTTATACTGAATTTTTTCTGAATGCTCGGATTAACCGTGTCCGTTTATTCCTCAAAATGGCTAACGCAGGCCAAGGTTTTCAAGAGCCTTTTAGGCCTGGCTACTTCACTACCCCCCTTTACCCAGTGGTAGGGCGTTCGTTGGGATTTGGTGTCAATTGGCCGCTATTTGACTGATAGTTCGTCTATAATTTACCCCCATTTAGTCGTCCAGACCTTGCATTTGGTCGTTTTTCTCTGATTGCTAACAGATTGGTAGCAACATTTGTACTTGAATTGTTGTCTATCTATTTGGATAAACACTCATCTAAACACATCAATGAAAAAAGTTTTTTACGTACTAACAGCCGTTCTAGGTTTTAATTATGCCGCTTCTGCTCAGTTCCCAGGAGGAGGAGGCTTTGGCGGTGGCATGGGAAGAGGAGGGGATCGAAATGGTCCAATGGGAGGAATGAATCAACAACAGCAAATGCCTGATCTTCCCAAAGGCAACGGTCGTATCTCAGGGATTGTGGTAGACTCTGCCTCAGGTAAGCCTGTAGAATACGCTACTGTAGCTATTTTTGATACAAAATCAGGGAAACCTGTAGATGGAACTGTGACCGATGTCAAAGGTGCTTTTTTGTTGAAGAGTGTTCCAGATGGTGATTTCAAATTTGTGGTAAGCTTTATCGGTTACAAAAATGCTGAGATTGCTAAATTAACCATTGGTAAAGGTAAAAAAGAACAAAACCTAGGGAACGTTAACCTTCCACCCGATGTACGTACATTGACGGAAGTAACGGTAAAAGGAGAGAAAGCGCTCATCGAAGATAAAGTAGACCGCCTAGTGTACAATGCCGAAAAAGATATTTCGAATGCAGGTGGTGACGCGGGCGATGTTCTTCGCAAAGTACCTATGCTTTCAGTAGACTTGGACGGAAACGTATCGATGCGTGGTAGCCAAAACATCCGAGTGCTTATCAATGGTAAACCTTCGACCATCGTAGCCAACAGCGTGGCAGATGCGATGAAAATGATTCCTTCGGATCAAATCAAGACGATTGAGGTGATTACTTCACCTTCGGCTAAATACGATGCAGAAGGCTCAGCGGGTATCATCAACATTATTACCAAGAAAAACAACTTACAAGGGATCACTGGGTCGATTGATATGGCAGGTGGTAACCGTTCTAGTAACTTGTTTGGGAATGTTAACTTGCGCACCAAAAAATTGGGCGTTGGACTCAATGCAGGTGGTCGTATGATGTACCCACCAACGGGAGGTTACATTGATATTAGCCGTCAGTTGCCAAACGGTGAAACGCTTCGCACGCGTCAAGAAAACAGTGGTCAGCAGTTGGGTGGTTTTGGAAACGTTCAGTTGAGCGTAGACTATTCGATTGATACTAAAAATAGCCTTACGTTTAGTGCTCGTAACAGCCGCCGCGCGTTTAATCTTGACAATACGCAGCAATCGTACAGCTTCCTAAACGGAGTAAAAACACCGACGTTTGGCAACGATATTAATACCAAAAACTTGGGCAATAACTTAGATCTTAACTTAGATTATACACGTAAGTTTGAAAAAGAAGGGAAAGAGTTTAGTGTGTTAGCTCAGTTTAGCCAAAATACTGGAGACAATAGTTATACGCGTGATTTGTACCAAGGAGTTTCGGTAGGAGAAATCACTTACCGTGAAAGCAACCCTAACAAGAGCAAAACGCAAGAACGTACGGTGCAGATTGACTACCAAGACCCATTGAGCCAGTACGTACAAATCGAAACAGGAGCAAAGATGATTTTGCGTCACATCGAAAGTGATTTTCGTTTCAATTACGATAGCACAGGTACAGGTGTTTTGAAAGCAAATCCGCTTCGAACCAACGTGTTTAGCTACGACCAAAATGTATACGCAGGTTACCTTTCTTTCTTGTTTCAAACAAAAAATAAGTGGGGTTTCAAACCTGGTCTTCGCTACGAATACACGCAATTGGCCGCAAAATACCAAGATGCTCCTGAAACCAACTTGCCAGACTTTGGATCACTTATTCCAAGCTTGACGGTATCAAAAAGCTTGAGAGGTGGAAAAACAATTCGTTTTAGCTACAACCGCCGTATTCAGCGTCCTTCTATTCAATTCTTGAATCCAAACGTTTCGCAAAGTGACCCTTTCAACATATCGTTTGGTAACCCGAACTTGAATCCAGAATACACCAACAACTTTGAAGTAAACTTGAGTACGTTCTTCAAAACGACTACTTTGAACTTCTCGGCATATACTCGTATGACTGATAACTCGATTGAGACAGTGCGTTATCGTGGTGGCCAAGAGTTGTTCAACCAATTGACAAAAGCCCAAGGTGTAAGTACTGGAACGGTAGTTGTGAATAACAATTCTCTATTAACAACTTTCCAAAACATTGGTAGCAACCGTGCGTATGGGTTCAACGTTTTTGCAATGGTAAAACCTGCTCGTGGTTTGACCATCAATGGTAACTTTGATCTTCGCTACATCATGTTGAATAGCCCTGCGCTAGGAATCAGCAACCAAAACTGGACCTTTAACTTATTTGGACAAGTGCAGTACCAGTTGGGTAAAGATTGGAGCGCACAGTTGTTCGGATTTGGCCGTGCACGTGAGATTCAATTGCAAGGAACACAAGGTGGCTTTATGGGGTATAGCTTCAACATCTTGAAAGAATTTAAGAAAAAGCAAGCGAGCCTTGGCTTTGGAGCTGAGAACTTCTTGCAAAATGCCTTCAAACAGCGTACTAATTTAAGCAGTAGCACCCCAGGTAATGTATTTACTCAGGAGCAAGTCAACTACATGTACAACCGTGGTTTCCGTATTACGTTCCGCAAACGCTTTGGGAAGATGTCTTTCGATGGTAACTTCTTCCAACGTAAGAAGAGCGTAAATAACGACGACTCGAAACAAGGCGGTGATAACTCCAACGACGGCGGTGGCCAAGGTGGTGGAGGCGGCATGGGTGGACGCCGTGGCGGTTAGAAACAGCTTTTTGATTATATCCATATCGTTAGAAAAAAGCCCCTACCGAGCAATCGGAGGGGCTTTTGCTTGTGATAGAGGAGGTTGGTGAGCTACCTCCTCCATCGTACGGGAGGCTGCTTTTTACCGTGCGGGAGGTTGCTCACAACCTCCCATGACAGGGGTTGCTTACAACCCCGCTTTTTTGGATTTACTTCAATTTTTTGTTAAACAACCCAATTGTGCGTTCCCATGCTTGTTTGGCAACAGCCTCGTTATACCGCGTTGGAGCAGTGTCGTTGTTGAAAGCGTGCTGCGCGCCTTCATATACGAAGATTTGGTAGTCAGTACCTGCTTTCTTGAGCGCTTCTTCGTAGGCGGGAATACCAGCATTGATACGCTCGTCCAGACCTCCGTAATGCAACATCAACGAGGCTTTGATTTTAGGAACGTCGGCTACTTCGGCTTGGCGTCCGTAGTAGGCTACGGCGGCGTTTAGGGTAGGAACATTGACGGCAAGTTGATTGACCATAGCGCCCCCCCAGCAAAATCCTACGCAACCTGTTTTGCCAGTGCAATCTGCGCGACCTTTTAGGTAATCGAATGCTTTAATGAAGTTACTTAGATTTTTCTTCGCATCGAGTTGTCCAAAAAACGAGCGAGCTTTTTCGTCGTCCCCGTTCGGTGTACCACCAAATGGAGATAGAGCGTCGGGAGCGAGGGCAATAAAGCCTGCCAAAGCTACACGTCGAGTGACATCTTCAATGTGTGGGTTTAGTCCACGGTTTTCGTGAATGACCACCACCGCAGGGTACTTTCCAGCGGCGGCTGGACGCGCCAAATAGCCTTTCATTTGGGTTTCTTCTCCTGGATAAGTCACGTATTCGGTAGTGAGACGGTCGTCGTTGCCCTTGACAGTCATTGCATTGGCATAGTTGACCTCCAAAAGAGGTAAAACAGCCATGGCAGCGGCAGTGCTACCCGTCAAGGAAGTAAGGCGTTGGAAAAAATCTTCGCGTTTGAGGGGCTTGTGAGTGTACTCGTCGAAGAGGTTAATGATGCGTTGATCCATGATGGTAAGTAGTTTAGTAATGGGTGTTGATTGTGAGTAAGTTAATAACACAATTTGTACTAAAAACTACTTGTTTTTTTGGGGATTTAAAAATAGTTATGGAAGAGTTTATGCATAAAAAAGGGCGGTTATGAGTAACCGCCCGCACTTTTTAAAATCTATCTAAACTTGCCCTAGCTTCCTGCTAATTTTAAGCAGTCTTCGAGGGTAAGGGAAGCTGGATCGGTATCTTTCGGGATTTTGATGTTCCGTTTTCCTACCGCAATGTAGGGGCCATACGGGCCACGCAATACCTTCACCGTTGTATTTTCGGGGAATTCTCTGATCACTTTATTGCTTTCTGCTTCGCGCTTTTTCTGGATGATTTCCAAGGCTTCTTCGCGGGTAAGGCGCTGTAAGCTAGAACCTTTTGGCAAAGAATAATACTTGTCGTCGTGCTTTACAAACGGTCCGTATCTTCCCGTCCCTGTTGTTAGTGGTTTTCCTTCAAATTCGCCTAAGCCTTCTCCGTCATTGGCAAGATCACCACGTTTAAGTTTAATAGCCATGACACAAGCTTCTTCACCTACAGTATACGGGTCGTCGTTGCGGTCGAGCGAATAAAACTTATCGTCGTGCTTTACGTAAGGGCCGTATTTACCCACTCCCACAATCATAGGCTTATCTTCAAAGAAACCAACCTCTCTCGGTAAAGCGAAGAGTTCGAGGGCTTCTTCGAGCGAAATGGTCTCAACTAGCTGCCCTTTTTTGAGGTTGGCATATTGTGGTTTAGCTTCTCCTTCTACGTTTTCGCCGATTTGAACGTACGGGCCAAATTTACCGATACGCGCTGAAACGGGCTTCCCACTTTTGGGGTCAATGCCAAGGTCACGAACTGTATTTTTCTTGACAATGCTAGAGCCCTCTACATCCCCGATTTTCTGGTGAAAACCTTGGTAGAAACCATCAATCATTTGTTGCCAAGAGAGTTTGCCTTCCGCAATTTCGTCAAATTCTTTTTCGACATTGGCCGTAAAAGAAAAGTCTACAACGTCAGGAAACAGGTCGACCAAGAAGTCGTTGACCACCATCCCTGTATTGGTAGGAAATAGCTTCGCTTTTTCGGCTCCAAACGTCTCTTTTCCTTTGTTTTCGGTGAGTTGGTCGTTGCGGAGTGATAGCTCTTTGTATTCGCGTTCTTGCCCTTTTTTATCTTGTTTTACCACATATTCGCGGCGAATGATGGTCGAAAGGGTAGGAGCGTAGGTAGAAGGGCGTCCAATGCCCATTTCTTCCAACTGCTTCACTAAGCTTGCTTCGGTATAGCGAGGCTTAGGTCGCGAAAACTTCTCGGTCGCTTTTAGGATATTCAAAGCCAACACTTGCCCAACGTTGAGCGGTGGTAACATTCCTTTGGTATCTTCTTCTTCGTCGTCTTTCGATTCGAGGTAAACTTTTAAGAAACCGTCAAATTTAATGACTTCCCCTTGAGCGACTAATTCTTCGGCAGTCGTTGAAATTCCAATCGTTGCAATGGTTCTTTCCAACTGTGCATCGGCCATTTGTGAAGCAATCGCCCGTTTCCAAATCAACTCATACAAGCGTTGTTCGTTACGGTCACTACTTGCCTTTTGCTCGCCAAAGTTGGTCGGACGAATGGCTTCGTGCGCTTCCTGAGCCGATTCAGATTTGGTTTTGTAAACGCGTTGTTGGTGGTATCTGTCGCCGTATTCGGTGGTAATTTGGTCTTTAGCTTTTTGTAACGCCTCTTCCGACAAGTTGGTAGAATCTGTACGCATGTACGAAATCTTACCTGCTTCGTAGAGTTTTTGGGCTACCGTCATGGTTTGGGCTACCGAAAAACTCAACTTTCGAGATGCTTCTTGTTGTAACGTAGACGTGGTAAAAGGAGGAGCGGGTGACTTTTTGGCGGGCTTCACTTCCAAATTACGAATGCTAAAAGTCGCGCCTTTGCACTTCTCCAAGAATGTTCTCGCTTGGGCTTCCGTTTCAAAGTTTTTGGGAAGCTCAGCTTCCAATACCTTGCCACCTGTCAAATCAAAACGGGCGGTCACTTTGTAGGTAGACTTTGACTCGTGCGCTTCCACTTCCCGTTCACGTTCTACAATGAGGCGTACAGCTACCGACTGCACTCGTCCCGCAGAAAGAGCACTGTTGTTGCCGATTTTGATTTTACGCCACAAAACAGGAGAAAGCTCATAGCCCACCAGGCGGTCGAGGATACGACGCGCTTGTTGAGCGTTAACCAAATCCATGTCAATCGAGCGTGGACTTTGAATGGCTTTCTGTAAAGCGGTTTTGGTAATTTCCCGAAAAACAATCCGTTTGGTGCTATTGGGTAAGCCCAATGCCTCCTTCAGGTGCCACGAAATGGCTTCTCCTTCACGGTCGTCGTCGGTAGCGAGCCAGACTTCTTCGGAAGACTTAGCAAGCTTTTTTAACTCGTTGATAACTTTGGTTTTATCAGGCGATACTTCGTAGAGGGGGTGAAAGCCATTTTTAACGTCTACCCCTAAATCTTTATCGGGCAAGTCTCGTACGTGCCCAAAACTTGACTTGACGGTGAAGTCTTTTCCGAGGTATCCTTCAATGGTTTTGGCCTTAGCCGGTGACTCTACTATTACTAAGTTTTTTGACATGGAGGGTGTATTTGGTCCCAATTCTGCCTTCAAATATAGGAGGGTTTTGTGGAAATTAAATCAAATCCTTATTTGAACAGAGGAAATAGTGGGGTTAAACAGGTAATAATGGGGAGCAATTGATGCCAGAATAGGGTCGGTTAGTAAAAAAACGAGCCTATACTATAGCTTGCCATTAATCGCTAAAGTTTTGATAAATGGAGTCCATAATCCGTACAAAATGCCCATAATCTTCTTCACTAAGCTGTCCCCAACCTTGTCGACGAATCTCTTTCACGACGGGGAGAACAGTGTCAAAGGTTGTTTGGCCTTCAGGTTTTAAATAAATATTAAATTTCCGCCTATCTTCTTCCGACATTCGCCGTTCTACCAACCCTTTTTTGACCAATAAGTCCAAAATACGGGTCACAGTAGGAGCGTCTTTGGTCGTTAGCTCGGCCAAGGTATTTTGGCTAATCCCTTGGTTACGGGCTACGTGGTCAATCAATACCCACTGATCGACGGTTAGGTCAAAGCCTGCGTCATTGAAACGCTTCTGTAAGACGTTCCTGATTTTTTTAATGGTGGTGTCGATTTTAAAAAAATAAGCACGGGAATCAGATGGGTGAGTCATTTTTATCGTTTACTATAGACCTAGGAACACAAATTGGCTTACTAACTATTAATTTGCAAATTAAAACAAGAATATCTGACTATCAAATAGTAAGCCAGTCTGGGGGAGAATTTGGGTGTAAAACCGTACTGACAAACTATTTGAGGAACAAAAAAATAGCCCGATATTTGGCCTATATGAAGACGATGTTGCTTTTATTGTGGGTATGCATAGGAGAGGCCGCGGGCTACGTTGCGCCACCTACCCACCTTTTGACAGAAACAAAGGAGTTAACCCATCGTGGGTCGGTGGCGGATACTACTAAGCCCAAGAAGGCGAAAGAAACGGTAGTGAAGTCAACGCTCGACAACAACAAAGGGGATTTGAAAGTACAAGATGCCCAGATTGTGGATTCTGAAAAACAGTCGGGGCTGATAAAAGTGATCATTTCGATTCGGGATGTGGAAACGAATGCTCTATTGACGCGGGTACGATTGCGTACCAAAGATTCGAAAACGGGGAAAGAGTTTGAGCCTAAATTTAACAGTGTAGATAAAAATTTTTCGATTAATGTCTTACCCAATACGGTTGTCAGTATCTATGTCACGGCCAAGGGCTATACCGATGCCTCAGCCAATATCAACGACATTAAACACGACCGAGCTCTGGGGTTTGAATTGCAAAAAATCAAGCCTTCAATCGTGAAAATTCGGGTACTAGACAAAGCTACCGATAAACCTATTGTGGGAAGTCTATTAAACGTACGTACAAAAAGTACCAATGATGTTGAGTTTGTGGCGTTGAAAGATGGCTTTATTGAACTTTCTTACGACGCTGAGGAGCAGCTCGAAATGGAAGCTAGTGCCAAAGGTTTTACGTCTCAAACAAAAATGTTGGCAGTTGAAACGGCCTTGACGGGAAAATCGTACGAACTTATCTACCGCCTTGAAAAGCCTACGGTGGCGGAAGCTGCCCCGCCTCCTGTTCCCGTAACGCCTGTTTCGCCCCCCCCTGCCTCAACAGCCCCACCCGTGGCGACCAAAACGCCTCCACCGTCTAGTGTCCCTGCCAGAACTCCCGTGACGGTACCTAAAGAGTCTCCTAAACCTGCTGCTCCGTCGCCATTTAGCGAATTGGTCAAGGGTAAAGTGATTACGCTGAACAACATTTATTTTGACCAAAGCAGTCCTGTCCTCCGCCCTGAGTCGGCCCCTCAATTGGATGAATTGGTGTCGATTTTGCAGAAAAACCCCGAAGCTCGCATCGAAATTCGCGGGCATACTGATAACGCGGGAGATTTTGACTTGAACGTCAAACTTTCGCGCGAACGTTGTCAGGCAGTGGTCGAGTATCTAATCAAAAAGGGGATTTCTGCCAATCGCCTTGAAAGTCGCGGCCGCGGCCCCCTTGACCCAGTTGCCCCCAATACGTCGGAAGAAAATCGCAAAAGAAATCGCCGAGTGGAGTTCGTCGCGCTTTAGAATGCTATTTGTAAACTTGCCTTTTGCCCACTTGTTGTTACTTCCAAAAAGGCCAACGAAGCACGAAATGCTGTTTCGGTTGTTGTTGCCGAAAAAACACCAAACCTACCGCAAATAAGTCGATGGTTGCTGAAACGGAAGGGTGGGCTTTGATATACTCCCACGCTTGTTCCATCTCGGGTGACCAATGAATATCGTCAAAAACAAAGAGGCTGTCGTTGTGCGCTTTGGTCAGGCAGGTTTCAAAGTATCTTATTGTAGGTTCGTAGCGATGATTGGCATCAAAAAACACAAAATCAAGTCGTTGGCTATGGGCAACGGCTTTGGGAAGTGTTTTGTCTAAGTTACCAACGACCGTTTCGATAGGTAAAGGTTGCTTGGGAGCTAAGCTCGCGCTGGCCCATTGCCTAAAATTTTGTTGGGCGACCTTGGCGGTTTCGGGGCATCCTTCAAAAGTCGTGATGTGTGCATGGGGATTGGCCTGCGCCATGTATAGCGTCGTTAGTCCCAATGAGGTCCCTAAATCAAAGACCGAGCTGTACTCAAAGCGTTGGATGAGTCGATAAAACAAACGGGCTAGGCGGGCCGATTTTTTGGAGTGCTGGGCAATGTCCCGCACTTGTCGGGTAGGAGAGGTATTAACGCGTGAACCTGCCCCGTAATCGGTAATTTGAAGCGTTTGCTGGCTTTGGAGCATTGATTTACGAATAGCTTCAATCGGCTCAAAGGAAGCAGTTTTTGTATCTTGTTTGATGATTTGAAGGTACAAGTCAAACACAAAAGGGGAGTGAAGGCCGTGCTCATCTTGGGCCTTCAAAAAATAGTTAAAAAGCGAATGGAGTTGCAAATTACGTGGGGTTAATAAAACGAGGAATGTTAATAATTGGCAGCCTTCACAAAGGAAAGGATGGCTAAAATATCTGTTTGAGATAAATGTTCAAACGGAGGCATTTCTGCTCTATTGTATTGATTATAAAGCTTTATAGCGTACGAATCACCTGCGGCCAACAGGCTTTTTGAATTCTTCACCCAGGCAATAATCCATTTATCATCTCTTCGTTCTTGAATTCCTTTGAGGCCAGGGCCAACAAGAGGTGCGCCATAATAAGAGTGGCAACTTTTACAATTTTGCTCAAATAATTGAAAACCTTTCAATTCAGTAGAATCAAGATTAGACGAGGATGAATTCAAGTCATAAGTTACCGTTCCGCAATAGAATACTGGTTGAGCAATGGGTTGGACTTCAGAGAACTTCATAGAGATACTTATAACAACCAGAAGGATTCCGATACTTGTAGCAAGAACTCCTAGGATAATAAGTCTAAAAAGCTGCGAAATTGCTTTTTTGTCATTCATCCTCAATGGGATTTCATGAATAAATTCTTCTCTTAGTTCAAACGGTAAGGAGCAATCATGGTAAATTCGGGAATGGCTACGTTGAATTGTTTGCCATCGACGAGGCGTTCCATTAAATAAGTACCTACCATTTTGCCAATGCTGGTACGAAGGTTACAACCTGATACGTACTCGTGAATTTCGCCAGGTTCGAGGGTAGGCTGTTGACCCACGACACCTTCTCCTTCTACTTCGCGGATGGTGCCATTGGAATCAAAAATATGCCAATGCCTACGTAAAAGCTGAACCGTATGCTCGCTGTGGTTTTCGATGGTAATGCGATACGTAAACACAAAATGAGCTTGCGCTGGGCTCGAATACTCGGGCTGATACTGCGTCATGACGCTTACTCTCACACCTTCTGTTATCGCTGATGTCATGGTTGTTTGATACTTTCCTAACTTTGTAACCAAAATTAGGTCGTTGTAGTTGAAAAACCAATAGTTGACGCAAAAATTAGAAAAATGGACGTTAAAATCGACGCTTCTTGGAAGGCTCATCTGCAATCAGAGTTTGAGCAACCGTATTTTGCTGATTTGGTGGCATTTGTACGAGAAGAATACCAAACCCAAAAAGTCTATCCCCCTGGGAAACTGATGTTTAATGCTTTTGACAAATGTCCGTTTGACCAAGTAAAGGTGGTGATTTTAGGACAAGATCCTTACCACGGCCGTGGACAAGCCAATGGATTATGCTTTTCGGTGAATGACGGAATTACGATGCCGCCTTCGCTGATTAATATATTCAAGGAAATCAAAGAAGATCTAGGCCAACCTTTTCCTCCTACGGGCAATTTGGAACGTTGGGCTGAACAGGGAGTTTTGTTGCTCAATGCTACCCTGACTGTACGCGAAGCAAGCCCAGGTTCGCACCAAGGGCGTGGGTGGGAACGTTTTACCGACGCTGTTATCAAGTGCATCAACGACGATAAAGAAGGCGTTGTGTTTATGCTTTGGGGGCGTTATGCGCAAGACAAAGGAAAAATTATTGACCCCAAACGCCACTTTGTACTAAAGGCCAAGCACCCATCGCCTATGTCGGCCAACAGCGGAGGCTGGTTTGGAACCAAGCATTTCAGCCAAGCCAATAATTACCTGCGCGGGAGAGGGTTGCAAGAAATCGTTTGGTAAAGGAGAAAAAGGTTGGGTTGTGAGCAACCCAACACACTCTACAAAAGTAAAAGCTGTGCTAGTAAGTAATCGGCCACCAAAACCGCGATACAACTGTTGGTAACGGCGGCGGTAGAAGCTTGGCCCACTTCAAGGGCTCCACCTTGCGTAAAAAAGCCTTTAAATGAGGAGATAGACGTAATCAAAAAGGCAAAAAAGACCGATTTGATGAGGGCAAAAGGGATATTAAACGTCCGAAAATCGAAGCGTAAGCCGCGAATGTAGTCTTCGGGAGTAATGACGCCCGTGGCGACGCCAGCCACGTATCCACCCAAAATGGAGAGAAAGCCCGACAGAATCACCAACAAAGGGAACATGACGATGGCCGCTACGATTTTGGGAAGAACTAAATATGAAATAGAGTTGATTCCCATTACTTCAAGTGCGTCAATCTGTTCGGTGATACGCATCGTGCCGAGCCCACCCGCAATGTGAGAGCCTACTTTGCCCGAAAGTACCACACAAGTAATGGTAGGCGCAAATTCCAAGATACTACTGTCGCGGACAATCAGAGAAATAATGTAATTAGGTACAAAGGGGCTCACCAAGTTATCGGCGGTTTGTACGCAAGTTACGGCTCCTAGAAAGGTAGCCACGATGGCAACGATAAAAACGGAGTTGATTCCAATCTCTATGCACTCATCCAATACCAACTTCACATAGACCCTAAACTTTTCACGGTTTTTGAGAAGAGAGCCTAAAAAAATAAAATACCTTCCTAACGTTTTCATGGTTTTTGAAATAGTTGATAGTTTATGGTCGATAGTCCATAGAATTTGTAACTATAGGCTATCGACCATTGACTGTGGACTATCGACTAGTCAACAATAAACGGATAATCCGCTTGTATATACATATCTGTGAAGATTTCAGAGGGATCTGGCCACGGAGATTCTTCAGAGAATTTTACCGATTCTTCCACCGTTTGCTTGATTTTGGCATCAATAGCGGCGAGTTCGTCTTCGGTTGCGATTCCATTTGTCAAAATACGGTCCTTAATCATTTCGATTGGGTCACGTTTTTTGTACTCTTCCACTTCCTCTTTCGTACGGTATTTTTGAGGGTCAGACATAGAGTGACCACGGTAACGGTACGTTTTGAATTCAAGGAAAGTAGGGCCATCACCACGACGAGCGCGTTCTGCGGCACGGCTTACGGCATCATGAACGATTTCTACATCCATTCCGTCAACAGGCTCAGAAGGCATGTCGTAACCTTCACCAATCGTATACAAATCAGTAACGTTCGATGTACGATTTACTGAAGTTCCCATGGCATAACCATTGTTTTCTACTACGAAAATCACGGGAAGTTTCCACGTCATGGCCATATTGAATGCCTCATGCAACGCACCCTGACGCACGGCACCGTCTCCGAAGTAGCAGATGCAGAGGTTAGATGTTTTGTTGTATTTTTCGGCAAAAGCAATGCCTGCTCCTAATGGGATTTGCGCACCAACGATACCATGACCGCCTATGAAGTTGTGCTCTTTATCGAAAATGTGCATTGAGCCGCCTTTCCCTTTTGTTGTACCGGTAGCTTTTCCATACAACTCGGCCATAATCGCCTTAGGGTCAGTGCCTAATGCTAATGGAAAACCGTGGTCGCGGTAAGCAGTAATCCACTTGTCGTCTTTGGTAAGGGCACTTACGCTTCCTGACGAACACGCTTCTTGACCAATATAAAGGTGACAAAAACCACGTATTTTTTGTTGCCCGTAGAGTTGTCCTGCTTTTTCTTCGAACTTACGTTGAAGCAACATAGACTCGTACCAGAACATGTATCTCTCTTTGGGGTGGGTGATTTTAGCTGGGGTTGCTTTGGTTTTGGTTGCCATTTTTTACAATAAATAAGGTTTTCTAGGCAAACAATGAACGGTGAACTGTTGACTGTTCTATCTTTGCCACGCGAAATTAAGCATAAAACCATTCAATGCCACAGCTATACCTAGAAAAACTCCAACTTATGGGATTTAAAAACTACGAGGAGGGACGTTTTGAGTTTAGCCGTTCCCTCAACTGCATCGTAGGGGAAAACGGCAGTGGTAAAACGAACTTACTCGATGCCATCTATTGGTTGGGGTTGACCAAAAGCGCCTTTCAGGTGCAAGACGCGTTTAGTATTCAACATGACGCCGACTTTATGATGGTCGATGGGGTGTTTTGGAAAGATCATAAAACTACGCAGATTACGTGCAGTTTGCAGCGTGGTCAACGAAAAGTAATCTTGTCCGATAAAAAACCGTATGAGCGTATCAGCGATCATATCGGGCTCTTTCCTGTGGTGCTTGTGGCGCCCAACGATACTGATTTGGTACGGGATGGTAGTGAAGAACGGCGACGTTTTTTTGACGGGGTACTGTCGCAACTCGACCAGCTTTACCTCCAAGATTTGTTACATTATAATAAATTGTTGGCGCAGCGAAACGGGTTGTTAAAAATCTTCTACGACCGCCGATACGTAGACGATGATTTGTTGGATACGTACGACGAACCGCTCGTGGCCCTTTCCAACCGAATTTTTGAACGCCGTCAGCGATTTTTAGAAGGATTTGAGCCTTTGGTGCAGCATTACTATTCATTTTTGGGAGAAGGGCGTGAGGCCGTGACGATTAAATATGAGTCGGAGGTAGAAAACGTAGATTTTCGCGAACATTTTCGCGAGCATCGGTCGCGGGACTTGAATGCTCAGCGCACATTGATGGGAGTTCACAAAGACGATTTTGGGTTTGAAATGGACGGCGTGGCATTGCGTAAATTTGGCTCGCAAGGACAACAAAAATCGTTTGTTTTGGCCTTAAAATTGGCTCAATTTGATCTCATTGCGATTGAGAAAGAAATGAAACCACTTTTGTTGCTAGATGATATTTTTGATAAATTGGACGACCGTCGTATTCAGAAGTTGATTCAACTGGTGGAAAAGGGCACATTCGGGCAAGTGTTTCTCACCGACGCCCGCCCCGAACGCACTCGTGAATTATTGAAAAATACGCAGGTGGAAGTACGTTTTTTTGTGTCAGATGATAAGTAACCAAGCAGAAATTTTGAAGAACTAACCGCTATAAAGTAATCATGAATAATCCGCAAGCCAATAACCCTCTGCACGGCGTAACCCTCGAAATGATGCTTAATCATTTGGTTGAGCATTATGGATGGGATACCATGGCCGAATATGTCAACATACGTTGCTTTCAGTTTGACCCGAGTATTAAGTCCAGCCTGAAGTTTCTTCGCAAGACACCTTGGGCGCGACAAAAAGTGGAAACGCTCTATTTGATGAGCCTAGACGAGTAAAAAAAGCGAGCCCGAAGCTCGCTTTTTAAGTACTAGAGTGAACGTTTTTGTATACTTCTACAAGTGCGTTGATTTTGCACGAATAACAATTAACAGATAACGATTAACTTTTAATTATTCTTTGTCTTGTTCCTGAATCGTCTCAATGAGTTTTTGAAGGGCAGCGTGCTGTTCTTTGGAGGTTTCGGGATACGACATTTTCAACTGTTTAAGTTCTTCAATCAAAATTTGCCCGACGATTAGCCGCATGTTCTTTTTGTCATCGGCGGGTATGACATACCAAGGAGCTTTTTCGGTGGCGGTAGCGTTGATGGCTTCTTCGTAAGCCTTCATGTATTGATTCCAATACTCTCGTTCTTTGATGTCGCCTTCTTCAAATTTCCAGTTTTTAGCAGGGTCTTGAATTCGCTCAATAAGCTGTTTACCCTGCTCTTTTTTTGACACGTTTAAGAAAAATTTTACGACGCGTATCCCGTTGTGATACAGGTATTTTTCAAAGTTGACAATGTCGTTGTACCGTTGCTTCCATACCTTATCGAGGTCGTGGGTAAGCTCATTGGGGAGCCGTTGAACTTCGGTCAAAATTTCGGGATGCACTTTTACCACTAATACTTCTTCGTAATAACTGCGGTTGAAAATGGTAATGGTGCCACGTTCGGGCAAGGTCAACAAATGCCGCCAAAGAAAATCGTGGTCAATTTCGGTGTCAGACGGGCGTTTGAATGACTGAATCTTTACCCCGATAGGATTGACGCCCGACAATACGTGTTTGATGGTGCTGTCTTTCCCTGCGGCATCCATCGCTTGAAAGATGACGAGCAACCCGTACCGATTGTGGGCGTACATAAGGCTTTGAAGTTCGTCCATTTGTTGACGAAACTGGTCCAATTGCGCTTCATAATCGGCTTTGTCTGCGTAGATGTCCTCTATTTTAGTTTCGTTTTTTTTGAGCTTAAATGTTTTATCGCCGTTGTACCGAAACGACTGGGTTGAAAAATGACTCATGGCGTTGGAATTGAATAGTTATGTAAAGTGGTAGAAAGATGAGAAAAGATTTTGGAAGGCGCAAATAGCTTACACTCACCAACAAAAACCTTGTATCTTCGTAGCGTTTTGTTGAATTTGAAAAGACTATGGTGATGAGGAAGGTAAATAAATGGTTTGGTGGCGTTAGGATAGCCCTCCTAGTGGGAGGTTTTGCAGGATGCACACCTAAAGAGGTTCCTAATTCGGTGCCACAAGTGGCCTCTTTTGAGTTGCTTCAAGACCGTATTTTAACACCCACTTGTGCTACGTCAGGATGCCATGCGTCGGAGCAAGAAAGTACATTTGCCCAACACGGATTAGTGTTGGTAAAGGGAAAATCGTATGATTATTTGGTGAATAAAGACCCTAAAAATGCGAATGCCCGCACGGACAAGTTAAAGTTAGTTGTGCCTTATTTTTCGCTGCAAAGCCTGTTGTATCATAAATTGGTTTGGGGAGACAATTCGCACCACAGCGGACTAAGTTATGGTAGCCCTATGCCGCTCAATGGAAAAGCATTGTATAAAGGACAAATCGAGTTTATCCGTCGTTGGATAGAAGCGGGAGCCCCAAAAACGGGAAGTGTGGTAGATACGACGCTCCTTAACGACAAAACACCGAGTTTTTAGCACGTGGGTTGCAGGCTCATATGTGTGTTGGGGTACTTACACGTGGGTCGGGGTACTCATACCCCGACCTATTCACGCAGATGAGCCATCGGGGTATGAGTACCCCGATGCACACACTACTAAAACCAGTATTTTATTCTATCGCGGGTACGTTTGAAACGTAATGCGGTACTTTCGGAAGGTTCGTTTAAAATCCCTTTGTAATACGGATTTTGGGTGGAGCGCTGAAACTGCAGGTAATAATCAAAAAACGTTCGCGCTGAGATTCGCCATTTCTGATAAAACTGCTTACTTCCGTCGTTCTTTTTGATGCGCGATACGCTCTTCGACATAAAGTGGTAGACGAGGCTATCGCCAATCCCTCTAAAGTTACGAACGCCCACGGCCCATAGTTTTCGGCAAATGTCTGGGTCAGAATACATACCTGGGCTAAATTCGACGCTAAAGCCCCCAATCAAATTCCACATCCGTCGGTGCATAATGCTTGGTGGATAATTAGCGCCTTGCCAGTCGGGAATGATTAAACTCGACCATTCGTTGAGGAGCTTTTCTTCCCTGAAATTCTCAGCACAATCGCCATAATTGTGCGGGGAAGAAACATTACCATTGTGGGCGTCGATGCGTTCGATCATGGTCGCCGAGAAGTAAAAATCGTCACTTCCGTAGTCGGTAATTGCCCTAAAGAGACGTTTGTCCCATTCGGGGCATACGTACATATCGTCGTTGATGTAAACGATGTAGTCGGCATGGGAAAGTGTAAACGCCGCATTGCAAGCGACGCAGATACCGACATTTTCGGCCGAATGCGTGAAGTCTAACTGCTGTTGCTTAGCCCAGGCTAGTGTGCCATCGGAGCCGTCGTTGATGTGCAGAATAATCTGGTGGTTGTAGGTGGAGTTTTTGCGGATGCTTTCAACGCAAAGTTTAACTAGCGAAAGATTATTCCAAGTGGGAATAAGGATGGAGAAAAGGGGTTTTTCTCCATCCCAGTGTTGTTGTTCATAATGGATGTGCATACGTCGTAATGGTGTTTGATTTATTCTAATTTTCGTATTTCAACATAGAAATTAGGATCTACCATCACAGTACTTACGTTTGATGCTTTGAGCGTTTTCCAATCAGAAGAGGGTTTTACCATTTTCCAATCGTCGCCTATTTTTATTTTCACTGGCATCTCAAAACCGTCCACGCAATTGCCCCAGCGATACGAAAGTTGTTTGCCTTCTATTTTATACTCCAACGTCGGAATGCGTACATCGCGGAGGTATTGGTCAAATACTTTGGCCAGATTTATTCCCGCGTGCGTGCTTACATACTCCTCAATTTGCTGCGACGTAACGGTCTGGTGATAAAAGGTTTTGTTTAATCCTCGCAATATTCCGCGCCACTTTTCGTCGTCGTTCACAATTTGCCGAATGGTATGAAGCATGTTTCCTCCTTTGTAGTACATGTCGCCCGAGCCACTGTGATTAACATTGTATACGCCAATAATGGGTTTGTCGTTGCGAATTAATTTTCGACAACCAATCACATATTCCGAACCTGCTTGCTTACCGTGCTGATATTCAGTGTATAAGTTCTCCGAATAATTAGTAAAACTTTCGTGAATCCACATATCGGCAATGTCTTTGTACGTGATATTATTGGCAAACCACTCGTGCCCCGACTCATGAATAATGATAAAATCCCACTTCAACCCCCAACCCGTAGCGGAGAGGTCACGGCCAAGATACCCGTTTTGATACCCGTTGCCGTACGTAACTGAGCTTTGGTGCTCCATGCCTAAATAGGGCACTTCGACGAGTTTAAAACCGTCTTCGTAAAACGGATAAGGACCAAACCAGTGTTCAAACGCTTTGAGCATCGACTTGGCTTGTTGGAACTGAACTTTTGCTTTTTCTACGTTTTCGGGCAATGCATAAAACGAAAGGTCGAGTTTGCCTTTTTCCCCTTCAAAAGTTTCTGTCCAAGCGACGTAGTTGCCAATGTTTACGTTGACGCCGTAGTTGTTAATTGGATTCTGAACATACCAATGAAAAGTACGCCAGCCGTCGGCGTTATTCGAAACGCTGCCCAAACGCCCGTTAGAAACATCTGTTAGGCCAGGGGGTACCGTAATACTGATTTTCATGCTGTCGGGTTCGTCGTACATGTGGTCTTTGCAAGGCCACCATACACTTGCTCCCAGACCTTGGCACGAGGTAGCTACGAAGGGCTGCCCGTTCTGATCGCGTTTCCAGGAAAAGCCTCCGTCCCACGGAGCGCGCTTTGCAATACGAGGTCGCCCGCCGTAGTACACGACAATTTCTTCTTTCGCGTTGGTCTTTTGGGGTTTTGTCAATGAAACAAAAAATGCGTCTCCGTCACGTTTGTAGGTGAGTTCCTGCCCGTCTTGCGTAATTTTAGAAATTGTAAGCGGGCGTTGAAGGTCTATTTGTAGGACTTGGGAAGGCTGAATTACTTTGTAGCGAATGGTCACACTACCCCCAATCGTACTGTCAGCGGGACTGATACGGGTATTGAGGTGATAAAACTGTAAATCCCACCAAGCGCGTTCTTTGGTGATACTACCACGAAGGGTATCGTCGTGGGTAAACGTGTATTTTTGAGCGTTAACCGTGTGATACAAAAGGGATAAAAGCAGAGCAAGGCGCAAAATTTTCATAGTTGAAGGGCTCTTTTGGTTTTTAGTTGTTGCCACAGAAAAGAGTGAAAAAAATCATTCTAAGGCAATAATACCAGTTTATGAAGCATAAAAAAAATCCGAGCGGGAAGCCCACTCGGATTTTTAACCTTTACTCAACGTTATGAAAAACTCTATAGCTTAGACTATAGGTCGAATACAAGGTCACACTTTTTTTTTATTTTTTTTTAAATCTTGGTAAAAAAAATAGTACCCAAGTAGAAAAGTCTTCCGAAAATCGGATGAATTTATGCGGGGCGAAAGCGGGCACGAATAAAAAATCACCCGTTTGCACCTCAGTACATTGCCCTTCTAGCTCGAAAGTAGCCGTTCCTGAAGCAATGATATAGACCTCATCGCGGTCGTGCGGCGTTTGTTTGTCGACGAGTTGTGGCTTGTAAAGCTCCAAATCGAGGGCATTGTTTTGAAACAAGACTAGAAACTCCTGAGCGCTCTGTTGAAGGCGTTGACTAGCTTCGCTTAAGCTAACTTTGTTGGGAAACATAGAAGTCGTGACTAAAATTAGGCTTCAAGTAAAGGGAAATAACGTTCTTGTAAAATGCGTAAGTGGTGCATTGGGTGGCCAATCAACACAAATCCGAGGGCTAGTGGAGAAATTTGTTGATTAAAACTTATGCCCGAACGGTGAAACATTTCGTCGTTAAAGCTCTTATAGAGGGCAATAGTCGATTGCCGTACCAGCGAAAATTCTTCTAATAAATCGTCGAGCGTTCGTTGATTAGCAGTGGTATTAGCTCCAAACAATTCTTCATCGTACCCAGGGAGGCTCGTTTTATCGTTTCGGGCAAATCTCATCGCGCGATACGACATAATTCGCTCGTTATCAATTAAATGCTGAATAATGTCTTTTGCCGTCCATTTTCCAGGGGCATAGACTTGGTCGCCGAGCGCTTCCAGCTTGGTTCGGATAGAGGGCTCATGGTAAAGGTGGGCAGTAGTTTCTAGACCTTCGATGACGTCGATATCGTCAACGAGTAAGATATAACGGTCAAAAAACTGTGGCATGTGTTGAATCTCTGAACGTTTCATCTGCGGTGGTACGGGCATCTTGCCCGTTGTTAAAAGTGAAAAATTGTAGGATTTGCAACCCCTAATCTACAAATTTATGTGGTACGGGCGTCCCGCCCGTCATTTAAAATACAAAAAGTAAGCGTAGATATCGTGTCCTGTGTTTGTGCCAAATGGCGAGCATACCGCCCGCCATTTGGCAATCAAATAAAGTATAGGGCAAGAATCAGTGAGGCCGTATTTTTCTACCTATCTATGCTGTATACCGACGGCGGGACGCCCGTACCACATTAGAGTAAATGCTGGGGAAGGGCGATTTCTTGGCTAAATTCGTCGGCAACGGGGGTGCCGCGTACCGTACGAAGCGGGATGAGACCCGACCAAATCGGTAATGCTTGATCTTCCTCGTCGTCTTTCGGCATTCCTGTGCGTAATTTAGCCGAAGCTTCTACGATTGGAAAGGCTAAAACGGTTGTTTTGCGTACTTCGCTTTCCGTCATCGGACGAAGATACTCCCAACTGTTAGGGACAATTTTCTCGGTAATCCAGCGAAGGGCATCCCATTTTAGAGCAGGGTCTTCGACCTTTTCGGCATTCGAAAATACAACCACTGAACGGTAATTAGCGGAGTGGTGAAAGGCAGACTTGGCCACGACAAGCTCATCCGTAAGCATAACCGAGATACAGACAGGGCCTCCTTTTTCAATTTCACGGATAAAATGACTGCCTACCGACCCGTGGATGTAAATGCGGTCGTCGTACCGAGCAAAAGCCGTTGGCAAAGCAAAAGGCTGACCGTCGATGGTAAAACTCACGGTACAAAAAAGAGATTCATCAAGAATAGAATACACAGTTTGTTCGTCGTACTGTGCCCGTTTTGCCAAACGGCTTGGTGTTGTGCGTGGGGTTGGCTGCATGGGTTGATTGTTTTTTGTTGGACAAAAGTATATCTTTACTGGATTGCTATACGTGTCCACTTTTAATAAAGTAAGTAGTCCACTTTTAACCTAAACAAACAATGAGAATCAATAGTATTTGGGTGTTTCTGGCGGGAATGAGTGCGGCATTTGCCCAAACCTCCAACAAAGCCCACGAAAGCGTAATCAAGGAAATCAACCAAAAAGAAAAACAGTACGGCGTGCTTTCAAAGCAAATCTGGACCTTTGCCGAGGTGGGGTATCAAGAAGTAAGAAGTTCAGCATTGCTACAAGATCAGCTCCGAAAAGAAGGATTTAAGGTGCAGTCGGCGGTGGCCGATATGCCAACGGCTTTTGTGGCAAGCTTTGGGGAGGGAAAACCAGTCATTGGTATATTGGGAGAGTTTGATGCCCTGCCAGGCTTATCACAAGACTCCATTCCCGTCAAAAAAGCCATTGGAGGAATTGCTGGCCATGCGTGTGGGCACCACTTGTTTGGGGTGGGTTCATTGGCGTCGGTAGTTGCCATTAAAAACTGGTTGGTTCAATCGGGACATAAAGGTACGATTCGTTTTTACGGTACACCCGCTGAAGAAGGTGGTTCGGGAAAAGTATACATGGTACGCGATGGGTTATTTAAGGACGTGGACGTGGTACTGCACTGGCACCCAGGCGATAGCAACAGCGCAAGCTCGTCCTCCTCGCTGGCCAATAAATCGGCAAAGTTTCGTTTTAAAGGTATTTCTTCGCACGCGGCGGCGGCTCCTGACCGTGGACGTTCGGCATTGGATGGCGTGGAGGTGATGAACTACGCCGTCAATATGATGCGGGAACATATTCCGTCGGCTACTCGAATCCACTACGTAATTACAAATGGTGGTAAAGCCCCTAATGTGGTTCCCGATTTTGCCGAAGTGTATTATTATGTACGTCACCCAAGTCGCCAATACGTTGCTTCAATTTGGGAACGCGTACAAAAAGCGGCTCAGGGAGCGGCGTTGGCTACAGGAACTACGGTAGAAGAAGAGGTGATTGGAGGGGTACACGAAATTTTGCCCAATGATGTACTCTCTCAGTTGATGCACGAAAACTTGAAAGAGATAGGGGGAATGAAATATACCCCCGAAGAAATGAAATATGCCGAAGAGTTGAGCAAAACCCAAGGCATGGGAATTCGGGAACTGAGTTCGGTGGAAACGATTGAACCATTGGCAAACGAGGGCTTGAGCAGTGCCTCGACCGACGTAGGGGATGTGAGCTGGGCAGTTCCGACGGTGGGGATGCGGTCAGCGACGTGGGTGCCTGGGACTCCTGCGCACAGCTGGCAAGCAGTAGCGGCGGGTGGCATGAGCATTGGTCGGAAAGGAATGATGATTGCCGCAAAAGCATTGGCAACGACCGCCATTGATTTGTTCCAAAACGAGAAAATTATCTCGGAGGCCAAAGCCGAATTTGAAAAACGCCGTGGGGCTGATTTTACCTATAAAGCCTTGGTCGGCGACCGTAAACCAGCCCTTAATTATAGAGATTAGTTGAGTGACGAATTTTTCGAATGATGAATGACGAGTGAAAAGAGTTTCGTCATTCGTCACTCGAAAAATTCGTCATTCCCCAAAATAGTGTTACAGACAACTATGCTTGCTTATCAGTTACAATTATCCATTGATAAAAACGCCAAACAGCCTGCCTATTTGCAACTTGCTAATCAATTGATTCAGTTGATTAGGGCGGGGGAATTGCGGGCGGGGCAAAAACTGATGGGGTCGCGTTCGATGGCAGAGTTGCTGGCCATTCACCGCAAAACAGTGGTACAAGCGTACGATGAATTGTTGATACAAGGCTGGTTGGAAAGTAAAACAGGAAGTGGGACGTATGTAGCCGAAACACTGCCCGAAGTAGCGCCCCAAACATTAGCAGAGCGAACGGTTGAGAAAGTAAATCCCGTTAAACGTGCTGGATTTATGTTTGACGAACCTGCGCATTTGCGTCGCGATGTACTTACTTCTGGCTATGCTTTACACTTAGATGATGGTTTTCCTGACCCGCGACTGGCACCACTTTCCGAACTGAGTCGGGCGTACCGAAGTCAATTATTGTTGGGAAATCCGTACGTAAAATTAGGGTATGGCGATACCAAAGGTTCGGGTTGGCTGCGGCAAGAGTTGTCGAGTTACCTCAATGAAACCCGTGGTCTAAAAATCACGCCCGAAAATATTCTTATCACTCGCGGGACGGTCATGGGAGTGCATCTCGCAAGTGCGGGTTTGATTCGGCGCGGGGATGTGGTAGTGACGGGACGAATGAGCTGGGGGACGGCCACTACCAATTTTATACAAGCAGGAGCACAAATCGAGCAAATCGCCGTTGATGAGTACGGTTTGGTGGTAGAAGAATTAGAAAAACTTTGCCAACGTACTCCCGTTCGATTGGTGTATGTCACGTCTCATCACGATTATCCCACTACGGTGACACTCCGAGCCGACCGCCGTCTCAGCCTGCTGAAATTGGCTGAAACGTACGGTTTTATTGTTTTTGAAGACGACTATGATTACGATTTCCACTATTTGAGTAAGCCATTGCTGCCGCTGGCAAGTGCCGACAGGTCAGGAATGGTGCTTTATTGTGGGTCGTTTACTAAAGCCATTTCTCCTGCGTTTCGGGTAGGGTATTTGGTAGGACCAGAGGATGTCATCACGCACTTGGCGCGACTACGACGGATTATCGACCGTCAAGGAGATTTGATGTTGGAAAATACCGTGGCTGAGCTTCTACAAAGCGGAGTCATTGAGCGACATCTTCGTAAATCGTTGAAAGAATACCGACGGCGACGGGATGTTTTTGCCGAGTTGCTTCAAAACGAATTGAATGACTACGTGCATTTTCAACTTCCCGACGGTGGCATGGCCATTTGGGCATTATTTGACAAAAAGATTGATGTAGAACAACTCGCCGCTCGCTGCCTCAAGCAAGACCTCTTTTTTTCCAGTGGCAAGCATCTGCATTCCACCTTAAACGGGACGCGTTTGGGGTTTGCTTCGTCTACTGAAGAGGAGTTGGTGAGGTGTGTAGAGGTGATGAAGAAAGGCATTCTTACGCTTTAAACCACAAAAATTGCTTCTTTCAATACTGAAAAAACAACAGGAGTCACGCCTACAAACTCACCATCCATGTCGATTGGTAAGGGCGTTTGGGTGTCGATTCGAACGCATTCGGAAGATGAATAACTCACTTGGGGATGTTGCACTGGTCGGCACTTGCGGATGGTAGGTAAGTAACGCACGTAGTCAACGACGGTAATGTTTTTTAGCATCACTACTTCCAAGCGTCCATCGTTGAGTCGAGCAGCAGGGGCGATTCCGAGACCGCTTCCAAAATACTTGCCGTTGGATACGACGAGGCTCATCATGGGAATTGCTACTTCTTCTGTGTCAGTTGATACCGAAAGCCATTGGGGAGAATAGCTCAAAAAGGTAGACAAAATCGCCCGTTGGTAGGTAAAATGAGCCCCAAGCCAGCGTTTGTAGCGGCTCAATTTTTCGGCAATTACGCCACCAATACCAATGTCGGCAATATTGATAAAATAACGTTGGGTAGGCTCGCCTTCCCGCGTCGAAAACGTTGCCGCCCCTACGTCGATGAGTTGTTTGTTTCCCTTCTTAATGGCATCAAAAAGTGATTTGATGGTGTGTTTATGGGGTAAACTTTTAACAAAATCATTCCCTGAACCCGTCGAAAGAACACCAAGGACGATATTGCGTGTATCAAGGTTCTGCTGGGAGCAACCATTTATAATTCCATTTATCACTTCGTTGAGCGTGCCATCACCACCAATACTGATAATGATGGTAGCGCCTGCTTGTATGGCTTGGGCAGCCAACTGGGCGGCGTGACCACCGTGAGTTGTCAAGTGAATGGCAAAAGGATAGTCCGCAAATGTGGTCTCAATTTCCGTTACCATTCGCACGCCCTTTTTTTTAGCGCCGTTGATAATAAACGTAATCGCAGGGTGTCCCATAAAGATGGTGGGCTTTGGTGAAAAAAGCGCTACGCATATTCACTGGGTAAACTACCAAATCGCTCCGTAAATACCTTCGTGAAGTAGGGTAAACTTTCAAAACCCACCTTATAAGCAATTTCCGATACACTTCCTACTTTGGCCCGGAGCATTTCGGAGGCTCGCTGGAGGCGATAATTTCGGACGTATTCGGTGACTGTTTGGTTGGTTAAGGCTCTCAATTTCCGTCGTAATTGTACTGATGTTAAATTCATAGCATTGGCAAATTGGTCGACGTCGAAGCTACTTTCGGAATGATTTTGGGCTAAGATTTGCTCAATTTTTTGTAAAAACAATTCATGGACAGGCGAAACGGGCACGCTCGCTTCTTCGACAGGGGCTGGTGGTGGGGTGGTAATGTTGTTGGCGTATTTCTGTTGTAGTAGTTGCTGCTTAAGGAGCAAATTTTTCACCCGCACCTGTAATTCTTCCGTATGAAAGGGTTTTGACAAATAATCGTCGGCCCCCGTTTCGAGTCCTTCTAGTCGGTCGCTGAGGGTTGCTTTAGCGGTGAGCATCACGACAGGAATGTGATTGGTGCGAATGTCGGATTTGAGGGCTTTACAAAATCCAAAACCATCGAGGCGAGGCATCATCACGTCACAAATAATGAGGTCAGGCATGAGTTCTGTGGCTACTTCAATACCCATTTGGCCATCTTGTGCTTCTTCAATGCGATACTTATCCTCAAAAATGCTGCGAATGTAGTTTCGTAAATCAGGGTTGTCCTCTACAATGAGTAGAAGCGGAGAGTCTACAGGTGCTTCGACTTCGGCTAGTGAAGTTTCTAAGGGAACGGGCACCACTTCTTCTTTCAGTTCTGGAGTGTTTGAAACTGTGGCGGGAACTACGTGTTTTTCCCAATGAGCGCTGTTACAAGGTAAATTAACAATAAAAGTAGTGCCTTTGTCGGGTTCACTTGTGACATCAATAGTACCTCTCAATGCCAAGACTAATTCCTTTACCAGAGCTAGGCCAATGCCTGTTCCTTCATAATGACGACGTTGGCTATCGTCAATTTGATAAAAACGGTCAAAAATACGAGGGAGCCGCTGGGCGTCTATTCCAATACCATTGTCGGTAACAGTCAAGGTAAGCAACGTTCCTTTTTCATCACCTTTGGGGGTAGTATAGAGGGCTTGTACTTTTATGCGACCATTTTCATTGGTAAACTTAAAGGCATTAGAAAGTAGGTTTGAGACGATTTTTTCTAACTTATCTTCGTCAAAATAAGCAAGTTGTTGTTGATGGCTTTGAGTTCGTTCAAAAATAATCTGTTTGCTCTGAGCGAGCGATTCGAACGATGCAAATTGGTGGCGCAAAAAAGAAGCAATGTCGCCGTAGTGGATAACTGGTTCTAGCTGCCCTGCTTCTAGTTTTGAAAGGTCAAGAAGTTGATTGATAAGTGTTTGCAAGCGAGATAAATTACGCTGCATTACTGGAATCATGTTTTCGGTAGGGTATTTTTTTTGCAATTCTCCCAACGGCCCGACAAGTAAGGTCAAGGGCGTTCGGAATTCGTGGGAGATGTTGGTAAAAAATCTGGTTTTAATTTCATCCAACGCAACCAACCGTTCTGCTTCTTTTTTCTCAAACGATAGTCGCTGTACCAATTCTTCTCGCCGAGTTTTTTGGCGATAATAAATGAGATAGGCACCAAAAAGTACCACCAAGAGCAATAAGGAAATGGCAATGACCCAAAAGCGTGAATTTTGAGCTTGCTCATTGGCGAGTTCGGCTTGAAGTTTATTTTTTTCAACGTCAAACCTAACCGAAGCCTCCGAGGTAATGGCCTTGATTTCTTGTTCGTTGCTAACAATCAGTTCTTCATAATAGCCTTTTCGGTGCAAATAAGCATTTTTAAAATCACCGATTAATGAATCAGCAATCATGCGATTTTGGTATAGTCCTGATAACAGAGCGTGATAATCTCGTTTGTCGGGGTCGGAGTTGAGGGTGACAATTGCTTTCTCAAAATACCGCACAACGTCTGCTTTGTTTCCTTTTACTCCCGACACTTGGCACAAATTACCATATACCTTGGCAATGTCCCCAATCCCTTTGGGTTTGTAACGTTGCCGATATATAAGCTCTTGTTGGAAATAGGATTCCGATTGCGCAGGGTTAGGGTAGTGGTTGAGGATAATTTCCCCAATGTTGCCGTTGATAGTGCCTATTTTTAAGCTATCTTTTTTTAGTCGGACTTGAGCAATCGCCAATTTGTTGTATTTAATGGCTTGCGCGTATTGTTTTAGATAGACCAAACAATTGGCATAATTTTTATAAAATTCAATACGGTAGTGATCAAAGGGCTCTTTGGATAAGTAGCGCTCGCCTTCTCTAAAATACTTAATTGCCGTTTTAAAATCAGAGACTTGGTTCATGTAGTAAGTCCCTAGTCGATTGAGTTTATAATCAGCTAACAAGACATGTTCGTAACTTATTTTTCGAAAGAGTAAGTCGGCTGTAAGAAAATGATTGATGAGCGTAATTGAATTGGCGCGGTCGTAGTAGAGGTACATGGCCATATTAAATTCTAGATAAGCCCTGATTCGCTCGGCCGAGGGTGTCTGGGGAAGTTTTAACAGCTCATCCAGCAACTTTTTCATTTCTAAGTACCTAGAACTATTTTTGGGCAGTAGTTTAGGGGAAAAGTACCTAACTTTTAGATAATTGTTAAAAATACGTAATAGTTTATCTTGGGTTTTGTCAGCATGATTTTCAAGAAACTTTAAATCGGTGGCCCTCGACGCGCTATCTTTTTCTTCAGTAGCCCATATAAAATGCATCTCAAGGCTATCTAACCGAGCTAGGTCTTTTAGGTTTAGGAAAGAAGCTAATTTAGGGTTTTGTGCTTTTACAGAGGTAAATGTAGCCGCAAATAGTAGGAAACAAGTTAAGGAGCGTGTCCAAAACTTGCTGAAGAATAATGGAGAATGGGGGCGCATTGGATGGTATTAGAATACTTTTGAGTAAAAATACATTCAAAAAGTCAGTGGCTAATTAACTTTTTACAAAAAACTCATTTTTTCCAATGTATTGGGATAGTATCTTTTAAAAAAAAGATACCAAAGGGGGGGATTCGAGCTGTTTGTCAACGACAAACAGCTCGAAGGTAGTAGATTACTGTATTTTAATTACTTTCAGGGTGGTATTTATGGTGGCATTGGACACCTTTAAGAAGTAGATACCATTTGAAAGTTCACTAACGTCAAACTCTTCTTGGTGCGCGTTGGTTTCAGGTACAAAATAGCGACTTTGTACTTCTCGACCTGTCGCATCCGTCAACGTAGTCTGCACTTTCTGCCCCTTGCTGTCTTGAACATGTAGACGGAGAATGTTAGTCACGGGGTTAGGGAGAACAAAAAGCCTCTCGCCGCTAACCGCTGACGGCTGACGGCTCTCCGCTGCCCTCGCTGCCCCCACACCAATGCCATCTTTCGATTGGATTCTGAACCAGTATTCTTGGTACGCCAACACATTCCCCTGCGGCTGACGAGTCGAGGGATAGATACTACCCCAACCCTTTTGGTCCCAGT